>UMIP01024057.1_pt1 | contig 396054 bp, 325 predicted proteins | sample 1965751 | NCBI WGS metagenome assembly UMIP01 (sample SAMEA4836117, study PRJEB28245) | human gut metagenome | biome: gut microbiome; material: fecal sample | place: Denmark | collected 2008
TCTTTCCCGAAACAAGGCGGAGGAATACCTAAGAAAAAATAAATAAGCAAATTAAATCGACCTTTATAAAACTAAAGGGGCTGTTGGAGAGTTTCTTCGACAGCTTTTTTTATTTGTTAAAATTAAGATTTATTGAAACCGCTAATCTTAGTATTCGTTAAACAATACAAAAAAAATTGCAAAAGCGGTTTTTTTATAATTAAACTAAACTAAAATTTATGAGAAAATTAATGGGTTTATTATCTCTCCTGTTTTTAGTTGGTCTGCAGGTGAGTTATGCACAAATGCATACAGTCAGTGGCATTGTGACAGATAAAAGCGATGGGAGTCCGCTACCGGGGGTATCTGTAGTCATTAAAGGTACGACGATAGGGACTGCGACGGATTTGCAAGGACGTTATGCGATTGAAGCGTCCCCTACAGATATGCTCGTTTTCTCTTTTGTCGGAATGAAAACGGAAAATTATACGGTTGGTGACCGAACGATAATTAATGTTGCACTGGAAAGTGATGCCCAGAGTTTGGATGAAGTTGTGGTGACCGGTTATGGTGTAACCCGTAGAAGGGCATTTACCGGGGCCGCTACTACAGTAGGAGCTCAGGATATTGTGGATAAAACCGATGCCAATCCCATCAAGGCATTGGAAGGAACCGTACCGGGTTTGCAGATGAATGTTTCTTCTGGTCAACCGGGAGCTCCCGCTACTATTTTTATCCGGGGACGGAATTCTTTGAATTCGGGTACCCAACCTTTGTATGTTATTGACGGAGTCCCGGTTACTGCCGGGACGATGGGGATGCGTTCTGCCGAAAATCAAACGCTGTCTCCTCTTTCTACTTTGAGTCCTGCTGATATTGAATCCATGACCGTATTGAAGGACGCTACGGCCACCTCTATATATGGGGCGCGAGCTGCAAACGGGGTAATTGTCATTACCACAAAAAAAGGAAGGTCTGGAAAATTGCAGGCGAATCTGACTGTGAAACTCGGTATGGAAATGAAACCGAGTATTCCGAAGAGTTACAGACCGCTGAATGCAGACCGGTATACAGAGTTACAGGTAGAAGGTTTGTTGAACGACTATGATCTATATGGAGAAAATGGAAATGCAGCCTATTATAATGATGTTTTGTTCGGCGGATATTTTCCCTATACTCCCGAGGGAATGAAAGAAATGATGTATGCCTATCTGGAGACAGACGGCAGTACCCGTACGAATTGGCTGGATGAAGTCACCCGGGTTGGATTCGTTCAGGAATACAATCTGGATTTGCAAGGTGGAGGGACTTCCGAGACTTCCCCTCGTTTCTATACTTCTTTTAATTATTTTAATAACAAGGCCTTGGTCATCAGTAAGGACCTGGAACGGTATTCCGGACGGGTGAATTTTTCACAATCTCCGAGTAAATTAGTTAGTTATGGTTTTGCCTTAAATCTTTCTTATACGAAAACGAATATGGGAGCCGGAGGCGGTTATTTTACCGATCCCATTACTCAGGCTTATATGCAGTCACCCTTGATCCCTGTCAAAGATGAAAACGGCGATTGGAATTTCAATACGTTAAATGGCTATAATCCTGTTGCTCAAAGGAGTAAATACGGAGATAAAAGTGAGGCGAAACAATATCGTTTTACAGTCAGCCCTTATGTGACAATTAATTTCAGAGAAGATTTAATTTTCAATTCCCGTGTCGGCATTGATTATTATGATTTGAAAGAATTCGGTTTCTGGTCTTTCTTACAACCTCAGGGAAAGGATATGAGGGGAATGGGAGAACACGGCTCGACTGCGCGAACATTGTTAAGTATTACCAATACTTTAAGTTATGTCAAGACCTTTAACGAAGAACATAACCTGAATCTGATGATCGGACAGGAAGTACAGAAAACGAAAGAGAATTTGACTTATCTGGCTGCTTCCAATTATCCGCTTTTCAATTTGAATCAAGTGGCGAATGCTGCGGTACCGAGTTCTGCTTCTACGAGTAAAAATGACTACGCCTTGGCTTCGTTTTTCTTTAACGGTCAATACGACTTTAGGAATAAATATTATTTTTCTATGAGTGCCCGGGCAGATGGTTCATCTCGTTTTGGGAAAGATAATAAATGGGCAGGCTTTTGGTCTATCGGCGCCCGCTATCGCTTGTCGGAAGAGGATTTTATGGAATCGACAAAATCGTGGTTGACGAATCTGACGGTTCGGACAAGCTACGGTACCTCTGGTAATCAGGATGTCGGGGATACAGATTATGCTCACGGTTGGTATGCATCCCGCAATTTATTCGGTTTTGGATATAACTATAACGGTCTGCCGGGAAGTGCCCATGAGCAGCAGGGAAATCCCGATCTGAAATGGGAGCAGACCAATAAATTCAATGTCGGTCTGGACGTTTCTTTTTTGGACCGAATTACGTTAGAGTTTGATTATTATTACCACCGTACTAAGGATATGGTCTTTCTGGTGCCTATTTCCAGAACCACCGGTTTGACAACAGTGCCTAAGAATATCGGAAAATTGGAAAATCAGGGAATAGAATTTACGATTAATGCCAAAGTTTTGCGAATAAATGGGTTTGACTGGGATCTGAGTTTGGTGGGGTCTCACAATAAAAATGAAATTATCAAACTCAGTACCGACGAACCCATAGAAGGTGCTATTACAATTGTGGAGAAAGGCCGGGATATTTATACATTTAAGATGAAAAAATACGCAGGAGTAGATCCTCAGACCGGGGAAGCCCAATGGTATAAAGGGACGGAAGGTTACGAATTGACGAAAAATTATAACGAAGCCGGGAAACGGTATGTAGGGGCTGCCAGTCCGAAGTTTCAAGGCAGTTTGATCAGCCGGATGAGTTATAAAGGAATCGATTTTTCTTTCCAGTTGAATTATTCCTTTGGCGGAAAGATCTATGGGGATAATTTGAGTTACGATGAACAGATCGGAGGTTCCGGTTTTGATAATACTACCCGTTATGTATACGATCATCGCTGGCAGAAACCCGGGGATGTAACCGATGTTCCCCGTTTTGTCTTCGGAGACGGGTCAGCGGCCAATAATGCTTCCACCCGTTTCCTCATGAACGGACGTTATTTAAAAATACGGACGATGTCGCTGGGATATACTCTGCCCAAATACATTACGGATCAGGCTCATCTAGGAACCGTACGGGTCTTTATGACCGCGGATAACTTATATACGTTCTGTGCCAAAAATTTCAGAGGATTTGACCCCGCAGGAATAGGGGCTAACGGGATACAATGGTGGAACTATCCTACTCCCCGTAATGTGATGTTTGGAGTAACCGTTGCCTTTTAACGAATCGAATGAAATGTACCGCATGACATTGAAATTAAAAAATAAGCATATGAAAAATAAAATCAAATATTGGATCGGATTACCTGTATTATTGCTTTGTTCCTGCAATAATTTTCTGGATTTGGATACTTTCCAGAATATTCCGGCAGAGGATGCCTATAATACGGTAGAGGACGTACAAAACGGCCTGAATGGTATGTATTATGCACTGGGATATTATTATTTTTATGGAAGAAATGTAGTCGCTTTGGGGGATATGGCTGCCGACAATGCTGTAGCTAGTTCCTCTACGGGACACTTTTTATCCATAAACCGGTATAATTTTTCAGATACGGATGAAAATCTGGATTATATATGGCAGGGAGGGTATCAGGTGATAGACAGAGCTACCCGTACGATTCGGGGAGCTAAAAGCCTCTTGACAATTAGCCGGGAAATGCATCTTACCGAAAAGGAAGCGGCCAGTTTACAATCGTATATTTCTCAATGCTATGCTTTGCGGGCTTTGGCAGAACACGTGTTAGTCAATGTTTTCGCTTTACCTTACCGTGCCGGGGAGGCCAATAGCCAGCTGGGAATTGTGTTGATGGATAATGATCCGATAGAACCTTTTACCCAGGTGGAAAGATCTTCTGTTGCTCAGACTTACGAGCAGATATTGAGAGATATAGCAGAGGCCGGCAGATGGTATACTTATGTAGATAATTATAATCAGAATAATGAAGACGATTTAATTTTATTGGATCAGTTTTATATGAACCGGGCTGCAATTTATGCCTTGGAAGCCCGCGTAAATTTGTTTATGCAAAATTATGAACGGGCGATTGTTGCAGCGGATTCCGCCGTGATTCTCCGGGATGCCTCTCCGGTTTCGAATGAAACTTATCTGAAAATGTGGTCGTCCACCGCCATCAGTGATGAAGACATTCTGACGATTTCCAAATCTGAGAATGATAATTTGTCGGCCAATTCGTTGAATAACTTATATGGCAGCTACAGGGCTAGTTTGACGGATACAGTAGTCAAATTATTTGCGGCTACCGATATCCGGTTGCGATTGATTGATACGAGGACCTTGCATCCCAGGAAGTTTGACGGTATTCCGACGTCACAGGCTGTGAATAACGTTCCGGTATTCCGGGTTTCGGAGATGATGTTGATCCAGGCAGAAGCATACGCCCGCTTGGGGAATGTGAGCAGATCGCAGGAGGCTTTGTTGTATACCGCCAAACGGAATACGGCTATAGAAACTGTAGGAGATTTACCCTCCACTGCAGAAGGATTACTGGCTTTTATTGTGAATGAGCGAAGGCGGGAATTTTTCGAAGAAGGTTTCCGTTGGTTCGACGCCCGGCGTACAGGAGAATTAATCAGTGTCTCCAATGGAAATTATACTGATTTTGACGTAGCGGCTTTTGTTTATCCCATACCTTCTTCCGAAATCAATTCAGGATTTGGCGTTACACAAAATCCGGGCTGGGAAAATACATTACCGAAAAACTAAACTATAAGATTTAAAATCTAAACGAAGAAGTCAAAGGTTTGGATTCGACAGTAAATACTGCCTGTTTCCCGCCTTTGGCTTTTGATATTTCTTTACTGTTTACAGTGCCGATTCGTATAATTTGTGTTATATTCGGGCGAGTGTAAAATATGAGAAAAGTATTTAAATATATATTCCGTATTCTTTTGGGAGTTATCCTGTTAGTGGGCTTAGGGGTGATATTGCTTTACTTACCTCCTGTACAGCGGTTTGTAAAAAATAAGGCGGTAACCTATGCGGCAAAGAAACTGGATATGCAGGTCCAGGTGGGGAACCTGGCGTTAAAATTTCCTTTGGACTTGACACTGGAGGAAGTATATGTCGGAAAAACAGTAAGGGATACTTTTGCTTATATCGGGAAGCTTCATCTGGATGTGGGATTAAAGCGGATTTTCCGGAAAGAATTGGCTGTAAAAGAATTGGCATTGAACCGGGTGAAGTTCCGTCTGCAAAATGATACAACCGGCATGGAACTGTCTGTCGGTTTGGATACACTAGAATTAAAGGCAGACCGGATTGACCTGAAAAATAAGGAAATAAATGTCCAGGAATTGAGGGTTGCAACAGGAGATATTTTTTTGAGAGGAGGAAAGGGGAATGAAGAGAAGGATACAACTGCTGCTACACCTTTTGATTGGAAATTCTATCTGGAAGGATTGGAACTTTCTCAGATCAGCTATAATATGGAGACTCCGACCCTGCCTTTATTGTCTGCTCGTGTGGAACGGGGAATGATCAGCAAGGGAGAGGTAGATATTGGAAAGCAGGAAATAGATGTACAGACTGTAGCGGTTGCAGAAGGAGAATGCCGTATTCAAACAGCGGCTTCTGAAACCGTTCCGGAGACTGTAGCCGAGGAGCTTACGGATACAACTTCCCTGTGGACAGTGAAAGCCGCTCGGGTAGAGGTGAAAAATTATGCTTTTACCCTTTCGGAAAGTTCTGGTCAGCATTTTGAGCTCAATTTATCCAATATCGGTATCCAGATAGATAGTGTCTATAATCGGGGTTCCGTGGTGAGGGCGGATTTAAAGCAGTTACAGGTAATTCGGAAAGAAGGGGGACGGATAGAACAAATGCAGGCCCGGGTCGATTTGGAGCCGGCTTATACGGAAGCCGGGAATGTGTACGTTCGTACCCCCTACAGTTCCCTTCGGTTAAATGCTTTTTCTGAAGCACCTCTTTCCGGGATTATTCGCCAGTCTCCTTTAAAGGTGAAGTTGGACGCTTCTGTGGGCATGGAAGATATTCGCTTGTTATGGAAAGACTTGCCCCCTGAAATAGTAGGGAAAAAACTGAGTATTCAGACTGAATTTGCTTATTCCGAAAATCGTATCGATCTGAAACGTTTGAGGACTTCTATGGCCGGTTTTTTCGATTTACAGGGGAAAGGACAATTTTCTTCCATTCGGGATTTGCAGAATATAAGTGGGAATTTTGTACTGAAAGGGGAATTAAAGGATATTGCTTTTGTCAAACATATGACCGGCGGGAACTTTGAAATACCTCCGGATATACAACTTGATATGGAGGTTTCCGCTTTAAGAGGCGAATTGTCCCCGCATATCGAAATATGCCGGAATGCCGGTTGTCTGGTCGTCGCCGGAAATTACTCTATTCCCGCCCTCACTTATGATTTGCACCTGCAGGCAGATCGTTTTGATGTAGCTCCGTTTTTACCCGCAGATTCGCTGGGAATTCTTACGGCAGATATCCGGCTCGTAGGAAAAGGCATCGAGCTGAAGGAAGCTGAAAGTCGGCTGTCCGTGGAGATTGGACAGTTAACTTATAAAAGACATGCTTATCGGGATATTCAATTGATTGCCGGGGTCGATCGGATGAAGTGGAAAGGTGAATTGAAAAGTGAAGATCCTGATTTGATATTGCAGCTTGCTTTTCAGGCAGATTCTCTGGACAAACGATATGTATTGGGTTTGGAGGGAGAAGTCGGAATGGTGAATTTGAAGGAATTGAATCTGTTTCAGGATGACTTTTCGCTGTCGATGAAGGTCAAAGCAGATGCGGCTATAGAAAAAGAGGATAGTTATCTGTTGAATGTCGGGCTCGATCAGGTACGTATAGACGATGGACGGGGGTTTTATAATTTGGGCGGGCTGCTGTTGCACCTGCTTAGCGATCGGCGGGAGACCCATGTCGATTTGGTGTCGGGAGATTTTCATATGACTTTCCGTGCAGATACCCTGATTACTCAATTGCCACCTATGTTTGCCGCTGTTGTTGCAGAAGTAAAGCAACAGATCCGGCAGCGGGAATTTGACATGGTGAAAATACAGGCTTTGTTACCTTTTTTCCGTTTGAAGATAAACGGGAGTACTGAAAATGTGATGGGGAAATACCTGCAATCGAAGGGGATTCTTTTTAAAGAGATTGCTTTAGCCGTTTCTTCTACGCCGGCGGAAGGATTTCATCTGAAATCGGGTATTTTACATCCTGTGTTGGATAAAGTGGAATTGGATTCGATTGTTTTAAATATCGACCAGCGAGGCGAGCAACTGACATATCGTCTGCAGGCTTTGAATCCTCAGGGGATTGTAAAAGATTTATACAATGTACAGGCGTCCGGTTATATTCGTCAGGACCGGGTAGAAGTGGAGATTTGCCAAAAGAATAAGCAAAACCAAACCGGAGTGCATATCGGGGCTGATTTGATCTTGCGGGATAGTTCTTATGTCATTAGCTTATTTCCGGAAAATCCGGTATTGGGCTATACTTCTTGGATGATCAATGCCGGTAACCGGATCATAATCGGTCCCGGCAGGCGGATTACAGCCGATTTACGGATCGTCTATCAGGAAAAATTAGTGAGCATACAGTCGTTGGAAGATAGGGGAGCAGAAAAAGAAAGATTACAAATTGAGATTAACGGGATTGATCTGGCTGCCCTTACGAAAGTCATTCCTTTTATACCGGATTTAAGTGGAAAACTGAATACGGATTTATTGTTTTATTCCTTGGAGGATCATGTCATTGCAGACGGAGAGCTGTCTATTGGAGATTTTTATTATCAGAAGCAACGGATAGGAGATGTCGGATTAAATGTTTTTTATGATGCAGCCAATCGCTTTACCAATCATGCTGTCAATTTTAGCCTTTATCTGGATGAGATACAACGGGTAATTGCAAAAGGAAAGTTTTCAACTTCTGAACAAAACCGGGATGTAGAAATAGACCTGAGTATTCCTTCTCTGCCGCTTTATCTTGTAAATGCTTTTGTACCGGCAGATGTCGTAAAATTAAGCGGGGATTTGAATGGAAAGGTGGAGTTGCGGGGAACTTTGGATCGGCCTCAGTTAAACGGTGGACTTGCTTTTCAGAATGGGCAGGCAGAAGCGGTGATGCTGGGGACTGCTTTCGGCTTGGATTCTACTTTGATACCGATAAGGGATGGAAAGTTGTCGTTTCGCAATTTTGCTTTTACAGCCCCCAATCGGCAGGCTTTATTGGTGAATGGAGAACTGACGCTGACTCCTTTTTCTGATATGCGGATGGATATGAACTTTAAAGCCACTAATTTTCAGGTGGTAAATGTGAAGAAAAATCCGGTATCCCTACTGTATGGAAAGGCTTATGCAGATGTCGGAGTTAGTTTGAAGGGACCTTTTACGGCTTTGAACCTGACGGGAGGCATAAACTTATTGAACAATACGTCTATCAATTATGTAATAAAAAGCTCTACCCCTCAGTTGAAAGACCGGAGTATAGAATTGGTGCGTTTTGTTTCTTTCCGGGATACGACATTATTGCAAAAAGATCTTTTGACCAATCGGGTCAATAACAGTAGCTTTATGATGAAATTATTTATTGAGATCGGTAGTGCAGTAAATGTCGTTATCAATTTGTCCGAAGACGGAGATAATCAAGTGGCTATACAGGGAGGAGGAAATCTGATCTATTCTATGAACCCGGAAGGAGGAAACAATCTGGTTGGGAAATATACCTTGAGTGGGGGAATGGTTCGTTATGCTATCCCGGTGGTGGGGGAAAAAAATTTTAATATTCGAAGTGGTAGTTATGTCGAATGGACAGGTCCTTTGGAAAATCCTTCCTTGTATATAACGGCTAGCGAATCGGTAAAAGTGAGTGTTTCTGAGGATAATCAGAGTTCCCGGCTCGTCAATTTTGATGCCATTATCCGAATAGAAGGAAATTTAAACCAACCCCAGATCACTTTTGATCTCTCAGCCCCGAACGATCAGGCTATTCAAACCCAATTGGCTGCTTTTTCTGCAGAGGAACGGACAAAACAAGCGATGAATTTGCTGATTTATGGCACTTATTCCGGTCCGGGAACCGTAAATACCGGCAACAGTGCCAATAATACCTTAAATAATTTTGTCGAAAAAGAATTGAATCAGTGGAGTCGTAAATATTTGAAAAATGCCGGACTTACTTTCGGTATTGATAGTTATAATCAGATAGGTGCCGGCGGACAGGAAGTGAAAAAGACAGATGTTTCCTACCAATTTTCAAAACAGTTATTCAATGACAAAATCAATGTAAAAATTGGGGGACGGGTGACGACAGATAACGATCCGGCGACGGGTATGGAACAGAATCTGGTGGACGATATTGCCATTGAATATATGTTTAGTAAAAACCGGAATTGGTTTTTGAAGATTTTCCGACATACCAATTACGAGAGTGTATTGGAAGGAGAGGTGACGCAAACCGGTTTCGGTATTGTTTTGCGAAAGAGTTTCCGGAAAATAAAGGATCTCTTTATCCGGAAATCAAAGCGGATTATACGGGATAACCAACGTAAAAATAAGCATGATGGTGAAATGTAAAATACATCCGGACGGCAAGGAACGACTGTTGCAGGCAGGACGTAATATTTTCTTTTTTCTTTTTTTCATATTCATTCTGGCTGCGTGTTCTACAACGAAGAAATTGAAGGAGGGGGAAATTCTGTATACCGGCGTAAAAAAAATGAAAATAGAAACACCTAAAAAATTGAAATTGGAGGGACCGGAGAAATCGGCTTTGACGACACCCTTGTCTTATCCTCCCAATAATCCCTTGTTTTCTCCTTATGTGCGGAGCCCTTTCCCCATAGGATTATGGGTATACAACTGGAATATAAAAAAAGAAAAAGGCTTCAAGTGGTGGTTGTACCGGAAATTGGCTAAGAAACCTGTTTTGATTTCAGATGTACAGCCAGAATTGAGGTTAAATATGGTCGAAAATAATATGAAGGATTTCGGCTTTTTTGGCGTAGAATCCCGTTATGAAATTATTCCCCATAAACGGAATCCGAAAAAAGCGCGGGTCAGTTATTGGGTAAAATTACCTCAGCCTTTTCGATACGGGACAGTGGAATTATGGGGATGGACGGGAGAAATGGATACGATTGTCAGGCGTTCTATGCGTTTTAGTTTGCTGAAGACCGGGCAACAATATGATATTAATATTATGGAACAGGAGCGGCAGCGAATATCCGGCTTGTTGCGGAACAGAGGTTATTATTACTTCCAGCCTTCTTATATTGAATTTTTAGCAGATACCACCCGGCAACATGGGATTGCCGATGTCCGGATCGGCTTAAAACAAGGGATCCCTTCTTCTGCTTTTTATCCGTATCGTATTAAAGATGTACATATTTCCCTTAGCGGAAATGGCAGTGAGGCCAGTCGGGATACAATATTTTACAACGGCCTTCGTTTAGATTATGCGCCTCCGCAGACGTTAAAGCCGAAAATAGTAGCCCAGGCTGTCAATGTACGCCCGGAACAGCTCTATACAGCCTGGCGTCAAAGCCGTACTCAACGGGAGTTTGTACAATTGGGGGTATTTAAATTCGTCAACCTGACCATAGAACCGGTAGATTCCGCTGGCAGCAGGTTGTTGAATTATAATATCTATGCGGATTATGCCTTGCCGATTGAAACGGAGATCGAACTGGATCTGGCTTCTAAATCCAATAATTTGTTGGGACCGGGATTGACACTGAGTTTGAATAATAAAAATATGTTTAAGCGGGCAGAGACTTTTTCTTTAAAGTTGAATGGAGCTTATGAGTGGCAGATCGGAGGCGAGAAGACGACAAAAGGACGGTCTGGTTTGGTAAATTCCTACGAACTGGGAATCAATTTGAATTTGTCGGTTCCGCGTTTATTGGTCCCGAAATTTATGAAAACCACAAAAGACCGGCAGGAACGTACCAACTTTCAGATCGGTACGGATTTTTTGAATCGACATAGCTATTTCCGGATGATTTCTTTCTGGGGAAGTGCAACTTACGATTTTAATTCTTCTCGTCGGAATTACCATTCGGTCGTACCCTTCAAATTGAGTTATACACATTTGCTACGGACTTCCCATGAGTTTGATTCCACTTTGAATAATAACCCGGCTATCGCCTTGAGTTTTAAAAATCAGTTTATCCCTTCGATGTCCTATACGTATACTTTCGACCGGGCGGCGACCTACCGTAATCCGAACCGAATTTTTTGGCAGACTTCTCTTACCCAGGCGGGTAATATTATTTCAGGGGTACAGGCCTTATTCGGAAAGACCGGAGAAGGGCGGAAAATCTTGGGAAATCGTTATTCTCAATTTTTTAAATTGACGACCGAGATCATTAAATACAAAAAAACGTCCGACAATTCGCAGATCGCCATGCGTTTTATGGGAGGAATCGGTTATGCATACGAGAATGCAAAAGTGATGCCTTACAGCGAACAATTCTATATCGGGGGGGCCAATAGCATACGGGCTTTTCAGATTCGTTCGATTGGTCCCGGGAGTTACCATCCTGACCGGAAGTCCGTTACGGCTTATCTGGACCAAACCGGGGACATCAAATTAGAGGCCAATATCGGTTATCGCTTTAAAATAGCGGGACGTTTCCTCGGGGCAGTCTTTGCGGATGCCGGAAACGTCTGGTTGTTGCGAAAAGAAGAACAGAGACCGGGAGGAGAATTCCGGCTAAAAGGACTTTGGAAAGAAATCGCTTTGGGAACGGGCTTCGGATTGCGTTACGACATTACCTACATCGTTATCCGAGCAGATTTGGGCGTTGCTCTGCATGCTCCGTACAACACCGGAAAAACGGGCTACTTTAACATTCGGAGTTATAACTTTCACGATGGACTGGTACTCAATCTGGCCATCGGTTATCCTTTTTAAAAGTACGGATGTAAAATTAAAATCCAGTTCGGTCACTGTTTTTTCCTTTTTTATTTTTTATTTTTTCCTTTTTATCCTATCTTTGCCCCGCTGTATTGGAGAGATGCAGGAGTGGCTGAACTGGCTCGCCTGGAAAGCGGGTATACCTCAAAAGGGTATCAGGGGTTCGAATCCCCTTCTCTCCGCAGAACCCCAAAGACAAAAAGGGGTCAAAGTATGACAAATCCCGTAAAATCAAGGTTTTACGGGATTTTTTATTTCTCTCCTCGGACATCCGAAAGACACAAAAAAGCCCCGTTTGGACAGAGTACCGTTACTAAATCGTTACTGAAAAAGGACGATTGATTTTTGTAACGATTTTTAGGATAAGTCGCTGATTTGTCGTTTGTTGTCTTCAAAGTGTCTGCTCATAACTCAATTATTAATCATTTCTTTGCCACTAAAAGTTTTTACCCTCGGCAAAGAGGCAAAAAAAGGAGGTATTATGAGCAAAAGTACATTTAAGATTCTTTTCTACATTCGGAAGAATCAAGTAAACAAAGAAGGCAAGTCGGGAATCATGATCCGTTTGACCTCTGACAAGTGCGAAGAAGCGACAGTGCGAATGCCGAACACGCAATTATCCGACAAAGGGGATGCGGAAGACTTCATCCGTGAGCATGTACATATCGTAAGGCCGAAACCTATGGAGGAGAACGCATCCGGCAAGGGATTCAGGCTGTAAAGGGCAAAAAGGTGGAATACCGTACCGGCAAACGGGCAAAGAAAAGTTCTTTGCCCGTTTTTTCCGGATTCTACTTTTTCACCTTTACTCTTTCCTGCAACGCTTTCAGAAGGTTGTCGGATGGTTGCAGGTTCAGCTTCTTGCGGATATGCGTCCGCGTGCAGGTGATGTTGCTCTCTTTCTTGCCGAGTATCGAACAGATGTCTTTGAGAGGCTTCCCTTGCAGGATCAGCAGGCATACCTCCCGTTCCGAGGCAGACATTTCCGGAAAGAGCGTTTCCATTTCAAGCATACCGGCCTCTTGCATGAGAAGATATTCCTTGACGTTGGCGATGACGTTACGCCGCATATCCTCGCCTGCCATGTCGAGCAGGGCTTTCGTCTTGTCGAAGTCCTGCCTTGCCCGTGCCAGTTCAAAATACGCCTTGACCTGTTCCTTATTCTGTCCGAGCTGGTCGAAAAACTCCTCCTCGTCCTTTTTTAAGGACGTGTTTTCCTTGTCTAAAGAGCGCATGTTGTGTACCAGACGGCTTCCGAGAACACAGATGACGGCAAAGATGACAAGGAATATTATAAAAAAGTTGTTGAGCGCCCCGTTTTCCGTAATCTTCATGCAGGCGGTATATGTGCCCATGCTCAACACGCCAAGCACATACGGGGTGTATTCCAAATAGGCTATCAGAGAAAAAAGGATATTTACCGCGAGCAATACCGTGTTTCCGACAATCAGCATCAGGTGATACTCGTCGGGGGTATGGGCGCAGTTGATCATTTCCATGGTCGTGGCTATCTGCGTGACCATGATGATGCCGAAAAGGGCGAAGGAGAGTGTAATCTTACGGAACAGGTATCCGGAAAAGAGCATGATGATCACGAGGATGTATCCCGAATTGACAACGAGGTTGAATTCCTTCTGCGGGCCGCTTACACCTATTAGATTGAAGCCCAACCCGACCAGTATGGCGATGGTGTAATAAACGAACACATAAAGCTGCTGCTTTCCCAAGAAAGAGGTCTCCCTTTCGAGGAGCGAGGATGGCAGCAAACGGGGTACTTTGGGTAAATTATACTTCATTTTTTCGTTCAAATGGCTGTTTTTAGTGTATTTTAGTGTGCAAAAATACGAAAAAACATCTCGTTTTAGTGCATTTTAGGGGTTATTTTTATTTTGCCATAATAGAAAAATTACTTAATTTTGCAAATAATTCATTCAAACGAATGCCATATAACAATACAGTTATATCAAAAAGTCGTTTGTTGTCGTATTTTGAAGACATGAATAACGATTGCTTCCGGATTTCACAGGTAGAACCGGAAGTGAGAAATTCTGCGTCGCCATCGTTTCATGATTCCACCCTTATATCCGCAGAAAATTTATCCGATGCGCAAAAAAAGTGTGCCAACTATTTGGAAATGTGTAAAATTCGTGTAAACACACACACACACACACACACACACACACACACACATCGCCACGCGCGTTATTATACAAATTATTCCTTAAAAATCAATCAGTTATAGAGATATTTTCGCAAGGAATATCTCTCGTTTTCTCGAAACTATCCGAACCTTTATACGCCACCCTCACCGACCGGGGGTGCGTATCGTCATACCCGTCGGCGGTGTATGCTGGAGCATGTAGTAGTAGCCATGCCCGCATACGCCGCCGATGTGCATTTTCATTAACCCGTCAATATAAATTCAATTCAATATGACAGTAATCAAACGAATACTATTCGCGGTGCTCCTGACTGTTGCAGGGCTTCCGCTTTCGGCACAAGAGCGGTCGGACACGACCTACCTTTTCCGTTTTGTGGCAGACAAGGACATGTTCTTCACGCCGTGGAGCGGTAACGGAAAAGAACTTGAGCGGTTGCTTGCAGCCATAAACGAGAACCGCTCCGCCATCGAAGCAGGACAGATGTATCTTTTAGTGACAAGCTACGCTACGGACGGCAACGAAGAACAGACTGCGGCGCAAGTGGCAAAAACACGCCGCAACCGTGTGAAGTCCGAACTAATTGTGCGCGGCAAGGTAAAGGAGGCGCATTTCGTTACCGACCAATCCTTCGATGTGGCCTACACGGATGAGCACGGAAAATCCCTGCGTAACATCGTCATCGTTACTCTCCCTGCCTCTGTGGGGAAAGTATCCGAGATAGCCGGAGGGGAAGCAGCCGCCAAAGTGGAAGCCTATAATAAGGAAATAAGCGGAGAGGCGGAGCGTGAACGCCTTGCCGCCGAAGAGAAAGCAAAAACCGAAGTGCAGGCAAGTCAGCAGGCGGAACGTGATCGTATCGCCGAAGAGCAGGTTGCCCGCAAGCAAGCTGAGGCGGAACGTCTGGCAGCGGAACAAACCGAGAAAGAGCGTCTGGTAGCGGAGGAACAAGCCCGCCTACAAGCCGAAGAAACGGCAAAAGCCACCTCGTACCATTTCGCCCTGCGTGCGAACCTCTTGCGTTGGGCGACTCTTACACCCGATTTGGGTGTGGAGTGGCGCTTCAACCGCCATGTGGGTATCGCCGTGAACGGCAGCTACACTTCGTGGACATGGAACGACAGCGATCGCCGCTACGCCCTGTGGGAGGTGAACCCCGAAGTGCGCTATTATATAGGTAAGGAGAAGCGCGGTTATATTGGCGCGATGTACAAGGTGGGGCAATTCAACTACAAGTTTTCCGAGACCGGCAAGCAGGGCGACCTGATGGGCGGCGGTATCACGGGAGGCTACCAGTTGAAACTGAACAGAGCCTTGTCGCTCGACTTCTCCTTGGGCTTGGGCTATGTCCGTGCCGACTACGAGAAATATACCGTCATCGACGGCGTGCGCGTGAAGCGCGGCAAAGAGACGAAGAACTGGTGGGGGCCGACGCAAGCCGGTGTCACCTTGGTATGGACGATATTTTAAGAAAGGAGGAAGATATGGAAAAGACAGAAAATATACGCTTGTCAAAGATAAATGCAGTTCGTAAAACAGATTTCCGTCTTTGGGGCATGATGGCCATCTTTGCGGCGGTTTCATCGTTCACCTCCTGCGTGAAGGACGAACTTTTCAACACCCCGCACCCCGACCACGGCAAGATCACCGTTACTGCCGACTGGACGGCACGCGGGGAGGATGTTCCCGAACCGGAAAGATGGACAATAAGCATAGGCGACTACACCGGCGAGGAGACCGAAGCCGTCCATGCATCCGACCGCCTTTTCGAGCCGGACACGTACACCCTCGCGGCATGGAGTAATGCGGACAATATCACTGTCAGCGGAACGACAGCCACCGTATCCTCCGCCTCGGGCAATTGGGACGGTGCAGGAGCATTCATCCATAACGCTCCGGGCTGGCTGCATACGAGTGTGCAGCAGGTGACGATAGAGAAAGACCGCGTGCATGCCTTCACCGCCGCGATGATGCAGCAGGTACGGCAGCTGACCATCGTCATCGATCCGAAGGGCGACGCCGCAGTACGTATCGTTGGCATAGATGCCTATCTGACCGGAGCGGCAGGCGCATTGGACTTTGCCGACGGCATGCACGGCAGCCCGGCTAATGTGGAGCTTGCCTTCAGGAAGATAACCGAGGGCGCGGACGCAGGCAAATGGACGGCAACGGTGCGGCTGCTCGGTGTTGCAGGCATGGAACAGCGGTTGAAAGGCTCTATCCGTTTCGCTGACGATAACCCGAAGCCCGTAGCCCTCGACAGCGACCTGACGGAAGCCCTTTCGGGATTCAATACCGGCAAGACCGAAGGGATGATTCTCGGCGGCACGCTCGTGGAGACACCTACCGAAGCAGGCTTCACCGCCACCATCGTTGGATGGCAACCGACGGACGGAGGGAACACCGATGCCCATTAAACAAGAGAGAGATACCAAAATATTACAAACAATTAAACGTAAAGAAATGAGAACAAAAAGAATGGTATTCGGAGCACTCGCGATTGTCCTGCTGGCAGCCTGCTCCAACGATGAAAATGAGACGATGATTGACAACACCGGCAACCGTGCCACCTTCTCCGCTTCTATCGGATGGCAGGTACAGACCCGTGCTTTCGACCAGATGTGGAATGACAATGACAAAATCGGTATCAGTGGCAAAACAGGAGACAAGACATATACCAACGTGGCATACTTTACGGCCAACGGAGGCAAAAGCGGCAGTTTCTCCGTGGTCACTCCCGGAGAGGAGATCTACTATCAGGATAACGAACCCGTCACCTTCACGGCATACTACCCGTGGGAAGAGGCACTGAAGGAGGGGACCTTTATTGAAACCGACACATGGGGACAGGCAGACCAAAAGAGTTTCGATTACCTCTGGTCGCAGGCCATCGGCAGCAAGGGAACCCCCAATGTGACATTCTCCTTCAACCATGTGATGACGAAGGTGGTGCTGACCATCAAGAAAGGTGCTGACGTGAGCCTTGACGAAGTGAAGGCTGCCGTGATGACATTGGAAAGCTTCGAGCATACGGGTAAGTTTGATGTCACCACCGGTGAGACTACTACCTATGCCGGTACAACCGTGATGTGGAATTTTGCCAACAACAGCGATAACGAAAACTACAACGCTCCTGTTGTAGTAGACGAGACAGCCCAGACAGTAACCTACACGCTGATTATGTTCCCACAGAAGTTTGACAAAAAGCTCCCCATCCATGCCGACCTTACCGGCAAGCAGACCTTCAAGGCAGAGCTTGACTTCACCGAAGCCAACAAAAAAGCCGGTGACGAAAACCCGGAAAACAAATGGGTGGAAGGTCGCCAGTACAACCTCAGCGTGACACTCCACAAGACCAAGATCACCGTGGACGGATGTGAAATTGTTCAGTGGGAAAATGTTGACGGCGGCGATTTCAAAGCGGAATAAACAGATAAATAATAATAACCCGAAAAATTTCAAGACAATGAACAAGAAGAATTATCTTTTCATCGCATTGGCTGCATTGGCTTTCACCGCTTGCAGCAACGATGATGAACCCGGAGTGAACAATGGTCCCGTGGCAGCACAAGTTACGGCAGGTATTGAGGGTGTGCAGACCCGTGCGGCAGGTACAAGCTGGGACAAAGGTGACCAGATTGGTATTACTGCCGAATCAACCAAAACGAACTACACCAATGTGCTTTACACCACTGCTAATGGAGATGGAGATTTCACAAGTGACTCTCCTATCTATTTCCAAACCTTGGAGGAAGTTACGTTTAAGGCATACTATCCTTATGTGGCAGACAAAGAAACTGTTGAGAAGACCATAACGGCTAATGACCAAGAAACAATCGCCCAGAAGAAAATCGACTATATGTTTGCCACAGGTGCTAAAGCCAGCAAAACTTCTCCAACAGTAAAGTTCGTGAACAACATACCCAGTGGGGATACCGATGCCCGTTTCCAGCACTGCATGAGCATGGTGACACTGACTTTCCAACAAGGAGACGATACCGACTTGAAAAATATGACAGATTTCACTGTCAAACTAACAATGACAGGCACATTCAACACAACCAACGGTGAGGCAAAGGCAACAGATGAACCAGTAAGTGAATTGAAAATCACGGAAACTCAGACAGAGAGCGCTACATACACCAAGTCGCTCATCCTCTTCCCGCAGGATGTTGAAAACGGTAAATTCGACTTGTCTCTCACATTAGGCGGTCAGACCTACAAGACTACGCTTACTCTGCCTAATAGTGCGAAAGCATTGGCTTCCGGCATGAATTACACCTTTAAAATTAGGGTAAACAAGACCGAAATTGATGTAGAAGGCGCTACGATTGCAGGATGGGGTGACGGAGGCAGCGGCAGCGGTAATGCCACCATGTAACAATCCCACCCTCAGCCATCCCGTGCGCCATGCGTAAAGCACGGAGATATGCCTATATTATAAGGTGTAACTGCCCCTCTCGCAGGGGGCGGTGGCACAATCAAAAACAAGCAAAGTGAAATTTAATAAAACAATAAGAATAATGAAGACAAGAATGACAACATGGCTCTTTGTCCTCGCAGCATTGGTGGGAACGTGCCTCACGGGTTGCAAGGAGGAGATCCGGCGCCCCTTGGCGCAACACCTCATCGGCACATGGCAGCGTGCGCAGGACTTCGTCCTCACGGACGGCAAATGGGTGGAAGACCCCATCCCCGAAGGCAAGATGGAACGCATCGACTTCCGCGCCGACGACAAGGCAGTGAACATCCGCACCGCCGTGGACGGACTCACCGAAATGAAGAGCGGCGAGTGGAAAACCGACGAGAAGGCCTGCACGGTGACGATGGGCGGCTTCAGCACACCGGTATGGCGGCTCACGGCAGACGAGTTCGGCAACTCCTACGACAAGGCCATCGACCCTGCCACCGGCGGACTTATGGACGGCAGCTTCCGCTGGATATACCGCCGCGTGAGCGACAAGCATCCCGTGGAGCAATACCTCGGCAAGTGGCTGCTCACCGGCAGCTACCAAAAGCAGGACGGCGACTGGATGCCCATTACCTACGGTGTTCCCGACGAGGGTTGGTCGGAGTACAAAGAGGACGGCACGGTAACGACCTATGCCCGTTCGGGCGACAAGGAGCAGGGTTTCAAGTCGCTATGGGCCGTGAACTGCAACACCGGTACCATGGTCTGGTACAGGGACGTGACCAAGAAAGAGTCCCACACCGTTACCGTCGCCCTCGACGGCGACACCATGACGGTGTTCTACTCGCAGAACTTCGATCCGGCAACGGGCGGGATGATAGAGGGCGAGTTCAAGGACGTGTTTGTCCGCGAAAAATAAACAACAGCCACCCCGTGCATGAGGCGTAAGCGCGGAGGTACACGATATAAGGTGTAGCGGGCGGCATCGCAGCCGCCGGTGGCACAGAGAACAAGAATTAGAGAACTTAAAAAGATATTTATGAATCGTATGAAGACAAGAACAATTCTGCTGCTCCTCGGTCTTACGGTATTGTCGGGCGCATTCCTGACAAGTTGCAAGGACAGCGGCGAAGACATTCCAATACTCAAACCCCTATCCGAACACCTTGTCGGCAAGTGGCGCTGGGCGGAAAGTTCCGGCATAAAAGACGGGACGTGGCAAGAATACATCGTTCCGGACGACATCTATGAGCGTGTCTTTCTCCGCGAAGACGGCACGGCTCAGCACATCCGCACCTTCGACGGCGGGTATATGGCCATGAAGAGTTCCGCATGGACGACGGACGAAGAGACGGTAACGGTCACTATTTCAGGCGTACCGAGTCCTGTCCTCCGGCTGACCGCCGATGAGTTTGGTTTCTCCATGACAACGGGCACCAACCCCGAAAACGGCACGGCCGGAGAAGAACAGCACTGGCTGTTCCGCCGCATAGACATCGGAGAGAAACACCCGGTGGAGAACTATCTCGGCAGATGGGTATTGTCCAAGACCTACGAGAAGAAGGACGGGCAGTGGGTGGAGACCGCCGCAGGCAAGCCCGACGAGGCGTGGCACGAATACCGTGAAGACGGTTTTGCGACATTCCATGCACGTACGGGCGACAAGGATCAGGACTCCGAGATGTATTGGATGGTGAACTGTACCACGGGCGACATGCGCTGGTTTGAATCGACCCCGAAAGAGGCGTCCACGGCCAATGTCACCATTGACGGCGACACCATGACGGTACTCTACTCCAAGAGCTACGACCCCGCCACCGGTCAGGTAGTGGAGGGCGAGTTCAAGGATGTGCTAATCCTCGATAAATAAACTGCAAGCCGAATGAAGAGCCGAACTTGTCTGAGCTGTTCCGAGGCGCAGCGTTTATTGTGAAATCGCAGATTTCAAACTAAAGCACAACAGCCATCCCGTGCATGAAGCGTAAGCACGGAGGTACACGACATAAGGTGTAGCGGGCGGCATCGCAGCCGCTGGTGGCACATAGAATAATAAACAGTAAAACAATTAAAAAACAACCGAGATATGAAAAGAAGCAAAAAACATCTGTTACGGAGCTTGGCAGTAGCGATGATAGTCTGCGCAGGGTTCGCCGCCTGCACGCAAGACGACGAATCGGGCAGCACAACCCTGCCCGAAGGCAAATACCCGCTGGAAATCTCTTCGGTAACGATGAGCGTAGAGAGCAGCGAACAGCCGTGGGGCACAAGCCCTACGCCACAGACACGGGTGTCGGAGAATCCCGATGGAAACAGCAGCAAGTGGGAGGACGGAGATAAGATTTACGTGCAGGTAGGTAGCGGCACGCTCGGCACGTACACCTATCAAGGCGGAAAACTGACCGTGGCCGATGGCGATTCGCCCGCTTACTGGGCTTCTAACGCGGATGGTCAGACAGTTAAGGCATGGCACACTTCCCCCAATCATACGAGCGGGGATGGAACTACTACTACCGTAACCCTCTCCGACCAAAAAGACGGATTGGCGTATGTACTGACAAACAGCGCCCCGGTCACTGCCAACTTCGGTCAAAGCATAGACTTGAAATTCTCCCACGCCCTTGCCAAAATTCGTGTGGTACTGACAGGAAAAGAGGTAGGCGATGATACCTCTGTCAGCATAGAGAGCTATACTTCCTGTACGGTGAATCAAGTCACGGTACAGGGTACAACACCGGGCGAAATCAAAATGCGCAGAACCGCTAAAGGAACATTTGAAGCCAATGTAGTGCCGGGATATGAGATAAAACAATTCAAAATAAACGATGGCAACTGGATAGACCTTACGACAAGTGTCACGCCCGTAGCCGGAAATTGGCACAAGATAGGGATTGATGTGAAGCCCGAAGCGCTTACTCCCGCTGAACCGATAGAAATTAAAGACAATGGCGAATATACCATCACAGGAAGTGGCACGAATTCAATCCAGATAACGGGCGGCAGCCCCAAGGTCACCTTAAGCAATGTCAGCATCGCGAACGCTCCCGGAATTATCATATCCGGAAAAGACACGCAGCCGACACTGTATTTTAAAGAAACAAACTCTATAGAGGGAAATGTCGAGTATGCAGCGGGAATACAGCTCAAAGACGGGGCGAGCGTAACGATAGAGGGAGAAGGCGAAGACAAAACCACATTAAAGATTGATATGGCTGGAGCATTAGCTTGCGGAATAGGTGCCAACTTTAACGAAAGTGGCGAAAGTGCCGGCGGCAACATCACCATAAAAAATATAAACTTGATAATAACTTCAATAAGCACCGGAATCGGAGCAGGTGAAAATGCAACATGCGGTGATATCCTCATAGAGAACTCGAAGTTGAATATAACCCTCCAACCGAATAACACCGCCGCTATCGGAGCGAGTGTAAGTAACTTTAACTCACCATCGGTCTGTAGGAACATAACGATTCGTGATTCGGATATAACGGCAAAAACGGGCTACTCGGAGGGGTACAAAGCAGAAGCCTCGGTCATAGGTACTTCCGGAAGTCCTAACGCAGGCACAAAATGCGGCAATATAAATATCTGGCTAAAGCAAGGACAGAGTGTGGACGATTTTAAGGAGAATCTGACTACTACCAAGGCCCAGCCAATAGGCAATGGATTCTGGGAACTCCGAGGTGACCCCAACAAAGCCACGACCGGCACCATCACGTTCCACCCATATGCTGCTAATTAGTGACTGTTTCGGCGGATGTGGGGTGGGTATAAGAACTTACAATCGTGGCAAGGAGTTAAGTTCAATGGAAACTCTCTTGGAACTGATGCAGAATATTAACAAAAGTCCGTCCCGGCGGATTTGTAAAACGATAAAAAGCCTCCTTTTCCCGAGTCAGCGACAAGAGGCGCACAAGTCGCTGACTCGACCTCCTCAAGTCGGCGAGTCGGGAAAGTGAGGTCGGAAACAGAATACGAACATGTAGGATGATGAAGATACAACGATTATTTACACTTTCTGTGATAGTGCTGTTTGCCGCCACAGGTTGCCGGAATAGAGACGGCTTCACAGCCGAAGAATCCCGTCTTATACATTCGGGCTGTTCGGAGGAAATCATGCGGCTCTGTACGGTGGAGGACCGGGAAGACTCACTGCTGTTGCGTAAAGTCTCCCGCCCGCTTCCTGAATCCGCTTTCTTTTCGGAGGAGTATGGACTGCTTGTCGGGTGTATGCTGGCGACCGTGCGCAATCCGGAGAACGAGGGCGTAGGCATTGCCGCCCCGCAGGTGGGCATCCTGCGGCGCATCGTCGCCGTGCAGCGTTTCGACAAGCAGGGCGAACCGTTCGAAGTATTCGTCAATCCCGAAATCATCCGTTACTCCGCAGAACAGCAGTCCGGTGAGGAGGGTTGCCTTTCGCTGCCGGATGTGTCGGGCTGCGTGTCGCGTGCTAAGCAAGTAACATTACGCTATCTGGATGGGCGGACTTTTGAGAAGCGTGAAGAGGTCATCGACGGATTTACGGCAGTCATCGTCCAGCATGAAATAGACCATCTCGACGGGCGTCTTTTTACCGACCTGCTCTTGCCGGACGAGAACAACCGGAACACTGTTCCGGAAGCACAGAATGTGGATAAATAGTTAATAATGAAAATAAAAAGTGTACCTCTGCAAGTAAAGATTTTCTCTGGATATTTGATGTTAATGGCGGTCATCGGTAGCATGGCCGCCATTCTTTTCCATGAACGCGCGAGGCTCCGGGAGCTGGAGGCCGGCATCGTGGAAATCCGCCAAGTGCGGTGTGAGTTATCTGAGATTCACCGCAACATCACGGTGCTGGCCTCGCTCGGCGAAAGCGTCATCGCATGGGAGGCCGAGGATTATCATTCTTACCGCACGAGGCGGCTGAAAGTGGATAACCTGCTACAAGTCCTGCAAAGCGGTAACAGTTATATGGTCGATTATCCACAGATAGACACGCTCCGGGGATTGTTGTCAAGCAAGGAAGAACACCTGCATCGGATTATGCTGCTGTTTCATAGGCAGGAAGAGGCCGACAGCCTGCTTGTCAACCATTTGCCCGAAGCCGCCAGAGAAGCTACCCAGACGCGGACGGTCGTACAAAAGAAAACAGGCATAGCAAGGTTGTTCGAAGGGAAAAAGACGGTGGAATTGCCACCTTCCCCCGATAAACTCCACGCGCTGAACCAGCGGTTACTCGCCCTGCAAATGGAACGGATAGGCAATATGGACAACTATACCGACAGCCTGCGCACCCGCAACAGGGAACTGAACCGGAAACTGTTCGCCCTGCTCGGAAGCATCAACGACCATATGCAAGCCGCATTCCAATATAGGGAACAGAATATCGCGCAGTCGCACAGATGCTCCACCCGCATCATCACGGGACTTATTTTCTCTGCCATCATCCTGCTGGTTATCTCCTTTATGATTATTCAACGGCATTTGAGGCGAGACACGAAACTTAGGCAACAAATGGAGGAAATCATAAATAAAAACCGCGACCTTCTGGATATGCGCAAGAAAATCATTCTGACGATTTCCCATGACATACGCGCCCCGTTGAGTATCATCAATGGCAGCGCTGAACTGGCGATGGATACGCGCGACCGCAAAAAGCGCAACGGACATCTGGCCAATATCGGCGTATTGTGCAAACACATCTTACACCTGCTGAACAACCTGCTGGACGTGTACCGGCTCAACGAAGCGAAAGAAACACGCCATGACATACCTTTTCGGCTTTCCGGCCTGCTGGAACGTATCGCAGCGGGGTTCACCCATACCGCCAACGACAAGGGACTTCAGTGCAAAAAAAATATTCTTCTGAATATCAATATTTTAATTTCAGATACAGTACCCGTATTCCTTTCAGGTCTCGGTTTTGTCCTTCTGTTTCATATAACCCATTGCGCAAAGTGAAAGAAACAATGAAGTATAAACTCGATAACCCAGAACAATATGGACTACCGTATATTGACGGGCGGTAACTTTTTCCGCTGCGTCAGCCAAAATACAGATGATGCCGATATAAGATCGGCCTACGACGATTTTTCGCAAGCGATATTCGATTCCTATGTACATGCGGACAACCCGCACGGGCTTTTATTCTCGTTGATCTATGCAGAAGCGGAGCTGCAAAGCCTCCATGATACTTTTTCCGACAACGCGGACAGCAAGAGCGTCTATTTGAAAAAAGCTCTATCGCTCGTCCGGCGTATGCTGGAAAACCTGAAATCCCAAGTGCCACCACTATCCACCCCGCAAACCGATTCACCCCCGACAAGCTCTTTCCGTTGGACGGGCAGCCTTGTCGAATTGATAGAGGTCATCTACGCCCTCGACGAGCTGGGCTGCATCAATGACGTCCAGAACAAAATCAAGGAGCTGGCGGCCTTCTTCGGCTCGCAGCTCGGTCTGGAGATCAAGGACAGACATTGCTACGACGCCTATCTGGATATGAAACGCCGCAAGAACGAGAGCCGGACGTACTTTCTCGACAAGATGCGCGAGCGTCTGAATCTGCGGATGCAGCGGGATGACGCGAAAGAGAATGCCAGACGATAAGTCTGTGAATAAACGGAAGGAGTATCCATATCCTTCCGTTTATTTTTCTACCTTTGCATATAAATCATTCGTTGCCAATGAAAAAAGAGAATACTGTCAAGCTATATAATCCCGATTTTGTTCTGGAGATCAAACAAATCGTAGCCCAAGCCCGTCAAAAGGCATACGCCGCCATCAACTCGGCAATGGTCGATGCCTACTGGCAGATGGGCAAGCGTATCGTGGAGCAGGAGCAGTTCGGTAAGGAACGTGCCGACTACGGTGCGCAGCTATTGAAGTCGCTCTCGAAAGAGCTTACGGCGGAGTTCGGCAAAGGGTTTTCCGTAGGCTCACTTTATTATTATCGTCAATTCTACCTGACATTTCCTGAAATATTCGCTACACCGTGGCGAATATTGACGTGGTCTCACTATAAGCGTTTAATGCAGGTTTCCAATACCAATGCTCGTGCATGGTATCTGAAGGAGGCTGCCGAGCAGATGTGGAGCTACCGTACCCTCGACCGCAATATTGGTTCGCAGTATTACGAACGGCTGTTGCTCTCGCAGCATAAAGATACGGTCGAATCCGAGATGAAATCGCTGACCAAACCGTTCGAGCAAGACCGGATGGAGTTCATCAAGAACCCGACCGTCGCGGAGTTCATCGGCCTTGCTCCGAACAGCGACTTTTCGGAAACGGAGCTGGAGGGAGCCATCATCGGCAACCTGCAAAAATTCCTGCTCGAATTGGGTAAGGGCTTCTCGTTCGTGGCGCGTCAGAAATTGATCCGCACAGAGAAAAAGGACTACTTCATCGACCTCGTTTTCTACAATTACATCCTTAAATCGTTCGTGCTGATCGACCTCAAAACGACGACCATCACGCACCAAGACGTGGGGCAGATGGATATGTATGTCAGGATGTACGACGAGCGGGTACGGGGCGAGGGCGACAACCCGACTATCGGCATCGTCCTTTGTTCGGAAACCGACGAGGACATCGCCCGCTACTCCGTGCTGCACGACAACGACCGGCTGTTCGCCTCGAAATATATGCTCTATATGCCTACGGAGGAGGAATTGCGCGAGGAAATAGCACGGCAAAAAGAGTTTTTCCGCCTGCAACACGATAATTCCCCAAAAGAGGAGATATAGCCATGCCCTATGACGATGACGAATATATCTTTGATGACGCGGGCATAGATGATATGCCCGTCTTCCCGGAAAGCAGGCGGTTCGCCGGTCTCGATAACTACGAAAAGATGTCGTTACGGGATTATATCCGCTCGTGTATTCAGGAATATCGGGAGTGTTCCGGCAGGTTCCCGACGGAAAACGAATTGGTGGAAATCCGTAAACGAACGATGGGCGTATTGGAGGAAGATTGGCATATCACGTTGAAGAATGACAAGCAATGGCGACAATTCTTTCAGGACAATGTGGCGGCAGTCATTGCCCAACTGCAAAAAGAAACGGAGGGTAACGAATAATCGAATGCTACCCCTATGCTTCTTGTTAATGATCAAGATGAAGGTTATGTGAATTTTATAAGGCAAATTAAAACTTTCGCTGAAAAATATAATAAAATTGGATATAAAATATATCCAGCAATAGATGCAAACATCATAGAGGAAGAAATAAAAATCATAAAAGATAATATAAACGATAATACCCAACTATTTATCTTTTATGATCAGGGCTATATTGTTGATGGGCTTATAAGAATAGCAACAACAAGAGCAATAGATTGTTTGGGTAAAATATCTGCAATATTAGAATCAATCCATAATGTTGAGTATATATTTACCAGTACATCTTTTCCTGATAGTGTAACCAGTTTGAGCGGAAATATGAATGGGAAGATTAAATGTTCAGAAATATCCCTCTATGAACAAATTGTTAGTGCCATTACGAATATAAATGTATCCTATTCAGATTATGGTAGTATTACTCCGAAGCGTAATGATGAGGCAGCATATTATAGTAGAGGATGGACACCAAGAATAGATGTACCTGTAATTTCTCAACAGCAAATTTATTATTACCGCCAAAAAAGAGAAAAAAGAGATTATGCTGATGTTTACGTCGATGTTGCAAGTAAGTGCATATCAGATTCTCTCTTCCCCAAGGGTATTGATTGTTGGGGAGTTCAAACTATAAAAAGTGCAGCAGCAGGGCTTAAACCCGGAGCTACTCCATCGTTTTGGTTGTCTGTCCGAATGAATATTTTTATTATTGAACAATTAAAAAGATTATCTATAATCTAATGATATATAATTAGTATTCATTAAAATATCTTCATAATGCAATATTGTTTCAAGGTCGTTATTTGTCCAGCGACATTTACTTGATGTATGCTTTATGAATAGATTGTGTGCTTGAAAAAAGGAAAACAAATCATTATCAGATCTGGTATATTTAGAATATGGACTATTATTCCGAATATATGAAATTGGAATGGACATTAAAAGCTCTTTTTTGTCTATTAAATGATTTTTTTTTTGCCCGTCGTTTATATACAATTTTCTTTGTCTTTGTTGAATAAAGGACAATGCCAACAAAGTCTGGTATAAGTTGTAGTTGGTCGAGATGATTAGCTGTAGTAGCTACATATATATAATCAAATAACTTACAGTAAGCATCTAATTGGGCTGGTAATCTGCGCATATCATCATTCCATGCTTTGATTTCATACGCGTAGCTTAAATTATCTTTACAAAAAACTAAATCGACAATCTTAGATTCTTCAGAAATCGTTAATTCACTGCAAACAACAAATGGTTTGCTGTTAATGTGAGCATAGTTATTGATTAATGCTGCTTTTATTATATTTTCATTTGGATGTAGATCTATTTTTCCCATTATCATATCATAATCAGTCAGTTGTATATTACTATTCTATCTCGAACAAATTTATTTTTCAAAAATACGAAAAAGAGGTTGCAGTTAATATAAGAAAAAAATATTATATTTGCAAGACAAATGATAAATAACGGGCAGACAAGAAGAAGTCATTAGGCGACTATGACAGACAAAATACCGTTACTAAATCGTTACAAGCGTACTTTTTGAAATAGTTATCACCTTGATAATGAGGATTTTCGGAGAGATTGGTTCATAACCCCTTCTCTCCGCTGAGAATCAGGGGGGTAAATCTAGAAAAGGATTTACACCCCCTTTTTTATTGCCTTAAAAGCAATATTTTTGTGTTGAAATCCGTAGAAATTTGAATAAAAACCTAGCAAAAACCTAGCAAATTTTTACCGATAGGATAGTGTTTCAAAAAGTGTGTAAATTCTCTCTTTTCTAATCTTTACAGAAAAATTTAAGCTAAGTGAGCAAGCAGTGAGTTTTAGATTAGCAAATCTAGGATGGATAAGTTTATATTAATATATCCCTGTAAACTCGTTTGGATTGTATTTTAGTTTTTCCAGTACTTGCCAGCATTGGTATAAACCTCGGGGGACGTGAAAACATCCTTTCCATTTCCCGCCTTTCAGAGGCAATAACACTTCTCCTTGCCGGTTGAGGTAGCCGAACCATTCCGGATATTCCGGATCGGCAAAATGTGCCCATACATATTGGTGTACTTTTTCAAACCAAGCCAGGCATTCTTGGGATCCCGTCAATTGATAACCTTTCAGCATAGAGATCAGTGTTTCGATGTGAACCCACCATAACTTCTGATCCCATTCCAATTGTTGTACCGGATGTCCCAGACGATCCATAAAATAGAAAATACCTCCGTGTTTTTTATCCCAGCCGTACTCTACTTCTTGCAGGGCAATCTGTACGGCTTTTTCTACCAGTTCTTTGCGTTGGAGACGTACACCCAAGTCCATGATAAACCACATGGCTTCTATGGCATGCCCCGGATTTAGCAAGCGTCCGTCGAAATTGTCCAATAATTCTCCGCTTGTAGAAACATTCTCTACGATAAGTCCCAGTTCCGGACGATAGAACACCTCCATGACTTCGTGTATGCAAGTTTCTATTGTTTTTTGCATAAATTCTTTTTCCAGTAAGGGTTCTATTTCCAATGCCAGATTACACAAAATCATTGGCAGGGCGAAACCTTTCATATTGCGGGTGCCCGGATAGGTTTTATCCCATTTCCCTTTTGGATGATCGACTTTCGATAGTATAATATCAAATGTTTTTTTGGCAATATCGGCATATTCCTGCCGACCTGTTGCCAGACTCAATTGGCCGAATGCCAAAGTGGCAAATGTATAAGAGAAAATATTATAAGGTTCTACCAAAGGTTGGCCTTCCCGGGTGAGTGAAAAATACCAGTTGTACTTTCCGTCGTGTCCATATTTTTTCAAGAATTCGGCGCCTTGTACAGCACAGTCCAGCCATTCTTGCTTTTTTTCCACTTTATTGTAGAGCATAGCAAACATCCATACTTCCCGACCTTGCAGCCAGATAAATTTATCGGTATCAAAGACATTTCCCTGCCGGTCCAGACAGGTAAAATATCCGCCGTATTCCTTGTCCTGGGATTTTTCTAACCAGAAAGGGAGCACTTTGTTCAACAATTCCTGTTTGTATTGTGCTGCTAATTTTTCAAAATAAACCATTCTTATCTAATTTTGTCAACATTATGTATTGAATCGTGTTCTAACTGTTTCCAAGTTAAGCCTTTCTGCTGTATTTTCAGGGGGAAAAACAGACTGAAAAGTAAACCTGTGCTCACGGAGACGACGATGCCTATTGCTCCGTACAATAGAAAAGATACAGGGGTATAAATGCTCAATGCAAAAACGGCCAGAGTTCCCGAAATAAATCCCAGTAAGGCTCCGCGGGCATCGATGCGATCGAAGAAAATTCCCATAATGAATAATCCGCCCAGACCGCTCGACAACAAACCCAGGATGGAATTGAAATAATCCAATAATGATAGTATGTTCCAGGTGGCCATCATCACTGCTAGCACTGTTCCCAGTCCTCCCGCTATAAAGGAAGACCAGCGTGCTACACTTACTATTTTTTTATCACTGGCCCGTCTGGCCCAATGTTTATAAATGTCCATGGAAAATGCTGTCGCTGTAGAATTGATATTAGAAGCTATCGTAGACATGGTCGCGGCAAAAATAGCCGCAATCAGTAAGCCCGCTACTCCTATGGGCATCTGGCTCATCATGAAAAAGGGAAATATCGCATCTCCGTTGGAAAGAGTATAATCCAATTCTCCCGGTTGCGATTTAAAAAAAGTATATAAGCCGGTACCGATCAGATAAAAAATAACAGAGATAAATACGCTCATAAAACCGTTCATTAAAATACCTTTCCCTGCGCTTTTTTCATCTTTAGTGGTCAGGTAGCGTTGGATAACGGTTTGATCGGAGGTATAGGAAATCAGATTATTGGCGATACCTCCCAAGATAACAACCCAGAAAACGGCTTTTGTGCAATCGAAGCTCCAGTTAAATAACCGGAATTTATCGTGCTCTACTGCGATGTCAATAAAGCCACTCACTCCGCCTTCTGTGTGGAGAATGAGGTAAATAGCAGCGAACAAAGCCCCTCCGACCAGAATAAATCCTTGGATAACGTCTCCCCAGACGACCGCTTCCACTCCGCCCATAGTACAATAAATAACGGTTACGATTCCCATTAAAATGATACAGATATAGATATCAATGCCAGTTACTGTGGTCAACGCCAGGGAAGGTAGATAGAGAACTAAGGCTGTACGGGCTACCATAAAGGAGATAAACAAAATACTGGCCATGAGACGGGTCGTGTAATTGAAACGTAATTGTAAATATTCGTAAGCACTGGTTACGTTCAAGCGACGGAAAAAAGGCAGATAATACTTTATGACAGGGAAGGAGACCAGCAAGATCATAATTAGCATGGGATAATACGTCCAGTCCGTGGCGAAAGATTTTGCCGGTATCGCCATATAGGTAATGGCGCTCAGCATGGTGGCATAAATACTAATGCCAGCTGCCCACCAGGGAATACGTCCCCCTCCTTTGAAAAAGTCGTCGCTGCTCGCAGCCCTTCGCATAAAATAATAGCCCAGAAGTAACATACTCAGCAGATAAAGGATCAGAACGCTCCAGTTTACCCATCCGAAATGGGTTCTGGTTCCCATCTGTATCGCATACACAGCGGTTGAACGTACGCCCGGTTTGTTCTCGCCGTTGATGATGATCCAGTTTCCCTGATAGGGAACCAGGGCGGCTCCTGCCAAAGCCAATTGCGGAAAATGTCCTTCCGTGATCCAAGAATTCGTCAAAGTGTGATAAAGGAGCAGGCGACTGTTAAAGCGGTACCATTCTCCGGGATGTTTCAGATAATTTTTCTGTTCTTCCTGTAAGCGATTCCAAAGGGAATCGTTTTTGGTTTGCAAAGCTCGTTCCATGCAGAAGGGGCGGTTAATAGCTTCTGTAAAACGTTCTTTGTCAACGCCACCCGTAAATACGATATGGTGACTTCCGGAAGGAGTGGCAGCACTCCCGACTAGAGCCAGTGTTTGAGTTTCTCCATAGGGTAAAATTTCTGCAACCGGATACCACTTTTTATCCCGTGGACTGTAACAGAGGCCGTCTGTGTGTACATAGCCTTCCTTTTCTGCCTGTGGAGGGCAATAACCGCCCATGACAAAAAAACGGCTTTCTTCGGAGGTATTCTGTACGGTTCCTACTGCTTGTACCCGACCTTTGCCGGGAAAAGATGGTAATTCTTCCCATTTCCGGGGATCATTCAGAAGGAGTGAAAAACAGCGGTTACCAGGTTTCCCGTCGATATGACCACCAGCCACATACACTTTCCCTCCTCCTGTTGCACCTGCCATATTGTCCATGTGGACCGGTAAATCGGGCCACTTTTCTATAATGATCTGCGATTTGCCCGCTTCTCTCTTCAATAGCCAACATTCTTTGAGTGCCCCCGTTTCGTCCCTACCGCCTATACAAAGGATTCCTTCCGGAATATTTATGCTTACTCCGTAGGCGGCCCGCCGGGGAATTTTACCGGCTTTTTTCCAGCGGGCATCTTCTTGTAAAGGGTTCTCTAGAATATAGATATCGTCATAGTATACTTTTTGAGCACTATCGGCTGTGGCTCCTTCCGGAAAATTGCAACCTCCGGCTACCACCAGGACATTCCCGATCGCACCAGCGTAAGGAGCAGAAATCCCCTGCTCAAATTTTTCTTCTCCTGAAACGATCAGATCATCCAGCTTTTTTAAACTGACAGTATTGTGGTGATTGTCCCTGATCGGTACCGAACGGTCTGAGTAATTTTCCCCTGTATAGAGACCGGCTTTTACAGGAACAGAAAAAAATAATACAAATAAAAGGAGATCGTATAGTATGGCTATCTTCATGATTTTAAGGCTCTATAGATATTCGGATTCCTCCCATAATGTAATAAGACCAGGATTTATACCCTTCAGCGGATCGGTTGATAAAAGCCATTGGCTTTCATTTCTTACCGATTACAACGGCTAAAAAAATCGATGGCTTCCAGTTCTGCTTTCATTGCATTCTCTTCTTCTTCGGTCATATTCCGGAAGGGGGTGCGGTTCTTACCCAAATCCAGTCCGATCAGCTTCATAATGCGTTTTCCTCCTACGATATTGCCCCGGTAATTACAGATAACGTTGATAACCGCCTGGGAAAAATTTTGTAATTCCCTGGCTTTTTCAATATCTCCGGCTGCCCAAGCTTCCAATATGCCCACCAGTGCACGTCCGTTGTAATTGGTCGTGCCTCCTATACCTCCTTGTGCTCCCCCCATGGCTAGACAAGGCAAAATTGTTTCATCCTGCCCGTGCAGCATGTCAAACTTACCTTCCTTATAGAGACGACATTGATTGTATTCGTATAAACTTTCGTAGGTGTACTTGATGCCGGCAAAATTGGGAATACGTCCGTCAACAGCTTTTAAAAAGTCGAGCATAGGCAGATAAGCATTATTGAATGCCGGAATATGGTAATAATAAAAGGGTAATTCCGGTGCCCCGCAAGCAATTTCTTCACAATAATTCACCAGTTCTTCGATGCGTCCTATTTTGGGGAAAGGTGTGGCCATGGCTCCGGTTCCCCAAGCGCCGATTTCCTGGGCGTGAGCTGCCAGACGACGGCTTGTTTTCACGCAAGTGCTTCCCACATGTACAATCACCTTAAATCCTTGCGGAGCTACTGCCATCCATTTCTCAGCCAACTTCATCCGCTCTGTTTCTGTCAACAGATAGCCTTCGCCCGAGGAACCGTTAATAAAAACACCTTGTAAACCGTTGTTTTTCAATAAGCGGGCGTACGATTCGATCGGTTCATAATTTACTTCTCCATTTTCATAAAACGGAGTAAAAGGGGCATCGATTAATCCTTTAATTTTTTCCATTCTTTATATCTTAAAACTTGTTCCCGATTTTAATGAATTATTCCTTTTGTGTACAAGGATAGGAGGGCTCCGCTATCCTTCTCCCTGCTTCAGGAGATGAGATAAGCCTACTTATCGTAATCAATTTTTGATTCTTCTATACGTACTTTGGCAATTGCTTTTTTAATTTTTCCCTGGCCTATGCAAGGAGCATGTCCATCTTCCGGGAAAAATACGGCAAATTTTCCGGGGGTTAATTTAAAATAGAGGGCAGCCTTGTCGGTATAAAAGGTGATGTCTTCTTTTACATTATAAACTTGCCGGGGATGAACCAACAAACTGCGGGATTCCCAGGCATATATTTCTTCCCCGTTTAAGGGAAACTGGATGTCAATATAATTATTGTGAGTTTCCAATACAGCCTCGTTTTTTTCTTTTCCCTGAACTTCTGCTATATTAATATATAGCCGTTCTCCATCCAGTTCTATTCTTCCTAAGTCGAATTTTGCCAGATCGTGTGTCTTCACATAATCAAATACCTGTTTAAAAGCGGAATGTAATTTTTCCGTTGCGGCACTATTTTTCAAAGCATCTATAACCATATCTTGAAGGTTTAAAATTCTTCTCCGTTTCCTTAGCTATTATTCCGATTAATAGTTACAAACGTAATACATAATTTTACAAGGTCAAAAACATATATTAAATATTTTTAAAAATAAAGCATGTATTTATAAATATTTTCGTAAATCCGAAAATGCATTTTGCTGTCGTTTTTTGAGCGGTCCTAAACTTATTATTTCCGAACAGAACAGTAGGATTCAGAGGATGTTCATGATTTTGGCGCGTATAAGCATAGCTACTCCAAGGACACTGGCATTGTCTCCTAATTTAGATATCTTAAAACATGTATCTTTACTGATAAGGCTGAGGGCATATTTGTTAATGGCTGTTTTCAGTGGTAACATAAAATAATCTCCTACCAGCGACAGGGTTCCACCGATCACAATTAATTCGGGATTTAGTAAATTGATCAATATGCCCACTCCTCTTCCGAGTTTTTCTGCAATTTCTGAAATCAGGGAGATGGCCAGCATATCGTCGTTATGAGCCGCCTGAATAATATCGTAAAGCAAGATTTCTTTTCCTTTTTTCCATTGTTTTGAAAGGACAGAGGTTTCTCCGGCTTTCATATGTTCCACAAACATTTTTTCCAGAGCTAATCCCGAAGCTTCTGTCTCGAGACAGCCTTTTTTTCCGCAAGAACAGAGAATCTCATTGGGGAACAAGGGAATATGTCCGAATTCTCCGGCAAAGCCCGTTTTCCCGGAATAAAGTTTATTGTCGATCAGTATTCCGACCCCTACTCCCCTTCCAATATTCAGGAAAATTACATTTTTTTCTTCTTTCACAACCCCCGCTGTTTTTTCTGCATACATCATGGCCCGGCTGTCATTTTCTATGTAGGCACGAATTCCTAAACGTTGCTGTAATACCTCAGTCAAGGGGATTTCGTTGAAATTAAAATAAGTATAACTATATCCGCTATTGGAGTCCACTCTTCCGGTCAAGCTAAAACCGATACCGATAATCTCTTTTCTATTCATTCCGATCTCGGAGATAAATTTTTCTGTTTCCTGACATACCTGTTCCAAGGCTTCCGGCGTGTTTTCCAATACAAAAGGTACTTCTTGTTTTTTATGCAATATATATCCTTTAAAATCCAGAAGTACGAATTCCAGACGTCGCCTTCTGATGTCTACTCCTAAAAAATAGAAAGCATCGGCTGCCAGGCCAAAGACGTTGGGGCGTCTTCCTCCGGCTGTTTCCAATTTACCCAGATCTGTCAGGTATCCTTCTTCTTTTAACTCCTGAATTAACTTTGTGACCGTCGGAACACTCCAGGTGAGTTCATTTGACAAATCTGCTATGGTGGCTTCTTCGTGAGTGGTAAGATAGGATAAAATAGCCTTCTTCAGAAGATTATTTTTGTATTCTGCTGCTGAGCTTCTATCTTTCCCGAATTTCAATACATTTCCCCAATCGTCCATGATGATTTTTGGGTTAAAAATAATGAATTTGCGCATATAAAAGGGAGAGTTATTTTATTATTATTTTTAAGGATTGTTTGGTTAAAAAAGTTTCAAGATATTTTAAAATACTTTAAATTTGAAAAAATGAAAGTATATCATGTAGCGTTATTTGATTTATTAGTCCGATACAGGAAAGAGATGAATTTAAAAGCAAAATTTTAGCTTTTGAGGTTTTGCATTTCTTTTCAAAATGGGTTCGTATGAGAGAAATAAATGGAATTAAAATTTCAGATTCCTATTGGTTAACGGGAACCGAAGATTTAACGCATCAAGGTCTGAAAGATCTTGGTGAACAGGTTGGGAAAGCTGTTAATGGATTAAAAAATTTTTTAGACCCTTTCTTTAAAAGAGATCGGGTAATTTATAGGGTTATACATTCTGAATAAATAAGTGGATGAATAAAACTGTTTTTAATTTTTAAAGTGTATGAGGAAAAGATTTTTTTTATTTGCTGCAATAGCTTCTTTGCTATTAGGCGCGTGTTCGGACGATGATGTTAAGCCGGAACCAAAGCCTGGTTCGGGTAAGGGAATGTTAGTTGTAAAAGCTTCTCTACAGCTTATAAGTGAGGATGCTGGAGCAGAGGGGCAAGCCGCTTTACCGGTTGATTTTACTGGTTATTCTTTGACTTTGAAGGGACCAGAAGGTACTCAGGAACTGGATTTTGTAGAAAATGATACAATTGAAGATTTAGCAGTAGGGAAATACGAGCTTACCTTGAGTTCCCATAAGACAGCTTTTACGGAGCCGGCCTTTGAAATGCCTGTTTATAAGGGGACTGTGGAAGCTATTATTGTGGAGGATGAAATTACGGAAACAAACGTACTTGCTACTCAAGATAATGCGGGTGTATTTTTCGTGTATGATGCTTCTCTGGAAGAGACTCAATATGCGGATATCGTCCCGGCTGTGGGATATGAGGGCAAAGCTCTCTCCTTTGTCGATGCCGATCGGGAACGTAAAGGATATTTCCCTGCCGGTAATTTGGCTATTGCCTTAAAAGGAGGTGAGAAGGAATTGCTTATCGAGGGGGAAGCGGAAAAGCTGCTGGCTGTAGAAGCTGCTCAGCTTTGGAAAATGACGTTAAAGGCGGATGAAAAGAATACAAATCTAATATTGACGGTGGTCGAAATAAACGATCCTCAAAATGTATTGACTTGGAAAGTAGGACCTGTACCTCCACCTGTAGAAGGAACGCCGATAGAGGGAAGTGCTCTGATAGATTATCCCGAAGGACAGGCGGCCACGATCACTACACTTACTGTTACGGGAGCTATTCCTTCAGAAGAAGCTTGGAGAGCCCTTAACAAATTTACAGCTCTTGAACATCTCGTATTATACGACGAGAATGGCATAATGCCTGATTATTTATTCTATGATGAGTCGGCAAAGCAACCTACAATGCCCCAATTGATTTCTGTTAAAGCTCCTTATCTAACGGGAATCGGATCGCATTCACTTTTTGCGTCTAACATACAAACGCTTGAAATGCCTGTTTTGAAAAGTATTGGACAATTTGGACTGGCTGGCTGTATGAATTTGGAAACGCTTTCTTTTCCTGAATTGGAAACCTTGGAAAATTATGCTTTATCTGAATGTATTGGACTTACTTCAGTAGATATGCCAAAAGTAGGAATGTTGGCAAAAGGAACATTTGATATGTGCAAAAAGCTGGTTGAGGTTAACTTGCCTAATGCTACAGAAGCAGGTTCCGGTGTTTTTTTCAGATGTGATGCTCTGGAATCTATTTCTCTGCCTAAGCTTGTCAGAGCTGGCGATAATTTCCTGTCGCATTGTGCTATGCTTAAAAATGCTCAATTGCCGGAGTTAGAGGAATGTGGGAAAGCCTCTTTTGCCGTCTGCACTTCTTTGGAAAGCCTGGATGCTCTTCATATGCCCAAATTACAAGCGATAACAGAGGATATGTTCTATAGGTGTGAAAAATTGACAGAGGCAAGTCATAGTAATATTCAATCTATTGGTAATAGAGCTTTTCAGGAATGTTTTGCCCTGCAGCATTTGTCTTTTGCCAGTGTGCTGAATGTAGGAGTACAGGCATTTGAGTCGTGTACGGCTCTTCAATCGGCATCTATGCCTAAAGCTGAGACGATTTCAGAAAAGGCTTTTTATAAATGTACCGTATTGACTACGGTTGATATCTCTTCGGCAAAGCAGGTGATGGATTTTGCTTTTTGTTTGGACTATGAATTGACGAATCTGAATATGAGCGCTGTAGAGGTACTGGGTAATTCAGCATTTTATAATACTAAAATCGTAACACTCGACATGCCGAAACTGATTTCTTGCGGTAAAGAAACTTTCCGGAAATGTACCGCTTTAGAAAGTGTCTCCATGGCGAAATTGACAGCTTTATCTAATTATATGTTTGGGGAATGTACGGCATTGAAAATCGTGAATGCTCCGGCTGTGGAAACTTCGGCAGACGGACATGCCTTTAACGGTTGTTCGGCTATAGAGAGAGTCTCTTTCCCTGCTATGAAAATCGTCGGAAATAATTTATTTTCAGGAGCTGTTTCCCTAAAAGAAATTGCCTTGCCTATCGCAGAGACGATTGGTAATAATGTATTTGCACGGGCTTCTCTCACTGAAATCAATTTGCCAAAGGCTGTTACATTGGGCACTTATGTATTTGACAGATGCGAGAAACTTACGAAGGTACAATTACCGTTGGTAAATACGGTAGGTAATTACGCTTTTACCTCCTGTACCGCATTGGAAACATTGGAATTACCCAATGTACTTACGATCAGTTTAGGGACATTTAACGGTTGTACGGCATTGAAAGACGTAAGTCTGCCTGTTGTTAATAATATAGGTAAATGGGCTTTCAGAAACTGTACGGCTTTGACAGAATTGAGATTAGGGACAACCGAAGAGATCACTTTCGGAGACCTTGTATTTGCACATCTTCCTGTACAAGATCCGCAAACCATTACTCCTAACTGTGATTTGAAACTCAATCAGAGCGGCGCAGAAATAGGAAACATCAATGGAAACGTCTGGAAAGACTATACCTGGAAAAGCATCACAACTTTTACACGTTAGGGACGTGCCCTAATGTGTAAAAAGTAATAAGAGAACGGTTCTTTTTTCAATATATTTAAGAAAATAAGGAAGGGAGAAAAATTTAAGATTATTGTGGTCCTGACGTTACATGAGTTATACCATAAAAATCGGTTGTAAACGTGCTTGAAGTGGATCTTATGATTTAATTAAGCATAGCTTCCAGTTTATAAAAGAAAATATTGAAAAAAGAACCCTCTCTTTACCTCCGAATAAGAGACCGATAAAAAAGAATGTGTATGTTATTTAATAATGGTTTGTACGCGGCCTTCTTTAAAAAACAGATAAAAAGAACTGTTATACATCCATTGGATTTCTCCGCCTGTTTCCATAATAGTCAAAGGTTTACCGAAGGCCAGACGGCATTCGTCTTCTGTCATACCTTTTACCGGTTTTTGAATACTGATTTCTGACCAGTGGGTAATTGGAGAAAGCGAATGAGTTTCTATAAAATCAAACATTTTGTTGAGTAATAAAGATTCGGTCTGTACAAAATCATCCCTTGTTTGTTTATGTGCCTCTTTTTTGTTAGGAAATAATTTTTCCATAGGAGTAACTTTTCTCATTAACAACGGGGGAGCTTCTATCAAGATATTGGAGAGATAATAGGTAAGTTTTCCATCTGCTACTCGAAAAATAGCTTGACAATAATAGGTATTTTTTTGATTTGAACCGGCTTGGGAAGCCAATGTAAGATCGCAAGTAAAGCTTTTCGCCGGGACATCGACTTCTACAATTCCTTCTCTCAGTTTAGGGCAGATATTTTCGATTGTCCACAGTAAAGCGTTGGCATAAATTTCTTCGTCTTTCTGATGGGGAAAGGGCGTAAAACCGCTGACAACATATTGATTCCCGTCAGTACTGAGGGGGTAAATTTTCCTGCTTTCCGTAAATGTTTGTGCATAAGATGAAAATACTCCCAACAGGAGGCAGCAGATCATCCCTAAGTGTTGTTTGATCATATACATTATTTTTAAAAGGAAAAAAATGAGGGTTATAAAAGCCGAAACTTTTATAATGCCCTCATGTACAATAAGATTAATAATTTAAAAAGCTACTCCCAAGCGGATAGAGAAGTTATTCGTATAGAATTTATAGTTTTTGATTGCTTCTACGAATCCGCGTTGGAAATTGAAATCGAGATTGAATCTATTATACCAGACTCCGAACCCGGCATTCAGACCTGCGTCAAAACGCTGCCAATCCATGTCCAATCCGTTAGGATCGTCCCAGTCTCCCATGCTGATATCCTCTTTTTCTCCTTCATATTCGAATTTGGCTTTACCTGTATAGTCGACGCTGACAAAAGCACCTAAGTGTATGTCTACTTTCAAAGCCTCTGTAATTCCATAGCGGTATCCAAATGTAAATGGAGAAATTTGTACGTTATGGGCTATCAACTTTTCTTCAAACCCCTCGTATTCGTATTTATATCCCCGGGAACCGAGCCCAAATTCCATTCCCCAGTACATGCCGAAATTTCCCATTGGTTTCAGAAAACCGTAAGAAACATTGTATCCTATCTTCTTGTCTTCCTCAGCATCATCTCCTGTAAAATTCATCATATTTAATCCTACGCGCCAATAGTGTTCGGTTTGAGAGGGACGATCCGGTTTCGAATTAATACCTACACTTCTGGATGATACAATTTGTGCCTGCATGCTCGTACACAATAAAATGGCTGCTACAAAAAATAATAATCTTTTCATATTAACGTTATTTTAAAGTATATAATGGTGTTTTATTTCGTATCTATAAACCGATTTTTAACTTGTCTTTACCAGGTTTTCTATTTTACAATAGCAGAAATTTTTTCTCTGTCGGCTGTGGTTAAGGTCTTTTCCATGCGAATCCATTCGTAATCAGAGGCTTCTGCTGTTTTCCAGTTTGCAAAAGTGGCAGGGTAGCCTACTACTGTGACAATATAACCTGTCCCTTCGTCATTTGTTTTGATATTAAATGTCGCAGCTACAATTACATCGGCATTATGTTTCTGGGAGGACATATAGACTGCATAACTGCGGATATTCACGATGTCCCCTTTCATTTCTGTTTCGGCTTGATCTTTTGTAAGGGGCCATTCGTCTTTAATGCGTCCTTTCGTTTTGTCTACGATCAGTTCTACAGTCAGCGGATGTACATACGCATTGGAAGTTACATCAAGCAGACGTGCCTGTGTTTCTTGCATTTTTACGGTTACTTTCTGTGCATAGGTCTCGGCGGTTCCCCAAGCAAGAACGAGTAAGGCAATTAAAATGAATCTTTTCATGTTTTTGAGTGTTTTAATGGTGTTGTATTGTATAATTATTTTACTTTTTTGAATTGTCATGACTTTTATTCTCTAGCTTATTAATTCTAGTTAATCAGTCTCTCCCAAATAGTTTGGGGATATACTGAAAGGTATTTTGATAGAATTATTATTTTTCCACGATAATTCAATCTATCTCTATAATTTTGATATAGTGCCGGACATACTGATCTGTTGAGAGCTTTCCATAGATATAAGTTTTTGGTTATTAAAAGGGCATTTTCAAATTAAAATGAACATTTTTTAAGGCGCCTGTTCCGATTTTTGAAAAGATTATTAAATATTTTTAATAGTTTGAAAGAAAATATATTATAATTTTTGTATATTTGCGTTTGTAAAAATGTGTGTAACAAAATTAAATGTTCGTTTATTTTGTGTATTTAAATTCTATTTTATGTAGATAAAATAGAAGAATATGTTTCTCACCTATCATCTGAATTTTTTATAAATTGAGTTTTATAACTCAATGATATCCAATTAAATATTTATGAATTTCTCAAACTCATTCCTTACTGATTATTTATATGAATTATGTCGATAGGATCGTTACAATAAGGCTAAACAAAATTCCCTATCATTTTACACAGTAGGGACGTGCCCTAATGTGTAATTTTTACATCATTTTGCTTATAAGAAATTTAGATGAGTGAGATATTCAGAAGAATCTCTGTTTTTCGCCAAAAAGGTCCGTCCCTCTGGATGTCCCCCTAGATAAAAATTTAAAAGAAAATATCCTTTGTGAGATGGGGGAAAGGTATTATTATGGGTTCAAGTAATTTTTCTTGTCATTTTTACACAATAGGGACGTGCCCTAACGTGTCATTTTTACATCATTTTGCTTATAGGAAATTTAGATGAGTGAGATATTTAGAAGAATTTTTGTTTTCCGCCAAAAAGGTCCGTCCCTCTGGAGGGATAAGAAAGGTCTATTTCTCTCTGTTACCGGCGGCGAAAGAGGAGAAGGCCGAGAATAGTAATAAGTCCGTTGATCAGGAGAATTTCAAAACCGAAGCGGTAGCCGTTTAAAAGAAAGACTGAATACCGGTCAATAAGTACGGTGAAGAGGATAGAGGAAAAAGCGATATAAGGGATGGCTTTGTCCTGTATACGGATTTGAAAGAAGATACCGATAAAAAACAGACCCAGCAAAGGGCCATAGGTATAGCCGGCGAATTTGAAAATAGCATAGACAACGCTTTCGTTGTTAAAGGCATTGAAAAGGATAATTACAGCGGCTAGGATTGCCGCATTAATCAGATGGGTATAGAAACGTATCCGTTTTTGCCGTTTTTCTGGTTGGTGCTGAATATTCAATATATCGACGGTGAAGGAAGTGGTCATGGCGATTAGAGCCGAGTTGGCACTGGAAAAGGCTGCGGCAATTACTCCCAGCATAAAGAAAATGCCGGTAGCCAGGGAAAGATAATGGGTAGCTAAAAGAGGATAAATACTATCTGTTTTTGCTGGAATGGGAATTCCATTGGTTTGCATATAAATAAAAAATAGGACGCCCAAACACATAAAAATAAAATTTACAGGTATAAACGCCAGGCTGAAAGAGAGAAAATTCTTTTTGGCTTCCCGAATGTTTTTCAGGCTTAAATTTTTTTGCATCATGTCCTGGTCCAATCCATTCATAACGATAGCGATAAAAATACCGGCAATAAATTGTTTCCAGAAATTGTTTGGATTAGACCAAAAATTTTGAAAATCGAAAATTTGGGCTTGCGGATTATGAGCCATAGAGGAAATCATTTCTCCCAAAGAAAAGCCCAGTGCTTTTTGAATGGAGAAAATTGTAAATATGACGGCGAATACCAGAAAAAAAGTTTGAATAAGGTCAGTCCAGATAATGACTTTAATACCTCCTTTAAAGGTGTAAGCCCATAAAATAAATACAGAGAAAAGAACATTCAGGACAAAAGGTATGTGCAGGGGTGCGAAAATCATAATTTGCAGAACCAGAGTGACAATAAAAAGCCGGAAGGCTGCTCCGATCATTTTGGAAAGTAAAAAAAGCGAAGCGCTGGTTTTATAAGCGCGATAGCCGAATCTTTGCTCCACATAAGTATAAATAGACGTCAGATTTAGTTTGTAATACAAGGGTAGCAAGATGTGGGCGATCAGGATATAACCTACGAAGTTTCCGAGAATAACAGCGAAATAAGTCATTTTGGCCGGGGAAGACACCCAGCCGGGTACAGAGATAAAAGTGACTCCGGAGAGCGTTGTTCCGATCATTCCGAAAGCTACGGCCCACCAAGGGGATTTACCTCCGCCTTTATAAAAATCTGCGGCAGTGGAATGCCGGGAGGTATACCAAGAAATCAGAAGAATAAGGGCAAAATAAGCTGTTAAAATAAATATCGAGAGCCAGGGATTCATGACGGTTGATTTTCAGGGATTTTTATAAAATGAAGCAACAGAAAACTGGGAATTGTACAGAACATTACCCAGAGGAAAAAAGTCAGATAACTGGTGTGTTCCTGTATATAACCGGAACCCATACCGGGAAGCATAAGTCCTAAAGCCATAAATCCTGTGCAAAGTGCATAATGGGCAGTTTTATGTTCTCCGGCGCTGAAAAGAATCAGATAGAGCATATAGGCTGTAAAACCGAAACCATAGCCGAATTGTTCTACTGCCACACAGGAAGAGATCAACAGCAGATTTTCCGGCTGGGCGTATGCTAAATATACATATACGAGATTGGGAATATTCATGGCGATTGTCATTCCTAACAGCCAATATTTTAAACCTTTGCGGGCTGTCACAATGCCGCCGAGTATTCCTCCGGCAGCTAAGGCAATAATGCCGATTGTCCCATATATAAAGCCTACTTCGGAGGTGTCCAGTCCTAGTCCTCCCACCGTACGGGAGTCTAACATAAAAGGAGAGGCTAATTTAAGCAGTTGGGATTCTGCTAAACGGAATAGCAGCATAAAACACAGGGCTTGGCCAATGTGTTTCTTTTTGAAAAATGAAACAAAAGTATCTATAAAATCTTGAAAAAATGCCCGGTTTTGTCCAGCTTTTTTGTCATCAGAAGGTTTCGGCAGGATAAAAATATGATAAATGGCGAACAGGAAAAAAAGGATAGAAAGACTTCCGATGGCAATGGACCAAGCCGTGGCCAGTGGGAGTCTTTTTTCCAGTGTCCCGGCAAGCATGACCGCCAAACCTTGGCCGATAATCAATGCCAAGCGGTAGAACGTACTGCGGATTCCCACAAAGTAAGCTTGTTGGCGTGGGGTTAAGCCATACATATAAAATCCGTCTGCGGCGGTGTCGTGGGTAGCGGAGCTAAATGCCAACAGCCAGAAAAAAACCAGGGAATACCTGAAAAAATCATCTCCGGGTAAAGAAAGGGCGACTCCGGCCAAACCGATACCGATAAAGAATTGCATAGTGGTAATCCACCACCTTTTAGTTTTAAAGAGGTCCACTACCGGACTCCAAAGAGGTTTAATGACCCAAGGGAGATACCACCAGCTGGTGTAGAGAGCTATATCGGTATTCGAAACTCCAAATCGTTTAAAGAGTATGCCTGCTACCGTCATGACCATGACGTACGGGATACCTTCTGCCAGGTAGAGGGAAGGTATCCAATACCAGGGATTAGGAGTTGTCTTATCGTTTATATGCTCCATAATGTGTTTGCGTTTTTATTTTGTCCGAGCCTCATCCGGTTATTTTTCTCTCAGCTGTTCAATTTCTGTTCCCGGAAAATAGTGCCTCAATATTTCCCTATAAGTGTATCCTTTATAGCTCATCACTGCGGCTCCGATCTGGCAGAGTCCTACACCATGACCCCAGCCGGCTCCTATTAAACGAAACCCACACGTTTTATCATCAGCAGTCTTTTTTTCTACGATAAAAGCAGAACTATAGAGATGTGTCGGGGACAGGGCTTTCCGGATAAGCAGTTCTTTGCCGATGATCCGGGATTTTTTAGAACCGACCACCTGTAACCGGATTAAACGGCCCGAGGGTCCTCTTTCTATAGGAATTAACTCTTCAATCTGGCCGAAATCCATGCCTAAGCGATCCCGGATCAATTCTGAAAGTTCCTGTTGGGTATAATATACTTCCCAGCGAAAAAAATTGGTTGTTTCCTGGTCGTAATCGTTCAATACATTTGCCAGTATATTTTTATCGTTTGTATGGCAAAAAACATTGGGTTTTTCCTTTACCCAGCGTTCCATTGCTGCTTCTTGTGTCAAATCATAGGAAAAAGGAGTGTGTTTGGGGGTATCCGGGACCGATTTTAAGTAAGGGTGAATATTCTTTTCCCAGACATTTTCAAAATTTTCTGTAATACCTCCGCAACATTTGGAAAAGCGGGTATCGCAGACCTCCCCTTGATAGGTAAGGATTTCTCCGCGGGTTGCTTCTATAGCTTGCTGGACTGCCGGGGCCGTTATCTTTTGAATCCCCTGATAGCGCTGGCAATGGTCGTCAGCACAAACATCGAAATAGAGATGATCTTCCCGATCATACCAACGGATATAGGTAGAAGTATCGTTTACAAAATTGGTTTGTGCCGTTTGTCCTTTCCTGCATTCGGCTTTGGCTCGTTGAGCTAGCAACCAGCTTCTGGAAATGACGGCATGGGTTTTTAAAAGTTCGGGAAAAGACATAGCGCTCATCTCTGAAGAAATGACACTTTGCAGATAATCTTCGATATCAAGAATATTCACGGCTCTGAGTTGTCCGTTTTCTGCAATAATTTTCAGTCTACCTTTGAATCGTTGATTTTCTTTTCTTTCCCAATGGAAATGGATGCCGATGGTGACATCAGACAATTCAAATGTAGAAGAATCTGCTTCTTGGGGACAAAAACAGATGGGAAGAGAAAGCAATCGTATACCGGAGGTATTTTCGACTTCAACTTGTCCTTCCTTCCAGGAAAGCTTCAGTTTTTGGGTATAGAGAGTGGATGTCGTAGACTCCCTATACTCACCTCTGAAGAATACATTAATTTCCTGGGCGGCTAATATACCAACACTAATTTCCATATCTATTCTTTTGAACAAGTAATTGTCTGGCTTTTAATTCAATGCTACGGAGGCGGTCTTTGTATAAATTGTGTGCATTTTCCTGAGGCAGAGAAAGAGAGGCATCGGAATTATCTTCCCAGCGCCGGCAGAGATAAATCGGATCGAAGATACGCCCGATACGGTATTGGCGGGAAATAGCCAGTGCTACCGCATAATCTTCCCCATAACTACAATCGGGAAATTTGATCTCCCGAAGGATAGGGGTGTAGAAAGCCCGGGGGGCTCCGAAGCCGTTTATCCGGAGGGCGTTATTGTGTCCGTTTTCGGAAGTCCATTCCCGGTGGTCAATCTTGCCGGGAGGAATTTCTTCTAAATTGAAATTGACCATTTGATAAGAACCGATCACCATAGCTGTTCTTTCTTTGCGGAACATTTGAATAATTCTTTGGAGGGTATCCGTTCCCGCATATAAATCATCGCTATCGAGTTGAACGCAGAAGCGTCCGCATTTGGGGTCGGTGATGGCCCGGTTCCAGCAGCCTCCAATTCCCAATTGGAATTGTTCCGGAAAAATAGGTATAATTTGGGGGTGGCGGTTGGCTAATTCCTGAATAATACCGCTTGTCCGGTCTGTAGAATAGTTATCGACCACCAAAATATTATATTCGAAATCGGTCTGTTGTTTTAGGGCAGAGAGAAGAGCTTCTGAAATAGTACGTTCGCGGTTTTTAACCGGAATAACGATGCTGGCTTCCACTGGAAATCCGCTCTCTTCAAAGGAAATTTCCGTCTGAGGGGAAGGAAGCCAGGCTTGTATATCTTTCAGATATTGGGTAAAGACTCTTTCCCGTTCTATTTGTACATTCCGGTTAGAGGGGATTACGTAATCGAAAATCCGGTTACCGGAGCTTCGGGTGTCTGTGCTTTGTTCTGTATATAAATATTCCGGAATCCTCAGGATTTCACCTTTTTGAGCTATTTTTAACCGGAGGTCATAAAGCGCGGAGTAATTGTAATGTTCTTCCATACAGCTTACTGCTTCTTTAAAACTTTCGGTAGCAAAGAAGAGGACAGATCCGAATTGAAAATCATCCCTGACACTTCCGGATTGATAATCGATGAGCGGATGGGGAACCGTTTGTTGCTCTTTGATTTCGTAATAGTCTGAATAAAGGAAAGCTGCGGAGGTATCTTTTGCTACTTGTATGAAGCGTTCCAGTGCATGGGGACTTAACTGAAGAAATAAGGATTTTGTGTAAAGCAACAGATAAGGCGTTTGGCATAAACCGGCGATGATTTTCAGGGCTCGGGTATCTTCTAAACCAGGAATTCCGATGGTTTTTGCCGGAAAAGAAGAAGTTTCTTCTTTTTGCAAAATATATACTTCTTTTACCGGAGCGGAATGGGTCAGGGTTGTATAAGTCCGGTTTATATCGTCCGGAGCTCCGCCGGCGATAAAACAAGTAATCAGTTTATTCATGAGTTGTATATTACACTTCCGGCCGGATTCCGATATATGAGCCGGTTTTTACCGGAATCAAATATATTACTTTTCTTCTAAAATATAAATTTTCCGGACTGATTTCAAATCCTTATCTTTACCGTATTAATTCGTGCAGCAAAGATGAGCTATTTAATTGCAGACAGTGGTTCTACCAAAACCCAATGGTGTATTGTACGGTCGGGTCAGGAGCCGGAAGAGTGCTATACTACTGGTATCAATCCGATTTATTTGTCGGAGGCGGACATTCGGAATCTCTTGGAACGGGAATTTCCAGTCGGTTGTACAGGTATAGAGAAAATCTGGTTTTACGGAGCAGGATGTGCTTTTCCGGAGAAAAATGCCTGTGTACAGTCGGCTTTGTCCTCTTATTTTCATTGTCGAGAAGTAGAGATTGCTTCCGATTTAATGGGGGCGGCGAGGGCTTTGTGTGGCCGCCGTCCCGGGATCGTCGGCATTTTAGGTACGGGATCTAACTCTTGTTATTACGATGGGAAAGAAATCGTGTCGAATGTTGCTCCTCTGGGTTTTATTCTGGGGGATGAAGGGAGTGGTGCTGATCTGGGGAAAAGATTAGTGGCTGATTTATTAAAAGGAATATTGCCTTCCGAATTGAAAGAATTATTTTTCGCAGAAACGCAAACTTCTTATGCTGGGATCATCGAAAATGTATATCGTCGGCCGTTACCCAACCGTTATCTGGCCGATTTTACTTCTTTCATCAGGCGGCATATCGGTTTCCCGGAGATAGAACAGATCGTTCTGGAAGCGTTTGATAGCTTTATTGGCCGGAATCTTATGCAATACCGGCAGATTTCAGAAACTGAGATTTCTTTCACTGGGAGTATTGCCTATATTTTCAAAAAACAATTGGAACGACAATTGCAAAAATACGGTTTAAAACCCGGAGTTTTTAAGCAAGCTCCGATGAACGGTTTAAAAGAATACCATAAAATAGACATGATTTTGTAATGCCATTTCATGCTTTTTGTAGGGCCTGTAGTACGCCTCGCAGGGAGGCATACGTTTGAGGCAGAATCCGGTCTATTTCCCGAGTGCGGAGCCAGAAAACCTCTTCGATACCTTCAGCTGTTTGAGGGATTAACGCTTGTCCGGTGGGGCAAGTCATCGTATACCAATACGTCTTTTTTAAATGCCATTTTTCTTCCCGGAAATAAATATGCCAGGTGGTTTGTAAGAACGTTTGGATCGTCAACTCCCGTATACCACATTCTTCCTCGACTTCTCTGAGCGCGCATTCTTCGATGCTTTCTCCCTGTTCTACATGTCCTTTGGGGAGGTCGATAACGCCCAGGCGTTTTATCATCAGTAGTTGGTCGGTCTGCCGGACAATTCCGCCTGCGGCCTCTACGACAGTAAAAAAAGACTGGAATTCGGCAAAAAGCTGCCCGGCATCCGGGGCATAAATTTTGGCGTGAAAAATGGTCGGTTCCTTGAGGAGGTGAAAAATATAATTTTTTGTTGTCTGTGAAGACGTATGTACAAACACGTCTGGAGAGTTTTTTAATAAGCTCTTATCATCACTTAAGAGAAAAGAGCTTTCTTTAAAAAATACTTTGTACATTTGCATCTGAAAAATAGATATTACGATTAGAATAATAATCTTACAAAATTAATAAAAATGAGTACAGTTGCAGAAAATGTTGCCTTACATTTATTGAAAATTAAAGCGATAAAACTTGAACCTACCCATCCGTTTACCTGGGCTTCCGGGTGGAAATCTCCTATTTATTGTGATAATCGGAAAACTTTATCTTATCCTGAAGTGCGGGCTTATATCCGGGATCAGTTTGCAGCTGTCGTACGTGAAAAATACCCGGATGCTGAAGTTATTGCAGGAGTGGCTACTGGTGCCATTGCTCAGGGAGTGTTGGTGGCTCAGGAGTTGAATCTTCCCTTTATATATGTCCGTTCTTCTGCAAAATCGCACGGTTTGGAGAATCTGATTGAAGGGGATTATAAAGCAGGTCAGAAAGTAGTGGTCGTTGAAGATCTGATTTCTACGGGAGGCTCCAGTTTACAAGCTGTTGAGGCTTTGAGAAATGCCGGGTGCGAAGTACTGGGGATGACGGCTATTTTTACTTACGGCTTTCAAAAAGCTGTCGATAATTTTGAGGCGGCTCATTGTGAGCTGACGACATTGAGTAATTACAGTGCTATGATCGACTTGGCTTTAAAAACGGGATATATACAGGAAAGCGATGTCGACAAATTAAAAGAATGGAGGAAGAGCCCGGAGACTTATAAATAAGGCTTGGGATACAAATGTCGGTAGGAAATGAGGTGAAACGGCAATTTTTTATTTATTTGTTCTTTGGGGGGAATAGAGTATACCGGTAATAGAATTGTAAATTTTGTGGAACCCGGGAAACAAGAATGGCATATTTCTTGTAAAATAGATTTTAGGAAATCAGGAGATTATGGCAGAATTAAAAATAGTTAGTGAAGTTTTTAAAATCACAAGTACGATTGATGATGTTTATTCTTTTTTATCCGATTTTAACCGGATAGGAATGGTTGTAAATATGGCCAGGCAAATGGGAGGAGCGGAGCAGATGGGAAAATTGGCGGAAAAAATAGAAGATGTGCAATTTTCTGAGGATTCTTGTACGGTGCAGGTAAAGGATTTGGGAGAAGTGTCGGTAAAAATTGTCGAAAAAGAATATCCCAAACTTATTAAATTAGGTGGGGATGGGCAAGTGCCGTTTCAGTTTAATTTGTGGATACAGTTATTGGAAAATGGCCCTTATGATACCCGGATGCGCCTTACTTTTGATGGGGAGATGAATCTGATGATGAAGATGATGCTGAAAGGAAAATTGGAGAAAGGAATCAATCAATTGGGGGAGGGATTGGCGAAAATACCTTATATGCTTTTCAATAAAAAAAGCGAATCTTAGATTCGCTTTTTTTAGGCTCTTAGTTTTTGTGCATTTAGCTTGTTCAGATGTGCCGCCGCATATTCTTTTGTGACGGTAATACTTTTTTGGTCTTGGGAAGGGACCTCATACATCAGATCCGTCATAATGGCTTCGCATATAGACCGGAGTCCCCGGGCTCCTAATTTAAATTCAATAGCTTTATCCACAATATATTCATATACATCGTCGTTAAACTTCAGCGTAATTCCGTCTAATTCAAACAATTTGATATACTGTCTGATGATCGCATTTTTCGGTTCTGTGAGAATATTGCGCAAAGCGAGTCTATCGAGTGGTTCCAAATAAGTCAGGATAGGCAAACGACCGATAATTTCCGGGATAAGTCCATAAGATTTTAAATCCTGGGGTGCGATGTATTGTAAAAAATTGTCTCTGTCAATCTGATGGGTAGATTTCTCTGAATTGAATCCCACGACCTTAGTATTCAGGCGTAAGGCAATTTTGCGTTCGATCCCGTCAAAAGCGCCTCCGCAGATAAAGAGAATATTTTTAGTATTCACGGGGATCATTTTTTGATCGGGGTGTTTACGTCCGCCTTGGGGAGGAACGTTGACAATAGAGCCTTCCAATAATTTCAGCAGGCCTTGTTGAACCCCTTCCCCGCTTACGTCCCGGGTAATGGACGGATTGTCTCCTTTCCGGGCGATTTTGTCCAATTCGTCTATAAATACAATTCCTTTTTCTGCTGCTTCCACATCATAATCAGCGGCTTGCAGGAGGCGGGTCAGGATAGATTCGATATCTTCTCCGACATATCCGGCTTCTGTCAACACCGTTGCATCTACGATAGTAAAGGGAACATGCAACATTTTAGCGATTGTCCGGGCGAGTAAGGTTTTACCGGTACCCGTCCTTCCGACCAGGATGATATTCGATTTTTCGATTTCCACTCCGTCGTCGGAATCTTTTTGAAGCAGTCGTTTGTAATGATTATAAACGGCTACAGCTATGTGTTTTTTCGCTTCATCTTGTCCGATGACATATTGGTCGAGAAAAGCTTTAATTTCCCTGGGTTTTTTTATTTCGATTTTGTCTAAGTTGAGGGTAGTTTTACTCTTCATCTCTTCTTTGACGATTTCGAAAGCCTGTGTCGCACACGCATCACATATAAATCCGTCCGTCCCTGCAATTAAGAGGTCTACTTCATTTCTGGAGCGACCGCAGAACGAACATTTATCTTGCATTTTCATTCTTTTTTTCTCTGATTAGAACTTTGTCAATCATACCGTATTCCAGAGCTTCCTGTGCTGTCATCCAATAGTCCCGGTCGGAATCTTTTTCTATTTTTTTATAAGGATTTCCGGAATGTTCGGCGATAATCGTATACAATTCTTTTTTCAATTTCTGGATTTCCCGGGCTGTGATCTCGATATCGGAAGCCTGTCCTTGAGCGCCTCCTAAAGGCTGGTGTATCATAATACGGGAATGCTGTAAAGCAGAACGTTTTCCCTTGGTCCCGGCGGTCAGCAACACCGCACTCATAGAAGCTGCCAGTCCGGTACAGGTCGTCGCTATATCACAACTGATGTATTGCATGGTATCGTATATACCCAATCCTGCGTAGACAGATCCTCCGGGAGTATTGAAATAAATCTGAATATCTTTGCCCGGATCTGAAGTTTCCAGGAAAAGAAGCTGGGCCATAATAATATTGGCTACATCCTCGTCAATAGGTACTCCCAGGAAAATAATCCGGTCCATCATCAACCGGGAAAATACATCCATAGAAGCTATATTCAACTGTCGCTCCTCTATAATATTGGGAGTGAGATAGCTGTTGGTCACCGACTGGAATTTTTCCAGTGTCAGGCTATTGATGCCTTTGTGTTTTATCGCGTATTTTTTGAATTCGTCTTGTGGAAACATATATTTACCGTTTTTATTTGGACGGCTAAATTACAAAAAACAAACTGAATGACAAAATGCAATAAGGCAGGGAACAGTTCTTTTGGGAAAAGTAAAAGGAGAAAATATAAATTTTTAAAGAAGAAAAAGTTTTTTTGAAGCTTATTCGATTATTTTTGCAGAGCAAAAACCGGAAAATAAGTCGGTTTGTAAAAACCATTCGGGTAATTGCAACAAGAATAAAAAGTAGTGTAAAAATAAAAAGACTTGGGAGGGACTGGAAAATGTCCGGTGAACCGAGGGGATTAAAATGACAGCAAATGACAGCAAATTGGTTTGAAGCAAAAGTGAAGTATGTAAAAGTAAGCGAGGATGGCAGAGAGAAAAAGGTAAATGAATCCTATCTGTTAGATGCCCTGTCGTATACAGAGGCAGAAAGCAGAATCATGCATGAAATGGAATCCTTAATCAAAGGAGAATACTATATCAGTGGTTTGAAAAAATCGAATATTACCGAATTGGTCCTGTCGGAAGATGAAAACGATGATCGTTGGTATAAAGCCAAAGTGGCTATTATAGATGCAGACGAAGTCAGTGGAAAAGAGAAATCCAGTAGCCAATATTATCTGATAGCGGCAGCCAATATTAACCGGGCTTTGGAAAACTTGGAAAAAAGCCTTTCTACTTTTGTTGTCCCATACGAGATTACCGGTATAGCAGATACTTCCTTTATGGATGTTTTCCCCTATTTTTCGGAAGAAGCAACAGACATTCCGGCGAATTTAAAACCTTTGAAAAAAGAAGAAACAGAGACGGAAAATTTGGAATAATTGGGGCAGAAAAAAGCCTTTTTTAAAAAGGTCGTAATGTTAAATTTTTTTTATTTTCCGTAAACGTTTGAGTAAGGCGTCTTTCTTGAGAAAAGAGAGGCGCATTTCTTTTAGTAAAAGATTGGTTTAATCTGTTTTTCTTTGTTAACTTTGACGTCCTTAAAAGACAGAACTGTTAAAATCATACAGATAGATTCTTTTGTGTAGAGGAAATGTTCGTAAAGTCGAAGGAAAAGGTGGAAAATAACTTTAAAATAGAAACAAAAAATCATATAAGAACGCTTAAATGAATTAAAAGATTGTAATTATGAAAACACGTCTTGAACATGATCTGTTGGGCGAAAAAGAGGTACCTGCAGACGCTTATTATGGAATACAGACTCTAAGAGGAATAGAAAACTTTGCCAATATCAGTGGAATTGAAATTGGAAATTATCCTCATTATGTAAAAGCTTTGGCTATGGTAAAATGGGCTGCTTCCCGGGCGAACCAAGAACTGGGCTTATTGCCGGACAATATTGCCACAGCTATCCAAAAAGCTTGTGAAGAAATTATAGAAGGAAAACTGGGAGATCAGTTTCCGGTGGATTTGATACAGGGGGGAGCCGGTACTTCAACGAATATGAATATCAATGAGGTGGTAGCCAACCGGGCGTTGGAATTGATGGGGCATCAAAAAGGAGAATATCAGTATTGCCATCCCAATAACCATGTAAATTTATCCCAGTCTACCAACGATGCTTTCCCGACTTCTTTTAAATTAGCTTTCATTTTTATGAATGAAGAACTGGTTGCTGAATTGAAGCTATTAATCCAGGCTTTCCGGGCTAAAGGAGAAGAATTCAAGGAAGTATTGAAAATGGGCCGCACACAGTTACAGGATGCTGTACCTATGACATTGGGACAGGAATTCGAAGCTTTTGCTGCCAATATGGAAGAAGAAATTGATCGTTTGAATCAAATGGCTCGGTTATTCTTGGAAGTAAACATGGGAGCTACGGCTATCGGTACAGGAATCAATTCTGAGCCCGAATATTCTCAAAAATGTATCAAGAACTTGCGCATTATCAGCGGACATGAATTTTTGCTGGCTTCCAACTTAATCGAGGCTACTCCGGATACGGGTTCTACGGTAATGTATTCATCCGCATTGAAACGACTGGCTGTAAAATTGTCTAAAATCTGTAATGATTTGCGTTTATTATCCAGTGGGCCGCGTTGTGGCTTAAATGAGATCAATTTGCCTCCGATGCAACCCGGATCTTCCATCATGCCGGGCAAAGTGAATCCGGTTATCCCCGAGGTTGTGAATCAGATTTGTTACCGTATTATCGGTAATGACCTGACGGTTACTTTTGCCGCTGAAGCCGGACAATTACAATTGAACGTTATGGAACCGATTATTGTACATGCTATTTTCAGTTCTATCAAGATGTTGCAGAAAGGTATGGAACGGTTGAGAGTATTGTGTGTAGAAGGAATTACGGCGAATGCTCAACGTTGCCGGGAAATGGTGTTAAACAGCATCGGAATTGTAACGGCTTTGAATCCGACTTTAGGATACGAGAATTCTTCCCGGATTGCCAAAAGAGCTTTGAAAGAAAATAGAAGTGTATATGATTTGGTATTGGAAGAAAAATTGTTGACCAAAGAAGAACTGGACGAATTACTGAAACCGGAATTGATGATTAAACCTCATAAATTTTACCGGAAAAAATAAGAAAGATCAGTGAAGATATTCCTGAAGCTGAATAGGAATAAAAGGATCTGGATTTCCAGTTACTTAAAAAATAAAATGGGGTTGTCCTGAAAGGACTTTTGGGACAGATGAGTGGCTAACCTGTGGTTTTGATAAGCAAATATCAAGGGAGAACTTAGGGAACGTCAATCTTCAAAAATTATCCTTTCGATTTTTGGGACAACCTCATTTCTAAAAAGGCAGGGAGATAAATCGTAAGTTTCTTTTAAAGAAATAGCATTTTTCATGTAACTTTCTGATTTTATAACCGTTCTCTATTTTGAAAAATCAAAAGTAAATCAATACATTTTTTCTCTGTCCAAGTTTAAATTTTCGGAAGAATATTGGAGTAGAGAAGGGGAAACGAAAGAATAAATTTTGAAATTCAATAGATGTTTAATCAAATCAAAAAGAGATGAAAGGAAAATTGACAAAAGGAGTGGCAATTCTGCTACTTGTTACGACATCTGTTATGATGTCAGGATGTTACGGATCGTTTGCTTTAACTTCTAAGTTACATCGTTGGAACGGCCAGGTGTCGAATAAGAAGTTTGTAAATGAATTGGTGTTTTTCGGCTTATGTATTTTGCCGGCTTATGAATTAGCTTGTTTAGGAGATGCATTGATTTTTAACTCAATCGAATTTTGGGGAGGAAATAATCCTATCGCTATGAACGAAGGGGAGACGGAGGAGATGGATGTAGTCAGAAAAGGACAAACTTATCATTTAACCAAGACATTGAATAATTTAGAAATTTCTCAGGCAGACGGAGAAAGTGTACATTTCCGGTATTTCCCCGAAGAGAAGAGTTGGTATTTGATGGAAGGAGAGAGTAAAGTGAAAGTGGTGGAAATGAAAAAGAAAACCGTTTTTACTTATCTGCCCAATAATAAAACCTTAGCTTTCGATCAGAATAATGCTGCTGAGATCGAGACGGAAATCATGGCGGCTCAATAATCCGGAAGAAAGACAAAACAGGAAATTCCGAGCCCGTTTTTCGATTCAGGTAATTCAAACCGATAAATGTCTGACAAACTTTTACTGGAAAGAAACGGTAGTTTGAATAAGGAAGATTTTATCCGGAACGTTGTATACTGTAATGAGTAAGGCATCGTTCCGTTTCGGGAAGAAGTATTTATCTGTTCAGGAAGGATGGGCTGGGATTTTCCTTTTTGTATAACAGGGAATTAGAAAATGGAAATTTTCCATCAACTAATGTATCTCCATTTTATTTTTGTTTTAAACAAACGTCTGATTTGGGTGGCAAATACCGTATTTTCTTCTTTCTGGAGATCCGGATCTTCTTCCAGGAGGGAGGAGGCGATTCGGGAAGCTTCGTTCAGGATCAAGGCATCTTTTCCCAAATTAGCTACTTTTAAGTTGCAACTCAAGCCGCTTTGTTGCGTGCCTTCGATATCTCCGGGACCGCGTAATTTTAAATCGGCTTCGGCTATTTCGAAACCGTCGTTTGTAGACACCATGGTGTCTATTCTTTTGCGGGAGTCATTCGATATTTTATAAGAGGTCATCAAAATACAATAGGATTGTTCGGCCCCTCGTCCTACGCGTCCGCGTAGTTGGTGTAGCTGCGAAAGCCCAAAACGTTCAGCGCTTTCGATGACCATAAGAGAAGCATTGGGTACGTTTACTCCCACTTCAATTACGGTGGTAGCTACCAGGATTTGAGTTTCGCCGGTGACAAAAAGGCGCATTTCTTCCTCTTTATCTACCGCTTTCATTTTCCCGTGAACCATACTGGTTTTATAGCCTTTCGATAAAAAATATTCATTGATTTTTTGATAGCCTTCTTCCAAATTCCGGAAATCCATTTTTTCTGATTCTGAAATCAAGGGATATACAATATAAGCCTGACGTCCTTTCTTTAGTTCCTGTTCGATGAATTTAAATATCTCCTGGCGTTTGGTGTCAAAAGCATGTAAAGTTGTTATCGGCTTCCGGCCCGGAGGAAGTTCGTCGATGACGGATACGTCCAGGTCCCCGTATAAAGTCATGGCTAATGTCCGGGGAATCGGTGTAGCTGTCATGACTAACACATGCGGGGGGATATTATTTTTATGCCATAATTTGGCGCGTTGGGCTACTCCGAAGCGATGCTGTTCGTCTATAATCACCAGTCCGACATTGTTGAAAGCAACTACATCTTCCAGCAGGGCGTGGGTTCCGATAATGATTTGCAGACTGCCGTCGGCGAGTTGCTGATGAATCTCTGTACGTTCTTTCTTTTTGGTGGAGCCGGTGAGTAAGGCGATTCGGATTCCCATATCTTTCAGCATCTCGCTGATCGTCGTAAAATGTTGGTTGGCCAGGATTTCCGTCGGAGCCATCAGGCAGGTCTGATAATGATTGTCCAAAGCCATGAGCATGCACATCACTGCAACCAAGGTTTTGCCGCTGCCGACATCTCCTTGGAGAAGCCGGTTCATTTGCTTTCCGCTGCCGCAATCTTGCCTGATTTCTTTAATGACTCTTTTCTGGGCATTTGTGAGGGGAAAGGGGAGATACTGATGGTAAAACGTATTGAAATAATCTCCGATGAGTGGGAACGGACAGCCCTTGAAAGCGATTTTCCTTTTATACTTTAACTTCAGTATATTGAGTTGTATATAAAACAACTCTTCGAACTTTAGTCGGAACAGGGCTTTTCGTAATGTTTCCGGAGATTCGGGAAAATGAACATTGTACAACGCCTCATGCAGATACAACAGCCGGTATTTTTGAATGAACCAGGCCGGTAGCGTTTCCGGTATTTTCCCGTTGATATTTTTGAAGATGGCGCCTTGTATTTTACTAATTGCTTTGGAATTGAGAAAAGCTTTTTTCATCTTTTCCGTTGTCGGATAAACGGCTTGAAAACCGGACAATAAATGAGAAGCCTTTTCAAAGAGATCTATTTCCGGATGGATAATATTTAATTTTCGGTTAAATGCAGAAGGTTGTCCGAAAATAAGATATTCTTTCTCTGTTTCGATCTGACTATTCAGATATTTAAAGCCTTTAAACCAAATGAGTTCCAATTCTCCGGTTTCATCGTAAGCCGTGGCCGACATACGTAGGGATTTTCCGGCTCCCAGACTTTTCAGGTCCCGGATCCGGGCTTTAACCTGAATGTAGGGTAAATGAGGGTTGAGATCGGCAATTTTGTATATTTTTGAGCGGTCTATGTATTTGTATGGGATATGATATAACATCTCTTCGTAACTTTGAATACCTAGTTCTGTATTCAAAATTGCCGCTTTTTTTTCACCGACGCCGGTAAGAAATTTAATATTTAAGCCTGAAATTTCCAAAAACTGAAAAGTTTAAAACTATATGAAACCAACGATTTTCCACTTACTCCTGCCTGTTTTTGCCCTGTCTTTTTATCTGAGTACGAAAATAAAAAAAATAAGTGAGTTCGTTCAGGATGTCGGAAATATATTTTAATTTCGTAAGGATTATTTGGAACACAAAACATAAAAACGAAACAAAAGTGTATTCCTATTTAAGAGAGAGGTTAAAGCATGCGGTTCGTTTTCGTCATAAACGGGGATTTGGCGTACATTCTCCCTTTATGTTCAATCTGATATTGAATATTATCCGGGATAAGGGAAAAAAATTTATCTATCCGGAGCGGGCCGAAAGACAGCCCGGTATCCGTTACCGGGAGAGAAAATTTTATCGGTTATTGTATCGGATGGCAAACTATTTGGAAGCCCAGCACGTTTTATGTTTTAGCGCCAAACCGGAAAATGTATTTTTGTATTTATCGGAAGTAGGGGAGGGGACAAAAATTGTAAAAAACGAACCCGGGCAGTTGGCAGAAGCTGACTTTATTTATATTGGAAGAGATGCCCGCAGGGTGTTGCAGGGGATTCCTTTGTGTTTGGATGAGGAGAGACAATCCCGTATTTGTTTGGTGATCAGCGATATTTATAAAAATAGTTTTAATGCTTATTTATGGCAGCAGGCCGCAAGAAAAGCAACGGTAACCATTGACATGATGTGGTACGGAATTTTGCTTTACGACAAGAAGTTGCAAAAAGGAAGATATAACTTGATTATTTAATCGGATTTAATTTAGGACTTATGAAAATATATACGAAAACAGGTGATAAAGGAATGACCTCTTTGGTCGGCGGAACCCGGGTCGCTAAAAATAGTGTTCGTTTGGAGGCTTATGGGGGAGTAGATGAATTGAACAGTTATCTTGGGATGATCCGTTCTTTTGAGATTGATACAGCCGTAAAACAGGAGATCATTGCCATACAGAATATTCTTTTCTCTGTCGGAGGGAATTTGGCTACGGATACGACTGTCGAAGGAATAAAAGCGAAGTTGGTCGTAACGGAAGAGGAGGTAATACGTCTGGAACAGGCAATGGATAAAATGGATATGGAATTGCCTCCGTTGACGAGCTTCATTCTACCCGGAGGGGGATCGGCTGCCTCCGTTTGTCATATTGCCCGGACGGTATGCCGGAGAGTAGAAAGGCGGATTCTGGATGTGGCCGAAGAATATCCGGTGGATGAATTGCTGATTAAATACATCAACCGTTTGTCGGATTATTTGTTTGTCTTAGCGCGTAAATTAGCTTTTGAAGCCGGTGTGGAAGAGGTAAAATGGGGCTCCTGGAAGAAATAAGAATATCTGTTTAACTCCTTCTGCTCCAACGCTGTTTGTTACAGTTGGGGATTATATTTTATTGAAAAAATAGAGAATAGTAAAATTTATGCTATCGATTGTGTAATAGAGGAAGTAAAAAGATATATAATTCTTGAGTTTTGTGGCTGATTTATTTATAATAAGATATTTATAAATACAATTTAAAAGCAATCGGTTGTGGGGCGTCTTAAAAGTAAGAGAATGAAATTTATTATATGTGTGTGTTTATTGCTGGGGGGGTATAGGTTAGCGGCACAGTCGGTACGGTTGATTCCCTGGCCTGTTTCGATAGACGTATCGGAAGAGAAGTTTGAGTTAAGGAGAGGAAACATTTATTGCTCGGAGGAGGTACTCCTTTCAGAGGCCGAATTTTTGAAAAAGAAATTGGAAGAAACCGGATTGCCGGGACGGATTGAAAAACGGCTTAACCAAAGGTGTAACATCGTTCTGCAATTGGATGAGCAGTGCAGAACAGAGGAAGAATATCGGTTACGAATGACTCCGGATCGGTTGACGGTGAGCGGGAAAACGCCGGTTGCAATTTTTTACGGCATTCAAACTTTATTACAACTTCTGGAGAATGGGGAGCGGCTAAAAGGAGGGATTGCCGGGCCTTGTTGCCAGATAGAAGATTATCCCCGGTATAGGTGGAGGGGATTTATGTTGGATGAATCCAGGCATTTTTTCGGAAAGGAAAAGGTGAAGCAATTACTGGACCTGATGGCTTATTACAAATTGAATAAATTTCACTGGCATTTGACAGACGAACCGGGTTGGCGGATTGAAATTGAAAAATATCCCCGGTTAACTAGTGTTGGAGGAAAAGGAAACTGGAGCAACCCGCAAGATACGGTGGCCCGATTTTATACCCGCGGGGAGATAAAGGAAATTGTAGCCTATGCAGCTGAACGCCATATCGAGATTGTTCCGGAAGTGGATATGCCGGGGCATGCAACGGCAGCGAATAAGGCTTACCCGCAATATTCCGGAGGAGGAACTCCTACCCATCCCGATTTTACCTTTCATCCGGGAAAAGAGGACGTATATACTTTTTTAGGGGAAGTATTGAAGGAAGTAGCTGGATTATTCCCTGCTTCATACATACATATTGGAGGAGATGAGGTGGCTTTTGGCAGTAAGGCTTGGCGGGATGATCCGGAAATTCTGCAGTTGATGGAGCGGGAAAAGTTGAAGAATAGTAAGGAAGTAGAAGGGTATTTTATGCATCGGATGGGGGATACGGTGAAAGAGCTGGGTAAAAAAGTTGTCGGTTGGGATGAATTGCTGGATGCACATCCGGATACGGCTTCGACTATAATTTTTTGGTGGAGGCATGATCATCCGGAAGTGTTAAGGGCGTCTTTACAAAAGGGATTTGCAACAGTTTTGTGTCCCCGGAGACCTTTGTATTTTGATTTTCTACAACAAAAGGCAGACAAATGGGGTCGGGTGTGGGATGGTTTTTGTCCTTTAGAAGACGTATATGCTTTTCCGGAAAAACAGGAGGAGGAATGGAATTTGCCGGCGTATAGCCGGGATTTTATCCTGGGAATTCAGGCAAACCTTTGGACGGAGCGGATTCACAATGAGAAGCGGTTGGATTATATGACGTTTCCTCGTTTATGTGCTTTAGCTGAAGCTGCCTGGACATTAGAAGAGAGAAAGGATTACGGGCATTTCTTAAATCGTTTGGAAGATGCTTATCGGTTGTTGGACAGATACGGTATTTATTATTTTGATTCCCGTAATCCGGCAGCTCATCCGGAACCGGAGGGCTGTCGCCGGCAAGAGCGGGAAATGCCTTTGGATTTCCGGGATTAGGGTTTATTACAAAGTGATAGAGATCGGAGGTACTGAAATAAATTTAATCCCCAACAGATGAAGAGGCTGAGTATAATCGGATTTATGATATGCCTTTACTTAAATGGAATGGCAGGGACAGCAGGGATGGAGGCCGTAAAGCGGCGTCTTTGTGAGTCTTATTTCCGGGTGTTGAACAATGCTCCGGAATTGCGGGCAGAAATTAAGCAATTTAACAGGGGGAGCAGAAATCCCGATATAATGATCCGGGAGCTGAAAGAAGGAAGCGAGGAGGAAGAAGTGTATTCTTATTTGAGTACGTTAAATCCGGAAGGGAATTGGCCGGATATCTTTTATGACGATAGCAGTCGTAGTGGTTGGCAGCCTTCTTTTCACGCCGAACGTTTGTTGTGTCTGGCAAAAGCTTATCGGAATCCGGTTTCGGCTTATTATGGAAAAAAGGACGTCAGAGAAAAGATAAAGCAAGCACTGGCTTATTGGTTCCGGGGAAATTTTCGTTGCCGGAATTGGTGGTATAACGAGATTGGTGTGCCCAAGATGTTGGGAGGTGTTTTTTTGTTGATGGAATCGGAAATGGATGAGGAGGAAAGGGGAAAAGCCATCGCTTATATGGGAAATGCCCGATTGGGCCGTACGGGGCAAAACCGGGTATGGTTGGCTGAAAATGTGTTGGTCCGGGCTTTGCTGCAGAACGATACACTTCTTTTTATACAAGCCCGGGAAGAAATATTGCGGGAGTTGAAGATTCAGCCGGAAGGAGAAGGGATAAAACCGGATAGGAGTTTTCAGCAACACGGTTCCCAATTGCAATTCGGAAACTACGGTTTGGCTTTTATCCATACGATGGCTCATTGGGCTTGGGTATTTCAGGATACGGAATATGCTTTGAGTCCCGGACAGATAGAGGTCTTGCGGTCTTATTTGCTCGAAGGGTTACAATGGGTTGTTTGGAGGGGATATATGGATATCAGTGCCTGTGGGCGTCAATTATTTGAGGGTACTCAGCGGGGGAAAGCCTTGGCTTTGGGAAAAGCGGTCCGGAATATGATGCTGGCTGATCCGGCTTACCGGAAACAATACGAACAATTTTATAGCGTTCATCTGCAAGGGAGAAAGCCGGGTCGTGGAAAAATAGGATGCCGTTTTTTTCCTTATTCCGATTATGGGGTGTTCCGGAGTAAAAAGTGGTCTGCTACTGTAAAGATGAGTTCTACCCGGGTCATTGGCGGAGAAATTGTGAATAGTGAAAACCTGAGGGGGGATTATTTAGGGGAGGGGGCTCTTTTTTGTTATATCCGGGGCGATGAGTTCCGCGATATCTTTCCGGTATGGGATTGGCAAAGGATTCCGGGGGTAAGTTGTTCCATCGGCGGGGGACCCTTTGGGCAAGAAAGGCGATGGGGAATATTTCAGAATAAAGGAGATTTTGTGGGTGGAATTTCCGACGGTAAGACGGGGATGATGGCTTTGGAAATAGAGAAAGATACTTTACAGGCTTATAAAACTTATTCTTTTATAGGGAAGACTATTATTTGTTTGGGGAGCGGGATAAAAGGGAACGGAAAAATAATGACTTCTGTGGCCCAATGCCTGCGGAGGGGAAAAATAGATTCTTTGAATTTACTTTCCGGCCAGGGGATAGCCTATTATCACGATGGAATCGTGTATATTTTCCCGGAAAAGAAAAATTTGAGTTATGCGGAGGGAATACAAAAAGGGAATTGGAAAAGAGTTGCTGCTTTTTACGATACGACAGGAATTGAAAAAGAGGTGTTTCGTCTAGGATTGGAACATCCGGAGAAAGGGGGGCAATACAGCTATATGCTTGTGCCGGGAGTAACGGAAAAAAGCTGGAAGAGAGTAGTGAGAACTTTGCCGGAGAAGTTTTACCAGTGTGAAGAAAGTGTGCATTTTATTAAATCAGGTAAAAAGTGGCAGGTTGCCTTTTTTGCGGCAGGTGCTGTGGAATTCGAGCCGGGAGTCACTTTGACTGCGGAGGAGGCTTGCCTCCTAATGTGCCGGAAAACGGGAAGAAAATATCAATTCAGGATATGCGATCCGACACAATCTCAAAAGCAAATCCGATTGAGTTTGTCCGGTAAGTGGGAAGGGGAAGGCAGTCGCTATGATTCGGAAGAAGAAAAAACTTTTGTTTGCATAAATGTAGTTGAAAGATACGGGAAAGAGGTGGCCTGTATACTGAGGAAATACAGGCCTTAAAGAAGGAGCGTTTAAATGTTTGAAGGAGGAGGGTAGTTTGGAGGACTGATTTATGTTTATCCGGGAATTAGCTGTCAGCATAAACTTTGGAAGAGGTTTGTAAAATGAATCGGGAACATTTATTTGGACTAATACATCAGGTGTTCGATTCTTCACAAGAAAAGGAGCTGTTTCGTAAAAGATTTTTTGAACATTTACACTTTTGAACATTTTTTGCATATTTGTACAGTCGATTATAAGAATAAAACAAATAAATAAAAAAAGATGAAATTGAAACTGGCTGGCATGAGCTTAATGCTCTTTTGGGTATGTTCAGTAATTGCCCAATCCTCTCCCGTAAGAACAGGACAAGATTTGAGAATAATGAGTTACAATATCCACAATGGTATGGGATTGGATGGACGGAGGGATTTAGAGCGGATCGCGGCCGTTATTCTGGAGGTAAATCCGGATATAGTGGCTCTTCAGGAAGTGGACAGTGTTACAGAACGTTCCGGGAAACAGGATATGATGCAAATTTTAGGAGAATATACCCTGATGCGCCCGATTTTTGGAGAGGCGATTCCTTATCAGGGCGGGAAATACGGAGTCGGTATTTTGTCCCGGGAAAAGCCTTTAAATTGGTATACTTTGCCGCTTCCGGGCCAGGGAGAAAAAAGAGTTTTATTGATTGCTGAATTTGAAAAGTATGTTTTTTGTGTCACCCATTTTTCTTTAACGGAAGCCGACCGTTTAGCCAGTTTGCCGATACTTATACAGGCTGTAGAAAAATATGAGAAGCCGGTATTTTTAGCCGGAGATTTAAATGCCCTTCCGGATTCTCCTGTGATTCAGGGATTGAAGCAAAAATTCCGGCCTTTGACCGATCTGAAAAAGATGACTTTCCCAGCCGATCTGCCGACAGAATGTTTGGATTATATATGGGGGATAAAAGTAGGGGAAGTACCTGCTTATGCTGGAGTACAGAGCAAGGTCGTGGAAGAGTCTGTCGTTTCTGACCACCGTCCGGTATATGCCGATATCCGGCTGGGAGTTTCCAAGGATGACATCTTCCGGACCCGTCCTTATTTACAGAATCCAACGGGGCAAGGCATTACAGTCAGTTGGCTGACGAATGTACCCGTTTACAGTTGGGTGGAATTTGGTACGGATACCTTGAATTTAAAACGAGCGCATACCTTGGTGGATGGGCAGGTCATAGCCAATAATTATATCCATAAGATCCGTCTGAGTCCGTTGGAAGCGGGTAAGACCTATTATTATCGGGTATGTTCCCGAGAGATATTGTCTTATAAAGCTTATAGTAAGGTGTTTGGTGAAACAGCCTGTACTGGCTTTTTCTCTTTTACGCTCCCCGGAGAAAATGAGAAGGATTTTACAACTTTGATATTCAATGATGTACACAAACATGCACAGACTATGGATTCTCTGTATGCCGGAGTAAGAGATGTAAAATACGATTTTGTATTTTTCAATGGAGATTGTATTGACGATCCGGCTAATGAAGAACAGGCTGTCCGGTATTTGTCTTATTTTAACGATAAAGTTGGAGGAAATAGAGTGCCTGTATTTTACCTGAGAGGGAATCATGAAATCCGGAACGCTTATTCCATTCAGTTGAGGGAACTATTTGATTACGTAGGGGATAAGACTTACGGAGCTTTTAACTGGGGAGATACCCGTTTTGTCATGTTGGATTGTGGGGAAGATAAGCCGGATACCACCTGGGTATACTATGGACTGAATGATTTCAGTCAGCTGCGGCAGGATCAGATCGGTTTTTTAAAGGAAGAATTAAATTCCAAAGCTTTCAAAAAGGCTGCTAAAAGAGTACTCATTCATCATATTCCGGTTTTTGGAAATACCGATCGTTATCAGCCTTGTCGGGAATTGTGGGGTGATTTGGTTGGTAAAGCGCCTTTTCAGGTGGCGGTCAATGCACATACCCATCGGTTTGCCTATCATCCGGCCGATAAAGAACATGCCTTCCCGGTAGTGATCGGAGGAGGGTATTCTTTGAAAAATGCGACTGTTATGGTCCTGGAAAAGCGGGGAAATAAAATGACCTTAACGGTTAAAAATGCAGAAGGAAAAGAATTGCTGAAATTAACTTTTTAAGAGAAAACGAGGAACATTTTTTTGCATTTTAAAGCTAAGTCCTTATGATGAATAGAAAGAATTCGTTATGGTTAAGTGCTTCTTTTTTGATGGGGACAGCTGCGGTTACGGCTCAACAGGTGAAGAAACCGCATATTATTCTGATTATGACCGACCAGCAGCGAGGGGATTGTCTCGGGATTCAGCAGTCGTTTATAAAGACACCCAATTTGGATGCTCTTGCCCGGGAAGGTATCTGTTTCGATAAAGGTTATTCGACCACTCCTAGTAGTACGCCGGCCCGGGCAGCTTTATTGACGGGTTTGTCGCCCTGGCATCATGGTATGATGGGGTATGGAGTGGTAGCGGAGCGTTATCGCTACGAAATGCCCCGGTTGTTGCGGGAAAGGGGATACTATACATTTGGTATAGGTAAAATGCATTGGTTTCCTCAAAAAACTTTACATGGTTTTCATGGGACATTGGTTGACGAAAGCGGGCGTGTGGAACAAAATGGGTTCGTCAGTGATTACCGCGACTGGTTTAAGTTGAATGCCCCCGGTAAAAATCCGGATGCACTCGGTATCGGCTGGAACGATCATACGGGAGGTGTTTATCCGCTGGATGAAAAATTACATCCGACTTGGTGGACTGGAGAAATGGCCGTGGAATTTATTCATCATTATAAATCAGATAAACCTTTATTTCTAAAAGTGTCCTTTGCCCGTCCACACAGTCCGTACGATCCGCCTCAGCGTTATCTGGATATGTACCGGGATGTGAAAATCCCGGAACCGGTTATCGGGGAATGGGCTGGGAAATTTGCCGGGGAACCGCAAAAAGCGGATGCTGCTTTCGGAGATTTCGGCGTAGAGCATGCTGTGGACTCAAGGAGGCATTATTATGCGGCGATTACTTTTATCGACGATCAGATAGGAAGAGTGATACAGGCGTTGAAAGAGGAAGGCCTGTATGAAGACGCTGTCATTTGTTTTGTATCGGATCACGGAGATATGCTGGGGGATCATCACCATTGGCGAAAAACTTATGCGTACGAAGGATCTTCTCATATCCCTTTTTTGTTGCGTTTGCCTTCCTGGATGCAGAACGAGAGAAAGCAGGGAGAGCATTTATCCTATGTGGTGGAACTGAGGGATGTACTACCGACTTTTCTGGATGCTGCCGGAGCAGAAATCCCGGAGGATATGGATGGGGCTTCTTTATTACCATTATTACAGGAAAAACAGCCCCAATGGAGAGAGTATATCGACTTGGAACATGCCACTTGTTATCGGGCCGATAATTACTGGTGTGCTTTGACAGATGGGAAAATGAAATATATCTGGTTTTTCCATACGGGGGAAGAACAATTGTTTGATTTGAATAACGATCCTCAGGAAAAAACAGATCTGTCCGGACAGAAAAAATATAGTAAACTATTGGAAATCTGGAGAAACCGTATGGTCGTACATTTAGAGGAAAGAGGAGAGGAGTTTGTAAAAGACGGGCAATTGCAGAAACTTCAACGCACGCATTTATATAGCCCAAACTATCCTCAGGATAAGCGGTCGAAAAAAGAAAAATTGAAAGATTGGAAAAAAGACAGTCGCTAGGATATGGTTTATTTTATAAAATGTAGATAAGAGAGCATTTTTTCACTCGGCCTATTTCTGTACAGAAAACTGCTGAAAGTTGAAATTTTAAGATACCGGGCTTATGCCGCCTGCGGCACTTATTCTCTTTTATCAGCTAATGAGGTTATCTCCAAATGAATTGAATTTTCACAAGAAGAGTGAGAGAAATTATCCAAATGTCGTAGTAGAAGGGATTGTGAAAACATAAAGAGAACGTAGTGCTTTATCTTACCACTTATTTTTAATAATTTGTTCTGTTTTTGTATTTTTTCAAAAAAAATGTATATTTGTGCAACCGATTGCATAGACGAATGGAATTAAAACGGAAGAAAGTATCGATTTATGATATTGCCAGGGTATTGAACATTTCCGGTTCGACGGTATCCCGGGCTTTGCAGGATCATCCGGCGATCAGTACCGAGATGAAGGCATTGGTCAAGAAGACGGCTAAGGAGATGAATTATAAGCCGAATACGATGGCTGTGAATTTGAAGCGGGGAAAATGTAATACGATAGGGGTAATTGTACCGAATATCAACCGGAATTTTTTTGCTTCTGCGATAGAAGGTATAGAGGAGGAAGTAAATAAGATGGGATATGATGTTTTGATTTGCCAGTCGCAGGATCAGTACGAGAAGGAGAAGAAAGTGATCGGTTCTTTGTCGCAGGGAAAAGTAGATGGCGTCATTGCTTCTATTGCTGCCGGTACACGGGATTATGCTCATTTTAATAGTTTGGAAGAATATGGAATACCTTTGGTGCTTTTCGATCGGGTAGCGGAAGGGATCAATGCCGGTACGGTTACCGTGGACGATTACCGGGGAGCTTACCGGGTGGTAAAGCATTTGTGTGCACAAGGAAAGAGACGTATTTTTCATTATGCCGGGTTTCAGCATGTTTCTGTTTGGAGAAACCGGTATAAAGGGTATGTGGATGCCTTGAAGGAATACGGTATAGAGCCGGAAAAGGAGTGGGTTTTTGTGGGAAATATAACCCGGGAAGAAGGAGAGGCTACAGCTCGTAAGATTCTGAGAATGAAAAATAGGCCGGATGCTTTGTTTTGTACCAGCGATTTTGTTGCTTTGGGAGCTATGTTGGAGTTTTTGAAAAATGGAGTAAGGATACCGGAAGAAATGGCAATATGCGGGTTTGCTAACGAGCCCTTCGATGAACTGTTGCGACCTTCTTTGAGCTCTGTCGATCAGTTTAGTAAAAAGATGGGACAACAAGCCGCCCGTATGTTACTCGATCGTTTGAACGGGGAATCTTGGGTGAATATCATCCTGGATCCGGAGTTGATTGTACGCGAATCTTCCGGAATGATAACGTCATAATATAAAATGTTCAGAGGTTGACGGTAAATGCAATCGATAATCTTGAAAATTTAAATAGAATCATGGAAATAAATTATGAAGTCCGTTATGCTTCGCATCCTGGGGATGCGAAGGCTTATGATACCGATCGTTTGCGTCGGGAATTTTTGATTGAAAACCTGATGCGACCGGATCGTATTCAGTTGGTATACAGTATGTACGATCGTTTGATTGTAGGGGGAGCTGTTCCTGTGGAGGAAGAATTGGAATTGAAACCGATAGATCCGCTGAAAGCCTCTTATTTTTTGCACAGGAGGGAGTTAGGGATTATTAATGTAGGAGGAACTGGATGGGTAATGGTGGATGGAGAAAGATTTGAGTTGGGGTATAAGGAGGCTTTGTATGTGGGAAAAGGGGACCGAAAGGTCGTTTTTGGGAGTGAAGACAGCACCCGTCCGGCTCGTTTTTATTTTAATTCGGCTCCGGCGCATACGACTTATCCAGACCGTAAGATTACGAAAGCTGAAGCGGTAGTAGTGGAGATGGGAAGTCTGGAAGAAAGTAATCACCGGATAATTAATAAATTAATAGTGAGTCAGGTATTGCCTACCTGCCAGTTGCAGATGGGCATGACGGAATTGAAACCGGGAAGTGTGTGGAATACCATGCCAGCCCATACTCACGATCGCCGTATGGAAGCTTATTTTTATTTTGAAGTTCCGGAAAAACAAGCGGTTTGTCATTTTATGGGAGAACCGAAGGAAACGCGTCACATTTGGATGAAAAATGAAGAAGCTGTCATTTCGCCAGTATGGTCGATTCATTCAGCCTGTGCTACCTCAAATTATACTTTTATTTGGGGGATGGCCGGAGAAAATCTGGATTACGGAGATATGGATATGGCAGCCCCTCAGGATTTAAAATAGAAAATTGCTGTAAAGCAAGGGAAAGAGTTGAAATCAAATCTGTTTAAAATAAAAGAGAATGAAAGGTTTGGAATTGTTCAATCTAAGCGGTAAGGTTGCATTGGTAACCGGTAGTTCGCACGGGCTGGGAATGGCTGTGGCTACGGCTTTGGCCCAGGCCGGGGCTACTTTGGTTATTAACGGAGCGTCTTCTGCCGAAAAATTGGCGGAGGCAGTAAAGGAATATGCCAAGCAGGGGATTCACGCTCATGCTTATCTATTTGATGTAACGAATGAACAACAGGTAACGGAATATGTTTCTAAGATAGAGAGAGAAGTCGGACCCATTGATATCTTGGTCAATAATGCCGGAATTATCAAACGGATACCGGCTTTGGAAATGTCTTTGACGGATTGGCAGCAAGTGATTTGTACCGACTTGACGGGACCTTTCTTAATGTCTAAAATCGTCGCGAAAGGTATGAAAGAAAGAGGAGGTGGAAAAATTATTAATATGTGCTCTATGATGAGTGAGGTGGGAAGAGATACGGTGAGTGCTTATGCTGCTGCAAAAGGGGGATTGAAAATGTTGACCAAGAATCTGGCTACGGAATGGGCGCGTTATCACATACAGGTGAATGGTATAGGACCGGGGTATTTTGCTACCTCTCAGACGGCACCGATTCGGGTAAACGGGCATCCTTTCCATGAATTCATTCTGAAGCGTACTCCTGCCGGAAGGTGGGGAAATCCGGAGGATTTGGCAGGTACGGCTATTTTTCTGGCTTCTCCGGCTTCGGATTTCGTGACGGGACAGGTTGTGTATGTGGACGGGGGAATTTTGGCTTCTTTGGGAAAGGCTGCCAATGAAGATTAAGTAAAATGCGTAAATCATTAAGTTATGAATAAATGTATTGTAGGAGCTTTGTTGTTTTGTTTGGCAATAGGCTGTGGGGAGAAATTGGAGGTTCGGGTGACCGTACGGAATCCTCTCTCTTGGGACCGGCAAAAGGAAACAGTTGAAATCGGGTGGGCAGAGTTGCAAAAAAAATTGAAAGGAGTGACGGATTCGACTATTCTCGTTTTGAATGCTGCGGGAGAGGAAATCCCTTCGCAGGTTCTTTTCAAGGGAGAAAAACAGCCTCAGGCTCTGATTTTTCAAACCGATGTTCCCTCAGATGCGGAAGCCGTTTATCGGCTTGTTTTGGGACATCCGCAAGCCTATAGGCCGGAAGCTTACGGACGTTTTGTACCGGAGCGTATGGACGATTATGCCTGGGAGAATAATTTAGTGGGACATCGCATGTACGGGCCTGCTTTGGAAGCGACAGGAGAGATCAGTAATGGTATTGACGTATGGGTGAAAAAGACCGGTGAATTGTTAATTGACGAATGGTACAGGACCGGTGATTACCACAAGGATCGTGGAAAGGGGATGGATTGTTATAAAGTCGGTCGTACATTGGGAGCAGGAGCCTTGGCTCCCTATCGGGATGGGAAAATTGTGCTGGGAAATAATTATATCCATCAGCAGACGTTAGATAATGGGCCGATTCGGATTAGTTTCCGCTTGGACTATGCTCCTTTTCAGGTAGGAAAGGAAGAGATAACGGAAACCCGTACGATCGCTTTGGATGCCAATAGTCGGTTTAACCGGATAGAAGAGCGGTATACCGGGATAAAAGATAGCCTGGAGGTTGTTGCCGGAATTGTTGTCCGTCCCGAGCCCGGACAGATATGGAAGGAAGCGGAGAAAGGACTGATGGGGTATTGGGAACCTCAGAACAATGATAACGGAGACAATAACGGTCACTTGGCTGTCGGAGTTATTTTTTTGCAGCCGGCAAAGGAAATTTTGGAGAGGGAAGGACATTTACTCGGACGGGTAGATTATCCGGTCGGGGAGTCTTTTGTATATTACATGGGATCCGGCTGGAGTAAGGGAGGAGTGGAATCTCCTGAAAGCTGGCTTAAAATGCTGGAACAAGAGAGAGAAAAAAGGCTTCATCCTTTACAGGTAAGTATGGAATAGGAGTAGAAAACAGACGACTAAAGCAATTGTTTTAATACAGAAGAAAAGAGATAAAAATGAATAATAAAGTAATTACTTTTGGTGAGATCATGTTACGGCTGGCTACTCCCGGGTATTTGCGGTTTACGCAAACGGAGGAATATACGGCTACGTTTGGCGGGGGAGAAGCCAATGTTGCGGTATCGTTGGCCAACTATGGGATACCGGTGGAGTTTGTAACCCGTTTACCGGAGAACGATATTGCGAAAGCCTGCGTCATGGATTTACGGAAGTTCGGCGTCGGAACCACTCATATTTTGTTCGGCGGAGAACGGATGGGGATTTATTTTCTGGAAACAGGAGCAGTAGCCCGGGGAAGTAAAGTGATATACGACAGGGCGCATTCTGCAATATCTGAGATCGGCCGGGGGATGGTGGATTGGGAAAAGGTGTTTGACGGGGCGAGTTGGTTTCATTGGACCGGTATTACTCCGGCTTTGTCGCAGGGAGCGGCAGAGGCTTGCCTGGAAGCGATACAAATGGCCCGGAAGATGGGGTTGATGGTTTCCTGCGATTTGAATTACCGCAAGAATTTATGGAAATACGGAAAAAAAGCTGCTGAAGTTATGCCTGCTTTGGTGGACGGTTGCGATGTGATTTTGGGGAATGAAGAGGATGCCGAGAAAGTATTCGGCATAAAGCCGGAAGGATTTGACGCTACGGCTACGGCAGGCGAAGTCAATGCTGCTGAATTTGAGTCGGTATGTAAACAATTGAAAGCACGTTTTCCCCGAGCCCAAAAGATCGTTATTACCCTGAGGGGATCGGTAAACGCCAATCATAATACTTGGGGAGGGGTGCTTTACAATGGTGAAAAACTCTATGTTTCCAGTCGGTATGATATTACGCATATTGTAGACCGGGTCGGAGGGGGAGATGCCTTTATGGGAGGCTTGATATACGGTTTGCTGACTTATACCGGAGAAGATCAGCGGGCATTGGAGTATGCTGTGGCAGCTTCTTGTTTGAAACATACGATTTACGGAGATTTTAACCGGGTGACGGTGGAAGAAGTAGAGAAATTGATGCAGGGAGATGCTTCCGGGAGAGTAGCCCGATAAACAATAAGGCAAATGGCAAGATTTACGAGAATAGAAGTGGCTTTAAAAATGTCGGAATGTGGAATTATTCCGGTATTTTATCATGCAGATATTCAGGTCTGTAAGGAAGTAATACGGGTCGCTTATGCAGCAGGAGCCCGGGTTTTTGAATTTACCAACCGGGGAGATTTTGCCCACGAGTTGTTCGGGGAGTTGAATAAATGGGCAACACAGGAATTGCCGGAAATGATTTTGGGTGTAGGCTCGGTTGTAGATGCGGCAACGGCGGCTTTATATCTGCAGTTGGGAACTAATTTTGTTGTATCTCCCTTGTTAAATGAAGAGATAGCGAAGGTGTGTAACCGTCGGAAAGTGTTGTGGAGTCCCGGGTGCGGTTCGTTGAGTGAGATCGGTAGGGCGGAAGAACTGGGTGCCGAAATTGTGAAAATATTTCCGGGGGCGGCTGTCGGGGGACCTGCTTTTGTCAAGGCTATTAAGGGACCTTGTCCCTGGACCAGTATTATGCCGACGGGTGGGGTCGAACCGACGGAGGAAAATCTGGAAGCCTGGTTTAAAGCCGGTGTGACTTGCGTCGGGATGGGCTCAAACTTGTTTCCGAAATCTAACATTCAGTCCGGTAATTGGGAGGAATTAACCGTTTTTGTCCAGAATTGTTATGCTATTTTGCGGAAGGTGAGAACTCAGCTAAAAAAATAACAATGAAACTCAGGTGTGTTAGTTGTATCGGAATTGTTGTCTGTGCAATCGTATTCGCTGCTTGCACTTCCGGCGGAGCAAAAGTCCGGGTGTTGAAACTGGCCCATGGTTTGGATCAGACCCATTCTCTGCATAAAGGAATGGTGTATATGGCCGATCGGTTGCTGGAAATTTCCGGAGGAAAGATGCGGGTGGATATCTATCCCGGTGCGCAATTGGGTTCTGAAACCCAGAATATTGAGCTGGTACAGATTGGAAGTCTGGCGATGGCCAAAGTTTCTACAGCTTCTTTGGAAGGATTTGTAGAAGAGTATAAAGTATTCGGTATCCCTTATATTTTCAGATCCAAAGCTCATCTTTTCCGGGTACTGGAAGGGGAGGTCGGAAAGGAATTGCAGACCAGTACCGAGAAATATCTTTTCCGGGGATTGGGTTATTTTGATGCGGGGGCCCGGAGTTTTTATACGATGAAAAAACCGGTTTTGCAGCCGGAAGATTTGAGAGGGATGAAAATCCGGGTCATGAAGAGTCCGGTTGCTGTGGCCATGATGCAAGCTTTTGGCGGATCGGCTACTCCTATTTCCTGGCCGGAATTGTATACGGCTTTACAGAGTGGAGTGGTGGACGGTGCTGAAAATAATCTGCCTTCTTTTGTGACTTCTCATCATCACGAGATATCTAAATATTTTACTGTTAACGAGCATACGATGTTACCGGACGTTTTGATTATCAGTAAAGTGGTGTGGGATAAATTGAGTCGGCAGGAACAGCAGTGGTTGAGGCAGGCCGTGGGAGAAGCCGTGGTTTATCAACGGGAATTGTGGGCCCTGCAGGAGAAGGAAGCCTTGGAGACGGCCCGTAAAAATGGGGTAGAAATCTATTTCCCGGATAAAAAACCTTTTGTAGAAAAAGTAGCTTCTATGCGGGAAATGTTCCGGGACAATGAACGGGTTTACCGGATGATTCAACGGATCGATGCGATCTCGGATACAGTTGTGTTACAAACAGAAAATAAGAAATAATGCTTCGGAAGACAATTGATAAAATATTGGGAAATCTGTTGGTTTTTCTGATGGCTGTATTGGTGTTGGATGTACTGTGGCAGGTTTTCAGCCGTTATGTATTGATTAATCCCAGTTCTTATACGGACGAATGTGCCGGTTATTTACTGATCTGGGTGGGATTATTAGGGGCGGCTTATGTCAGCGGGCAGAAAGAACACCTGGCTATCGATATCCTTTTGCATAAATCGGGGGCAAAGATCCGCAGGATATTGGAAATGCTGATTTCTGTATTTACGCTTTTGTTTGCTTTGACTGTAATGGTCGTCGGAGGAGCTTGGTTGATGTATACCCGGTTTATATTGGAAGTTACCTCTGCTTCATTAGAGTTAAATATGGGGTATGTCTATGCGGTTTTGCCTTTGAGCGGAGGGTTGATCCTGTATTATGAAATAGATAATTTAGTGAAATATAGCAGGGGCCGTTAAGAGGTGTGTGTCCTTTTGGTTTTGGAAATTATGGATATTACAGGTATTTTAGTATTAGTAATAAGTTTTTTCTTATTATTGGGAATAGGAGTTCCGGTAGCTTATAGTATTGGAATCTCGGGGATATTGACCATGCTGGTGAGTATCGATTCCTTGCCGGCTTTTACGACTTATGCCATGACGATGGCTTCCGGCCTGGATAGTTTTACGTTGTTGGCAATCCCGTTTTTTGTATTGGCGGGGAATATTATGAATAGCGGAGGGATTGCTTTGAGGCTGGTAAATTTTGCGAAAGTTTTGGTGGGGCCTTTGCCGGGGGGACTGGCTTTTGTAACGGTAATGGCTAATATGTTGTTCGGGGCTATTTCCGGTTCGGCAGCCGCTTCAGCTTCAGCTATCGGGAGTATTATGGGGAAAGAAATGAAGAAGGCCGGTTACGATGAAAATTTCAGTGCTGCCGTTAATATTTCTTCTGCTACTACGGGATTGTCCATTCCTCCCAGTAATGTGTTGATCGTTTATTCTTTGGCGAGTGGGGGAGCTTCTATTTCGGCTTTGTTTTTGGCCGGATATCTTCCTGGAATATTGACAGGCATTGCCATTATGTTGGTGGCTGGCTGGGTGGCTTATCGGAAAAAGTATCCCGTAGGTCAGAAACTACCTTTCCGGCAAGCCTTAAAAGTCTTCGCAGAAGCTATTCCAAGCTTATTTATGCTGGTCATTGTAATCGGTGGGATTATTGCCGGTATATTCACGGCTACGGAAGCATCGGCTATAGCTGTATTGTACGCTTTAGTCTTATCGTTTATCTATAGGCAAATAAAATGGAAAGATTTGCCGGAAATACTGCTGTTGTCGGTAAAGACGACGGCTATTGTATTATTGTTGGTGGCGACTTGTACCGGCTTGTCGTGGATTATGTCGTATGAAAATATTCCCCAGACAGTGAGTCACGGGTTGTTGGAATTAAGTCATAACCCGATAATTATCCTGTTGATTATCAATTTACTTTTGTTAGTAGTGGGGATGTTTATGGATATGACACCTGCTATTTTGATATTTACACCGATATTTTTACCGATTGTCACTCAGTTTGGAATGGATCCGATTCATTTCGGGGTGATGATGGTGGTTAACTTGAGCGTTGGATTGTGTACCCCTCCGGTCGGTTCGGTATTGTTTATCGGATGTAGTGTGGCAAAAGTCCGGATTGAAAATGTATTGAAGCCACTGGTACCGATATTTGTGGCTATGTTTATTGTTTTAATGTTGGTTACTTATATTCCTCAGATTAGCTTATGGATACCTCATGTATTTGGTTTCTAGGGGAATCGGTTTATAAAAAAAGAAGATGATGTTTGATGTAAAAGACCGGATTGCTGTTATAACGGGTGGTTATGGGGTGCTGGGGTCCTCTATGGCCCGTTGTCTGGCCCGTCAGGGAGCCAAGATTGTTATTTTGGGAAGGCAGGCAGAAAAAGGAGAAAAATTAGTGGAAGAATTGAAGGCTTTGGGGACGGAGGCTTATTTTGGGAAAGCGGATGTTTTAAACAAGGCTGAAGTAGAACGGGTTTGTGCGGCAGTTGTGCAGTTATGGGGGCGGGTGGATATTCTGATTAATGCAGCGGGAGGTAATAAGACAGGGGCGACGATTGCTCCCGGGCAGACGATCTTGGATATGGATATAGATGCTTATCAGCAAGTACTCGACCTCAACTTAAAGGGAACTGTTATTCCGACATTGGTTTTTGGAGCTCAGATGGCCCGGCAGAAGAAAGGATCTATTATCAATATTTCTTCCATGACCGCGCAATCGGTTGTCACCCGGGTGGTCGGTTATTCGTCGGCCAAAGCCGGTATCGATAATTTTACCAAATGGGTGGCTGTAGAGTTTGCCCGGAAATTCGGAGAAGGTATCCGGGTCAATGCAATTGCTCCCGGTTTTTTTATTACAGAACAAAACAGGACTTTGATGACTCAACCGGATGGTTCTTATTCAGAACGGGCAAAAGACGTCATCCGGGCTACTCCTTTCGGGCGGTTGGGAAAAGCGGAAGAACTGAACGGAGCGGTTGTCTTTTTGGCAAGCGATGATTCCTCTTTTATGACGGGAACTATATTACCGGTAGATGGGGGATTCAGTATATTCAGCGGAGTCTGAGAGAGTAAGATTTTTTAAAATTATTAAATGGAAAATGAATACTTATCGATTTGAGCAGAGTTTTCGGTGGTATGGACCGAATGATATAGTCAGTTTGGCAGATATACGTCAGGCAGGAGCAACGGGAGTTGTGAGTGCCCTTCATCATATTGTTCCGGGAGAAGCGTGGCCGGTAGAGGAAATCCGGAAACGGAAAGAAATGATAGCGACAGCCGGTTTACATTGGACTGTCGTAGAGAGTTTACCGGTCAGCGAGGAGATCAAAACACGGGCGTCCGGTTATGAAAAGCATATCGAAAATTACAAACAAAGTATCCGTAACCTGGCAGAATGTGGGATAAAAGTAGTGACTTATAATTTTATGCCTGTTCTGGATTGGACCCGCACCTCTGTCGTATATGAAACAGAGGATGGTTCCCGGGCGCTCCGGTTTGAAAGGGCTGCTTTTGTGGCTTTTGACCTGTATATGTTGAAGCGGGAGAATGCAGAACGGGATTATACGCCGGAAGAGGTAGAACGGGCGAAAATCCGGTATGCTCAAATGACGGAAAAGGAAAAACAGGTGTTGATGGAGAGTATATTGATGGGATTGCCGGGAGCGGATGAAAGTTTTACGGAGGAAGCTATCCGCGAAGGATTGGCTTTGTATAAAAATATAGGGGAAGAACAATTGCGGCAGAATCTGATCGGATTTTTAGAGGAGGTAGCTCCTGTAGCCGACGAAGTAGGGATACGTTTAGCCATTCATCCCGATGATCCTCCTTATAAGTTATTGGGATTGCCCCGGATTTTAAGTACCCGGGCTGATTTTGAACGTTTGGTAGAGGCCGTGCCCAATCGGTCGAATGGTTTGTGCTTTTGCACCGGTTCTTTCAGTGTGCGGGCAGACAATGATTTGCCGGTTATGGCAAAAGAGTTGGGAGATCGGATTTATTTTGTACACTTAAGGAGTACGCAGCGCGATGAGTGGGGAAATTTTTACGAGGCTTATCATTTGGAAGGTAGTATTGATATGTATGCTATTGTCCGGAACTTGGTTGAGGTGATGAACCGGCGGAAAGAAGGTTTGCCTATGCGTCCCGACCACGGACATCAGATGCTGGATGATTTAAAGAAAAAGACTTATCCGGGGTATTCTGCCATCGGTCGTCTGAGAGGTTTAGCGGAAATAAGAGGCTTGGAATGGGGCATAGCCCGTACACTTGGATATCTGTAATAAGGAGATTATGTTTATAGACGAGCATTTTTTACTTGAAAATGAGTTTGCGGAAGAGCTTTTTCAAAAGCATGCAACTGCTTTACCGATTATTGATTACCATAATCATTTGAATCCGCAGTATATTGCGGAGGACCGTCAATTTTCTTCCATAACGGAATTATGGCTGGGTAGCGACCATTACAAATGGCGTTTGATGCGGGCCAATGGAATAGAGGAAGAGTATGTTACAGGCAAGGGGGAGGATTTGGCAAAATTTATGAAATGGGCAGAGACATTGCCTTATGCGATGCGGAATCCTCTGTACCATTGGAGTCAGTTGGAGTTAAAGCGTTATTTTGGAATAGAGGAGTTACTGACAAAAGAGAACGGGGAAGCGATTTACCGTCGCTGTAATGCATTGTTGAAGGAGAAGGAATTTTCGGTAAGGCATTTGTTACAGCGGATGAATGTCGAAATAGTGTGTACGACGGATGATCCTGCCGACAATCTGGAATTTCACCGTCAGATAGCAACTACTCCTTTCGGGGTAAAAGTGTTACCGGCTTGGCGTCCGGATAAACTTATGGCAGTAGAGGACGGTCTTGTTTACCGGCAATATTTGGAAAAGTTGGGAGCAGCAGCGGATATGGAAATCCGGCATTGGCCGGACTTGCTGGAAGCTGTTGACCGGCGGCAGCGCTATTTTCACCAACTGGGATGCCGGCTTTCAGATCACGGTTTATACGCTTTTCCCGGAGCTGATTTCAGCGAAAGCGCTTTGGAATGTTTATTCGATAAGCTTTTGAAAAATCAGCATTTGACTACAGAAGAAATAGAGATATTTCAGACGGGGATGTTGTATCATTTGGCTGTACAGAATTACCGTATGGGATGGGCACAGCAATTTCACATAGGAGCTATCCGGAATAACAATATCCGTTTGTATCAATTGTTGGGGGCTGATATCGGATGCGATTCCATAACCGATCGGCCTATGGCGGAGGCTTTGTCTAAGTTTTTCGGCCGGCTGGATGCAGCAGGAAAACTTACCCGTACGATTCTTTATCATTTAAATCCGAAGGATGCCGAAGTCATGATGTCAATGGCTTATAATTTTAACGACGGATCGGAGATTGGAAAAATGCAGTACGGTGCTGCTTGGTGGTTTCTCGATCAGCTGGACGGGATAATCCGGCAATTGAATGTACTTTCTAACGGAGGATTGCTGAGTCGTTTTGTCGGTATGCTCACAGATTCCCGTAGTTTTTTGTCTTTTCCCCGGCATGAATATTTCCGGCGTATTTTGTGTAATATGTTGGGAAACGATATCCAAAAGGGATTATTGCCCCGGGAGGCTTTTGATTTTATCGGGCAGATGACGGAAAATATCTGTTATTGGAATGCAAAAGGATATTTTTTTAATTCCTGAGAAGCGAAAGGAGAAGACGGGAAGAAATATAAACAGTAATAAAATGCAGAATTATGTGGAAAAAGGTATTGTTATTTTGGTTAGGGATTGTAGTGACTGTCGGTGTACAGGCGGAAGGACGGACAATAAAGGCCTTTAATGACAACTGGCAATTTAAAAGAGGTCCCTTTCCGGAAGATCCTGTAAAATGGCAGGCTGTTTGGGAAAAGGGTTGGAAAGAAGTGCAGTTGCCGCATACCTGGAATGCCCGGGATATGCAGGAGCAACATAATAATTTTTACGCCGGTCCGGCTTATTACCGCAAACGGCTGTCTGTATCCCCCGATTGGAAAGGGAAGAACATATTTCTGCGTTTTGAGGGAATCGGACAAGTGGCGGAGATATATGTAAACGGGGAGTATGCAGGGAATCACTTGGGCGGTTATTCGGCTTGTGCTTTTGATCTGACAGCTTTGTTAAAATCCGGAGAGGAAAATGAAATTCTGGTCCGGGTAGATAATAGTTCCCGTCCCGATGTAATCCCTGTCAATCACAGTCTTTTCGGAGTATATGGCGGAATTTATCGTCCCGTTTGGTTGGTTATAACGGAACCAGTCCATATTGCTGTAACGGATTATGCTTCCCCTGGAGTGTACATTACTCAGAAAAATGTTTCGGCCCGGCAGGCAGAGGTGGGAATAAAAGTGAAAATAGAGAATCGTCTGGGAACCGTTTGCCGGATGGAATTGGAAAATGCCGTATACGATGCTGAAGGAAAGGTATGTAAGCTACAGAGAGAAGAAATAATCGTACTCCCTCAGGGAACACAGGAGTTTAGGCAACAGTTCCGGATGAAGAGACCTCATTTGTGGCAGGGACGTCCGGATCCGTATTTATACAAGGTGGTAACCCGTTTGAAACGGGAGGGACAAATCTGGGACGAAGTGATTCAGCCGCTGGGATTACGGAAATATGAAATAATCGCCGGGAAAGGATTTTATCTGAATGGAGAAAAATACCCCATGTATGGAGTGACACGTCACCAGGATTGGTGGGGATTGGGAAGTGCTTTAGGGCGCGAACAACACGATGCGGATTTGGCGGCTATCCTGGACATCGGCGCTACGACTATTCGTCTGGCCCATTACCAGCAATCGGATTACTTTTATTCCCGTTGCGATAGTTTGGGGTTGATTGTCTGGGCCGAAATTCCTTTCGTGAATCGGGTAAGTACACAGGAAGGGCCGAATGCGAAAGAACAACTGAGGGAACTGATCCGCCAGAGTTTTAATCATCCCTCTATTTATGTCTGGGGTTTACACAATGAAGTGTATGCTCCTACTGCATACACGGCTGCTTTGACCCGGCAATTGCACGATGTCGCTAAGACGGAAGACCCTGACCGGTATACGGTTTCCGTAAACGGATACGGGCATATGGAACATCCGGTAAATCGAAATGCCGATATACAGGGAATGAACCGTTATTTCGGGTGGTATGAGAAAAATATACAAGCTATTCAGCCGTGGATAGAAGATCTGGAAACCCGTTTCCCGGATTATAAGCTGATGCTTACGGAATACGGGGCAGACGCCAATATCGCTCATCAGACGGAATATATAGAGGAATCGCTGGACTGGACCAAAGCGTTCTATCCCGAGACATTTCAGACAAAAACGCATGAATATCAATGGGGGATTATCGCCCAGCATCCGTATATTATCGCTTCCTATCTGTGGAATATGTTTGATTTTGCTGTGCCGATGTGGAAGAGAGGCGGGGTGGAAGCCCGCAATATGAAAGGTTTAATCACTTTCGACCGTCAGGTAAAGAAGGATGCTTATTACTGGTATAAGGCGAATTGGAGTAAAGAACCTGTCGTTTATATCACCCAGCGTCGCTTAAAAGAAAGGGAAAAACAACAGACGGAAGTGACGGTATATTCCAATGTGGGCCGACCGGATTTATATGTGAACGGTATACGACAATCTCCTGCCCGTCAGGGATATACCGATGTTCATTTTGTTTTTGAAAATGTCCGTCTTAACAAAGGAAAAAATGTCCTGGAGGCGATTGTACAGCAGGGGGATAAAACACATACAGATCAGATTGAGTGGAACTATACCCGGGAACGAAAAGCCGGAGAAGCTGTTCCTTTGGATAAGAATACAGAACATTGGGGGTTTTAATTAAATAGAAAAAAATGAGACGTAAATTGGTATTATCCGCTGTTTTTTTTAGCCTGTGTCTTCTGGTGTCCGGGCAGCTTATAGCACAAATCCCGTTGAAATATGGAGCCAGCCGGGAAGGGAAACGAACCGATGCCGCTATGCAGCGTTGGAGAGAGAACCGTTTCGGGCAGTTTATTCATTTCGGACTGTATTCTTTGGCTGGGGGACATTGGAATGGGAAATATGTGGAAGGGGCTGCAGAGTGGATAAAGGGCAATGCCCGTATTTCCGACGCGGATTACGAAGCGCTGACACGGCAGTTTGTTTTGCCTGAATTTGACGCCCGGGAATGGGCCCGGATTGCAAAAGAGATGGGAGTGAAATATTCGGTCATTACTACCAAACATCACGAAGGGTTTTGTTTGTGGCCCAGTGAATATACGGATTATGATGTAAGTCGTACCCCTTTCGGTCGTGATTTATTGAAGGAGTATGTGGATGCTTATACCCAGGAGGGAATAGATGTATATTTCTATTATTCCATTATCGATTGGAATCATCCCGATTGGCGTTCCCGCGTAGAAACCGTAGAAGATAGTCTTGCTTTTTTCCGTTACTGTGATTTTATGAATAAACAGATTACGGAATTGATGACCCGCTATCCGGAGGTAAAAGGATTTTGGTTTGATGGAACTTGGGATAAATCGGTAGTGAAATTCGGGAAGATAACCTGGGATATCGAGCAGTTGATGCATCGTCTGAATCCCGGTATTATTTGTGGGAGCCGCCTGAGAGTAGATGAAAAAGGGGCCCGGCATTTTGATACGAACGGGAAATTGATGGGAGACTACGAACAGGGCTGGGAACGGAGTTTACCGGAAAAAGCACCGCAAAACGACTGGGAATGTGTCATGACAATACCCGAAAATCAGTGGGGCTATCAGGCTGATTGGCGGGGACATATTAAAAGTGCTACAGAAATTATAGAGATGCTGGCAGCGGCAACTTCTATGAACGGAAATTTTGTGTTGAATTTCGGACCCAAAGGGGACGGAAGTCTTCGGGAGGAAGAAAAGCAAATGGCCCGTAAGGTGGGGAAATGGATGCAGCTTAACGGAGAAGCGATTTATGGATGTGCACAGGCTCCTTTAAAACCGCAGAAATGGGGGTATTATACTCGGCATCGGGATAACGGTTTTGTATATATGGTCGTGTGCTATCAACCGGTGTCCGGAATGTTGAAAGTAGTATTACCTACGGGATCTGTCATCGAAAATTGTGTAGTGCTAGGAAAGGAAGGGATGGAATTAAAACCGGAGAAAAGTACGAAAAATGAGTTTGTGATTCCGGCCCCGGAAGTAAAGGACGGTTTCCCGTATGTGATCCGTTTGAAATTAAAAGAGGGGGATTCTGTCGGAAATTATGTGGCCCCGAAAGTGTAGTTAAAAATGGTAATATAAGTTATGAAAAAAGGAATCAGTATTGTTTGTCTGTTTGTCGGAATCAGCTTGTCTCTTCGCGGAGAGGGTTATTCTGCTGGCTGGACTCCGGAGGAGGTAACCCGGGTAATGAAACAAGTGGCAGATTGGCAGATCGGACATTTTGAAGAAGTAAAACACCGGCGTACAGATTGGACGAATGCAGCTCTGTATCTGGGAATGTTTCAGTGGGCATCGTTGGCTGAGGAGAAGGGCGACACCACTTATTTTAAATGGCTGAGAAAGATCGGAAATCGTAATTATTGGCAGCCGGGAGGGAGAATGTATCATGCCGACGATATTGCCGTGAGTCAGTTATACCTGGATATGTATAAAAAGTACGGTAAAGAGGGTATGATTCAGCCTACTCTGGCCCGAACCGATTGGGTTATTGCTCATCCTTCCCGGGGATCTTTTGACTTGGATTACCGTCGACCGGAAACCTTGGAGCGTTGGACTTGGTGTGATGCCTTGTTTATGGCGCCGGCAGTGTATGCCCGTTTGTATGCAATGACCGGAGATAAAAAATACATCCGGTTTATGGAACGGGAATTTAAGGCGACTTATGAACAATTGTTTGACGAAGAAGAAGATTTGTTTTACCGGGATCGCCGTTATCTGGGACAACAAGAAGCAAACGGAGCCAAGGTATTTTGGGGACGGGGGAATGGTTGGGTAATGGGAGGCCTTTGTCAATTATTGGAGCAACTGCCTCAAAAAAGTAAGTACAGAAGTTTTTACGAAGATTTGTTTGTCCGGATGGCGGAGCGGATTGCCGCTTTACAACAGGCAGATGGATTTTGGCGGGCCAGTCTGCTGGATCCTGAAAGCTATCCGGCTCCGGAAACCAGTAGTACCGGTTTTTTTGTATATGCTTTGGCTTATGGAATCAATCAGGGTATATTGCCAAGTGAAAAATTTCGTCCTGTAGTGGAAAAAGGCTGGCAAGCTTTGGTATCAGCTGTAGAAGAGGACGGTAAATTGGGATATGTGCAGCCTATCGGGGCAGATCCGAAAAAGGTGAGCCGGGAAATGACAGAAGTGTACGGGGTCGGAGCATTTCTATTGACCGGTTGTGAGGTGTATAAGATGTGTCGTTGATAAGGGAAAAAGAGTATAGATAGGTGTTATATAAAATAATCCGGCGGATCACCAGGTCTGTAAAGGCTGTCGAATGATTCGTCGGATTGTTTTAGAGATTATTTTTGTATACTTTCCCGTTTTTCATAATCAATAGCATATTTTTTTCCGGGTCGGTCAGTACTTTTATGTCTTCCAATGCATTCCCGTCTACTACGATCAGGTCTGCCAAAGCTCCTTCTTCGATAACGCCCAATGTACCGGGGTAAGGATTGCGGCGACCGGATAAGGCCAGTAATTCCGCATTATCGTGAGTAATCATTTTCAGGATTTCGTAATTGGAAAACCAGCGGGTCATTTTTTCGATATTCAAATTTTGATTCCGGGCATTGGACGGGCTAAACAATAAGTCGGTACCCCAGGCCAGTTTTACGCCATATTTTTTGGCCAGTGTATATGCATTTTCTGTACCCTGTACCACCAGTTCGTGCTTTGCTTGTTGTTCGGGAGTGGAATAATGGTTGTTTCCCTCCCCTATAAAAGGTTGCATAGACAGCCATACGCCTTTTTCGGCAATGAGCTTCATTGTCGGTTCGTCTATCAGCTGCCCGTGTTCTATGCTCTTCACGCCTGCCTGGATTGCCCGCCGGATTGCCTCGGGTACATAAACGTGTACCATCACATAAGTTCCGGCATCATTGGCGGCCATAACGGCCGCATGCAATTCGTCTTCGAAATACTGTACATCTTCCAGTTGGTCGTATAAAGAAGAAACACCTCCTCCGGCCATTAATTTGATCTGACTGGCTCCCAGACGCAGGTTGTTACGGGCAGCTACTGTCACGGCATCTACTCCGTCGGCTATTAATGCCGCTCCGATTTTTTCGGTATGGGTCAGTCCGCAGCAATCGAAAGGTTGCGGGAGGTCATATACCATTCTGAAATCTCCATGTCCTCCTGTTTCCGAGATAATGGCGCCGCTGGGATAAATACGCGGTCCTGTTATCACTCCTTCGTCAATGGCCCGTTTCAGGCCGAATACCGGTCCTCCGGCATCCCGTATCGTTGTAAATCCCCTCAAAAGAGTTTTTCCGGCTTCTTGTCCGGCTCTTAATTGGGTATAAGAAGCATGAGCCGTCAACAAATCGACCATTGTATTGGCTGCTAGATAAGCGTGCCAATGAGCGTCAATCAATCCGGGCATCAGGAATTTTCCATGCCCGTCGATTACTTCCACATCTTCTCCTGCATTTATCGGCTCGGCCGATATTTTCTGGATTTTATTTTCCGTTATCCATATATTTCCAGTGATTGTTTCAGGACTTTTCCCGTCAAAAATAACCACATTCTTTATCAAGATTCCTTTTCCCATCGTCCATAAGGGCAACAAAGCCAATAAAACAAGTATGTATGATTTTTTCATAATTAAAACATTCCGTTTTAAATATCAGGTTGTTGTATCGGTTTTCCCTTTGTTGTTTTTTCCCTTTACCTGTGATTTCGGTAGAAACCTGGATAAAAAGAGGGAGGGCAAAAAACTGCTTTTGAACAACCTTGTTTTAAAAAATTGTACGTTTTCCGACCGGAAAAGTTCTTTTGTTGTATCCCGTTTCTTGGTTTGTGGAATATTTTACTTCTTTTTATTTCTCTAGGAGTTCGTAAAGGGAAATCGGCTGTTGAGTGGGATTGGAGATATGAATTTCTTCAATTTCCGCCGGGCACTCAAAGGTATAGCAATTTTTATCGGCTGTACCCAGGAAAAGGAACTGATTGTCTTTGGTTTTCCCTTTTATTTCCAGAGCCGCCTGCGGGGGTAAAACTGTCAGTAAGCAGTAGCGTTTATTGACGCCTTTGTATGGATTTTCGATAACGGCACTTTGTGCAGGCGTTAAAATGCAGGCGGTTTGTAATTGCTTGTCCGATAGGAAAGCGACACTGTTTTTTAATTCCGACAATTGAGGGGAAGAAAGGCTGTATTTTTTCAGGTAAATTTCTTTTTGTGCAGGGCCGAAATTTATAAAGCGAACGTATTGAAAGGGAATACTGTCGGGTAAAGCTGCCGTAAATACTGTCCCTTGGGGGGTGACCCGACAGGGTATCCAGTCCGATCCGTTTGCCGAGATTTCCAGGCGTCCCCATTTTGAAACGGAAGCATTCAGATTGGCTTCTAATTGAGCAGAGTGCATGGGATAGGGAAATGCTATACCCAAGTATTGCTGAGGAGCTATTCGAATCACCTCCAGCATAGGGGTCAGAGAAATCCTGTTGCTGTCTTTTTGCAAAGGCAGACTTTTTATTTGTTCAATATTTGTGTAGAGCCGGGGGACAGAGGCCTCCTTGGGTACCAGTTCGGTTTCTTCTTTCCAGAATAGTTGTTCACTGAGGAGACGAACACTATCTATAAAGGGTTGCATGACGAGAGAACCGGTCTTTATGCCCGGTTGATAGGGATTTTGATTGTAACTTTTGTCGATGCGGAGGCGTTCGTTCTCGTACCCGATCAAAGCACTGTAAGTGTCCCAATACCTGTAAAGCTCTTGTCGGGGAGAGAGTGCAGCTAGTTCTGTGGCAGCCAGTCCCGCTTTTCCCAGGACTTCGAACTGCATTAACCAAGGGGATATTTCCCGTATCAAGTCCGGATTTTCGGGTGTAGTTGAAAGCTGCGTACAAGCTGTGAGAATTTTTTGGTATTCCGTCCGGATTTTGGAAAGGGATTCCGCTGGCATATCTCCTTTTCGGAAAGCTGTCAGAAATTTCCGGATTTCCGGATTTATATTTACTGACTCTTCCCTTCTGTATTTGTGACCATTAGGTCCCAGATCGGAATTATGGGCAGCAAATGTATGTAATGCTTCGGAAGCGTTAGGCATCAATACCTGTATGGCTTTTTCCCAGGCTTTTTCGGAGTCGTATTTTGCTGGGTTCCAGGCATAATCGGCCACTCCGAAAATAGCAATTTTGGAAGCTTCGGCTTTTTCCATGGGATTGGCGACGAACCCGGACATCTTCTCTCCGGCCGAGGCATCTAGTCCATAAGCCGGTCCCATCAAAAGGTGATCCCGTACATAATCGTTTACCGGAAAGTTCCACCACACATAAGCCGGACGGCGGATTCGCTGATTAACTTCTTCCAGACCGGAAGTAGTAATGTCAGAAATGACCCGGTCGCCCGTCCACATGACAAGAATGGAAGGGTAGAGATTTTCTCCTAAAATATCCAAATAACTGCCGGGTTTGGGGTTCGACCAACTTTTGTTGTATTCGGTAGGACACATAATCAGAGGTGTTACATCCGGTTTGGCGGCCACAAAACGATCGTGCAGGAAATTCAGCAATTCTGCTTGGCGTACCGGATCGGTACCCTCTCCCGAGATATCATCGAAAAATACGGCGAAAGAACGTACTCCCAGCCGGTACATGTCTTCAAATTTTTTTAAAAGAGCCTGACGGTCCGCGTCGTTCCATTGGATATCCTGGCCGGGATGAATCGCCCATATAAAATCCACCTGATTGGCTTTTGCTTCTTCGACAAGCGTACTGATTTGTCGGGCTTCCTTTTCCGGATAAGGAATTCTCCAATTCGGAGAACTGTGATAAGGATCGTCTTTCGGACCATAAATGTAAGTATTCAGTTTGAAATTACCGTAGAAACGAAGTTGCCGGAGGCGGTCTTCATGGCTCCAGGGTTGTCCGTAAAATCCTTCTACCACACCCCGGTAAAGCACTGTAGGGAAATCACTAATGTCGGCTTCCGCCAGTCTGTTGCCTTGGCGGAGTTGCCGTAAGGTTTGCAGCGCATAAAAGAGGCCTCTTTGATCAAATCCTGCAATGATAATAGTTTCCGGGCGGACAGATAAATAATACCCTCCTGAGATTTCCGGAATTTGTGCCCGGAATTTTTTGATTTGAGGATCCTTTATTTGTCCGATATAGATTCGGGGAGAACAGCCTTTCTTTTCTTTTTGAAGAGGAAGAATTTCCGAAAGCAATTGTCGCAAATAAGGATCGGTATTTTTTTCCTTTATCCAAAAAGTCCCTTCTAAAGAGAATGTCTTACCGGTGAATATCACTTTTTGGGGAGTAGGAAAAATACTTATGTCAGCACTGTTTCCTACAAAATAACTGAGTAAAAAAAAGCAAAGGAGAAAAAAACGGATATACATACGACTGGATTTAAAAGTTTATCTGTTAACCTGCCAAAGGTAAAAAAATCTGAAATCAAAAAGAATAGCTGGGGGGGAGAAGACATCCTTCTTTTCCCGTTGGTTTTTAAAAAATTCCCCCCTATGATATACGCCATAGGGGGGAAGCTTCTTTTACATTTGAAGATATTTTTGCTTTTATTGAAAGTCGTTTTAATCTTCTAAAAAGTTAGGATACATATAATCTGTAGCCGGCACAAACGTTTCTTTAATCGCCTGAGGGGATACCCAACGCAATAAATTCAGAACGGATCCGGCCTTATCGTTTGTACCGGAAGCTCTTCCTCCGCCGAAAGGCTGTTGGTCTACAACTGCTCCGGTTGGTTTGTCGTTGATATAGAAATTACCGGCAGTATAGGTCAGACGCTCGGTCATTCTTTCAATTGCAGCGCGGTCCTGAGAGAAAATCGCTCCCGTCAGCGCGTAACTGGAGGTATGATCCAGAATATCGAGGGTTTCTTCTACCTTATCCGGTTCGTACACATAAACGGTCAATACCGGTCCGAATAATTCTTCCTGCATAGTGACGTAATCCGGTTTCTTGGCCAGGATAACCGTCGGATAAATGAAATAACCTTCCGATTTATCATACTTCCCGCCCAGGATTACTTCTGCGTCGGGGGAAGCTTGTGCATTATCTATCGCTTTGGCCAGTTTATCGAAAGAATCTTCATCGATGACAGCGTTTACGAAATTTGTAAAATCTTCCACTCCTCCTACTTTAATTTGGGCCAGATCGGCTTCTATATATTTGCGTACTTCCGGCCAGATATTGGAAGGAATATAAGCCCGGGAAGCTGCCGAACATTTTTGTCCCTGGTATTCAAAAGCACCTCTTACCATAGCGGTGGCTACTTGTTTGGCCGGAGCCGTCGGATCGGCAAAAATATAATCTTTTCCTCCGGTTTCCCCGACGATACGCGGATAAGTCCGGTATTGATTAATATTTTTTACAATATTGGTCCATACACTGTTGAATACTCCTGTTGAACCAGTGAAATGAATACCGGCGAAGTCTTTATTGCTGAGGATAACATCGGAAGCTACCGGTCCGGAACAATACACCAGATTGATCACCCCGTCGGGCAATCCGGCTTCTTTTAAAATCTGCATGATTAAATGGGCAGAGTAGACAGCTGTTTTAGAAGGCTTCCATACGCATACATTCCCCATTAATACAGGAGCTCCCGGTAAATTGCCCGCGATGGAAGTAAAGTTGAACGGAGTCAGGGCAAATACGAAACCTTCTAGCGGCCGCCATACATTGCGATCCCATATTCCGGCTGAAGAATTCGGTTGCATATGATAAATTTCGTACATGTTCTTTACGTTAAACCGATAGAAATCGGCCAGCTCGCAAACGCAGTCAATTTCAGCCTGAAAAGCGTTTTTAGATTGCCCGAGCATAGTGACGGCATTCATCAGCTGCCGATAAGGGCCGGCAATTAATTCTGCCGCTTTTAAGAAAATAGCTGCCCGGCTTTCCCAGTTCATTTTTTCCCAGGCCGGTTTTGCTTTCATGGCTGCTTGGATAGCCATTTGTATATGGGAGGCATCTCCCTGATGATAATGCCCTAATAAATGTTTATGTTCGTGGGGAGGACGGATATCCATTAATTTACCGGTACGGATTTCTTTTCCATCGATAATCATCGGTAAATCCACTACCGTATTTTTTACTTCGGCTAACTTTTCTTTTAAGGCTTTCCGTTCGGGAGAACCCGGAGCGTAACTTTTAATAGGTTCGTTAGTAATGTTGGGTAATCTGTATACTCCTTTAGGCATAGTTGATAGGTATTAAATGTTAACGATATGTTTTTACAAATATAAAACTATTTCTGGGATAAAAAATATGACAAAAGTCATGGAGTTTTTGCTGTTGCCTGGGATGAAGGAAAAAAGGACGACTAAATAAAGTAGATTTCGGGAGAAACTCCCTATCTTTGCACCGAAATTTGCTTTGTATATTTTCAATTTTCAGTATTTTATGATTTCGGTAAATGGTGTAAGTGTTGTCTTCGGAGGTTTTTATCTGTTGGATTCCGTGTCTTTTTTGATTAATAAAAAGGATCGGATTGGGTTAACGGGCCGGAATGGAGCGGGAAAATCCACTATGCTGAAGATGTTGGCTGGATTGCAACAGCCTTCAGAAGGGAGTATTTCGATGTCGTCCGGCGTTCGGATAGGGTATCTGCCTCAGACGATGCTTTATAAGGACGGAAATACGGTGAGAAAAGAAGCCGAGAAGGCTTTCAGTGATTTACTGGATTTGCGGGAAGAAGTCGACCGGATGAATCGGCAATTAGCAGAAAGGGAAGACTATGAGTCTGACTCGTATATGCGTTTTCTGGATCGTATCCATGAAAAAACGGAGCAATTGGCCCTGAGGGGAGAAGGGAATGTCAACGGAGAAGTGGAAATTATCCTCAAAGGTTTAGGTTTTACGGCTGAAGATATGGAGCGTAAATGCGAAGAATTCAGTGGAGGATGGCGGATGCGTATAGAACTGGCTAAGATATTGTTGGCTAAACCTGATATTTTTCTTTTGGACGAACCGACCAATCATTTGGATATTGAATCCATTTCCTGGTTGGAATCTTTTTTACAGGGATATTCCGGGGCAGTGGTGTTAGTTTCCCACGACCGGGCTTTTTTAGATAATGTGACTACCCGAACGATCGAGATTTCGCTGGGTAAAGTATACGATTATAAAGTTCCTTATACCAAATTTACCGAACTTCGGAGAGAACGGGTGGAACAGCAATGGAGGGCTTATCAGAATCAGCAGAAACAGATAAAGGATACCGAAGAATTTATTGAACGTTTCCGCTATAAGGCGACTAAATCCGTACAGGTGCAATCCCGCATCAAACAGTTGGAGAAACTGGAACGGATAGAGGTAGAAGAAGAAGATGCCGCCCGGATCAATATCCGCTTTCAGCCGGCTCTCCGTTCCGGAGATATCGTATTGATCGGTAGGAATTTATGTAAATCGTACGGCGAAAAGAACGTATTGAGAGAGGTAGATATCGATATAAAAAGAGGGGAGAAAGTCGCCTTTGTAGGGAAAAACGGAGAGGGAAAATCTACTTTGGTGAAAATGATTATGAACGAGATTCCCTATGAAGGAGCGTTGAAAATCGGTCATCATGTAAATATCGGTTATTTCGCTCAGAACCAAGCGGATATGTTGGATGCTCAATTGACGGTACTCGATACTGTAGATCGTGTAGCAGTGGGGGAGATCCGGAAAAAAATAAGGGATATTTTGGGAGCTTTTCTTTTCTCGGGAGAAGAAGTGGATAAAAAAGTGGAAGTTTTGTCGGGGGGGGAAAGGACCCGTCTGGCTATGGTACGCTTGTTACTGGAGCCTTACAATTTATTGATATTGGACGAACCGACAAATCACCTGGATATGCGGACCAAGGATATCCTGAAGGAGGCGCTCCGGAAATTTGAAGGGACGGTGATTATCGTTTCCCACGACCGGGATTTTCTGACCGGTTTGGCTGATAAAGTTTACGAATTTGCCCACCATGGAATTAAAGAATACTTGGGTGGGGTAAGTGATTTTCTGGCAGCAAAAAAAGTAGCCTGTTTCAGTGAATATGAGAGATGGAAAAGCAGAAATGCACGGAAAGCAGAAACAGAATATGCCGGCGATGCTCCCGGTAAACTCAAAGGAAAACTGTCTTATGAGGACCGTAAACAGCTAAACCGGGAAATAAAAAAAGCGGAACAACGGGTGGAGACGGTTGAAAATGAAATAGCTTCCTTGGAAGAAAAAATAAAGGGCCTGGAAGAAAAAATGGCTTCCGGTGTGGTGGGCGAAGAGGACTATATACACTATAATCGGTTAAAAAAACAACTGGAAGAAAGTATGGAGGAATGGGAGAAGGCACACGAAGCTTGGGAAGAAATAAAGGGGAAAAAAGAAGATTGAACGGGGAAAACGGAATAAATAAATTTAAATATTGAAATATGGCAAAATACAGGCAAGAATATATATTTGGTTTACGGGCTGTAATTGAAGCAATACAGCAGGAAAAAGAGATCGATAAAGTGATGCTGAAGCAAGGTATCAAGGGGGAATTGTTCCAGACTCTCTTTGCCTTAATGCGGGAGAGAGGAATCCCGTTCCAGTATGTACCGGAGGACGTATTCAAGCCTTTTGCTGACCGGAATCATCAGGGAGTATTGGCTGAAGTCTCTCCTGTACCTTATCAGGATATCCAGGAAGTTTTGGATCAGGTGATTGCGAAAGGGGAAGTGCCTCTTGTCTTGATTTTGGACCGGGTGACGGATGTCCGGAATTTCGGAGCAATTGTACGAAGTGCGGCCTGCGCTGGGGTACATGCTGTGGTGATTCCCAATAAAAATTCGGCAAAAATATCTTCCGATGCCATAAAGACGTCTGCCGGAGCTTTATATCATATACCTGTTTGCCGGGTGTTAAATCTGAAAAAACTGGTTCGTGAATTGAAATTTGAACGAAAGATGTTCGTATATGCTGCCACGGAGAAAGCCGGAAAACTTTATACGGAAGTTGATATGACTTTGCCTCTGGCTATTGTGATGGGGTCCGAGGACAAAGGAATAGACGAAGGCTTATTAAACATTGTCAACGAGCAGATAAAAATCCCGTTAAAAGGAGAGATTGAATCCCTCAATGTATCCGCCGCCGCCGCCGTGATGATATTTGAAGTGGTCCGCCAGAGAGACGCCTCCAGGGGGACGGACCTTTTTGGTGGGAAACAGAAACCGCTTTAAACACCTTCTTTATCTCGATTTCTGTGAAATAAAACAATATAAAGATTATCCAGTAGGGGTATGTCCTTACTGGATGCCTCCAGAGGGACGGACCTTTTTGGTGGGAAACGGAAACCGCTTTAAACACCTTTTTTATCTCGATTCCTGTGAAATAAAACAATATAAAAATTACCCAGTAGGGGCGTCCTTACTGTGTAAAAATGAGAAGAAACTTTGATTAAACCAACAATAATACCTTTTCCTCTCCCTTGGAGAATATTTCCTTTTAAATTTTTATCCAGGGTGACGGACCTTTTTGGCTAAAAACAAAAATTCCACTGAATATTCCCCATTTAAATTTCCTATAAATAAAAGGATGTAAAAATTACACATTAGGGCACGTCCCTACTGTGTAAAATGATGAGAGTTTTGGGAAATTCCTCTTTAAACAATTTCCAGAGCTAGCGGTAAAAGTTACCCGTATCGTACCAGGATTCTTTTTTCGTCAGTTTCAGATCCCGCAACAAACTGGAGCGGACATTGATCTGAAAATTGTAGGATTGGTGGGTTCCAAAGGGAATACAAGAAAAAGTCATATCCCAACAATGTAAATCCCGGGAAATATTGAAGCTGGTGGCTGTTACTTCGTGATTGTCGAAATCATAGCCTGTACTGAATCCGATTTTCCATTTGGGGGTCAGCGAAAAATCCCCGTTTACCCGGAGCATCTGGGAGATTGTTCCTTCCGATAAAGCTTTTGTAGCTCCAGGATTCGGATTCCGGGTCCAAGATTTTGTATAATTGAGGGTATAATCTACACTGACAGCCCAGGGAACGTCAAAATCGACATAATGGTCGTAAAATCCTCCTACCAATTCATTTTTTTCTTCTCTATTTTTTCCGTCGTCAGAAGAGAATTGAAAACCTGTAGAAGCACTTACGCTCCTTAAACGTCCCAGTCCTCCGTGAAATTTGTTAATACGCGTTCCATTGACATTGACAGCATAAGGATCCAGCACGGCAGTGACATCCAGATTCAGTTTGTCGTTGAATAATTTTGTACGGGCCGTAATTTGTATGTTGGACCAGTTCATTGAATCGGCAAATATGTCGTAACTTGTACCGATCCGGAGGCTTTCCAGAATTTTTATTTTCTTGAATTCGTTTTCTCCGGTCGTATCTTTATCGTTCCGCACTTTCATTTCGATATTATTATCGATACTCATACTGATTGTTCCGGAATTTTTTTGTGTACCGCTAGGAGTTCCGTATATACCGTCTTCAAAAATAGAATATTCGTGCTCTGCGTTATCGACATCCAAATAAGTATTATAATATTTACTTCTCTTTACACCCATTTTGGGGGTATAAGAAACGGAAACGCTGGGACGGATAACATGCCGTACTGCGTGTATTTTGCTATTGGGTTTAAACATATACATACCGTATATGGTCGGATTATAAGCTAAAGTGACACTGGCGGTATAATTGTGAGCATAGTGGAAACCGTTGATTGTATCTTTCTTTACATATCCTTTGGCATAATAAGATGTGTCACTTACCCAGTATTTCCGAATAGCATGTGTATAGAGAACGGCATTATAGCTAAATTGGGGAGTTAAAGAGACATCCTTTATCACATTGATGGTTGTATTGATAGGAATAGAATGCTTAAACCCATTTTGCCATTTGTCGAAAGAGGATTTAAACAATAAATCTTCTTTGGTCTGGATACTGTTTCTCAATTCGGCTGAATAAGAAACCGCAATATTATCATACCATTTTAAATCTCCTGATTTTCCTTTTTTCCGAAAAGGATAAAATTGGCTGACTCGGAAATTGACATTCGGTAAAGTAATGGAAATAGAAGAATCCCGGCTATTTTGGTTATGGCTGAAAGCTGCAGTCAAGCTGAACGGTTTTTCCGGCCATTTTTTACTCCAGGAGATACTGGACTGTTTTCGTTGGTTGGCAATATCGTTGATATTGGTAGAGTTATAATAGTTGTTGTTGGCTGAAGAAATATCCACAGAAGCCGAAAAGGTACTGTAAGGATTTGCTTTATTATCCTGGGCATGTGTCCATCGTATAGACCAGTCGCTGGATTGAGTATAATCCGGCATTCCTTTTTCACTGGTGTGGTTCCGGCTCATGGTAAAATTCAGATTACCGTTATATTTATAACGCTTCCGGTAGTTTGTGATGAGATTGGCTCCCCAGGATCCGTTGGTATAAATATCTCCTGTAAGAGCTAAATCGATATAGTCACTGATAGCCCAGTAGTATCCTCCGTTTCTGAGGTTAAAACCCCGCATTCGTTCATCTCCGTATGTCGGCATAATGATGCCGGAAGTTCCTTTTTTGGTAATCGGAAAAAATCCGAAAGGAATAAAAAGCGGGAGCGGGACATCTTCCAGAACGAGATTGGAAAAACCGGCGATGACCTTTTTATCCCGGATCATTTTAGCTTTATTCATCCGGATATAAAAATGGGGATGATCGTGTTGATCGCAAGTGGTATACCATCCTTCTTTTACACAATAGATAGAATCCGTCAGTTTTTTAGTCAATTTCCCCTGTACATATCCATCTCCTTCCTGGGTGATAATATCTTTTACAAAGCCCTTTCCCGTTTCGAAATTATACCTGAGTTCTTTACTTTCGAATTCCTGGGTACCATCCTTGAAAATAGGGGTTCCTACAATGGTGCCTGAAGTATCGGGTAAACCTGAGGCGAAAGCCTGTTTTTTCTCCATATCCAATTCGATGAAATTGGCATTTAATTCGGTCGTAATATACTTCACGTTGGCGTTCCCATAGAGGAAAACTTTTTTCTGTTCTACGGAAAAACGTATGGAGTCCTGTGCGTCGTAAGCGATGATATCTTCAAACAAAGGTTTTTCTTTGAGGGTGTCTCCTGTGAGGGTATCTGTGGGCACACTGTCCTGAACGAAAATGAGGGAATCGGGAGCTAAAAGAGTTGTGGTTTCCAAAAGAAAAAGTGAGTCCGCTTTCTCTTGCGCTGCAAGCGAACCTGTCACGAGTGTTACCATTACAAAAATGATACACAACCGAATAAATTGATGTATATATTCTCTAATTTGCAATTTATTGTATTATTTTTGTGTGGACGATTCGCCGTTCACTTTCTGATTCCGAGTGGCAAATGTAAGAAATATTGACTGTTAATACTCATTATTCTTTTTAAAAAGTTTTAAATATCATGATAATTCGATACGGAGTGGGAGGATTTCTGTTTATAATAATGCTTTTCTTTTTTCCTTTTTTCGCCGAAAGTCAGGATAAGTTAGGGAAAATCAATTGTATATGTATTGATGCAGGGCATGGTGGAAAAGATCCGGGTTGTATTGGGTTAAAAAGTTATGAGAAGAATATTGCTTTGAGTGTAGCCCTGAAAGTGGGAAAATTGATTAAAACGGAATACCCGGATATAAAAGTTGTATATACCCGGGAAAAAGACGAATTTATCGAATTGGACCAGAGGGGGAAAATTGCCAATAACCACAAGGCCGATTTATTTATATCCATACATGTAAATGCTGTGAAAAATAAGGCAGTGAAAGGGATAGAAACGTACGTGCTGGGATTACATAAACTGGAAGCGAATTTGCAGGTGGCGATGAAGGAAAATGCGGCGATCAAATACGAAGATAATTATACGGTTCGTTATGCAGGATTCGACCCTTCCCGTCCCGAATCCTATATTATTTTTTCTATGATGCAGAATTTGTATCTTGGAAAAAGTCTGGAGATAGCCGGTTTGGTACAGGAAGAATTGATTAAAAGTACTCAGAAATACGATAGAAGTATACGGCAGGCCGGTTTTCTAGTTCTGAAAGATGTGGCTATGCCGGCTATTTTGGTCGAATTGGGCTTTATCTCAAACCCGGAAGAAGAACGTTTTTTGAATTCCCTGTCCGGACAGAATAAAATGGCGGATGCTATTGCCCGGGCTTTTCGCCAATATAAAACGCATGTAGAGAAGAATAGCGTTGTATTGGCTCCTCATTCCACGGAACAGGGAAAAGATTCACTCGATAAAATTCAGGATTCTCCCTCTTCTGGGGAACTTTTCTATGCAGTACAAGTAGCTTCAGCTGTTTCTCCTATTAAAAATAGGCGGGATTTATGTACGGGATTTGAAGTGGAAGAGCTACTCACCGAGAAAAGATATCGTTATTTTGTCTGTAAGTCGTCCGATTTAGAGGAAGTAAAGCAAAAGCTACAAAAAGTCCGTAAAAAGGTAAAAGATTGTTTTATTATTGCCGTACATAAAGGGAAATTGATTAATATTGCAGAGGCCTGCAGGCTGGAAAAGAATTTGAAATAAACACTATGGTAATAAAAAAGGAGATAAAACTGGCAGTGACAGCTATTGCGGCTGTCATTATCCTGATCTGGGGAATTAATTTTTTGAAAGCAAAGGCTCTTTTCGATCGGAATAATGTATTTTATGGTATTTATAACCAAGTGGACGGATTAAAAATATCCAGCAGTGTGATTTACCGTGGTTATCATGTAGGACAGGTGACGTCGATCCGCTTTACGGGGGAACGGTTTGATCGTTTGCTGGTAGAATTTTCCGTTGGAAAAAATCTGGAAATACCCGCAAATTCAATCGCCGTGATCCAAAATGCCGATTTAATGGGGTCGAAAGCTATTAATATCGAACCAGGAGATGCTGCATTATATGCTGAAAGCGGAGATACATTGCGTACGGCTTTGCAGCTGGGATTGATGGAACAATTTAATAAACAATTGCAACCTTTAAAAGTAAAGGCAGAGAATACGCTTTCTTCATTAGATTCTGTACTGTCAGTTGTACAGGATATTTTTAATACAGATGCCCGGGGAAATATCGAAGGAAGTATCAACAGTGTGCACAATACCCTGCGGAATGTGGAACATGCCTCTGCCAGTTTAGATAAATTGATTACGGGACAGTCTTCTCATATTGCTTCTATTTTGGAAAATATCAATAGTATTTCCGCCAATTTGGAAAAAAATAATGATAATATTTCCCGAGGATTAGATAATATCGTCGTGATCAGCGATTCTCTGCGGGCTGCCAATCTGAGTAAAAGTATCAACAGCCTGAATCATATTTTATCTCAACTGGATTCTATTGTACAGAAAATCAATAGAGGGAAGGGAACTTTGGGAGAAGTAGTGAACGACGATGATCTCTATTATAATTTAACTGCTGTCACAGAAAATCTGAATAGGCTTTTGACAGAATTCCGTACCAACCCCAAAAAATTCGTCAATCTTTCACTGATCAGTTTGGGTTCAGGTGTAAAAGAAGGTGATAATTATGGAATTTCCGTTTATGAATCTGAAAAACCCTTACCGCAGGATTCGGAATGGTATCTCAAATATCCTGATTTATTGGAATATAAAAGTCGGGGACAATTTTTATATTTGATCGCTACCTATAAAAATTTAAAAAGAGCGGAAAAAGATCTCGATAAGATTAAAAATGCATATCCAAATGCATTTATTGTTAAAATTTCTCAAAAATAATATCTATAATGCTTCTAAATAAGCGTGGAAAAGAAGGGGGATTATATTAACATAATGTATTTAATAAATTTGTTATTATGATTAATGTTAATTGCGGAACCCACCTTCTGTTTTAGTGTATTAGAGGGATTGTTAAGAAGCGGTTAAGGGATAATTTTTGACAAGTTCCAGAGCGATTTTTTTTGATTTAACATATCGGATTTTTATTGTATAACTGTCTTAAAATCAGATTATTGTATTTAAAGTCCTGATAATAAACCCCGAGCATTTTTTTCAAAAAAATAAAGTAAAATGTGATTTTTTTTATCCACTTTTTTTTCTCAATTTAGCCTTCCCAAAACAGAAATGTAACAGAAAAAGAAACTATCTTTCTAACAGTAAACTATGGAAAAAGATTGTAAAATTATTTGGACGAAGTGTCTAAGGTTGATTGAGGAGCAGTTACCGCCCAAAACTTTTAAGACATGGTTTGAGCCGATACGCGCATTGAAACTGAAAAATGACGTATTGACGATACAGGTGGCAAGTAGCTACGTATATGAATGTTTGGAAGAACGTTTTATTGATATTTTAAGAAGTTCTCTCAAAACGGTTATCGGTCCGAATGCGAAGTTGGAGTATTCAGTTGTAGTAGAAAACCAGCCGAAAAAGCCTTTATCTGTTACGCTGTCTTCTTCTCCGGAAAAGCGGCCGGAAACCAATACGATTTATTTGAATAAGCAATTGTCCGGAGGTTTGAAAAATCCTTTTGAGCGTACTGTAAATCGTTTGCAGATTGATTCTCAGTTAAATCCTGTCTATACGATGGAGAGTTTTATCGAGGGATCCTGTAACCGTTTAGCCAAATCTGCCGGAATGGCAATTGCTAAAAATCCCGGCGGAACCGCTTTTAATCCTTTGCTGATCTATGGAGGTTCCGGTCTGGGAAAGACGCATCTGGCTCAGGCTATCGGTTTGGAAGTAAAGCAGAATTTTCCGGAAAAAGTTGTGTTATATGTATCGACGAATTTGTTCCAGACTCAGTTTACTGAAGCGGTACGGAAGAATGAAATCAATGATTTTATGCATTTCTACCAGTTGATCGATGTACTTATCCTGGACGATATTCACGAATTGGCCGGAAAAACGGCTACACAGAATACATTTTTCCACATTTTTAATCATCTGCAGCAGTTGGGAAAACAGTTAATTTTGACTTCAGACAAGGCGCCGGCAGAGTTGAGTGGGATAGAAGACCGTCTGCTCTCCCGTTTTAAATGGGGATTGTCTGCAGAAATAAAATCCCCCGATTTTGAGACCCGTAAGGAAATTGTCTTGTATAAAGCGAAGAAAGACGGTATAGAGTTTTCCAGCGAAGTGATCGCTTATATCTGTAAATATATTAATAATAATGTCCGGGAACTGGAAGGGGCCATGATTTCTTTGCTCGCACAGGCTACTTTTAATAAAAGAGATCTGACTGTCGATGTGGTGAAAGATATTCTGGTAAAGATGGTTCGTAAACAGGCAGAAGAAGAATTGACGGTAGAAAAGATTCAGCAAGTGGTATGCGGGCATTTTCACATTGCCCCCGAGACATTGCAGGCAAAAACCCGCAAGCGGGAAATTGTACAAGCCCGTCAGCTGGCAATGTATTTCTGCAAGAATTATACGAAGGCTTCCCTCTCTTATATCGGAAACCAGATCGGTAAAAAAGACCATGCAACTGTATTGTATGCTTGTAAAGCTGTAGCTGATTTAATGGAAACCGACCGGAAATTTAAAATGGAGGTGGAAGAGATACAGCGGAAGTTGTATTGCGGAAACTAAGTGAAGAAAGCATTAACCGGGGTAACCTTCAGTTCTGTGTCTTGTAATCATACTCAGAACTGAAGGTTTTTTTCTCCGGGAAAAAACTGAAAGGTCTGTTCCAGAAATCAGTAAAGTCCTGATAAATTGCATGAGGTTGTTGTAAGATAAGAAATTTGGAGGAAGTTATGGAAGATTTGTATAAAACGATAAAGACGGTTGCTGAGGGTCTCTATAAAGAAAAGGGGAGTAAGTTTATTGCCTTGGCCTATCCAGTTTATACAGAGGAGGAGATTAAATCTATTCTGGTGGATATAAGGACAAAGTATTACGATGCCCGTCACCACTGTTATGCTTATCGTTTAGGGGCGGATAAAAAGCGTTTCCGGGCGAATGATGACGGAGAACCTTCTTCTACGGCGGGAAAACCTATTTTAGGACAGATTTTGTCTGCCGACCTGACCAATATACTGATTGTGGTTGTCCGTTATTTCGGAGGAATAAAATTGGGTGTTTCCGGTTTGATTCAAGCCTATAAAGAGGCGGCAGCCGATGCTATTGCTCATGCGGATATCGTTGAAAAGACGGAGAACTGCCTCCTTCGGATCCGGTTTGATTATAGGGTTATAAACGAAGTTATGAAAGTTATAAAAGAGGAAGAGCCGGAAGTAGTGGCGAGGGAGTTTGAACTGGAATGCCGGATGACTTTGTCGATACGCCGGAAAGCTTGTCCGCATTTGATAACTCGTTTAGAAACAATCGATTCTTTAATTTTTGAAGACTAGATCTTTCTTTTCTGGCTCAGTTTTTTTGCTTTCGTTTATTTTAGCTTGGTTGAAACAATGACGGCAGAGGGGTTCGTAGATATCTTTTTCGCCCAGTACGACCAGGCGGTCGTTGTCTGCTAACCGGTGGGAGTGGTGGGCCAGGTTTCCGCAATGGACACATATTGCATGTACTTTACTGACATATTCTGCGATAGCCATCAACTGGGGCATAGGTCCAAAAGGTTTTCCCAGAAAATCCATATCCAGTCCGGCGACGATCACCCGTATACCGTTGTTTGCCAGCTTTTGGCATACTTCTACGATATTGGCATCGAAAAACTGGGCTTCGTCGATACCGACTACATCCACATCACCTGTAAGCAAGAGAATATTGCCCGAATTTTCCACCGGAGTAGAACGGATCGCATTGGCGTCGTGCGAAACCACCTCTTCTTCCGAATAGCGTATGTCGATTTTAGGTTTGAAAATTTCCACCTTCTGCCGGGCAAATTGTGCCCGTTTCAAGCGCCTGATCAACTCTTCTGTTTTACCGGAAAACATAGAACCGCATATCACTTCTATCCAACCGGCTTTACTGGCATTTTCCAAAAACATTCTTTTTCCCTTTGGTTCGTAGAGGCAAATGTATAAAAAACGCAATTGTCACACAATGGAAAAATCTGCTAAAAAACATGAAGTTACCAACATCCCCCGTTGATAAATATTTTTTCTATCTTCTCTATGTAAAAAAAGTAAAATAAAATTTGCACTTTTAATATTTCCCCTTATCTTTGCACCCGCGTTCCGAAAGTAACGACGATTCGCTAGCTCAGTAGGTAGAGCACAACACTTTTAATGTTGGGGTCCTGGGTTCGAATCCCAGGCGGATCACCAAGAAGCTGGACAGAAATAGACAGTAAATGTACAACTCCTACAATATCAAGGTATTGTAGGAGTTTTTCTTTGCATAATGTCTGTGACCTAAGACACGAAAAGGTCACAAAAAGACACTATCACTATCACACTATCCTATCCACTTTCATGACTAATTCGAGACCTGTCCACCCTTTAAAATTTTAGGTCACGGAATGTCCAAAATTGGCGGTTTGTTGTCTTGATTTGTCCATACTGCACATATCTCATTTTCAGTTTATCAATTTAAGTTTGTAACTAAAAAAAGAGATTATGAAATGGCGCAGGACGGGTATGTAACCGCAGAACTGATAAAGAACGCTTTTTTAGGCAAGATAGCAAGGGAGCGAACTTTGATAGAGTTCTTTCGCTCGTCGGGACGGGAGGTCCTGCCCTTTGTCGCTGAGCGTTCTCCGACCAATGAGTTTATTTTTGTGATCCTGCAATCTTGTTTTATTGAAATATTGATAGCTTGATTGATTGAAAGCAAGATTTCAATATAGCAGGATTGAATGAAAACAATAAACCATTCAAAATGGATTGAAATGCTGAATGGTTTATTTATTACAAGAGTATAATTACTTGCGAAAAGAAAATAAAACTCGCATCATGTGTCGTTTTCATCCATTCTTCGGAGCAGACTTTTTTGCAATGTTTCCAAGTATCGAGTTCTGTTTGTTTTACGGCTTCTCATTTCTAAATAAGAGAGGTATAAGGCGCCAACATCTATACTGAACATACGCTCAAAATATCCTGCAATCTCTTTTAAAGTTGCTGTTCCTTTATTAAAATCCCCATTTGTTTCTAAAGCATAAATCAGTTCCACCAATGCTCTTTTAGAGCCAGTCCAACGCAAAATAGTTTCTACAATCAGTCCGTTATCCGCTTTGCGCTGTACAATATGCTCCAATTACTGCAATCTGTTAGTCAAATAGATTTTCAACAATTCGTTAGTAATAATTTTAGTCACTTAAAAATCATATCCGATTGGATATAAAAGGGTCTTTATCAATATGAGAACTATCCGTACATATTCGTAAATCGTTTTGGTTTCGAGTAAAATAGTACCTATCCAAATAAGTAGATTTAGAACGGTAATACTCATAAAAGTCTAAATTCCTGCTGAAATAGAATGTCAAACTATTTAATTCATTGTACAGATACTCTTTTTGCGCAACCTCACTACCAGTAGGGAATTTACTTTCTATGACATAAATTTTGTTGTAGTACATATATTTATTTACCACTTCAGGCTTTAGTTCTTTAAAGAAATAGATTTCTTCCGCCTCGTCCCTAAACTGATAATTTACTGTATGTTTCCTAAGTTCGTCACATAAAGGCCTAATAAAACGCATCATGTGTAATGCCCTGTCAATCCTTATACATTCATCAGAATTAGAAATATTTATTTCAGTCTGTATCTGAAAGAGTAATTTACTAACGTAGCTTTTAATTGCTACATATTCCATACTCACCATATATCGCACTATAACACAATGTTATAAAGATAACCTAATACAATAATAAATAAGGTTATCAACCCAAAGAAAATACCAATCAAACGCCATGTCATTACTTTCTTTAACAACGTGGCTTCGGGAAGTGAAAGCCCCACTACCGCCATCATAAAAGCGATTGCTGTTCCTATGGGAATACCCTTGGCTACAAAAACTTCAATCACGGGCACTATTCCAGCAGCATTGGCATACATCGGAACTGCCAAGACAACTGATAAAGGAACTGCAAACCAGTTTTCCTTAGACATATACTGCTCAAAAAATCCTTCCGGCACATAACCGTGCATAAACGCACCGATACCAATGCCGATAAGGATATACAGAAGCACTCCTCTGACAATACCCCATGCTTCTTGCATGATAACTGGCAATCGTCTAGAAAACGGAGTATGCTCTTTTTCCCACGTTCCAGAGTCGGAAGTTGAATTTTGCTGTATTTGTTTCACCCAATCACTCAAATAAGACTCCAATTTCATCTTACCCAAAATAAATCCGCCTACCATACCCAACAGAATACCGCTAATCACATAGATAGTGGTAATGCGCAGCCCAAAAGTTCCGATAAACATGGCAACGGCAACCTCATTCACCAAAGGCGAGGTTATCAGATAGGCAAATGTTACTCCCAAAGGAATGCCCCCTTTCACAAATCCAATAAACAGCGGTATGGAAGAACAGGAACAGAACGGGGTAATAGCACCAAATAAGGCGGCAAAGAAATATTGCAATCCATATAGTTTGCGAGAGGTCAAATAATTGCGCAAACGTTCTATCGGGAAATAGGCATTAATAATGCCCATTATCACGCTGATAAAAAATAATAATATCAAAATCTTTATCGTATCATAAAAGAAGAAGTTAATAGCTTCTCCTAAAGCTGTCGAAGCATCCAAGCCGAAGATGTCATACACCAGCCAATCAGCAAATCTTTGTATCATAATTCTATTATTGTTTGTAATAATACGAACAAACAGCCTGAAAAATTAGCGGTTACAAGCAGATTTAGGCAGTTCTTGTTTTTTTACCTCTGTCATGTAGAACTTGGTAAATTCATTCTTGATTTCATTACGCACTCTTTCAAATTCACTTTTGATAACGTCAGTTGTCCCTATTGCTTCCGAGGGGTCTTCAAAACCAATATGCAACCGTTTCCCTACATTCCCTACAAAAGCAGGACATGTTTCATTGGCACTGCCACATACTGTTATCACATAATCCCATGTATCACTTAAATAAGCCGTTACATTGGTAGGAATATGCCTACTTATGTCAATACCGACTTCTGCCATTGCTTCAACAGCCAAAGGATTAACTTTCTCTGCCGGATGTGTACCGGCCGAAAACACTTGTATATTCTTATCAAGCGATTGCAGGAAGCCCTGCGCCATTTGACTGCGACAACTATTTCCTGTGCATAAAATCAAAATTTTCATATTATACCCAAATTAATCAATCCATAATAAATACCAACCAAGATAAACAGTATAGCTACCATATAATTAAACCCCTTCTGAAAAGTTTGCACACGATTATAAAACTTTCCTATTCCTGCTACACTGTATGCCAAAATCCAAGCAACAAGCATAACCGGAAGCCCTGTTGCCAATGCAAAAATAACAGGTAACAGATACCCCTCACTTTCCATTGCCGACATGGGAATAAGCATACCAAAATAGAATAACCCACTGGTAGGACAAAATGCCATGGCAAACAATATCCCCAGCAACAAGCTGCCCCATGAGCCTTTTAGTTTTTCCGTCTTTTCAGTAGCGGAGAATCCGAACTTGGGTAATTGCAATTTATCACCGAATAGCATAAACAGCCCTATCAACATCAAAGCAGGAGCAAGCAGCAGTTCTCCCCATTCGCTGATCCCTTTTTGTATGGCAAACATATCCGCACCTTTTCGGAGTATTGCAATAAGTATTGCACCTGATGTAGAATAAGCCAATACACGCCCTAAAGTGTATAGAATACCATTTGTAAATATTCGGTTGCGGTTATTTATATCTTTACTGATAAATCCGATAGCGGTAATGTTGGTAGCCAGTGGGCAAGGACTTACAGCAGTCAGCAGACCGAGCAGAAAAGCGGTAATAATAGGTATTTCACTATTATCCAACAATGTTTGTAAGTATTCCATAAAACTGTGTTATTTTAGCAACTGATTGATTTTCTGTTTTAATTCTTTCTTGAATGTCGCTGTATTGTTTCGGGCATTCTGAAAACCGAAGCGTGTCATATCGTTGCGTTCTTCTTTGCCGTTCTTCCATTTATTAACATAAAGAGATGACCAGCTTACACGATATTTTTCTGCCAGCCTTTCACCTTCAGGAGTTGAAATATCTACTTCTTTGAAACGAAGTTTGCCATTTTTGGCCAATTCCGCCAAATCCGTATTAACTACTTCTTTCGTATGTTTCTCAATGGCTTTGCAAGTTACACAACGTTGTTTTCCATGAAAATAAAGAACTTCCACATAGGTATCTGTCCCAATCTGAGCCATTCCCCCAATAGAAAACAAACAAGCAATAGTAAGGAATAAAAAGCGTTTCATCACACTCTGATTTACTTGGTTAATAGATCTTTTACCTCTTTGACAGAAAGTTTGCCTTTTGCCACGACCTTACCATCCACGACAAGAGCCGGAAGCGTCATTACATTGTATTCCATAATCTTCATCAAATCTTCTTCTTTGGTTATTACTGCTTCCAAAGCTAATTCTTTTACTACTTGCTCAACTGTTGCATACAGAGTCTTACAACCTGCGCAGCCTGTTCCTAATACTTTAATTTCCATAATTTATAAATTTATTATATTAAACGTAATTCGCAAAACAACGAACATTGATATTAAAAAAGGGGACTATTAGCAACACTCCCCTGATTTACAGATACATTGCCCGAAAAATTCCTTAAAGAGTTCACGAGCTAGTTGCCAATTCTCTCGGTTGATACAATATTTCACTTTAGGCGTTTCCAGCTCTCCTTGTATAAGCCCCGCATCTTTTAACTCTTTCAAGTGTTGGGACACTGTTGCTTTAGCAATAGGAAGTTCTTCGTGAATATCCCCAAAATAACACGTTTTCTGCTTTGCCAAAAAGTGCATAATGGCAATTCGGGCAGGATGTCCCAATGCTTTGGCAAATCTTGCCAACTGTTCTTGCGTAGCTGTATAATCTTTCTTTTCTTCCATATCTTGAATATTGTTCGCAAATATACGAACAATATTCAGGATAGCAAATTTCATTATGTTTTTTTCAGTGCAAGGTACAAGTGCGTATGTATGCACTTGCACCTTGCACTGAAATTATATACATTCATTATCAGTCACTTGCATAATTCAAAGATAATGTGTACGTTTGAACCCAAGATGTTGGCAGACAGACACCGGACAACAGCAGACAGCTTTTAAGGGCTAAAAAGTGACGGCCGCAAAACCAAAAATTCTGAAAGCACTGATATTGAGGAAGAAATAACGCTTGGTTCATAACCCTAGCTGGATCACGGAAAGATACGCCAGACGGCGGTAAAAAACGAACAACTCCTGTAATATCAGATTGTTGTAGGAGTTTTTCTTTTCTGCTCTGTCTATCCTAAAAGCCATCCAGTGCCTCTCATTCGTGGCAAAATCGTGGCCATTTATGGGCAGGTAAAAATGCCCACGTGAAGTCCCGGAAGGGCTGATCGCAGGCCGTTATTGTCCATCCTATAAACATTCTCATTTGCAGGCTTTAATGCAGTATTATCAGCGGCTGCTTTCCGAAGACGGTTATATGACTGCGGAAAAAGTACGTGATGCTTATCTGGGAAAAGATGAGAAAGCCCTGAAAAAGAAGGAGGAGGGAAGGAGAAACAATACGACTTTACTGGACTTTTTCGATCGCTTCAACCGTGAATACCGGTTGAAGGCAGAGACTGGAACCGCAACGTAGAAGATATACAGTCGTTATATTCTCACGCGGAGCCGCTTGTTTGCTTTTATAAAAGAAAAATACGGTGTGGCGGCTATAGGTTTGAATAAAGTGGATCTGTTTTTCATTGAGAATTTTTATCTCTATCTGCGCAAAGTATAGGAGTGTATCAATAAAATATTTCGATGGAGTCTATATTTGGTAATATTGAGGCAAATAGGGGCGAAAACGATTTGTAAAAAGAAAGACGATTAAAGGGGCTGCGGCTGTATTTTGCTCCCGGAATTTACGGGAACATGCTGTCGTAAAGTTTGAAACGGAAATCTGTATGTCAGAGTAATCTGTAAGCATTTCTGCAAATGAACGGGATGTATAAATACTTTTTATTCGACGGAAGTTCCAACTCAAAACGAGGCTTCCCCTGTAATTCATAGCATGTGCAAACGTCGGCCACTTTCATATAGCAACGTATCCAACTTTCACGTTTACGAATAAAATCATAAGCTGTTTTTACCACCTGGTCATTTAAAAGTGGCTCGTATTTGTCCCCAATTCCCCAAATATCATCTATCGGGAAGGATTTTAGTGCTTTTCCCCAGCGTATCCATTCACATACTCCTCCATGACTTTTGTACTTTTTGTGTATATAGATGCTATTTTAGCAAATGTCTTCGTTGGGGCGATTCCCGTACTTACCGGAATACATGTTGATTTACGAACAAATTTTGTAAAGTTTTGAGCGAAATTTTCCACCTCTGTATTATGAATTATAGAAAGGTCTAAAAAAGTTTCGTTTATGGAATAAGCTTCAATTTTTGAGGCAAAACTTTGTTCCCGGAATTTGTCCGCATGATGGGAAACCTCTCCCGGTCAGGCAGTACGCCGTATCATTGTGTAGTTGCCGGCAGGCTGTTTCTGAGGTATAAGGCTGTGATATCGCTTTCATTTTGTTTTTGAATGTGCAAAGATCAGAAGCCCCTAGCGGAAAACCCGCCAGAGGCTTGTTATATTATTTATTTGTACCAATCCAAGTCCATTTGTGCCATATATACTCCAAAGGTCCTTGTTTATGTTTATTAAGCCACCATTTGCAGAATCGAACTTGTAACAGGAAAGTGAATATACCGATTAACAGACTTATTGTATATCCGCAATAAGGTGCAAGGTAAAGGCCGAAAGGAAAATAGATAAAAGCTCCTATAATGGACTGTGTGATGTAGTTCGTAAGGCTCATTTTACCATAAAAACGCAGATTGCTTACCATTTTGTTGAATGTATTGTTTGGGTAGAGTATCACGAAGGATGCAACCAGAACCAGCGTAAAGGCTAATTTTTGCCACATGTCAAATGCTGTTCCTGCACTTTGTTGTATAATAGCGTCATTCTTCATGACTAGTTCTTTCAGTGTATATAAAGGAGCAAATGAAATCGCCGAAACAATTAGTGTCTTTATCCACAAGCGCAAGTTTTTTTCAGAAGAAACAAACAGTTGCTTTCTGCCGATATAGAAACCAAGCAGGAATAGCCCGGCAGTTTGAAAGAAACGGCCGGCATTAATTGCCCAAAACAAACTGGCTTTTTGTCCCAAGGTAATATTTCCTAAAATGAATTCTCCAAAATTTCCTGATTTTGTATATTCAGTCACTTCTGAATACATTTCACCAACCTTCAAATCGGGCAATTGGTGTGCGGGATTTATAAGACTGGCTATATAGTGATACCATTCTACGGGTTGCAAAAGGAATATTATGGAGGTTATCAATATTGCTTTGTCGCTCCAGTTTCGTGTAAAAAACAACACAAGCCCTACTACCGCGAATAGCAAGAGTACATCTCCCGCCGGGAAAAAAGCGGCATTCAGTGTTGCAAACCCCACCAGTAAAACTAAGCGCCATAGAAACCTATATCCGAAATCCTTTCCCTGTTTTTTCTGATTGTTGGTCTGTATATAGAATGTAAATCCAAAAAGTAGGGCAAAGATAGCATACGCTTTTCCGGCAAAAAGACTGAAAACACTATTGAAAACTCCATGATCCAATATGTTAAGCCACTCGGGAGAGTCTGTTGGATATACCGGAAAGATGAAATGCTCAAGATTATGAACCAAGATAATGGCCATTACAGCAAACCCACGCAGGGCATCTACCACCTCTATGCGAGGATTTTTTTTTAGAAGTTGTTCCATGATGTTTATTTATTGAATAATGATTTGATTTTCTGATTCATGGGTTTTTCAAAATAACGGTAGGACAGCAGACTCAACAAAATTATGATACAGAATAGAACTGGAATTGAAATATACCATGCTATTTTGAAATTCGTTTCTTTTTGCCATTCTGCGTACAGTAACAGCACAAAAAGGTGAATCAGATAAAAGCTGTAGCTTATTTCTCCACCTGTAACTAATAGACGGTTTGACAATATGCGCGAGAGTACCCCTTTTTGTAATGAGAAACTGATTAATACCATAGCGACGGGTAACCAATAGTAACAGGAATATCGGTATACTTTAGGAATTTCAGAAGCAAAAAGATAGAAAGACAGAAAAAAAAGCACTGATATTATTTCCATTGCACTGCCTTGTCGTGAAGTAATATGCTTATTTTTAAAAAAATTATACAGGTGGAACAGCAGCATACCAACAATAAAATCCGGGAAACGAGTTACGGGATTGACATACCAATATCCTTTTATCTCATCTTCCGGAGTGAAATACATACCCGTTACTACGATTATGGCTATAGGTATGAACAGATATAGCAACCGTTTGTAGGTCTTTGCCAATGGAATGAGAAACGGGAAACAAAAATAAAAAAGCTGTTCGCAACACAGACTCCAGGAAGGACTATTAAAAGAAAAAAAATAATCAGCCTTGGGAATATAAGCATTTGTAAGGGTAAAGGATGCAAGAAAGTGTTTCAGCCAGTCCATACAGTCTGATGCGACAACATAATTCCCTAAAATTACAGCTATAAACAGCGTGAGCCAATGTAAAGGATAAACACGTGCGATGCGTGCCACCCAGAAAGTTCGTTTGCTTATCTTATTTTCTTGCAGTTTATGCTGATAGTTATATGCTATAATGAAACCGCTTAATACAAAAAAGAAACTGACTCCCACAAATCCCTCTTTGAAGAAATGGGCGTCAAAAAAACTGTCGATTACATAGCAATGTGCCCCAAAAATCATCATAGCAAACAAGAATCTCAATGATGTCAGTGTATTTATCATCCTATCTTGTTTTATATGTCTTACATTTTTTGAATCTGTAACAAAATCAAAACTATATACCAACTTCCTTTAGAACTCAGTACTTATATGTATCTTTCCAAATGTTTTTTGCTCGTTATTTACATACATCCTTTATTATACGGCTGTAAATGTAGGTATTAAATCTGAAAGACAGAAAATACTCGATTTTGATTTATTATAAATCTGTCCAAAACATACTTTTGCAAGGTTGTCTTTCGCTAAAAAAGTTGACTCCCAAAGAGTAAAACATGGAGGGGAAAATTTATTTGAGCCTCAAGCGGAAGAAGCATTTGGAAGAAGCTCTCTCTATTTTTATTAAGATAAGACTGAAAAAAGTCAACCTAAATCAAGAAAAGACAAGGCAGGAGAGGAAGCTGCAAGCTACCTTCTGCCAGTACAGAACAAGGTCTGACAATGCTTTTCGGGATATTGAATTCTCCTATCCCTATACAGGTAAATATCAATATTATACGTGCTTTTATTGTTATATGTCGGTTAATATTTACTCCACCGATTGATAAAATTTTCATGTTCCGACAAGAAATAAAGGAATTCAAAGAATATATTGAGGAAATGTTTGCCGATCAGAATGATAGTAACTCCTGGCCTTCACTACATTAACCTGGAAGATGTAGTGCTCATGACTCATCCATGACCCGACTGAAGAATGGGGAGAGGATTATCCGCATTACGCTACAAAATGAATGGATAAAGAAAGCTCCGGTCCAATGAAAGAAGAATCAAGAAACATTTTTTAAGCTGTCTGGAAGTGGCATTTTGGGGCATTCATTGACAGTTGTAGTATAGAGAAAGTCGTGTAGCAGTAGCTCTTCCATTGCTTCAACTATCTCTTCTATAGAAGACGTATATTTTATTTGTAGCAAATTTGCTGGAAAACAAAAGATTGCATATCTTTGCAGCGATGACAAAAACAAATAAATCGGATTTGGTTTAGTAAACAATTTGCGTTTCTGATGCAGATTGTCCTTTCGTTTACTCTCAGATAATCTTTCTGAGACGATTTTCATGTATTTACATTGTAGTTTAATTTGCATACAATGACAGACGTATTGTTATGTTTTTGCGTGTATGCTATATACATTAAAGTAATGAGTAACAAAAATAAAACAATTCACGAATTTGATTTCAATTTAATCTGCGAATACTTTTCAAATGTGAAACGACAGGGGCCGGGAAGTCCCGAAGCAACTATTAGAGCGTTGCATTTTATTGATAATCTGACTCCGCAGTCCCGCATTGCCGACCTCGGCTGCGGAACGGGCGGACAGACCATGACGCTGGCACAAAACGCCCCGGGACATATTACAGGGCTCGATCTCTTTCCCGATTTTATCAATATTTTCAACAGAAATGCTCAGGCTCTTGGTTTGTCTGGTCGGGTAAAGGCCATCGTCGGTTCGATGGTGGAGACACTTCCGTTCGAGAAAGAATCTTTAGACCTGATTTGGTCGGAAGGGGCTATCTATAATATTGGCTTTGAACAAGGGCTAAATGAGTGGAGGCAATATCTAAGGAAAGGCGGTTATATCGCTGTCTCGGAGGCTTCGTGGTTCACACCCCAACGCCCGGCAGAAATTTATGATTTCTGGATGGCACATTATACGGAAATAGATACGATTCCGAACAAAGTCGCCCAAATGCAGAATGCAGGTTACGTTCCTGTTGCTACTTTTATTCTACCGGAGAATTGCTGGACGGAGCACTATTTTGCTCCCTGTTGCAAGATACAACAGGCATTTCTGGAGAAACATCAAGGGGATAAGATTGTTGAAGAACTTATTGCCGGTCAACGCCTCGAAATGGAGTTGTACCATAAATACAAAGAGTTCTACGGATATGTGTTTTATATCGGGAAGAAAATTTAAATAACAATCAAGGGGACTGTTGTCAAAGGCAGTCTCCTGATTAAGAAACAAAAGTAATGAACCCGTTACAAGTATACGGTTGGAATGAAGAACTCTTCCGACAGAAACAAAATTCAAATTACAAAGATTTTTTACGTGGTCAACTAACCGTTACCCACAAGACCTGTCAGGAGATAATGTCTGAGACGGGGCATTACGCTTGCGAACTGACAGGAAATATGTTATATGGAAGCGAGGTTTCCGAATATCCTTGTACCGGAGATTAAGTCCTCCAAGAAGCATTTTAACTTGTAACGCCTGAGGACGGGGAAGAAGTCATGATGGGGATTGGTGTAACTGATCTGAATTTTATGTTATTTACACATTAGGGCACGTCCCTAATGTGTAATTTTTATCTGTTAGATGGATGTTTTGAATGATTATTTTGTCGTTGAGGGTCTGAAGTGAATCCCAATGTCCTCCTAGGACACTCCTCCGGGCCTGAAAAATAGCTGTTCGGGCATTTGTTTTTGTCACTTTTTCCAAATTCCCTGACGATCGATAAGACCATAGTGGTCGCCGATTTTTGCTTCGGCATAATCGTCGATGTAATGGCTTAAATAATGATATTTTACCGGAATTTTTTCATGGCCTTGGTGGTCTATATATCCGTAGCAGTTGCCGATGCGTACTTGCATCCAATCGTATTTGTCTTGTTCGATTTCATCGTATTTCAGCTCTGTCTGTAGACGACCTGCTGTGTCAATCACTCCCCATTTCTTGTTACAACAGACGCAGGCATTTTTGTTTAGGAAATCCGTTGCATCTTCATATTTGCCTGCTATCACTTCCTTGCCATTTTTAGCTATAAATCCGAATAATCCTTTTGAATTCCGGAAGCGGGCTAATCCTTCGGAAAAATTCCATAGATCCCTATAAACGGTTGGAATCACTTCTTTGCCCGATCTGTCAATAAATCCCCACTGCCTGTTGACACAAACACGGGCATAATCTCCATCAAAGAAATCAGCATTGTCGTATCTACAAGGGGTAATCACCCGGCCTTTCAAGTCACAGAATCCCCATTTGCCACCTTTGCATAGGTATCCTCCGTTGGGTTGTCCCTGTCCTCCCCGATTGAGCATTACTGTTCCCTGATTAGCATTGAAAATATAGTCATAAACCAAAGGAAGAATTTCCTTTCCTTTCAGATCAATCAGTCCATATTTTCCCCCGACATACTCCTTGCAGTCATCCTGAAAGCCGCCCTTTGCGACCACAATGACTTCTTCGCAGGGAGAAGCTACATAGTCGTAAAGCAAAGGAATACATGTCGATAGATCGCTGTTGCATAAATAATTTATGCCGTGTATCGTGCGAATCCGGGGGAAGGTGTTATAATTCTGATCCGTCATGGGGTTATTTATTGCACAAATATATTAAATATCCAAGGAGGAAGAGCTGTGACTGTCCATAAAAATGATATCCTTTTTTCGTATGTTCCGGTTCTGAATTCTTTCCTTCTCTCAGGATTTATTCTAAATGATAAAAAATGAGATACATCATCATCGCATTGAATCCAGAATGTGCACAAACGGCTCTCCAAATGGAAGTACAATATTGTTTACATCTGAAAAATACCTGACTGACAAGAAACATGGCTAAAATCCAGCGTATTACCGGAAAAGGGAGAAAATGCCAGCTACCTGAAATGTAAATGAGTCTAAAATGAGCGATATGAATGAAAGCAAAGGCCAATGAGTCGAAAACAGAAGCTGCGGTTTCCCCAAATTTGGGGGTGAAGCTACCGTGGATCACTTCTCTGTAGAGAAATTCTTCACCTATCGGGCTGAAAAACATACTCCGGATCACTGCTATCCAAAAATAGAATTGTTTGTCCCGTTCCGGTATAAAAACTCCGGGATTATTCCCGCCGATATTTACAAATGCATTTTCTACTGTTTTATCAAATAAAAGCCAGAAAAGTATAAATACCATCATACAGGAAAAAGCAGTTGCGATGAGAGCCAGAAGAAGTCGTCCTTGACCGAAGGGGTTTTAGAATAGAACTACCGTACCGGACAAAGAAGACGTAAAATTATTGGAAAACAGACATTTATACAACCGCTTACGGGCTGTTTAAGAACGGAGATCAGGTAAAAAACTTTTCTTCGGATAGAATCCCTAGATTTAGGTATTGAAATCCAGGAGATGATTTCTTAACTTTGCTTAATTAATATATAATTTAATCTCATTTGAAATATGAAAACATTTTATTTATTGAGTACGCTTACGGGAATATTTATTTTCAGTTTGATCGGACAAGGATGCCAATCGGGTAAAAAAAGTAATAAACAGGCAAATCCCAGCGAGCAGACCAGTTCCCAAATACTACAAATCGATGATTTATTAGGTAAAGCGGAAACGTTGAACGGACAGGAAATAGAAGCCGAGGGAGTATGTACGCATATTTGTGCTCACGGAGGAGGTAAAATCTTTCTGATGGGCAGTGACGACACCCAAACCATTCGGGTAGAAGCCGGTGAGAAAATAGGTAGTTTTAAGCAGGAAACGGTAAATAATATAGTTCGGGTAAAAGGCAAATTGGTGGAAGATCGTATCGATGAAGCTTATCTGGCGCAATGGGAGGAAATGCTGAAGTCGCAGACTGCTCCGAAGCATGGAAACGACGAAGCCGGTTGTTCTTCCGAACAAAAAGCCCAGGGAGAAACGATGGCTACCACTCAACAGGAAAGAATTGAAAATTTCCGGAAACGTATTGCTGAACGGAAAGAAAAAGAAGGAAAAGATTATCTTTCGTTTTATCATATAGAGGCTGATACCTATACCATCCTGTAAAAGAAATGTCCAGAATAGCTCAGATACGTAAAGGATGCCGGTTTATCCACCGGGATCTTTCTTATTTCTTTTCGGGCATTATTGTGATTTATGCCGTATCGGGAATTATGCTGAATCACAAGCGGGATTTCAATGCGGAATATTCAATAAGCCGGGAGGAATTTGTTATAAATCCCGGGGCGTTGAAAGTGAGAGAAGAGATTTCCAGGGAGGATGCTATTTCTTTTATGGAAAAGGTGGGAGAGGATGAAAAAGGTTATACCAAACATTATTTTCCGAAAGAAAATCAATTGAAGATTTTTATAAAAGGAGGATCTTCTCTGGTCATTGATTTGACGAATGGAGAAGCGGTTTATGAACAAGTCCGAAAACGCCCTGTAATCAGCGCTTTTAATCGTTTACATTACAATCCGGGGCGTTGGTGGACTGTATTTTCTGATATTTTTGCTTTGTCTTTGTTAATCATTACGATAACGGGTCTTATTTTAGTGAAGGGGAAAAAGGGAATAGGGGGACGAGGAGGAATTGAATTGCTTGTCGGAATTTTATTCCCTCTGCTGTTTCTTTTATTTTTCTGATACTTTTAGCGGGTAAAGTTTACCGGCTATCCAGTACGATGCTTCGGATAGCCGGTTGTTTTATTTCTTAAAAAGCAAAAAAGAAAGTAGCCCGAAAATACCTGGAAAGCAAATCAAGAGGACTGGAGCGATAGCGGAATGGCCTGCTTGCCGGTGATGGACGAGCCAATAGGTGATAGTCAAAATCACGTTCAGCAGCAATGTACTTGCCGACTTGTCGGAGCAGTGGGAATATCCCAGAATTCTGCCCCGGGATACCCCAAAATTGAGGTTTTGGTAAATCCTTCCTTTTCCCCTAATAAAGGGGCAGATGACAGTCTTCTATACTGTTTTCCATATTCTTGATTGGCCAAAGAGTCGGTTTTACAATACGAGTCCCAAAGCCAGTGAAAGATGAATGCTTTCCGAATGATTGCTATATCGGTTGTAGCGGCCTTGTGCTTTTACAAATAAGGTTTTATTCGTTAGTCCTCCGCTATAGTCAAACCGGGCCTCTCCCTGAACGGAGGTTTGGTGGGCGGAGAGTACATCATAGTTGCCAGATAACATTTCCGTTATTTTTTTCTCTGTACTCCCTTCCTTTAGTACCAGTTCGGAATGAAGCGACTGGGCACGTATTCCTTTTAGTGTAAAGTGTAATAGACAATTCTTTAAAACATGCGAAGCATTCAGACCGATTCCTACATTTAGCATTTCAGAATGAAGTCGCCTTAAGGGGGAGAGATATTTGCTTTCTATTTGATGATAGCCGGCATAAGGCGATATACTCCAGTGAAAGCGGGCAGAACGCTTGTTTTCGTAAAGAAAAAGAAGTTGGGAAAATAGTTGCTGACAAATATATTGTTGAGCAGAACCGATCTGTTTATAAGCTCCGCTGGTGGCATCTCCAAATAAATTTTCCGTGCCTTTTCGCTTGGCGATTTCTGTTGTCAGTCGGATTCCCCATCCCTGTGCTCTTGTCGTATGGCGCCAGCTTATTTCTCCGCTGATGCGGTTTTCCGTCATTTCATTTAAAGGAAGATTATTTAAATCCGAGAGTATTTTTTCGAAATTAAAATGATTATAAGTGATGGCTAAAGAAAATCCATGTTTCAGCCGGGGATAAACCTCCAGGCTGCCGCTATAGGCTTTCCCTTTATAATAGGTATTATTGTTCGTGCCGGAAAAACGGACGTAGTCCATGCCTAAACCGCTCATATGGTAAACTTTGTATACGCCCAGTTCACTGAAAAACTTGACATTGTTCGTTTGCTTATATTTGCGGGCTTTTAGGGAAGTCCCAAGGGTGTAGTTTTCTTTTAGTTTGAGGGCGATTCCGATTTGGCCGTTTAAGTCCGATACGATGTTTCGGGGACGCGGGTCTTTTTTCCGGTATTCCATATTGGCTCGGTAGTTTAATTCGGCTCCCCAGAGAAAAGTCCGCTGTTCGCGGGCATATCCTCCCTTAAAAGAATAAATTTCCGATTTTAAATCCCCTCCCAGTGTATCGGCCATAACGTATGGATAAACTACTTGAAAATCGGATGTTTCATTCCAACGGATATTGAAAGTTTGGCTATTCTTATAAAAAGCTTGTCCCCATATCCGGGAAAGTACGTTTAATTTATTCCAGGACTCAGCGTTAAATTGAAATCCTTGTTCTCCCTCTCCTTCCTGCATGATCCGGGTCTTTTTATCGTCCTTGTAATGAGCCGACAGGGCTAGTTCTGTCCTGCCGTTTTGATGCTGATAATATTGTAAGGCCGGATTTTGAAAGACTTGGGGTGTAAAATTTGTAAAGGGTGACAGATAATCTGCCACCCGCTGCAGTACAGTTTCCTGTGCTACGGTTGTTTTTAGAAAGACAAACGATGAGAAAAGTACAATTGAAAATGTTTGTGTCGCTCGGTAAATCAGGTGTTGAGCAGACGTTTGGGGAAATAACGTCCGTCGTACCGGAATCAGAAAGCAAATCAGACATTTCTTATGAAAAAATCGCTTATACATGTTCTTTATTTAAAAATGTAAAAAGGATCAGCTTTGGCTTCTGCTTCGAAATCTGCTGCCGAATTGTTGGTGTCTTGCAGGAGCACAATGCCATCTGCTGTAGTAGAAGCCACTTTACGGCGAACACTTTTACCGTAACGGCTGGCGTCTTGGTCTACACTCCCGCAATACGTCCAGCCTAAATCCAGAGAGGGTGCCGTTACTAACCAAACAAAGTTGGATTCGATACTGCAATTTACAGCATCCAATACCCACTCATTCGGGATTTTATAGCAATCTCCCTCCATTGGGAAAGTACCTGCTGGTAAAACCATTTCATATTCGTAATGGTAAGGATAATTTCTCAGATAAGAATCTTTGTTAACCCTTTCCGGTACTCTGGCAAGTACGTAAGATTTAAATCCCCTGTTATGAGGTCCCCAGATCGTAGTTGTATAACAATAGTATTTGTCCATATCGGGTACATCCGGATTATTAACATCCATGAAGTTAGGGTTTGTAGATTCGTCATACCATTCGAAATCGGCTTTTGTCAAGTCGAAAGAGTTGGGATTGGCTTCGGTATGGTTGATGGCATTGTCCACGATTAAAATCGATTTACCGGGAAGTACGGGGTAATCTTTACCGGTTCCGGGCACTACATATATGGCTCCTGCAGCAAAGGCATCTTTCATGATATCCGGATCGTAATTGTATTTTTTTACGGTCGTAAATTCAGATTCGGCAATCATCAGGCGGTCGGCATATAAGGTATCAGAAGAATTGTTGTAAATCCGGAAATATTTGTCGCCGGTATATTGTTTCTTTTCCGGAGTTTCCGTTCCGGTAAAGAAAATTTCTGCCAAAACAAAATTTCCCTTTTCGCCGACTGTATTATTGTGCAGGAAGCCTTCTAGAGAGATACTGGGATTTGTGCCCGTCAATTGTACATTTCCTTTATACCCTCTGATTTTGCTGGTAATTTGCTGGTCGTGGAATGCGTAGGTGATATCTCCTTCCAGAGTCATATTGTATAGGCCCTCTTCCACTGTGAGCGTAAAATTGAACGAGGTGGAAGCTCCGGTTTCCGCAGGAATGACGTCTATTTCAGAGGCCCTTCCCGTTGTGATATTTTTTAGGGTTGCGACCACATTACTGACAACGGCATTTGAAACGCTATCCGGTGCATTCAGGGTAACGGAAACGGTTACTTGAGGGATCGGAGTCGGATCGTCGTCATTACAAGAGGATACACCAAACAGGAGTGTAAAAACTAAAAATAAATACAAATAGTTGTTTCTCATTTTTTTATAAATTTAAATTTGACATTTTATAATTTCAATGTAATTTCCATCCCGAAATAAGGATTTACATTTCGCCGTATGGTATAACCGTTGGAATCATAATCCGGACTGTAATCCAGGATGCGGTCGACATATAGAGAGAGATTTAAAAATTTCCCAAAATCCTTGCTGGCTTTAAAATTGACATACATATAGAAAGGTTCAGTCGTTTTTTTAAATAGTTCGTCATTGAATGTTTTAATTAACCATTGTTTGTAAGTGTCTTTCTGATCTTCTTCTGTATAGGGATGCATGACACCCGTGACATCCATGTAGGCAATGGGCCTACCGTTTTGTTTGAATCTGCGGGAGCTGTTGAACCACATGCATTCTATCCATAGGGAAAGAGTTAATCCCAATGGTTTAAAATAAGTGTCCAAGATAAAAGTGGTGTTGAATTGTTGTTTTTCAGAGCCGTCGATCCAGTCGTAATACCCCAGGTATTTATCGTTGATAGGTGTATTATTGACAATTTTATTGACAGCGTAAAATACGGGCTCGCTGTTTTTGTAGGTTGTACGGAACCAGGCACCGTTAATAGTCAATTTGGTTTTGAGCCCTTCAAGCCGGGGAGAAATAAATTGGAATTCAATCCCTTCTTTTCCCAGGAAACTACCGTTTGTTACCCTGCTGTGATTTCCCAATATCGTGTCCGGTTGCCAGCTGATGTCTGCTAAATCAGGGGGTCCCTGTAATTGACTGTCGTCGATGGAAGAGGGATCGTATTTTTTATAAATATAAGGTTGTGTTATCGTCGAATTGCGGAATCCGGAATTCAGAAATTCTTTAAAGTAAGTTACGGTGAGTTGACTTTTCTGATAAGAAAGATCCATTTTGATTTCTCCTTTCCGGTTACTGGCCGGTTTGAGGTGGTAGTTGGTGGGATCGGTGATATGCGTCAGGATGTTGATGCGTTTGAAATCCGGATTTAGGTTATAATAGTTTAATTGCATGATGTCGGAATAATAGTAATAAGGGTGGAGTTGTTGTAAAGTCGGCATTTTTGTTTGCCAGCCAATGGAGCCGGAAATGCTGACATAGAGCGTTTTACTCTGTCCTATGCCTGGAAAATTCCATTGAGCGGAAATCCGGGGATCGAAATACATTTTATTTTGTATCCGGTAACGGGAAGAGAGATTGAATAACATCGATCCTCTTATTCCTCCGATGACTTCCAGTTGATGGTAGCCGATGGGAACCCGGATGTGGTCTTCGGCAAATACGGCGTATTTATGTCCTGCCGGAATATCTCTGAAAGTAGTGGGCCGCAAGGACGTGGTCGGATTCAGAGGACGGTTGATATCGTATACCTGCCCCCGTCCGTAGTTTTTATCCATACTCCATTCTGTACCTATTAATATCCGGTGCAGGATATTTTCTCCTGAGATTTCCAGATTGGCTTTTAATTTGGCCGATGCCCTAAAAGGTTGACCGTCCACTAAGAGATGAGCGGTATATTTGTAAGGCAATATTTCTCCGTCGTGTTCTCCTTCTACGATCGAATTGGGGATAACCCGGTCCCGGTCTAATTGCACGAATTTTGTCTGTCTGATCTGGTCTTTCTGAAAACTTAAAAAGGTATTGAATTCTATGCGTTTCAATAACTGACGACCTAGGAAATCGATGCTCAGGGTGTTCCCGAGCGACAGGGCATTGTAAGAAGCTTTATAGCGATCCTCTTTTTGTAAAGTGACTTCCGGATCGGATTTCTGGTTATCGAAAGAGCCGGTATAATCTGCTGTTAGGCCCCAGTAAAGTTGTGCCCGGGAGAAAGTCCCATTTTTGTTGATCCGTATGGAACCTGTCAGGCGTTTATAGGTGGAGAAATCATCCCGGGGATCCGGCCGGGCATCTGTATAATCCAGGCCGGCATTTAGGGTTAACTTGCGCTCTTTTAATTCGGTTCCTTTCCCGAGGGCAAATAATTTTGCATACTGATCCGCTTTGAAACGGGCATCCCAAGGAGTATATCCCTTTTTACGGTTAATTTTGATTAAACCGCTGGTTAAATCTCCGTATTCGACAGAAGCCAATCCCCTGACGATTTCTACACTTTCGATTTGATCGGTAGAGATTGCCCGCATATCAATGCCTTTGTTGGCAAATTCTAAATTGTCGTGACTGTCTGTGGTCCCGCTTGAGATTTGGACTACTTTCTGCATATTGGCGTCCGTAGGTAGCCGATGTCCGTCGATGAGGAAAGCAGTGCCCAGAGAACTGATGTCGTATTCATCCCCACCGTTGCCGGCTTGTCTTAGCCGGACTAAAGAAGCTGAACTCAAGTTTGGGGTGGAGGACATGCCTCCGGGCAACAGGGATAATAAATCGCTGAAACTGCTGGGTTGCCTGTGATTCATTGCTTCCCGGTCGATTTGGGTACTGCTGTTTAAACCTTTGGATTCGGTAGCTGTAACAACGACTTCTGTCAGTTCCGTAGCTTGGGGCCGCAGATAAAAATAGAGCGAATCGTTTTTGTCCAGTTGCAGTTCTTGGGTAAAAAGAGGATAGCCCACGAATGATATCGATATTTTATAGTGTCCGCGTTCCATTTGCTTGACGATGAAAACACCTTCTTCATTCGTAATGACTCCGTAGAATTTGCCTTGCTCAGACTGAAAGCTGACCGTTGCAAATTCAAGTCCTTGCTGTGTATATTCATCCCTTATTTTGCCATAAATGGTAAATTCAGCCTTTTGGGCTGTTAAGGATGAATACAAGAATAAAAATTGATACAGTAGGATTAATTTGTACACAGTTTCTAAATTTTAGGACTGCAATAATAAAAAGAAGGAAAGCGTGTTAATATACCCAAATGTGGGGATTTTAAAAGAGGGCATTAGCCATAAATGAGCATCTATTTTGCTTCGAGAGTGCTTTCTTTCAGGAAGGTCCTTTGTCTTTAGAGGAATCAGTGAGAAAGCGTTAAGGCCGGGAGATTGTTCGGGAAAAATTTTGAAATTTAAGCAACCAAACTTAGGAGTTATCGATGATAAAGAAAACAGAGCAAACAAGCCGGAGGTGATAAAGGAAGTGTTTCTTTATCGCCCTCCGGGTTTCGGAAAAAAGATCAGTATTTTAGAGAATCGGGTAGAGGAGGCATGGCTCCCTCTTGGGTGCATACATAAGCAGCGACTTCGACAGCTAATTGCTGGGCTTTTTCAATATCTCCGCCTTTTAAAAGAGTGGCACAGAAGGTGGCTGTAAAAGAATCTCCGGCTCCTACTGTGTCGCAAACCTGTACAGAAGGCGTTTTGCGAAAATAGATTTTTGTGGGAGTAAAGACGTAGCTGCCTTGAATGCCGCAGGTGAGAATGAGCATTTTTAAGGAATAAGTAGCAAGTAAATTTTTGCAGGCGGTTTCCGGGCGGAGGTGTGGATATCCAAACAATTGTTGGACGCATGTCAGTTCTTCGTCATTGAGTTTTAATACATTGCATTGGCGGAGGGAATGATGGAGTATTTCCCGGGTATAATAGGATTGGCGAAGGTTCATATCGAATATTTTGTATTGATTTTCTCCTTCAGGCATTTCATTCAGAAAGCGCTGGATCGTGGTACGGGATACTGGATTTCGTTGGGCCAGAGAACCGAAACAAACGGCGTTTGTACGTTTGGCCAGTTCCTGAAGAGAGGACTTGTAAGGGATATTGTCCCAGGCGACCTGTTCGCAGATATCGTAGCAAGGGATACCTTTATTGTCCACGGTTACTTTTACCGTGCCGGTCGGATAAGGGGTGATGGCGATTTGATAATTTAGTTTTTTATTTTCCAGATTTTCCAGGATTTCTTGTCCTAAAAGATCATTCCCTACAGCACTGACTACGCAACTAGGCAATCCTGATTGTGCGGCATGATAAGCAAAATTGGCTGGAGCTCCTCCGAGTTTTTTGCTTTCGGGTAAAATATCCCATAAGATTTCACCGATTCCAACAATAAGTTTATCTGTCATAAATATCTGTTCCTAATAGTTATACATGTAATCATTAAAAAATGGTAAACAAAGAGTTTACAAAAATAAGCAGGAAATGTAATTATGGTGTGTTTTCCACCTCATCCGTTTTTCTTATTTTCGAACCGAGCAGTGCATAATAGAGCATCACCAGTTCACAGATGACGACTAAAATCCAGGTATATTGCCAGCTGCCCCAGGAATCTGCCAGTATCCCCTGTAAAAAGGGAAAGACGGCTCCGCCAAATACCCCCATCATAAAAACTCCGGAAGCTTTGGAGGTGTATTTGTTTAAGCCGGTAATCGCTAAGGTAAAGATACATCCCCACATGACAGAATGGAATAATCCGACCGTGACGAGTAACCAGAGGTTGTTGGTCACAAGAGCTATCAGGGTGAAGGAGGCTGCTAGAATAGTGGTTACCGTGAGCTGTATCCGGGGGGAAATATGTTTCAGATAGCTGGATACGATACGTCCTACCATCAAGCCGCCCCAATAGAGAGTGGCCAATAGGGCCGGTAGGCCAAAATCTATACCCCCGATGACAATGTGCTTCATGCCGAAAAAGGATAAGGTTTGTCCGGAATTTTCCAGTTCAAGGGCATTCAGGTTGACATTGACACCGATGGATACTTCTGCTCCTACATAGAAGAAAATGGCGATTACGCCTAATGTCAGGTGCCGGAACGACCAGATACTGCGTTCGAGTTTTTCCCCTTTTGCCGCTTTCGTATGCATCACATCAGGTAAATAAAGCCTTTGGGTGATAAAGGCTGTAAACGCAATAAAGGCGGCCAGAATTAAGAAGGGAACCATCAGCTGTTTTACTTGTACTTCCTCTATGGCTAATCCGCCGAACATGACTCCTGTTACAAAAAACGGAGCGATGGTAGTACCGAAAGAATTGAAAGCACAGACAATATTCATCCGCTGTACGGGTTGAGTCCCTTTGACTTCATAAGCAGCCACATAAGGGTTAATGACAACTTGTAACAATGTAGCAGAAGTTCCCATCAGATAAGAACCGAAGAGAAAAATAAAATAACCGTAAGGGATATGGGCTCCGGCAATAAGGACATTCAAATTTTCATAACGCACGGTAAACCATGAGGAAAAGAAAAATACCGTCAGTCCCCAGACCATGACTAATAATCCTCGGATTAAGGTTTTTTTGTAGCCGAATTTGTTGATCCATTTATATCCCAGCGTTCCGTTTAAAAGATAAGCTAAAAAGAAACTGAAAGAGATTAGAGTAATAAATGTATTTTTCAATTCACCGGCATGCATGAGAAAAGCGATTTTCAGGGGAGCCTGACACTGTCCGTTGACAGTAGTCAGAAATCCTACCAGAAAATAGATGAATATCAGGACAATAAAAGGTCCCAGTTTGTTTTGCTGTGCTGTATTCATGTCCGTTCTATTGAAGGATGGTTTCCAACACTTCTACTACTCCTTTTTCCTTTAGGGCACTCACCAGTTGCAGGTAGTTTGTTACAAAACCTTCGTCTCTTTGCAGAGGGGTACTTTTAAAGGGAGAAAGGGCTAAAAAGGCCAGCGGATTTTCTTCTCGGATCTGTATCCAGTCGGTTTCTGTTAACCAAGGATCGTTCACTTCGTAAATGTTACCTTTGTCGTCTTGCTGGTATTTTAGATAATGCCGGTAAGCTGCCGTAAAGAAGCTTACCCGTCTGAGGTCGGCTTTGTCGCGTATCATTTGGATAAGATTGGGCATGATATATACCGGGATTTTGGAAGCTCCGTCAGAACATAACCTGCTCAGCTGGTCGCTTACGGAACGGTTGCCGAAGCGTTCGAGCAGTGTTTGTTTGTACTGTGTCAGGTCGGTATGCCCCGGGGCAGGAACGTAAGGAGTGATATCTGTATCCATAAATTGTTGCAGATAGCGGGCAAATCGCTTATCGTGTACGGCATCGTCGACTTTCCGGTAACCGGCGAGAAAAGCCGGATAAGCGAGCATGGAGTGGGAGGCGTTGAGTAAACTGAGTTTCATGTTTTCGTAAGCCGATACATCGGTTGTAAATTCCACACCCACTTTTTCCCAGTCCGGGCGACCGGCGATGAAATTATCTTCGATTACCCATTGTATAAAATCTTCACAGTATACAGGAGCAGCGTCCTCCACACCGTTGTGTCGGTTGAGCCGTTCTATATCTGCTGGAGTAACGGCCGGAGTAATCCGGTCTACCATACTGTTGGGAAAAGTTACATTTGTATTCACCCAATCGGCCAGTTCGCTGTCTTGAGCTGCTATAAAAGAACAAAAGGCTTTCCGGGCTGTATTCCCGTTGTGTTGTAAATTGTCACAAGATAAAATGGTGATGGGACCTTGGTGGGCTTTCATACGTTTGCGTAGGCCGGCCGCAACGAAACCAAAAACGGTTTGTGGAGTGTCCGGATTTTTTAAATCATGCTGGACAGCAGGGGTTTCCAGAATAAAATTTCCGCTAGCTTTGTCTATATTATATCCGCCTTCCGTAATCGTCAACGTTATGATTTTAATTTCGGGATGAGCTATTTTATGAATAACGGCATCCGGATTTTCCATTCCCCAGATCAATTCTTTGAGCGAACCGATTTCGTAAGCTATATCCCGATTGTCCCGGCCACAGACAGTGAGAGTATAGAGATTGTCTTGTTGTTTCAAGGCGCTGTAAAGGGATTTGTCTCCGGCTAATAAAGCAATTCCACAGATACCCCATTTTTGTTGAGAGGGATCGGATAAAAGTTGGTTCGTATAATATTCTTCATGGGCCCGATGGAAATTTCCGACACCAATGTGTACAATTCCGGTTGTTATACAGGAGCGGTCGTAAGGGAAAGGGATAACGTTTGCGTGCTGGTGTTGAATAAGTGTTTTCATAATATCTGATTTGAATTTTATTATACGTGTTTTATGCTTTACACTTACAAATGTAAATGGATGATTCTTTTTTGGATAAATTTTAATTCCTGAAATACCGGCAATCGTTCCCGCAAACGTTCCCAAAATCTGCAAACGTTCCCATTTTTCATATTCCTGTTTGTTGGGCAGATTATAATTTCTATTTTTGTGTAAAACGGTTCGTATCATGAAACATGTGACTATTAAAGATATTGCTCTGCGGTTGCATTTGTCGACTTCGACAGTTTCCCGTGCTCTGACTGATGATAAAAATATTCGTCAGGAGACAAAGTCCAAGGTCCGCGCTTTGGCTGAAGAATGGGGATATAAGCCTAATGAGGTGGCTTTGGGACTGAAACGGGGAAGGACGAATACTGTAGGTATTATTGTTCCGGAAATGATCACTCCTTTTGCAGCGGAAGTGATCGGGAGTATTCAACACTTGCTTTTTGAAAAAGGGCTGCGGGTGATTATTACTCAATCGGACGAAAATCCGGAAACAGAGCGGAATAACTTGCGTTTGATGGAACAGTTCCGGGTAGATGGTATTATCATGAACCTTTGCCGTACTTCTGGAAATGAAGAGGAATATAAGCGTATTCAGCAGCAAGGGATACCGATTGTTTTTTTCGATCGGGTACCGGAAAGTTCAGAAGTGACAAAGGTAATAGTAGACGATTATGTAAAATCTTTTTTTCTGGTGGAGCATCTTATCCGGACCGGCAGACGGAGAATAGTACACTTGCAGGGGCCTGACTATATCCGCAACGCCATGGAGCGGAAACGGGCTTATGCCGATGCATTGAGTAAATTTAATATTCCTTATGAACCGGCTTTGGTTATTTCGGCAGGTGTGAGTGTGGAAGGGGGACGGCAGGCAGTAAAACGTTTGCAGAAAGAGGGAATTTCTTTTGACGCTGTATTTGCTTTTACCGATACACTTGCGATCGGAGCAATGAATTATCTACAGGAACAAGGGGTTCAGATACCAGAAGAAGTGGCTGTCGCCGGTTTTTCCGGAACTATCCTTTCAACAATTGTACATCCGCCCTTGACAACCGTTGAACAACCTCTTCACCGGATAGGAGAGACTGCAGCCCGATTACTGATTGAAAAACTGGATCATCCGCAGACCGTTGCCCGTACAGTCGTTTTAAAAGCTGAAATAAAAATCCGCCAATCGACTTTGGGAACGCTTGGAATAAGTTGAGAGATAAAAAATCGTACGATTTTAAGACCGTACGATTTTATTGTGAAGGTTTTCTGCTTTCAGAAATTAGTATCTTCGATTGGAATTATAGCTATTGCGGTTATAACTTCCGTTATTACTTCTTTCCGTACGCGGACGTGCTACAGCTACACTGATGATTCTTCCATCGTATTCCGCTTCGTTTAACTCGCTAATGGCTTTCTGGCCTTCGTCATCATTTTTCATTTCAACGAAACCGAACCCCCGAGAACGACCGGATTCGCGATCTGTAATTACTTTTGCTGAAGAAATTTCACCATATTCGTTGAATAATTCGTGCAGGTTGGCATCATTTATGCCATGACTTAAATTGGAAATGTAAATGTTCATTGTAAATAAACTTTATAATTAATAATAAATAAATGAGGTTGAAAAAAAATTGAAAGGAAAGTCTACTTAACAATACATTTACTGCCGGGCAGGAATTTCAAATACAAAAAATATTTCTTCTCAAATACGCTACAAATATATGCTAAATAAATGGATTTGTTACTATAAAATGAATTTATTTTCAGCTATTTCTATTTTGCTCTTTCCGGCTGATTCCAGAAACTTTTCGATTTTTAAATTTTTGAGCATTTTTCTTTAAACGGATTTATAGGTAGATTTATTTTTTTGTAAAAGTTTTATTCCGAAAAACAGAAATCGAACTTTCAGCCGGGGTATTTCGTTTATTTCGAGACAATAAATAAATACCATGGAACTGACAACACGAAATCCTTATTGGTTATTGAAAAATGGTTATCATTCTTCTTACCCTTCTTTGCAAGAAAATATACAGACGGATATTATCGTTATGGGAGGGGGAATTACAGGCGCTTTAGTGACCTACCGGCTGATAAACGCCGGTTGGAAAGTAACGGTTATCGACAAGCGGAATATTGGTATGGGAAGTACTGCTGCCAGCACAGCACTTTTACAATATGAGATAGATACCCCTCTCGGCGATTTGATGGAAAAAGTGGGACAGAAAAGAGCAATCGACAGCTACCTGGCGTGTTATCAGTCGATCAATGAATTGGAGGAAATTATCCGGACTGAAAATTTTCACGTTGGATTTAAAAAACGCTTTAGTCTGCAATATGCTTCTTATGAGAAAGATACCGTTAAATTGGAAAAAGAGGCAGAACTTCGGAATAAAATTGGCATACCGGTTGAATTGTGGGAAAAAGCAGAGATAGAAGAGAAATTCCGGTTAAAAGCTCCTAAAGCTATTTTCTCTAAACAGGCGGCACAATTGGATCCTTTTTTATTGACACATGCCATTTTTCAGCGGAAAGATGAAAATTTGCAGGTATATGACCGGACGAAGGTGATGGATATTCAACCGGGAAAATCCAGGATTGTCTTGAAAACGGATACGGGTAAAAAGATTATAGCTCATTATCTCATTATCGCTGCAGGGTATGAATCTCAACAATATATCCCTTACCCGGTAGTTGATTTGTTGACAACTTATGCTATTATCAGCGAGCCGATAGCTTGTTCAGAGGCGTGGTATAAAAATGCCTTGATTTGGGAAACGAAGACTCCTTATCTGTATATGCGTACTACTTCTGATTCCCGGATTATCGTCGGAGGACGGGACGATGAAATGCAGGATAGCCGGAAAAGGAAAAAACGACTTCCTCGTAAAGCTATGAAATTGGCAGAGGACTTTCACCAATTAATGCCTCACCTTTTTTTTCATACTGATTTTGCTTGGGCAGGTACATTTGGTTCTACAACAGATTCACTTCCTTATATCGGTTCTATCCGGCAAATGCCCCGTACTTTTTTTGCTTTGGGTTTTGGGGGAAACGGAATTACATTCAGTATACTGGCTGCAGATATATTATGTACTGTCTTAAAAGGGAAAAAGCATCTTTTACAAGAGACATTTGCTTTTGACAGGTAAGGTTTCCTTTTCTAGGCAAAGCTAAGGGAACTTGAAGAGAATTTAATAATAATTGAACCACCTGGGTTTAATGCAAAGTCCGAAATGAATCATACATTTATATTTGCGGTATTCGAGTAAATTTTCGCCTTAGCCTTGATAACACTGAATAAACAAATATGGATTGTCTTGCTTTCTTCATTTATAATTGAATTCGACAATGGTATTGAAATTGATAAATTTATTCCGGGGGTATAGAATAAGGGAACACCATAATCGTTCATCGGCGCTTTGGTAATTTAAGGCAATTAAACCATAGCCTTTGTAACGGAGTAATCGGAGATTTTCTTTTTTATCTATCCAGCCCGCCCAGGCTTTAGCTTCGGCACTGAAACGCATATTAAAGAAATGGGTAAAAGAAAATGAAAAATAATTCCAATCCCGTGAATCTATGGAATCCCGTCCATTGGATTTGTGTTCAAAAGAGAAAATAGCTATTCCTTTTAATTGATTGTTGCGAATAATGGGTTTTCCGATACTTAATCCGGGGTTAAAGTTATTGTCCGGGAAAGGTAAGGAGGTACGATAGATATCCCAGAAAGATTTTTGTGTATACGTGACGTCTAGAAAGGTGTTAAAAGGTAAAATACTTTTCGTAAGCCTCTGCCGGATACTGGTCTGAAACTTGGCATCAGCCGTCTTTTGATTTATTGGCTGATTGAAGGGGATACCTGTTGTAAAATAATTATCTCGAAAAATGCCGAAACTGGGTTCTTCGTCAAAAAGTTTTAAGGCATTTTTTTCATCTATATGTACATACGCTTTTTCAGATAGAATATGAACCCAGGAATTCCTTTACTTTTCCAGTTTTATTTTTTCGGGAACCTGTGCGAATCATGCATTCGTTATCCATAAAAAGTAGTACAATAAAACATTTCTGGACCAAAATCTTTTCTTGATGCCATTTTTTCAGGTTTTCTGACAAGAAGGATACCCTAGATTTTATCCGGAATGCTATTTTTTAGCGATTTAAATCGCTTTGATTAATTCTTTCTTTTATTTTTCCCCAAGCCGGCGTATCGAATAAACAACAATTTTTCATAGTATGATACATTACTTTAAAACGGGACATGGGTATGGTATAGCTTAATAAGTTTGATTCAAACCAAGGACGTACAGAGGGATCGAAGAAACCGATAAATGTGCTTTTCCCATTTTTCCGATTTTCAATAACCGTCTGCGTTACCACGCTGCAACATCCGGAACCGAATAGGGCTGTTACTGCTTCTCTATCGTTATTGTCAAAATAAGCCCAGGTGGTTAAACCGGAAAGTATATCCGGTGTAGCTAAAAACAAAATGCCTTCTACCAGCTGAAAGTCTTCTATTTGATCCAAACGGGCAAAGTGCAGGAATTTTCCCGTAGCCGAAGGGATATCTAAATCTCGTATATAATCCCGTACCAATTCAGGAGTCTGTTTATATTTTTCTTTAGCCGATACAAAGTGAGGAACGTGTTCGGGCATATCGGTAAATCCAGTATAAAATTTTCCTCCTCCGCATCCCATGTTGTTAGCATCTAAGCTGATAATCTTTCCGGCACGGACATCCTTTAAGCCTTTGAAAAAACAACCTCCGATTTTTTCAATTTGTCTGATGGCTCTGTCTGAGTACCAGAACACAAGAGGTAACTCTGCTTTTTCTCCAAAAGCTTCTTTATAATTTTCTATAAACTTTTTAACTTCCATCTTTTTCTCTTTAAATTTACACAATAGGGACGTGCCCTACTGTGTAAATTTAATAAATTATTTTTATTTTGCTGCTTTATAAATGTCCAAATGTTCGTTTTTTACCTGTACAAAATAGAATATTTGATTATTTGAGCTAAAAACTCTGAGGTTAATATCATCTTCTTCGGGAAAGTCTAAATCATTTTCACTAAAAGTATGATTAAAGTAAAGGCATTCTTCTTCGGAATTTCCACTCATATCTCTTATCACCAAATGATCTCTTTGAGTAGGGTCGACAAAATAACCGTATTTTTCCCAACCCCCAATCATATAAGTGGCGTTCGGATACGCGGAGGAGGTATAGTGGCGTTTGACAGGGAGGGAAATAAGAAGATTTTTTTTTATGAGAATGTCGTAAAAACCATTAGTCAGTATATTATTGTAGACGGTAGTTGAAATAAAAAAATAATTTATACTTACTTGAAATAATTCTTTTCCATCGAGATCTGTTAAAACAATTTTAGGCTGGCGAGTAGCGTATATAATTTTGTTTTCAATGATATCAAAAAATTCGAGTAACGTTTCTTGTGGGATGGTGATAAGGGTCTGGTATTGAGATGAATTTTGAAATTTTTGGATAGAATTAGTCGAGGCTGTATACCATTCTTGTTGATATTTCTTTAGAAATACAGGAAATTCATTTTTAGGTAGAGGCGTAAACAGATGTTTTATCTTTGCCAGAGAGTCAGAAAGTGATATCGAGCTTATATAATTTGTTTTTAATAAAAGGGTATGTAATGTGTCATTTTCTAAATATAAACTTCTTAAAGTATATTTGGGCCATTCCTCATTATCATTGATTTCTTGGGGAATACTGTATAATAATTCGAAATTTTTCATCATGTTATTTTGGGAATAGAGAGATTTTGAAAAAGTGATGAATAATAAAATAGTTATCATTTTCATATCATTAGTTTTAATAACGTCCTCTTCCTGCAAATTTATTGGGGAAGCCGGTTGTGGATCCGCTTTTATTGTGAATTTGTCCTGTACTATCAATAGGATTGAATTTTAAACTGCCTCTTTGATGTGCGTTTATTGTTGCATGTATAATCCCAAAAATTCTGCCACTATCGACGACTATCCCTGTATGGTTAGGATCTGTATAAAAAAGTTGGTCACCTGCTTGAAGATCAGAAGGATCTAATGAAAATTTACCATTTTCTTTAAACCATTTCATTTGGTCTGCAGCAGTCCTAGGCAATTGTATGTTAAAGTTTTTGGCAATTTCCTGTGTAAATTTTGAACAATCGACTAAAGAATCTGCTCCAGAACCATATCTTCGTCGATCTTTTCGTTGTTGTTTTTTAGCATGTTCTGCAATTTGTTCACCTAAGGTTACGGCAACCACACCTTCTCCCGCCCATTCTCCAATTTTTGTTATCTTTTCGTTGTCATCATCTTTTCCTCCTCCTATTCCACCACCGCCCACGCCACCCCCTCCGCCACCACTATCGCCACCACTGCCTCCTCCTGATCCACCACCCCCACTGCCTCGGCATTCCGGCGGTAAACCGAAGTAAATGTCTTGAGTGGGACATACGTTTTTGCATGCACCGCAGCAAATACATTCATCATCTCTAATAAAAATATTTTTGTAATAATCATTGACGGAAGCTACATAAATAGCTTTTACCGGACATTCACTTATACACCATTTGCATCCTATACAGTTGATAATACCCATATTTATTGTAATTTAAAGTAATCTCTGCTTTCTTGATTTTGTAATAACATCTCAAATGCGTTTTTTGTCATAACGCAGGGTAAAGCATAAGCTGGGCCTAAAATTAGTTCTTTATTAGCCGTTTGTTTTGAAAATTTTATCGGGTAAATTATTTGTCTTTCATGAGGAAAATGAACAAAATAAATTTTTTGACCGGGTATGGCTGTCGAAAGCGTGTACATATTTTTATGGGTTTCTCGGCAATCTGTAATTGTATTTTGATACCGATAAATATCAAAATTGCATTTTATAAGTCCTAATACGTTGAAATAAGCTAAATAATCCACAATATGTTTGGGATCTTCCGTAAGTTTATACTCTGTAATAAGAAGAATAATTCTTTGTTGCCTGTAAATATTTCTGTGGTTTTCGTAATACCCTCTGTTCGAATTTTCAATGTATTGAATTAATTGCAGTCTGGTGTCCTCTTGTAAATTGATTAGAGAAATATCCTCCGAGTTACAAGTGATTAACAACGAGTTTAAAAAGATACTTCCTATCCCTAAACTACTTAACTTTAAAAATTGCCTGCGGTCCATGAGGGGAAGAATAAATTTGACAGACTTGAAATAGAGAAATCGGATATATCAAATTTATTACATATTGTACAATAAATAAAGTTTTGTTTTTTAATTTATGTTAAATTTGAAAAATTACACATTAGGGCACGTCCCTAATGTGTAATTTTATCACATTGTCTTATGCTTCTCTAACTCTTTGTTTTAGAGAAGAGTGTTAAAAGAGTATACTTATTAAAATAAATACATTTGAAATGAGCGAGTGATTATTGTTCTAGTTTGGATGATTTTGTAAATTTTATATGTTCTTTTAAGACCTGTTTACTTACCTATGTAAATATAAATCAAAGGAAAAGGAGGGATAGGAAATTAAAATAAGGTTGTCTTTATTGTTATGGAGCCTTTTTGAAATTTTAATCATTGTTTTTTAAAACCATACAACCATCTTTTTCACTTTAACAAGAGAACTTAAGAATGTTTGAATGAATTTTTAGTGTATGGGCAAGCGGAGGAATTGAAAAGAAATTTATTGAGAAATAAAATTACACATTAGGGCACGTCCCTAATGTGTAATAAAGGGAAATTTAAGGGTAAATTAAGATATAAAAAACTGGTTTTGATATAAAATAACATATTTTTGTAAATATTGATTTTTATGCCAGCAATTCTCTGGATCGCTTATGAAAAGGAAGCCTGAATGTTTAAGTTTTTAGATTTGTAAGAAAAGATGATTCTGAAAATCATCAAGGGAAATATTTGAAATTTGAATAAAGGGTTTTGGTTATAAATACTTCTTGTTTGAAAGAAAACTTTCTGACTATAAATATCAACCTATTAATGACAAAGCTATGAAAAAACATTTAATTTTATTATTCAGTGTACTTATGGCATTCGGATTTCCGAGCTGTAGCGATGATGAACAGGAACCGCCTGTTGTGGAACCGGAAGTTGTAACATTGTCCGTTGGTACGGAGAATGGGTATGGAGAAGAACTTCCTGTTACTTGGAATGAAGGGGATCAGCTAGGTGTGTTTGCAGCGGAGACGCTGAATGGAACTTTTTTACTTTCCGGGGAGGGAGGAAAAGTTACAAGTGATTTTACCGGGAAAATTATGGGGGAACCTTCTACGTATCGGGTTTATTATCCTTATTCTGCCGCTGCTGTTCTGGATGGAAGTGAATTATCTGTTAAAGTTCCGGAATTACAGCATTATACGGCAGGTAAACTGACGAAGGGTGAAAATCCGATGGTAGGGGTAGCTGCTTCGACAACTATACAAATGAAAAATTTGTGTGGTATATTGGGAATAAAAGTGGTGGCAGAAAGGAATATTTCTGTTTATGATATTACATTTAAAGGGGCAGAGGGGCAAAAAATCGCCGGAGAGGCTACTGTAGATATGAATTATGGTGAAGGGAATCCTACACTCTTGATGTCAGAAACTGCCACGAATGTGGTTAGATTGACTGTATCGGAAAACGGTTTTGCGATAGCTGAAGGAACTTCTGTAATGTTTTATATTGTATTACCGCCTCAGGTTTATACGAATGCGGAAATTACGATTCATACCGGAGAGGAAGAAAATAAAACAATTGCAGTAGAAGGAGACTTGACGATAAAGCGCTCTGAGCTAACAAAGGGTGTGGAATTCGTTTTTGATAAAGAGGCGGAGCAGAAACCTACAGAAGGGATTGATTTGAACGATCCGGTCAGATACGGTATGAGTGGGGCGACAGAGGTTTATTCGAACTGTTATCTGATAAATCAGCCTGGAACTTATTTTTTGAATGCCACTGTCATTGGAAACGGGAGGAACGGGCTTCATCCGGACGGAGGATTCCATACCGAATCTGTGTCGATTGCACCTCTTTCAGCTGTGCTATTATGGGAAGAAGAAGAGGGGACAATAACCGATGTGAAACTGAGCGATGGGGGAACTTACCTGATGTTTACTGCCGTTAAGGTTCCCGGAAATGTAGTTCTTGCGGTATATGACGGAGAAAATGGAAGTGGTACTGTTTTGTGGAGCTGGCATATCTGGCTTTCTGAAACGCCCCGGGACCATCAATATAAAGATACGGATGGAAATAATACTTATCTTGTTATGGACCGGAATCTGGGAGCCCAATATGCGCCTGCTACCGATGTACAGGCTGATATTGAGGCGATGACTGCCGCTCAGCGTTGGGCCGCTTATGGGTTATATTATCAGTGGGGAAGGAAGGATCCTTTCTGGGGTGGTTTAACTGCTACAGGTATGAAAGAAAAAACAGTATTCGGACAAGTGACTACTTTTAATACTGTTGCTTTTGATAAGACAGAGGATAATGCGAATAATAACCTCTTGTATGCCATTCAGCATCCTGCCACGTATATCACTTACAATAAGAGTATTTTGGCGTGGACATTTACTCCTGTTAAAAATCTTTGGGGGAATCCTGCGGGGTATGATAATTATCCGAAAGGTCAGAAGACAATTTATGATCCTTGTCCTGTGGGATATATGGTTGCCCCTGCTGATTTGTGGCTGGCCGTCGGTTTCGATCAGGCGTATGTGGGTAAATTTTCGAAGGGGCGTATGTTTAAGTACGATGGGTCTCATATTGCCTGGTATCCGGGTGCTGGGTTGCGTTGGGAGGATGATGGCGGATTGGGAGATGTGGGAATCGCCGGGTACTATTGGTCGAATTCTGCCTTTGATGCGGAAGGAAAAGGAGCGGTAGAATATTTGTTTTTCCTCAGTTCGACGGAGATATTTAACTTTAATCAATATGCTTCGGCTTCAGGGCATAATGTACGTTGTATAAGAGAATAAGCGTAGACGAGGAGGGAAATCTATTGACGTTTATCTTGTAAGACCTTATCTCTTTGGAATGAAAAAGAGATAAGGTCTTATTTTGAGAGGGATTAATTTATATTATTGTAATTTATAAAGTAATATTATATTTATTCGAATGTTTAAAGAATTGGCGGTACTGCATAACGAAGTAAAAAGTTATTAGGGGAAGAGTCTGTTCCGGGGGCCAGCGAAATTTACAGACGGAATATTTAAACATTTGAGCTTTTGAATCGGTTTACAAATAGAAATCCGCTGAAAAATTCATTTTAATAGAGAAAATGATGAAAGAAAATAAATACGACGAGGAATGTTTTTTTAATCAGTATAGTCAGATGTTGCGTTCGCTGGAAGGTTTGAAAGGGGCAGGTGAATGGCCTGTCTTAAAAGCCGTTTTACCAGATTTTCAAGGGAAAAGAGTACTGGATTTGGGATGCGGTTTCGGATGGCATTGTCGGTATGCTATCGAACACGGTGCCTTATCAGCGGTAGGTATTGACCTTTCGGAAAAAATGATAAAAGAGGCTAAAAAGAGAAATGCTTTTCCGCAGATTGAATATCGTTGTATGGCTATTGAAGATTTTGATTTTGAGCCGGAAACATACGATATCGTACTCAGTTCTCTGGCATTTCATTATCTGGAGTCATTTGAAGATTTGTGCCGGAAGATTTATGGTGGTCTGACCCGACATGGAAATTTCGTATTTTCGGTAGAACATCCCGTATTTACTGCCTATGGAAGTCAGGATTGGTATTATAATGAACAGGGAGAACGTTTACATTGGCCTGTGGACCGTTATTTTGCAGAAGGAAAGCGAACGGCTCGTTTTTTGGGAGAAGAAGTAATAAAATATCATAAGACTTTGACAACTTATGTGAGAGGGGTGATAGGTGCTGGATTTGAAATAACCGATTTGGTGGAGCCTGAACCTGAAGGAACCTTTTTAGAAACCATCCCGGATATGAAAGATGAATTGCGTCGTCCGATGATGTTAATTGTGGCTGCGGTAAAAAAATGATATTTTCTTTCAAAGAAAGGGTATCGTTTTGTTAACTGCTTCTACGAGCCTTTTTAAAATGTCCTTTCTTTTTAAGGAAGTATTTCTGTTTTTAGTCTTTCTGTAAAAAATCCCTCCATGTCTTGAAAATGGCATTAAAATTCTGGTGATAAAGATAGCTTTTGAATACATAAAATTGCAAGTTACAAGCCAGAATTGACAGGTTGCAAAGGTGAGTTAGAATTAATAATCTGTAATTGTTTTTCATTGGAGGATTTTGCTTGTAACTTGCATAGAGGGCAACCTGTATTTTATATATTATTTTTATCTAAAAGTTCGGCTAGTTTTTGCCGGAATTGGAGCAATTGTGGTATGGACGAGAGGTCTAGTGTCTGGTCATCGACTGTTAGCCGATAAGTGATTTTCGGTTGTACTGCTTCTTCTGACCAATGAATTTGCTGACAGATGGCAGGAGTTTCTTCCAGGAAATTATTGTCCCTGGAGGGATCGGTTTGAATATCTACAGGAAACAGGACTTCGTTTTGTGGAGCTGAGGGATATACCAAAGAATAAGCTTCCGGTTTATCGGATTCTTCTCTTTCGATTAAATTCAGAAATGTAAGGATGGATAAGGCTATCTTTCTCATTTGTCGGGAAGAAGTGCATTGGAGATAACCGTCGTGGGTGTCCATAGAATAGAGGATATGGAAACAGTTATGATCTGCATAACGGATTCGAATTTTGTCGAAATGGATCTGATCCTTTTCTTTTTTGACCGTTTGACAATAAATTGAATTTTGTTGGGGGGCTAACATCGCATCGATGACTTCCTGTATTTCTTTAAGGCGTGAAATCGATAATTGCCGGAGAAGTTGGTTTCCTATCCGGACAGAATAACTTTGTCCGGACGAATGACGAACGGACGATAAATCGTTTTTTTTATTAGTTGTTGTTTTCATAGTATATAGATTAGAGTCGTAAATGTATTCCCGGATGTTTTAACTATACACCTTGTTCTTTGTTTAAGAGAGAATCATCTCTCTGATTTTGGTGCAATATTGGTATATTAGTGCAATATTGTATATAAGGGGGCAGATTGAAATACCGGATTATTAAAAATGGGACAGTCCTTTCTGTCTATTTTTAATAAAGCCGGGATCGGATATTTCAATGGAGAAAATTTCTTTTTAGAGATTTTGGGATTTTTTCCCATTCAACAAAATTTTCGCCAGAGCAGAAATAAGGAACGGTTCCGCCTTTCCCGTTGTCCTACACTTCAAGAGCAGTGGGCACATTAATGCTCCACACGGGGGTACAGAACCGTTATACTAAGAGCAGCAGGCAAAAAAATGCCTGCCGCGATTGACAGGTTTCCCTGCTCTTGGGTAATGTAGGACAGAAGCAAATGTAATATTATTTTTTCAGTATTGCAATATCAAATGAAAAATTTTATTAAATGGAGGAAAGAAAAACGGAAATGACGGATTGGATTTTTTATACAATTGTCCTTTCTGTTTCTGATGAAATGGTATCTTTGCCTTGATAAAACAGAAGCTATGAAAATTTATACAAAGACCGGTGATAAGGGAACGACTCGTATTCATGGAGGAGAGCGGGTAGATAAAGATGACATCCGGATTGAAGCGAACGGGACATTGGATGAATTAAATGCTGCGATAGGGGTTGTTCGTTCTTTTCTGAAGGAGGGGCATGAATGGCAACAGGTCCTTTATAATATTCAGAAGAATTTGATGATTGTCATGTCGCAGGTAGCGACGCCTTCGGAAATCAGAGAAAGGAATCCCAACGTTTTACCGGCAGAACTCATTCCGTTATGTGAAGCGGAAATTGATCGTTTGTCTGAAGAATTGCTGGAAGAAGGTTATTTTGTGCTTCCCGGTGGGAATTTGATATCGGCTCATTGTCATTTGGCTCGTACGATTGCTCGCCGGGCAGAAAGGCGTTTGTGGGCATTGAACAAAAAGGATGTTTTGCTTCCTGAAATTTTAGTATTTGTAAACCGGCTTTCTGATCTTTTCTTTGTGATGGCAAGGGTAGCTATGCAAAGAGAGGGAAGTCTGGAGGAAAAGTGGAAATCTTTTACTTATAAAAAGAAATAAATGACAGATTTTTTGCAGCCTAGAAAATTAGGTAAGTTAAAGCCGGTTATGTTTGTCGGTACGTGTTCGGATGCGGGGAAGAGCGTGATCAATACGGCCTTTTGCCGGATATTCCGGCAGGATGGTTATTTCCCTGCTCCGTTTAAGGCGCAAAACATGTCGTTGAATTCTTATTCGACACCGGAAGGGGGAGAAATCGGGCGGGCTCAGGCTGTTCAGGCGGAGGCTTGTGGGATAAAGCCTCATACCGACATGAATCCGGTGCTGTTGAAACCGACCAATGATAAGAGCTCTCAGGTAATATTAAACGGTCGGCCGGTTGGGAATATGAGTGCGAGGGAATATTTCCGCAGTGGGAATAAGGATCATTTGTTACAGCAAGCTATTGCAGCCTACAAACGACTGGCTGAGAGATACAATCCGATTGTATTGGAGGGAGCCGGAAGTATTTCGGAATTAAATCTGCGGGATCGGGATATTACCAATATGCGTATGGCTGCGGAAGTGGGAGCGGCGACTTTTTTGGTGGCAGATATCGACAGGGGAGGGGTTTTTGCTTCGGTATATGGTTCGGTGATGTTGTTGCCGGAGGAGGAGCGGAGATTGATAAAAGGGATTTTCATTAATAAATTCCGGGGGGATATTTCTTTATTTGAGGAAGGTCGGAAGTTAATCCAGGAGTTGACGGGTATTCCGGTGGTCGGAGTGTTGCCTTATTTTACGGATATTCAGATAGAGGAGGAGGATTCTGTTTCTTTGGTACAAAAGGAAATGCATGCGCTTTCCGGAAAAATCAATGTAGCTGTGGTATTGTTGAGAAGGATTTCCAATTTTACGGATTTTAATGTTTTAGAGCGTGACGAGCGTTTCCATTTGTATTATACCAATAATGTGGAGGAAATCCGGAAAGCCGATATTATTATTTTGCCCGGTTCGAAAAATACGATAGCTGATTTAATAAATATCCGGGCGAATGGAATTGCAGATGCTGTTGTGCAGGCCTATAAGGCAGGCAAGAAAGTCATTGGAATTTGTGGGGGGTATCAGATGATGGGCTTACGGATTGAGGATCCGGATCAAATGGAAGGAGAAGTCGGGACTGTTCCGGGTTTAGGATTGTTTCCGCTGGTAACGGTGATGGAAAAGGAGAAGACGACTTGTCAAAGCCGTTTTCGCTATAAGGGAGGAGAAGAGTGGTGTGAGGGATATCAGATTCATATGGGAAAGACGGAGGAAGTCGGGAAGGAAGGAAGGGAGATAATCCGGAGTTTGAATATATTAGATACCGGAGAAAAGGACGGATATTATCTGGATGATAGGTGTTGGGGAAGTTATATGCATGGCATTTTAGACCATGCTTCGGTTTTAAACGATTTAGCTGCCGGCTTGACGCAAGAACGGTGTGAGAACTTTGATTACATGGCTTTTAAACAGCAACAATACGATAAATTGGCCCGACAGGTCAGAGCGGCAGTGGATATGGAATATATATATTCCACTTTGCGGGAGAATGCCGGGAACTAAGTCCGGCCGGTAATCATGGAGATAAAGTCTGTTTTTTCTCCCCAGTAGAAATGGATATAGCTTGCGATGGTCCGATTCAGGCTGTAAATCGGGGTATCTACTTTTGTTCCTTGGGCGTTATAAACCTGAGTCCGGGGGAGAGAGGGAACGGAACCCGCTACGATACGGGAGTAATGGAATTCGTGTCCTCTCCATTCCTGTCCGTTACAGATCACTTTCCGATAGCCTAATTTCAGTTTCATATTTTCCATCGTGGCAGCCTGGGGCAGGTATTGGCACATGGGATATTTTTTCCCCTCTGCGTCGGCAATAAATTCGCCTAAATACATCATTCCGCCGCATTCTGCCAGCAGATGACCTCCGGACTGGCAGTAAGCCAAGAGCGACTGGCGCATTTCCTGATTGGCGCTGAGGCGTTGCAGATAAAATTCCGGGTATCCGCCTGGCAGGTAGACAAAGTCGGAAGGAGGTAATTGGGTATCCTGGAGAGGACTGAAAAAAGTAACTTGTCCTAATTTCTTTAGCGACCGAATATTTTCCGCATAAATAAAATTGAATGCTTCGTCTTGGGCTATAGAGATGCGTAATCCGGATGCTGGGGAAATCGCTTCAGTTGACTCCTCTGCCGGCTGAGGGAAGGGTTGGGAGGTTACTTCCAGAAGTCGTTGAATATCGATTGTTTTTTCTACTTCAGTAGCAACCTGTTCTGCAAATTCGTCCAGGCAAAATTCGGTATCAATACTCAGTCCCAGATGACGGGAGGGTATTTCGATAGACTGGCATTTCCGGAGATAGCCCAATGCTTCCACCCCTGTATCTTGACAGGCTTGACGCAGGTAGTCGTAATGGGTAGGAGAGCTGACAAAATTAAAAATTGCTCCGACAATCCGGATATGGGGTTGAAAATGTTTAAATCCATAGAGAATCGGGGCTACAGAATAAGCTGAGGAACGAGCATTGATAATCAATATGACGGGTTGATCCAAAATCCCGGCAATTTCGGCGCTGCTGCCTTGCATGTCTTTATAACCGTCAAATAAGCCCATGACTCCTTCGGTGACACAGACGTCCGCCTGTTGACCATAGTAGGAATAAAGACTTTTAATATGTCCGGCCGATGCCAGGAAAGAATCCAGGTTTATGGCATTCTTGCCGGCTGCTATCGCATGGTGCTTCGGATCCAGATAGTCCGGACCGCATTTAAACGGCTGTACCTGTAATCCTCGCTTCCGGATAGCGCGTAATAAGCCTATCGTAAGGGTTGTTTTCCCGCATCCGGAAGACGTCGCTCCGATCAGAAATTGAGATTTGTTTGAGGTAGAGAAGTGAGAAAACATTTTGTAATGAGCTAAGGGGATAATCAATTTTATTTTTGCAAATATAACGTTTAAATATTCAACTGTTCGATGTGGAACTGAATTAAAGATATTTCGGGTCAGATAAATCTATGTCTGACATTTCCCGGATAAACGGCCTTTCGATTGTATTTAATGAATTCTTCCACTTTTCTGAAGGAACACAAAATGAAATAGGAAGGTTATTAAAACTTTTAAACATTTACACATTGAAATTAGCATATCTTAATAAAACTTTCTATATTTGCCCCACTTTGGTGATTCGGCAGATGAGCTTCTGCCGTTTAATAGGGAATCCGGTTGGAATCCGGAACAGTGCCCGCTACTGTGATGCCCTTTGTGATGAAAAGTATCTTACACCACTGTCTGCGCGTAAAGACGGGAAGGTTGCTTTTCAGGGCTTAGTCAGGAGACCTGCCAGAGTACAATACAGCTAATAGAGTATTTTCGGGGCCAGGAATACGAATATTAATGTCTTAATTTAATCATTTTTATGAAAAGAAAATGTGTGCTGGCAGCAGTACTGTCGTTTCTTGTGGTATGTGTTTATGCACAGGTGAATATCAGTGGAAAGGTAGTGAGTCTGGAAACCGGGCGACCGGTGGACGGGGCCAATATTCGGGTAGATCATAGTTTAGCCGGATGTTCAACGAATGCGAAGGGGGAATTTATGCTTCGTAATTTACCTGCCGGTGAGCATGTCCTTCGGGTAACCCATGTCAGTTATGTACCTCAATCTGTGCTTGTAAAGGATGGGAAGACGGATATCCGGATACGTTTGGAAGACAGCCATGTCAATATCGGACAGGTGGTAGTGACCGGAACGGGGACTCACCACCGGCTGACGGACAGTCCGGTGCCGGTATCCGTAATTACGGCTAAAGATATTCGGGAGGCTAATCTGTCGACAATGGAAGAAGTGCTGACAAAAATGAATCCTTCTTTTGCTTTTGTAACGAGTGGAATGGGGACGACGATGAGTCTGAACGGACTGAATGATGATTATATTCTGGTGCTGGAGAATGGCAAGCGACTGGCCGGGGATGACCGGATTGCCCGTATCAATATAGCGAATATCAAGCGAATAGAAATTTTGAACGGTGCTGCTTCGGCGCTTTATGGGAGTGATGCCATTGGAGGAGTGATCAACGTCATCACCAATGACTCAAAGAATGCAGTGAACCTCTCCAACGACACCCGTTACGGAAGTAAGGGACGTTTTTCCGAAGCCGTGAATGCCGATTTCAGTGCCGGGAAATTCAGTTCCTATACTTCTTATCAGCGGTTGCAGGCAGAGGGTTGGCAATTAAATGCTTTAGCTGCATCTTATGCTACAGATAAGAAAACCCGATTGAAATACCGTACGCCGGAAAAAGATAAGCCAACGGGAAAAGAAGCTTCTACAGCTTATTATTCCAATACAATCAACCAGCGGTTTACCTATGAAGTGAACGATTGTTTGTCTTTCGGGATCAGGGGATCTTATTATAATTGGAAGAACGATCGTCCGGTGACAGAGTATAAATACAATATGAAGCATGAGACTTATACTTACGGAGCTGAATTAAAATATATGATTCATAAATCGGCTTATCTTGCTGCTGATTTTTATTCTGACAATTTTACTTCGCGTTACGATTCAATCTGGAAGCCGGGAGAAAAGCCCTTGGGTGAGGAAACCCGTAAACGTGTACGGTATTATAACGGCTCTTTAAAAGGTATTTTCAAAATCGGCCAAAGTCAAAAATTTTCAATCGGGTTAGAGTATGTAAAAGAAAATTTGATGAGTGTTTCTGATAAACTGAAGGGAGAAAATATGTATACGATGGCTGTTTTTGCTCAGGATGAAATCCGTTTATTCCGGAATTTTCAAGCTGTTGTCGGAGTTCGGTACGTTTATAATGAATATTTTAAGAATTATGCGACTCCCAACGTTGCTTTGCGTTACAAGTGGAAAGATTTCAATTTCCGGGCTTCTTATGCCTCCGGTTTCCGGACCCCTACGTTGTCTCAGTTATATGCGACAGATATAGCCAAGACAACGGATATGATTACGATCGCAAATCTGCATTTAAAGCCGGAAAAAAGCGATTATTTTATGTTGAATATTGAATACGTACATCAGCGTTTCACCTTGTCGGTTTCCGGATATATAAATGAAATCCGGGATATGATCGCTTACCGTCAATTGAGTCCTGAAATTGCGGCGGAATTAGGGCATGACGAAGCACAACAACGGGATAATATTGCAAAAGCTGAAGTAAAAGGGGTTACCTTGGCCTTCAATGCTTATATAGGGGCGGGATTTTCAATTGGCGGGGGTTATAATTTTATGGATACAAAAGATAAGACAACAAATCTTCCTATTGATAAAAGTGTCAAAAATGTCTGGACGGCAAATGCTCGTTGGGGAGGGCATTGGGGGTGTTACCGGTTGAATATTAATTTGAATGGGCGAATTCAGGAAGGGCGGTATTCCAGGACTTATTATTATGATCCTGCTCCTCATTTTTCTCAATGGGATTTAAATACGCGTCATTCATTTTATTTAAAATCGGTTGTCCTGGAACCGGGGTTCGGAATTGAAAATTTGTTCGATGAGGTGGACGACCGGCCGTGGAATAGTAATTATTCGACCCTTCATCCGGGGCGTTCCTTGTATGTTAGCTTGGGAGTAAGGTTTAAACATTAATTCTGTTGATGGTGGGTTTTATTTTAAAATAAGGTCTGTTTATGAAAAATTTTTTTACCAAAATGGCTTGTGTGGCCCAACAGGTTGCCGGCTTCAATGCTCCTTCGGGTAAAGAGGAAGGGCATAATCGGGATCCCGTAAAAGCAAGGAAATATCCAAAACGTTCAAGGGGATAATCTTTGCATTTGACTACAAGTGGCTGGAGGGAAACTCCTTGAATGACAGAATTGTTGTATCTTTTTGTGATTCCCGAAAAATGTTTAGTTTGAGGGAAGCGGTGTATAGCATTTTAAGATTGCATGGTCGGTGATAAAAGGGGAATAAATAACCCCTTACTGTAGTCTCAAAAGTCGGCAACATGATTTTATAGGTTCGACAAAACTGATAATTTAAATACAATGAAAGATGAGATTAATTATTTGGATCGTTACATTATGCTGGGCGTCCCTTGCTTTTGCCCATTCTGATGCGAATTATGTAGAATCGGATGTTTTTGGAAAGCTTGGCCCCCAGGACAAAGGGGTAATATTGATGGTGCATTTCGGAACCACCTATGCGGACACCCGGGAGAAAACCATAGAGGTAATCAATGCGAAAATGAAAGAAGCTTTTCCGGAGCTGGAGATTCGGGAAGCTTGGACTTCTCGGATTATTTTGCGTAAACTGAAAGAAAGGGGGGAGGAACGTTTAAATCCGACAGAAGCTTTAATTCGTTTGCAGAAAGAGGGTTTTACCCATGTGTTGGTACAGTCGACGAATATTATCGAAGGCACAGAGATGACGGAACTAAGGCGGGAAATAGAGAGTTTGGAGCCGAATTTTAAGGATGTTCGGGTCGGAAATCCGTTGTTGTATTCGCCGGAAGATTATGCTACCGTTATTCAGGCTGTCACTCAGGCTATGGATGGGATGGAAAAAGGAAGTCAGAAGTTATTGGTCGGCCATGGAACAGTTGTTCCGGCGACGGCTTCTTATGCTATGTTTGATTATATGCTGAAAGCAAAAGGATATTCCCACTACCATGTCGGTACGGTGGAAGGTTATCCTACTTTTGAAGAGGCATTGAATCAATTGGAGGCTACAAAACTTCCGGTTGTCACCTTAGCTCCTTTGATGTTTGTTGCCGGAGATCATGCTCGGAACGATATTGCCGGAGAATGGAAAGAGAAACTGGAGGAAAAAGGCTATGAAGTAAATCTTTACTTGAAGGGCTTAGGGGAAAATCCGGTTGTACAGGATTTGTATATTGCTCACGCTCGTTTTGCTGCCGGGCATAAAGCTGTGAGTATGGCTGTTAAAAAACGGAATTATAGTAAATGACGCCTGAAAAATAAGGTGGATGCTTTTTCTGAAATGTTTAGGGTGTCAGCTTGGGAAAAAGAAAACATTTTAATAAGAGCAAGTTATTCAATTAAATTCAGCATTTCCGCTTTTTATTGGTTACGGTGAGTTTTACGCGTTCTGCGAAAACGAGAGGGAATCCGGTGGAAAACCGGAACAGTACCCGCTACTGTAAGGTCTTTTAAAAGAGAAAAGTTTCTTCTACCACGGCGTAAGCTGGAAGGTTTGCTTTTCGGGACTAAGTCAGGAAACCTGCCGTGACTACACGGATAATCTGTTCCCGGGGTCAGGAATAGAATTATAAAAATGGAGAAGGAGAGGCATCTAGAAAGGTGTATTTCCGAGAAGATTCGTAAACATGTTGATCAAAGTAATAAGACAAGTACATAAGATACTGGGTTTAGTGCTCAGTGTGTTGTTTCTGATGTGGTTTATTTCCGGAATAGTGATGATTTATCATAGTTTTCCGAGGATAAGTCCTCCCCTGAAATGGGAAAGACAAGAGGCTTTATCTCCGGATTTACCGGCAATAGACACGCTTTTGAAAAGCTTACCGGATAGTGTAGAACTGAGGGGAATTTCTGTGGATATGTATCGGGAGCGACCGGTTTTTCATTTGCAGGGAAAACGATTTGTGGCGGAAGTTTATGCCGATTCTTTGCAGAAGGTCGAATCGCCTGATTTTGCTACGATCCGGAAGATAGCTGTGCGTTGGGGCGGTTCATCTGCTTATGCGGTAGATACGCTTTATCATTTGGATCAGTGGATTCCGTTCGGATACCTGAAAAAAGAATTCCCGATATACAAGTTTAGTTTTGAAGATAAGGCTCATCAGGAATTGTATATTTCTTCAAAGAGCGGGCGGGTATTACAGTTAACCGACCGGCATTCCCGTTTCTGGGCTTGGTTAGGAGCAATTCCGCACTGGCTGTATTTTACTTCCTTGCGGCAAAATCAACCGTTATGGATTCACTTTATGCTCTGGGTTTCTGGCTTGGGAGCCCTCATGTGTTTTACCGGTCTCTGGATAGGGGGCTGGGCCTTCTGGAAAAACCGCAAGAAAGGTTTCCGGTCGCCCTATAAAAAATGGTGGTTACGCTGGCATCATATTAGCGGTACGATTTTTGGGATTTTTGCCTTGACTTTCGTATTCAGTGGCATGATGTCGCTGGTCGATCTCCCGGCCTGGATGCAAAAAGGGAAACAGAAAAATCGGGAGATCCGTTTTCGGGGACGAGGGGACGAAATGCTATCTATGAATAAGTATGTATTGGATTACCGGCGAATTGTGGGGCGTTTGGGGGAAGTCAAAAATATCGAGTGGTCTTCTTTTGGGAAACATCCTTATTATGTCGTCAATACTGCAACGGAAAAACACTATATCGACGCTTCCGATTCCACCCGTTTATCGCCTTTCCGGTTGACGGAGGCTCTGGTAAAGGAGACAGTACAGAAAATTCATGGCAAAGAGGTCCCTTATACTGTAACGTGGATGACCGACTGGGATAGTGACTATTATTCCCGCCGGGGAATGTTGACTCTTCCCGTGTATAAGGTAGTTGTCGGCGACGAACTCCATACCCGGCATTATTTTAACCCCGAGACCTTGTATCATCGGCAGATTGACGACAATAGCCGTCTCAGGGGTATATTGTACAGTGGTCTGCATCGTTTGAATTTTAAATTTTTGGTTGACCGTCCGATTGTCTGGAATGTGGTGATGTATGTGTTACTGATCGGAGGCACTTTTCTTTCTCTTTCCGGTGTGGTTCTGATGTTAAAATGGTTGGGACGCATTATCCGGAAGGTCGTTAGAATTCAGAAATAGGATATTTAAGAGTGTAGAATAGAATTTTTAATGTTTTGAAAAGATGAAAAAGTTAATTTTGAGCTTAATTATATCAATTTATATAACGGGAGTATACGGGCAGCAGCGTAAGAGTATAACAGATACAATTTTTCCGTTGAAACAAGCAAATGTATATGGAACACTGAAGCATAAAGTGAATCTTCTGAATTTAGATGTACCCTTGAAAATTTTACCGGTAACGGTTACCCGTTTATCAGCCGATATATTGGAACGTAAAAATATTCTGAACCTGGAAGATGCTGTGCGTTTTTTACCGGGCGTTACGGTAAGAGATCAGTTGGGAGCCTTTTATCGGTTTTCGGTCAGGGGATCTAATGAGACGGTTATTTCTGTGGATGGTTTCCGGGACGAACGTTCTTTGTTAAACAATGTACCTTTCGGCGATTTGTCGTCGGTAGAGTCTATAGAAGTGTTGAAAGGAGCTGCGGCTGTATTGAGCGGTCATTCCGTGATGGGGGGAGTAATCAATATTGTACGCAAAAAAGCGGTTCCCGAATTTACTGCGGGAGCCCGCGTAAGTTATGGGAATTGGGACATAAAATCTGCCAGTTTGGATTTCGGCGGAAAATTATTCGGACCTTTAACTTATCGGGCTACAGCTCATTATTCTACGGGAGAGGGGTACCGGCATGTGCATGCAGATCGTTTTTCGGTTACCGGATCGTTGGCTGCCAATATCGGTAAAACCGGACATTTTGAGGGAACTATTGGCTATAGCGACGATAAATACGATACAGAAATCGGTTCTGCTCCTACTCTATCTTCCAGAATGGGGGATGTGATGAATTCCGCAGGAGAGATTGTCATGCCGGTAGGAGCACGAAATCCTTTTGCCGATTATCATACCGTATATAACGATTTTAACAATAATACGATGAAACGGCGGGTGGCCGATATTTCCCTGACCTATACCCAGGAATTGGCTTCGTTTATGAAATTGCGGGAAAGATTCAGTTGGAACCATAGTGATCTGGATTACGCCAGTATAGAAGGAATGAGCTACCGGACGGATACTGTAAATCGTTTCGGAGGAGGATATTATTATGAAAGTAAAGGGAAAAAGTACTACATAGATCTGACCGATTCGTTAATTACCGGAAGTCCTCTTTGTTTTAGTCCGGATAGCCGGGGATGGACCAATACGGTCGAATTGACCGGAGATTTTAAAACAGGAAGTGTCGGGCATAAATATATTCTCGGGTATACTTATTCTTTTTTCAATTATACGCAATATAACGGCTGGAAGGAAGGAGATACCTGGGGACCGGGATTGAATCAGGTGGTTGCCTTACACCATCCTCATTTAGCACGTAACTGGTGGGATTATAAATATTCCGAAGCTTCTATACGGGAATGGAGGACTTCCGGGCTTTATCTGCATGATGTGATAGCTATCGATACCAAGTGGAAAGCGATGGGATCCGCCCGTATGGATTTTTACAATTACCGCACGGCTACTGCGGCCGTAAAAAATGGAGGGCAGGATTATGACAAAGAAGATCGTAGTGAATGGAAAAAGGTGAGGACTTCTGCATTTACCGGCCGGGCCGGTTTGGTATATATTCCGGTAGAGACCCTTTCTCTGTATGCTTCTTTTGGGTCGCATTTTAAGCCATACAATACCCTGTATAGTAACCGGGTGATTTATCTGGATAAAAGCGGAAATCGCTTTAATCCTTCTCCGGATGGAGGAGAGGTATTTAAACCTGAAAAAGGATATCAGGCGGAAGTTGGAGTGCGGTATATGTGGAGAAACCGGTTGGATTTTTCCGCAAGTGTATATTATATCCGCAAAAATAATGTAGTCAAATCTTTAGGTACTGAGCACGAGAAGGATGAAAACGGAGTGGAGGTAGAGAAAACCATTCAGGGACAAGTCGGAACGGCCGATTCCCGGGGATTCGATGTGGAACTGACTGTGCGGCCTGTCTCTACCTTGGCAATTACCGGTGGATTGGGATGGCAGGATTATCGGGTCAGAAAGATCAATAAAAGCGATGAGTTTCCCGAATATACGGACGCCAGTAAAAATGTAAGGGCAACTGGTATTCCCCGGACAACTTTTTATATATACGGAGATTACACTATTCCCAAAGGAGTATTGAAAAATCTATCAATTCATTTGAGCGGAACTTTCCAGGATAAGGTTTTTACGAATGTAGCCACCCGTACTTATTATCCGGCTTTATTTCTGGTAGACGGAGGGTTGTTTTATACGATAAAGAAAAAAGTGACTTTGGCTTTGAATGTGGACAATCTTTTTGATAAAGAATATTTCAAGAGTACCACTGTCTTGGGCAAACCAAGGAATTTTACCGGTACAATAGCTTATCGTTTTTAGAAGATGCTGAAATTACGCTTTTTAAAAGGAGAAAGAAGGTGTCAAAAGTCCGATATTACTTTTGGCATATTCTTTTTGCTTTAAAATATTAACTTTGTCAGAAAATAGAAAGGTAAGTAAATAATGGGGAAAATAATTATTGCCGGGATCGGACCGGGTTGTGAAGAAGATATTACGCCTGCTGTAGGTGCGGCTATTGCGATGTCGGATGTGGTGGTCGGGTATAAGTATTATTTTGCTTTTATCCGGAAATGGATAAAAGAAGGAGGAGAATGTGTGGATTCCGGAATGCGTAAGGAACGGGAACGGGCAGCTGTGGCGTTTGACTATGCGGAGCAGGGAAAAACAGTATGTGTAATCAGTTCGGGAGATGCCGGAATTTATGGAATGGCTCCTTTGCTTTGGGAAATGAAACGGGAGCGGAATGCGGCGGTGGAGATGGAAGTCTTACCGGGAATCAGTGCTTTTCAAAAAGCTGCGGCTTTGTTAGGTGCTCCGATAGGTCATGATTTTTGTGTAATTTCATTGTCCGATTTACTGACTCCTTGGGAGAAAATAGAATGTCGGATCCAGGCTGCGGCTACTGCTGATTTTATAACGGCAGTATATAATCCTAAAAGTGAAGGACGTTACTGGCAGTTGTACCGTTTGAAAGAGATTTTTTTGCAAGAACGGGCCGGGAATACCCCGGTGGGTTTTGTGCGGCAAGCCGGGAGACCGGAGGAAGAGGTGAAGCTGACGACATTGAGTGATTTTGATCCGGAAGAAGTGGATATGTTTACTGTGGTATTGATCGGAAATAGTCAGTCGTATCAATGGCAGCACAAATTTATTACTCCTCGCGGTTATTATAGGGCAACGGAGGAGGCAAGCACTAAACCCGGACAAGAGATCATGATCCGGAGCTTTCGTACTATCGCTTCTGAATTGAGGAATCCCGATATCCCCTTCGATCGTAAATGGGCTTTACTCCATGCCATTCATACGACGGCTGATTTTGATATGGAAAATATTTTTTATGCGGATGAAGGGGCTGTTGAACAGATATATAAAGCTTTAAGTGGAGGACAGGTGGACACTATTGTTACGGATGTAACGATGGTAGCTTCAGGGATCCGGAAAAAAGCTTTGGAACGTTTGGGAGTGAATGTGAAGTGTTATTTAGGCGATCCCCGGGTGGAAGAAATGGCTTTGAAGTGGAATATCACCCGCACTCAGGCCGGGATTCGTTTGGCTGTAGAAGAGCATCCGGATGCTTTGTATGCTTTTGGAAACGCTCCCACAGCGCTTATGGAGTTATGTCGTCTTATCCGGCAGGGAAAAGCGAATCCGGTAGGGGTGGTCGGAGCACCCGTCGGATTTGTAAATGTGAAGGAATCCAAATACATGCTGAAAGCTTTGGGGAAGCTGCCTAAAATCATGGTTGAAGGCCGTAAAGGAGGTAGTAATTTGGCGGCAACTCTTGTAAATGCTGTATTGTGTTTTGACGATGCTGAGCAATTATGGCCGGGAAGAGATCTTTAATTAAAAGGCCGGCGGAAAAGAAGGGGGGCAATTTAAGCCCGGGAACTGCCAACCGATTGAGAGCAAATCACGGAGGCTAATGCTAAAAGATAGGTAGATCACAAACTTTAAATAGAAATATATCTGGTCGATGAGGCATATTATTGATGTAAATACCTGGAAACGCAAAGAGGAATATTTATTTTTCAGGACTTTTTTCAACCCCATGGTAGCCGTAACGGTTGAAGTGGATTGTACGCAGGCCTATAAAAAGGCGAAAGAAAGAAAAGTTTCCTTTGCTTTGTATTATCTGCATGCGGCCCTTGTGGCGGCGAATCGGATCGAAGAATTCCGGTACCGGCAAGAGGGGGAAGAGGTCGTACTTTATGACCGGATCGATTTGTTTACGCCTGTTTTGACTGCGGATGGAAGTTATCGTTCGGTATTATTACCTGCTGAAGAAGAGTGGGAGACCTTCCGGGAAAAAGCGATGCCTGTTATGGAAGCGGCTAAACAGGGAGTAGGCGAAGCTCATAGCGAAAAGGAACAGGGTCGGAATATCCTTTTGATCAGTGTAAATCCCTGGTATCGTTTTAGCAGCGTACAATTGGCAATTCCACAGGAACCGCAGTTGAACATCCCTATTTTTACTTTCGGAAAAGTAACGCTTGAAGGAGAGAAACGGATGATGCCGGTGTCTTTATCTGTGAACCATGCTTTTGTAAGTGGCTATCAAATCGGGTGTTTCCTCAAAGAATTTCAAGCTTTACTGGATCGTTAACGGATAATGTATGGAATTTTATATCATCGGCCTGGAAGATCGGCCTCAACCTGTTTTTAGTGAAGAAGTAAGGGAAATATTAAAGACGCATCGCATCTTTTCCGGAGGGAAGCGACATGCTGAATTGGTGGCCTCTCAACTTCCGGACGACCGGCTATGGATTGATATAAAAGTTCCTTTGCAGGCTGTATTCCGCACTTATGAGGCCTATGAAGAAATAGTGGTTTTTGCCTCCGGGGATCCTTTGTTTTTTGGTTTTGCCAATACCATACGAAAATTTATGCCGGAAGCCGTCATTCACGTATATCCTTGTTTTCATTCTTTACAGACCTTGGCTCACCGGCTTATCTTGCCTTATCAGGATATGCATATGGTTTCTTTAACGGGACGTTCGTGGCATGAATTCGACAGGGCGCTGATAGAGGGGAAGGCGAAGATAGGCGTGCTGACAGACCATCGGCATACTCCCGCAGCCATAGCGGAACGAATGTTGGAATACGGATATGATAATTACCGGATGAGTGTCGGTGAAAAGCTGGGGAATCCGGAGGAATGTATCCGGCAGCTGACTATAGCAGAAGCAGCTGTGACGGATTTCGGGACTCCGAATTGTCTGATTCTGGAGAAGACGAACAGCCGTCAGCGGTTTTTGGGTATACCGGAGGAGGCATTTTTCTTGTTGAATGGGAGAGAGAGAATGATTACGAAGATGCCGGTTCGTCTGTTGACATTGAGTCGTCTGGATTTATACTGCCGGAATTATTTCTGGGATATTGGTTTTTGTACCGGCTCGGTATCCATAGAGGCTAAATTGCAATTCCCGCATTTGCATGTTACGGCTTTTGAATGCCGGGAAGAGGGGAAAGAATTAATGAAAAAAAATAGCCGGAAATTCGGAACTCCCGGAATTGAAACGGTAATAGCGGATTTTCTGACAATAGATATAGACGGGTATGAATGTCCCGACGCCGTATTTATGGGAGGATATGGAGGGAAAATGGAGGAGGTGCTGCGAAAGATTAACGGGAAAATGAAAACAGGAGGGGTGCTTGTGTTTAATGCGGTATCGGAAGAAAGTCTCTTTTCGTTTGAGCAGATTGTAACAAAATTGAATATGCAGATTGAAATGCGGGACCGGATCGTTTTGAATGAATACAATCCTATTGTCGTGATTCGGGCGAAAAAAGTGGTGTAGTATTTAAAGCAACTAACAATGAAAACAGCAATTATTATTTTGTCTGATAGGGGAGAGGAGATCGCCCGTAAGATCGGGAGTGAAATGGAGGTTGAGGTATTTTCTGTGCAGGAGAGAAAAGGGGTCGTACGAGTTGAGGTTTTGGGAGAGTTTGTCGGGGAAAACTTCAGTCGGTATTCTGCCTGGATTTTTATCGGAGCATTGGGAATTGCCGTTAGGACAATAGCTCCTTATCTTCGGTCGAAGTATATGGATCCGGCTGTTGTATCCATTGATTCGACAGGGCATTATGTGATTCCGGTCGTGTCGGGGCATGTCGGAGGGGCGAATGACTTGGCCTGCCGGTTGGCAAGGTGTCTGGGAGCAGAAGCGGTTGTAACCACCCAGAGCGATAAGGCCGGGTTATGGGCATTGGATGTTTGGGGAAAAAAGTGGGGCTGGAAAACGGAACATATTGGGCCGATGAATCAACTGATCGCTTCTTTTGTCAATGGGCGGCCCACGGCTTTGTTATTGGATATACAGGATGATGCTACTGCGGAAATGGAACGTACTGCTCCTGCCCACGTGGATATTTATTATCGGCAGGAAGCAATTCCGGAAGAAAAATACGAATTGATTATTGCCGTCACTCCTTTTATTTATGAATTCAATAAACCGGTTTTATATTATCGTCCGAAAGTATTACATCTGGGAATCGGTTGCCGGAAAAATTGCGATCCTGTCGGTGTGAAAGAGTACATAGAGGGAGATTTAAAGCGTCATTGTCTTTCCGCTGCCGCCATCCGGGTTGTAGCTACGATTGGATTGAAAAAGGAGGAACGCCTGCTGCACGATTTGGCGGAGGAGTGGGGAGCGGAAATCCGGATCTATCTTCCGGAGCAGTTGCAGGATATCGAACTACCTCATCCTTCGGATAAAGTATATGAGGTGACGGGAGTGTATGGAGTGGCTGAATCGGTGGCATTGAAAAGTGCTGCGAATACGGATTTATTGATAGAAAAACAGCGGGCTTGTGTGACGGAAGGGAATCAGTTTACCTATGCTGTCGCTTTGGATAAAGTAGCCGAGAGGGGTGGTTTTATCGAAATTGTCGGAGCTGGTCCGGGCGATCCCGAATTGATTTCTGTAAGAGGGAAACAGATGTTAGAACGGGCGGATTTGATTTTATATGCTGGTAGTTTGGTGCCTGTTGAGTTGACTTATTACGCAAAGGCCGGAGCCACAGTGCGTAGTTCGGCTTCTCTGACCTTAGAGGAACAATTTGCCCTGATGAAAGAATTTTACGATAAAGGCTTGTTTGTGGTGCGTTTACATACCGGGGACCCTTGTATTTATGGTGCTATTCAGGAGCAGATGGCGTTTTTTGACCGCTATGGAATGCGTTATCATATTACGCCGGGAATTTCTTCTTTTTTAGCAGCAGCAGCAGCATTACATTCTCAGTTTACCATTCCGGAAAAGACCCAGACGATTATTTTAACGAGGGGAGAGGGACGCACTCCTATGCCGGAGAAAGAAAAATTGCATTTGCTGGCCCGTTCTCAAAGTACAATGTGTATCTTCCTGAGTGCTTCTATTGCCGAAGAGGTTCAGAGCGAGTTGATGCAGCATTATCCGCCGGAAACTCCCGTTGCGGTTTGCTATCATTTGACCTGGAAAGATGAGAAAATATTCCGGGGAAAATTGGAGGATTTGGCAGCGATAATAAAAGAAAAGCAACTTACTTTGACGACATTAATTGTCGTGGGAGAGGCTGTCGGCAACCGAAGCGGTTTGTCTAAACTTTATTCCGGGCATTTTACCCATCTGTTTCGGAAGAGAAAAGAAGAAAGTTGTTAGTTTCGTTTTGTCAGAGATATTTTCGAAAAAAGTTTAATCGATAAGAGGTGATTTTAGTATTCGGAGGAACGACAGAGGGACGAAAAGTTGTGCAATTACTGGACGGAGCCGGGAAAAAATATTATTACTCGACGAAAGGCGACCGGCAGCGGCTGGAAAGTAACTATGCAGAACGCCTTTCCGGAGGTATGGATGCTGCCGGGATAGTAGCTTTTTGCCGGGAAAAAGGAGTCGGCTTATTGGTGGATGCCGCCCATCCTTTTGCTGTGCAGCTTCGGGAAAATATCAAGCAGGCAGCTGTGGAACTGGGTGTACCTGTTATCCGTTATGAGCGGACATATCCTGCCCGGGATACGGCTTTCATCTGGTGTGAATCCTGGGAGGAGATAGTCGATTATCTCTGTGAACAGAATATACGCAATCTGTTGGCTTTGACGGGGGTACAAACCATTCCTCGTTTAAAGTCCTACTGGTGCCGGCATAATTGTTGGTTTCGGGTATTGGACCGGGAACAGTCTTTACCTTTGGCAGAAAAATATGGTTTCCCACGGGAAAAATTATTGTATTATGAAGAAGGCGAAGGGATTGAAAAGTTGATAGAGCGTATCCGTCCGGATGCCATAGTGACGAAAGAAAGTGGTACTTCCGGTTATTTTGAAGAGAAAGTGAAGGCTGCTGTAGAAAAAAGAATACCGGTTATTGTATTAAAACGACCGCCTGTACCGGAGGCTTTTTATACGGTGAGGGGAGAGAATGGCTTCCGCCATCAGTTGGAACGTTTATTACCTGGCTTTTTCCCTTTGAGAACAGGTTATACAACGGGTAGTTGTGCCTGTGCTGCGGCTAAGGCTGCTTTCATAACGCTGGTCTCCGGAACGGTTTTACGAAATTGCCGGTTTGTCCTGCCTTGCGGGGAAGAGATGGAGTTGCCGGTGGGGCTTGTCAGCAGGGAAGAAGGGCGGGTCACTTATTCCGTTGTGAAAGATGCAGGGGATGATCCCGATATCACCAACGGATGCGAAATACGTGCTACCGTAAATTTTAATACCACCCATGAGCTCCGGTTTTTACCGGGCGAGGGGGTAGGAGTTGTAACTTTACCCGGATTGGGATTGGAAATCGGGGCTCCGGCCATTAATCCGGTTCCCCGCCGGATGATGGAGGAAGAGTTGCGGAAATTACAGTCTTTTTATAAAATTTCCCAAGGTATAGATATTATGCTCACTGTGCCCGGGGGAAAAGAATTGGCATTGAAAACGTTTAATCCCAAATTAGGGATAGAAGGCGGAATTTCGATTATCGGGACTTCCGGTGTTGTCAAGCCTTTTTCTGCTGAAGCTTTTGTGGCTACTATCCGGAAAGAAATCCAGGTAGCCGGAGCATTGGGATACAAACATATTGTGATTAATTCCGGAGCTAAAAGTGAACGGATAGTAAGAGAACGTTTTTCGGAATTATCTCCACAGGCTTTTGTCCATTACGGAAATTATATCGGGGAGACTTTAAAAATAGCGGAAGAGGAAGGTATAAGTCGCATCACTATGGGCATAATGATTGGAAAGGCTGTCAAATTGGCTGAAGGACATCAGGATACTCATAGTCGTCATGTTCTGATGAACCGTGATTTTATTGTCACGCTGATGCAGGAGTCCGGAGTTGAGGAAGCCGTTTGGGAAAAGGTTAAGCAGATCACTTTAGCCCGGGAGCTCTGGTCTTTGTTACCCCAGAATCATCCGTTTTTCGAATTATTGGTCCGAAAATGTCAAGAGGTGTGTGCCCCTGTATTTAAAAACGGTAGCCTGGAAATTATCTTAATTCCGGAGACGAGTGAAGGATTACTTAGTCCTGATAGTCTGTTTCCCTGAATCCTGTCCTATATTTCCGGATATATTCCCGCTTTTTCTCTTTATCCCTCTCAAATTTTTAGGATAAGTTTAAACTCTCTGTTTCTTATGGAGAGGAAGGAATTAGCTTGAAAATATTTTATTTGTTTTGCAAATTTTTCCAATTCTTGTTAACATTGCAGTTGTGGTATGGCTTTAAAATTTTAATAATCTAAATAAAAAGAAAATGTTAAGTAAAAAATTGGAAAATGCTTTAAATGAGCAAATCAATGCTGAATTTTGGTCAGCTTATTTGTATTTATCGATGTCTGCAGATTTTGCAGTAAAAGGTCAGCCGGGTTTTGCAAACTGGATGCATATACAGTTTAGGGAAGAGCAAGATCATGCCATGAAATTGTTCAATTATTTGATTTCAAGGGGCGGACGTCCGGAATTAAAGCCGATTGCTGAAGTAAATACTCAATGGGAGTCGCCTTTAAAAGCTTTTGAGGATACATTGGCTCACGAAATGAAAGTAACGGCCTTAATCAATGATCTTTATTCCTTAGCGACCGAAGAGAAGGATTATGCCACTCAGTCCATGTTGAAGTGGTTTGTGGACGAGCAAGTGGAAGAAGAAGCTGCTGCACAGGGAATTATCGATGCTCTCCGGATGATTAAAGACAATGGTTTCGGTATATATACTTTGGATAAAGAACTGGGCACGCGCGTTTATACTCCGATTGCTGCCGAGTAAAGAAATTGAATTTTTATAAAAGATTGTTTTAATTAATTTTAAAACAATCTTTTAACTTTAGAGAGGGGCCTCTTGTTTTTCCTGGGGGCTTTACTGTTTTATATTCCTTTAAAGAGAGGAGTGTTTGTACCTTATTATCCGACCTCTGTTTTCAGGCAAAAGCGTATTCACGGATCCTTCTTTTATAAATATTTCCGGAAAATGTCCTGTTCAATGTTTTGTTTTTAAATATTCTCCCACTTGTTTTAACAAGTCTGCTATAGTCGTTACGATGCGGGGAGGTTGTTGAGGAAAATGTAGTATAAATTCAGGACTTTGCAGATTACCGGTTTCGATTACTACTTCTGATTCTACTTTTCGGTCTGCCAGAATTTCGTTCCGTTGTAAAGCTTTGCGGGCCATGGCGTATTTTTGTCCGTGTCCGGTCAGCCGGATTTTGTAGCGGTAGTGATTCGTGATGCGGAAAAGGCCGGTTTCTAAATCGAAAGTAATTCCTTTGCGGGCAAAGAAATGGCTCAGGTGTCCGTTCAGGGCTAAATCTTCAGGGGTACCTGTGGTCAGTCCGTTTACTTTGTCCATAAGCCAGATCTTATCAGCGATTTGAAGGGCCAATTCTAAATCGTGTGTGGAAAGAAAAATTGTTTTATGGGATTCACGGGAAAGCCGGTGAAGCAATTGCATGATTTCTACTTTGCTGGGAAAATCCAGGAAGGCAGTGGGTTCGTCCAGGATGATAATGGGAGTTTGTTGTGCTAGTGCTTTGGCAATCATTACCTTCTGTCGTTCGCCATCGCTTAGCGTATGGGTCAGGCGGTGGGCCAAGGGGCGGATGTTTACCGTGTCAATAGCGTTGGCAACGATTTGCTTATCGGCTGAACTGAGTTTTCCCCAAAATCCGGTATAAGGACTACGGCCCATACCTACTAATTCCGTTACGCTCATATTGCGGATGTCACATTTTTCGGTCAGAACGATACCCAATAAGGTAGAGAGTTCTTTGTCAGAGTAACTGCTTACTTCTTTTCCCAGTAAATCGATTGTTCCTGCTAATTTCGGCTGAAATGCAGAAAGGGTGCGGAGAAGGGTAGATTTTCCGACGCCGTTTGCTCCGAGTAGACAAGTCAGTTCCTGATTGTAGATGACAGAATTGAGATGCTGGGCGACAATTTTCTGATTTCCTTTCGTTTTGTAACCGATAGAAAGGTCCCGTATAGATAGGGTAGCTTGTTTATTCATTCCATTCATTTTTACGTTTACGGAATAAAACAGAGGCCACCACCGGAGCTCCGATCAGGGCAGTGACGGAATTTACCGGGAGGGCTCCTTCGAAACCGGGCATACGGGCAATGAGATTACAGAGCAAAGCCAGGGCTGCTCCCAATGACATACTTGCCGGCATCAGCATGCGATGGTCGGAGGTTTGGAAAATCGCACGGCAGAGATGGGGAACTGCCAGTCCTAAAAAGATGATGGGACCGCAATAGGCTGTTACAATTGCGGTCAGAACGCCGGAGCAGGCAATGACTTCTATACGGGCCCGTTTGATATTTAGTCCCAGATTCCGGGCGTATCCTTCACCCAATAATAACAGATTTAATGTTTTTACAAGTAAGAAAGAAAGAGGGATCAGAACGAGCATCAGACTGACGAAAAGCGTCATTTGATTGCCGGATACGCGGGAAAAACTTCCCAGGCCCCAGATTACGTAAGCTTTGATATCTTCTTCCACACTGAAAAATTTTAGCACTCCTATTACGGCGTTGGCAATGTAACCGATCATCACTCCGACAATCAATAGGGTAACATTCCCTTTTATTTTTCGGGAAGCGAAAACGATGAGGGACATAACGGCTAAGGCTCCTGCGATGGCTGCGACCGAGAGGGCAACTTCCCCGATAAAGCCCAGACGACTAAGGGCGACGCCTCCTATGCTGCCTGAAAATAATACGACAAAAGCGACTCCCAGGCTTGCGCCGGAACTGATGCCGAGTACGGAAGGACCTGCTAACGGATTATGGAAAACAGTTTGCATTTGCAAACCGCTGATGGATAAGCCGGCTCCTGCTACCAGGGCCGTCAGGGCTTGAGGAAAACGGGATTTCCAAATGATATTTTGCCAGGACTCCGGTTCGTTACCTCTATCCAGGAGGATATTTCCGATAGAAGAAAGAGGAATGGATACCGATCCCCATACTAAATTCAAAAATAAAAGGAGAAGGATAGAAAAGGTAATTAAAAAAATTCCTATGCTATTTTTACCCGGATACCTCATGGCAGATTATTCTTTTAATAAATTGTAATAAACGGGAGTATAATCGGGTAATAATTCCGGATGAAATACTTTTATAAAATCGGAGAGCAGCACATCCGGTTCCATCGGCATTTCTTCGTAATAAGCTTTTTCCCGCATATTGCAGTAAATGACACCTTTCTGCCGGAAAGCCCGGAAATCTGCATACCGTGCGTCCTGGGCTTTCAAGGCTTCATAAGAATAATTACCGGGAAAACTGTTTAGGATCCGCCAGTAATCTGCCCGGTCTGCTTGATTATATACTGTTTCAAAATCCAGGTGTATGCCTCCGGAACGGAGATCGTCTTTCAAAAAGTAGTCGGCTCCGGCATCCTGAAAAACCTGAGCTAGAAAACTGCGTCCTCCTACGGCATACCAGGTCCCTCCATGTATTTCTCCGCTCAGAACGACCGGCCGGCTTTGGAGGTTAGCGGTCCGTTTTTTCAAGGTATTGTACCGGTTCTCGATGCCGTTAAAAATTTCACTGGCTTCTTTTTCTTTGCCGGTCAATAGGCCGATGAGTTTGATCCATTCAGCTTGTCCTAAAGGTGTCGTTTCTTTATAGCCCAGATGGGGGATAAGGGGGATGTCCACTTCTTTCATCGCATCATATCCGCCTTGTTTAAAAGGAGAGATCAGAATCACATCCGGGGCCAGGCTCATGATAATTTCCGGATCGAAGTTTCCTTCGATACCGATCTTTTGAGTTTTGCCTTCAGCCATCTGTTGGCGGATTTTTTTATTTTTCAGAAATCGGGTACTACTGATCCCTACGACTTTCTCTGTGGCCTTCAGGCGGATAAAATTGGAAAGTTGTAAAGATGTCATGCAAATAAACCGGTTTATCGGAAGGTCGAGAGGCGTTACCCCTGTCGGAATGGGGGGCGTCGTTCCTTTTTGCCGGAGAGCGAAGCAATATTCCGAGCTGTTCGGAGATTGAGGATCCTGAATACGCAATAGAATATAGCCTTGCCGGTAATCCAATTTAAAACCTTCTGCATAGCGAATGTCCGCCTGCCGGACAGAAATTTCCGGAGGGAAGGTTTCCGTAGCGGCCGATTGTTTAGGAGATTGGGAATGACAGCAGACAAACAAACTACTGCATAATAATAGAAGAGAAATAAAAATACACTTCATTTTCTTTTCCTCCGAAAGATTAATTAATACTCCATTTTCGTATCGGCAGGTTTTCTGACTTGTCATTTTTTCTCCTTCCCAAAGCTATTGACTTCAGTGGATGTTTTTGAAAAAATCCGCTTTTAGGCGATAAAGACATTACAGCTGCGGGGACAGTTCCGGATTCTCACAGGATTCCCTTATCTTTCCTTCAGGAAAGTACCGACGCATGCGCAAAGATAGCATTAATATTTTGACTGCTTTTATTTTTTTCTGATTTTTGCGGAGGAATGGAATCTATTAATATTGCAATTTATGAATGGAAAGATCACTGGGGTTTCTTTGGGACCGGGAGAACCGGAACTGATCACTGTAAAAGCATTAAAAACTCTACAGGCAGCAGATGTCATTTTTTGTCCGGCTACCCTTCGGGGGAAAGAGGAGAGAGAATCAAAAGCTGCTCGTATTCTGGAAGCTTTAGGGATAAATACAGCAAAAATCCGCCTTTTTTTAGTACCTATGTCAACCGACCGGACGGCTGTCAATAAAGTTTACGACGAAATCTGTAAGGAAATGGCAGAATGTGCGGGGGCGGGACAGAAGGTGAGCCTAACTGCCGAGGGAGATGCTTGTTTTTATTCTTCAGCTCATTATATTTTCGAAAAATTACAACGACTTGGCATATCGGTAGAAATGATTGCAGGTGTACCTGCCTTTATTGCGGCGGGAGCTTCTGTCGGATTACATATTGTAAAACAGCGGGAACGGATGCTGGTGATCCCTGGAGATGTTTCGGCAGAAGAACTAGAGTCTGCTTTGAATCGCGGTTATACGGTGGTTATCATGAAAGTACCTTTGGGGGAAGAAATTGTACGTTCCTATATGGCACATCATCCGGAGGAACATTATTTCTATTTTGAGCAGGTCGGAACTGCAGCAGAATACATAACTTCTGTATATGCAGAAATTCTGAAACATCCTTTTACCTATTTTTCCATTTTGGTCATCCAAGCTGCAAAGAGGCATAAAAATATTACTGAATGATCAAATGGAAGGAATGAGTTATACGCTTACCTATCATTTTTATAGGCTTAGGGCTGCGGATTATGTCAGGGAATATCGGAATGTGGAAAAATTTGAGGCCTTTTGTAAGGAATGCAACCGTTACGATAACTGTTGGGTTTGTCCCCCTTATGAAAAAGACCTGGCTGCCGGATTGCAGACCTATGAATTTGTTTCTCTGATTGGCACGCAGATCGTTCCGCTGCTGGAGGGGAAGCAAAATGCTGCATCCGGACAGGAAAAACAAATCACCGTCTGGCAGTTGTTGAAAGAAGTAAGGGCCAAACTAGATCCCTGTTTGCGGAATTTAGAAATTGTATATCCGGGTAGCCGGGCTTTTTATGCCGGTACTTGTCATTTATGTCCGGAAGGCCAATGCAGGAAAATTTGGAGATTACCCTGCTGTCATCCGGAGTGGATACGTCCTTCTCTCGAAGCTTTGGGATTTGATTTAAGTCGTACGGCAGAAGAATTATTGCAGGTTCCGTTGAAATGGAGTAATACGGAGGAATGGCCTGATTATTGGATGCTGATCAGCGGTATTTTTACACGTTCTGAAGTAAATCTTTGTCCGGAAATTTTTGAATAATTTTCTTCGGGTAGTATTTTCTTGACAAGGGAATTTTAAGATAAATTCATAACTTTAGGGGATTGTTTTTTGGAGGGATTACGTATATTTTTACTGGTATATTCTAAAAGGGAGGAGTAGACTTTGAATAATCATTATAAAAAAGAATACGGAGGAAATAGAAAGATAGGGAGTGTAGGATAAAGTCTGCCTCTTTATTGTCGTTCTGGCTTTAGAACCGTTTTATTTTGTTCCGGATAATTAAAACAAAGATTATGGCACACGAGCATAAGCATGAACATCATTCTCATGAGATGACTTCTTTAAATAAGGCTTTTATTATAGGTATCGTTTTGAATGCCGGGTTTGTCGTCGTTGAATTTATTGCTGGTTTTTGGTACGATTCGCTGGGATTGATTTCTGATGCGGGGCATAATTTAGGGGATGTTGCAAGCTTAGTGTTGGCGATGCTGGCTTTTCGTTTAGCAAAAGTTCATTCCAATACCCGATATACATACGGGTATAAAAAAAGTACCATATTGGTATCTTTACTGAATGCTGTGATTCTGTTGATTGCCGTCGGGTTTATTCTGGGAGAGAGTATAGACAAGTTATTTCATCCTCGTCCGGTGGATGGAGACGCTGTAGCTTGGGTAGCAGGAGCGGGGGTGATCATCAATGCTGTGACGGCCTGGCTTTTTATGCGGGACAAAGAGAAAGATTTGAATGTAAAAGGAGCTTATCTTCATATGGCGGCGGATGCTTTAGTTTCAATAGGAGTTGTCGTTTCGGGTATTCTTATCCAGTATACAGGTTGGTATATTATTGACCCTTTGATTGGAATAGGCATAGTAGGAATCATCGTATATTCCACTTGGGGATTGCTAAAAGGAAGCTTACGGCTTTCTTTGGATGGGGTCCCGATTGGAACGGATTATAAACATATTGGACAGGTAATCACTTCGATTGCCGGAGTGAAAAGCATACATCATATGCATATTTGGGCATTGAGTACGACGGAGACGGCTTTGACCGTGCATGTCGTCGTCGGAAATATGGAGCAAATGGAATCTCTAAAATGCGAGATTAAATCAAAACTCCGGCAAGAAGGAGTAGCTCATGCAACCCTTGAATTTGAGACTCCTGAAGGACATTGTAGCGGGGAAGGATGTGATGTTAACTGACCGTATCGTTTTTCCAAAAAATGAAATAATAACCTTTTTATCGGGAAAAGTTTGTTTTTCCCGATAAATAGGGATTGACGGGAGAGAGATTGTATTTTATTTTTGTCAATAATTAAACAACTGGTTTTATTGATTCTCGATTATTGATGCGCGTAAAAAGCCATAGGAAGCCATATCCCTATGGCTTTTTCTTTAGAAGCCCTGCCTTATCTTAAAAAATTAAAGAAGGAGGGGTATAAAAATTGCAAAAATATAATCTTTTCCTGTTTTTTGTCGTTTATGTTTCATAGCGTTCGATAAATTGAAAATAAGTCTATGAGCCTAAAAGAGCAATATTGGAAATATTCACTTATTGTTATCATATTGCTTCTGGGAGTATTGATCTTCCTGAAGATTACTCCTTTTTTGGGGGGTATTTTAGGAGCGATGACTGTCTATATCCTTTTACGGGAACATATGATCTATCTTACCGACAGAAAACACATCAGGAGAAGCATAGCCGCTATCCTGATATTAATCGAAACCATTCTGTGTTTTCTGATTCCTTTGGCCTTGATTATCTGGATGTTTGTAAATAAATTCCAGGATGCGAATCTGAATCCCCGCAGTATTATCGATCCGGTAACGAATGTAGCGAATTTGATACAGGAAAAGACGGGATATAATTTATTGAGTAAGGCGAATATAAATTCCATATTTGCTCTTTTGCCCCGGATTGGGCAAGTACTGATGGGAAGTATTACCAGTTTCGCCATCAATGTATTGGTTTTACTTTTCGTACTCTATTTTATGCTGATCGGGGGAAAGAAGATGGAGAATTATGTCAATGATTTACTTCCTTTTAACCGGCGGAATAAAAAAGATATTTTGCGGGAATTTCATATGGTTGTCAAATCGAATGCAATTGGTGTGCCTTTGTTAGCTATTATACAAGGTGCTGCTGCCACTATCGGGTATATGATTTTTGGAGCACCGGCGCCTGTATTGTGGGGCGTAGTGTCCTGCTTTGCAACCATTATTCCGGTTATCGGAACTGCCATTGTTTGGCTCCCTCTGGCTTTGTATTTAGGGGCTACGGGGCATTGGGGAAATGCTATCGGATTGTCTGTATATGCTTTGGTTGTGGTTTCGAATGTCGATAATTTGGTTCGTTCTATTTTACAAAAAAAGATGGCGGATACTCATCCTTTAATAACCATTTTTGGCGTCATTATCGGGTTGGCTTTGTTCGGTTTTATGGGAGTTATTTTCGGTCCCTTATTATTGGCCATATTTGCTTTGTGCGTCCAGATATTTAAAGAAGAATACCTGGAAAAGGAGGATTGATGCCGGTTTATTTCCCAATCGTTTCTTATTATTAAACAGTATAAAAACACTGGAAAAATAGTTGGTGTTTCATAAATTATTGGAACACAATGGTCTAAAGTTGCGTATGTATAGGGTAAATTGGAATTTAAAGAACTATCTGAAAAATTCCGAAATCTACTAGCCACTTTGATGGAAAATACACGAAAAACCTTTAGAGGGGGGAGGGATTATGGAGGAGGAGAATTATTAACCTAAATCTGAATATTATGTTTTATCATTCAAAAGAATTACAATTTAATGCACGTGTATCCAAGCCGGATCCACGCTTTGCACGTTTACTACTGGAACAATTCGGTGGAGGTAACGGAGAGTTGAAAGCTTCTATGCAGTATTTTGTACAGGCATTTTGTTGTAGAGACCCTTATCCTGATAAGTATGACATGTTAATGGATATTGCAACAGAAGAAATGGGACACCTGGAAATTGTCGGAGCTACCATACAAATGTTGCTGACCGGAGTAAACGGAGAATTGAAAAATGCAGCAGATCGTACGGAAACTATGAAAATGTTGGACGGAAAAGCTTCTAAAGAAAATTTTATACATGAGGCTATTTTTAATCCGCATTTTGTCGTGCTTTCCGGCGGTGGACCTATGCTTACCGACAGTAACGGAAATCCCTGGTCTGCTACTTATGTCAACGCCGACGGAGATTTGACAGTTGATTTACGTTCTAATATTGCGGCAGAATCCCGGGCAAAAATTGTCTATGAATATTTGCTTAAATTTACGGATGATCCGGACGTGATCGCTACTCTGAATTTTTTGATGACCCGGGAAGTGGCCCATTTCCAGCAGTTTGAAGCGGCTTTGGAGACCATCAGACCGAATTTCCCTCCGGGTGTTTTGCAAAGTGACCCGCGGTATAGTAATTTGTATTATAATAATTCGGCAGGAGAAGATGCCCGTGGTCCTTGGAATGAGGGGGCCAGCACTCAGTTCAAAGAGACCTGGCAATATATAAATGATCCGAAGGAACATGTGGAATCGACAAACGGATTACAGGATATTGACCCCAAAGGAACCGACAGGACATTGGAATCTGTCGAAAAGGACGATCGGGAGTTGAGCCGGGTGAGAAGTGAAGAAGTGAATTCGGCAACTCCTACTAAAGATATACAATGGAGTAATTATCCGGCCTCCCCAAAGGATAAACCCCGCAAACGCAGGGATAAATAAGATGTTCTTTTAAAAGAGTCTATTCTAAAAGGAAAGTTTTACCCTTTGAAAAGTAAGGTTCCTTTAGGAAGGGATTGACGCAGCACTGATTGGTGGAACGAAAGTTCTTGATTTCTGTTTATTTATCAGAACTCAGATTCACCAATCAGAAGTCTGCCCTACTTTCCCGATCCGGTGTATAAAACCCTTAGCCGGTCTAAAAACTTTTTTGTGCAGTTTCATGAAAGTTCTTGTACATTTGCCCGTTTGCTTTTTACGCATTTTCCGATATTTATTCTTTCCTATTTTTTATACTTACCCGTAACCGATTTTAATATTTGTCAAAATTCACCATTTTTGGGGATTGTAATCCATTCTTTTGTCTCTTACTTTTGTAAAGTTTATTAACACAGTAATCAGGAGTAAGTTTGACAAGAATTATATTATTCCCGATATTTGCAATAAAAAAGAAATGACAAAGAACTCTTCCTTTTTTACTTCCGGTATGAAGTTGGCCGATTTAATTCATTTGGATTATAAGTTACTTTTATTACTACCGCGTTTCGGTTTGAATTTAGGATTCAGGGATCAGACGGCCGAGGAATGTTGTGCCCGTGTGGGGGTCTCTTCCCAATTGTTTATCATGATCTGTAATATCTATGCTTTTGAGAATTATTCTCCCCGGAAGGAGGAAATCGACCAGACTGAAATCGATCAGTTGCTTGCTTATTTGCGGCATTCCCATTCTTATTATCTGGACGATCGGATTCAGCGTATACAGGATCAGTTAAAAATAATGTCGGCGAATTCTGATCTGGCCCATCAAAAAATACTGAATCGTTTTTTTGAAGAATATAAGAACGAGGTAATTAATCATTTTGAATATGAAGAGAAAACGGTATTTCCTTATATTCAAAGTATCGGGGTAGGTAAAAAGGCGACTGGATATGAAATTGAGATATTTGAGCAGAATCACAGTAATATCGATGATAAGCTCAGCGACCTGAAAAACATTTTTATTAAATATTGGCCGGCTGATTCCTCACAAAAAGAACGTACTGCTATTTTATTCAATATTTTTTCCTTGGAGGAAGATTTGAGAAAACATACATTTATTGAAGATAAAGTCTTGATTCCGTTGGTTCAGAAATTAGAACAGAATTATGGTAAGTAGAAAACATTATCGGATTGTCCTCATTGAGCCTTCTGCTATCATAACGGCTGGTATACAGGAATTGATCAAAGGGGAAAGAGAATTGGAGGTGGTTGCCGTTTTTGCCGATTGCTGTCATTCTACAGAGCATATCAATGATTTACGACCGGATTTAATTATTTTGAATCCTTTGATTGTAGATTTTAAATACAGACATTGCGTTGAAGATTTGTTTTTAGGAAATGTACCGCTTGTTGCACTGGTTTATCAGTATGTGGAACCGGAAACGCTGAGACATTACCGGGCTGTTATCGATATAGAAGACGAACGGGCGAAGATCGTCCGAAAGTTATTGCAAGTTATGGAAACGGTAACTCCCCGGCAGGATGTACCGGAAGGGAATGAATTGTCGGAGCGGGAGAAAGAAATATTAGTCAGTGTGGCGAAAGGAATGATAAATAAGGAAATCGCCGAACAGCACCATATTTCCATTCATACTGTTATTTCTCATCGAAAAAATATTAGCCGGAAGACCGGGATTAAGTCGGTCGCCGGTTTAACCGTTTTTGCTATACTCAATAATTTATTGGACATAAACGACGTAGAGTAAAAGCTGTTTCGTTTTTATATTCTGTTTGTTTGTAAATTGTTTTTTGCTTGTGGATACGGATTCCCCGGTCCCTAGATAAGGGGAAAAATGGAATTTTTTGAGGGAATCAATGCTTATTTATAGGAGTAAATCGGATTTTAGCCGGGTGAATACACTAAAACTGACGAAGGTTTTTGGGAGAATCAACCGTTTTTATTTTTCTGTCTTTCTGTTTTATAGATCCGTACGGAATGTCGAAGCCGGCAGATTATCTCCGTTGACAAGATTGGCACGGGTAAAAGGTTGCCAAGCATATCTGACAACACAAGGAGCCGTCACCTTGGGAGAGGTAACGATAACCCTGTCATCTTCAATAAAGGCTTTGGCCGGATAAAATAATCCGTCCGGACCGGCTATTTCGAAACAGCGGAGAGCTTGTCCGTCGGAGGTCTTTAAATGGTGACCGTAATCAAATTCCAATATGGCCTGCTTGTTGTGAAAACGGACAGACCGGAATAAAGGACCGGAAGGGGTAATGGATTTACCATAGTTATTGGCCAGGGCCCAGCGTCCCAGACGTTCCCCTATTTCTTTTTTATAGCGCGGATGTACGTCCAGAGAGTCTCCCCGGTCGGAAGAGACTGCCATGCCTGTATAGGGAATTGTTTGAAGCATACGTCGCTGGCTGTCCCGGAATCGGGGCCAGGAAGGTCTGTTAAGACTGGACAGTTGTACATAATAGAAGGGAAGACGGGGAGATTGCCAATAGTGCCGCCAGCTGTTTACCAGCATCGGGAATAGTTGTTCTGCAAGTTCCGTATGATGGGCATTTGATTCGCCTTGATACCAAATGATTCCGGCGATCGGATAGTGCTCCAGGGGAAGTATACCGGCCTCAAAGAGATAGCAGGGTTCATAGGGATGGCGCTGCTCCTTCCGGTTTGCTTGCCGGATATTCTGTCCGGCCCGTTGGCGTACCCAGTCCTGAATCATGTCATTGTGCTTCCAGTCCTGTAGAATGTCGGGAAGATCATATTCCAGCGTTCGCCGGTCTATCCAGGCTTCGCAGGGAGACCCGCCGATTGCGTTTAAAATGAGTCCGACAGGTACATTTAAGCTGTCGTTTAGCATTTTTCCGAAGTAGTAGGCAATGGCAGAAAAATCGCCGATTGTGGCGGTATCTGTTTCCGTCCAGCCTGTGGTACGGTAATACTGCAATCTGTTGAGGGAATCCAGAAAAGAAGGCCGCCATTCCACGGCATTGGTTTCCTCGTAAGGTTGCATATGGAAGAGCCGGATTTGCGGTTGCCAGGCCTGACGGAATGCTGACTGTGCTGTTGCACACTGTTTTAAGGGAAAAGCCATGTTGGATTGGCCTGAACATACCCATACCTCCCCTATCCAGACATTGTGATAGATTTGTTTTTGCCGGGACGTCCGGATTTCCAGGGTATAAGGTCCCCCGGCTTCGAATGGCGGAAAAGTCACTTCCCATTTCCCGTTCTCTCCAGAGCAAGTCGTTTGTTGTTGCCCGGCGATTTTTACCCGGATTTTTTCTCCTTTATCGGCTTTCCCAGAGAGGAGTAAAGGCTTATTTCGTTGTAATATCATATTGTCGGAATAGAGGAGGGGTAGTTGAAGTCCTCCGTAATCTCCCGTCAGGGCTGAATATACCGTTTGCGCTAAAAGGCCGGCCCCTTCCGGATCCGGATGCAGAGCGTCCGGAAAGAGATCGGGCCGGTGATAGAGCGGTTCTTCCAGGTCGATCAGACCCACTTCTGTATGGACGGCTATTTTTTCGATTTCTTTTTGAATTTCAGCGTGCCAATCACGGGTTCCTGAGCGGAAACGGGGATGGCGGTCGCCTATAGGGGTTAAACGGCAGATCCAGATTTTGCATTGGGGATTGGCCGCTTTAAACGAGGCGATCAGCTCTGTATAATCTTTTATAAAATTATCCCGGTAATGAGGCCAGTTTCTCGGGTCGGTATCGTTTAATCCCAGGTGTATCACTACTCGTTCTGCTGCAAAGTCGAGGGCTTGCTGGTATTCCGGCTGGTCGGTATAAGGCCGGTGACCCATTTTGAGGAGAGTGGCCCCGCTTTTTCCGAAATTTTTAACGATATAATTTTCTCCCAGCAATTTTTGTAGCTGAACGGGGTAAGCATTTTTTTCCCGCTCGGGTAACAAATAACCGTAAGTGACACTATTGCCTACACAGGCGACTTTTATTTTTTCTTTTGCAGAAACAAGGACGGGAATGAGTAAAGTAATCCAGAGGTATAAATATACTTTCATTTTTCCTGTAGATAAGGTAATATAATTTCACGCCACAATAAATAGCCTTTCCCTAAAAGATGCAGTCCGTCGTTGGTATATACCGGGTTCATTTTTCCGGAAACCGGATCGACAAAATGAGACCATAAATCGATATAAGTGGCCTGATTTTCCTCGGCTATGAGACGGAGGGACGCGTTGAGATCTTTAGCAGCCTTTCCTTTTGAGGTATGGTCTTTGAATTTTCCGTAACAGTCATTTACGGGGAGTACACTTTGGAGGTAGAGTTTTGTTGCGGGAGAATCCCGGCGTATTTTTTGAAGAATCTTCCGGATATTTTGTGCAATTGTATCGGCTGGGATGCCTTTGGCTAGGTCGTTGATCCCGATAAGTAAGAATAACTTAGCCGGCCGGCCTTTTAGAATGGGATCCAGCCGATCGTATATCCCTGTGGTTATATCTCCGCTAATACCTCTGTTTTTGATACGAATGTCCTGGAACAATTCTCCCCATTCACATCCGTTGGTGATACTGTTTCCTAAAAATATAATATCTTGTGGATCGGTCGGGAGAACTTCAAATAAACTGGCTCTTTGTTCATAAAAGGTAGAGTGTTTTCGTTCCTGTGCCAATGTCGTTGTAAAAAACAAAAAGCTAAAAATCACTATAAAAAATAAATATTTCATTGTCTCTTGTTTTTAGGTTTTATTTTATGAGGAGAATATGTCAAATTTTCGGTCGCTTTTTGTCCATCGGGGGTTACAAAAATTACGGTGAACATCCATTTCTGAAGGCGGATTTCAGGCGTTGAGAATTTTCCGATCGGTAATTTTAGAAATAGTTTGTTCCAACCTTTTTTTAAATGTACTAAAAGCGGAGGCCGGGCAGTACAGTTTTCATTCCCTAGGGCTATTTCGGTAGAAGGAGAGGTATGGGTATTGGTCCAGCGGGGAGGGAGCAGTTCGGTTCCATTTAACCAGATACGGCTTCCCCGGTAATCCCATTTTCCCTGTGGAGGAGGAAGGTCCTTTTCTGAACGCCCGTAATTTTGAAATTCTACCCATAAACCGGTTTCCTGCTTCCGGGGAGAGTATACCCACGTCCAGGCGTAAGCCGTGTGATTTTCCCGGGGTTCTTTCATAAAGCCGGGTATTAAATCTCCCCACACATGCCTGAGGTAGATGCCGGCACCTCTGGCTGTTCGTACGGAATAAGATTGATTTTGATAAAAGTAGGTCTGGCGTAGCTTTTTTTCCGGAGGAAAAGATGCTTCCAGATTTCCTGCGTTGGGGAAGGCATCTGTAATATTCCATTTCACCTGGGTTTGACGGACATAAGGAAATGGATAATGTTGAAAATAATGTTCCTTATGCCAGAGAAGCCGCTTTTCAAAGTCGGCGAAAGCACAGGAAACAGAGTCGTCTTCCGTAGGAAGAAGGGGACCATTCTGGTCGAAATATTCGCTTCCGCCTCCCAGCCAGGCTCGCTCGGCTATGGCTAACAGGCAAGGATAAAAATTATTTTCCAGGAGAATATTTTTTTCGGGTACTACCAAGCGGTCGTTCCAAACGGCTAAAATCACCCCGGCAATGTCCTCGTTTCCGGTTTCGCAATTGTATATCCGGCTGTTGTAGAGTGCAACTAAGTCTCCGAAAACATCATAATGGTTCAGATAATGGAAACGGGAATCAATGGCGGGAATACCGGTTTGGGCTTTTCCCCGATAACTCCACAATTGAGTCATATCGATTTCGCCTTTCTGATAAGGCCAGCCAGGGTTCCAGGAGATTACTTTTTTCCCTTTTGAACGGACATAATTGACCATTTCGGGTACAAAATCCGGATGGGTAAAACGGACTTCGTCTGTACCGATGTGAAGATAAGGAACGTCGAAAACGGTACAGATTTCATCCAGTAATTGTTTTAGGATCATCATGCCTTGCGGACTTTGCATATCGCAACCGAAAGTGCGAACAAAAGCTTCACTGTGTCCCGGCATATCGATTTCAGGAATTAAAAGTATATGATGCTGCTTGCAGAAACGCACCAGTTCCCGGGCTTCTTCCTGGGTATAATACAGGCCTGGGAGGCGGCTCATATTTACACTGTCGTTGAGTTGAGGAAAAATTTTACTTTCTATCCTCCACGCTTGATTTTCTGTCAGGTGCCAATGAAAAGTATTGATTTTATAACGGGAAAGCTGGGCTATTTCCCGTTTTAGTTCTGAAAAGGAAAGATAGCTGCGGCCGGTGTCGTGCATAAACCCCCGGATCCGGAAAGCCGGCCAGTCGGTAACCAAGCAGCCATAAAAATAAGGGCCTTTGGGAGATTTTAACTGTCGTAAGGTTTGGAGGGCTCGGAAAACTCCTGTTTCTGTCAAGGCTTCCAGAAGGATCTTTTGAGAAGTAACCGAAATACGATACGCTTCTTCCGGGTTATTTTTTACCTTCTCCAGGTGGCTGATCAGACGAATTTCAATTACAGGAACGGCCTGGGCGTCCAAAACTCCCCCGACTTCTTTCAAAAGCATTTCACATTCCCGTTCTAATACCGGAGTTTCCAATCGGATGCTGCCGATAAAAAAATGGTCCGAATGAAATGTAATTATTTGTGGTTTGGGTAAAAGCATGGGAAATTCAGCTTGGCCGAATAAACGTATAGGGAAGATTATAAACAGACTGGAAAGATAGATTAAAAGTATCTTCATAGGTACAAAACTGAACTCGAATAATTCTTCCACATTAGAGGAACAAATATAGTATAAAATTTGTTTAAATGTACAAAAATGTAGCGATGAAAACGTTTAAAAGTGAAAACCTTTCAATCTTCGAATGTTTTTTACATTTGAAGATTTTCAGTAAAAATTACATTTGAATGGCGTATTTATTTTAATGATTTTTAAAATCTCTTTGAGTATCTGGGGGTAATTCTGTCAGTTTTCCGATTCTTTTTTTAAGCTAAAATCATTACTTTTGCCCAAAACTGTTTAAAATGGTAGGAAACTATTCGGAGGATTCGATTAAGACGCTCGACTGGCAGGAACATATCCGTTTGCGTCCCGGGATGTATATAGGAAAATTAGGAGACGGTTCGTCCCCGGACGACGGTATTTATATTTTGGTGAAAGAGGTGGTGGACAATTCTATCGATGAGTTTGCGATGGGATGTGGTTCGGAAATTGTTATAACGGTGGAAGACCGTAAGGTAACGGTACGGGATTTTGGCCGGGGTATACCTTTGGGAAAATTAGTGGATGCTTCTTCTAAGATGAATACAGGTGCAAAGTATGATTCTGAAGCATTTAAGAAATCTGTGGGCTTAAACGGAGTGGGTATTAAAGCGGTGAATGCTTTGTCGGAAAGTTTTGAAATACAATCTTTCCGGGAGGGAGAGACGAAATATGTCCGTTACAACCGGGCTAAAATTGTAGAAGAGCGGGAAATAGAGCCGACCCAGGAACCGAATGGAACACGGGTGACTTTTTTGGCAGATAAGGAAATATTCGGGAATTATTCTTATATTGCTGAATATCTGGAGGCGATGGTTAAAAATTATGTGTTCTTGAATACGGGTTTGGTAATTGTATTTAACGGGCATAAGTTTTTTTCCAAACGGGGATTGTATGATCTGTTGACGGAAAACATGAATGGGGAAGGACTTTACCCGATCATTCATCTGAAAGGAAATGATATCGAGATGGCCATGACGCATGGCCGGCAATATGGGGAGGAATATTATTCTTTTGTCAATGGGCAGCATACGACACAGGGGGGAACGCATTTGAATGCTTTCCGGGAAGCTTTGGGAAAGACTATACGGGATTTTTATAAGAAAGATTTTGATATTTCAGACATACGGACTTCCATTATCGGAGCGATCAGCATAAAAGTGCAAGAGCCTGTGTTTGAATCCCAGACAAAGACAAAATTGGGGTCGAAAGATATAGCTCCGGAAGGCCCTACGGTCCGGAATTTTGTTATGGATTTTATAACGAAGGAGCTGGATAATTATTTGCACCGGAATCCGGATACGGCCGAATTATTGTTGCGGAAAATTGTAGAGACGGAAAAGGAGCGTAAAGCCATGTCGGGGGTACAAAAAATTGCCAGGGAAAGAGCTAAACAGGTCAGCTTGCACAACCGGAAATTGAGGGATTGCCGGGTGCATTTTAATTCCTCTCACGAACGGAAAAATGAATCTTCGATTTTTATTACCGAAGGGGATTCTGCCAGCGGTTCTATTACAAAGGAACGGGATGTGAATACTCAGGCCGTGTTTAGTTTGAGGGGAAAACCGCTGAATTCTTATGGATTGACGAAAAAGGTCGTCTATGAAAACGAAGAATTCAATCTTTTACAGGCGGCTTTAAATATTGAAAACGGATTGGAAGATTTGCGGTATAATAATGTGATCATTGCGACAGATGCCGATGTAGACGGTATGCATATACGGCTTTTGTTACTGACATTTTTCTTGCAATTTTTCCCGGATTTAGTACGTTCCGGACACGTTTATATTCTGCAGACGCCTTTGTTCCGGGTACGGAATAAAAAGGAAACTTCTTATTGTTATACCGATGCTGAGCGGGAAAGTGCTATAAAAAAATTAGGGCCGAAACCGGAAATCACCCGTTTTAAAGGTTTGGGGGAAATTTCTCCCAACGAATTCCGGAATTTCATAGGGAAAGATATTCGTTTGGAACCGGTGAGAATTACCAAAGGCGATACCATTGCAGATGTGTTGAGTTATTATATGGGGAAAAATACCCCTGAACGACAGGATTTTATCATCGACAACCTATATATAGAAAAAGATGAATTGAGGTGAAGATTTCTCATTCAGTATACAGCTTAAATAAATTTTAGGGAGGAATGATAAATTGAAAATAAAGGGAATATGGATAAGGAGAATTTGATCGGGGAAGAAGAGAGTAAAGACGAACAGAAGTTACCTACAGAGGGTTTACAGGAAGAGGAAAATCGGTCCGAAAATGACGGAATATCCGAAAAACCGGAAGAAAATGGGAAGATACGGTCGATACAGCATCTTTCCGGTATGTATCAGAAGTGGTTTTTGGATTATGCCTCTTATGTAATATTAGAACGTGCCGTACCCTATGTGGACGACGGGTTGAAACCGGTACAAAGGCGTATTTTGCATTCGATGCGGGAAATGGATGATGGCCGCTATAATAAAGTGGCCAATATTATCGGGAATACGATGAAATATCATCCGCACGGGGATGCTTCTATCGGGGATGCTTTGGTACAACTCGGACAAAAGGATTTACTGATTGATTGCCAGGGGAATTGGGGAAATATCCTGACGGGGGATGCTGCTGCTGCTCCCCGTTACATTGAGGCCCGTTTATCTAAATTCGCTTTGGACGTGGTGTTTAATCCGAAAACCACGAATTGGAAACTTTCGTACGATGGCCGGAACCGGGAACCGGTGACTCTTCCGGTGAAATTTCCTCTATTATTGGCACAGGGAGTGGAAGGAATTGCTGTCGGTTTGGCGTCTAAGATTTTGCCTCACAATTTCAATGAATTGGTAGATGCTTGTATTGCTCATTTAAAAAATGAAAATTTTGTACTTTATCCGGATTTTCCGACCGGAGGAATGATCGATGTCAGTAAATACAACGATGGACTAAGGGGAGGGAATGTAAAAATCCGGGCCAAAATCGAAAAAGATAACAATAATAAAGTGCTGAAAATTACGGAAATTCCGTATGGACGGACCACTTCTACATTGATCGATAGTATTATCAAAGCAAATGATAAAGGAAAAATTAAAATCAAAAAAATAGATGATAATACTGCTCGTAATGTAGAGATTATGATTTATTTGGCACCCGGAGTCTCTTCTGATAAGACGATAGATGCTTTATATGCTTTTACAGATTGCGAGTTGTCCATTTCTCCGAATTCTTGTGTGATTGAGGATGAAAAACCTTGTTTTATGCCTATTCCCGAGATATTGAGGAAATCGGCAGACGATACGGTGACGCTGTTGAAGTTGGAATTGGAAATTCGTTTGTCGGAATTGTCGGAAGAATGGCATTTTGCTTCTTTGGAACGGATTTTTATCGAAGAACGAATTTATAAAGACAAAAAATTTGAAGAGAGTCCGAATTTACAAAAAGTGCTGGCACATGTGCACGAAAGATTAAAGCCGTTTTTACCTCAGCTTTGGCGGAAGGTTACGGACGAAGATATCAAGCGTTTGCTGGAGATAAAAATGAAACGGATTCTTAAATTTAATTCCGAAGAAGCAGAGCGTTTTATCAAGGGTTTGGAAGAGGAGATTAAGCAGGTAAAACACGACATCGCAAATATTATTCCTTATACGATTGCTTATTATAAGCGCATAAAGACCAAATACGGAAAAGGGAGGGAACGGAAGACGGAAATCCGGAATTTTGAGAATATAGAAGCTGCTAAGGTCGTTATTGCCAATGAGAAACTATATATTAACCGGGAGGAAGGCTTTATCGGTACAGCTTTGAAAAAAGACGAATTTATCTGTGAATGTTCCGATATGGACGAAGTGATTGTCTTTAAAAAAGACGGGAGTTATTATGTGAGCAAGGTGGCGGATAAAATCTTTGTAGGGAAAGATGTATTGTATGTAAATGTTTTTAAGAAAAACGACAAGCGTACTATCTATAACGTTATTTACCGGGACGGCCGTTACGGAAGTTCTTATGTCAAACGGTTTAATGTAACGGGAGTTACCCGGGATAAAGTATACAATTTGACAAAAGGGACTTCAGGTTCCAGGGTACTTTATTTTACGGCCAATCCGAACGGGGAAGCCGAAGTGGTAAAAGTCTGTTTGAAGCCGAAGCCTACTCTCAAGAAGCTGGTATTTGAGTACGATTTTGCAGATCTCGCCATAAAAGGCCGGGATTCTCAAGGAAATTTACTATCGAAGAACGATGTGCATAAGATCAGCGTTGTCCAAAAAGGAGTGTCTACTCTCGGAGGGCGGAAAATCTGGTTTGATGAAGATGTATTTCGTTTAAATACGGACGAAAGAGGAAAATATCTGGGGGAATTCCAGGGAGAAGAACGGATATTGGTGGTCAATAAAAACGGGACATATTATACTTCTTCTTTTGATTTGACCAACCATTACGACGGGGAATATTTGATTATTGAAAAGTTTGACGAACGGAAAGTTTGGTCGGCTGTCTTTTTTGATGCCGAGCAACAATATTATTATTTGAAGCGCTTTCGGTTTGAAGAGACGACCAAGATATTGTCTTTTATCGGAGAAGGGGCTGGTTCCTGTTTAGTGGGCTTGAGTTGCGAAAGACATCCGCAGTTTGAGATTTTCTTTGGCGGAAAATATGCAAATCGTCCGGCTGAAGTGATACGGGCAGATGAGTTTATCGCCGAGAAGTCCTATAAGGCTCGGGGAAAGCGATTAACTACCTATGAAGTAAAAAAAATCCGGGAAATTGAACCTTTGGTGTTGGAAGAGGAAAAAGAAATTAATTCGGAGGTGGAATTTGAAGTGACCAATCCCTCGGAGCTGGCAGACGGGGAAGAACAGATGAAATTGGAATTTGATTAAAAGGATGATAGGTAAGGGGGAGAGGGGAGATTTTACGTCCTCATTACTGTAATGTTATTCAGTGTTGGAATGAAAATTTTTTTAGTCGGATATATGGCCTGCGGCAAATCTCGTAAGGGACGTGTTATGGCAAAGGAGCAGGGGAGGCGTTTTATTGATCTGGATGCTTATATCATCGATCGGGAAAAATGTAGTATTGCAGAAATTTTCACCCGGGTAGGCGAGGGAGGATTTCGTAAATTAGAAACCCGCTATTTACAGGAGGTATGTGAGTTGTATGAAGATTTTATACTCTCTACGGGAGGAGGCACTCCTTGTTTTAACGGCAATATGGAATATATGAATCAGCAGGGACATACTATTTTTTTGAATACTGATATCAGCATCTTGACGGCTCGTTTGATTCGGGGAAAACAAAAACGTCCTCTTGTAAGTGGTTTGAAGGATGAGGAAATCCACGATTTTGTAAGGAAACACCTGGAACAGAGATTGCCTTACTATAAAATGGCAAAAGAAGAAATAAAAAATAATCTTTTTGAGGGGCAGAGCGGAGGAGAATTTTGATTTGAGAATGTAACTTCAGTCTCCGTAAAAAGGTATAAAGTATAAATAAATGAAAAATTCTGTTTTAATTATAGTATTTATTGTCAGTATTATGGTTACATCTTGTAGTAATAGTCGTCCTCCGGAAGGGAATATCCCGACTCAGGATGCGATTCAGAATCTTATGTCACGGAAGAGCGTACGTAAATATTTGGAAAAGCCGGTGGAAGAAGAGAAAGTGCAGATATTATTAAAAGCCGGTATGGCTGCGCCTACCGGAAAGGATGTGCGTCCCTGGGAATTTGTTGTGGTAACAGAACGTTCCCTATTGGATGCCATGGCAGAAGCTTTACCTTATGCTAAGATGTTGAAACAAGCCCCTTTGGCAATTGTTGTATGCGGGGATACTACTAAATCTTCTTATTGGTATTTGGATTGTTCTGCTGCAACAGAAAATATTTTGCTGGCGGCTGAAGCATTGCAGTTGGGGGCCGTGTGGACGGCAGCTTACCCCTATGAGGATCGCATGGCAGTGGTAAAGAGAGAAATCCGACTGCCGGATCATATTCTTCCTTTATGTGTCGTACCTGTCGGTTATCCGGCCATTCCTCATAGTCCTAAGGAAAAATACGACGAAATGAAAATCCATAAAAATCAATGGGAATGAGACTTTGCAGGCAAAAGTTATTCCTGAGATCCGAAAGATAGCAATTTCTAAAATGATAAGGGATAGGATAAATAATTAATATTTTTTTAGTTTTCCTATTTTTATCATTATATTTGCCTGCTCTATTGTGGCAACAACAAAGGGATGGGAGGAAAGAGGCCTGTATCATTTTATTATCTGTAATTTTTGAGGCTTTTGAAGAAAGTCTGCACTTTATAAACGACATTAAAACTAAACGTATGGGAAAATATAGGAATATCGTAATTCTCTTGTTGTTGAGCCTGTTAGGGGTTTCTTGTGTGTCTTCCAAAAAAGTTATTTATTTACAAGATGTAGAGGTGAATGAAAGGATTAAGACTGCGTCTGAATATAAGACCGTGATACATCCGGATGATTTGCTCTCTATTATCGTTTCTTGTGACGATTTTGAAGCAGCGACTCCTTTTAACAGTCCGATGATCGGTTTGGGACGGGAAATCACGAATTCTCAGCAGGGGGCTCAGCAAGGATATATCGTCGATAAAGAGGGATATATCGATTTTCCGGTACTAGGCCGTATTAAAGTAGACGGAATTACCCGGAATCAATTGTCGGAATTATTAAAGGAGAAATTATCCACTTACTTGAAAAATCCGATTGTCACGATTCAATTTCTCAATTTTAAAGTAACCGTTTTGGGAGAAGTAAAGAATCCAGGAAGTTATAAAGTAACGACAGAACGTATCTCTTTGTTAGATGCCTTGGGAATGGCAGGAGATTTACAGATTAGCGGAAAACGGAAAAATGTACTTCTGATCAGGGAATCAGGGAATGAAAAACAGTTTGCCCGCATTGATCTGACTTCTTCCGATTTTGTCGATTCACCTTTCTTTTATCTGCAACAAAATGATGTCATCTATGTAGAACCTAACAAAGGAAGAGTTGTGGGAGGAAACATGGGTACTTTCTGGACGTATGTGGTGTCCAGTATATCGACAATCGTCGCTATTGTCGCACTTATTGTGAAATAGAAAACCTTATAGCCGGATCGGAAGGCAGAAACAGAATTTTAGAATAGTTAGATTTACATTTTTCAGGATAACGATATGAACGTAAATGAACAGGAACAATTAACCCGGAACGAAGAAGAAAGCATTGATTTCAGGGAATTATTTTTTAAATTATTGATTCATTGGCGTTGGTTTGCCATAGCAGTGCCTGTCTGTATAGCATTAGCTGTGTATATTTATATGATCCAGACTCCGATTTATAATGTGGAAGCTAAGGTGATGATCAGTGATTCGAAAAAAGGAGAACTGGGAACGAATGTGATGATGAAAGAACTGGGATTTATACAGGGAGGGGATATGTTTGTGGAAAATGAAATTGTAGAACTCCAGTCCAAAAATCTGATGCGGGAAGTGATAAAGGATTTGGAATTAAATATCAGTTATATTAAAGAAGGTTTTCCCCGAGACCGCAATTTATATGCTTCTACTCCGATTAAAATTTTAATTGATCATCCAGAGAATATTCAGGATACTTCTATGATCATCACTACCTATAAAAGTGGTAAAGTGGTGATCAAAGATCGGGAAGGAGTGCTGATTTATGAAGGCGAATATTCTCAGGCGATTCCGATGGGAGACTATCAGATCTCCGTAGAAAAAGTCGATACAGCTTTCCGGGATGATGAGTTATTGGTACAATTGAGTTCTTACGAATCGGCAACCGATCGTTATCATGCTAATTTGTCTGTCAATTTACTGGGAAAAAATACGAATGCTGTCAGTATTTCAGTAAAAGATGCCATTCCGGCCCGAGGGATAGATTTAATCAATGCTCTTATTCGTCTTTATAATGATAACGGTGTAACCGATAAACAGTTGGTTTCTACCAAAACCGTCGAATTTATCAACGAACGATTGAGTGTTATCAACCGGGAATTGGGGAGTATTGAAACCGATGCAGAACGGTTTAAAAAAGAGAACCGCTTGACGGATATTACATCCGATGCAGCTATGGTCATGGAGAGGAAAAAAGCTGCGGATGCGGAATTATTGAAACTAGAGACGGAACTGGCTGTTGTAAAAAGTATCCGGGCTTTTTTGGAACAGAAAGGAAATGACGAGTTCCGCCTGTTACCGGAAAATCTGGGTTTGACAGACGTTACTTTGGCAAGTGGTATTACGCAGTATAATGAAATGGTGTTGCGGAGAAATAAGTTGTTGATGACGGCTAATGAAAGCAACCCCTTACTGATCAGTTTGAGTAACCAGTTGAAGGCTTTGAAGAATAATATTCAGATCGCTATCGGGAATGTAGAAAAAAGTCAGGAAATTAAAATCAACAGTTTGCGTCAGGAAAATGTGTCTGTAGACAAGTTGTTGACTTCCGTACCGACCCAGGAGCGCCAATACCGGGCTATTGCGCGTCAACAGGAATTGAAAGAAAATTTGTTCTTATTCCTCTTGCAAAAACGGGAAGAAGCGGAAATTGCAAAACTGATGTATGTACCGGCAGCTAAAATTATAGAAGATGCCCGTAGCGGTAAATCTCCGGTATCTCCTAAGAAGATGCTGATTATACTGGTAGGATTGATCGTCGGTTGTGCCGTGCCATTCGGTATTATTTTCCTGAAAGATATGGTCAATTCCAAAGTGAGGGGGCTGGAAGATGTGGAGAAAGCCGTAAAAATTCCGGTTTTGGGAAGTTTGCCCGAGTTACCGGTTGAAAAAGTCAAGATATTCAAAGGAAATTTTGCTTTGGAAGAATCCATGCACCTGATCCGGGAAAATCTGAATTATATGATTAACCGAAAGGACGGCTGTCCGGTGATTATGGTTTCTTCTACTATCCCCGGAGAAGGGAAATCATTGGTATCCTCGCATTTGGCTACTGCTTATGCTAAAGCAGGTAAAAAGATCGTTGTATTGGGATGCGATTTACGAAATCCCCGAATGAATGAATTCTTTGGGAAACCACAGGGGAAAGGTTTGTCTGCCTGGTTGGCCGGAATAGAAGACGATGTGAATAAGGTGATAGAACAGATCGATGAGAATCTATATGCCATCTTCGGCGGTACGGTGCCCCCGAATCCGACGGAATTGGTATCTGGGGAAAGAATGCATCAATTATTGACAAAATTGAAGGCTGAATTTTCTTATATTATTTTGGATACTCCTCCGCTGGGAGTTTTGGCGGATGGATTTACGTTGAGTAAATATGCAGATGCTTGTGTATACGTGGTCAGAGCAAATGTATTGGATAAGAAAGCCTTAAAATTAGTTGCTGAATTAGATCGGGAAAAGCGGATTAATAATTTGGGAATTGTTTTGAACGGAGTGAAGATGGTACATGGGAAGTACGGCTACGGTTATGGTTATGGTTATGGCTACGGTTACGGTTATGGCTACGGCTATGATTCGGAAGAAAAGCATGAGCATTCCAAAAAACACAAAGAAGAGAAGTAAATGGGATGGTTTGGGAGTCGTAAACAATATTTTTCTTATCGGCATGATATGCATGCGCACCTTTTACCGGGTTTGGACGATGGGGTGAAGACCTTGGAGGAAGCGGTAAAATTGGTGGAAAAAATGAGGAAATTAGGAATTGAACATTTCTCATTGACGCCTCATGTTGCTTATCCGGCTATGCCCAATAGTATAGAAGATATCCAAACGACTCTGGCAATTTTAAAAAAAGCTTGTCCGGAGGTGCCTATAGAAGCAGGAGCGGAGTATCGGGTAGGAGAGGAAGTTTTCCAATTGGCGGAAGAAGGAAAGATGTTGCCTTTTTATCAGCAATATATCTTGATTGAGAATAGTTTTCTGGCGGAGTCGATACATTTGGAGTCTTTGATTTTTCTCTTGCGCGCTAAAGGATATGTCCCGGTATTGGCCCATCCGGAGCGATATAAGTTTTATTATAATCATTTTCTGGAGAAATGTCAGGATCTGGTCAAAAAGGGTTGTCTTTTACAAGTGAATTTACTTTCTTTGGCCGGATTTTATGGAAAAGAAACAGAGAAGATCGCTTGGCAATTATTAAAGTCGGGAATGGTGAGCTTTGTGGGAAGTGATGCTCACCGTATGAATTATGTAGAAGCTTTGGAAGATTTTCTTTATAGCCGGGCAGCAGACAAGCTCAACTCTTATCCCTTGCTGAATCGTTAATACTCCTTTTCTTCCTTTGACTTGGCAAAAGCACCTAAGCCGAATAGGGCGAAGTCGTAGCGGATGGGATCTACGGGATCAAATTCCCGGAGTCGCTCTGTCAGTTCTGCAACAGCTTGGGCATCATTTTGTTTGCGATGGAGCAGGCCCAAATTGCGGCTTACATTTCCCGTATGTAGATCCAAAGGGATCAGTAAGGCGGCGGGAGGGATCGATTTCCACAATCCGAAATCGATGCCACTGGCATCTCGGCGGACCATCCAACGAAGGAACATGTTTACTCTTTTGGCTGCCGATCCTTTTTCCACATTTGCAATATGCCTTAGTACTCTTTTTTCGGCTGGAAGTGCTGTAAATTCGTTATACCAACAACGCAACACCTGGAACATATCCTGATGTTGCTGGTAAGCCTGTGTAAAGATTTTTTCCAAACCTCCTTTGGTCCGGTAAATGTGAGCTAAAGCCTGTAAAAAATAACAGCAGTCATAGCCGTTAAATGTACGGTGTTTGAAGTTTGTAAAACGTTCAAAATCTGTGTCTTGGGCATTTAATATAAAGTCGTAGGGTGCATAATCCATCAGACGCATAAGTTCTTTACATTTGCGAATAATCGTAGGACGTTGTCCCCAAGCCAGAGACGCCGCCAGAAAACCGGATATTTCAATGTCTTCTTTTTGTTCAAACAGTTTGGGGATTTGAATGGGATCGGTGATTACAAAAAAATCAGAACGACAGTATTCCCGGTATTTATCCTCCAGTAATTCTTTGATTTCTTCCTTTTCCATGTCTTTATTTCTTTTCAAAAACGGCCTTCTGCGCTCTCAATATTTCTCTTTTCCCCGGAGGTCCCGGGAGCTTTTTTAACATAAATCCCAGGTTTCGAAGAGCTTGCTTGACACTCCCTTTTACACAATAGGTAACCAATATCCCTCCCGGTTTAAGGGCTTTATGAAAATTCCGGAATACTTCTTCCGTCCATAAATAAGGCTGAATATCCGGGTTGAAAGCATCGAAAAAAACGATGTCGAAACGGGATTCAAAACTGATTTCCCTAAAATCTTTCTGGTATTTGTGTAAACGAAAGAACGGGCTGATCAGGTTTTCTGTCTCCCAGGGGGAGGTATGCAACCGGTCAAATAGATCCGGGTTTTTAGCAGGAACTTGTGCTTTATAATTGAGTTGTTGGATTTCCTCGAAGGTTAAGGGATATTTTTCAAGGCTGTGGTACTGAAGCCTGATTTTTTGCTTTTCTGCATACAGAAGCGAAAGATAAGCATTTAAGCCTGTTCCGAATCCTGCTTCTAAAATATTCAATTCAGATAAAGGAAAACCGGTGGAATGAGTCTGGAGGTAAAATTCAATTCCCGCCCGGATAAAAATATGTAAGGACTCCTGTATGGCCCCGTGTATCGAATGATAATGTTCATTTAGTGCAGGGACATATAAGGTAGTACTTCCGTCTTCCGTATGAACAAACTGGCGTTTCATATAAGAGAGGAAAGAATTAGAGTAATTTCTCTCTCAGTAAATTTACAAATTCAATGATATCGCTTTCTGTGGTATCGAAAGAGCATACCCAGCGGATTTCCGAAGCGTCTTCATCCCATATATAAAAGAAACATTCTTTCTGCAAGCATTCAATTTTATCCCGCGGGATGATGGCGAATATTTCATTGCCTTCCACTTTTTGAGTAATTTTAATTCCGGGAATAAGTGAAGCTTCGTTTGCCAGTTTTTGAGCCATGCGATTGGCGTGAGCTGCTGTTTTTAGCCAAAGTCCGTTTTTTAATAGAGCGGAGAATTGGGCAGCAATGAAACGGGATTTGGAATGAAGCTGCATCGCTTGTTTGCGGATATAAGGGACATTTTGGCAAACAGAAGTATTGAAAAAAATAACGGCTTCTCCGAACATCATACCGTTTTTGGTTCCTCCGAAACTCAATACGTCAATACCGGCTTTTACCGTAATATCTAAAGGGTCACAATTCAGATATGCTACTGCATTGGCTAAACGGGCGCCATCCATATGGACATAGAGTCCCCTTGCATGGGCAAAATCACATATTTCTTTCAATTCTTCCGGGGTATAGGTCGTTCCGAGTTCCGTACATTGGGTTAACGAAATGATATTGGGTTGTGAATGGTGTTGTTCCCCGAAACCATGCATGTGATTTTGAATAAGTCCGGTATTTAATTTACCGTCAAACGTGGGAACAGTAAGCAGTTTACAGCCTGCCTGTTTTTGGATGGCTCCGCATTCGTCTACATTAATATGGGCCGTTTCTGCACAAATAACTGCGTTGAATGAACGGGCGAAAGCAGAAAGACTGACAATATTGGCTCCTGTTCCATTGTATACGAAAAAGATTTCTATATCTTTCCCGAAGATTTGTTTAAAATCTTGGATTGCTTTTTCTGTATAAAGATCTTCTCCGTAAGAATGTTGATGTCCGTATGCGGCCTCTTTCAGAGCATTGAACACTTCCGGAAGGACTCCGGAAAAATTATCACTACCAAAACCTCGGATACTCATATATGTAAATTAAATAAATAATGGGATAAAGATACCGTTTATAAAAAGAAAGAAAAAATATGTATCAGAAAAAAGATGAAGAAAAGAATAAAGAGGGAAAAGAAACATATTTTTAGGTATTTTCGTAAAATAAAATGCGTTGTGAGGAAGAAGTAAGTGGAGGGGAATAAAGGTTGTAAGTGGGGACGGAAGATAGACGTGATTTTCTGGAAAGAGGGGGATACTCGTATTTACTATGTTAATTACAATTGTTTTATGAAAGATTTTTTATTTCTGGGAAAACCATTACAGAAAGGGCGTTCTTTGCCTTTATTATTCGTTCGGGTATTTATTGCTTGTATGATGTTACTGCATGGAGGTGCAAAATGGATGGCCTTCGGTGAACTGGCTGATAATTTCCCGGATCCCTTGGGGGTTAGTCCGGTGGTATCCCTTGTTTTTTCCCTTTTGGCAGAAGTGGGGTGTTCTGTGCTTCTTTTGTTCGGGCTGTTTACCCGCTTGTCGGCTCTACCTTTGATTTTTAATATGATAATAGCAATATGGGTTATTCATGGGGATGATCCTTTCCAGATGAAAGAACTCGGAATTTTATATCTGGCATTTTATATATTGTTTTTTTGGATAGGAGGAGGACGTTATTCCTTGGATTATGTATTTTTCTGGAAAAGGAAATACAGGAATGGATAATAAAAAACTCCCTGATCAAACAGGGAGTTTTTTATAGAATAGCGATTTTACATCAAGAAACTCAGTAAAGTTCCGGCAGCAACCGCTGATCCGATCACTCCGGATACGTTCGGAGCCATCGCATGCATCAGCAAGTAGTTGGTCGGATCGTTTTTCAATCCCATATTTTGTACCACCCGGGCACTGTCCGGAACTGCGGATACGCCAGCGGCTCCAATCATCGGATTGATCGGATTGCTCTTCGGAGATAACCAGTTCATGATTTTGGCTACTAATACCCCCCCGGCAGTCGCAATGATGAAAGAGAATGCTCCTAATCCGAAGATCAAAATAGAGTCTTTCGTCAGGAATACGTCGGCTTGGGTGGAAGCCCCTACGGTAACTCCCAATAACATCGTGATCGTGTCGATCAAAGCATTGCTGGCTGTATTGGCCAAACGATTGGTTACTGTCGATTCTTTCAGCAAATTACCAAAGAACAGCATACCTAACAACGGAAGTGCAGACGGTGCAATAAAAGCTGTCAGCAACAAACCGATGATGGGGAAGAGTTGTTTTTCCAAACGGCTGACAGAACGCGGAGGACGCATTTTAATTTTCCGTTCGTGTTTTGTAGTCAGTAAGTTGATTACCGGCGGCTGAATTACCGGAACCAAAGCCATATAGGAATATGCTGCAATAGCAATCGGACCGATAAGGTTTTTCACTAAGGTCCCGTCGGCCAGCATGTTTACGCCGTTGGCTAATTTAGAGGAAAGGAAAATAGCTGTCGGACCGTCGGCTCCACCGATAATACCGATAGCACCGGCCTCGGGAGGAGCAAATCCTAACCATAAAGCTCCGAGGAAGGTTACAAATATACCCAATTGAGCCGCTGCTCCCAATAACATCAAACGAGGATTGGAAATCAAAGAAGAGAAGTCGGTCATCGCTCCAATACCCAGGAAGATCAAAGGAGGATACCAACCGTTGATCACACCGGAATAAAGAATATTCAATACCGATCCCGGTTCGTAAATACCCAATTTCAGGTTGAAGGCCTCTCCCATATAGAAAGGAATATTTCCGATAATGATACCCATACCTATCGGAATCAACAACATGGGTTCGTAGTCGAAGCGGATAGCCAGCCAGATAAAAATTAAGGCAATAATGATCATGATCAGGTTTCCTGTCGTGGCATTCGGGAATCCGGTAAATTCCCAGAAATTCTTCATTCCGGCAATAGCGTCGGAATTGTGATAAGCATTCTGGGTCGGATTTGAGAATTCCAGTACATCTCCGTTTATGGTAGCAGTACGGATACCTAAGTTGACCATTACATCGGTTGTTACGTAACCTTGTCCAGAGGCATTCGGATCTAAGTTCGGAGAGAATTCTGTAATCTTTTTCGGATTGAAAGTCATAATGACTTTATTTCCTTCCAATTGCCATGTTCCGGTATAACGCTGTTTGATGGAGTCCATGGTAAAGGTTCCATCATCATAAAAACTGTAAACTTTGTAGCGGGCTACCGTCCGGGCTTTCTGATCCGGCTTTAAGTCTGCTGCCCGGATAGCCTTCGGGATATACCCGTCGGCCCTGTTCATCCATTTGCCGTGGACAAGCTCGTCTTTTAAGCTACCTTTGTCTGAAGCTTCGCAGATATTTCCGCTGAAGGCGACAAACAAAAAAGATAGCATAATGAAAATAAGTCTGTTCATATTCTATTGAATTATGCTATTTCTACTAATGTATCGCCTTGGAGAACTGCATCTCCTTCTTTTACTTTGATAGCCTGTACAACACCACCTTTTTCGGCCATTACGTTATTGTCCATTTTCATGGCCTCCATAATCATAACGCATTCGCCAGCTTTTACGGTAGCCCCAACGCTAATATTGATTTTTTTAATGGTTCCTGGTAACGGAGAGTTGATTTTGTAAGCAGCTCCACTGCTTTCATTCTTTTTAATCTGGCCTTCTCCCGGTTTGTTTACCACCGGTTTACGAGCTAATACTGGCGTTTTTGCTTTCTTCTCTTCTCCCTGTATTTCTACTTGATAAGGGGTGCCGTTTACAGAAACAGTAGCGTTTGAGCCATCGAATCCACCTACCTCAACTTCGTAGGTTTGACCGTTTATCTTAAACTTGTATTTTTTCATATTTTTACTAATTGGTGACCGGCTTATTCGTTTTGCCGGTCATGAATCATTAATTTATTTTTTCACCGGTTGATTTTGTACACCATATATTTTAGAACTCCAGGGAGAATATTGCTTAGGTGCATTGTGAATCGTAATAATATTACTTTCTTCATCGTGCAGTTCGTCGAAATACAGATGCAGAGCCATAGCAATAGCTACATTTACATTGGCTTCGACATTTATTTTTTGATTGGGTTCTTCTTTACCGGCTTTTTTCAGTTTGTTTTTAATGCTCATTTCCAATATTTTCGGAATGGACATGAAAATAGCCACCAAAATCCCCAATGCTGCAAATACAACAATAATACTAACGATTGAAATGGTATATCCCCCGGCTTCCCTGATTAAATCTGTAGAAAGCGTAATTAAACTTGTCATATGCTTTAATTTTATAAAGGTATATTACTGTGTTTCTTAGGCGGATTCACCACTTTTTTGGTACGCAGGCTTTCAAAAGCACGGATCACCCGGAAACGGGTATTGCGCGGTTCGATTACATCGTCGATATAACCATAGGAAGCTGCTTGGTAGGGATTAGCAAAAGCTTCGTCATAAGCATCTACTTTTTCCTGTATGAATTTAGCTTTTTCTTCCTCTTTGCTGATAGCGGCTACTTCTTTACCGTAGAGAACTTCGATGGCGCCGGAAGCCCCCATGACGGCGATCTGGGCAGAAGGCCATGCATAATTGGCGTCTCCGCGAAGTTGTTTACAGGACATCACGTCGTGTGCTCCACCGTAAGATTTGCGTAAGGTGACAGTAACCTTGGGTACGGTAGCTTCTCCGTAAGCGAATAACAATTTAGCGCCGTGGATGATGATACCTCCGTATTCCTGTCCGCTACCCGGTAAGAATCCCGGTACATCAACCAACGTCAGAATCGGAATATTGAAACAATCACAGAAACGAACGAAACGGGCTGCCTTCCGGGAAGCTTGTATATCCAATACCCCTGCCAGGAAGTTCGGTTGGTTGGCAATAACACCTACCGGTATACCGCCCATACGGCAAAAACCGACAATAATATTCTTGGCAAAATTACGATGTACTTCCAAAAATTCTCCATGGTCGACAATGGCTTCGATCACTTCCAGCATATTGTAAGGCTGGTTAGGATTGTCGGGGATCAAGGAATTCAGTCTGTCTTCTAGACGATCGATCGGGTCAGTACAATCAATCATTGGAGCGTCTTCCAGGTTGTTAGACGGCAAATAGGAGAGAAGCTTCCGGATAATCAGAATACCTTCTTCTTCGTTTTCTACCTTGAAATGGGCAACCCCTGATTTGCTGGAATGGATGCCGGCACCTCCCAGGTCTTCGGTACTGATATCTTCGCCGGTAACGGTTTTCACTACTTTCGGACCGGTCACGAACATATAGGATGTTTCGTCTGTCATCAGGATAAAGTCGGTCAAAGCCGGAGAATAAACGGCTCCTCCTGCACAAGGACCAAAGATGGCAGAAATTTGAGGAATGACCCCAGAAGCCAGAATATTGCGTTCGAAAATTTCAGCGTAGCCAGCTAAAGAAGTTACACCTTCCTGTATACGGGCTCCCCCGGAATCGTTCAAACCGATTACCGGAGCTCCGACAACCATGGCTTTATCCATGACCTTGCAGATTTTTTGTGCCAATGTTTCAGATAAGGCTCCTCCGAATACGGTAAAATCCTGTGCAAATACAAATACCAAACGACCGTCGATAGTTCCCTGTCCGGTTACCACACCATCCCCGAGGAATTTGGTTTTCTCCATCCCAAAATTGGTACAACGGTGAGTTACGAACATGTCGAATTCTTCAAAGCTACCGTCATCCAGTAACATTTCAATGCGTTCGCGAGCCGTTTGTTTCCCCTTTTTATGCTGGGATTCAATTCTTTTTTCACCGCCGCCTAATTTGGCTGTCGCACGTAGGTCGATCAGTTTTTTTACTTTATCTTGATTCGTCATCATATAATATTGAATTTATAATGTTTATAAAGTTGTAAAGTCTTAAAATCAATAAAGAATTGCTGTTCATCGCAGTAATTCTTTATTGAAACTGAACTTTAAAACCGTATTATTTTTTTCCGCAAAGTTCGGTCAATACCCGGTTGGTAGACTTCGGATGCAAAAAGCCGATTTGTAAACCTTCTGCGCCAGCGCGCGGAGTTTTGTCAATCAGTTGGCATCCAGCTTCGGCTGCGTCGTTTAAAGCCTGTGCTACATCTTCTACGGCAAAAGCCATGTGGTGCATACCACCACCATTCTTTTCTACGAATTTACCAATAGGTCCTTCCGGATCTGTCGATTCCAATAATTCAATCTTCGTTTGACCTACCTGAAAAAAAGCTGTTTTTACTTTTTGATCTTTTACTTCTTCAATGGCATAACATTTTAATCCCAATACTTTTTCATAGAAAGGAATAGCCTCGTCCAGGCTTTTTACGGCTATGCCGATGTGTTCAATATGAGTTGGTGTCATGATAATAAATTATTTAATGAATAATGTATTTAATTCTAATTTTTTGTGTTATAGAACATATTTTAAGCACATAAATATATCTTTCGAAAACGTTTACTTTTCGAATTTGACCTCAAAAGTACTCATTGTTATTGCGATTACCAAAAAAAAAAGAATAGATATTTTTTAAATTTCTGTTTTTCGTCAGTTTTTTTTACATATAGAGGAAAGAATGGAATCCTTTTGTTTTCTCTCAAACTTTTCCAGCCTGTAAACGTATATATTTTCGTTACCTTTTTTAGGTAAACTGGAATTTTTCTGATTGTTTGAAAAATAATGTAAATAAAAAATAAAATTATGAGCACACAACGGTTTATTGTATTTATTTTAGCTATTGCTGGGGTTATTGCTACTTTTTTACCTTGGTTCAGAGTGGAAATGGTAGGAGATCTTAGCGGGGTTTCGACCTCCGGTTGGTTTACCTTTATTATGTTTATTATTATCCTGTTTTTATGTGTGCGCCGGAATACGACTTACGATATGAGTTACGGGAATACCTGGGCCGTTTCTGTGTTGGGAATTGCAGCGGGAATTGTCGTTTTGTGGCGTATCTTCGATATTTATTTTGCTCAGGATACTACCTTAGAATTAAGTGGACGGTTGAGCGGAATAAATGGGGAACAGATTGTACTTCGCTATGGTGCCTGGATCGTTATGGTCGCAGGATTAGCGACTCCTTTGGCCGCCTTTTTGTTTCGGCGTCCCCGATTGAAAAAAGGATCGGAAATTTGATTACTTTTATAGCCGTAAAATAATAGAGATTTCCTCAAAAGGCGGATTGCTGCCTTTTGGGGCGATCTCGGCAGATGCAAAGATGCGGATAATTTAATTTACGGTTATGAAAAAAATAGTATTCTTATTTCTTTTGTGTGCTTTAGGGGCTTATGGTGAAAAGAAACCCGATTCAAAGTGGTTGGACCAGAAATTTTCGATGTTTATTCATTGGGGGATTTACTCCGAATTGGGAGGAGTGTGGGAAGGAAAACCGATTACTCAGGGATATAGTGAACAAATCCAGTCGCAGGCCGGTATTTTTGGAGATTGGTATGCTGCGGTGGCAGATCGGTTTTATCCCGTTTGCTGGAATGCTGATTCTATTGTAACCTTGGCCCGGCGGGCAGGAATGAAATCGATAGTGTTTACTTCTAAACATCACGACGGTTTTTGTATGTATCACAGCCGGTATACTGATTATAATATAGTAGACGCTACTCCTTTTAAAAGAGATGTCATGAAGGAATTGGCGGAGGCTTGCGGGAAACAGGGAATGCGTTTCGGGGTATATTTTTCCCTGATCGATTGGCATTTTCCTCAGGCTTATCCTATTTCTAGTCATAATGCGGATCCGTTGACTCCGGAACACTATATTTATAATCTCAAACAAGTAGAGGAAATCATGACTGGCTATGGGGATATTTCTGAAATATGGTTTGATATGGGGTCCCTGACTTTGGAACAGAGTCGGGGACTTTATCATTTGGTGGATTCTTTACAGCCAAGTTGTATGATCAGCGGGCGGTTGGGAAATGATTGCAGCGACTTCAGCGTATTGGGAGACAATGAATACCCGGATGATAAGATAGGAGTTCCCTGGCAGACAGCTGCTTCTTTTTTCGATGAGACATGGGGATATCGTTCCTGGCAGAAAAGAGGAGAGGTGGCAGAAAAGAGGGATGAAAAACTCCGGAGTTTGATTAAAGTCGTGAGCCGGGGAGGGAATTATTTGTTAAATATTGGTCCCAAAGGAGATGGGAGTGTGGTTCCTTTTGAACAGGAAGTGTTGGAAAAGATGGGAAGCTGGCTGGGAAAATATGGAGAAGGGGTTTACGGCGTGAGAGCTAATCCTTTCGAATATTTGTACCCCTGGCAGGATATCACTGTAAAAGGAAATCGTATTTATATCTTTGCAGACAAGTCCGTGAGTCCCGTCAATATTCGTTTGGACGGATTGAGAGGACAAATTCTGTCGGCTTCTTATGTGGGAGGGGGACCTGTGACTGTAAGGCAGGAAAAGGGAGAATGGCAATTGTTTGGACAACCTTGCTGGCAAGAAGACAGTCCTCTGGGAGTAATCTGTTTGGAGATGGAAGATGGATGGAAGGTAGAACCGGTAAACAGCCGGGTAAGAGGGAAAAAATGGACATTGGATAATGCCACACCTTTATACGCTTATTCTTGTATTGATTATTATACCGGATTTCGAAGTACGGTGGCTTATACCTGGGGTTTCCAAACTTCCAAGAAACAAGTGAAACCTGTTTTGTATTATACGGATAATGAGAGAGGAAGAAAAATACGGATGCTGGTGGACGGGGTAGAAAGGGAAGTGGTCCTGGGAGATCGTAATTTGCAGGGAAATTCGGTTTATCTGAAAAAAGGGACAGTGAAATGGGGAAGAGTTTACACGAAACCCTCTGGTAGTGTTTTTGGAAATCTTCCGGCAGGGATCGACCGGATTCCCGGGAATCCGGAAGAGGCCGGATGGAAAAAACTGACCGGTTTTCAATACGGAAAGATAAACGAGTTAGGAATGCGGCAGAGAAAATCGCTGTTTTTATATACAGAAATAGAATCCGACAGAGTTCAGCGCATATCGGTTGAGTTAGGAAGCGGGAATGGTATATTGGTATTATTGAACGGGCGGGAAATTACAGCGCATCTTTCAGAAAAAGGAAAATTATATAATAAAGAAAGCGTAGTATTGCCTTTGCAAAAGGGAAAAAATCAGTTGGTGATTAAATTGTATAATCGTTTTGAGAAAAAAATCTGCTTCAGTATCAAACCTGAAGAAGAATATAAAGTTTACAAGCAGGAAATGGGGACCTTCCCCTTGGAACCGGGAAAATGGCATCGTTGCGAGATTCGTCCGTTGGACGTTCTTTCTAAATGTAGCGCTATGCGGTTGAATAATATTGAATTGGAATTTTAGGTATTAAAACGTATTTTATTTCCGGGTTTATTTCGTTATCTTGTGAGCTCTTTCGGAAAGGGAGAGAGAAGGGGATATGTGAAGAGAAAATAAAAATAATTACTCATTAAAAATAAATCGTATGTTTGAAGCAAGTGTTTATAAAAACAGGAGAAAAGAATTGAAGGAGAGGATGTGGGAAGGGTTGGTTCTTATTTTAGGGAACGGAGAGGCTCCGGCTAATTATAAAGATAATACTTATAAATTCCGTCAGGATAGTTCGTTTTTATATTTTTTCGGTTTGAATATGCCAGGGTTTGCCGGTGTTTTGGATGTGGAAAGCGGAAAAGAATACCTGTTCGGAAATGATGTGGACATGGACGATATTATCTGGATGGGGCCTCAGCCGAAAGTGAAGGAATTGGGAGCTTCTGTGGGAATTACGTCTACCCGCCCTTTTGCTAAATTAGCTGAGATGTTACAACAGGCGATTGCGGAAGGTCGTAAAATCCATTTCTTGCCGCCTTATCGCTATCAGAATATGTTGTTGTTGGAAGATTTATTGGGTATTCATCACTCTCTTTTGAAACAATATGCTTCTGTAGAATTGATACAGGCAGTTGTCGCTTTGCGTTCTGTGAAGGAAGCCTGTGAAATAGAGGAAATTACAAAAGCTTGTAATATCGGTTATGATATGCATACTACCGCTATGCGGAATTGCCGTTCCGGAATCAAGGAACAATATATCACAGGTTTGATAGAAGGAATTGCCGCTTCTTACGGGAGTATGGTTTCTTTCCCGGTTATTCTTTCTCAGAACGGGGAAACTTTACATAATCATAATCACAGCCAGATACTGCAAAAGGGAAGAATGATGCTGACAGATGCCGGAGCTGAAAATAATATGAATTATTGTTCCGATTTTACGCGTACTGTCCCTGTAGACGGAAAGTTTTCTGCCCGCCAGAAAGATATCTATAATATTGTCGTCCGTTGTAACAACAAAGCCTTGGAATTATCCCGTCCCGGTGTGACTTATCTTTCTGTACATCTGGATGTATGTAAGGTCCTGGCACAGGGCTTAAAAGATTTGGGACTGATGAAGGGAGATGTGAATGAAGCTGTAGCGGCCGGAGCACATGCTTTGTTTATGCCTCATGGGCTGGGACATATGATGGGATTGGATGTTCACGATATGGAAGATTTAGGACAGATCTATGTCGGTTACGATGCGGAAACCCGTCCGGTTAATCAGTTTGGTACGTCTTCAGTACGTATGGGACGTCGCTTGGAACCGGGGTTTGTGGTGACCGATGAACCGGGATGCTATTTTATTCCGGCTTTAATCGATCAATGGAGAGAAAAAGGAATGCATAAAGAATTTTTGAACTACGATAAGATCGAAACTTATAAGGATTTCGGTGGTATTCGTCTGGAAGACGATGTTTTGATTACAGAGGAAGGATGCCGCTTGTTAGGAGACCGCCGTATTCCGATTACGATAGAAGAGGTAGAAGAAATTATGGGCTGATCGCTTGGTCTTTTAGGAGGGGGGTACCCGTAATGCTGTTTGAAAGCAGGAGGGTATCCCTTTTTTGTGGTGTTGATTCGGGGATTTGTTTTGTATAAAAATAAGGAACTTTGAGATCGAAATGACAGCGGGAGAGAATATTTTTATGAAAGAAGAGAAGGGGTAAATTTTATTTCATAAATTCTGTTTTTCTGTTGAAATATTTTCTTTAAAATTTCAAGAGGAAAAAAAAATACATTAATTTAGGCGTTCATTTCAGAATAATAATTAATAAAAATATAACCTATGAAGTTTGTCGTATCAAGTAATACTATGCTGACGCGCTTGCAAGCGGTAAGCAAGGTAATCGGCGGGAAACCGGTACAACCGATTCTGGATAATATCCTTTTAGTCGCTACTAACGGTTTGCTGTATGCAACAGCATCCGATAAAGAAACCACAATGGAGGCGAAAATCGAATTGGATAGTCTGGAAGAAGAAGGTCAGATGACTATTCCTGCTAAGATTTTACTGGATATGCTGAAAGAGTTTCCGGAACAACCCCTGACTTTCGATATTAATGAATCGACGAATGAAGTTCGGATTATCTCGGAAAAAGGAGAATTTTCAGTGAGAGGGGAAAGTGCAGAAGATTATCCGCGCCCCGGAGTACCGGAAGGAGAAAACACTTCTTTTGAGACCAAATGCGGATTGATGCTGGATGGTATTGTAAAGTCCATATTTGCTACTGCGAATGATGATTTAAGACCGGTTATGAATTGTATTCTGATCGAGATGAATGAAGATAATTTTACTTTCGTCGCTTCAGATGCTCATAAGCTGGTGCGTTATAAACGCTTTGACGGTAAATGTGAAACCGGACAACATGCCTTGATATTGCCTAAAAAGCCGGCTTTGATGTTGAAGAATATATTGCCTAAAGACGACGCTCCCTTGCAGATTGCTTTCAATGAAAAAATGGCATGTTTTGTTTTCGATAATTATAAAATGACTTCTACTTTAGTCGAAGGACGTTTCCCGAATTACAATTCTGTGATCCCGCAAAATAATTCTAAAAAAGTGATTATTGAGAAAAAAGAATTGTATAATTCTTTACGCCGCGTGTCCGTCATGGCAAATCAAGCCAGTAATTTGGTAAAATTCGAACTGGAAGGGGACAAAATAACCGTTTCTGCCCAGGATATCGATTATTCCATGTCAGGTCATGAGACTTTGAACTGTCAGTATGAAGGGGAACCGATTGCTATCGGATTTAAATCTCCTTTTGTCTTGGAAATCTTATCGAATATTGAGTCGGAAAATGTGGTATTGGAATTGTCAGATCCTACACGTCCCGGCTTATTCCTGCCTTTTGAAAATGAAGATCAGGACGAAGACCTGCTGATGTTATTAATGCCGATGATGGTGTGATAACCGGAGAATAAGCAACAGGTTAAAAGATGACTCTAGGTGTGATCTTTTAACCTGTTCTGTTTTTAATCGGTTAATTCTGTTTGCTATAACTTGCAATTAAATGAAAAAATGAATTTGAATTTAGCTAATCCGATCGTGTTTTTCGATCTGGAAACAACGGGTGTCAATATTGCCAAAGATCGGGTCGTGGAAATTTCGGTATTAAAGGTGTACCCCCATGGAAAAGAAGAGCAAAAAACGATACGGGTAAATCCGGAAATGCCTATTCCGAAGGAAGCATCGGCTATCCATGGAATATACGATGAGGATGTAAAAGATTGCCCGGTTTTCAAGGGGATTGCCAAGGAATTGGCCCGGTATATCGAGGGATGCGACCTGGGAGGGTATAATTCCAATCGTTTCGATATTCCTTTGTTGGCCGAAGAGTTTCTAAGGGCGGGAGTGGATTTTGATATGCGGAAAAGGAAGTTTGTCGATGTACAGACGATTTTCCATAAGATGGAACAACGTACCCTCTCTGCTGCTTATCGTTTCTATTGTGATAAATGTCTCGAAGATGCACATACAGCCGCCGCCGATACTTTTGCTACCTATGAAGTTTTGAAAGCCCAGTTGGATCGGTATGAGGGAAAATTGGAAAATAGTATTGAATTTTTAAGCAAGTTTTCTACTCAGAACAATAATGCCGATTTTGCTGGTTTTATCGTATTTAACGATAAGGGAGTGGAAGTATTTAATTTCGGAAAAAATAAGGGAATCCCAGTGGAGCAGGTTTTAAAAGAACAGCCCGGCTATTTTGCATGGATGTTAAATAGCGATTTCCCTCTGTATACGAAAAAAATTTTGACAGAAATCAAATTGAGATCTACAGGTATGCTGAAATAGCGTATATTTTGTCCTGAAAATTTTGTGGAGAGAAGCCTTTCGGACAGGTATGATTTACTTGCCGGAAGGTTTTTCTCATTTTTTTATTTTTCCCAAACCATTTTAAGATAAAAGACGTATACATGAAGTAATATTTATGAATTCGGCTTCGCCGTTGAAACCGGAAAATAAAGATATGAAACGTATAGACAACGTACAGTTTATCGTCCTGAGTTTGTTTTTTTTACTGGGATGTAGCCGGAATAAAGACGAGGTGTACCAGGATATTCTGCGTCCGGTAAAAGTAGAAAGAATAGGGACCCCTCAAAGTCTGGATAAAATTTATACCGGAGTTGTGGAAGCAGAAGAGTTTGCCCAGTTGGCTTTCAAAGTAGGAGGTCCTTTGGTTGAAATGAATGTGGATGCCGGAGAAACGATAAAGAAAGGGACGATCGTGGCAGTCGTAGATCCGCTCGATTACCAATTGCAAAATGATGCGAATCAGGCTGCTTATGTTACTGCCCGTTCCCAATTGGAACGGGACAAAAAGTTATTGGACATGGAAGCGATCTCCCGTCAGGATTACGAAGTTTCCCTGAATAATTATGTCAAAGCCCGCTCTGCCTTCCAGACTTCTCAAAATACCTTGCAGGATACCCGTTTAAAAGCTCCTTTTGAAGGGTTTGTAGAAAAAAAGTATGTGGAGAATTATCAAAAAGTACAAGCAGGAGAACCGATTATAAAATTAGTTAATCCGGATAAGTTGGCTGTTCGTTTTATTTTACCGGAAACCAGTGTCGGACTGACCCGGGAAAAAATGAATATATCGGTTGAATTTGATGTCTACAGAGGATATCATTTTCAGGCCAGAATCCAGGAATTTATAGATGCTTCTCCGGGGGGAGGCGGAATCCCCGTAAAATTAGTTATAGAGGATACGCTTTATAAGAAAGAACGATTTCCGGTTTATCCCGGTTTTTCTGCCCGGATTCATATCCAAATTGAGGAAAAAGTAGACGAACATGCCGTAGTGCCTTTGAATGCTGTGTTTATCGATCCGGAAAGAAATGTCACTTCTGTTTGGATTTATGAGCCGGAAACAGCTACGGTAAGGAAACGCCGGATAAAGATTGTTCAGCTTTTTGGTCAGGATAAGGTGATGGTGAAAAAGGGATTGAAACAAGGGGATGTGGTGGTAATCGATGGGGTGAATTTTATTACGGATGGTCAAAAAGTACAAGTTATTCCTTAAAATCGTTCCGGAAAGTATCGGCTTTAAGGGGGCGTTTATTTTTAACGCGGAATCCGAAAGCCGGGGAACAGAAAGGTAGTAGTCGATATTTTAAATAAAATTTTATGAATATTCCAAAATATTCTCTGGATAATCCCAAAGTAATTTATTTTTTTCTGGCTGTCCTGATGATTGGGGGAGTGATGGCTTTTGAATCGTTGGGGAAAAAAGAGGATTCTCCTTTTGTTATAAAATCTGCTGTTCTGATTACCCGTTATCCGGGGGCGACACCACAAGAAGTGGAACAGTTAATTACAGAACCTATCGAGCGGGAAATTCAATCGATGAGAAGAGTATATAAGATAAAGTCGGAATCTTATTATGGCATGTCTAAAATCAATATCGAGCTGAGTCCGGCAACGCCACCAGATGAGATGCCCCAGATGTGGGATGAGTTGAGGCGTAAAGTACTCAATATTCAGCCTCAGTTGCCACAGGGTGCTTCGGTTATCAGTGTCTCGGACGATTTTGGGGATGTATTCGGCATTTACTTTGGTCTGGCTGCTACACAAGGGTTCAGTTACCACGATTTGCGGGAATGGGGACAGCGGATAAAGACAGAATTGGTGACAGTTCCCGGAGTTCAAAAAGTGGCTCTGTATGGGGAACAGACGGAAGTGGTAAATGCATTTATATCGATGTCTAAATTGGCAAATTCCGGTTTAAATCTGAATACGGTGATTCAAACCATTAAATCTCAAAATTCTCTCATCAATACCGGTGAAAAAAGAGCCGGTTATATAGAGTTGAAAATATTAGCTGAAGGTACTTATAAAGATTTGAATGATATTCGCAATCAATTGCTGGTGACAGAAACCGGACAACAAATCCGGTTAGGGGACATCGCTATTATTGAAAAGGGCTATCTGGATCCGCCGGGAAGTCTGATGCGGGTAAATGGGAAAAGGGCTATCGGAATCGGAGTATCCACTGCTCCGGAAAAAGATGTGGTCAAAACCGGAGAACAGGTGAGAGGGAAATTGGATCAGTTGTTGCCTTTGATGCCTGTAGGAATAGAGCTGATTACTCTTTATCCCGAAGACCAGATTGCCCGGGAAGCGAATAACGGGTTTATTCTCAACCTGGTGGAATCACTGGCTATTGTCATTTTTATTATTCTCATTGTGATGGGAGCCCGAGCCGGCATGTTGATCGGTTCTTCTCTTTTGTTTTCTATCGGAGGTACTTTACTGGTGATGCAATTCATCGGAGTGGGATTAAACCGGACTTCTTTGGCAGCTTTTATTATCGCGATGGGGATGTTAGTGGATAACGCTATTGTTGTTACAGATAATGCCCAGATTGCCATCCGCCGGGGGATGAGCAGGCGGGAAGCCCTGATCCGGGGAGCTACTCTCCCTCAGTGGGGGCTATTGGGGGCTACTTTGATCGCCATTTTCTCTTTTTTGCCTTTGTATCTGGCTCCTTCCGCCGTTGCCGAAATCGTAAAGCCGTTATTTGTCGTGTTAGCGGTGTCTTTGGGATTGAGTTGGATTCTGGCTTTGACACAAACTCCTGTATTCGGGAATTTTATTTTAAAAGAAAAGAAAGATGATACAGCAAGAGATCCCTATGATACGAAATTTTATAACGGCTTTGCGAAAGTTCTGCGGAAATTGATCCGCTATAAAATAGTGACTATTGTGGGGGTGATCCTCTTATTTGTACTGTCCTTGGTGATTATGGGACTGATGCCTCAGAATTTCTTTCCGAATATGGATAAGCCTTATTTCCGGGCGGATTGTTTTCTGCCGGAAGGTTATAGCATACGCGAGTCCGAAAAAATGTTATCAGATATCGAGAATTATTTAATGCAACAGGAAGAAGTCGTCAATGTATCTACTACTCTGGGCGGTTCTCCGCTGCGTTATTACCTGGCCAGTACTTCTTTCGGACCCAAACCGAATTTTGGAAATATACTCATAGAAGTAAAGGAAAAAGCTTATACTGCTGAAGTAGAAGAACGCCTCAACCGCTATGTAAGGCAAAATTATCCCAATATGCTGGTCCGTTCTTCTCTTTTTAAGTTATCGCCGGCAGTAGAGGCGGCTATCGAAATTGGTTTTATAGGAGAAAATATCGACACCCTTAAGAATTTGACAGAGCAGGCGATGCTAATTATGCAAGCTTGTCCTATGGTGACGGATGTACGGAGTAGCTGGGGAAATATGGTACCCGTATGGGAACCTGTTTATTCACAGGAGAGAGGACAACGTTTGGGAATAACCCGACAGGCTGTTGCTTATGCTTTGAAAGTGGCTACAAACGGACTCCCTTTGGGCGATTATCGGGAGAAAGATTTATTTATGCCGATTTTATTAAAAGAAGAAAACTATGAAGCCGGAAATTTAGATAATATGCGGACTTTACCCGTGTTTTCTGCTACCGGTTCTGCTGTGCCCTTGGCGCAGGTCGTAGATCGTTTTGACCTGAATTATAATTACAACGTGATTAAACGGTATAACCGCGAAAGGGTGATGATGGCGCAATGTGATCCGAAGCGGGGAGCGAATACAAAACAGGCTTTCCGGAAAGTGTGGGAAGAGGTACAAAAGATCGAAGTTCCTCCCGGATATCGGATGAAATTCTTTGGAGAAGATGAGAGCCAGGTCGAATCAAATGAAGCGTTGGCAGCAAATATGCCTCTCACATTTATACTGATGTTTGTCGTATTGCTGTTGTTGTTTCGGACTTACCGTAAACCCATTGTCATTTTGTTAATGGTACCTCTTATTTTTATCGGCGTTGTATTCGGCTTGTTAGTGCTGGGAAGGATGTTCGATTTTTTTGCTTTGCTCGGGCTGTTGGGATTGGTCGGTATGAATATAAAGAATGCAATTGTATTGGTCGATCAGATCGGGATAGAACAAGCCAACGGTTTGGCTCCTTTGGAAGCTGTCATTCAGGCTACGAAATCCAGAATTGTACCCGTGACGATGGCTTCCGGTACGACTATACTGGGTATGTTGCCTTTATTGTTCGATGCTATGTTCGGAGGAATGGCTGCTGGCATTATGGGTGGATTATTGGTTGCAAGTTTACTGACCATTATTGTTTTACCGGTGACGTATAGTTTGATTTTCCGGATTTCGGTAAAGAAAAAGGCCTGAATAAAAAGATTGCCAGAAAAATAAAAAGATATTTAAAATTCAGAAGAGGAATTTAGAATGAAAAGAATATATGGAATAATCGGATTGTTATTTTTGGGAGGGTATGGGATGGCTCAGCCCTTGACACTTCAGCAATACCGTCAGAAAGTGCTGGATTATAATCAGGAGATCAAACAATCTCAGGAAGCTGTAAAAGCAGCTCTTTATACGTTGAAAAGTATAAGAACTGGATTTTTTCCCCGGGTAGATATGACAGGAAGCTATTCTTATCAGATAGAAGACGTTCAGTTTATGCCCGGAACAGATCTTAAACACGATAATTACAGTGTGGAGGCAGGAGTGGTCCAAAATGTATATGCAGGAAGCGGCTTGCGTAAACAATACGAGATGGCCCGTATTCAGGAAGCTATTGCCCGTTTGGGGGAAGAGTATACCGTTGATAATATTGTCTATGCAGCGGATGTAAATTATTGGACTGTAGCGGCAAACCGGGATTTGTATCGGATTGCATTGCGATTTGTGGGAATTGTCCGGGAATTGTTCGATATTGTAGACAAACGGTTTGTAGAAGGAGCAATAAGTAAGACGGATGTCTTAATGGTACAAGCTCGTTTAAAAGAAGCTGAATTACAGTTAAATACCTCTGAAACAAATTATAGAACAGCTGTACAGGCTTTGAATGTCATGATGGGAGAAGAAGCCGGTCGGCCGATTGTATTGGGCGATTCGATACGTCAGCCTATGGCTATCCCTTCTCTTTATGATTTACAGCTTGTTTTGGAAAACCGGCCGGATTACCGCATTGCACAACAGGACATTGAATTAGCTCGTTTACAAACCCGATTGGTAAAAGCGAATTACTTACCTAATTTGGCCGTAGGGATTAAAGAAAATTGGGGGACTACCCTGATAAATGTAGATGGAGATAAACGCTTTTCTACGATTGCTTTTGCGAAGGTGAATATTCCTGTATTTTATTGGGGGGAACGCCGGCATAATGTCCGCTTAAGTGAAACTCAGGAAGAAACCCGGGAGTTGGAGAGAAGTAAGCTGCTCGATCAGATCCGGCTGGATCTGAGTAATGCCTGGGTAAATTTAACGGAAGCTCTGAAAAAAATCAATATTGTAGATTCCTCCTTGGAAATTGCACGCCATAATTTGATACTCAATACTTTTAGCTATAATGAGGGAAAGTTGCCGGTGATTGATGTACTGTCGGCTCAGGTAACTTGGTTACAGGCTTTTACAAATGTTGTCTCGGCAAATTATCAATATAAAGTCGCTCTGGCGGAGTACGAGAGGACTATAGGAGGATTACTGCCTTAATAGTAGGATTTTTAAAGAGAGGATTAGGAGTAATGTCTGGGATATCTCAGCAAAATAGCGAGTAAACCACAAATTCCGATTAAAATTGGATAATACAGGTAGCGGATGATCGAAAGGGGAGAAATACCCGCTAATTCTGCAGCGATCAGCATCTGGGCTCCATAGGGAATGATACCTTGTACGAAACAGGAAAAAGTATCCAGAATACTGGCAGATTTTCGTTTGTCTACTCCGAAACGTCCGGCGATATTCCGGGCAATGGGACCGGTTGTAATGATTGCAATGGTATTATTGGCCGTACAAAGGTTAGCGAGACAGACCAGGCCGGCAATACAGAGTTCTGCAAGGCGCTTCGAGTTTACACGCCGGGTAAGCCGTTCGATGATATAAGCTATTCCACCGTTGTAGCGGATCATTTCCAACATACCTCCGGCGAGTAATGTGATGACGATCAATTCCCCCATACCAGTAATTCCGTTTCCCATCGCTCCGAAATAGCCGAAAATATCAAAGCTGGAATTACAAAGTCCGATGCCTCCAGTGATACCGATCCCCAAGAGCAAAACCAGCATCACATTCATACCGGCTATAGCGGTTCCCAATACGACCAGATAAGGAATGACTTTTATCCATTCAATCGGAGCCAAATGGGCGGGAACCTGTATGTGCCAGCCCTCTATAATATAAAAGATAAGTACAAACAAAGCCGCGGGCAATACAATCATGCTGTTTACTTTAAACTTGTCTTTCATTTGGCACTCCTGCGTCTTAGTTGCTGCAATCGTGGTATCGGAAATAAAGGACAGATTATCGCCGAAAAAAGCTCCTCCTACCACAATGGCCACCATAAAAGGTAATTCCACTCCGGTTTTATCGGCTATTCCTACGGCTACTGGAGTAAGAGCGACAATCGTCCCTACAGAAGTTCCTACTGAAAGAGAAATAAAACAGGCAGCTATAAAAATACCTCCTAATAATAAATTATCCGGAAGGATTTGTAAAGCCAGATTGACGGTAGCATCTATAGCTCCCATCGCTTTTGCCGATTGTGCAAAAGATCCAGCCAGAATAAAAATCCAGAGCATCAGCATAATATTCGGATCAGAAGCTCCCGCTGAAAAACGGGAAACCCTTTCACTCAACTTTTCACCCCGGGTCATTCCGATAGCTACTACGGATGAAATGACAAAAGCAACCGTAATCGGTACTTTATAAAAATCCTTTACAATCAATGAAGTGATCAGGTAGATCCCAAGAAAAATAAACAAAGGAACCAAGGCCCAGAAATTCGCTTTTACAGGTTTTATCATCTTTTCCGATTGAAGCGACAAAATTACACATTCTCTTTAGAAATGAAAGCCTTCTTCCCCTGTCGTTTGCAAAAAATATAAAACAAAAGTTTGTATTCCCGTAAAAATCCTCTATATTTGCACCGCCAAACCGTAAAAGTGTTGGTCCAGTAGCTCAGCTGGATAGAGCAACGGCCTTCTAAGCCGTAGGTCGTGGGTTCGAATCCCGCCTGGATCACTGATTGAAAAATAAAGGAGTTACATAAAAATAACTCCTTTTTTATATCCTCCCTTATTCCTCTCCTGTTTTCTATTGTATGCTTATTTATAAATAATTCCCACTCCCTTTCCAACCCTATTTTTACACATTAGGGACGTGCCCTAATGTGTAATTTATACTGTAAATCACATATAGAGAAAGAAAGATGTTTTGATGTAATATCAATAGAAAAGGAGAAGGAATATTTTTATTTCTTGCAGTATCTTTATAAGGTATTGTAATAAAAGATATGCTTATGTAATGTCTTTATACTTTTTGATTACGTTTACAACATTTTTTGCACTAATCATTTCATCAATTTCCTTTTGAGTAATATCAGATATTGACCTGACATCTGATATTCTCCCGTCCTGATAGGTCACTTCCAAAAGAATTTGAATATTATCGTATTGATTATCTGTGAATTGGTCGAGATCTGAATATTTCCTGTCGATATACCAGGCTGCTCCCCAATTTCCTAATCCATGTAATCCTGCAATAAAATAATTTTTAAGTTTTTCCCATTCACCTCGCTTATTACCTTTGTCGAATCTGGCGACTACAGCAAAATCTTTTGCTATAATATTTTCAAAATTCACATCGTTATTATCCCGTGTGTCCTTTGCTGGACGCTGACGTTTTAAATAAGAATATAAAGGTGATTTGATTAATACCTTTTCGCCTTTGGAATTGATCCACTCTATTTGAGGTTCCACATTCTTTTTCCCGAGAATGATATTGAATTTTCTATCAGGATAATCTCTTTTTAAGATTTCTAAAGCTTTTGCTTGTCTAGGTAAACATACCCATACCGTATTTTGGTCCCCTATATTAGTCGGTAAATTGTATTTAGAATATACACGGTAAGAACTACTACCGCCTATCATTGAAATATTTTTCATTATTTTATGAAGAGCTTTATAATCTTCAAAGTTGATATAAGGGACTAATTTCTTTTGCCAGAAATTAGTGATTTTATCGCTTAAGTTGTCTTTAGCAACAGGAGGATAGATAATGGCAATTTCAGGTCCTTTCTGACCATCAACTTGCCCGAATTTTCAAAATTTTTTTAATTGCATCACTTTATAAGAAGAAGTGTGCATCTTCAAAAGGAGATTGTATAAATCATGAATTAATTTAATCTCAAAATCATGCGCATCTTTATAGGATTTATAAAACCAATGATGGTCTTTAGCTAATTTTTTCTGTAATGCTTTTATTTTTTTTTCCTGGGGTCCTGGATCTTCATTAGAAGAGATTTCTTTAAAATAAGAAATAATTTGTTTCTTTTTTTCTTGTTTTACACATTCTATTATGGTGTCTATTTCTCTCTCAGTATTAGATTTTCTTGCATTTTTGGCAATTGTTCCATATCTTTTATATAGAATCAACAAAAAGAAATGGCACTCTTTAATTTTCTTATTTATGTTTTCTTCCTGTACATCTTCCGTATTTGTGGTAGGGAGTATGTTTTCCCAACTTACTATATTTAAGTTTATATGTAACGTTTCTCCTAATATATCATTTATTCTTTTCACAATATTTTCTACACTTGCTCTCTCTTCTGCTACATCTCCTGGAGAAGCTACAAACATTTTTAAATGCTGATATAAAGGTTCCATAATTTAAGTTTTCAACAAAAAAACTCATTTTTATGGTAATTGACAAATTTTTGTTAATTAAAAATATTAATTTGTTATCTTATATATATATTATTTATTAAATATTATCTTATGTAATATTATTATTTGCTTTTATTGTTATTCCTTAAGAGATCTATAAGTAGAATTTTTCGGGATTTTTTCTTAGGAAATATGGAATGGATTGAATACAACGTCCATTCAGTTTTTACAGATTTGAAATTTAATAAATATTTGTTGGAAAATGAATTGTTTAAAGATTATCTCAAAGATTTCATTTTAATATCGTTATTTTATGTGAAATCCGATTTTTGTTGTAGATGAATTTATCTTTAGGAGTATAAATAATTTGTATTATTCCAAGCTTTTGGGGATATAAGATCTATATCTATACCTCAATAACAAATTAAAATTGTTTTTACAGGTTTTATAACAAGTTTTTAGAAAAATAATTAACTTTAACAGGTATGTAAGTGTATAAATTATTATTAGGAACATATGAAAATAAATAATATAATTAAGTTAATCACATCTTGGAAGATTGGGGATTATATCCGGCAATTTTCGATTGTTATGGTGGGAATTATTGTTACATTCGCTGGAAGTAATATGATAACAGATTATTCTCAATCAAAAGAGATCGTAAATGCTTTACAACTTGTCAAAAATGAACTCGAACTAAATAAAAAAGAAGTAAGACGAATTACAGAAAGAATACAATTGGAACGTAAAGCGTGTAGTTATGTTCTTAAATATAGAGATTGTATTGAAAAAGCGTCAGAAGATACGTTGAGAATGTATAGTAATATTCCTTTTCAAAGCAGGTCATTTGTTTATACAAAGGACGCTATGGAATTACTAAAAATTTCTTCTCTTTTTCAAAAAATTCAGCCTAGAATACTTGTTTTACAAATCATAAAATCCTATAGTGATTTGGAGATAACGAGAATGCTTGTCAAAGATTTTTACGATATAAAAGTAGGGTATACGAATAACCTTATAAATAGTGAAAATTTTGATTTTTATGATAAGAAACAATATCAATTTATCCGGGATTTTTGGAGAAATTTTCTTTTTTCCAAAGAGGGATGGAATGTATGCAACTTTGTCGTAAATAATTTCAGTTCAGAAGAGCCTTTTCAGGAAATTGAAATGAGTTTGGAAAAAACAATTAAAATGCTAGAGGAAACATATCAATTAGAATAAACTCCTTTCTGTTTTTACACACTGGGGACGTGCCCTAATGTGTAATTAATCATTTTTCATTCTTTAAAATTCTAGCTTTCTTCTATCCGGGGGATTCAAAATATTTATTTAAGTTATTCTTCATTCATTTGTTTTTAGAACAAATATTGTGAGAGTAATTGCACAGGGCAATAATAGGAAGTTATAAAGTTACCTAAAAGAGGGGAAGACGAGGGAAGATGGGTTTTTATTATAAAGGAAAAGAAGGTAAATTTTGTACTTAGTTGAAAATTACACATTAGGGCACGTCCCTAATGTGTAATTTGTACAACAAAGAGAGGAAGATATTCGTTATAGAAGGAAGAGAGAGAATTAACGGACGGATATGAAGAGATTTGAGCAGAAAGTTATTGTGATTACCGGAGCGGCTTCCGGAATTGGAGCGGCTACGACCCGGCGGATGGTTGGAGAAGGAGGAAAGGTTGTAATTGCAGATTTTGCAAAGGATCGGGCGGATATTTTTGCGGAAGAACTGAGAAAAGAAGGGGGAGATGTTCAAGCTCAGTATTTTGATGCAACAGTATTGAAAAGTTGCCTTCAATTGGTGGAATTTGCAGTGAAAGAGTATGGTGGAATTGACATATTGGTAAATAATGTGGGAGGGACGGATCTTCAGAAAGATCAGAACATTGAAAATTTGGATATCTTTTATTTTGATAAAGCTTTTCGGCTGAATTTACAGTGTGCCATTTATCTTTCCCAGTTGGTAATTCCTATTATGGCGGACCAGGGAGGGGGGAATATTGTCAATGTGGCTTCTGTGGGAGGAATAACTGCTGATCTTAGAGGAACTTATTATGGTGTTGCGAAAGCAGGTATGATAAATTTAACCCGGTATATAGCTACCCAGGCCGGAAAGAAAAATATTCGCTGTAATGCTGTGGCTCCCGGTTTGGTTCTTACTCCGGCTGCTTTAAATAATTTATCGGAAGAGATGCGGAATGTATTCCTCCGCCATAATGTTTTGCCCTATTTGGGAAAGCCGGAAGACATTGCTTCTGTAATCGCCTTCCTAGCTTCTGACGATGCAGGTTATATCACCGGACAGACTATTATTGCTGACGGAGGACTAACTACTCATAATCCGACGGTAGCAGATCTTGTGGAGATGATTCAGAATAAAGACAATAGAATTTAAAGATTTTACTATTTTTTTACTTATAAAAAGGTTTTCGGTAATTAATTCTTGAAATTTCTTGCACTTAAGGATGTTTCTTTATCTTTGTTGCAACAAAAAGTAAAAATTTGTTTTAATTCCATAAGCAGGAATAAGGTTTATTCTGCGATGAGAATTGAAATAGATGGTATGTCTAAATTATTGACGGAAATCTGTATTATGGAAAAAAGAGAAACTATCGGATGGATAGATTTGTTACGTATTTTAGCCTGTTTCTTAGTTGTTTTTTCTCATTGTTGTGATCCTTTTACGGCTCAATTTGATACAAATCGGGCCAATTTTTTGACAGCCGTATTTAGTGGGAGTTTGGTACGTCCCTGTGTCCCTCTTTTTGTGATGATGACAGGGGTCTTGTTATTTCCTGTACGCATGGATATGATTGCGTTTTATAAAAAACGAATCGGACGTATTATTATACCATTGATTTTCTGGTCGATGCTTTTGCCGATTTTATTTTTTGTTTATTTGAATTATATTCATCCTGCTACACAAAACATGGCGATTACCGGCGATCATACTTGGAGGGGCATGGGGACAAAGTTATATACATTTATTTTTAATTTCAATTTTGATACGACACCTTTGTGGTATCTTTATATGTTAATAGGTATATATTTTATTATACCTATTCTCAACAGTTGGCTGGAGGGAGCCAAAAAACGGGAAATTCAGGTATTTTTAGGGATTTGGGTGATTTCTTTGGTTTACCGTATTTAAAAATGTTGGCACCTCTTTTAGGATATACGGGAAATTATGGAAATATGGGTTTATTCGGAGTTTGTGATTGGAATGTATATGGTACTTTTTACTATGTTTCTGGTTTTATAGGATATATTATACTGGCTTATTATTTGGTAAAGTATCCGCTTGCTTGGAGTTGGAAACGTACTTTAGGAATTACTATCCCCCTGTTTGGGATTGGTTATTTAATTACCTCTTTGGGCTTTTTATGGACACAGAAATATTTTCCGGGCAATTATGCAAACTTAGAGATTATTTGGTATTTTGCAGGGATTAATGTATTTATGATGACTTTTCCTGTGTTTGTAATCATTCAGAAGTTAAACATAAGGTCTTCAGTTTTGTTGTCTCGTATCGCTTCTTTAACTTTTGGCATATACCTTTGTCATTTTGTTTTTGTACAAATTGCTTATGATATTTGGGAATCTTCTCTTCCTGCTATTCTGAGAATTGTCGGTATGGCTTGTTCCGTATTTATAATTAGTGCATTGATTGTATGGGGTATGAAACGTTGGAGTTATACCAGACGTCTGGTTTGTTAAATTTTTAATCCCGGTCAGATTGGGCGGTTATTTGGAATTCGTGGAGATCAATACAATAAAGATGCTGGGAAGGAAGGATTAAAGTCTCGGAAGTTTCGGCACCTCCGAGTATATAGAGTTTGTTATCTATACAGAATAATTCACTGTTTTTCAAGAAAAGATTGATTTGAAAATTTTTGATTTCTTTTGTTTTGACGTTATAAGTTTGAATTTTATCTCCTTCGAAAATGTAAATGATATTTTTATGATAAGCAAGAGCAGGCCTTTCTGTGGCGTAAAGTAGTTCTCCTTCTGTATGCCATGCCCCTGTTGTTATATTATAATTTTGGATTTCTTTAAGTGCAGTTGTTTTATAACCTCCAATCAAATAGATGTGATCTCCGACAAGGATGCCTTTGGCTTCTTGTGCTTGGGGCATATCTTCCAGTTCATACCAATAACCGGTTTTTAAGTCTAAAGCATGAACTTTGTTAGAATATGTTTTTTCTTTGTTTATTTTGATCCGGGTAGAGCCGCCCATGACAATCAGGTTATGATTGTATATGCAAGATGCAAAATTGACTGCTTGATGAGGATTGGCATAATCTTTCCAGATCTTTTGACTCAAAGTATCATAAACCTCTATACAATCTTCTAAATATTCGACTTTTTTATTTTTAGCTAGTCTTTTGCCTCCTAATATATATATTTTTCCGCTATCGTACTGAACGGTATGGTTAGCTCTTTCTTTAAATTTTGGCGTATTTAATTGCCATTTATCCGTAGGAATATCGTACACATACATATTTCCCCGGTATTTATACCAGCAGAAAGTGTTATATCGGCCTTCACTTTTAAGTTTTTCCTCAAAGGAACTATCTCCTCCGATGACATAAATTCTGTTGCCGATCAGACATGTACCGAAAGCACGTAATTGAACGGGGAGGGATGCTAATTTAATATAATCAATATAGCGCTTTAAATGGATAGGATCGGAATGCACAGTAACTTCCTTTAAAAGTTGAGGATTCGGAATAAGTTCTATTTTATATTTATTTTCTTTTAAAGTATGATAAGTAATTTTTTGAGTATAATATCCGACATACGAAAAATAAAGGGTATCATTTTCTCGAAGATTTTGGAAATTATTGAGATCGAAGATTCCATTTTTGTCTGTAACAGTTCCATTGTTTTTATCGTTCAGATAAATGTTGACACCTCCTAAAGGTGTTTGTGTAGGATTGTCCAGAACGATACCTCTTTCTTGTGCTATAACAAATGTTGGGAAGCAGAGAAAAAATAATATGCCGAATAGATAGCTTTGTTTCATCCTCTTTCTTTTGTGTAAAGATAAAAAATTACACATTAGGGACGTGCCCTAACGTGTAATTTTTTGGAAAAAACGTAAATTTCAACAGATCAACCTTTGAACCTGGCGTCTTACTGATTGGCACCTCTTCGGGCCGGATTGACTGAATTTCGATTAGGGTAAAACTTTTGTATTGTAAATCAGCGGCAAATTTCATCCGGATCGAAGGTTCTCTTTTCAGGGCTATAAGTACACGAGTCAACGGAGTGCTGATTTGTGAACAAAGGGATGTTTCTTCTTTTCTGATAAGATCAGAAATACTTATATATTTTGAATCAAATAAGAGGAAAGGATTTTTAAATAGGACGATCGAGGTGAAATTACACATTAGGGCACGTCCCTAGTGTGTAAATGTGTATATTTGCAGGGTTAATTGTATTTAATAAGGATTGATGAAAAGGGTTTATTTTTTGTTGTTTTGTGTGGTATGCGGGATATCGGAGGTCTGGGGTTTGGATCGGGAGGAGATGTCTGGGTGGAAGACAAAGAATTTAAACGGAAAGGTAAAATCGGTTGTGTATAGTGATGGTTCTTTTCTGACCTTTGATATAGTGGGAAATGTAGTACAATTTGTGAATTCGGAAAAGTATGTAACAGTTTATGATTATATAAATGCCTGTCGGTATATTTTGCAGGAGGAATTTTATGATATAGAGTTCGATGGCTGTGTACGGAGGGAAGTGAAGGAGAATACAAATGAATGTTTGGGAATTGTATATACTTTTGATGAGCTGGGACGCATCCGGAAATATGTACAGACGGATTACGGAGATTTAGAAGAAGCAGAATATTGGTATGAAGAAACAGAACAGTTGCCTTGGAAAATAGTTAAGTCTGAATTTTGGGAGAGGGGAATGGCCGTTCAGGTTTCGGAAATTCGGTATTTGGAAACGGATTCTTTGGGAAATTGGCTACGACGGGAAGTAAAAAATACAACGAAGGAGGTAGATTATGAAGCTGCGGATTCTGTTTTTACTAAGCAAAAGCATGTCGAAAGCTGTAAGATTGTTTATTTTACTAAAGAAGAGTTGGCCCGTGTGAACAAGTATTCTAAAGTTGTAGCAAGCTCTCTTATTGAAACGCAAAGTATCGGTTTACGGGAAAGTATACCGATTATTATTAAACAAAAAAAAGGATTCTCGGTATGGCAATATGGGTTAATCGGAGGGGGAATCTGTTTGGTTGTAGGTATAGTGTTTTATTTCTGGAAGAAAAATAAAAAAAATCAGGTATGAAATATTGTTTATGTTTACTTATTTTTATTGGTGTTTTTAAAGCGTATAGTCAATCCGTTATAAGAACTGAAAATTGGGAAATGCAACTAGATCCCGAAGGGTATATAAAACAACTTGTTTTTAAAGATAAGGGAAGAGATACCATACCTTTTTTCCGGCAAACAGGCAAACGAGGTCCTTCTTTTTATGCTGAAAGGGAAGGAAAATTGCAGTGTCCAAGGTGGACTGCGTTGGGAAACCAATCATTCCGGACAGAGGTGGAAGGTGTAGAATGCGAATTAGCTTATTTATCTACGGAAAAATATCCGGCGATTCAGCTTACTCTGACCAATCGGTCGACAACTCCTTATCAGCCTCAGAAAGCCGGTTTAAAATTAGGGATTGATACTTATATGGATAAATATCCGGATTGGTTTGATAAATATTTTCCTACTTTGATGCGAAATGAAAAGACTCATTTTTATGGATATATGCAAACTCCTCGGGGGCATACTTTGGCATTGGTGTGTGAGCAGCCTATCGCATCTTGGAGTGTGGATTACAATCTGGGGTATCAGGATCCTGCTCCTCATTGGTTTATGGGGCACCGCATTGAATCTTTAAATTTGGATTTATTGAATTGTTTGCCTCTTCCTCCACGTCATCCACAACATTTGTATGAATTAAAACAAGGAGAATCAAAAAGTTGGGTAATTGCTTTTGTAAATATAGGTAAGTTATCAGATTTAGAGAAAGGAATTTCTGATATCGTAGAGATACCGTTAATCGATTTATCCCGTACTTCTTATACTTCAGGAGAAGAGGCCACTTTTGAAATTTGGGGGGAACAACCACAGGTCGAAGTTGTAACAGATAACGGAATGCTTTTGCCTTTACAAATAGCTCGGATTAAAGCTAGCCGTACGCAGGTAAAGGTGATATTACCTCGTCCCGGTTTGTATCAGGTGAATGTTGAATCAAAAGGAAAAATAGCAGAAGCGGTACTTACAGTTCATCCCTCTTGGGAGTGGGTCTTTCGCAAGGCCAGGGAAAATGTAAGGCGCTATCATCAAAAACCGACCTCTCATGCAGAGAGTTGGTATGGATTTTACTCTGCTTTTCTGGCTGCTCGCTATTTCCCGGAGGAGGGAGAAGATGGGCCGATACAGGATTATTTTGAATTACTTTTTCAAAAATTGCATGATACTGTTCGTATGGAACCGCTTTATTATAAATCCCGAATTCAGAATACTTCTACGACTATCGGGATGTTAGTGGACAAATATGAGGCCAGTAAAAATATTCGGGATTTAGAACGGGCTAGTCGACTGGCCGATTGGCTTATCGGTTTTTCTCAAAAAGAGAACGGAGCTTATTATAATCGTAAAACAGTTTATACGAGTGTTATATACATTGCCAAAAGTATGCTGGAATTAGCCATAGCTGAGCAGGAATTGGGAAAACAAGACAGAAAATGGAAGGAAAGGGGAGAACGGCATTACCAGTCTGCTAAACGGGCTATCGACCAGTTGGTGGCTTCCCGGGGGGATTTTCAAACGGAAGGAGAAATGACTTTTGAGGACGGAATGATTTCTTGTTCTGCTTTACAGATTGGTATGCTGGGAATCTTGCAACAAAAGGAAGAAGACCGGAGACATTATACAGAGGCAATGCTGGAGATTCTGAACAGTCATGATTGTCTTACTCAGCTTCGGGTGCCGGATGCTCGTAGGCGTCAAGGCACTATGCGTTATTGGGAAGCACAATATGATGTAGAAATGTTGCCTAATATGTTTAATTCTCCTCACGGTTGGAGCGGTTGGCGGGCTTATGCGACGTATTATGCCTATTTACTTACCGGCGAGGAGAAATGGTTACAGCAAACTTTCAATGCTATGGGAGCTTTCGCCAATCTGATCGATTATAAAACCGGCCAACTCCGTTGGGCTTTTGTAGTAGATCCCTATTTGGAAGTGGAGCAAGCCTGTAGCGCAGATAAGAAATATGACTTTTCGGATTTGAGTTTTGGAAACCCGCATCCCTGTTTGTACGATACCCGTAAATTTACCATCGGAGAACAATATGTCAATATGATTAGCGACTGGCAGACGGTAAATAGCCAGGATAATGACGTACATGAAGTATTTAAATGTATGGGGGAAACCGTCTTGACAAATGCTTTTTTGATTGAGCGGGAAAATGGAGAATATAGGAGTTATAATTGTAAAATAAAGAAGATTGGTAAAAAAATAGAGGTGATTCCAGATGAAAAACAGATTACTCATTTGCATATTAATCTCAAAAAACCTTGTGTTCTATCTTTTCAGGGAAAAGAAAAGGCGACGGGTGATCTGAAAAGAGGATGGTTGTTTTAGATCGTTTTTGCTGAGGGTGAGTAAGGGTAAAATTACACATTAGGGCACGTCCCTAATGTGTAATTGGATTTGGTTTGGGCTGGGGTTAGGAGGGGTGTGCAGAAATAATATCCAAATGGGTCAGAGCTTTGTAAATGCCATCTTCATCTACAGAAGCCGTTACGTAATCCGCTGATTGTTTTACCGGGTCTTTGGCATTCCCCATCGCCACGCTGATTCCGGCATATTGTAGCATAGGAATATCGTTGCCTCCGTCTCCAAAAGCGATAACTTCTTCCCGGGAGAATCCATAATGTTCTATTATTTTTTGCATCCCTATCTGTTTGTTACTTCCTAAAGGGATGATGTCGCTAAAGAGAGAAGTCCAGCGTGTAGATTGACAATGAGGTAACTGGGGCATAATCTCCATTTCTTGGGAAGGAGTGAAAAAGGCAATTAATTGGAATATCTCTCCTTGAGCGGCTTCTGTTAGAGGGAGTATGGGCGGCTGTGGAAAATTCAGGAGCTGAAAGGCTTTTGTTGTCTGCTCGTTTATATAATTCATATACAGGGCGTTTTCGTGAACAAAAATACAGGGGAAATTTGCTTTTTCCTGTAGATAATTGACGAGCATAGAGATATCTGCAGAAGGAATAGAATGTTTATAGATAACTTTTAGATCAATAAAACAATAACTTCCGTTGAGGGTCATATAACCGTCGAATTTTAAATTGCCCAAATTGTTGACAGTAAGTATATGTCTACCTGTAGCAATAAAAGTCAGAATACCTTGAGAGCGGAGTTGATCTAATGCCCTTACAGTAGAAGCGGGAACTTCGTGGGTTTTAAAACTGACCAAAGTTCCGTCAATATCAAAAAATGCAGCTTTTATCATGAATTTAAAAAGTTAATGTTCTGCTTTGCAGATTGTTTTTCGGACATTTGTGTCCTCCATTGACAGACAAAGATATTATTTACAAATTTCCTGCAAATTGATACAAGTCAAAAAATGGAGTAGAGGTACAAAAAGTTCTTCCTCCCAATGTGCAAAAACTTCTCTGGTAGAGAACAATTGCCGGATTAATATTTGTCTGGTGATTGACGAATGAGTAGATTGTCCGTTTGGGCAAAGTTTTAATCTGGCTTTTGTGCTTTCAATCCTTCAAATTTTGGACATTTTACCTGTTTTTTTGTCGTTTCCTTTTCTTTTCCATAACAGAACTGATAATAAGGGGGATAGCCAGGAATACCACAGTACCGGTAATTACGAGTCCTGTGTAAAAGGCCGGACTTCCGACAGGAAGTTGGGAAGGGGGGAAAAAGGTGACGGCAAAAGAGAAGAGTACAGCTAAAAAGCCGATACCGGCAATTAGCCACATACCGGTATTTCCTCCCGGAACGCGATAACTCCGGTTTAAATCGGGCTGTGAATACCGCAGTTTAATGCCGGCTGCATACATCAGCATATACATAATCAGATAAAGCCCGATTGTAAGGGCGCTGAGCAAGAAAAAGGCTACACTTACATCGCTCATTACAATATAGAGGGAAGATAGAATGGTGACGATGCATCCTTGGATAATGAGGATGTTGATCTGTATGCCGTTTCGGTTTGTTTTTTTCATAAAATCGGGGAGTTCGCCGTCATGGGCTGTCCAAAGTAAGCCCCGGCTAGGGCCTGAAATCCAGGACATGACGCCCGCCAATGCTCCGAAGGCTACCAAAAAGCCCATAATATTTGTCATCCAGCCGATGTGATAATGATCGAATAATTGACGGAAGGTGACAAATAATCCGTCTTGCAGATTTATTTGGTCGTAGGGAGTGACAACGGCTACTGCTAAGGCTCCCAAGGTAAATAATCCGAATGAAATCAGGGCTGCCAGAAACATGGCTGCCGGAAATTGTTTTTGCGGATTATTTAATTCCGGAGCGTGTACGGCGTGAACTTCTACTCCTGCAAAAAGTAAGAGAATTCCTGCAAGAAAAGCGATGTCGCTCATGCCTGTCATGTGGGGAAAAAAGCGGGGATGTACATGATGGGCAATATCTATATTAGCTACCTGTGGGACGTTGGTTGGAATATGTTCAAAAGCAATGGGATTTTTCCCGACAATCCAGATGATGGCCATGACGATAATAACTATTCCGGGCAGTACGGTTCCCAACAGAAATCCCTGACTTGTAATTTTAGAAACAGCGGAGGTCCCTTTCAGGGTGATCCAAGTCGCAAACCAATACATAGCGATGGCAAAAAGTCCGACAAATACTCCGTTTTGTGCTAATGCCGGTTTCCCGATCATATAAGCGATTCCCGCACCAGCAAAGCCGAGTACGGTAGGATACCATACGACATTTTGGATCCATTGTAAAAAAATCGCAGTAAATCCCAAGGGACGATTGAAAGCTTCTTTTACCCATGTATAAACGCCACCTCCTTTATCCGCAAAGGCACTTCCTAATTCCGCTCCTACTAAAGCGGCAGGAATCAGGAAAAGAACGGTTGCAAAGAGAATATAAAAGAACATGGTGAGTTCTTCTTGAGCCATCATGGGTAATCCTCTTAAACTGATAATGGCGGCAGCCGTCATCAAAGCCAGTTGCCAAGTAGAGAGTTTTTTGTTTGTTTTGCCCATAGTCGTCTGTACTTAATTTTTGTAGTCTGTTATTCCCTTCTTTAAGTTATAAGCCAATAACGTAAGGGAAGCTGTTTTTGTTCGGTTGGAGCTGTTAAAATTTGTGAGGGAGTCCGGTTGGTAAGTGAATTTAAGCATTTTGAGAATTCGTTTGGGGAGCTTTTAAAACCTTTCTTCGGTTTTTACGTTTTATATCTTATTCGGTTTATTTATAAGCCTCATGATATCAATTCTATAAAATCAATGCGATGAAGAAAAGAGAACAAGAAAAATATTCTGAATCCCGGGAAAAAAGGGATGAGGAATTAGAGGAAAACTACAAAAAAGTAGTCAATCATATAGACGATATAGATGATGAAAACGCCCGGGATAATTTATCCGATTATATGGATGAGCTAAAGGAAGAGTCGAAAAATGTCGGACGACCTTCCGGGGAAGATTGAAGTAATTAGAAGATAAACAAATGTTAGATAAAGAGATGGGAAAAAGATACTTTATAGGTTGCTGGATGATCTTAATGGGTTTAGCCGGATGGGGGCAGCATTCTTTACGGGCTCAGACAGCCTCTTCCGGAATACAAATGCCGCAATTGTCTTATGCTTTAAATGCGTTGGCTCCTGTTGTCAGTGAGGAAACCATGAATTATCATTATGGGAAACATTTGAAAGCTTATATTGACAAATTGAATGTTTTAATCGTAGGAACTCCTTTTGAAAAAAGTGATTTAGAAACGATTGTGAAGTATTCTACAGGACCTATATATGACAATGGTGCTCAGGCTTTAAACCACATGATCTATTTTAATACTTTTTCTCCGAATGCCCGTCAACAACCTACCGGAGCTTTATTGGAAGCTATTGAAGAAAAATGGGGTTCTTTTGAGAATTTCAAGGAGGAATTTTCGAATGCCGCTGTTACTTTGTTTGGTTCGGGTTGGGTATGGTTGGCTAAAGATGACCAAGGGGAATTATTTATTTTTCAGGAGAGTAACGGAGGAAATCCGCTTTCCCGGGGATTTATCCCTTTATTGGGGTTTGATGTTTGGGAACATGCCTATTATCTGGATTATCAAAACCGCCGTCCGGAGCACATCAAAAATTTATGGACGATCGTAGATTGGGCGAATGTTGAAAAAAGGTATTAAGCTTTTGTTGCCTTTAACTGTCGAAAATACCGCAGTTGCCAGATCAGCATAAAAAGTGCGGTAATAAAAGCGATGACATCGGCTACCGGGATACTGATCCAGACGCCGATTTCTCCGAAAATGTTCGGCAAAATAAGCAGGCAGGGGATTAGGAATAATAATTGCCGGGTGAGAGATAAAAAAATAGCTTTTTTTGCCATACCTATGGATTGAAAAAAACTGGAAGTAACCATCTGGAAGCCTACGGCCGGAAAGAATGCCAATACGATCCGGAGTCCTCGCGCTGCAATGTCGATCAGTTCTTTTTTCGTTGTAAAGAGGTAGATCATCGGTCGGGGAAAAAACTGGCAGATGAGGAATCCGGTCGTCGCTACTCCGACGGCACATCCAATCGTATAACGGAGTATTTTAACGACCCGGTCGAGTTGACGGGCTCCGTAATTATAACCTGCAATAGGTTGCATGCCTTGGTTGAACCCCATAATAATCATAATGAAGAGGAAACTGATCCGGTTGACGATGCCAAAAGCTCCGATAGCCATGTCACCTCCGTGGTTTTTTAGGCCGTTATTGATGAGGATGACCACCATGCAGGAACAAAGGTTCATCAGAAAAGGAGATAAACCGATAGCCAGCATTCCGAAGACTAACTTCCGTTTCATATTGAAAATTCCTCTTTGGAAATGAATAAAGCTTTTCGGATTAAAAAAATGGAATAATATTCCACAAAGTGCGAGGAACTGAGCCGTGATGGTTCCCAAGGCGGCTCCCTGTATGCCCATATCCAGGACAAATATGAAAAGAGCATTCAGCACTCCGTTAATTACTACTGCGAACAAAGTAGCTAGCATGGCTTTTTGAGGATAACCGGAAGCCCGCACGACTTCATTGAGTCCCATATAAACGTGGGTAATTATGTTTCCCCATAATATCACTTTCATATAATCGCGGGCATAGGGCAGAGTAGCATCACTGGCTCCGAAAAAGCGGAGAATAGGATCAAGGAAACAAAGACTTGTGAGGGTAAAGAGGCTTCCGATCAACAGATTCAATAAAATAACATTTCCCAGTATATCCGTGGCACTTTTCAAATCTTTTTGCCCCATTTTCATAGAAACCAAAGTGGAAGCTCCGACGCCTACCAAAGACCCGAATGCTGCTGCGATATTCATAAATGGCAGGGTGATGGCCAGGCCGGCAATAGCCAAATGCCCGACGCCGTGTCCGATAAAGATACTATCCATCATATTGTACAGCGAAGAGGCCGTCATGGCTACGATCGCCGGTAGGGAATAGTGAATCAGTAATTTACCGATTTTCTCGGTTCCAAGCGCAAGGGGTGAAGTTTGAACAGACATACACGAACATTCAGTATCAACCGGAAAATTTCCGGCATCTTTATTTCTCCGGAGTATATTTCATCAGATCCGGATTTCAGATTGAATTTTATGGTAAAACTTAGGCTTTCCTTTGACAATTGGATTTTCCAACTATCCTTTGCATAAAAAATGGCGATGCAAATATACAGAAAATGTTTAAAAGTGGAATGATGTTCCGGACTGCTTATAAAAGAGATTTACAAAAATTACAGACAAACCTTGAAATAGTGAAAGACAAATATTAAAAATAAACCAATAACAGACCTGTCGTTTAGATCCGTTAAACAAATCTAAACGACAGGCAAGCTGATGAGAGGAAAGAAGTTGAAAAACTTTATTCTTGACGGATAACGGTTTTCCCTCCGGGTAAAACGGCTTGGATGCGGTCGTCGTACATCGCGCTGCACTGAATGGCCGGGCGCAGATAATCGCCTGCGAAAGCTGCATTAAACCGGAATTCAAACGTCTTGGTCTGGTTTTGGTTTAAACTGAAATAAATATCGTATCCATCGTCTCTGATGTTGACGTAGTCTGTATCTTTAAAGGCCTGGGTGTTGCCGGTCAGACGGTCGTTAATGATTTCAAAACCGGAGGGTAACAAATAAGTAAGGGCCAGATTGTCATAAGTGCCTGTCATACCTGTATTGCGGACTGAAATCTTAGCTGTTACATCCGTTCCTTGCAGTAGATTATTGATATCTACCGATTGTCCTTTATCATCGTAGTAGCGGATATTCATAGAAAGGCCTGACAGGATTTGTTCCGTCACTACCTGATAAGGTGCTGAGGACGTGATTAAACGGATATAGAGGGTATTTGTTCCCGTATTTTTTATATTGGCAGAGCTTTCTTCCTTTCGGATTGTTAATTGCTCTTGTTGGAACGTTTTGTTGGTTTGTATGTTTATCGTTTGGCCTTGGGTTTGGATTTCAGCTTTTAGACCGTCTGTATTTCCGACAAATTTCGCTACATATTCAGTGGCGGCCAGTAAAGCAAAAGCTGTGGTTTGTGTGCTCAACCAGTTGTTTGACGAGAGGGCGGCTGAGATTTGTTCCAGCATTTGATAAGCTTCGTCCTGCATACCTAAATAAATCATCGATTGGAGAATGATTGCTTTGTCCCGGATATCGGAGCCGAAAGTACCTCCGGTTTGTCGGTAAGGAGAAACTTCCCGGGAAGCCTTTTGAATGAGTTTGCGGGCAATATCGGGATGATTGCAGAGGGCGTATGCAGAAGCCAGTAGCCATTGAGCTGTTGCATTCTGGAGTTTCCGTTCCTTCATTCGGTTCATAGCCGGCAAATTCGGTTTCCCTGCTAAAGCCAATACGTACAAGCGGTATCCTTGTCCGATTTCATCGTAATAGTCGTTTATCCGGTAACTGTTGGCATACGATTGGAGATAGTTCAAATCTTTTTGTAAAAGTTGTGTAGGAACGGAATATCCTTTTCGGGAGGCGGATATTAGAAAATGAGCTACGTAAGTACTTACCCATTCTGAAACATAAGGTGATCCCGGCCAGTAAGCGAAGCCTCCGTCGGCTGTTTGGTAGAGGGATAGACGACTAATGACGGCTTTTACGTTTGTCTCAATATCCATTTTTTGTTTGGGAGTCAAATCCAATAAAGTATTGAGAGAGATTTGCGGGAATGCTGTAGATACAATTTGTTCGGCGCATCCGTGGGGATAAGTGATCAGTTCCTGGAGTCTCTCCGCCAAATTGAGGGGAGGAATAGTAGAAATTTCCAGTGTGGATAGGGGTTCTGCTCCTTCTACTTTTGCAGACAGTTTAACTGATTTTTCTGGTTTCAGTATTTCGCTACTGACGTGGGTAATTCGTGGATTCGGCACCCGGATCTGTACGTTTTCTTTTACAACGGTCGTTTCTTTTCCGGATTGGGCTGTAAAAGTAAGAGCGGTGTTACCGGTTGTTTGTTTGACGCGAAGTGTAAACCAGACTAATTTTTCTCCTTGTTCAGTAAAGGTAACAGTCTGGATGTTTTTTCCGACGATTTCGAGCTTATCGTCTGTCGTCATTTGTACTTCTACGTTTCGGATCGAATTGTTCATGGCAAATACGGTCACGGGGACATTCATCACATCGCCGGGAGTGAACAAACGAGGCATAGCCACGGACAGCATCAGTGGTTTATTGACTTGGGCATCGGCAGAGGCAGAACCGTATTTCCCGTCGGCAGTCGCGGCAACGACCATGGCCCGTACTTCTCCGATATATTCGGGCATGCGGAGTTTGTGTGTACGGGACTCTCCTTTTTTCAGAGAAAAGGGGCCTTCGAATAAGACTACGGGTTTAAAGCGGTTTGTTTTTTCATCCTGTTCCGGTTTTAAAACCTCGTCTCCTCCTATGGCAAATGCTTTTTCCAGCCGGGCACCGTAAGCTCCGAAAATATAGTCATAGAAATCCCAGGTTTTGACTCCCAGGGCTTCGCGGGCATAAAATGCCGAGAAGGGCTGAGGAGTACGGAAAGAGGTCAGAGATAGTAAGCCTTCGTCTACAACGGCCAGGGTATAATCCATAGCCCGGTGTTCTTTTTCACTGACAGTTACGGTAAATTCTTCTCCTGGCCGGAGATCCGGCTTCAATTTTATTTCCGGATACAGATGCAGGGCAGCGTCTTCGATATTGATATTTACCACTCCATACAGGCGTATCGGCCGGTCGTTATCGCGATTCTGCTGCGGTTGTATTAGTGTCACAAAAACGTAAATATTCGGGCACATGGCCGGAGTCGCTTCAAATTCAAAGCGAGTGGAATTTTCAGTTGTTTGGATGCGGTGTATATCCCGGAAAGAAGTTCCGTTTTCTAAACTGACAATAGCTATTCCCTGTTGAGAAGAAGGTATAGTCAATTGTACTTTTTCGCCCGCTTTATAATTTTTTTTATCGGTTGTAATATTGAGTATCGTTGCAGCTTCTTTACTGGAATTTTCCGCCCAGGAGCCGAAATAAGCAATGAGTCCGGTAGAATGTCCCGACTCTTTGTCTGTTGCTTGAATATAATAACGGCCATAATGTTCGATATTCAATTCGCACTCGAATTTGCCGTCTTTACTTCGGATGGTTTTGTCTATTAACAAGCTATTATAAGGACGGTTGATATAAGTGTAATTATTATTTTCTGAATCCCACCACCAGCGCCATTCAATTTTATATACCTGAATCTCCACAGTTGTATTAACGGGAGCTTTTTGTCCCAGGGGGGTAACCAGTACTCCGCTTAGTTTAACGTTTTCTGTAGTGGGGTACCAGCCGTCTTCCGAATCCGGGAGGCGGATACCTGCATAGCGGGTATAAGGCGAGTAATGAGTGGTATACGTAGCAATACTAAAATCTCCGCTTTCTTCAAATACCCGGGTGGTAAATGTCGCGTTTAATATGCCCGGGGCATTTTCCGTTTTTATTTCGTTCAGATTAAAGGAAAAATTTCCTTCCGAGTCAGTTTCCCCATCAAAAAGAGTGGCGCTATAAGGTTCGAAATCGTCTGTTGAACTATTAAACGTATAAGCCGGATAATTTTTAAAGGTATATTGGCTCCGATTTAATTTGACTTCAGTTATTGCTTTCCGGTTGGGAGTGGAAGCTCCGTTAAGCCATCTGGTTTTAACTTTTACGATACTATTGCTTATGCCTTTTCCTACGACTTGTTCATTGGGAAATATCATATTGATACTCAGTCGGTTTGGTTTGATCGTTTCGATGCGTAAGGTTTTGGTAAAGCGGTTTCCTCCGATTTGTACGACGCATTTCCAGTATCCTGTAGGGGCATCTTCTGCTGTGGAAAAACGGAAGGTATGGATGGGGATATCGCCGGTGACGCTTTTGCGGGTGGCTGTCGTATTTCCTTTCGGGTCGATGAGTTGGGCAATAATCGGATGCCCGGCGGGTAATAGGTGTTGCTTATCTTCGAGAATAAAAGAAAGGTAGATATCGTTGCCGGGACGCCATACGCCTCTTTCTCCGTAGATAAATCCTTTCAATCCGGATTGCACATCTTGTCCGCTAATATCAAAGTTACTGAGAGATAACGAATTGGCATCTGAGATCTTTAACCAGGCCTTATCTTGTCCTTTGCGGGCCTGAGCAATAAAGGCTTTCATATCCGTATTCAGGTATGCAAAACCGTTTTTATCGGTTTGTACAGAGTCGATTTTTTGGTTTTGATAATTGTAAAGGGAGATCATGCAATTTGCCACAGGTGCTGCCGTTACAATGTCGTTGACAGCCACAAAATATCGGTTGTCTGAACCTCGTTTGGCCAGAATACCAAGGGACGTATTGATTATATTTTTACTGATAAACCGGTCTCCGGTATAATAAGAATCTGTACAAGGATTATCTCTGTCGCTCCATCGGTAATCGTTATTGTAATAATAATTGCTGTAATAATAGTCGTTGCCGTCCCAGTCCTGATCGTAATAATCGGTATTATCCTGGCCCTCTGAGGCGCAGTCGAGTGTCGTATAAGATTTGCGGAAACGAATTTCTATCCGGTAAATGACGCCTTTTTCCAGTTTAACCAGATCGGATAAGTTAAGGGTAAAATCATTCCAGTGGTTTAAATTAATCGGTGAACCTTCCGGATTTAGTGCTATCTTTTGACGAAATACAGGTCGGGCTGTCCGTATAAGATCTCCGGTTCCGTCGTACGAATTTTGCTGGAGAAAAAAATTCATATTTTGATCAAAAACTTTTATAATCTGTACATCTACGGCTTTCAGGGCTACTGCGGAGAAGGGGACCCATACTTTTCCTTCTGAAGGAACAATAATACCTTCTCCGATAAATCGGATGGCCGGGTTGGAAGAAGGAAGATAGACTGTTTGGGTATAAGGTTCCTCCAGAATTTTGTTCTCGCTACTCCGGATACCTTTGTGGACGGTTACCTCTATGCTTTCTGCATCTTCTTGAATCGTATAAAAAAGGAAAATGGTATTGGCATTGGTTTTATAGCGAATATCCGATACTCCTTGTATTGTAACCAGTCCCTCGAGATTCTGGGAGGGATCCACATTTTCCGACAGGTCGATCCGTAGTGATTGTCTGTCGTTATCGTTCAGTTGTACGTTGAGAACTGAAAATTGCTGATTTCCCGGAATATTTTCCTGAAATTCCTTCTGATTGATAACTTTATTGCCGAAACGTAACGTCAGCGTTTGCGGTTGTTCGGTTTTAAGAATAGGATAGACTGTAAAATGATGGGTATTGCCTGAATGAGACCATTCTATCGGAAGAGATTGATTATCAATTTGTGCCGTAACCTGTTTCTCTACTTCCTGGGGTTCCATATGATCAGAAGTATAGAGGGAAGCCTGATAATTTAAAGTATCGTTGGAGGAGGTGGTCGTAAAATTTCCCGGATTAAAAGATGCTTGTAGATCGACGACTTTCACTGAGAATTCAAAATAGTTGTAATCGCTGGGAACGTTGAAAAGAGCTCCCAGATGTAACCTTAACCGGTATTCTTGTCCGTTTGTAAAGCCTTGCTGGGGGATAAATTCCAAAATGCGTTCTTCTTTGAGGAAAAGTTGTCCTTTTATGGCCGGAGATATTTTCAAAAGATCACCCGGCAAAGGTTCTCCTATGGGAAATGACTTGTCCGGAGTTTTATCCAGATAAATATAGATGTGTGCATCGGAAGTAATCGTTCCGGAAGTATATCCGTAAATGTATTTATTGATTTCAGGTTGGGCAGTGTTGGATTTTGTACGGGAACATCCGCTGAGACAAAGGGCCAGGAGAAGGCAATAACAAAAAACATATTTACTTAAAGCCATAGTTTTCAGGATTAGAAGTTATTTCAGACAAATTTACGTAAATAATGAGGAAAGTATGTTTTTTCCCGTTTTAATTTTTATATTTTTGTCGTTTTAGTAAAACAAGGGAAAATCTATTTGTGTTTTGCAGAGAAATGGAGAGCGGGAAGATAAGTAGATTTTGGGGTTTACCGGAAAACGATAAGTGTTCACTTTATTCACAGATAAGTACTTCGTGGACGGGTGACTGTCGGGTGTTGATGAGGAACCGAAGATTCGGGTAAGATTTACGGTTGTTTTTCAGTTTTAAAGTTTTATCCTGAATCAAGTTCTGCCTGTCAAATCCGGAGGATTACTAATCGGCTATGCGCTGATCAGGGAGGCTGATCTATTAAAACCTGGGTATAAATATAAATTTATGAGAATTACAGTTGTTGGTACTGGATACGTTGGTTTAGTTTCCGGAACTTGTTTGGCGGAAACGGGAGTTACTGTTACCTGTGTGGATGTCGATGCATCTAAAATTGCTTTGCTGAATGAGGGGGGGATTCCGATATATGAACCGGGGCTTACGGAGTTGGTCATAAAAAACCGGGCCGATGAACGTTTGTTTTTCACTACTTCTTTAGAAGAAGCCATGGTAGATGCGGATGCAGTGTTTATAGCTGTAGGAACGCCTCCTGATGAGGATGGAAGGGCTGATTTGAGTTATGTGCTGGAGGTTGCCAGAGAGGTAGGGCAGATCTTGGATCATTATGCCGTTGTCGTTACCAAATCGACTGTACCGGTGGGTACAAATCAAAAGGTAAAAGAGGCTGTTGCTGCAGAGCTTCGGAAGCGGAATTCCGATGTCGAATTTGATGTAGCTTCCAATCCGGAATTTTTGAAAGAAGGAGATGCCGTTAACGATTTTATGGCGCCCGACCGGATTGTGATCGGAGTGGAATCGGAACGGGCCAGAAAGACGATGGAGAGACTATATCATGCATTTTTGTTGAATAATACCCCGATTTACTTTATGGATATTCCTTCTGCGGAGATGACCAAATATGCGGCTAATTCGATGTTGGCTACACGGATTTCTTTTATGAACGATATTGCCAATTTGTGTGAAATCGTGGGGGCGGATGTAGAGGCTGTCAAAAAAGGAATCGGAAGTGACACCCGTATCGGAAAGAAGTTTCTCAATGCCGGATGTGGTTACGGGGGATCCTGTTTTCCGAAAGACGTAAAAGCTTTGATCAAAACCGGAGATGAATACGGTTATCGTATGGAGGTATTAAAGGCGGTGGAGCGGGTAAATGAAAAGCAGAAAGAAGTTTTGTTTTCTAAGATTATGAAGCATTTTCGTCAGGATATAAGAGGAAAGCGGTTTGGTTTATGGGGGCTGGCTTTTAAACCTGCTACAGACGATATGCGGGAAGCGCCTTCTCTGGTGTTGATTGAACGTTTATTGGAAGCGGGTGCTGTGGTAAAGGCATTCGATCCGGTTGCCATGGAAGAATGCAAGCGGCGGATAGGAGGGAAGATAGAGTATGCCAAAAATATGTATGAGGCCTTAACAGATGCCGATGCCATGGTGGTGGTCACCGAATGGCAGGAATTTAAAGTACCTAAATTTACCTATATCGAAAAAGCTTTGAAGGAAAAGGTCATTTTCGATGGACGAAATATATACAATGCCGATCAGATGAAGGAGTTCGGCTATGTCTATTATGGGATTGGAAAATAATTCTCTCGGAATTACCTATGCATTTGTTGTTTATAGTCAATCCTGTTTCGGGGGCCGGATCCGGTAAAAAATTACCGGAAATAATCCGTTTTATGCCTGAATATCAAGGATTAGATTATGAAATCCTGTTTTCTGAATATGCCGGGCATGCCCGTATTTTAGCGGCGGAGGCGATAAAGAAAAAGAAGTATACGCATATCATTGCCGTAGGGGGAGACGGCACCGTAAATGAGGTGGGTGGGGCTTTATATGGGAGTGAGATTGCTTTCGGCATTGTTTCTATCGGAAGCGGAAATGGTTTTGCCCGGCATTTGGGGTATTCTACCCGTATGAAGAAAGCTTTGAGGCAGGTTTTGTCGGGAGCTTATGCCTATGTCGATATGTTGGAAATGAATGGACTTTATTCCTTGAATGTAAGCGGGGTTGGATTTGATGCGGAAGTTGCTCATGAATTTAATCGTTTAAAAAGGCGGGGAGTCTTTTCCTATATTTATGCCGGTTTGAAAATGTGGTTCCGGTATACCGAACAAGAATATAAAATTACAGTAAACGGGAAAATCTTAAATGAGCGGTGTTTTATTTTGAGTTTTGCTAATAGTTCCCAATTTGGAAATAATGCAAGTATTGCCCCGCATGCTTCCTTGAAGGACGGATTGGTTGATATCTGTCTTTTAAAACGTCCGAAATACTGGAATTTGGTACCTTTTTTATTTGCTTTAATGAGCGCCCGGATTGATAAAATGGGCTTTTATAAGGAAATCCAGTGCCCGGAGGCGCTTATAGAGGGGAATATTTATCGGGTGCATATCGATGGAGATGCGGCTTTTATGACTTCTCCCATTTATTTAAAAGTTCATCGGGCTGTCCTCAAGACTGTTGTACCTAAATATGCCCATCAGCGGTGTGGCGATCCCGAAGGTTCCTCTCTTTAACCGTTTGTCTCTTTGTCTTTCATCAATTCGGCGGCTATTTTAAACATATAGGCCCGGGCTTCTTCGTCCTTATTCGGGATGATCCCGTCCAGGATAGCTTCTTTAATGGCATTTTTAATATCTCCGATCAGCCGGCAGGGGGAAAGGTGAAAAGTTTCCATAATTTCTTCTCCGCTGATAGGGGGTTGAAAATTCCGGATAGAATCTTTTTCTTCTACTTCTTTTAATTTCCGGCGAACGATTTTAAAATTTTTCAGAAATCGTTTTACTTTTTCTTCATTTTTGGACGTTATATCGGCTTCTGCTAAAGTCATCAAATCGTCGATATCGTTTCCTGTATCGAATAATAATCGGCGGACAGCGGAGTCTGTTACGATTTCCTCGGAAAGGACGATCGGACGCATATGTAAATTGACCAATTTCTGGACATACTTCATTTTTTCATTTTGGGGTAGCTTGAGACGGTTGAAGATTTTAGCAACCATTCTTTCCCCGATGTGATTGTGGCCGTAAAAAGTCCATCCTTGTCCCTTTATAAACTTTTTGGTGACAGGTTTTGCAATATCGTGCAGAAGAGCTGCCCAGCGGAGCCATAGGTCATTCGAATACAAAGCTACAGTATCCAGAACTGCCATAGTATGGTAAAAGTTATCTTTATGTCCTATGCCGTCGATGATTTCAACTCCTTTTAAGGCTGTCAGTTCCGGAAAGAACATTTCCAGCAGACCGGTTTCCTCCAATAAGAAAATTCCTCTGGAAGGTTCAGGAGAAAGCATGATTTTGTTGAATTCATCCATAATCCTTTCGGTCGAAATAATCGTTAAGCGGTCTTTGTTGGCACGGATAGCTTTAAAAGTATTTTCTTCTATTTTGAAATTCAATTGGGTCGCAAAACGGATGGCCCGCATCATGCGTAAAGGATCGTCGGAAAATGTGATACCGGGTTCCAGGGGAGTTTTTATCAATCGTTCCTGCAGATGTTGCAGACCCTTGAAAGGATCGACCAGCCGGCCGTAATCCTTTTTATTGAGGGAGATCGCCAACGCGTTGATTGTAAAATCCCGTCTTTTTTGGTCGTCATCTATCGTACCTGCTTCGACAAGGGGTTTGCGGGAATCAGAACGATAAGATTCTTTGCGGGCTCCTACGAATTCAATTTCCGTACCTTTATAGCGGAACATAGCCGTTCCGAAATTTTTAAATACCGACACCTTCAAATGTCCTAATTTTTGGGCCGTAGCTTCTGCCAGGGCAATGCCGTTACCTTGAACGACAATATCGATATCCTGGGAAGGACGATGTAGCAAGAGGTCCCGTACATATCCTCCAATAACATAGGTTTCGATATTGTTTTCTTCTGCTATTTCTGCCAATACATGAAAGATAGGGTGTGTCAGATATTCCTGCATCATCGTCAATTTCCGTTTTTGGGTTGGGTTTACAAAATTAGGATATATTTTTTAGATACTTCTGTTTCCTTTCAAATTTCCGTTAGAGAGAAGAGTTTTTTGGAAAATTTTTAGATAGAAAAGGAAGCAAACGGATCTTTCTGTGAGAAAAGAGTGTAAATGCAAAACAGAAATAATAGTTTTTTGTAATTTCGAAAGCCGAAAAAATATAGTTATAAAAAATGGAATTATGGAAAAGAGAATGGCCGGATTATTTGATTTGGACGGAGTGATTTTCGATACGGAATCCGAATATACCCGCTTTTGGCGAGAACAAGGGAAACTGGCACACCCGGAAATTCCGGATTTCAGCAGTCGGTTGAAAGGCCGTACCCTAAAAGAGATTTTAGCTGAATATTTTCCTCAAGAGCAGCAAGCCCGGGAAATTGTACGGCGAATTGACGATTTCGAACGACAGATGGATTTTCCTTTCATAAAAGGCAGTCTGGAATTCGTGGGGATATTAAAACAAAACGGAGTAAAAGTGGCTATTGTCACCAGTTCTGACGATAAAAAGATGAAAAACGTATATCGGATATATCCCCAACTGAAAACTCTTTTTGACGCCATAATTACTGCTGATCGGATTACCCGTTCTAAACCTGATCCGGAATGCTATTTGTTGGCTGCTGAGCAACTGGGGAGGAAGCCTGCCGAATGTGTGGTTTTTGAAGATTCATTTCCCGGTTTGGAAGCCGGACGCCGGGCTCAGATGAAAGTAGTGGGATTGGCTACTACTAATGCTGAAGATCAGATTCGCGATAAAGCCGATCGGGTTATCCCTGATTTTAGTCGTTTCACTTTTTCCGATTTCGTTCATTTATATTCCATTAAATGAACGAAAATTTAAATTTTCTCTTATCGATATAAAAGGGCGGGAAAGGCAAATGGGCTGAAAGAAAAAATCCACAAAGGCAAATTTTGCCTTTGTGGAAATGAGTATTCCTCGGGGAACTACTAGCGCTTAATTTTACGGATATTCGTAATATTATACAATTCCGGAGAAGCCCATAAATGCCATTGCCAGTAGACCGGCTGTAATCAAAGCAATAGGAGAGCCTTTCAATCCCTTGGGAAGGTCTGTCAGTTCCAGTTGTTCCCGGATACCGGCAAAGATGGTTAAGGCCAGTCCGAATCCCAATGCGGTGGAACCGGCGAATACCACCGACTGCAGCAGATTAAAGTCTTTTTGTATGACCATAATGGCAACTCCCAATACGGCACAGTTCGTGGTGATCAAGGGAAGAAAAACGCCCAGTGCCTGATAGAGGGAAGGGCTTACTTTTTTCAGTATGATTTCTACCATCTGTACCAGGGCAGCAATGATCAGGATAAAAGTAATAGTTTGCATAAACCCGATATGGAAAGGATCCAATACTGTTTTCTGAACGATAAATGTTACGATAGTAGCCAGTATCATAACAAATGTAACGGCCCCGGTCATTCCCAAAGCTGTGGAAACTTTTTTAGATACACCCAGAAAAGGACATATTCCCAAGAATTGTGCCAATACAATATTATTGACAAAGACGGCTGTGATAAAAATTAATATATATTCCATAGAAGTAACGATTAAGGGTTAATGTTTGGCCCGGATCCGGTTTACGATAGCAATCAGATAGCCTAAGGCGATAAAAGCTCCCGGAGCCAGTACAAAAATCAGCATACCGAAATTGTCCGGATAAATGGAAAGATTGAACATTTTCCCACTTCCTAGGAATTCTCGGATAGCTCCCAGCAGGGTTAAACTAAAGGTGAATCCTAATCCCATGCCGAGTCCGTCAAAGATAGAAGGAATCACTCTATTTTTAGATGCAAATGCCTCAGCTCGGCCCAGTACGATACAATTCACTACAATCAATGGGATAAATAATCCCAGGGAAGCGTGTAAGGCGGGCAGATAGGCTGCCATACACAGGTCTACTACAGTTACGAATGCTGCTATGATGACAATAAAGGAGGGGATCCGGATTTTATCCGGTATAATATTAGCGACCAAAGCAATAACTAAGTTTGACATGATCAGTACAAAAGCGGTGGCTAATCCCATACCCATTCCGTTGCCGGCAGAGGTCGTTACGCCCAAGGTAGGACACATTCCCAGCAGCAATGCGAAAGTCGGATTCTCCCGAAACAAACCGTTGGTAAAAACTTTTAAATTATTCATATGTGCTTGTGAATTTACGGTTTATAACATCAATTATTCTTGTTTTCCGGGGTAGTGGCTGACGTTTGTTCACGACTGCCCTTTAAGCCGTTTGCAGCCCGGTTGATTGCATCCAGGAAAGCCCGGGAGGAGATCGTTGCGGCCGTAATAGCATCTACTTCTCCTCCATCTTTTGAAACGGCTAAAGCCTGTGTTTCTGGATTTTTGCCGATAACGGAGCTTTGTTTTTCTACGCTTTTAACTTCAAAACCAAAAATACGTTCGATCAGACTCTTTTCTTTTTGAGTGGGCTTAAACCAGGAGTCCATTTTAGAACCGAGTCCCGGAGTTTCTTTGTGATCTAATACGAAATAATTGGCAATTGTTCCGTCGGGATTGAATCCCACCATCAACCAGACAGTCCCTCCAAATCCGTTGTTTGTATAGGTTTTTACGGCTGTGCCCAGGAGTTGTCCTTCTTTTTTAGCCGGATAAAATTCGAGTATTCCACCGTCGGGTGTTTTTTCGGCCCAGGCTTCTGCCATGGGATCGTTATCGAATTTTCCGGGGATTACCTCCCGTATGGCTTTCACCTGTTTGGCTTGCTTGGCTTCTTCGATCGGTTCTGCTGTCAGGGAATTGACATATGCTACGGCTGCTGAGGAAATCAGGGTGATTGTGAATAACACCAGCACCATATTTTTAAAATTTGATTCTAATTTCTTTCCCATCTTAATTCTGTTTTAAATTTCAGATTTACGATTATTTTTCAGAAACGTAAATCGTCCCTTAAGCAAATCTTTTAGGTTTACAATATCTGTTGATCAACGGAGTGAAGCCATTCATGATCAGGATGGCGAAAGACATTCCCTCGGGATAAGCTCCGAAGTTCCGGATGATGACGGTGAGAAGTCCGATTCCCACGCTATAGATAATCATACCTTTGACGGCCATCGGAGAAGTGACATAATCCGTTGCCATAAAGATGGCTCCCAACATAAGTCCTCCGGAAAGCAGCTGGTAAACCGGACTGATAAATTGTTCCGGGTTACAGAGGTGCAATATACCGGCAAATACAAAAACGGTAATGAATATCGTAATCGGAATATGCCAGGTGATAACGCGTCTCGCCAGCATAAATAAAAGGCCTAATAGCAGGGCAAGTGCTGAAACTTCTCCGAAAGAACCCGGATTCTGTCCCACAAACAATTCCAGTGCCGTTGGCAAATCTGCTTTTGCTTTTTGCTGACTGATTTGAGCGGCCTGAATTTCTTGTTCCAGTTTTGTTTTCAATTCGACCACCTCGGCAGCCGTTTTTGTACCCTCGGCTAATTCTTTATCCGCTTTCGTCAGGGCTGCTTTTGCTTTGGAAATCTCTGTATTATTTTTTACTACAATTTTCAATAAAGCAAGCGGAGTAGCTCCGGAAATGGCATCCGTGGAATTTTCACTGACTACATTCACATAGGTTTGCGGGAAGGTGGGCTCGACAATCTGCGTGTGGGCGACCGGCCATGTCGTCATCTGTACGGGAAAAGAGATCAGCAGGAATACCCGCCCTACCAGAGCCGGATTAAAGATATTACACCCTAATCCGCCAAAACTCATTTTTCCGATGCCAATGGCTGCTAAAGCTCCGAGAATCATAATCCATACCGGCAGGCTGGAAGGTACGTTGAAAGCCAATAGTACTCCCGTAATCAGGGCTGATCCGTCCCAAATACTGGTTTGTTTTTTTAATAAATATTTTTGTATTAAAAATTCAAAAATTAAGCAGGCAATCACTGAGGTTAAAGTCAGCACTAATGCGTTCCATCCAAAAAACAATACAGAGCAAATGAAGGCCGGAATCAGTGCAATCAATACCCCGTACATATTCTTTTCGATGGAATCGCCGCTATGAATATGAGGGGATGGAGAGATAACCAAATTATTCATATTTAAGTTTTTAGATTTTAAACTGTAAATGAGATTTACAACTTAAAATGTATAATTTATAATTCTTATTTTTTTCTGTTCCGGATCATCATTCCGGTTCTGGCTTTGCCCAAACGGATGTAATCCAATAACGGACGATCGGCAGGACAGGTGAAACTACAGGATCCGCACTCAATACAATCCATCACTTTTTCTTCTTCCATGCGTTCCAACAGATTGTATTGGGATAATTTCATCAGTAAATAAGGCTCCAAGCCCATGGGACATATCGATACACATTTGGTGCAGCGGATGCAGTTTTTGCACGGTTTCCGTTCTCCTTCTTTTTCATTCAGGAGCAAGATACCACTGCTGCCTTTCATAAGCGGAGAATCGATGTTAAATATCGCCCGTCCCATCATCGGACCCCCACCGATGACTTTGGCTGTATCTTCGGGAAGTCCGCCGGCAGCTTTGATAACTTCCGCTATAGGAGTACCGATTCTGCAGAGAAAATTACCCGGATTCTTTACCGATTTCCCGGTAACGGTAACCACGCGTTCTACCAAAGGTTTCCGTTTTAATACGGCTTCGTATACGGCCAGGGCTGTACCTACATTTTGTACGACAGCTCCTACCGCAATCGGAAGAGCCCCGGAAGGAACTGCCCGTTTGGTGATGGCCTGTATGAGTTGTTTTTCTCCTCCCTGCGGGTATTTTACTTTTAAGGGACAGATTTCAATGCCGTTCATACCTGCTGCCAGGCTTTGCAAATGCTCAATTGCATCCCGTTTATTGTTTTCAATACCGATGACTGCTTTTTTTACTTCTATAGCTTTCATCAACAACTGTACCCCGATGAGGATCTCTTCTCCTCTTTCCAGCATGATGCGATGATCGGCCGTCAGATAAGGTTCACATTCCACCCCGTTGATAATCAGTATTTCTGCTTTACTGCCCGGAGGAGGAGAAAGCTTCACCTGAGTGGGGAAAGTGGCTCCTCCCATCCCTACAATTCCGGCTGCACTTATTGCTTTGATAATTTCTTCTTTCGGAAGATCCGTATGGCGTTCGATTTTTTCAGAAAGATCGACTTCCGGTACCCATTCATCCCCTTCAACCTGAATGACAATGCAAGGTTTGAGTAATCCTGCAGCATCAGGGCGGCTTTCGACAGCTGTGACAGTTCCTGAAACGGAACTATGTACATTGGCAGATACAAATCCGGTAGCCTGACCGATTAACTGGCCAGCTTTTACTGCGTCTCCTTTTTTGACTACCGGACTTGCAGGAGCGCCGATATGTTGTCCGAGCGGAATGATTACCTGTTCCGGTACGGGTAATTTTTGTATTTTTCCACCAGACGTTAATTTGTTCTCGGGCGGATGAATACCACCGATTTTAAATGTCTTTAACACAGTGTATTATTTTTAAGTTTTAAAATCCTTTTTGAATGTTCTATTGGCTTAGACCGTTTCCTTTTTTTCTCCTGTTTCGGGATTTCCCGGGACGGAAGAAACGGGTTGGGAGACAGGTGCTGGTTTTGCATTAGCTGTTACGGTTGTTTTCGGTGTCTCCGGATTCACTTTCCGTGGAGGAAAATTTACTTCGTGTATGGCGCCGGTAGGACATACCGTTACGCATTTCCGGCACAAACGGCATTTGTTATAATCGATATAAGCTAGATTATTCTCTACGGTAATGGCTTCGAACGGACATTCTTTGGCACATTTCATACAGCCGATGCAAGCTACTTTACAGGCTTTCCGGGCAACGGCTCCTTTGTCTTTATTGACGCAGGATACGAATACCCTTCTGTCTTTCGGACCTTTGTTCCGGAGTTCTATGATATTGCGCGGGCAAGCTTTGACACAGGCACCGCAAGCTACACATTTTTCGTCTGAGACTTCGGGCAATCCAGTCGCTGGGCTCATATGAATGGCATCGAAAGGGCAAGCCGCTACACAGTCGCCACATCCGAGACAACCGTAAGCACAAGCTGTATCTCCTATATATAAAGAATGTTCAATTGCGCAGGAACGGGCTCCGTCATAGCGATTGAGCCGGGGACGGTTTTCGCAACTACCGTTGCATTTCACTACCGCAATTTTAGGTGCTTGTTCCACTACCTCTCTGCCTAAGGCCGCTGCAATTTTTTTCATCGATTCAGCTCCTCCGACGGGACATAGGATATTGTCCAGCGAATCGGCTTTTACGGCAGCTTCAGCTAATCCCCTGCATCCCGGATAACCGCATCCTCCGCAATTCGCTCCCGGCAAAAGACCTTCCACGATATCAATACGGGGATCTTCCTCTACCTTAAATTTTTGTGCTACAAAGTACAATATAATAGCCGATATTATACCTATAGCACATAATGCAATAATGGTAATGACAATTGTATTCATTTCTTATAGTTTATAGAGTCGTATTTTATATTCTGTTTGTCTTTAACTATGGTTATTCCCTTATCTTGGCAATCGTAAATTTTATTTTTTTACCGATCGACTGACGAAACAGATAAAGGAATAAATAGTAAATCACCACGCATCCCACAGCACTGATTGCTGCAATGGTTTCATTAAATCCCAATGCCAATACACAAGGAATAATACCTATTAAAATAACGGAAGGGATAACATAAGCCACTATTACTGAAAATACAGCATTCTGTACGCTGGCATAAACAATCACTTTTTCTCCGACCGTCAATTCAAAATCCGGACGGATGGCCGTAATTATTTTTTGTGTATTTTCTGATACCCCGCATAGGGACTTCGCATGGCAACTTGCACAGGCCGACTGACTGCTGATCACGACATCAACGGTATGTTCCGAAATGTTTTTTATCACTCCTTCGTGTCCTATTCCTGCTCTTTGACCCATAGGTATTGTAAAAAAATACACGCGAAGATAATATAAAAAAATAAAAGCTGAAAGGTAAAAGGGAAAAAAGAAACTTGGGAAAAGAAGATGCATTTTTAATAAAAAAGTAATCCCGGAAGCTCCGATTCAGACTTTCTGTCATAAACCGTTTCTTTCGGAAACCGGAAAACACCATACCCCCCTACGGAGCTGATAGTCCGGATTTTTGTCAGGCTTGCAGCTTTCTTCCTTCAGCGATTGAAAGGCAAATTGAGGAAAGTGGAAAAGCTGCCCGTCTTTTCAAAAAAGACTTTCGGGATTTTCTTTTTCTAAGGGATATATTTACATTTTTATGCTTTGTCTAAGTTTTCTATTTTTTTCGCATGAAAATTTGTATAGGCACTCCTGTAAAATCCCAGTTTTCCCGGATTTTATTTTCCAGGAAACGTTTATATGTTTCTTTCACATATTGAGGCAGATTGCAATAAAAAGCGAAAGACGGAGCATGTGTGGGAAGTTGCGTCACGTATTTAATTTTGACCGATTTGCCTTTGACCATAGGGGGCGGATAGTTTTCGATAGCTTCCAGCATGACCCGGTTCAGTTCGGAGGTTTTCAGTTTTTGTGTACGGTTTTCGTATACTTTTAAGGTGGCCTCCAGGGCTTTTAATAACCTTTGTTTGGTTAAAGCGGAAGTGAAAATAATATCTACATCCCGGAAAGGAGCGATTTTTTCCCGGATTTCTTTTTCAAACAGAAGGGTCGTTTTATTGTCTTTCTCAATCAGGTCCCATTTATTGATCAGGATCACCACTCCTTTGCGGTTGCGTTCAATCAGGTGGAAAATATTCAGGTCTTGTGCTTCCATACCGCGGGTAGCGTCGATTAAGAGCATACATACGTCGGAATCTTCTATCGCCCGTACGGAACGCATGACGGAATAAAATTCTACATCTTCGTTTACTTTGGCTTTTTTCCGCAAACCGGCTGTGTCCACCAGTAGAAAGTCATGTCCGAACCGGTTGTAACGGGTATACAGAGAATCGCGGGTCGTTCCGGCAATTTCCGTGACAATATTCCGTTCTTCGCCGATCAGAGCATTGATGGTGGAAGATTTCCCCACATTCGGACGTCCTACAATGGTGATACGGGGCAGATGATCGGTACTTTCCACGGAATCCGTTTGAAAATGTGACGTAATTTTGTCCAGTAATTCTCCTGTGCCGAATCCGTTTGCTGAAGAGATGCAAAATAGATCGCTGTTGATGCCCAGACGGTAAAATTCACTGGCATCGTAAATCCGTTCACTGGTATCGACTTTGTTGGCAACGAGATAGATTGGCTTTTGAATGTTCCGGAGTAATTTTGCAAAATTCTGATCCAGATCTGTTAAACCGATTTCTGTATCTACCATAAACAGAATAACATCTGCTTCTTCTATCGCCAGAAGTACTTGTTTATTGATTTCTTCTTCAAAAATATCGTCACTATTGGATACATATCCGCCGGTGTCAATGACAGAGAACTCTTTGCCATTCCATTCGGACTTTCCGTAATTCCGGTCCCTGGTTACGCCGCTTTCTTCGTTGACAATGGCTTTACGGCTACCGATTAAACGATTGAAAAGCGTAGATTTCCCCACATTGGGGCGTCCTACAATTGCTACTATATTACTCATGAGTTATCATTTTAAAATCTAAAAACCGTTTGTATCCTTGGTTGGTAAAACACTACGGTTTTATTGCACATATCCGAAGTTTTTCAAATCTTTATCCTTACTGCGCCAATCTTTTTGCACTTTGACGTAAAGATTCAGAAAAACGCTTTTCCCGAAAAATTTTTCAATATCCAGACGAGCTTCCGTCCCTACTTTTTTCAAAGCGGCTCCTTGACGACCGATAATGATTCCCTTCTGTGAGTCGCGTTCTACATAAATGACAGCCATAATATTGATCCGCTTGGCATCTTCTTTAAATTCTTCTACAGCTACTTCTACCGAATAGGGAATTTCTCTTTCATAATTCAGCAGAATCTTTTCCCGAATAATCTCATTGACAAAAAAACGGGCCGGCAAATCCGTTAGCTCGTCCTTTGGAAAAAAGGGTTCCCCTTCCGGTAAGAGTTCCAGAATCCTTTGGTAAAGATGATCTACATTGAAATTTTCAGTCGCTGACACCGGAAAAATTTCTGCTTGGGGAAGGAGAGATTTCCATTTGTCAAAGAGATCTTCCAATTTTTCCTGGGTCGTCAGGTCTATTTTGTTAATGACCAATAATATTGGAGCTGCGGATCGTTTTACTTGTTCGATAAAATCATTATTTTTCAACATATCTTCTACTACATCTGTGACATAGAGAATAATATCTGCGTCGGTTAAAGCCGATTTGGAAAATTCCAGCATGCATTCCTGCATTTTGTAACTGGGCTTTACAACACCCGGTGTATCCGAAAATACAATCTGAAAATTTTCATCATTTACAATCCCTTTGATGCGATGCCGGGTCGTCTGAGATTTAGAAGTGATGATAGAAATCTTTTCCCCTACTAACCGGTTCATTAAAGTTGACTTTCCGACATTCGGATTTCCGATGATATTGACAAATCCTGATTTGTGATTCATAATTTTTACTTTTGGGTCGACAAAGATAGCTATTTTTCGCGTAACGCTAAGCTTAAATCCGTTTTAAGTTTTGGATTTGTTGTCAGTTAGAAAAAATCGAAGGCTCGAATGAGTAAAGATAGAAGGGATTCAGGGTTCTTCTCTTCGAACATTTAAACTTTCCCATGAATCATTAAATATTTCTGATTTAGCGAACTTTTCATTCAAAGGAACGATAATAAGGAAGAGAGTGAGAGATTTGAGGTATTAAACAGACTAAACCAAACGAGAATGAAAAAGATTGTATTTTTAAGTTGTATTTTTTTTATAGTTTCTTTGTCGCTACAGGCTCAGAAGAATGTGAAAAGAATGTCTGCTCCGGAAAGGGCAAATTGGATGATCGAAAAGATGCAGGAAAACATGACTTTAACAGAGCAACAGCAGCGGGAATTGAGGAGTGTTTTTGAAACTTCGTATACAAAAATGCATTCGATCCGCCAGAATGGCCAACAGGATAGGGCAGCTATGCGTGAAGCAATGGGGAAAAATTACGAGGATATGCAGGCTGCCGTTCAAAAAGTATTGACTCCGGAACAGTATAAGCAATATTTAACGATGCAGGAGCAATGCAGACATCAAAAATGCGATGGTGTGAAAAAACATGAAAAACGCATGAGACATTACGATAGAGACTGATTCAAGACAGTTATAAACGTTTTATTTTATCCCGATTTATTTATTTGATAGGAGGAGAGGAGGGGCCCCTTAGGCCGGAAACTGACTCCCTACCGGTTTGTCAAAGAGTAAATCGGGTTATTTATTGCCTTTTATTTGGTTTTTTACCTGACGATTTTTTATTGGAACCGGAAAAGGACAATAAACTTTTATCCGTAATTTTTGTCCTAAAAAAAATATCGATTCGTTCGGAAATTCAAACGTTCGAAAGGATAATGCCAGGGGATACTCGATAGGAATACCTGCCTTCTCTTCTGAATTTTCTGAACATTCGGGCAGCGGAATGTTTTACCTACTTTTTAGAACGGATATGAAAAAAGGAATTTTGTTTGTTTCTGTATGTTTGTTTCTGTTGGCTTGTCATTCTAATACCCGCCAGTCTGCTTCAGAGGAACGTTTTCCCCCGGAACAGCGAGTGAATAAGATGTGGGAACAGTTGGAAAAAGAATTGGAGCTGACCGTTCCGCAACAGGAAGAATTAAAGGCTTGGTTTAAATCTGCCCAAGAGAAACGGAAAAAGCTTTTGGAAGGAAAAAAAGAGGACCGGAAAAATAGGCGGGAAATTGTACGCAGAAACCGGGAAGAAATGAGAGAAGAGCTAAAAAAAATATTGACGGAGGAACAGTTCCTGAAGTACGAAAAATTCGAAAAGGAAAGTCGAATGGAACGGGGTAATCCGAAGAAAGGTTCACATCGATCCCCCCGATTCATTCCCTGAAATTTTAGGCTGTATTTGAGCAGTATCCAAGTAAACTTGATACTGCTTTTCACTGGCCCTGTTATGCTTCGGTCCCTTATTGGAAACATCTGTCCGGCTTAGGAATTTGTCGTTTCTTCCCGGTTCCAGGATGAAGCTAACAATTGGAAGTAAATAACATCCTCCCATTCGTTGCCTCGTTTCAGCCATTCTTTCCGGTAACCGGTTTGAGTAAAACCGAGACTCTCAAAAAGTTTCAGACTGGCGATATTACATTGGGGGACACTGCTGTAGACCTGATGTAGGCCTAATGTTTCAAAACAATAGTCCAGGATAAGTTTGATAGCACTTTGTGCATATCCCTGGCGACGATTTTCTGTGTTGTGGATCATAATTCCCAAACCGGCGCGTTGGTGGTAAGGATCGAAATCGTAAATGTCAATTAATCCCAGAGGTTCATTGTCCTCTCTGTTGGCAATCATTAAACGCAATTGCTTGGTTTCATAAATATCCCGGTGAGCATTTTCAATGTATTTTTTCAATGCAAAATGTGAAAAGGGCGTAAGTGTATCGCTTACATCCCAAAGATCCATATTGTTTTCCCATTTATAAAGGTATTCCAAATCTTCAGGTTCCAGCGCCCGGATCAGGATATTTTCATCGTTTATCATAAAATGTTGTTTATTTAGGTTATTACTATTTCACTAATAGCTTGTTTCTATTTTTCTGTCGGTTTCCCGTTTTTTTGCTTTAGGAATACCAAATGATTCAGAGGGCTGAAAAATTTCGTATTTTGCAAATATAGAAGTTTTGAACGGATAAAGATTATTATTGATTATTTTTGTTCTTCATTTATAAAAATAGAGTTTACAGATATTTTGATTTATTTTGCGAATGACAAAAGGCATGAAAATAAATCGATATGTGGTACGAAAGGAAGAAAAAAATGTTTAATCTTTTGTGTGTAATTGGCCCTACTGCCAGTGGTAAAACAACTCTTGCCGTCCGGATGGCAGGGGAATTGGGAGGAGAGATTATTAGTGCGGACTCCCGTCAGGTGTATAAGGAAATGGATTTAGGCACGGGGAAAGACCTGGAAGAATATTGTTATAAAGGTCGGCAAATTCCTTATCATTTGATTGATATTGTAGCAGCCGGCTATAAATACAATGTATTTGAATTTCAGAAGGATTTTCTAAAAGTGTGGAATGCCTTGCAAAAAAGACAGATTTTTCCGGTATTGTGCGGAGGAAGCGGCTTATATGTGGAAGCTGTATTAAAAGCCTATAAACTATTGGCTGTTCCGGTCAATGAAACATTGAGAAAGCAGTTGGAACAGAAGAGCTTGGCTGAATTAAGCGAGGTGTTGTCACAATATAAGAAATTGCATAACACCACAGATGTCGATACTGTAAAGCGGGCTGTAAGAGCTATCGAAATAGAAGAGTACTATAGGAGTCATCCGCAAACGGAGGAAGATTATCCGGAAATCAGACCTTTAATTGTAGGAGTGGATGTAAGCCGGGAAGTCCGGCGGGAGAGAATTACCCGGCGTTTACACGAAAGATTAGAGAAGGGCATGGTGGAAGAGGTGAAAAAATTACTGGACAGGGGAATAGCTCCTGAAGATTTAATCTATTACGGATTAGAATACAAGTATATTACTTTATATCTGACCGGTCAATTGACGTATATCGAGATGACAGAGAAGTTAAATATAGCTATTCATCAGTTTGCTAAACGGCAAATGACATGGTTCCGGAAAATGGAAAGAGAAGGTTTTCACATCCATTGGCTCGGGGCTGATTTGTCTTTAGAAGAAAAAATTACGAGGATTCAGGAATTATTGAAATCGGGTGACGTTTGATTATGCTTTATTCAAAGCATGCAATACATTGTCGATCAAAAATTGTTTTTCCTCTCCCGTATGAGCGTTTTGCAGGATATGAACGATAGCTTTCCTTGTTGCTGTTGCCGGTTGGGACATATTTTCCAAAATAGTAGCGGCTTCCAGGGCTACGATAAAATCTTCCGAAAGAATCATTCGGGCGAACATTTCGGCGGAATCAGAAAAATCGAGTGCAGATTCCCAACAAATACGCAATAAAAGAGATTTGGGGAATGGGTCGGGAGTGGTTTCAATCCGGTCGATCAGTATTTTTTTGAAATGATTATCTTTTATATCTGCCAAAAGACTTACAACTTCTGTTGTAGTCGTATGGTCTTGTCCCAGGGAAAGTAAGTCCAGTAAAGCCGGAATAATCGATATGTCTCCTGCTGTTTTGATGATTTCAATGGCTTCTTTTCTAGCGTCCGGATCTTCACTACTGAGTTTTTTCAGAATATCGTCTTTATTTTCCATCTTTTTTTATTTGCGGTTTGCGAAGATAAAAAAAAGAGCGTTTCAAAACGCTCTTTTCTGACTTATTTTTTATTTTTTTCGTCTTCCTTTTCGCTTTCTTCTTTTATAATTCTCGGGTGGTATTTATTGATGGTATCCCGAAGGTAATGATTATCCAAATGGGTATAGATTTCTGTCGTCAGAATAGATTCATGTCCCAGCATATCTTGTACAGCTCTCAGGTCAGCTCCCCCGTTTACCAGATGGGAGGCGAAAGAATGCCGGAAGGTATGAGGGGATACGGATTTTTTAATTCCGGCTCTTTCTGAGAGGTGTTTGATGATATTGAATACCATTACCCGGGAAAGAGCTGTTCCGCGTTTATTCAGGAACAGAACATCTTCGTATCCTTTTTGGATATCCAGGTAGTCTCGATATCCTTTCATGTATAATTTGATTTCCTGTTTTGCATTTTTGCTTAGTGGAATCATTCTTTCTTTATTGCCTTTTCCTTCAATTTTAATTGTTCCCATACGGAAATTAATATTGGAGATTTTGACATTGATCAGTTCAGATACTCTGAGACCACAAGAATAAAGAGTTTCAATAATTGCTTTATTCCGTTGTCCCTCGGGTTTGTACATTTCCACGGCATTCAGGATAGAATCGATTTCTTCTACAGTGAGTATGCTCGGAAGTTTGCGCCCGATTTTCGGGGCTTCCAACATTTTAGTAGGGTTACTGGTCAAAATTCCGTCATATACTAAAAATTTGAAAAAAGAGCGGATGCTGGAAATACTTCTGGCCTGTGTACGGTTTGTTACTCCCAGATCGTTTACAAAAAGCAAGTAACCTTTTAATATGTCATAGGTTACTTGTTCCACTTCTTTGACATCGTGGCCTTCCTCGCAAAATTTAGCTAATTTACGCACATCATTTAAGTAAGCTTCAACTGAATTTGAGGAAAGTGATTTTTCCAAGATAAGAAAAGTCTTGTAATTTTCAATAGCGTTATCCCAAGTCATTTTGTTTTTTATTTTAATCAATAGTAAATTAACACCCAAGTATAGAATATAAACCCTTAATCTTCTCTGTCAAAAGATACTGGTTAAAATCAAGCGGTAAATATAAATATTTTTTTTATATTCTATATGATTATTTTTATAAATTGCCCTTACAAAGTAAATTAATAATAGCATAAAATGCAAACTATTTCTTTGAATAATATGTTAATTATGTCCAAAATTGAAATAAACTATTTTTTGTAAATTAAAATTGAATGAAAATAGTGAAATATAGGGGTAAATGCTTTAGGTTATAAAGACCTATTTTTACCCTTTACGTGAATCGTTTTAATTTTTTATAGACGAATGTATTTTACAAAATGATTTTATTTTATTAAAATGAAAATATGGACTATAAATTAAGGGGTTTTAAAAGTTAAAACGGGAAAAATGACTAAATTTGTAAAATATAAATATGCCTGAAGCCGGCAAGAAAAGAAAGGAATAGTTTTTGAAAGAAGCCGGTTCGTATATCGGCTTAAAAGGGAAAGAAATAAGGGTTTAAAATAACTTTGAGACGGAAAACGCGTATGAAAATATTGATTTTAAATGGTCCTAATTTGAATTTATTAGGTGTCCGGGAGCCAGATGTATATGGAAAAATGTCTTTCGATAATTATCTGGAAGAACTCCGGAAAAAATATCCGGAGGAAACGATTGTCTATTACCAATCTAATAGCGAAGGACAGTTGATTGATAAAATTCATGAGGTAGGATTCGAATACGATGGTATTATTTTCAATGCCGGAGGGTATACACATACTTCAGTGGCTATTGCAGACGCCGTTTCTGCGGTGAAAGCTGTTGTTATAGAAGTACATATTTCTAATATTGCGAGACGGGAGGGGTTTCGGCATACTTCTTTTTTAGCACCTGTTTGTGAGGGAAGTATAGCGGGATTCGGGCTGGATTCATACGAATTGGCTTTACAGGCTTTACGGCTTCGGAAGAGAAGACATTCCTAAGACCAGATAAAAGCAAACATTTTTAGGGAGAATGTCCGTAGAGCTAAAATGTAAAGGGAAAACAGACTTCATTGAATCGGAAATAATCAGATAATAAAAACAGCAATACGAAACTGAATAATATACACAGGAGGAAATAGGAGGTTGTTCGGGATTGCTAAACAGAAAAAGATAATTCTATGAAAAGGACGAAAATTGTAGCAACGATTTCAGATAAGCGATGTGATGTTGATTTTTTACAGGAACTGTATCAGGCAGGAATGGATGTGGTACGTTTGAATACGGCTCACCAGACGTTGGATGATGCCATGAAAGTGATCCGAAATGTCAGGGCGGTGTCTGAGAAAATACCTTTACTGATCGATACCAAAGGGCCGGAAGTGAGAACGAAGCAGGTGACAGTACCGATAGAGGTGGAAAAAGGAGAAGTGATTTATATTACCGGGAAGGAAGAGGTGGTTTCTGATGAAAAATTATTACATGTGTCGTATGAAAATTTTACTCAGGATATTAAAATCGGAGATAAAATTTTGGTTGATGACGGGGACATGGAATTTATCGTTCAAGGGAAATACGAGGATCGTCTGGAAGTGATGGCTACGAATCCCGGTTTTATAAAGGATAAGAAAAGTGTTAATGTTCCGGGTGCTTCGATGAAATTACAATCTTTAAGTGAAAAAGATCGTCGGTTTATCGAATTCGCAATCGAAAATCATCTCGATTTCATTGCCCACTCTTTTGTCCGGAATAAAGAGGATGTCCTCCAGATACAGGAAATTCTGGATCAGTATAAGAGTGATATTAAGATAATTGCAAAAATCGAAAATCAGGAAGGAGTAGATAATATCGACGAAATTCTGGATCATGTATATGGCGTAATGGTGGCAAGAGGCGATTTAGCAATCGAAATCGACGCAGAAAAAATACCTAAAATTCAAAGATGCATTGTAACAAAGTGTATTGAAAGTAAGAAACCGGTTATCATTGCTACCCAAATGTTGCATACCATGATCGAACATCCCCGTCCGACGCGGGCGGAGGTGAGCGATATTGCGAATGCTATTTTTATGGGTACGGATGCTATTATGTTAAGTGGAGAGACAGCCTACGGAAGTTATCCGGTGGAAGCGGTGGAAGTCATGACAAAAGTGGCGGAAGCTAATGAGTTGACCACTCCTCCCGATTCAGGAAGAAGTCTGGTGCGGATTAATAATGAAATTACGGCAGCTTTGGCGCGGGTGGCTGTAAAGACTACTACCATGTTACCGATAAAGGCCATTGTTGTAGATACTTTGAGTGGGCGTACGGCACGTTATTTATCTGCCTTTCGTGGGGCTTTACCCGTATATGCCCGTTGTTATAATCCCAAAGTAATGCGGGAATTGGCTCTTTCTTTCGGTATTCGCCCTTATCATACTGCAAAGCCGACTTCCCGTGATGAATTTATTCGGGATATACCCGATGTTTTGTTGAAAGCAGGATACCAGGAAGAAGACTATATCCTGGTCATCGGAGGTAGTTTCGGGTATGTGAGAGGGGCTTCTTTTATGGAAATCTGTAAGATCAGTGATATAAAGTAAAAAATTACCAAACGGGCGTGGGTATTTGTCTGGGACAGAATACCTTTCATTTTTCTGTGTTTTGAGAAGGCGAAAAAATAGAGGACGGTGTCGCCTAGGGGTTTCTATTGTAAAATTTTTTATAAAGTTTTTGTTTTGTTCGTGTATATAAAGAAAATTAATTAAGTTTACCCGGAAAAAGTAATAAATTTCATCATTATAATTATCTAAAATTCAGCGCATGATAAAGTTTTTATGGTTAATGTACTTTGTGGGGATGAGTACGTGGCTCAGTGCCCAGCAAAAGAGTTTTTGGAAAGAGGATTTTTCTTCGGGAGCATTACCCCAAGGGTGGGTGATTGTGGATTCCACCGGGGCAGAGGGACGTACTTATGAATGGTTTGTTACCGATCAGCCTTATCCCGGTTCTTTTCAGTTCGATCAACAGGCACCTCCGATTGCTTCTGTAAGCCGGGGATATCATATGCAGTATAGGGCCGGAGTTTTTACGGGGGAAGAAGTGACGAAATGGAATCAAAGAAAAGAATATCCTTCCGGTTATTTTCAGACTTCGGCCATAAATTGTGAAGGGAAAAACGATATAGTGCTGAAATTCCAGCATGCTTTTCGCTGGAACAATTGGTTTACAGCTAAGAATAAGGGATTGTGGGTAGGAGTCAGCAACGACGGAAAGAACTGGAAAGAGTATGATGTATTGAGGGATCGTCCGGCAGCAACGAATATGCATGAACCGATTTCAGAAGAGATCAATATCACGGAGGTTGCTGCCAATCAGCCTGCTGTATATATTCGTTTTTTCTGGAAAGGGATGTTTTCCTGGTATTGGATGGTAGATGATATTGAACTGACGGAGCCTTATGCTCATGATGTAGCGCTTGTTGGGTTGGAATCGCATCGTCCGGAAGGGAATGAATTTACGACGCATGATACGTTGAAGGTTAAGATTCAGAATGTCGGTGCTCAGGCTGTACGGGAAAATTTTGAAGTATGGGCCACTTTGGGGGATGGTCGTCAGTTCAAGACGGTGGTAGAAGCTGCTGGAAAATATCTGGAGAAACAAGAGGAGCGCATTGTTGCTTTTCCTCCGGTAGATTTATCTCAGCAAGGGTCGCATAAGATTCATTTTGAAATAAAATACGGAAAGGATGAGAAAAAGAGTAATGATATTCTGGATGTGCGTTTATACGCGGCAAAGATGAGTCTGGGGGATGTGACAGATTTTAAAAAATTGAATAAATCTGAGTTTGAATTTATTTCCGGTTATTCGAAAGTAAAACTGATGTTTTACCGGAACGACATTTTCCGGATTTGGTTGGCTCAGGATGGAGAATATACGAATCCGGCAGGAAATGCAATAGTCGTGGATTACGGAAAAAAGAATCCGTCTGTTTCTGTCAGTGAGAACAGCCGTTATTATCGGTTTTCGACTCCGGCCTGTGTCGTTCGGGTTTATAAGAAACCTTTGCGGTTTGCCCTTTATGATAAGGCGGATAAAAAAATGATATTTGAAGAGAAAGAACCGCTTTCTTTTGGAGCAAAGACTTACCAAACTTTAAAACGAGGTGGTAAAGAATATTTTTATGGAGGAGGTATGCAGCAAGGACGTTTTTCCCATGGTGGGACGGATCTGGATATTTCGATCACGGGTTGGCATGAAGATCAGGTTTCCAATCCGGTACCTTTTTATATGTCTTCCAATGGTTATGGCGTATTTCGCAATACTTTTGCACCGGGAAAATATTCTTTCAGCGGAGTGGGGCAGGTTGCGGCAGAGGACGGGATGAAAATAGAGTATTCCAGTACTCTTTCTCACAATGAAAACCGCTTTGATGCTTTTTATTTTTATGGGCCGACATTGAAAGATATCCTGAATGATTATACTGATATTACCGGAAAACCTTTTATGCCTGCTCTTTGGATGTTGACAATGGGGGATGCTGATTGTTATAATAAACCCGAACAACGGGTAGGGTGGAAACAACAGACTCCGGATGTCATTACCCAGATTGCGGATAAATATATCGAGCACGATATGCCGAGGGGATGGATATTACCCAACGACGGGTATGGATGTGGGTATGTCAAACTCGATTCTGTTGTGAGAGAGTTGAAGAAAAGAGGGTTCTATACGGGATTGTGGACAGAAAACGGCGTCGATAAAATTGCTTATGAAGTTGGGGAATGTGGGACTCGCCTTTGTAAACTCGATGTGGCTTGGGTTGGTCCCGGTTATGAATTTGCTTTGAATGGAACGAAGGCAGCTTATGAAGGAATCGAAAATAATTCCAACGAACGGGGGTTTGTTTGGTCGGTATGCGGTTGGGCTGGTACGCAACGTTATTCTACAGTATGGAGCGGAGATCAATCGGGTAATTTCGATTATATCCGCTATCATATTCCGACTATAACGGGAGCAGGTTTATCGGCTTTTAATGCGGCCACCAGCGATGTAGACGGAATATTCGGCGGTTCTGCTTTTACTTATACCCGGGATCTCCAGTGGAAGGTATTTACTCCTATTATTATGACGATGAGCGGATGGGCACCGGTGGACAAACAACCTTGGCTATACGGGCATCCCTATGAGGAAATTAACCGGCATTACCTCAGATTAAAAATGCGCTTGATGCCTTATGCTTATACCTATTGTCAGGAAGCTCATACTACCGGAGTACCTATGGTGAGGGCCATGGTATTGGAATTCCCGGAAGACGAAGTGACGTATGATACCCTTACTCAGTATCAGTTTATGAGTGGGGAATGGATGCTGGTGGCTCCTGTATATAAACGGGGAGACTGGCGGGGGACTTGTGAGCGGGAGGATATTTATTTCCCCAAAGGTACGTGGTACGATTACTGGACAGGAGAAAAATACGAAGGAGGGAAGTGGCTCAAAAAGTATAAAGCTGCTTTGGATATCTGTCCGGTATTTATCCGTCAGGGAGCGATTATTCCCCTGTATCCTCAAATGAATTATGTAGGAGAGAAACCTGCGGATGTACTGACTTTAGACCTTTATCCTTTTGGGGACAGTTCTTTTGATATGTACGAAGATGATGGATTAAGCCGGGATTATCGCAAAGGGGAATTTGCGAAGACGCTCATTTCCATGTCGGCTCCCCAAGAGAAAAAAGGAAGGATTACTGTGCATATAGGTAAAGCCCGGGGAGACTACAAAGGCCGGCTGAAAGAACGGACTTATGAGTTGAATGTACATACGGAAGAAACACCTTTACAAGTTTCTCTAAATGGTTCGGCTTTGAAAAATATTACAGCTGCCGATTTCCAATCGGGCAAAAGCGGTTGGTATTTTGATCCGGAAGATAAAAAGGGAACTTTAAAAGTACGGACGCTTTCGGTAGCTACAGATAAGGATCATTGGTTTGAGTTTACTTATTAAGTTTTCATAACATTTTATAGTATAAAATACGGGTATCTGAAGAGATACCCGTTTTTTATGCCCTCCATATTTCGGGAATGTTTCATAACTTTGTCTTATTATTAATAAACTAAACTAGAACGAAAATGAAAAAATTATTATTAGCATTCATTGCGGGGATTGCCCTGTTGGGCAGTGTGAAGGCCCAGACAGAATACACAATCGGGCCTAAAGTAGGGTTAAATGTGAGTAATATATCTCATTCGCACGGAAACAGTAAGGCCAGTGTCAATGTAGGTGTTTTTGGAGAAGCCCGTTTTACCGATTTGATCGGTTTGCAACTTGAGGTATTATATTCCCGCCAAGGCTGGAGAGATAAAGTAGATATCGACGGCATCAGGGAAAAGGTGAATTACCGGGTGAACTATTTGAATATACCGGTATTGGCCCGTATCTATGTACTGGAACGTTTAAGTGTGGATTTAGGTCCTCAGTTGGGAATCGGCTTGAATGCCAAATCTAAATATAAACATTCGGGAACCACTGTAAAAGAAAAATTACATGATTTGAATACCATAGAAGCTAGCTTTGTTTTCGGGGTCTCTTATGACTTATTTGATCATCTTTTAATATCTGCCCGATACAACCTGGGTTTAAGTAATGCTTTTGATAAAGATACTTTTGGAAAAAGCAATAAAAACGGAGTATTTCAATTCTCTGTCGGATATAAGTTTAATTGGTAATTATTTTGGTTCTCATAAAAATCAGGGACCGTTCCAGCTAAATGAACGGTTTCTCTTTTGTAAATCAAGCATTTTACACATTAGGGACGTGCCCTAATGTGTAATTTTTATTATTACTAAATAATTATTCTATTAAACTTTAAAAAGGGCACTACCCTTGAGAAGCCAGTCTGCTTTCTACTAGAGGATTACACAAGGACCGTTCCCGTATATAAAAAATTCCTGAAAAAAGGTAGATGTAAACTACGGACCTATCTTGTGAGAGAAGTATACTTTCAGGCCTAATTTATGTTGCGAAGCTTTTATAACTGAGATTTACTGTTTTCAGAATTTTCTTTGAAGTTCACAAATCGGGCATTTGATTGTATTATCTGAGACATATTCACCTGATCCTCCTTTTCTTATTTCTTAGAATTCAGCATTCCTATAAAATACGTTTAGGTAGAGAGGGACAAATACAGGAAGTCTCCAGCTTTACTGTTGTTTATTCTTTTCGGTAAATACAGTCTGTCAGATGATCGTTGATAAAACCTGAAGCTTGCAAATGGGCGTAACAAATCGTAGGTCCGAAAAATTTAAATCCTCTTTTTTTCATATCCTTGCTCATGGCTTCGGATTCGGGAGAGGATACAGGAATCTCACTCAATGATCGAAAAGTGTGGATAATTGGTTTCCTGTCGGGAAAAAACGACAGTGTGTAATCATAAAAACTACCGAACTCCTTTTGTATAGCAAGGAATAACTTTGCATTTGTGATGGCCGATTTAATTTTCAGCCGATTTTTTACAATGCCATCAAACTGCATCAACCGTTTGACATCTTCGTCGGTCATTTGTGCCACCTGCTCGGCATCGAAATTACAAAAGGTTTTGCGATATCCCTCCCGTTTTCTAAGGATCGTTATCCAATTCAATCCGGCTTGAGCACTTTCCAATACAAGGAATTCGAACAATGTCTTGTCATCTGTCACCAACTTTCCCCATTCTTGATCGTGGTATTTCACATACAGCTCGTCAACACCGCACCAACCGCAACGTCCGTTTATTATATCTTGCATAATTTTTGTATTTATAAACCCGTATTAATATATCTTTCTGATTGTTTTTGGTTCGTTATTTTTCTACATCCCTCTTTTTCTGCCCTTGTAAATATAGAAAATTAATCTGAAATGTTGAAAGATTTGAGCAGGCATCTGTAGAGGGTACGGTATAAAAATATGGTTAGCTAGATCATAATGAGTTTATATGCGTTTATCCATAAGAAATTTAAAGGGGTTTCTTTTATCTTAATCATTGAAGGGTAGTTCGTTATCCGGAATTCTGGGATTGTTTACAAATAGAAGGGAAGAGAGTTACCTTCCCGGCATGATTTTTGTTATTTTTTATAAAATATTTTTTAACTTTGTTCTAAATTAATAACCAAAAGAGTGTGATATGAAAAGAATTCTATTGTTAATTGTTGTTGTGGCATTTTTTGGAAGTGTGAAAGCTCAGTCTGATTTTAACTTTGGGCCTAAAGTAGGGTTAAACGTTACGAACCTTACTAATTTTGAAATGAACAATAAGGCGAGTATTCACTTCGGAGGTTTTGCTAATGTAAAATTTTCAGATTTTGTCGGAATGCAAGTCGAATTATTGTATTCCCGGCAGGGGACAAGAGATAAGTTTCATAGTGAGTACAGTAAAAAAGTGAAAAGCATAGTGCGGGTAAATTATTTAAATATCCCTGTATTAGCTCGTTTAAATGTATGGGATAACTTACACGTAGAGGTTGGACCGGAGTTGGGGCTTGCTTTAAATGCAAAATATGTAGAAAAAGTAGGAGATGCAACGACCAAGGTAAAAATGCATAATTTAAATACGGTGGGATTAAGTCTTGCTGTAGGTGCTTCCTATGAGCTGGATATGGGATTGATGTTTTCAGCCCGTTATAATATCGGATTGACAAATGTTTTCGACAAAGATATTGTCGGAGAATCCAATAAAAATCACGTTTTTCAACTTTCTGTCGGTTATAAGTTGAATCTTTAGAAAAGAATAGGATACAATAATTATATTTTGCTGAAAATATCCGAAAAATACTGCGAACTGACTGGTAAATTTAGGCCCGGGTATGGGGGGGACAGTCGGCCGAAAACGTTGCGATGCAAAGCAAACTTGAGTATTTTTCGGATATTTGTTCATTTAAAATAGAGAATATTTATAAAGTCAGGATAAAAAGCGGAATACGAACCTTATAAAATAAAAATGATATGAAATATTGTTTGGTTTTTTTATGTCTTCTGGGTGGATTCGGATGGACTTGGGGACAGAATGCAAACGTTTACACACCGACAGCTGAAAATTTGAAAAACCGGGAAGAGTTCCGGGATGCCCGTTTTGGGATGTTTATTCACTGGGGGATCTACAGTATGTTGGGCAGTGGGGAATGGGTATTGGAGCAGAAAGGGCTGAATGAAAAGGAATATCAGAAACTAGCAGCCGGTTTTTACCCCTCACGGTTTAATGCCGAAGAATGGGTGGCTATCGCTCAGCAAGCAGGCATGAAATATATCTGTTTTACCTCTCGCCATCACGATGGTTTTTCCATGTTTGCTACCCATCAATCGGATTACAACATTGTCGATGCCACTCCTTTCGGACGCGATGTCGTAAAAGAATTGGCTGAAGCATGTCAAAAAGCAGGTATAAAATTATTTTTCTATTATTCTCATCTGGATTGGCATCATCCTGACTACTTTCCTTTGGGGCGGACGGGGCATAAGACCGGCCGGGAAGCCAAGGGAAATTGGGAAAATTATTTGAAATTTACGGATGCTCAGTTGACGGAATTGCTGACAAACTATGGACCGATTGGGGGGATCTGGTTTGACGGTTGGTGGGATAAAAAAGACGCTCCTTGGCGGTTGGAAGAACAATATGCTTTAATTCACCGTTTACAACCGGCTTGTCTGATTGGGAATAACCATCATCAGGCGCCGAAGAGCGGAGAAGATTTCCAGATGTTCGAACGTGATTTGCCGGGTCAAAATACAGCTGGTTATTCCGGAGAATCCGAAATCGGAACATTGCCTTTGGAAACTTGTGAAACCATGAACAGGACTTGGGGATATAATCTACAGGATCACAACTTTAAATCTACAGAAGCTTTGATTCGTTATCTGGTAAAGGCCGCTGGAAATAACAGCAACCTTTTATTGAATGTGGGACCGCGACCGAATGGGGAAATCCCGGAAGAATCGGTAAAACGCTTGCAGGAAGTAGGAGAATGGATGAAAGTATATGGGAATACGATATACGGTACCCGGGCAGGACTTATTGCACCCCACCATTGGGGAGTCACGACTCAAAAAGGGAATATTTTATATGTACATATATTGGATGCGCAGGATAATGTTTTATATCTTCCTTTACAAGGAGTGAAAGTAAAAAAAGCTAGTGTCTATAAGAATGGAAAGCCTGTTATTTTCCGTCAGGATAAAGATGGTGTGACATTGAAGTTACAAGAAATCCCTACAGATATCGATTACGTAGTAGAGATGTTGCTGTGAGGCGGTTGTTTTTCACACTTTGCTTTTGTACAGAAAGACGCTTGTTCCTGTGACAAGGGGGAGGAATACCTAAGAAAAATAGAGAAATGAATTATACCTGGATTCGTATTGGCTCGAGCGTGTAAAGGTTGAAAAGTTTCCTTTGAAAATGATTGAGGGCATTTCATGCCTGAGAGAGGTTTATCTTACGCCTCGCTGATAGGGGAAACTGAAGTTTTTGGTGCCTATCCTTTCTCCAGGACCAAAGTTTTGTCTATTGGCGAAACCTCAGTCCGTTTTTGCCAGAAAGCATTAAGCCTCAAGGGAACCTTTCGACATTTACACCCTTGACCGATTACATTTCAGAACAAATTCAGATCTGCTTTTTCTCTTTCAGAATATCTCTGATTTCGGAGAGCAGGGTTTCTTCTTTTGTCGGAGTGGGGGGAGCGGGAGGCGGTGGCGGAACTTGTTTTTTGCGGAGGCTGTTCATGCCTTTGATAACTAAAAAAATCGAAAATGCGATAATCAGAAAGTCCAAGCTGGTTTGAATAAAATTTCCGTAGTTAATATTAACTGCTTCTATGACTTTTCCGGTAGGGTCTATTTCTGCTGGTTTTAAATGTATAACGAGATTTTTGAAATTTACCCCTCCGATTAAAAGGCCGATAGGTGGCATGATGATGTCGCTCACCAATGAGGAGACAATCTTGCCGAAAGCTCCGCCGATAATAATACCGACAGCCATATCGACTACATTGCCCTTCATGGCAAAAGCTTTAAATTCCTTTAAAAAACTCATAGTTTTGATTTTATAGATTATTATTCGGATGTTGTATCATCACTTTTTGTCCGTCTTTTAAGTCGGCAACGCCGGCTGTAACAATAATATCATTGGGATAGAGGCCTTTTTTTATCAAGGCTTTATCTTCGAAAAATAAAACTTTTACGGGATGGCGTTGGACTGTCATCTGTTCTGGATTGACCAGCCAAATGTAATATCGGTTGTTCTCAAAAAGTAAAGCGCTGGCGGGGATAATAAAATTGTCGGAAATAGTGTTTTCTATTTTGAGAAGCACTTTTGCAGAAAAACCGGGGTATACTTCTTTTTGAAAAGGTTTAAAATCCGGATCGGTAATTCGTAAAGTTACCGGTATGCCGGAACCGTCCGAGGAGTAAATATATTCTTTAATATCGGCTTGAAACCAGCGTCCCGGATAGGTGTCGAATTGTACGTAAATAGTTTTTGGAATTTGCATCACAGAAATAGCCGTTTCCGGTAAGATAAAGCGCACATTGAGCTTATCCGGATTGACAAGACGGACAATAGCTTCACCTACTTGTACTTGTTGAAAATTTTCTACATATTTTTTTTCTACCAACCCCCGGAAGGGAGCCAAAAGTTGTGTATAGCCAAAAGTCCGTTTGGCAATATTGAGGGCAGAGGTGGCCCGTATATAATCGGCCCGGGCAATTTCCAGATTTTGAACGGCAGTCGCATTTTGTTGCAATAACCGTTCCGTACGTTCATAGATGGATTTTGCCGTTTCGTAATTGGATTCCGCGGTTTGATATTTTAATCGGTAATCTATGGGATCTATGCGGGCGATGACATAATTTTTGGGTATAATCTGACCTTCTTCCACCGGAAGGGAAGTGAGCGTCCCGGCAACTTTAAAGGCGAGAATACTGAATTCTTCTGCTTCTACCGTACCTGTATAAGTCCTGTCGATAGTACTGAGTGTACCGACTTTTACGACTTTCACTGGACGAGTGGAAAGTGTAAGGTCGGTATTTTTTTCTTTTGTACAGGCTACCAATAGAGAAAGTAATATCAATACGTAGGTATTTTGCATTTATGGCGTTTTTACTGTTTGTACGGAAATATCCCTTCTATTTGTTACATAATCTTAATTTCTTTTTAGAAAAGAGTTGCTGAAGAAAAGAGCAGCAGACAAGGGGAGGGACGAGAAAGAAAAATTGACTTTCGGAATTTAACTTTTTGCTTTAGAAAATGGAAGTCTGCTGAAATATCCTTATTTTTACGATAAAATAAATAAAAATGGTCATTACAAAATATTCTGAAAAAATTAAAATATACAATCATTATACCAATTATAAAGGACGGTTGTTTATTAAAACTTTATGTGATTTATTTAATGATGTAGCGGAAGGGCAGACAAAACTTTTGGGTGTAGATGTGGATACGCTGAATAAATCCGGTTTAACCTGGATGTTACATCGCCTGCATATTCAGATTCATAAAATGCCTCAATTTGAGGAAGAAGTGATTTTGGAGACTTGGCCGTCGGGGATAGATCGGTTGTTCGCATTGAGGGATTACCGGATGTTGAGGGAAAGTGGGGAGGAAATTGTAAGAGCTACTTCTGAATGGATAACAGTCGATTTAAAGAAAAGGCGGCCTGTGCGTCAATCGGTGCGGGTCATAGAAATGAGCACGTCTCATCAGATTGAAAAACTTCCTATCGAACATTTGATCAACGAGAAAGAATTCGGGACAGATTTTCAGGAATGCCGCCAATTTACAGCAACTTTCGACAATATTGATTTTAACGGACATGTCACCCAGGCTTCTTATATGAGATGGATAACGAATTCCCTGCCCTTTGATTTTCTTAAAAACCATATACTGACGGAAGTGGAAGTCGTTTATGAGCATGAGATTATGCCGGATAGCCGGATAAATTCTTATTACCGGATAACTTCCGAAGGAGAGCGGGTAATTGTTTATCATCGGGTAAAAGATGCTTCGGACGAACGGGTGCATTGTACCGCAGAAACGATCTGGAGTGTACATACGGATAGAAAAGGGTAGAATTTAAATACTCGTACGTATTCCTTTTTTCTTTAGGATGGGAGGTTTGATAAGCAGGGTGTGACCGGTCAGCATTCATCGAGCGCGGGCTAGTGTTGAGCCCTTGGACGTATATGTGTTTACACTTTTGGACATTCAAGAGTGTAAACATAAAACCTCAGATTTCTTCGTCAATTTGATATACATTCCGGTCTACGGCGGAACGGGAAACCAGTTCTGCTATAAATCCCGCTAAAAATAATTGGGTTCCTAGTATCATACAAGTTAAAGCGATGTAGAAATAAGGGCTATCTGTAATCAGAGAGGCGCGGATTCCTTTGACGAGATTCATATATTTTTCGATTCCGATCCAGGCGATAGAACAAAAACCGATTAAAAATAAAAATGTACCTAAGGCTCCGAAGAGATGCATGGGTTTTTTGGCAAATCGGGTGATAAAAGAGATCGACAATAAATCCAGGAAGCCGTTGATAAAGCGGTTTAATCCTCCGAATTTCGTTTTGCCATATTTGCGGGCACGGTGTTGTACCACTTTTTCTCCGATTTTGGTAAATCCGGCTTGTTTCGCTAAGATCGGAATATAACGGTGCATTTCTCCGTACACTTCTATACTTTTTACCACTTTGTTTTTATAGGCTTTTAGTCCGCAATTGAAATCGTGTAATTTCAGGCCGGAAAACTTACGGGCAGTAGCATTGTATATTTTTGTCGGTATCGTTTTGGATAGGGGATCGTATCTTTTCTTTTTCCATCCGGACACCATGTCATAATCCTCTTTTTCGATCATTTGAAAAAGAGCGGGTATTTCGTCCGGGCTATCCTGCATATCTGCATCCATCGTTATGACGACATCTCCCTGTGCTACTTGAAAACCGCAGTGTAAGGCTGCCGATTTCCCATAATTACGTCTGAATTTTATGCCATGTATACAAGGATTCTGGCGGGATAAATCTTCTATATATTTCCAGGAATGATCCGTACTCCCGTCGTCTACCATGATGATTTCATAGCTCAATTGGTTTTCGTCCATCACCTTTTTAATCCATGCTGTTAATTCAGGCAAAGATTCTTCTTCGTTATAAAGAGGGACAATTATGGAAATATTCATAGAAATTCGATTTACAAATATTAATTACTGTTCTGAACGTCAAAAGACTAAATTTCTGTTGGTCTCCTTTTTTTCAAAAAAGCAGCTACAATCAGCGAGTAAATAACTCCCAGCAAGGTTTTAGATATAAATTCAGAAAATCCCATTGTGAGGGGAGTGGTAAAAGCGTGAAGCATTTGCGTCATATTGTCGGCTAAGGGAGAATTGGGATAAAGTTCTTTAAAGACACTTTCTACTGTCGTTAAATAGTTTTTCAATGTTTCCGGATGAGCCGAGTAAATAAAGGAGGTGTAAACAGCATACACGAAAGCAGTAACTACAGACAGATAGCTGCCTGTTTTTACGGCTTTTCCGTAAGAAATATATCCCTGTAATCCGGCATTTTCCCTGTATCTGCGGATTTGAATAAAAAGTCCGATGATATACAGAAAAGTGAGTGTCCTGTCCAGAGCCGGATTGGCATAAATATTGCCATTATATTGGAAATACATATAAGAGGCGACAACAAAAGTTCCTCCCATCAGTAATCCGAAAGGCGTATTAAAAGATAGAAATATATTCGTTTTTTTCTCCATTTTTCGGTATTCGTATGAATGCAGAGAGGTTAAACTCCCGCTTTACTTCTCAGATAAATTTTTTCTCCTTCAATTAAAGGAGTATTGCTATCGATATAATTGAATTTAACCAGACTTTTAAGTTTTACACCATACATCTGTGCTATTAGATAGAGTGTATCTCCCGGTTTCACACGATGGAATTCATATCCTCTTGCCGCCTTATTTTTTTTCTTTTTTAGGAATACATACTGTCCGATTGTCAGAGATGTATCTTTTTTATCGTTGTATTGTAATAATTTCCGGAGTTTTATCCCGTAATAAGTAGCAATATTTTCGAAAGAATCGCCTGCCTGTATTTCAATACAGATAATTCCATTACGCATTTCTTCCCGTTTCAGATAATTGACAGATACCGGTTTGGCATAAGGGGAAGGCGTAGGGTTTTCTGCGGAAGCAGTTACGGATTCCGGGCGAGAAAGGGTGCGTTTTAGAGGATGATCGTATTTATAGAGTTCTTCTTCTTCGATAATTTTTATAAGCATATCGGCATATTGGGGGTTTGTTGCATATCCAGCGGCTTTCAGTCCTCTGGCCCAAGCTTTATAATTATTGGCCGGAATCTTAAAGAGGTCGGCATAACGGGGGCGGGAAACTAAAAATTCACTGTGATCGATCCAGGATTGTTCCGGATTTTTATATTTTCGGAAACATTCGTCGGCCAAATCATCGTCCATATGAAAAGTAGGGCCTACCCATTCGTGACATTTTATGCCAAAATAATTGTTGGCGTTCACGGAAAGTTCCGATTGGCCACAGCCGGATTCCAGAATACCTTGAGCCAGCTTAATACTGGCGGGAATACCGGTTCTTTCCATTTCTTTGATGGCGATGTGTTTGTATTTTCGGATAAATTCTTTCCTGGACTGGCCGTAAACGGCTAAGCTTGATACGCTTAAGAGTGAAATTAAAAATATTTTATAAATCTTCTTCATACTTTCGTAACGCAATGAGATCAGAAAATAATAAAAAAAGTTCTTTTCATGCTCTGCTTTTAATAAACTTTTACGAACTTTACAAATCCTGTATCACGTTGTAAAAGTAATAAAAATAAGCAATGGATAAAAGAGAAGTCAAAATTGATTATGTGGTTTATAAAAATTCTTATCCTCCAGAGTATGAGTTGTTGTGTCGGAAAGCGGTAGAAGTATTGCCGAATGCTTATAGCATTTATTCCGGTTTTTCAGTGGGGGCTGCTGTTTGGCTGGAAAATGGGGAAATTCTGACAGGGACAAATCAGGAGAATGCTGCCTATCCCAGTGGAATGTGTGCAGAAAGGACTGTATTGTATTATGCCGGAGCACTTTATCCGGAGGTTGCTATAAAAGCTTTGGCTGTAGCGGGTGCCAATAAGGGGCAACAGACAGAAGAATTTGTACCTCCTTGCGGAGCTTGCCGTCAGGTCATAATGGAAATGATAAAGCGTCACGGGGATTTTGACGTTATTCTGATCGGCAAACAGCAGACCGTTTGTTTGAAGGCGAGCGCTTTAATGCCTTTTGCTTTTACTTTGTTATAAGAGAACGCCTTTTGTTTTGCGTAGAGAATTTACCGACGTTTGAGCGGTACAAACCTCAGGGGATATCAATCAGTTGCCGGTATAGGAAACCCGATGAAGGATCGATCGGCCCAGTGTCAGTTCGTCGGTATATTCCAGATCATTTCCGATGGATATTCCCTTGGCAATGGTCGTAATCGTAAGGGATTCTTTATTTTTGAGCTTTTTGTAGATATAGTAACCGGTAGTATCTCCTTCTATTGTGGCGCTGAGAGCAAAGATTATTTCTTTCACTTCTGGTTTTTCGGCTCTTTCGAGCAGGCTGCTGATATGTAAATCTGCCGGACCAATGCCTTCCATGGGCGATATAATGCCGCCCAGGATGTGATAAAGGCCATGGTATTGGGAAGTAGCTTCTATGGCCATGATATCTTTAATGCTTTCGACCACACAGATCACAGAATTGTCTCGTTTGGGATCGCTGCATATTTCACAGAGATTATTGTCTGAAATATTGTGGCATTGCGGACATTCCCGGATATTGTTTTTTAAATCCTGAAGGCTTTGGAGAAATGAATTTACCTCTTCCGGCTTTCTTTTCAGCATAAAAAGCACGTATTTCAAGGCTGTTTTTTTCCCTACTCCCGGTAATAAAGCAAATTGTTCTACTGCTTTTTCTAATAATTTCGAAGATAAACTTTGCATGTCTGTCTCATTCGGTCAGGATTCTTCTGTTTTTTCCGGCTTATTGAATTTAATGTCTTTCAGCATCATTTGGATATCGATTTTTCCCATAAATTCGTTTTCCTGAAGAGAGTAGCAGATACTGAAATATTTACCGGAATTTACTTCGTCGTATAAATGTCCCATTCCAAAACCAATACCGCTACGATCGCTGCAGATGCGGGTATCATCTACTACGACGAGTTTCAGGTGCTCATTGTTTCTTCCTACCCTACGGGTTCCGATAAAATTGGTTACATTTTCGGTCATAAATACCGGAATGGTATTATTGGGTCCGAAAGGGGCAAATTTCTGAAGCATATTATACAGTTCAGGCGTAATATCGGAGAGTTTGATCTTTGCATCAATATTGATTTGGGGTGTTAACATCTCCTCGTTGATCGTTTCCTGAACGATTTGCTCAAACTTTTTTCTGAAAGGTTCTATGTTTTCGATTTTCAGGGTCAGGCCGGCTGCGTATTTATGTCCCCCGTAATTTTCCAGTAATTCGCTGCATTGGGAGATAGCGTAATAGAGATCGAACCCCTCCACGGAGCGGGCGGAACCGGTAGCCATGCCATTGGATTCGGTTAATACGATGGTAGGACGGTAAAACGATTCTGTCAGTCGGGAAGCGACAATTCCGATCACTCCTTTATGCCATTTGGGATTGAAAAGTACAGTTGTCTTACGGGAAGGTTCTATTTCGGAATGGGTGATATGGGCGATAGCTTCTTCTGTAATATCGTGATCCAGTTTTTTCCGGCGGTCGTTAAAAATATTGATATCGGAGGCGATATCGTTGGCGGAGAATTTTTCGTCAGCCACCAGAAGATCGACGGCTCGGTTTCCTGATTCTACCCTTCCGGCCGCATTAATCCGGGGGCCGATTCGGAACACGATATCGTTTATCGTAATTTCTTTATCGATACCGGAAACTTCAATGATTGTCTTCAGACCCAGACTGGGTTTTTCGTTTAACTGTTGCAGTCCGTAATAAGCGAGTATGCGATTTTCTCCGGTGATGGGTACAATATCACTGGCGATGCTGACACAGAGCAGGTCCAACAATTTATACAATTCCGACATGGGTAAATTGTGTTTCATGCTGTGTGCCTGTACCAGTTTAAAACTTACCCCGCAACCGCTGAGCCATTTATAAGGATAATCGCAATCCTGGCGTTGGGGGTCCAGCACCGCAACGGCTTCCGGCAGCGAATCGCCAGGCGTATGATGGTCGCAGATGATAATGTCTACGCCTTTTTCTTTGGCGTACCGGACTTTTTCTACTGCTTTTACACCGCAATCTGTTACCAAAATGAGGGAAAAGTCATTTTCTGCAGCATAGTCTATGCCTTTGATAGAAACTCCGTATCCTTCTGTATAGCGATCCGGAATATAATATTCCAGATTTGTGGCGTTACATTTATTTTTTAAGTATTTATAAAGTAAAGCTACTGCCGTTGTGCCGTCTACATCGTAATCTCCATATATTAATATTTTTTCCTCTTGAGCGATGGCTTTGTCCAAACGATCTACAGCTTTGTCCATATCTTTCATTAAAAATGGATCGTGGAGCATGTTGAGAGAAGGGTAAAAGAAAGCCTGTGCTTTTTCAGCAGTATCTATATCTCTTTGTAACAAGAGATTCGCAATAACGGGGGGACAGTTTAATTTATATGCTAATTTTAATATCTTATTTTCCTCCGGGGGAGTGTTTATAACCCATCTTTTTTTCATTATACTTTTTTCCAATTCTGATACAAAGAAGCGGAAATTCCTTGTTATTTCAAAACTAAAAAACTATAATTTTTCAACAGTTTAAACATAAAAAAGGTATGCAGTTACAAATCAAAGGAATAGGATAGTTTTCTCTTTATTTTTTTATTATCTTTGCAGTCCCTCAATGAGATGTGGAAATTAATATATTGATAATAAACTATTTAAATAATAATAAAATGGGTTTTACTGAATTGAGTGAACAGGAAATAATCCGTCGTAATTCTTTGGCCGAATTGACGAAATTGGGAATTGAAGCTTATCCTGCTGCAGAATTTAAGGTAACGGGCCGGGCTGAAGAGATAAAAGAGAGTTTTGATGATGCAGCTCCGAAGCGGGAAGTTGTGATTGCCGGGAGAATGATGAGTCGCCGGATTATGGGTAAAGCTTCATTTTTTGAATTGCAGGATGCTACCGGAAAAATTCAAGTATATGTCAGCCGGGATGATATCTCTGAAGATGAAAATTCTACGGCTTATAATATTTTGTTTAAGAAATTGATGGACATCGGGGATTTAGTAGGGGTAGAAGGTTACGTTTTCCGTACCCAAACCGGGGAGATTTCTGTGCATGCTCAGAAGTTGGTTATGTTGTCGAAATCGTTGCGTCCTTTACCTATTGTCAAGGAGAAAGACGGAAAGATTTTCGACGCTTTTACCGATCCGGAATTGCGTTATCGGCAACGTTATTTGGATTTGATTGTAAATCCTCAGGTGAAGGAAGTATTCGTGAAAAGAACCCGTATGATCAATGCGATTCGGGAATTTTTTAACAGCAAAGGTTATCTGGAAGTGGAAACACCTGTTTTACAGGCGATTCCGGGAGGTGCTTCTGCTCGTCCTTTTATCACTCACCACAATGCTCTGGATATTCCTTTATACCTTCGAATCGCAAACGAGTTATATCTGAAACGGTTGATTGTAGGCGGTTTTGAAGGAGTATATGAATTTTCCCGGAATTTCCGGAATGAGGGAATGGACAGAACACATAATCCGGAATTTACCTGTATGGAAATCTACGTAGCTTATAAAGATTATCTGTGGATGATGAATTTTACAGAGGAGATGATTGCCCGGGCTGCTATGGCTGTGAATGGGACTTTGAAAGCCCGGATCGGAGAGGAGGAAATTGATTTTACTCCGCCTTTCCGTCGGATTCGGATGACAGACGCTATTTTAGAATATACGGGTTATAATATAGAAGAAATGTCTGAAGAGGACCTCTATAACGCTTGTTTGAAGATGGACATAGCCGTAGACAGGACGATGGGAAAGGGGAAACTGATCGATGAAATTTTCGGAGAGAAATGTGAAGGGCATTATATCCAGCCTACTTTTATTTATGATTATCCGAAGGAGATGTCGCCTTTGACAAAGAAACACAGGAGTAATCCGGATTTGACAGAGCGGTTCGAATTGTTTGTCAACGGAAAAGAAGTCGCCAATGCTTATTCCGAACTCAATGATCCTATCGATCAATTGGATCGTTTCCAACAACAGATGAAATTGCAGGAAAGAGGAGACGATGAAGCGATGTATATCGATTATGATTTTGTAAGGGCTTTGGAATATGGTATGCCTCCCACCTCCGGTATGGGAATCGGTATCGACCGTTTGTGTATGTTCCTCACCAATAGTCCTTCTATTCAGGATGTCTTGTTTTTTCCCCAGATGAAACCGGAAAAGAAAATTGCCGTTGACGGAGACGAAAAATTTGAAGAGGCGGGGGTGCCTAAAGAATGGATAGAAGTGGTGAAAAAAGCTGGAATTTTGACTGTAGAAGCTTTGAGAGAAGTGGAAAATTCCAATAAATTACATCAGCAGCTTTGTGGAATTAACAAAAAGGAAAAGCTGGGATTGACGGCTCCTTCTCAGGAAGAAGTGAAAAAATGGACAGGTAAATAACAAGAAAATTTGAGAGGTATGATTTACGATTTTAGTTTTAAATTGTAAATATAAAGCAATAATCATGGAAATACCAGAAAAACCCCGGTTGGGCATTGTCGGAGGAGGAAGTTGGGCGACAGCTATAGCTAAAATATTGACAGAAACGAACGACCATATCAATTGGTTTATGCGGAATATTGATACCATCAAGGCTTTTCGGGCTTTGAGTCATAATCCGCGTTATCTCTGTGGAGTGGAATTTGACCTTTCTAAAATTACCTTTACCGACGATATCAATAAACTCATCGGGATGTGTGATGTCATTATATTTGCTATTCCCAGTGCTTTCCTGAAAAATGTAACGGCTAATATTACGGTTTCTTTGCAGGAAAAAATTGTCGTTTCTGCTATTAAAGGTTTGATACCCAATGACAATCTGATTATAGGGGAATTTTTTAATCATTATTTTAAAGTGCCTTTGGAACAGATTGTGGTGATTTCCGGTCCTTGTCATGCCGAAGAAATTGCCTTAGAGCGCTTATCGTATCTGACTTTTGCCAGTAATGATCTGAAAGTTGCCCGGCGAGTTGCCCAGACTTTCGATTGTCATTATGTAAAAACCAGTATTTTGGATGACATTTACGGAACGGAATATGCTGCGGTATTGAAAAATGTAATCGCTATTGCTGCCGGAATTTGCCATGGGTTGAGGTATGGGGACAATTTCCAGGCTGTTTTAATTTCAAATGCCATACAGGAAATTGAACGTTTTGTCGCCGCAGTTCATCCTATCCACAGGGACATAAAAAGTTCGGCTTATCTGGGGGATTTGTTAGTAACCGCTTATTCACAATTCAGTCGGAACCGTACTTTTGGGACGATGATCGGGAAAGGTTATTCTGTGAAGTCGGCTCAGATGGAAATGTTGATGATTGCAGAAGGTTATTTTGCCGTAAAGGGAATCAAAGAAATTAATGAGCATTATAATGTGCATATGCCCATTACTAATGCGGTATATAATATTTTATATGAACGGATCAGTCCGACGATGGAAATCCGTTTGCTGACAGAGGAATTGAGGTAGAAAGTTTGGAAACTGTAAATTGGCAATATATGATTAAAGAACGTATTTTCGGTTGTATAAAAAAAGCTTTGCCGGTAGCTTTGAGGACCTCTTGCTGGTTTCTCAAAATTATGTTGCCTGTTTCCTTTTTTGTCATGCTTTTATCTTATTTTAATATTTTGCCTTATATTTCATCTTTTGCGACTCCTTTATTTACTTATCTGGGTTTACCCGGAGATGCTGCTTTGGTGTTTGTAACCAGTATTTTTACCAATATTTATACGGTTATTGCTTTGATTACAACATTGGATTTTACAGTAAGGGAAGGAGTAATACTGGCTGTCATGTGTCTGATTTCCCACGGTTTTATTATAGAAACATTGGTGCAACAAAAAACAGGCTCTACTGCTTTGCGTATGATTGGAGTCAGGTTGGCAGGAAGTTTGATAGCGGCTTTTGCTTTAAACGGTATACTACCGGCTATGCCGGAAGCACTTTCCTCGACCGAAGCTGTGGAACCGGGATTTTCGGCTGCATTTTTTCATTGGTTGGAAAGTAGTTTATGGTTGTGCGTGAAGATCTTCGGTATTATTATTTCGTTGATGATTATTCAGCGTTTATTGGAAGAGTTCGGGGTATTGAAGGCACTCTCCCGTTTATTTGCTCCTTTAATGAATTTATTTGGTTTAACGGCTTCCGCTTCGTTTTTGTGGATTTTAGGAAATACCGTCGGTTTAGCTTACGGTTCAGCTATTATGATGGATTATGCCAAATTAGGGAAGCTGGAAAAGAAGGAAGCTGACTTGTTAAATCATCATTTGGCCGTTTCTCATTCCCAGGTGGAAGATCCTTTGTTGTTTATGGTCATTGGTTTGCCAGTATGGTGGTTGATTATTCCCCGTCTGATTTTAGCTATTCTGGTTGTATGGGAAAGAAAATTGGAGTGGCGTATAAAATATTTCTATACCAGCAGGCATTCGGAAGCTGTGAGTTTGTGAAGTTGGTGTGATTTTAGCTACTAGACTAAGTTATGTATACGATTACAGAGATTAAAACGGAAAAGCAGGAAGCGGATTTTTTGCTTTTGCCTGTAGAGCTTTATAAGAATAATTCATATTGGATACGTCCTTTGGATAACGATATCCGCAATGTGTTCGACCGGAGAAAAAATCCCTGCTTTAAAAACGGGGAATGCGTGCGTTGGGTGTTATACAATGAGGTTGGGCATTGTGTAGGCCGGGTAGCTGCTTTTGTCAACGGGAAAACCTGTCATTTGGATAAGTATGCGGTGGGACAGATGGGCTTTTTCGAATGTATAGACGATAAGCAGGCTGCTTTTATGCTTTTTGATAAATGTCGGGAATGGCTCGAGGCTAAGGGGATGGAGGCTATGGAAGGACCTGTAAATTTCGGGGAACGGATTGAATGGTGGGGATTGTTGGTGGACGGGTTCGATCGATTTCCGAATTATGCTATGCCATACACCCACTCTTATTATGTGAAATTTTTTGAAGAATATGGTTTCCGGGATTATTTTAAACAATTTACTTACCGTAACCGTTTGGTTGTAGAAAGTTTGGCACCTATGGTTGTATGGAAAGCGGATCGTTTGTTGAAAAATCCGGATTATGCGGTCCATACCTACCGGGAAATCGGAAAACAAAAGGCAATTGACGCTTTACTGGAAGTATATAATAAAGCTTGGAATTTGGAGGTGCATGGAGTGGACGGTATCACCCGGGAACAAGTCGAAGTTATTTATAAGAATTTGCAGCCCGTAATAGATAAAGATTTGATTTATTTTGCCTATTATAAAGGGATGCCTATCGGTTTTTTCCTGATGTTTCCGGAAATGAATCAGGTGATCCGGCATTTGAATGGAAAATTGAATTTAACCGGAATACTGAAATTTTTATATTATCGCCGCATAAAAAAAGTGGACGTCGCTTTAGGACAGCTTTTCGGCGTCGTTCCCGAATTCCAGGGGAAGGGGGTGGAAGCCGCTTTAATCAAACAGTTTTGTGAGACCATCGTAAAGAAAAATAGTTGTTATAAATATTTAGAAATGAACTGGGTGGGCGACTTTAATCCTCAGATGATGCATTTGATGGATTATTTGAGTGCCAAAGCTGTGAAAACCCATATCACTTACCGGAAGTTATTTCGGGAAGATATTCCCTTTGTCCGCTCTGTCGATAAAGAAAAATAAAAAGCAGGGAGAAAGTATCTTTGTGTTATTCCTTGGACGAAGGGTATACGGTGTCAGACTAAGGCTTGTTCGTCTTTATATCTCTTAATAGACTAGTTCTATTGAAGGTAGATATTTTACTTACATTTAAAAATAAATGTTATCTTTTGTATTTCCCGGAAAAAATGTTACTTTTGTAATCTGTATTTACATAGATTATCAAGGTATTTGATTTAATATAAAACGGGCGTTTATTCTTTTAATTTTTCCTCCTTTATCTGATTTTCTTCAATCTTATAACTGCTTGTTAATTAGCATTATTTTATGCTGGTTCCTCTTTTTTGTCTAATCTAATTTAAACGCCCGATTAAATTGGAATGGAAGTCGATGTAAATAAAGAGCTTATCTGATAATTTCTGCTTTGTTTTTGATTTTACTCTTATTTCCTCCTGTAGGCATTGTTCCTTCAGGACTTTGGACGTAAAAGAGTCTCCCGGTGGCGTCGCCGTGGGTTGCTACACGCATAGGGTAACAGACCGAGCGTGAATCGGTATTCATTCCGGTGGGGAAACCCCTGAAGGCAACGTCGCTACTGCTGGAGCAGGGAGTGGGAGTTCGATTCTCCCGGTAGCGCCTAAATAATTAAGAATCAATAATGAAGGATAAAATGAGAAATGAAAAATCTCAAATGATCAAGGAAACAAATAGTCAGTTATTCGAGTTGGTAAAAGTGTTGCAGTTGGAATGCGGGATGTTTAAAGCCGGATTATGCTCTGGTGCAAGTTTATTGAAAGAGGAGCAACTGAAACATCTTACGAAGATCGAGAATATAGGCGATCGTATTTTGGAGAAGTATTTTGTGGAATTCGATCTCTTTATTCGCGGGGAGGCTTTGTTATCAGTGATGGATGCTTATGAAATTTCCCATCAGAAGAACCATTTAGAGAGGGCTCTGAACTTCGCTGAGAAATTGTTGCCTCTTTTACCCGATACTCCGCTGAAGTGCAAATTATTCAGTTATTGTTATTATTATGTAGAGGAGCCTGAGTGCGCTTGTGAAGCAAAACGTATTCTGGATAGCTGGGATAAAACTGCTTATACAGCAGAAATGATTGAAGCTTTAAATTGTTATGAGTCGTTGATATAAAAATCCGTTTTAGTTTTGGCAGGAGGCTTTGTATAGTTACAGGATGAAATAATTTCTCGTTGTGGTAGAATTTCCCTTATTGACAAAAAAAGCTTTATAAAGATTTTATAAAAGACAAAGAGAATTTCCTGTCTGAGGAGAAAGAAAAACAGCAATGGAACTAAATGTTCAGATTAGAAAGGTCTTTATCGTAAGAGAAAATCTGAAAAAAATCAGCAGAAAATATTTTGTTTGAAGGCTAGAGGCCTGATATAAGATATCAGAAAATAGGTTCGTTTGCCAGGTAGAACAGAACCCGATAATCGTTCGATAACAAATAAATCATTTACACTATTCAATTATCAGATGAAAGTTTTAGTAACCGGAGGAGCCGGATTTATCGGTTCCAATTTATGTGAAGCACTACTTGAAAAAGGAGATGTCGTAACTTGTTTAGATAATTTTTCGACGGGTCATATTGAAAATATACTTCCCTTGATGGAGAAGTACCCGGCTACCTTCAAATTATGTGTTGGTGATATCCGCAAATTATATGATTGTCAAAAATCAATGGAAGATGTCGATTGTGTTTTGCATGAAGCAGCCTTGGGTTCTGTGCCCCGTTCCATTAATGATCCGATCACGACAAATGAGGTGAATATTTCGGGCTTTTTAAACGTATTACTTGCTGCACGGGATGCCGGTGTAAAACGTTTTATTTATGCAGCCAGCAGTTCAACCTATGGAGATAGTAAAAATCTGCCGAAAGTAGAAGGTGTGATTGGTAAGCCGCTTTCTCCTTATGCAATAACCAAATACGTCAATGAACTTTATGCTGATATTTTTGCTAAAACCTATGGTATGGAATGTATCGGTTTACGTTACTTCAATGTTTTTGGTCGCAGACAAGATCCTCACGGAGCTTATGCAGCCGTGATTCCTTTGTTTGTCAAAAAGTTCATGTCGCATGAAAGTCCCGTGATTAATGGGGATGGCGAATACAGTCGTGATTTCACTTATATTGACAATGTAATTCTGATGAACCTTTTGGCTTTATCCACAGAAAATCCTGAAGCTGTGAACGAAGTCTATAACACCGCTTATGGAGAGCGCACCACTTTAAATCAATTGGTGAGTTATCTGAAAGAATATCTGAGTGAGTTTGATGCGGAAATCGGTAAGATAGAAGTATTGTATGGTCCCAAACGGGTCGGAGATATCCCTCATTCTTTGGCTAGCATCGATAAAGCCCGGAAATTATTGGGTTACAATCCGCGTTATAGCATGAAAGAAGGATTAAGAGAGGCTGTAAAATGGTATTGGGCAAATTTGAAATGATTTTTCTCTTTTATCGGCAAAAGGTTTATCACCTTAGGGTGATTATTGGAGAATTCAGCATTTGAATAAATAATCAAAATTTTTATGGAAACAAAAATTTGCATAATCGGTCTCGGTTATGTCGGGCTTCCTTTGGCCCGTCTTTTCTCTACAAAGTATAAAACTGTAGGTTTTGACATAGGTCAGCGTCGTGTGGATACTTTAATGTCCGGTCATGATTCCACCTTGGAAGTATCGGATGAATTGTTGCAATCGGCCCTTCGTAATGGTTTTATTTGTACAACGGATATTGAAGCTATCCGGGATTGCACTATCTATATAGTGGCGGTTCCAACTCCTGTAGATAAGAATAATAATCCTGATCTGACACCTCTTTACGGAGCCAGCGAAATAGTGGGTAAAGTGATTGGTAAAGGAGATATTGTCGTGTATGAATCTACGGTTTATCCAGGAGTGACGGAGGACGAATGTATTCCAATTATAGAGAAAATATCGGGTCTGAAATTCAATGAGGATTTCTTTGCTGGTTATTCTCCGGAGCGAATTAATCCTGGGGATAAACTGCATACGGTAGAGAAAATCAAAAAGGTAACTTCCGGCTCTACTCCGGAAATCGGGAAAAAGGTGAATGAAATTTATGCTTCTGTCATTACAGCCGGTACTCATTTAGCTCCTTCTATCAAAGTTGCGGAGGCAGCTAAAGTAATTGAAAACTCTCAGCGGGATATTAATATTGCTTTTGTGAATGAGTTATCAAAAATCTTTACCCGTATGGGTATTGATACACAGGATGTGCTGGAGGCTGCTTCTACAAAATGGAATTTCTTACCCTTCAAACCTGGTTTGGTCGGTGGGCATTGTATAGGTGTAGATCCCTATTATCTGGCTCAGTGCGCTCAGCGTTATGGTTATAATCCTGAAATTATTTTAGCCGGTCGTCGTATGAATGACGGGATGGGCGAGTATGTAGCCAATCAAGTAGTGAAACTGATGCTGAAAAAAGGCGTTCAGGTATTGGGTGCCAACATCTTGATTTTAGGCTTTACCTTTAAAGAGAACTGTCCGGATGTCCGGAATACGAAAGTTGTCGATATCGTTAAAGCTTTGAAAGAGTATAATTTGAATATCACGATTTATGATCCTTGGGCAAATCCGGAAATCGCAAAAGAAGAGTACGGGATAGAAATTATAAATGTTTTGCCTAAAGCTCGATACCATGCTCTTGTCTTAGCCGTTGCTCATGACGAATTTTTGGAATTAAATATAAATTCTTTATTGTTAGATAATTACGTAATTTATGATGTAAAAGGGATCTATGACCCTGCAATTATAGATGGACGTTTATAATTACTTTCACTTTTATGTCCCTAGCTTCTTCTACTAAGCGAATAGCTAAAAACACACTTCTGTTGTACATACGTATGTTGGTGATGATGGCCATTACGTTATATACTTCTAGAATTGTATTGCATCTATTGGGGGTGGAAGATTTCGGAATATACAATTTAGTGGGAGGCATAGTGGTCATGTTTTCTTTTTTGAATTCGGCAATGGCCGTTTCAACCCAACGTTTTTTGAATTATGAGATAGGAAAAGGAGGGGAATGTAATGTACAAAAAATATTCAGTACTAGTTTAATCATCCATTTCTTTTTGATATTGCTGATTATTTTACTTGCTGAAACAATCGGATTGTGGTTTTTAAATGTTAAATTGAATATTCCGGCGGAAAGGCTTACGGCAGCAAATTGGGTATATCAATTTTCTGTCTTTACTTTTTGTATTAATATTCTTAGAGTGCCTTACCAGGCTGCTATTATTGCGTATGAGCGGATGGCTTTTTATGCTTATTTGAGTATTGTTGAAGTAATTTTGCAATTGTCCATTGTCTATATTTTAGTTGTTTCAGAGTTTGATCAGTTGATTATATATGCCGGTCTGTTATTTGTTGTTGCTTGGATTATTTATTTTATATCTTATTTCTTTTGTCGTTTTAAATTTACAACGATTCGTTTCCAATTTACCTGGGAAAAAAGTTCTTTAAAAAAAATTACAAGTTTTTCCGGTTGGAGTTTATTGGGTAGTTTAGCTAATGTAGGAGCTCAACAAGGAATAAATATGTTATTGAATATATTTTACGGGGTCGCAATAAATGCTTCTGTAGGGATTGCGAATCAGGTAAGTTCGGCTATCTATCGTTTTATTTCTAATTTTAGTGTCGCTTATCAGCCGCAAATCGTTCAGCTTTATGCAGCAGAAAAGAGATACGAGTTAATAAACCTGGTATTTAAATCTTCCAAATTTTCTTATTTTCTTTTTTTAATTTTATCTGTTCCTGTATTTGCTTATTGTGAACCTATTTTACAGTTTTGGTTGGGGACTGTACCAGAATATTCTGCAGGTTTCTGTCGCTTGATAATTCTTTATTTATTGTTTGATGCGGCATCTGCACCTTTATGGATTTCAGTACAGGCTACTGGTAAAATCAGAAATTATCAAATTTTCATGTCAATTCTGATTCTCTTAAACCTTCCTTTTTCTTACCTGTGTTTGAGAGCAGGTCTGTCTCCTTATTCTGTTTGGTTAATACGTTTTCTATTAAATATAATAGCCTATCTGTTTCGTTTTGTGTATTTGAAACGAGTGATGGATTTTTCTCCGGTTGATTATTTAAAAAAGGTTGTATTTGTAATATTTATAGTAACCTTTTTAGTTATTCCAATTCCTTGGTGTTTAGTTTATATAACAGACAAGCCTTGGGGTATCATCTTGGGAATTATTGTGTCTTTATTTTCTACAGTAAGTATTGTGTATTTTATAGGGCTTACCAAATCGGAGACGGACTTTGTAAAAGTGTTGGTTCGGAAATTATTGAAACGATGAAAAATATCTCGTCTATTGAGAATTGTTATGGTTGTGGGGTTTGTGGTGCAGTATGTGGTAAACGAATTATAAAGCTTCGGCTGAATGCTGATGGCTTCTATGAACCGTTTATTACGGATCAAAACATTTGTTCCCACTGTGGGCTTTGTGTGGAATGTTGTGCATATGTGCATCAGGAACGTTCAGGTAATCAAAACGAAGTAAAAAGTTATGCTGCATGGAGTAAACAGAAAGAAATTCGGCAAAAATGTTCTTCGGGCGGAATTGCCTATGAGCTTGGAAGACAGCTTTTGGAGCAGGGATACAAAGCATGCGGAGTCAGATATAACGTTCAAATGCAACGGGCAGAACATTTTATAGCAACTACCCCTCAGGAATATATCCAATCTATAGGTTCCAAATATATCCAGAGTTATACATTGGAGGCTTTTCAAGCAATTAACCGGAAAGAAAGATATTTTGTAACGGGTACTCCCTGTCAGATAGATTCATTCCGTCGTTATATAAAAAAATTTAGCGTAGAAGATCACTTTGTATTACTGGATTTTTTTTGTCATGGGGTCCCTAGTATACATGTGTGGACTAAGTATCTGAAAGAGATAGAAAAGAAAACGGGTAAAATACAATATGTCTCTTGGAGAAATAAAACCACAGAAGGTTTTGATGTTCAAAATGGAGGAGAATATCAAAAAAGAATAAAATGGACGGAAAGTTATCGGATCTGTATTCAAGGGGAGAGAAAAGGGTATATTGCGGAGGAAGTTCAGAAAGATCATTTTTATACTTTATTCTTGAGTAATATTTGCTTAGGGAGAGCTTGTTATGAAAAATGTAAATATAAATATCTATCTTCTGCTGCAGATATTCGTATCGGCGATTTATGGGGTAAAACTTATCAGGAAAATGAGGAGGGCGTAAATGCTTTATTAACGTTTACGGCGAAAGGACAAGAAATTGTAGCGGGTTTAAAGAATTGTGTCATTGATTCCCAAACTTTAGCCGTAGTAACAGAAGGGCAATTAAAAAAGAATCTCAGTACTCCTCTTTTACGTCGCAAAGCAATGGTTTTGTTAAAGCAGGAGGGAACAGATCTGAAAAAGGTTATTTACTTGGCAAATAAGTGGAATCGGATAAAAGCGATAAAGTATTATGTATTGCATCCTTTTTTGATGTGGTGCCGGATAAAGCGAAAAATGAAACAATGAAAATTAAAATAATTACTTGTAGCAGGGCATATAATTTGGGAGCTGCCTTGCAAACTTATGCCTTACAAACTTATCTTATCTCTTTGAAGCAGGAAGTAAAAGTTATTGATTATAATCCCCCTTATTTTAGTAGGAATGTGAGTTATAGAACTGTCGGTTCATTTGCCAATAAAAATTGGATGCTCCAATGTTTGTATATGCTCTACAAAGTACCTCAGAGGTTTGTCGATCACCGGATATTTAAAGGTTTTCTTAGAAAATATATTCAGACAACAAAAGAATATCATTCTGTCCGGGAATTGGAAGAGGCCCAACTTAAAGCTGACCTGTTTATATGCGGAAGCGATCAGATATGGTGTCCCACAAAACCGACAGGGAAAGATGTGGCTATGTATTTAAGCTTTGTTAAGAAGGGAAAGAAAGTGGCATATGCTGCTAGTTTTGGAGAAGAAGTCCTGAGCAGAGAACAGATGGAATTTTTACAAAATCAAATTCATGATTTTTTATTTCTGTCTGTTCGGGAAACTACTGGAGTTGAAATTGTGAAAAAGGCAGGTTTCGAGTGCGTACAAGTGATGGATCCGGTATTTTTAATTTCCCAGGACAAATGGATTGTTTTTTCAAGTAAGAGTGTTAAATACAAAAAATTCGGCAGTTATCTTTTGGTCTATCCCATGTCACTAGCTGATCCTGCTTTTCTTTTTCATGCAGCAAGAGAAATTGCCAGGGAGAAAAATTTAAATGTTGTCATAATAGGAAAAAGTAAAAGAGGAGTAAAGAAAACGGATTATTATGTGAATAATGCTAGTCCGCAAGATTTTGTAAGTTTGATTCAGCATTCCTCTTTTGTAGTAACCAATTCTTTTCATGGAACATGTTTTTCTATTCTTTTCCGTAAAGAATTTGTGGTGTATGGAAAAGAGGCGAAGCCGAATACTCGTATTGATTCCTTACTGAAATTGATGGGGTTATCGGATAGGTATACAAAAGATAAAAATTTGATAATTGACAATCCTATTGATTATAACCTTCTCAGACCAGTCCTTACTAAATATCTTTTAGCTTCTCAGCAATACCTTGCAAAAGCTATACATTCGGATGAGAATGTATAAATTGATTGAAATCGCTTATAAAATAATGTTTAAATATGATTAGAGTATTGCATGTGTTGGGGGCAATGAATATGGGGGGAATAGAATCTTTTATTATGAATACTTATCGGGTAATAGATCGTAACCGTGTACAATTCGATTTTTTAGTTAATGATGAGGAAAATAAATACGCACAGGAAATAGGGGAATTAGGAGGACATATTTATTTTATTCCACCCAGAAACCGGGGCATAAAAGCGTATAAAACAAATATAGATCGTTTTTTTACAGAACATAGGGAGGAATTTCAAGCTGTACATTTGCATGCAGCTTCTCTGTCCTCGGTGTATGTATTAGTTGCTGCAAAAAGATATCATATAAGAACGCGTATTATACATGCTCATAGTACTAGTATAAAAGGTAGTAAATTGCATTATGTACTGCATATTTTTAATAAGCTTCGGTTAAAAAAAATTGCGACTCATTATTTTGCCTGTTCTGATAAGGCTCAACATTGGATGTTTGACTACACGGGACGGTTTGCGAAGTCGGAAGTGATAAATAACGGTATTCTAATGAAGGATTTTGCCTATGATGAAAAAAAACGAGGTGAAATACGAAAGCAATTGGGAATTGAGAGTGATGAAATTGCAATTTGTCATGTGGGAAGCCTGGCAAAAGTGAAAAATCAAAGCTTTCTCATTGATATTTTTTTGCAATTGAAAACCATAACCCCACACTATAAACTTTTTATGATAGGAGATGGGCCATTGAAATCCCAGTTGCAAGAAAAGATAGAATCTTTGAAAATAGAAGATTCTGTTACCTTTTTAGGTATTCGAAAGGATGTTCATAGGTTGATGCAAGGCTTTGATTGTATGGTATTTCCTTCCTTATTTGAAGGGCTTCCCGTAGCATTGGTAGAAGCTCAAGCTTCTGATTTACAGGTGATTTGTTCGGATACCATTTCTGGTATGGCTAAAATTTCAGATGATACAACTTTTCTTTCACTTAGCTTATCAGCATCAGACTGGGCGAGAGAGATTGATAAAAAGTTAAAAGGTAGAAAAAGAAAGGATAATACAGAACTGATACAGAAGAAAGGATTTAGTTGTGATACTGTAACGAAAAAATTAGAAAAGATATACCTGGATTGAAAATGAAGAAATGTAAATGTATCTTTTTTCTTGTTTTATTGATTGTAATAGTAGTTTTTTACTCCCAAATAGTGTCTCATCCGGAATATAATGATTTAAGGGTGATGGGTATTTTAGGATTTATACAATTACTTTTCAGTATATGGTCCTGGAAATATTTAGGAAAAGAATTAATAAATCCCTATTTGTTCTTTCTGGTTGCTTTATATACTTTCTCTTTTGGGCAATCTTTACTTTATGTTTTTAATATTGTTTCTGAAAGAAGAGATTTAATCGGTTTTCAGGGGATTACATTTAAGGAAATTTTTGATAGTCAGGTTTTAACGCTGGTTATGCTTTCCTGTTTTCATATAGGAGCTATTCTTTCTGTCTCCCGACTTGAGGAAAGTACCTATTCTTCTCTCCCCATTGATTATACGAAGCGGATTCGAAGAGTAGGGTGGGTATTATTTATTGTTTCGATTATACCTTATTTTTCGAGAATCATACAGGATATGATTTTTTCTATGATGTACGGATATGGGGCCCTCTATGAAAGAGTAGAAGAAGTTGGGATCTCGCAAATCGATAAGTATATAGGTGATTACTTTGTACCTTCTTTGATTTGTCTGTTTGTTGGCTATAGACTGAATCCAAAAATGAGGTATTTCATCTTTGGACTCTGTTTATTTAATATTGTTGCTATTTTGTTAACAGGTGGAAGAACCTATGCTGTAATATTATTCGCTTTATTGATTCTTCTTTACCATTATGGCGTAAAACGAATTTCTCTAAAGGGCGGTATTGTTTTGGTGGTATTCTCTGTCTTGTTTTTAACCTTATTGACGGCTATTTCTCATTCCCGTTCAGAATCCAAAAGAAGTGTAAAGGTTTATTTTCAAAAAGATAGTGGTATTGAAAATGGAGTTACAGAAACTATTGCAGAGATGGGGAGTTCCATGTTTTGCCTGATTAAGACGAAAGAGATCGTTCCTTCGCGTGAAGATTATCGGTATGGACGTTCTTATTTTTATTCTTTTATGAGTTTGATTCCGAATTTGGGATTTTGGGATATGCATCCGGCTCGTTTAGAAGCTAATCTGGGAAACTGGTTAACTAATAAGTTAGGGCTGAGTTATGGAACAGGGTATTCGATGTGTGCTGAGGCTTATATAAATTTTGGTATTGGGGGGAGTGTAGCCATGTTGATTTTGGGTTTTCTTTTAGGCAAGATTTTTAAAACCGATTCACGGTTGTTTAAAGAAAATCCGGCTTTATTAATATTTTCTCTGATTTTGTTTTGGTTTTGTCTGAAAATGACCAGGAATTCTTTTATTGGGTTTGTTCGGGCCTTTTTTTATTATGCATTGCCGATATATTATATCATAACAAGGGGGATTTTCAAAAGAGTAGGAAAATTTTCTGATCCACATTGATTACCACATATAGTATGGAATTGATTTTTGTTACAGAAGCGCGTTTTGTTCGTTCTGGAAAGGGTAAGATTTATTCTTTGGATACATTTAATAACAAATTATGGGAAAGGTATCTGCATTGTTTTGAAAGAATTACAGTCGTTGCCCGTGTTCTGGAAGCTCCGGACAGGATATTTGAGGATACGTTATTGGCAGAATCGAGTCGCGTATCATTTTTGCCATTACCTTACTATTTAGGTATGACAGGTTTCTTAAAAAAGCAAAAACAAATCAGGGAGCTCATGAAGCGAGCTTTTGATAAAGATAAAGCCTATATTTTAAGGGTTCCCGGTATATTAGGAACCTTGGCTGCCTATATTTTATTTAGACGAGGTATCCGTTATGGGGTAGAAGTGGTAGGGGATCCTTGGGATGTTTTTGCTCCGGGAGCGATCCGGCATCCTTTGCGTCCGGTATTTCGATATGTATTTACTAAAGCTTTAAAACTGACTGTAAAAAAAAGTGCTGCTGCATTATATGTGACATCTCAGACATTACAAAAAAGATATCCTACAGACGCTGGAGTATTTCAAGTGGCTGCTTCTAATGTGAAAATTGATGATGAGGTCATTGCTTCTGCTCCCCCTAAAATTGTTGTAAATAAATGCTGTAAGTTGGTTTCTGTCGGCTCCTTGGCGCAATTATATAAAGCTCCGGATGTCGTAATCGAGGCAATTGCTGAACTACAAAAATATAAGCTCGATTGTCATCTTACTTGGTTGGGCGATGGAAAATACAAGGAAGCAATGAAAGTTTTGGCTGAGAAATTAAATGTTGCAGAACGGATTGATTTCTGTGGGAATATGCCTTTTGCCCGAGTTTTAGAATTTGTACGAAATTCAGATATTTTTTTATTGGTTTCCAGAACAGAAGGTTTGCCTAGAGCTCTTATTGAAGCCATGGCTTGTGGGTTGCCTTGTATTGGTTCGCGTGTTGGAGGTATTCCAGAATTACTGGAACCTGTGGCATTGGTTGCACCAGGGAATTCAAAAGAATTAGCAGAAAAAATTTATGAATTTGTGACGGATACTACATTATTAAATTCACAAGCTGTTCGCAATTGGAATGAGGCAAAAAATTATCACGATAAAATTTTGTCACAACGGAGAATGGCTTTTTATCAACATGTAATTAATAGGGTAAAGTAATGAAAGTGTTGCAATTAGTAAAGACTTCTGTCGGGGCAACCTGGGCCCTAAAACAAATGCGGGAGCTCGTTAAATTAGGTGTAGAAGTTCATGTTGCACTGCCCACAGATGGTCTTTTAATAGAAAAATATAAAGAATTTGGGATAACTGTGCATGCTATCTCCTATAGTTTAAGTCATTTGTATACATCTTGTAAGAGATTACGGCAAATTGTAGAAGAAGTAAATCCGGATATTATTCATAGCCATTTTGTCTTGACAACGTTTATTATGCGTATGGCTTTACGTGCAGATAAAAGGCCTCGTATTTTTCAGGTACCCGGACCTTTACATTTAGAGAATATTTTTTTTAGAAAATTAGATTTATGGACGGCCCGGAAGAATGATATATGGGTAGGAAGTTGTAAATGGACAAATGATTGTTATGCTTCAAACGGTATTTCGCACGACAGGTTATTTTTATCTTATTACGGTAATGATAGAATGTATGAGAAAAGCCAGGTTTGTAATAAGATTCATAAAGAATTGAATCTAAACGAGGATACAATTTTAATAGGAATGGTTGCTTATATGTATCCTCCTAAATATTATTTGGGACAAACCCGGGGGTTGAAAGGGCATGAAGATTTTATCGATGCTATTGCATTGGTTAGTCAGAAATATCCTCAGGTATATGGGATATGTATAGGTGGACCTTGGAAAAATGGAGAAGCGTATGAGCAAAAAGTAAAGAGATATGCTCAACGAAAGACAGATCATATTTATTTTTTAGGTATGCGGTCGGATATACCGGATCTCTATGCCGATATGTATTGTGTCGTACATCCTTCATTGAGTGAGAATTTAGGGGGTGCAGCAGAATCATTGGCCTTAGGAGTACCCACTGTTGCCACCCGGGTAGGTGGGTTTACCGATATTGTTATCGAAAAGGAAACCGGCTTATTAGTTCCGCCTAAAGATCCCGACTATTTGGCTCATACCTTAATAGACATGCTAGAAGGTAAATATAATCTTGTGAAAATGTCAGAATGTGGTGAACGGCTGGTTCATAAAATGCTGGATGTCAAAAATACAGCTCGTACAATCTTTGATATTTATCATCAAATAGTTTAATAAAATGTATCGTCATTTATTCAAACGTATGTTTGATCTTTTCGTTTCTATTTTTGTGTTGATTGGTACTAGTCCTGTTTTATTTGTAATAGTTATTGGGTTAGGGTATGTGAATAAAAATTCCGGTATTTTTTTTTTACAAAAGCGTCCGGGAAAAGGGGGAAAGTTGTTTCATTTAATCAAGTTCAAAACGATGACAGATGAACGGGATGCGGCAGGAAATTTGTTGTCGGATGCTGACCGTTTAACGCCGATAGGCCGTTTCATCCGTTCTACTTCTCTGGATGAGTTACCACAACTTATTAATGTTCTGAAAGGGGAAATGACGCTGGTAGGTCCGCGTCCTTTGCTGCCTCACTATTTATCACTGTACTCGCCGGAACAGGCACGCCGCCATGAAGTACGTCCGGGTATAACAGGCTGGGCACAGGTGAACGGAAGAAATGCCATTTCATGGACAGAAAAGTTCAAGTTGGACGTGTGGTATGTAGATCATCTGTCGTTTGTCTTGGATATGAAAATTTTGTTCCTAACCGTAAAGAAAGTCTTTGTGCGTGAAGGAATTAGCTCAAAAACAAGCGTGACGATGGAAATGTTTAACGGCAATAATTGAATAGGATATGTATTTATATGGAGCTAGTGGGCACGCTAAAGTAATCATAGATATATTAAAGTCTAAACATATTGTTATAGAGGGGCTTTATGATGATAACCCTGAAATAAAAAGCCTGCTTGAATATCCGGTATTGGCTCCGGATATTGTTAAAGGACCCTTAATTATTAGCATTGGTAAAAACCAGATACGTTATGAGATCGCTCAGAAATGGCCTGTAGAATATGGACGGGCTATTCATTCTTCTGCAATCGTTTCGGAATATGGATTAGTTGGAGAAGGTAGTGTTGTTATGCAAGGTGCCATCATTCAGTCAGAAGCTCAAATCGGCCGGCATTGTATCATTAATACAGGGACTTCTATTGATCATGAATGCAGGGTGGGTGATTATGTTCATGTTTCCCCTCATTCCACCTTATGCGGAGGGGTGGAAGTCGCTGAAGGGAGTTGGATTGGAGCTGGAACGATCGTACTTCCAGGTGTAAAAATAGGGAAATGGAGCGTCATAGGTGCCGGTTCGGTCGTCTCTAAAAACATTCCGGATCATGTGTTAGCCGTGGGAAACAGATGTAAAGTGATTAAAAACATCTGACTATTTTTTCTATAAATAGTGAGCTATAACTCCGGTCTTTTGTTTCGCTCTATTTGCAGATTTCGAAGTTTTAATTTTAAGAAGAATATGGATAAACGAATTTACCTTTGCCTTGCTCATATGAGCGGCAAAGAACAGGATTTTATCAAAGAGGCGTTTGAAACGAATTGGGTGGTTCCTTTGGGTCCCAATGTGAATGCCTTTGAGGAAGCGCTAGAGAGTTTTGTAGGAGAAAATAAACGGATAGTGGCCTTATCGGCGGGGACAGCCGCTATTCATCTGGCATTGATTCAATTGGGGGTACAGCCTGGAGATGAGGTCATTTGCCAGAGCTTTACATTTTGTGCATCGGCTAATCCGGTGACTTATGTCGGGGCAATTCCAGTATTTGTAGATAGCGAGGAGACTACTTGGAATATGAGTCCGATACTTCTGGAAAAAGCAATTCAGGACCGCATCGTAAAGACCGGTAAAAAGCCGAAAGCAATTATTCCGGTACATTTGTATGGCATGCCCGCTAAGATGGATGAAATTTGTGCAATAGCGGAAAAGTACGAGATCCCTGTAGTGGAAGATGCAGCTGAGGCACTGGGTTCCGAGTATAAAAGACGGAAGTGCGGAACTTTTGGGACATATGGGGCATTGAGTTTTAATGGTAATAAGATGATCACAACCTCTGGGGGGGGAGCTTTAATTGTACCTGACGAAGCGGCTAAAAAGCAAACGCTGTTTTATGCTACCCAAGCCCGGGAACCTTTTCCCTATTATCAGCATGAACATATCGGTTACAATTACCGGATGAGTAATATTTGTGCAGGTATCGGCTGCGGTCAGATGACGGTGTTGGAAAAGCATATAGCTCATCACCGACATGTACATGCATTATATGAGCAGGCTTTTGCGGATATAGAAGGGATTACCTTAAAATCGAATCCGGCTAAGGAGTTTGATGCTAACTATTGGTTATGCACCATATTGATTGATCCAGTTGTGACCGGGTTTGATTATGAAGAGTTACGTGTCGCTCTGGATGCAAAAGGGATAGAGACACGACCGTTGTGGAAACCGATGCATCTGCAACCGGTATTTGCCCATAATCCTTGTTATATAGACGGTACTGCTGAAAAACTGTTTAATAAAGGTCTCTGTATTCCTGCAGGACCTTTCGTTACAGATGAAGATGTGGCTTATATTGCAAATGAAATCAGGAAACAACTGAGGTGATTCCGTCTGTTGGGAAGAAGTACAGAAAATAATATTGTAGGATGAACACTTAAACACCGATCTGCCCCTTTGGGGGCGGAAACGGTGTGGACTAATATAAGCTAAGAGGAAATAACTTTAAAATCGGTTGTTACTGACTGTTCAAGCCCGTATGGAAAAAACGAACTTCTTAAATCACTTGCAAGGAGTTAATTTAGTTTTGCATCTTTAAGTGTTAACTCAAAACAGGGCTGAGGGCTGAAAGGGAAAAATCCCACAAATAGAAAGGACAAAGATGTAAAAAATCTAACCTTAGGTCTAACTTAGACCTATGCTGATAATTAAAAAGGCCGAAAAGAAAAACAGGCTAACTGCTTAATTTTATTTGGATTAAAAATGAGAGGAAATCAACGATTTCTTCTCATTCGTGATATGCCTATTATAATGTAGTATTCTTTCTCCTGTCGTTTATATTTTTCAATCTGATGGTTTCCTTGCTTTTCTATACACTCACACTCCCTTAACAGATTAATACATTATTCATAATTCCAGAGAAGAGCGTTCTTCAGGTAGATTAATTCCCGTGTTTGGAATGGAATTTCAGGCGCATGAGGCGCAGATCTTCTTCGGAATAATCCCCTTCGAATTCGTCGAAAGCTTCTGCAATATTGTCGGTTTGAGCTTCCATAAAATAATCAAATATTTCCTTTTGCTGCTCTTCGTCCAGAATTTTATTGATATAATAATCAATATTGAGTTTCGTTCCGGAAAATACGATGGCTTCCATTTCCTTGATGAGTTCTTCGTAGCTAAGTCCTTGGGCAGAGGCGATGTCTTCCAAATCGATTTGCCGGTCGATGTTCTGGATAATATATACTTTAAATTTGGATTTGTTGGCTACGGTTTTCACTACCATATCCTGTGCCCGTTCGATTTCGTTGTCTTCTACATATTGTTTGATGACTTCTACAAATTCTTTCCCGTATTTTTGGGCTTTGCCTGTACCTACGCCTTGGATATTGGCCAACTCTTCTATTGTAATGGGATAGTTGATGCACATATCTTCCAAAGACGGATCCTGGAAAATGACATAAGGAGGCAGGTTATTGGTTTTAGCAATTTTTTTCCGTAAATCTTTCAGGATGGCAAATAGAGTGTTATCTAATGCGGAAACGCCGCCCTTCTCCTGAATCTTTTCTTCGTTTTCCTCAAAATTACGATCTTCCATCAGCATAAATTCTTTAGGGTGTTCTAGAAAATCTAGTCCTTCTTTCGTTATTTTTATTACACCGTATTGTTCAATATCTTTTTCGATAAACCGGCTGATCAGCGCTCTGCGAAAAACCATTGTCCAGAATTGACGACTTTTTTCTGCTCCGCTTCCGAACATTTCCAGTTTGTCGTGCTTATATGCCTTTATGGCCGAATCGGCTTCTCCGATCAAGATATTGACCAAATGTTCTATTTTAAATTTTTCTTTTATTTCTGAAACCAGTGTGAGAGCATCCAATATATATTCTTTGCCCTCGAATTCTTTCTTCGGATACAGGCAGTTATCGCAGCATCCGCAATTGTCTTCGTCAAAATCTTCTCCGAAATAATGGAGCAGGACTTTTCGTCGACAAAGAGAGGTCTCCGCATAAGATACGGTTTCCATCAGCAATTGTTTTCCGATTTCCTGTTCAGCTATCGGTTTCCCTTGCATAAATTTTTCCAGTTTTTGGATGTCTTTATAACTGTAATAAGTGATACAAATACCTTCTCCTCCATCTCTTCCGGCACGTCCTGTTTCTTGGTAATAACCTTCCAGACTTTTGGGAATATCGTAGTGAATGACAAACCGTACGTCCGGTTTATCAATGCCCATTCCGAAGGCGATTGTAGCTACGATGACGTCGACCTCTTCCATCAGGAATTTGTCCTGATTGGCACTTCGGGTAGTTGCATCCATGCCGGCATGATAAGGAGCTGCTTTAATGCCGTTTATGCAAAGGACCTCTGCCAGTTCTTCCACTTTCTTCCGGCTCAGGCAATAGATAATTCCCGATTTACCCTCATGCTTTTTGATAAACTTGATAATATCTTTTGTTGGATCATTCTTGGGACGGACTTCGTAATAGAGATTCGGACGGTTAAAAGAAGATTTGAATACTTCGGCGTCCAGCATGTCAAGATTTTTTTGGATATCGTGTTGTACTTTCGGCGTAGCTGTGGCTGTCAAAGCGATGATAGGCGCCTTGCCAATCTGCTCGACAATCGGGCGTATTTTACGATATTCGGTCCGGAAATCGTGTCCCCATTCAGAGATACAATGTGCTTCATCGACAGCAAAAAAAGAAATCTTTATTTTTTTCAGGAATTCTACATTACTGTCTTTTGTCAGAGACTCCGGTGCTACATATAATAATTTGGTCTTTCCTTCTAAAATATCTTCTTTGACTTTTAAAATTTCATTTTTCGTCAAAGAGGAATTCAGAAAATGAGCTACTCCTTCGGCAGCACTAAATGAACGCATGGCATCCACTTGGTTTTTCATCAGAGCAATTAAAGGGGAGATCACAATAGCTGTACCGTCGAGAATAAGGGCAGGCAGTTGATAGCACAAGGATTTGCCGCCACCTGTCGGCATTAATACAAATGTATTTTTACCTGCTAACACATTCCGGATGATCGCTTCCTGATTCCCTTTGAAGTTATCAAAACCAAAATACTCTTTTAATTTTTCATGTAAATCAATCTCCAATCCCATTGTATTTGTAATCTTTTCGCACACTTTTCGCAAAGGAAGTGCAAATTTATAACTTAATTTGAATGAATAACAAAAAAATTTAAATTTAAATGTTTAAACGTAAAAATGTTCAAAAGTTCTTTTTCGAATAAATGTTCATTTGGGAACAGATGAAAGTATTTCTCGGGAAACAAAGCAAAGGTTCCTGAGATTTCTTCACCGTAAATGAAGCGATATCGAGCATCTATACAAGAGAACGTTTAAACATTTGCACATTAAAAAATAAATTTCTTTTCCTTCTATTTATTTCTTTTCATAAAAGTCGAATGTATGATCCCCTATTGTAGGGTGAATCATAAAAAAATGGTACTTTTGCCTTTGAGTAAAGTTATAGTAAAAAATAATTCCTACAAGAATTTTTGTCATTTTTTTTGGCATAAATATTGTACTTCTTGGAGTAGTTTAGTAATGATTTGATAAAATGATTGATATTAAGTGTGTTGCAAAGAAGGTCGTTTCGGATGAGGCAGAGGCTGTCCGGAATCTGCTCAATTATATTGACGAGGATTTTGAAAAAGTTGTAAAATTAATATATGAAAGTAAGGGGCGTGTGATTATTACGGGGATCGGAAAAAGTGCCATTATTGCGCAAAAGATTGTAGCTACTTTGAATTCTACGGGTACGCCGGCTGTTTTTTTACATGCTGCCGATGCGATTCACGGGGATATGGGGATGGTACAACATGAAGATGTCGTTATTTTTGTATCTAAAAGTGGAAATACGCCTGAAATTAAAGTATTGCTTCCTCTGATCCGGAATATTGGGAATAATTCCATAGTGGCTATGGTATCCAATACGGACTCCTTTTTGGCTCAGAATGCGGAATATGTGATAAAGGCGAAGGTGGACCGGGAAGCTTGTCCGAATAATTTAGCTCCTACCAATTCTACGACGGCTCAGTTGGTAATGGGGGATGCTTTGGCCATGTGTTTGATTGAATGCCGGAATTTTTCCAGCCGGGATTTTGCCCGTTACCATCCGGGAGGATCTTTGGGGAAACGCCTTTATACACGGGTCTCGGATGTATTTGATAAAGAAAACCGGCCTAAAGTCGGTTTGGAAGACAATATTCGCAAAGTAATTCTGGAAATGTCTGGGGGATGCTTGGGGGCAGTCGCTGTCGTCGACCAGGAAGAGAAATTGATCGGTATTGTAACAGATGGGGATTTACGGCGTATGTTGGAAAAATATAAGGATGTCGACGGATTGAAAGCTGCTGACATTATGTCGGCTTCTCCCAAAACGATACCGGAAGAAGAACTGGCTTATAATGCTTTCAGGTTAATGGAAAAGAACAGTATTACACAATTGGTCGTAACCGATGGCCAACGTATATATAAAGGTATAGTTCATCTCCACGACATACTTAAAGAGGGGGTGGTATAAATTTATTCCGGAAAGACCGGGATTAATTTTCTTAGGATAATAAATTCATGAATAGATACATTCTCTTTATATTACTGATAACGGTGACCTCTGTGGCTTGGGGACAAAGTACGCGTGTGAGAGGAAAAATCACCGATGCAAAGACCGGGGAACCTCTTCCTCTGGTCAATGTCGTATTTAAAGGGACGACGGTAGGAGTTACCTCTGATTTCGATGGTATTTATACCTTGGAAACCCGGGAAAAGGTGACCGAATTACAGGCTTCTTTTGTCGGATATGAATCTCAAACAGTAAAGGTTGTGCCGGGTTCGTATAATGCGTTGGATTTTCAGTTGGTTCCTTATACTGTTGATCTGGAAGAAGTGAATGTGACTCCTGGAGAAAATCCTGCCCATCGGATTCTGAAAAATGTTTCCCGGAATAAAAAGAAAAACAATCCGGATGAATTATCTCTCTATAAGTGTTCCACTTATACAAAGATGGAATTGGATCTGACCAATATTAATCCTTATTTTAAAAATAAAAAACTCCAAAAGAATTTTGGTTTTATTTTTGAACATATGGATACTTCTGTCATTACCGGAAAGGCTTTTTTACCGATTATGATTTCGGAAGCTACGGCAGATTATTATCATCGGAGTTCGCCTGGTTTTTCCCGCGAAATTGTAAAAGCCAGCCGGATTTCCGGAATAGAAGAGGACTATTCTTTGGCTCAGTTTACGGGACATTTGCATGTAAATGTGAACCTTTATGATAATTATATCAATATTTTTGAGGTGAAATTTGCCAGTCCTTTATCGGAACACGGATTGCTGTATTACAAATATTTTTTAGTAGATAGTATGCAGATTAACGGGCGGAAAACCTATAAAATCCGTTTTCATCCCAAAGGAACTTCTACGCCGGTATTGGACGGGGAGGTAAATATTGATTCGGCCTCCTGGGCTTTACAATCTGCTCATGTGAAAATGTTAAAAGGCTTGAATGTAAACTGGATCCGGCATTTGGTCATTGAAAATACCAATGAGTTGGTGAATGATTCAGTTTGGTTTCCAAAACAGGATAAGCTTTTTGCTGATTTCACGATTGTTATGTCTGATTCTGCCAAGCTTGTTTCTTTTTTAGGCCATCGTCAGATCGATTATACTCACGTACGTTTGAATGAGCCAATACCGGAAGAAGTATTAAAATTGGACAATAACGTGATTATTTCCCGGGATGTATTGAAAAACGACGAACAATATTGGGATACTGTACGGCCGTATGAGCTCAGTGTGAAAGAAAAACAGATATATGGCATGGTGGATTCTGTAAAGAATGTACCGCTTTATCAGAACATTTATACCGTTATCAGTACTATATTGGGAGGATATTATGATACCAAGTATGTGGGTATCGGACCTTATTATAAATTGTTCAGTTTTAATAAGCTGGAAGGATGCCGTTTTCAACTGGGGTTACGGACCACTTCTGATTTCAGCAAAAAAATTCGTTTATTCGGACATTTGGCATATGGAACAAAAGACCGGCATTTTAAGGGAGGGGGAGGTTTGGAGTATATGTTTAAGGATTTGCCAACCTCTAAACTCACCCTGTCTTTTAAGCATGATGTCGTACAGTTGGGGGCTGGTGTAAATGCGTTTACAGAGGGGAACATATTGAGTTCTATCTTGTCAAGGGGCAATAATGATCGGCTGAGTTTGGTAAATCAGGGAGATATTTCGTTTGAACAAGAATGGCGTCAAGGGGTCAGCAATACTTTTGCTGCTCAGGTGAGGAATATTTTTTCTTCCCGTTATGTCCCTTTTATTCGCCCGGATGGGAAGGAAATGAGTTCCATACAGTCGCTTTCGTTTCGGTTGAGGACCCGATTGTCCAAAAATGAAATTATTGTCCGTCAGACATTTGATAAGTTTTCTTTGGGTTCGGATTATCCGATCTTTACATTGGATTTGTCTGCGGGGGTAAAAGGCATTTTTAAAAATGATTATGAATATTACCGGCTGGAGGGAACGGTGATGTGGGATATAGGATTTCCGCCTATAGGTACTTCCAAATTTGCATTGAGTGGGGGAAAGATTTTTGGAAAAGTGCCTTATCCGTTGTTGAAATTGCATGAGGGGAATGCCACTTATTTCTACGATCCTTATGCTTTTTCTTGTATGAATTATTACGAGTTTGCTTCTGACTTATGGGCATCTCTGATGTATGAGCATCATTTTAAAGGTTTTTTCTTGGGAAAAATTCCTCTGATGAAAAGATTGAAGTGGAGAGAGGTATTTATATTCAAAGCTTTGATCGGGACATTGGAAAAGAAAAATAACGGTAGTTTGGAAGATACGCGGGCTATTTTGCTTTTCCCGGAAGGGATGTCGTCTGTTTCCAAGCCGTACTTTGAAGCAGGCGTGGGCATTGAAAATATATTTAGGATATTACGGGTAGATGCTATCTGGCGTTTGAGTCACCGGCATAGTGTACCCGGACAAAAAGTACAAAATTTCGCGGTCAATTTCAGTATAAACCTGAATTTCTGATCGGAACCAAATAACTTTACGTGTAGAATAGGCTTTGGAAGTATTTGTTAACTCTTAACTTTTGCCTATCTTTGTACACCAAAATAGGAATTTATGATACTGAGAGCAGAGGATCTGGTAAAAAAATATAAAAGCCGTACGGTAGTAAAGGGGGTTTCTTTACAAGTGGAACAAGGAGAAATTGTAGGGTTGTTAGGACCGAATGGGGCGGGGAAAACGACCTCTTTTTACATGATCGTGGGCTTGATTACTCCGAACGGAGGCCGGATTTTCTTGGATGACCGGGAGATTACAAAAGAGCCGGTGTATAGGAGGGCTCAGTTAGGAGTCGGATACCTGGCGCAAGAAGCCTCTGTATTCCGCAGGTTGAGTGTGGAAGATAATATTAAGGCGGTATTGGAAATGACAAAGATGCCGAAGGACGAACAAAAAGACCGTCTGGAAGAGATGTTGGATGAGTTCGGTTTGCAGCATATCCGTAAAAGTTTGGGGATACAGTTGTCCGGAGGAGAGCGGCGGCGTACGGAAATTGCCCGTGCTTTGTCTATCCGTCCGAAATTTATCTTGTTGGACGAACCCTTTGCGGGGGTAGATCCCATTGCCGTGGAAGATATACAAGGTATTGTACAGAAACTGAAAGATAAGAATATTGGTATTCTGATTACCGATCACAATGTACAGGAAACGCTTTCCATTACGGACCGGGCCTATCTTTTGTACGATGGCCGGATATTGGAGTCCGGAACGGCCGAGCATCTGGCAGCCGATCCTGAAGTAAGGCGGGTTTACTTGGGTAAAAATTTTGAATTGAGGAAGAAAAAATAAGATGGGGGAATGTGTATTTTTTAATTCACAAATCTAAAATCTTAATTCATAAATATTTTGGAGGTTTAAAAAAATAGGCTATTTTTGCAGCGCTGAAATTGTAAGCGGGCGTGGCGAAATTGGTAGACGCACTAGACTTAGGATCTAGTGTCGAAAGACGTGGGGGTTCGAGTCCCTTCGCCCGTACAAAATGGAAAGCCGCCTTCTTCTAGGTGGCTTTTTTAGGTTAGAGAAATCGAAATATATTGTATAATTAAAACTGTTGTGACCGTTGTAACTGTTGCGACTGTTGTAACAAAAACGATAGCATGAACATAACAAAAACCCAGAACGATGATCTTAATGCCATTATTAAGATTCAGTTAGGTAAAGAAGATTACGCAAGTCGCGTAGAGAATGTACTGAAAGATTATCAGAAGAAAGTGGTTATTGACGGATTCCGCAAAGGGAAAACCCCCATGGGAATTGTGAAAAAGATTTACGGTAAGGCTGTATTGGTGGAAGAAATAAACAAGGTGTTGGGAGAAGCGCTTAACAATTATATAAAAGAAAATGATCTTCAAATTCTGGGAGAACCGCTACCAAGCGAGACCGAACAAAAAGAACTGGATTTAAACGATGAGAATTTTGAGTTTGCTTATGACATTGCTCTTTCTCCCGAGGTGAACGTGAAGTTGAGTAAGCGGGAAAAAGTACCTTATTATTTGATTACGGTGGACGATGAGATGATCGATAAGCAAATCGAGAATATGTGTAAGAACAATGGGGAAATGGTTCCGGTGGACGAAGTTGAGGGAACGGAATACGTTAAGGGAGAACTGATTGAATTAAATGCTGATGGCAGTGTGAAAGAGGGGGGAGTGAACAATGCTGAGGCATCCTTATCCGTTATGCACATAAAAGACGAAGAAGCTGTAAATGCATTCAAAGGTGCTAAGGTAGGGCAGGAAGTAAAATTTAATGCAGTTAAATCATTCCCGAATAAAACGGATTACGCTTCTATGTTAGGTGTTTCTAAAGAGGAAGCGGAAAAAGCCAATCCTGATTTTTGCTTTATCGTGAACGAGATCAAACGTTATGTAGATGCAGAAGTAAACCAGGATTTATTTGATAAGGTTTATGGCAAAGATGCTGTAAAGGATGTAGCAGAATTCCGTGCTCGTGTAAAAGGTGATATTGAAAAACAATTACAGGGACATTCTGAATACCGCTTTACGATAGATGCCCGTGAAAAATTGTTGAAGAAGAACGAGGAAGTGGTGTTACCGGAAGCATTTTTGAAGAGATGGATCGTGGCCGTAAATAAAGAAATGAAAGCAGAGGATGTAGAGAAGGATTTTGAAGGTTACCGGGATGAATTCAAATGGCAGGTGATTAAAAATGCTTTGATTAAAGAGTACGAGTTGAAAGTAGAAGCGGATGATTTGAAGGCCGTAGGCCGGGAAGTTGCTGCTGCCCAATTACAGCAATATGGTTTGTATGGACTGACGAACGAGCAATTGGACGGATTTGCTGTAAAACTGCTGGAAGATGAAAAGCAACGGCAGCATCTTTATGAGAGAGCTGTGGACAATAAGATCTTTGCAGTGATAAAGGAAAATGTAAAATTGGAAGAGCAGCCTATTGCTATGGCTGATTTTGAAAAGTTATTTCAAAAATAAAACAATTTTGGCCGTACCCACAAGTTTAAAGCCGAAAGCGGCAAACGGACCTTTCTGAAGAAGGAACTTCCGTTTGAGTATCATATTCAAAAAGCTGGTGAAATTTTTCATCAGCTTTTTTTAGGTGCATTTTTAACAGTACTATTTCCCGATAAAATGTTGCTTTCCTCCCGTCAGGTCTTTTATCCGGGACAAAACTTCGGTCTCAAATACAAGAATTTACACATTAGGGACGTGCCCTAATGTGTAATTTTCTATTTAAATCGGAAACAGAGCAGTTTTGTTCCTCAAACTTAAAAGTCACCGATCCGTTCCGAACGTCCATAGGGATAACTTCTTTATCTTTCGGTCATTTTTATAAGAAAACTTTTATATATCCGAACTTTTAAACAATTCCGGAAATCCCGATTTTTTTCCTACTTTTGTGAGCTAATAGAAGAGGGAGAACGTCGATAATGTATCAGACTTATATATTGAAAAACGGGCTGAAGGTCATTCATGAACATGTACCGAATAAAGCAGCTTATTGTGGTTTAATTATAAATGCAGGGAGTCGGGATGAAAGGGAAGATGAAGTGGGGATTGCTCACTTTATTGAACACGTGATTTTTAAAGGTACGACGAAGAGGAAAGCTTATCACATTTTGAGCCGTATGGAAGATGTGGGAGGAGAGTTAAATGCCTATACGACGAAGGAAGATACCTGTATATATGCTTCTTTTCTGCCCAAAGATTATGAACGGGCTTTGGAATTGTTTGCCGATATTGTTTTTGATTCGGTTTTTCCGGAAAAAGAAATAGAGAAGGAAAAGGAAGTTGTCATTGACGAGATTAACTCTTACAAGGATTCTCCCGGGGAATTGATTTTTGATGATTTTGAAGAACTGGTTTATAAAGGAGAGCCAATCGGACGTAATATATTAGGGAATGAAGAGAGTGTACGGAATTTAACCCGGGAACAGATTTTTAATTTTGTACACCGGAACTATGTTCCCCAGCGTATGGTGATCAGTTCGGTCGGGGATATTGATTTTTCCAAGTTGATCCGGTTCGTTGAGAAATATTTCGGAGGATTATCCGGGGAAACCGTACCTTTTGGCCGGCATTGTCCTGAAATTTACATTCCTCAGCAAAAAGAGGTAGTCAAAGGGACCTTTCAGAATTACTGTATATTGGGGAACATTGCTTACGATTACCGGGAGGAGAAACGTTTGCTTTTGTCTGTATTGGTAGATATTTTGGGTGGAAGTGGGATGAATTCCCGATTGAATCTGAATCTTCGGGAAAAGCATGGATTGGTCTACAACATAGAAGCTTCTTATACTCCCTATTCGGACACGGGTATTTTTACCGTTTATTTTGGTTGCGATGCGGCGGATTTGGAAAAATGTCTGAAACTATGCCGGCGGGAGATGGAGATGCTTTATAGTGAACCCTTGGGATTAGTACAACTGAGGAAGGCAAAGACGCAGGCTATTGGACAACTTACCTTGTCGGCTGAAAATTATGAAAATACCATGCTCTCCATTGGGAAGAGTTTTCTGGTATACGATAAAGTGGAAAGTATTGAGTGTCTTTGCAAAAAGATTGAAGAGATTGATGCAGGGAGTTTGCAGCAGGTCGCAGCAGAAATATTGGATACGGGTCGCCAATCAGTGTTGGTGTATAAATAAAACCGGTTTTATTGCTGCTAATGTTTGTGGAAAGGGAAACCGGAGAAGAGAACAGAATTTTGGAAAGCTTATGGAGTGGAATGCAGAATTGGAAGAATATATGATGGCTCATTCAGAACCGGAGCCGGCTGTTTTGGCTGAATTGAGGAGGGCAACTCATTTACAGGTTATGCGTCCAAGAATGCTGTCCGGTAATATGCAAGGACAATTTCTGAAATTGATTTGTCGGATGACGGGAGCAAAACGGGTGTTGGAAATCGGCACTTATACCGGATATGCTGCTATTTCTATGGCTTTGGCTTTGCCGGAAGGGGGAAAATTATATACGATTGACATCAACGATGAAATAGAAGATTTTACTCGGGCTTATATAGAGAAAAGCGGTTTAGGAGAAAAAATCTGTTTCTTATTGGGAGATGCCTGTACGGTAATACCGACCTTGGAGGAGCAATTTGACGTCGTGTTTATCGATGCAGACAAAAGACAGTATTCCGATTATTATCGTCTGGTATTTGATAAATTGCGTCCGGGAGGGATTATTATAGCGGATGATGTATTGTGGGAAGGAAAGGTAGTAAAAGAAGCCCGGGATGCGCAGACGAAAGGAATCCTGGATTTTAATGAGCGGGTTGCAGCGGATGAACGGGTGGAAAAAGTGATCCTGCCCGTCCGGCATGGCCTGATGTTGATCCGAAAAAAATAAGGAATACAACATCAAAATTAGTTATATATTTCAGGAATGTGATAAGCTGAAATCAAGGAGTTTACAAAATTATTAAATGAGTCGGAGGACTTATCTTTATAACCTGGCCTTTGGGGCATTAATGCTTTAACATTTAGGATAGATTATCATGAAGCAGTATTTGGAATTATTGGATAAAATTCTTGCCGAAGGGGCACAGAAAACAGACCGGACCGGAACGGGAACAATCAGTATTTTCGGTCATCAAATGCGTTTTGATCTGCAAAAAGGATTTCCTTTATTGACGACTAAAAAATTGCATTTAAAGTCGATCCTATATGAATTGTTGTGGTTTTTGCAGGGAGATACGAACGTGCATTATCTGCAGGAACACGGTGTGCGGATTTGGGATGAATGGGCGGATGAAAAAGGGGATCTGGGGCATATTTATGGTTATCAGTGGAGGAGTTGGCCTCGTCCGGACGGTACTCATTTGGATCAGATTGCCCAGGTGGTGCGGGATATCCAGAATACGCCTGATTCCAGACGCCTGATTGTAAGTGCCTGGAATGCCGGGGATATTGAAAATATGGCTTTGGCGCCCTGCCATGCTTTGTTTCAGTTTTATGTTGTAGACGGTAAATTATCCTGTCAGCTCTATCAACGAAGTGCTGATACTTTCCTGGGAGTCCCTTTTAATATTGCTTCCTATGCTTTACTGACACTGATGATGGCGCAGGTTTGCGGGTTGCAGCCCGGGGAGTTTATACATACCTTGGGAGATACCCATATTTATTTAAATCATATCGAACAGGTGAAGTTGCAATTGACCCGGGAACCGCGGGAGTTACCTCAGATGCATCTGAATCCTGAGGTAAAAGATATTTTTGGTTTTCGGTATGAAGATTTTCAGTTGAGTAATTATAATCCTCATCCCCATATTAAAGGAGATATATCTGTCTAAGGATAACGAAATAAAATCAGAAAGTTACGGTTAAAAAATAAAAACTGATGTTCGGAAAAGAACTTCTGATTTTTCTTTTTTATTAAAATATCTTATTTAAGGGAGAGGTAGTCTGTTTTATATTTCACAGGTATTTTTCATATTGTTCATCTCGAATTTGTATTATTAGGTGGAATATGTTTATTTTGCTAAAAATAAAATAATTAGCCGGAAAGAGAGAAGGATTGTTCCGGGTAATTTGAAAAACTCATTCTATACATGAAAGTTAGCTTAATTATAACGACCTATAACTGGGAATCAGCCCTCCGGTTATCTTTGAAAAGTGTTTTAAAGCAGACACAACTGCCTTTGGATGTAGTGGTAGCGGATGACGGTTCCCGGCCTTCTACCCAAGCATTGATTGATGAGATGCGGGAGCAATTCCCTTGTAAGCTCAAGCATGTATGGCAAGAAGATAAAGGTTTCCGGGCGGGAAAAATCCGGAACAGGGCTTTTGCCGTGTGTGAGGGGGAGTATATCATACAGATTGATGGGGATATCATTATGCATCCTCGTTTTATAGAAGATCATATGAAGGAAGCCCGGAAAGGTTATTTTTTATCGGGAGGCCGGGTGAAGTTGAAAGAGGGGGTATCGGCTGATTTTGAAAAAGCAGGAGAATACAAACTTTCTTTTTTTTCCAAAGGGATACGCCGTCGGATTAATGGGTTGAGGTGTCCTTTACTCACTCCTTTCTTTTACAATTATAAGAAAGGTCGGATGTATGGACGAGGATGTAATATGTCTTTTTGGAAAGAAGATCTGTGGGCGGTAAACGGATATGACGAAGCCTTTGTGGGATACGGATTTGAGGATTTTGATCTTCCGGCCCGTTTGAACCGCTATGGTATTCAGAGGCGATTTATTAAATTCAAGGCGATAGAGTACCATATCTATCATAACGAACACAGTACCAAACACGATATGAGTGTTAACGAGAGTATCTATAACCGGAATAATGAAAATAAACTGATCCGCTGTCAATACGGGATAGATCAGTATTTGGAACAAGGAAATAACTCCTGTAAAGAAGAGAAAGGATTTAAATAAAATAATATGGCTCGGAAGGAAGAGTTAAAATCGCAAATATTAGAGTTGGTGAAGGAGTATTATGCGGAGGTGCATGCTCCTTCTAAGGTTTTTGAAGCCGGAAAGACTTTTGTAAATTACGGAGGTCGTTATTACAATGAGGAAGAAATGCTCAATCTGGTTGATTCTTCTCTGGATTTTTGGTTGACGGCAGGTCCTTGGGCCCGGAAATTTGAGACTCGTTTTGCTGAATGGTTGGGTGTGAAATATTGTTCTCTGACAAATTCCGGTTCTTCTGCGAATTTGTTGGCTTTTATGGCTTTAACTTCCCCGGCTTTGGGAGAACGGCGGATTTGCAGGGGAGATGAAGTGATTACGGTCGCTTGTGGTTTCCCTACGACGGTCGCTCCGATTATTCAGTTTGGGGCCGTACCGGTATTTGTAGATGTTACCTTGCCGGAATACAATATTGATGTTACCCAGTTAGAACAGGCTTATTCAGCTAAGACCAAAGCTGTCATGATTGCTCACACGCTGGGGAATCCCTTCGATTTGGGAGCGGTAAAGGCATTTTGTGATGCTCATGGATTGTGGTTAATCGAAGATAATTGTGATGCCTTAGGATCCCTTTATTTTATAGAGGGGGAATGGAAGAAGACCGGAACTGTGGGACATATTGGTAGCAGTAGTTTTTATCCTCCCCACCACATGACAATGGGAGAAGGAGGAGCCGTTTATACGAATGATCCGCAACTGCATAAAATTGTAAATTCATTCCGGGATTGGGGACGGGATTGCTGGTGTGTGGGAGGGGTGGATAATACTTGTCATTATCGGTTCAGTAAGCAATTTGGGGAATTACCCGTGGGATATGATCATAAGTATGTGTATTCCCATTTCGGTTATAATCTGAAGGTGACAGATATGCAGGCTGCCATCGGTTGTGCCCAGTTGGAGAAATTAGACGATATTGTAGAGATCCGGAGAAAAAATTGGGCTTTACTGAGAGCGGGTTTGGAGGGAATAGAAGATTTGATTTTGCCTGAACCGCAGGTAAATTCAAAACCGAGTTGGTTCGGATTTTTGATTACCGTAAAAGAAGGGGCGGGTTTCACCCGGAATCAGTTATCCGGTTATCTGGAAAGTAAAAAAATTCAGACCCGTAATTTATTTGCTGGTAATTTGGTAAAACATCCGGCTTTTGACGAAATGCGCCGTACGGGAAGGGGATACCGGATTGTCGGGGAATTGACCTGTACGGATTTGATTATGAATAATACCTTATGGATAGGTGTATATCCAGGAATGCAGCCGGAAATGTTGCATTATATGATCGAAACGATTAAAAACTTTGTATCCGGACATAAGCAATGAAAGCAGTAATTCTGGCAGGTGGTTTTGGTACCCGTCTTAGCGAGGCGACCAACCTGATTCCTAAACCCATGGTGGAAATTGGCGGTAAACCGATTCTCTGGCATATTATGAAAACGTATAGTTATTATGGTATCCACGAGTTTATCATTTGTTGCGGTTATAAGCAATACGTGATTAAAGAGTATTTTGCCAATTATTTCCGGCACAATAGCGATATGACGGTGAATTTGGCGGATAACAGTGTGGAAATTCTGGATAATCACAGTGAGAACTGGAAAGTGACTCTGATAGATACCGGTTTGAATACGATGACGGGAGGACGGATAAAACGGATTCAGAAGTATGTGGGAGAAGAGCGTTTTTTGCTGACCTATGGAGACGGAGTGACGGATTTGAATATAGGGGATACTCTTTTGTCACATGAAAAGTCCGGAGCTATTTTGTCGCTGACGGCCTATCAACCGAGTGGTAAATTCGGAGCTTTGCAGATTGATCCTCAATCGAATCAGGTGACTTCTTTTCTGGAAAAGCCGGATGGCGACCGGAATTGGATAAATGCCGGTTATTTTGTCTGTGAAAAGGAAGTTTTCGATTATATACGGGAAGGAGATGCTACGATATTCGAGCGGACGCCTCTGGAGAACATTGCCAGAGAGGGAAAGATGCACGCATTTAAGCATACGGGATTTTGGAAACCGATGGATACTTTGCGGGATAGTATAGAGTTGAATGATATGTGGGAGAAAGGAATTGCTCCCTGGAAAGTTTGGTGATCTTATGACAAATCTGGATACATTTCGGGCGTTTTACAAAGGGAAACGGGTCTTATTGACCGGGCATACCGGTTTTAAAGGATCTTGGTTGGCAATTTGGTTGTATGAATTGGGGGCGGAAGTTATTGGGGTAAGTTTAGAGCCCTATACGGAGCGGGATAATTTTGTATTGTCGGGGATTGGAAAGCGGATAGTGGATTTAAGGGGAGATATTCGGGATGGAGAAAAAATGAAGCAGATTTTTCAGCAATACCGGCCTGAAATTGTTTTTCATTTAGCGGCACAGCCGATTGTCCGCCTATCGTATGAAATTCCGGTGGAGACCTATGAGACGAATGTGATGGGGACTATCCGGATTCTGGAGGCGATGCGGAATACGCCTGACGTTAAGGTCGGCGTTATGATTACAACCGATAAGTGCTATGAAAATAAAGAGCAGATTTGGGGGTATCGGGAGAATGAGCCCCTGGGGGGATACGATCCGTATTCTTCTTCTAAAGGAGCGGCGGAGATCGCAATAGCTTCCTGGAGACGTTCTTTTTTCAATCCGGAGACCTACGAGAAACACGGACAGTCGATTGCCAGTGTGCGTGCCGGCAATGTTATCGGAGGAGGGGACTGGGCGTTGGACCGGATTGTGCCCGATTGCATAAGGGCGTTGGAAGCAGGGAAGCCCATCGAAATCCGGAGTCCTCAGGCAGTCCGCCCCTGGCAGCATGTTTTGGAACCTTTGAGTGGTTATCTGTTGCTGGCGATGAAAATGTGGGAGGAACCTACCCGTTATTGTGAGGGGTGGAATTTTGGGCCGCATGCCGAATCTGTTGCGACAGTGTGGGAGATTGCGAATCAGATTGCGGATTTATATGGTGGAGGAGAGGTGAAAGACGTTTCGCAGGCCGGGGCTTTGCATGAGGCGAAGCTTTTGATGCTGGATATTTCAAAGGCAAAGTATTATTTGAACTGGGAACCTCGTTTAGCAGTCCAAGAAGCGGTACGTCTGACGACCGATTGGTATAGGCGTTATCGGCAGGAGCCGGTTGATCGCATTTGTGTGGAACAGATTGAAAAATATATGCTTTCCCAATGAAAAAGATAGAAACTTCCATCTCGGGTTTGTATATCCTGGAAACCGTCGATTTTCAGGATGAAAGAGGTTGTTTTCAGAAATTGTACAATTACGATTTTTTTAAGGAAAACGATCTGGATACTGATTTTAAAGAGTTTTATTATTCTGTTTCCCGGAAAGATGTCATCCGGGGGATGCATTTTCAGTTGCCCCCTTTCGATCATACGAAATTAGTGTATGTGAGTAAAGGGAGAATCCGGGACGTTGTCGTGGACTTACGTCAGAAATCCGCTACTTTCGGGATGTTTTTTTCTTTGGAGATGGATGAACGGGCAGCCCGGTATTTATATATTCCACGGGGGTTAGCCCATGGTTTTCTGGCCTTGGAAGAGGGAAGTATTGTCAATTATGCCCAGACATCCTGTTATGCAAAGGATCAGGATTGCGGGATCGCTTGGGATTCTTTCGGCTTCGACTGGGGGATACAGCGACCGATTGTGTCCGGGCGGGATCTGACTTTTGAAAAATTGGAAAATTTCAAATCTCCTTTTTGATGAATATATTGATTACCGGAGCCACAGGTTTTGTCGGACAACATTTGGTCCGGAAATTGAAAAAAGATTTTTCTCTGCATCTTTTGGTCCGGGAAGGTTCGGATTTGACAGGCTTAGAAGATATACCGGCCTTTTGTTTTAAGGAAGATATACCGGCCTTACGGCAATATTTGAATAAAGAAAAAATAGAAGGAATTGTGCACTTGGCTTCTTTGTATATTGCCCAGCACCGGGAGGAGCAAATCAAAGATATCATTTTGTCGAATGTTTATTTTGGGACGGCTTTATTGGAGGCTGCTTCTAAAAGTGAAGTAAAATGGTTTTTGAATACAGGTACAATCTGGCAGAATTACGAATCGGACAGTCCGGAATATTGTCCTGTCAATTTATATGCGGCATCCAAACAGGCTTTTATCGATATAGCCCAGTATTATACTGCCGTATCCCCTCTGCGTTTTATGACCTTAAAACTGTGTGATACTTATGGGCCTTGGGACACGCGGACCAAAATATTGGCATTGTTCAAGCGAATTGCGGAAACCGGAGAAGAGTTAGCTATGTCGCCGGGAGAACAACAGATCGACTTATTGCATATTGACGACGTAATCGCCGGATTCCGGGTTTTAATCAGACGTTTAAGTGAGGAAAAGGAACAGGGAGAGGAATATGTATTGAGGGCAGACCGACCTTATTCATTGCGGGAACTGGCGGCGGTTTTTGAGCACGTAAGCGGAAAGAAACTGAATATTATATGGGGAGGGCGGGAGTACCGGCTTCGGGAAGTGATGTGTCCCTGGAAGAGAGGAACCGTTTTGCCGGATTGGCAACCTCAGATTTCTTTGCAAGAAGGAATATCGGATTTGTTACAGCATAATTAAACAGTGAGATATGCGGAATATTTTTGAAATAAAGGATAATTTTCAGACGTATAGAGAAGTTCCCTCCTTATTGGTAAGCGGAGATTTCAGTTGTTGCCCGAAACCGGAAGTTTCTATTGTAATGCCGGTTTATAATCATCCGGATTTTTTGAGGGTCGCTTTAAAATCGGCTTTGGAACAGGATTACCAAGGAGCTTACGAGATTATCGTGATAGATAATGACGATACGGTTTCTGGAGAAACTCCCAATTTTAAGGTTGTCAAAGAATTCAATGCTCCCCGTGTGTATTACTATCGGAATCAAAAAAATATAGGCATGTTCGGCAATTGGAACCGTTGTATCGAGTTGGCCAGGGCTCCTTTTTTGGTATTTTGCCACGACGATGACATGTTATTGCCGAATGCGTTGTCCCGTTTGATGAGTTTACAGAAAAAAAGCGGAAATAAAGCCATCTTTTCTGCCTTCAATAAGATAAACGGTAAAGGAGAATATATTAAGAAAAAAAAGGTCGGTAAGAAAATTATGGGGATATTGAGAAAAAAAGATCACTATAATTATTCTGTATTCGCTCATTTTATGGATGAGGTAGGGAATGGGGTCGGATCCTTGTTTGCTAAAGAGTGTCTGTTGGAAATAGGAGGATTTAATCCGGAATTTTATCCTGTAGCGGATTATGCTTTATTTTCCCATTACACTTATCGGTTTGGGTCGATATACAATACGGTTCCTACGTTTAATTATCGTATTGCAGAGAACGAAACATTTAATTGTTACCGGGAAATGCTGGATGTCGATAAATGTATATGGACTTGTCTGAAAAAGGCCATTGCTTTGCCCGATCCTTTACTCGACCGGATTATACGTGCAAAATACAATACCCGTAAAATCCGTTTTGAAATAGAATTCGGGCAAAAAGATAAATCTTTAAAGAAAAACCTGAAAACGACGGATAAACTTTTATTGAAAATGATACACTGGACGTTTTTTATAAAACGTTACGGTTTCTGATGGTGTATTCCTTAGCGGTTGCTTGACGTCAAAAACAAAAAAGGGATTTTATAGCACATCCCTTTTTCATAACAGTGTCTTCAGGGCTTTCTCTACAGCTTTGGTACAATAATATCCGTTTGAGAGGCGATTGCTGACGATAGCGATGTTTGCTTTCATTTGTTTATATTCTTCCGGACTTAAAGCTTTCAGGCGTTCGTTTAGTTCGGTCAGGCTGTCGATGGGTATCCCGATTTTATTTTTTTCAATAAAAGGAGCCAGGGCTGCTTTTTTCCAGATAATTACCGGTAATTCACAACGGATATAAAGAGAGGTTTTGTGGGGATTATTGTATTGTAAATATTCCCCCCAGTTTCCGCTGCAGGAAGTAATGGAATCTCCGTCCCAAACCAAGCCGAAATCTCCTTCCGCTTTCGCGATAAGCTGATCGGAAGGGACGAAACCTTTATAAGTGAAATGTTCTTTTCCTTTGGCTTTTTCAGCTTCGAATCCGTTGCCGTATAAATTGATGTGGTAATTGGAAATCGTTTCTCCTATTTCATACAAAAATGTGTTTTTGCGGGGGCTCAGTCCTCCGGCATATACGACACCATAAGGAAGTGGAGGAAGGTCCCGGTCCGGAGCTGTTGTTTCCGACAAGTAATCGAAAATTTCCAGACAGCCGATTGGAATTTTACATCCTTGTTGTTCCAGCCAGCTTTTCATAAACGTATTGTGGGCGATAATATAATCGCTATGCCCCAGGCGTTTTATTTCCTGCGGAATCGTAAGCTTTTGACGTCTAAAGCTTCCGAGGTCGTGGATCAGGGTAATCACTTTGGCTCCTCTCAGATGGGCCATATTACAGACGAAACTATAGTATTTCTTCAAAGGGTACTGTAAAAGTAGCACATCCCCTTTGTGTAGACAAAAAGGAGCTTTCAGTACCCCCAGGAGGGTGATAAAAAAGCCGAGAACTTTATTGGTATACACTGTTTGTTTTAATCCGACATTCCGGAAGCCCTGTTGCTGAAGGATTTTTTCAATATCGGTTTTAGCTTTGTTTCCGGCGTTTTGTAAGCCTTTGTAATTTTTGGAGAGATAACATTTGTTGGTCATATCGTTGTGAGGTCTATTCTTCGTAGGTTTGTTTTAAATAATTGTGCAGCCGGCCTGATAAAAAACATCGTTTTAAAACAGGGATTCCCGGCGAGCTAAATCCAATGCTGCTTCTACGGTATCGTCCATATCGAAATAAGCGTACTGTGCCAATCTTCCCCCCAGGAGCAGATGAGGAAATTGGGCTGCTTTTTCTTTGTATTTTTTGACTTTAGCTGTATTGAGTGAATCATTTACGGGATAATAAGGTTCATCTCCTGCTGCAAAGGCTTTGGGATACTCCCGTGTAATGACGGTGAAAGGTTGTTGTCCGAATTCAAAATGTTTGTGTTCAATGATCCGGGTATAGGGTACTTCCCGTTCGGTGTAATTGACGACTGCATTACCTTGAAAATCTACTATTTCCAATTGTTCGTGTTCAAAATGAAGACTGCGGTATTCCAGCGGTCCGCATTCATAGTTAAAAAATTCATCCAGGCAACCGGTAAATACTATTTTGTCGGCCAAATGGTCGAAATAGGACCGGTTTTCGAAATAATCGGTGTTCAGTTTTACTTCTATGTCTTTTAAAAGTCCTTCGATTAAAAGATTATATCCTCCCTTGGGGATACCTTGGTACTCATCGTTAAAATAATTATTGTCGTATGTAAATCGGAAAGGAATCCGTTTGATAATAAAAGCAGGGAGTTCGTTAGCTGATCTTCCCCATTGTTTTTCGGTATATCCTTTGATCAGAATTTGGTAGATGTCTTCCCCGCACAATTTTAAAGCCTGTTCTTCCAGATTGGCCGGTTCTGGAAGAGAAGCATATTTCCTCCGTTGTTCTTCTATTTTAATCCGGGCTTCTTCCGGACTGACGACTCCCCATAAGCGGTTAAAAGTGTTCATATTAAAAGGAAGATTATAGAGTTTCCCTTTGTAATAGGCCAGGGGAGAGTTGGTAAAGCGATTGAATTCGACAAAGCGGTTGACGTAATTCCATATCTCTTTTTGACTGGTATGAAAAATATGGGCTCCGTATTTATGGACACGGAGGCCGTCGATATCCTCACAATAAATATTCCCGCCCTTGTGGGGACGTTTGTCAATGACCAGACATTTTTTTCCTGATTGGAAGGCCTGCCGGGCAAAAACGGCTCCAAAAAGGCCGGCTCCGACAATTAAATAATCGTATAAACGCGCTTGCTCCATCATAATATTTATAAATCTAATTGAAATTCGGGAGGATGTCTTTGACTGTAAGCTTTCCAGAATTTCTGTCGGTAATGTAATACCCATTTGATACATACTTCGGCGTCGAAGTGACGGGCTGCAGCATATTCTGTTGCTAATATACGGAAAAAAGGTTGTTGTCCCCAAAGACGTGCAAAATTAGCACAACCCATTTTTATACCTACGGGCCCGAACTTCATCCGGTTGATGTCTACGACACAGAATTCTGGTTTACCTTCCCGTATATCGAATAAAATATTGCCCGGGGAATAGTCCTTATGGTATACTCCGGCTTCGTGCATACGGGCGGTGTAACGGGCAAAGGCCCGGATAATTTCTTCTTTCCCTTCGAGTGGGGCGGTTCCGAATTCATAAAATCTGCGGGTATAAGGTACTTGCAGACTGATGAAATAGCATCTGTCCAGAAGTCCCCTTCGGCTCATGCAAATACAGCCAATGGCTTCCGGAGTATTGATACCTAAATGTTGCAGTTTCAAGGCATATTCGTAAGCCCTTAGAGCTTTGGGGGGGCGGAAACCGTTATAAATAATCCGATTGAAAAACAGAGGAATACCGAATTGCTTTACGTTGAGAGATAATCCTGCTTTTTCAAACACACGCAGTTCATTCCGACTCTGATAGATAACTTTTCCGTTTTGCGAAAAAGTATCAGGAAGAGAAGTGATAAAGGAACGCAGGTGTTCGTATTTGGGATTAATCAATATCTTTTTCTTCATTTTTTTTCAATAAACGTTCCGTTTCCTGGACGATTTTTTCCGGAAGAATGCCATTCAGACAAGCGTAATCTTTCCGCAGGCAAGGTTTATTGCCGAATACAGAACAGGGACGACAGGGTAAATCCATTTGTATAGCCTGTTCTTCTTTTTGTCCCCAGCCCATAAATCCGCACCAGAAATGGGTAGCGCCCCATATGGAAATGACCGGCGTATGAACCAGCGAGGCCATGTGCATATTGGCGGAATCCATAGAAATCATCACGTCCAGGTAACTCATCAGGACAAGTTCTTCCGGCATCTTTAATTTCCCCGGTAAAGCGAATGTCCCCGGAAATTTCTTTTCCCATCCTTGGAGGATTTCCGTTTCTTTTTTGCCTCCACCGAAGAAAAAAAGCCGGATACCGGATTTTGCATTCAGAAGGGCGACGACTTTTTCCATGAGCGGCAAGGGATATATTTTTCCTGTATGCTGTGCAAAAGGAGCAATTCCCACCCATTTTTCCTGCTTTTTTTCTCCTGTAAGCGGCCGAATGAGTTCGAAATTCCCTTTTCCCTCTCCGTAAATAGAGGAAAAGTGCAATGTCAAGGGAAGGCCCAGTCGGGTAAATACTTCTTCGTAACGGGTAAAAGACGTTTTTAAAGGCTTACGGATTTTATTTACCGATCGTACCAGTTGTTTTTTTTCTTTCCGTCCTTTTTGTATAGAAGCCGTTTTTTTCCCGTAGAGCCAAAAGCAGGTCCGCAAAAAGCGGGTCCGCAATACATTGTGCAGATCGGCTATGGCATCGAATTTATAGGGGCGAAGTTCTCTGAATAAGCGGGTTAATCCGAGAATTCCTTTGTGTTTGCCTCGGAGATCGGCTGCCCTAAAAGTCACATTTTCCGGTAACTTTTCGAAAAGCGGCCGGAAATTTGCGCGACTTAGTACAGTGATTTCCAATTCGGGATATTGTGTTGCCAACGAATAAAGTACAGGTACAGTCATGGCCACATCTCCCATAGCGGAAAAACGGACGACCAGCAAACGTTTCATATTTATTTCTTTCCGTAAAGTACAGGATTTAAAGCCGGATCGTTATACATTTTCATCTGTTTATATACTTTCATGTATTTCCGGCCGGCTGCGATGTCGTCCAGCAATTGGCCAATAGCCGTGGAAAGATCTTTTTGCTGTTCCAGAAGAATGTTCAATTTCTTTTCACATTGCTGATGGTGTTCCAGGCTGGTGTCGGTCCGGTTCACTTCCTGTTGCATATGGTAGATTTTCAAAGCCAGAATGGAAAGACGGTCAATTGCCCAGGCCGGACTTTCCGTATTGATGAGGGCATCCGGCAAAACGGTTACTGCTTTGAATTTATCCAGAAAATAGCTGTCAATCAACTCCACTAAATCTGTACGGTCCTGATTGGATTTGTCGATCCGTCTTTTTAACAATAAGGCTTCTGCTGGATCAATATGCGGGTCCCGGATGATATCTTCAAAATGCCATTGTACGGTATCGATCCAGTTTTTCAGATATAAATAATATTCTATACTTTTTAAGGGGTATGGGTTCTGAATAGGAGTGTCTACATTGTCTTTCACATGGTAATCCGTAATGGATTCGTTAAAAATTTTGTTGCAAATGTCGGTAAAGGCCATAATACAATTTTATTAAGTTATCTAAATTATCGCATAAAAGCACGTGCTTTGCAAAACTAGGTAAAGTTTCCGTAAGAAGCAATTATTTGATGCGTAATCCGGAAAAAGGAAAAGAAACAACCGGATTTTGACCCCCGGAAAGTCGAGGCCCGCTGAGAGAAAAAGAACCGGGAAGCAAGACGTGGTTTTATACGGGAATATCCTTATCTTTGTATTCAAAACGTTGAAATTATGATATTGTCCCTTATTGTTGCAGCAGCGGAAAATAATGTTATCGGAAAAGATAACGGATTGATATGGCATTTACCTGCCGATCTGAAACATTTTAAAACCCTTACGACAGGGCATCCTATTGTGATGGGGAGGCGTACCTTCCAGTCGATCGGGAAAGCTTTACCTAACCGCCGTAATGTTGTCATAACCCATAACCCTGCTTTTTGTGCAGAGGGATGTGAATGTTATTCGGATATTGCTGACGCCTTGGAGGCCTTGAGGGCAGAAACAGAAGTTTTTATTATCGGTGGCGGGACTTTATACAATGCCCTTTGGAAGAAAGCTGACCGTTTGTATCTGACTCGGGTACATACCCGGGTAGAAGGAGATACTTTTATTCCTGAAGTGAAGGCAACGCAGTGGACAGAAGTAAACCGGACAGAGGTAGTGGCGGATGAAAAAAATGAATTTGCCTGTTCCTTCCTGACTTATGAACGCAAAGAAAGCAGTTCCCGATAGACATCATTGACTTTTTGAGTCAAGAGGCGGGGATCAAATTGCCGGTGGGCAAATTCATACCCTCCTGCTGTCAGTTTGTTGCAAAAGGTCGGATCTTCTATAATTTTCCGGATACCTTCGGCTATCTCCTCCGGGTGAGAGGGATTCACATAATAACAATAATCACCTCCTGCTTCCGGTAAAGAAGAGACGGAAGAAGTGATGACCGGGACCTTGCTCAGCAAAGCTTCTGTCACCGGAAGTCCGAAACCTTCGTAAAAAGAGGGGTAGATAAAAATCCGGGCACTCTGATAAAATGCTTGCAGAACACTGCTGTCGGTCAGGTTGTTGAGCCAGATTAACCTTTGACTCAGTCGGTGAGCGGATGCATATTCTTCTACCTGTTTTTTATACCCCCTGCCGTTGCCGATAATGACCAGAGGAAGTTGTAAATGCGAAGGCAACAGTCGGAGTGCTTTGACAATACCCAACAAATTTTTCCGGGAATTTACTGAACCCACATATAGTAAATAATCGGGAGGAATATGAAAACGCTCTACTTTTTTCCGGGCTTCCCCGGCCTCTTGCATCTGGTAAAAAATGGGTTGTATAGCTTGGTAAATAACTGCTATTTTACTTTCAGGGATACCAAAAAAACGAATAATATCTTTTTTTGTACATTCGCTGATGGCAATGATTTTATCGGCATGCCGGCAGGCGTACTTAAATTTGAAATCGTATATTTTCCGGTCGATAAGCGAATACATATCTGGAAAAGTACGGTAGATGATGTCGTGTATGGTGACAACCGACCGTATACCCGTATGTTGCATCCGGAGCGGAATTTCGTGACTTAACCCGTGAAAAATGTCGATCCGGTCTTTTTTTAAATCTTTCTTTATAGCGGAAGTGCGCCACCACCCTTTCAGTTTTCCCTGGGGCATAACCGTATGAAAAGCAGCGTTGTTCAAAAAGGAATCCGTCACTTCATTCTGACGGATGTCCGGCGTATATAAATAATATTCATTTTCCGGATAGAAGAGCTGTAAATTCCCGACTAAAGTCCGGCTGTAATTTCCCAGTCCGGTGAAATTTTTATAAAGTCTTTTAGCATCGTACCCGATTTTCATAGGAAATGATTAATGGATTGAACAAGCTTGTAAAGTTTCTCTATACTGTTTAAACCTTTCTATTTCCTCTGCTTATTCTTTTTCCCGGTAAGGTTTATTCAAGTCCAGAAAATAAAAATTATGTTGACGCTGCTTTTCTGCAGGTGGAATTTGCATATAATCTCCGTATTTATTGCGGAGGTAGGCATGATAATTTTCTATACCGTATACCTCTTTTTCTTCAAAAGAAATAAGGGTAGGGTTTCCGATGACAGAACGGGGAAGAATGCCCTTTCGGCCATCGTCGTAATCGCATACCCATTCGGAACGATCAAAATCGTATTTCCTCATCAGTTTTTCCAGTTTTGCCTGCACTCCCCGGCGGGTAAACAGGGTACGGGCGATCCGGCAAGGCCAGGAACTGATCCCTTTGCCGTGTTTATAAGGATCTCTGAAAAGAAAATATAACGTTTTGTTGTAAAACTCAAATTTTCCGAAATGCCAGAGGCGGATTAATTTTCCGCAAGGAGCGCCGTCCAGTGGAAACACATCGATATAAATCCCCCCTTTGTATTTTAAATGTTTTCTTTCAATCAATGTCGTCCGGGCATCTTGTATTTTCGCGAAAGAGAGGGGGTAATCCGGATCATTTTTCCAATAAATTGCTTCTAGGTAATCCGGTAATAAATCCTTCGATTTTTCCATGAAAATTTCGTAATCCTTCCGGGGCATCCCAATATCCAGATCGTCGTCCCAGGGAATAAATCCTTTATGCCTTACAGCTCCGATCAAGGTACCGGCCATAATATAGTACCGCAAATGATGCTCCCGGCAAACTTTATCTACTGCCAGCAGAATATCCAATACTTTCAATTGTAAAGCTCTGATGTCGTATTTATTCCCCATGGTTACAACAAATTAGCAGGTAATTTTTCCGTAGCTGTCTGAAAATCTTCCAAGGTATCCAATTCCATGGAGAATAGAGTGGAGGTGTCGACTATATGGAAACTTTTACCTTGAGCAATCAGACGCTGGAAAGCTGCTTCGTAAAATACATTTCCTAAATCTTCTTTTAAAATCATGTGGTCCAACTCCGCGAATAAATATTGCAGATAAGTATGGGATATCTTTTCTATGCCGATCGATTCTCCGATGGCCTGTTCCGGAGAACAGGTTTTACTGATTTCGACGACCTTTCCCATAGGATCAGCAATGACTTTCATTTCTTCCTCACAAAGCGGGTGCGAATTTAAAGCCAACGTATCCGGATAGGGGGAGTTTATTACTGCTGTTACCAATCCCGGATCAAATAGAATATCACTGTCGAGGAGTACAATATCTTCACCCTGTATACTGTTTTTCACCAACCAGAGAGAATAAATATTATTGGTCGTAGCGTATTTCTTGTTGTAGATAAATTTTACGTCTACTTCCGGAAATTTCTTTTGCACGAAAGACACAATCTGTTCTTGCAAATAACCGGTGACAAGGACGATTTCCCGGATGTTGTTGGTCAGTAGTCCTTGTATGGCTCTTTCCAATAGACTTTTCCCTCCGATTTCCAACAGACATTTGGGGGTATGATTGGTAAGAGGCCGCAGGCGGGATGCAATACCTGCAGCCAGTATTACAGCTTTCATGCTCCTACAACTTCTTTAATGGTTTCAATGACCATACAATTTTGGGCATGTGTACCCAGGGTGATTCGCATGTGGGTATTGAGGTCCGGTTCATTCATAAATTTAATCAGATATCCTTTGGCTTTCAAAGCGGTTTGTAATTTTTCCTTCCACTCGATCGGATATTTGACAAGCATAAAATTAGCATTGGAGTCATAAACTTTAAAACCCGCTAGCGGACGCAATTCACGGATATACATTTCCCGGTCCTGAGCCATTTGGTCGGCTACGTTTTGATAATAATCGGTTGCTTTTAATACAGCGATACCCAATTCTTCCGACAAACGGTTATAGCCCAGATATTTCGTGCTGTAATTTAAAAAACGGCTTAGAGCTGTTCCCATAAAAGCGAATCCCAGTCGTAATCCCGGTAAACCGTAAAACTTGGATAGGGTTCGGACAATTAATACATTGGGGAATTTCTCTAAAAGCGGTTTGATATAACTAGTATCTTTATTGGCAAAAGAAGCATATGCTTCGTCGATGACTACCACTGTGTCTTTTCCGATAAAGGAGAGCGTCTTGTCCAGCTCTTCAGCTGTCAGTGCATTTCCGGTCGGATTGTTCGGAGAAGCAATCAATACCATTTCCGGTTTTTCCCGCTCGATAGTCTCCTGCAGAGCTTTAAAGTCGTATTTAAACGTATTCCCGTCTTCGTAAAGCGGATAAAGGACACTTCTGCCTTCCACTTCGTCGGCAATGGATTTATAATACCACCACGAAAATTTGGGAATCAACAATGTTTTTTGTTTTTCTTTCCCGGCTAAAAAACAATGAACCACTTGTTTTAAAATATCTTCGCCTCCATAGCCCAGAATGATTTGTTTTTCCGGAATTTGATATAAAGAGGAAAGAAAGTCTGAAAAAATACTTTTTTTCCCTTCGTCGTAAATACGGGTGTAAAAACAAAGTTTATTGGGATCGAAATTTTTTAAAACTTCAGCTACTTCCGGGGCTGGCCCGTAATTATATTCGTTTCTGTCGAGATAAGTGGTTTCTTGTGTCATATTTTTAGAGTTCCGATACGATTGTTGTTATTAAAATTGTTTTTCAGATTCCTCGTGCACACCTGCTGTAAATAGTATTACAAAAGTAATAAAATTATTAGTTATAAAAGTTGTTTGATACAAATATCCGTGTCGGCTTATTTTATTCTTATAGGAGAAAAAGCATCCAGAGCCGTAAAAGTTTATTTTTTCCGTTTGATTATATCTTTTCGGCTCAGTTTTAAAGTGAAACCGAGGTTGTTGGGTAAAAATTCTCCCCAATCTCCGTATATGCCGACATCGATTCTGAGAGGAAGTTTAGGAGTTTGTGGCAAAGCAGCTTCCAGGGCAAAGGAAAATTGTTTTTGAGGGGCTTGGGGCAGCGGTTTTACGTATTGTCCGTAATTTAACGTATAGGTCAGCATTATTTTGTAGGGGATTTTTTTCCAGGCCTGGCCTTTCAAGCCGATATGGTGCCCGATGATGCGGTTGTTATAGATTCCTAAGGTGATACCTTTAGCGTTCGGCTCATGAGGGGTCATTAGAGGGGAACCTATGGTTCTTCCGTACAGCGTCCATCCGCTTTGGTATTCGCCATTATTAAAATAATTGTCATTCCCTCCCAATACCTGTTCGGGATGTCCCGGAGGGTTGTGGTAGCGGCCGGATTGGTATTTGGTGTAATTGAATTCATAAATAATATCGCTCAGCCACCGCTTTTTTTCTTTCGAGCCGAAATAAAAGGCGTATACGCCGTCGGGGAAAGAGCGGAAATCCGTACCCGATCCGTCTTCGAAAGGAATGTCATGGTAAAAAGAAAGCAGATAATTGTCTCCTTTGTAATTGATCCGCAGGTGTTCCCGTCCCAGGTGATTTCCTAAAGCGTTAATGATGTCGCTATTCGTAGCTCCGTCACCTCCTGCTTTGCCACATACAATGCGGAGATAGTCTTTGAAAGAGGAAGGTTGTTTCCCATAACGGGAAGAAGTTCCGCCCCATTGTACCCAATGTTCTAATCCCAAAATAATTTCTAAACGGGCGTGCGGAGTGATTTTAAGAAAAATGGACTTGTTGTGTAAGCGTGTATGATGGACGTAACGGTCGTCGATCATCAGGTAGTCTGCCCAGTTGAACTGGAAAGAAAAAACTTGATGGGTCCAGGGAACTGCAATATAATCGGAATGTAAATTATAACCGGGCATCGTCCGGGCATTATTGGAATAAATGATATTTCCGTTGGTAAAAGACACTCCGTTGTATTCGGTTTCCCGATGGATCATCCCCAAATCCAGCCGCAATTTTTTCCATTTTCCGCTGATGTACAACTGGTCTAATAGAATGGCATTGTCGTCGTGAGAAAGATAAGCTGCGGCAGAAATGCCATAAGCCAGTTGAAAAATATGTTTGGAATTAAAATCGGAGAACAGACCTGCTTCCAATAGGCTTCCCCGACTGTCGGGAAGAATTCCGTAGCGGTTAGAGGTGGCCCAAAAAGGTAATTTTTTTTGATGGGCGAGAAAACCGGATAAAGAGACGGAAGAATGAAATTCACGCGGTTGAGCAGAAAGAGAGACCGTACACACCAAAAAGAAAAACAATCCGACAAATTTTTTCATTCGTAGCAGGAATTAAAGGGATTCAAGCTTAGCCATTTTTCTGCAAAAGCCAGATCTTCCGGCCAGGTCAGCTTTATGTTCCGGGGATGCCCGTGTACCAGTCGGATTTTTTCTTCCGGCAGGTATTTTTTTATCACACCACAATCATCGGTCGTCTGAAAATCCGGGTCTTTTAACGCTTTGTCAAAAGCCCGTTGCAGGGTTGCTCTGTCAAATCCCTGAGGAGTCTGAACATGAAATAATCGGGAGCGGTCCGGAATACAGGTAATATATTCTTGATTCTCATCTACTTCTATAATTGTATCGGTGGCGGGTACTGCGACATTGACTGCGTTCACTTTCTCCAGTTGTCGGATGACATCGCTGATAATCCTGGGATCCACCAAAGGGCGCACAGCATCGTGTATTAATAAATTGCAATCTACATGGGCATATGCTTTTAAAGCAGAAAGGCTGGAATGGTACCGCTCCGGGCCTCCGTGTAAAACAGAAACTAATTTTTTAAAAGGATGAACCTGAAGAATCTGTTCCAGCATTGGAGCATGGGCGGGGGCTATTACTAAGGCTATTTCGTCTACCAAGGGATGGTTTTCAAAAACAGTTAATGTATGTTCAAGCACGGTTTTTCCGGCAATGACCAGAAATTGTTTGGGAATGTTTTCCCCCATTCTTTTTCCGCTTCCTCCGGCTAAAATTACACCTATATTTTTTTTCATTCTAGTTCTATTGACTGACCTATAAAAGTATATAAAAAAGAAGTGTTAACGATAAAAAATTGTTTTTATCCTTTCTGAAAATTTAATCTCTCTTTTCTTCTGTGGGTTTGTCCGTCAACGTAAATTCTAATTTTCCCCCTTCCATAATTTCGTCGTGAGTAATCCAGGTACGGTCGAGTTCTTTGTCGTTTAACAATACTTTTTCAACGTATATAAATTTGTCATTTTCTTTATTAGCTGTGATGACAAAACGTTTTTCCGGTCCTACCTTTAGCGTAACTTTTGGGAATAAAGGAGTTCCCAGTTGGTATTTACCTTCTACCGGGTTAACCGGATAAAAGCCCATGGCGGAAAAGACATACCAGGCAGACATTTGTCCGCAATCTTCATTTCCGCACAGGCCGTCGGGAGTATTTTTATATAATTCGGTCATAATCTTATTCAGATAATACTGGCTTTTCTGAGGCTGACCAGCATAATTGAAAAGATAGGCTACGTGGTGGGAGGGTTCGTTTCCTTGAGCGTATTGCCCGATAAGGCCGCTGATATCCGGGGAGGCATTTTCTCCTTCTAACTGAGAGGGGATGGTGAATAAACTGTCTAATTTGATACAGAAGGCTTCCGGGCCTCCGTGCAGATGGATGAGGCCTTCGATATCCTGAGGTACAAACCAGGAATATTGCCAGGCGTTTCCTTCTGTGTATTCATCATCCCGATGATTGGAGTAGAGGGGAGAAAAGGGTGTTTTCCATTGGCCGGCAGCTGTTTTGCCTCTCATAAAACCGGTTGATTTATCGAACAAGTGTGCGTAATTTCTGGATTTTTTCAGAAAGTAAAGATAGTCGTCTTCTTTGTTCAAGGCTTTTGCCATTTGAGCAATACACCAGTAATCGTAAGCGTATTCGAGGGTTTTAGAGACAGATTCATTTTCACGGTCACAGGGAATATAACCCAATTCCCTGAAATAGTTCATACCGCCCCGGTCGGAAGCAACCGTTTTTTTCATGGCTTCATAAGCTTTTTCCGCATCGAAATCCCGGATTCCTTTTAAATAAGCCTCTACCATTACCGGAATGGAGTGATAGCCGATCATACAATTGGTTTCATTTCCTGCTAATTCCCAGACGGGTAGCAGTCCGTAGGCATCGTAGTGTTTTAGCATCGAATGGACCATATCGCCTACCTTCTTTTTCTGCGTAATGGTAAAAAGAGGATGAGCAGCCCGGAAGGTGTCCCAAAAAGAAAATACCGTATATTGTTTTTGTCGTTTGTCTACACTGTGAATTTCATGATCAGGCCCTTTAAAATTGCCGTTGGCATCGGAAAATAAATTGGGAGCAAGGTAGGCATGATAAAGAGCTGTATAAAAAATACTCAATTGAGATTCATCCGGACTTTCTGCTTTTATCTTCGATAATTCTCTTTTCCAGGCTTGTTTGGCATCCCGTTTTACTTTATCGAAACTCCAGTGGGGTAATTCTTTTTGTAAATTGGCTTCTGCTCCTTCAAAATTGGCCGAGGAAATACTGATTTTGGAAAGAATTTTATCTGTTTTATCTCCGAAATCTATCCAGACGTAACAAGAATCGCTTATGATTTTCTGTCCGTTTTGTAAAGGTTCAAATTTATTTTTCCCTGCTAAGACTTCTACATCCTGAGAAAACTCGATTGAAAAGTATACCCTTTGGTCCGGTGCCCATCCCTTGGATTTACGGTAGCCTTCCAAGGTACGATTATTGACTTTTTTGATGCAACATTCTACGGGTTTATCCCAGTTGCGGGCTGTCGTCAAATCGACGGTCAATCCGTGGGTGGTATGGGACGGATATTGATAGTAGTGAAAACCGCATCTGGGGGTTACCGATAATTCGGTGATAATCCCGTTATCGAATTTTACTTTGTAATAACCGGGTTCTGCTTGTTCATTGTCGTGGGAAAAGCGAGCGTAATTGGAGGCAATATATTGTATTGTAGATTGGTTGCTATCCGGTTTATTCAATACCGGCAGAAAGCGGATATCTTGCAGATCGCCTATGCCTGTACCACTGAGATGTGTGTGCGAAAAAGAAGAGATAATACTATCGCTATAATGATAACCCGAGCTCCAGTCCCAGCCATTGCGGGGATTATCGGGACTTAATTGTATGGCTCCAAAGGGATAAGCCGCTCCCGGGAAGCAATGCCCGTGAGCTCCAGTCCCGATAAACGGATTTACATATTCTGTAATTTTAAGTTCTTTTTCGTGGTTTCTACATCCCAGACAGAGAAGAAAAAGACAGCAAAAAACGACCGTGTAGTTTTTCATCTTAGGTGTATTTCAGATAAGCATAACTTGTGAAGCAGTAAATAGTCGATGGCTTGGCCCTCGGAATAGCGTAAAAGGGAAAAACGAAATTCTGAAACCGGGAAAATCGGTAATCGGATTTTCCGGATTACCGATTTCCTGAGAATAGAAATTATTTATTTAGCTCCTTCCATACCAGAGCAGCAGCTCCATAAATAGCTGCATTTTTGTCTAATTGGGAAGGTAATAATTTAACTTTATTGGAGTATATTTTCAAAAGATTCATTTCCATATGGTCTTTTGTGGGTTCAAAAAGTAAATTCCCGGCTTTTGCCAATCCTCCGAATAAAAAGATAGCTTCTGGACTGGTGATGGCTATGGCATTTGCTAATGCTTCTCCCAGCATTTTTCCTGTATATTTGAAAGTGTTGATAGCGATCATATCCCCTTTTTCTGCTGCTTCGGCAACGATTTTCGCCGTCATTTCATTGAAAGGTATCGTACGCAATTCGCTCGGATAGTTGTATTTTGCCATCATTTTGTAAGCTGTCCGCTTTACACCTGTCGCCGACACATAAGTTTCCAGACACCCCTGCCGTCCGCAACCGCATTGTCTGCCGTTAGGAGAAACAATGATATGTCCCAGTTCGCCGGCGAAACCGTCGTGTCCGTAGACCAATTCTCCGTTAGCAACGAATCCGCTACCCAGACCTGTACCCAAGGTAACCATGATAAAATTTTTCATACCTTTGGCCCCTCCGTATATCATTTCCCCTATGGCTGCCGCATTTGCATCGTTGGTCAGGTAAATCGGAAGAGTGGGATAATATTCTTTCATCATGTCGCAAAGCGGAATGACATCATGCCATCTTAGGTTGGGAGCAAATTCAATAGAACCTTTATAATAGTTCCCGTTGGGAGCCCCGATTCCAATTCCGATCATCTCTATTTCCTCCCGTAACGGATCTAAAACTTTTTCTATTTCCAGATATAATTCTTTTAGATAATCATTGATATCTTCGTGTTTTTGGGTTTCTATATTTCCATCTGCCAGATAATTTCCTTCTCTGTCTATAAATCCAAATGTCGTATTGGTTCCGCCGATATCAATACCTAATGCTACTTGTTTTTTCATAATCATTTATCTTTGTTTTAAAAATTACCCTTTTACCTTTGTTCTGACTTTTACGGACGTTATAAGATTTGTGCCCTTCTCTGTCCCCTTTTAGCTTACTGAGCATTTTATCTCCAGACGATAACGTTTTCAAGCTGTAAATATAGAAAAAAAATAAGAGACCGTGAACGATCTCTTATTAATTACTAACTACTAACCTAAACATACAAACTTATGAAAAAAAAACGTCTTTGTTAAATGACTGTTTTTATGGAAGCAAATATAAAGTAAAGGAACAAAATAAATGGTTAATGGAAAGTTAAAAATTTAAATTAGTTCGGGGTAAAAATATATAAATTACTTAATTAAAATCAAAGATAGTTGACTTTTAATTTTATGGGCTATAAGTTCAGATAAAATTCCCGGGTTAAACAAATGTATTCCGGACTATACTGATGGCGGCTGAATTCTACAACGATGTCGTTGACTGCGATCGTTTTTTCGATACGGCTGAATTCGAGCAATTTCCTTTTGGGAGCTTTTTGTGGTGTAGGGAGAACTCGGGTGATCCGGGATAAGTAGAGATTTAATGATTTTGCTTTGGCGATCAATTCGTCGGCTTCCTGACAGGGGAGAATCAGGCTGAATTTACCCTGTGGCAGTAATAGACGCTCGGCTGCCTTTAGCAGATCTTCGTGTGTAAAATCCTGACAATGACGGGCGAGTGTTCTGTTCGGAAGGGGAGCGGGAGTAGAACTGACAAAGAAGGGAGGATTACATAAAATATGTTCGTAAAGCCGGGAGGGGAAAAAATCGAAAATAGAAAGATGAAAAACGGAAATACTGTTTTTCCAGGGGCTTTGTGCAACATTTTCTACAGCTTGCTGATAGGCCATAAAATCGATTTCGACAGCATCGATATGGGCTTTCGTATTTCTTTGGGCGGCCATCAAGGCGAGAAGGCCCGTGCCTGTCCCGATATCCAGAATGGATGAAGCTGCTGTGAGTTCGGCCCAAGCTCCTAACAATACTCCATCGGTTCCGACTTTCATCGCTGTTTGAGATTGCCGGACAGTAAATTTTTTAAACTGGAAATAGTCGTTCATCGGGCGGGTACGTTTGGGAAAAATAAAATTGGTACATCCCTCTGTGAAATGTTCCTCAAGGAACGAAAGAAGGGAAAGCCTATCGTTTTCTGGTAAAGCCAGAAAATTCTCCTGTAATTTTTCACAAAAAAACCGATGTATAGAAGCGGAATAGGAGGGGATTTCGTCTGTCTATACATCGGTAATAAAGAAGGATGTATTATTCGGCTTTAGGAATTTCCTCTTCAAAGCTTAACATTTTCTTATCTGCCAATAAGTTGTACCATTGGATGATTTTTCTCATATCCGAGACATATACTCTGTTATGGTCATATTCCGGTACGATTTCTTCAAAATAAGCCAGAATTTTTTCTGTATCTGCTTTGTGGGATAAAGCTTGTGCCCCGTTTTCTTTTTCAAAAATCCGTTTTAATACTTCTTTGAGGGGCATATCTTCATCTTCCGTATAAATAGAGATATCTTCTAAGGCTATAATTTTGGAATTGGAATAAGCTGCAAAACGCTTCCCGTCCAAGAGAGATTCTACAATAATAGCATTAGAAGTATTGTTGATGAGTTTGTAAAGTCCTGGTTTTCCTGAAATAGATAAGATTTCTTTTAACATCATAGTGCAAAATTTATTTGTTTGTTAAAACAGCTTGCAAAAATAAGAAAGAATTTTTTGATTTGCGATTTTTAGTTCTGATTTTTATGTTCTGGCAGTGTTCCGGTTTTCGCTTTTATTTGAAATTTTCCAAAAGAAAGGAATGTTTTAATTCAGCCCTCTTTGTTTTTTGATTTTCTCATAAGCCAGATTAATCAGGGTCAGTTTATCTTCTGCGGCTTTCCGGATATCTTCGCCCAGATGTCCTACTTTGTCAGGATGGTTTTCGAAAGCCATCTTTCGGTATGCTTTTTTCACTTCTTCGTCGGTAGCGTTCGGACTTATTCCCAGTGTCTGATAGGCAGAATCGAGATCATTATAATACATGGATTTAAGAGAATTGAACGTAGTCCGGTCGATTCCAAGCAAGGAAGAAATGTTTTCCAATAACTTTATTTCGTTATTGCATATTTGGCCGTCTGCTTGTGCTAGGCCGAAAAGAAAGTACAAAAGCTGGATACGGGAAGCTTGTTCCATATTCATACGGATCTGTTGGCACACTTCTGTTAAAGGAATTTCCTGGGTACTCAATTTTTTGATCATTCCCAAGGCTTCTAAGGTGGCTTCTTCTCCGAAGTTATTTTTAAGAAAACTTTTTACATAATTCAGTTCGTTACGGGTAATCTTACCATCGGCCTTCATCATTGCCGTTGCCAATACAGTTAAACTGAACATGAAGTCGCCTCTGCCCGTATGATAAGGATTTTGTCCGCCTGTACTTTGTACAGTTACGTTTACATTATCTAAGATGGATCCCATAAAAAGACCGAATAAAGCCCCCAAAGGGCCTCCCAGCACAAATCCTAATCCTGCTCCAATCCATTTACCGTATTTTGCCATAATGTAGTTTTTATCAGTTTTCTTATTGCAAAGTTATATACTTTCAGGAGATCTGAAGTATTTTGATTCTATTCTTTTTACGATTTCTGTCGTTTGCCGGTTGATATCCAAATCCCTGTCCGTATAAATGATAAAATCGGATTGCTGGCATTTCTTCTCATCGCTCCATTGGTTTTTAATCCTTTCCATCACTTTTTCCGGAGAAATCCCGTCCCGTTTGCGAACTCGTTCTATCCGGGTCTGCAGGGAAGCATAAATACAAATGATTACATCGAAATGCGCAGCTAAATTTGCTTCAAACAGTATTGCCGATTCAAAAAATACCAGGTTTGTACGCTGTTGTTGGCTCCAGGCGATGAAATCTTCCATTACGACAGGATGTACGATATGATTTACCAGGGAGAGGGCATTTTTATCCTTGAAAATAATGTCAGATAATTTTTTTTTATTCAATACTCCTTTGTCGTATAGGGAGCTTCCGAACTGATCGGTAAGAGCTTTCCGGATAGAGGGATGAGTATTGATCAGGACAGAGGCTTCGCTATCGGCTATATAGACCGGATATCCCCTATCTTTGAGAAGGGTCGCTATGGTTGTTTTACCTGAACCGATACCTCCTGTAATACCAATTTTTACCATATATCTTTCATTAAAGCAGCTAATCAACGATTCCTTTTTTCCAGGATATATTCTACTTTTTGAGGGGTATAGCTCAGATTTTTTATGTAAGGAGGGAATTTTACAACTTCTACCGGTAAAAAAGAGGAATTCTGTGTCTCGGCATAATTCACGATAAATTCGAAATCTTGGTCTGTCGCTTTATCGTATCGGCTTAAACCGATTTCATAACTGATTTCTACCGTATTGGGAAATAATTTAATACTGAGGGAGTCCGGTAGATTCCAGACGGATATCGGAATGTTACGTTTGGCTTCTGTGAAACGTTCCAGTTCTATATTCACTTTTACGCTTTTTTCATCTGCTGAAAAATTCGGAGGAAATTCTAAATCGATCGTTCGGGAAAGATTTTTATTGATTTCTCCTGCTTTCCATGTTTCTGTGGGAATATAGCTTAAGGTGTCCATCAGAGAAGCCGGACCGCTGACTAAAATACTATCGGGGACAGCCGAGATTTTATCTTTGAGTATGTATTGTTTCTTCAGGGAATAATCTACCATTGGTTTTACCGGAATCACTTTAGACACAGCCGGGGAGAATTTAAAATAAATTTCTTCCGGTTTAATGTTCAGTAATTTGATATCTGAATTCAGTTGGTTGTTGATTTTGTCTTTAATGGTACTTAATTTTAAAGTATATTCCAGGATATTATCTTTTTCCAGCATATAATTGCTGTAAGAATTAATGTCCAGACTAATCGGTAAAAAAGAAGTGCTGATTCGGTATCCGACCAATGTAAAACCTTTGGCTTTCACCTCTAGTGTAATAGTGGAAGGAAGAGAAGAGACCAGATATTTCCCTTTCGGAAAGTCCGTATAACGGACAGGATAAGAAATTTCACTTGTATATTCTTTATTCAGTGCGTTTAAAAACCATAATATTGCTGCGATGATTACACATATTATATAACTTAGAATATTCCGGTCAATGCGGATATTCCGGTTTTTAAAATAAGATCCTTTCATTTTCATGTGCACGGAATAAAGTTTCGGATTTACGATTTTGATGTAAAAATACAATCCAAAATTGTAAATCCGAAAAAATAGATACGTCAATAAAGCTCTTTTTATTTCGCAGGAGCAGCATCTGTCATGTCTTTGATGACAGCTGATTTGTCTACTTTCAGGCGAACTCCGCCTTCGACTTCCATAATGATAGCGTATTCCTGAATTTCAGCAACTTTTCCGTAAATTCCTCCGGTAGTTACTATTTTATCTCCTTTTTGCAAAGCATCTCTGAATTTTTTCAATTCTTTCTGTCTTTTCATTTGAGGTCTGATCATAAAAAGCCAGAATACCACGATAATTAAGATCAGAGGTAAAAAACTCATTAAACCGCTACCTTGAGGTTGTGTTTGTAATACAATCATAAAAAATGTGTTCATAATCTTGGTTTGTTTTAAATTATCGTAATCGTCTATAGGAATAGATTACAATCGTTTTTATTATCATTATTTCTGTTTTCCCGTCATGATTCCGATTGATGAAGGGAATATTTTCAATGTCCCGAAGGCGTTCCCTGTATGTCGGCCGTAAACTTTAAAGTAACCACCTTTTCCGGAACATTTGCAAATATACGGATTTCTTTGTATTGTTTACCGTATCTGCCGGAAGAGTTAAAAGCTATTTCTAATTTTCCTTCTTTTCCGGGTGCTATGGGCTCTTTGGGATAGTCGACGGTAGTACAGCCACAACTGGTTTGAATGTTTTTGATAATGAGGTAATGATCCCCTGTGTTTTTTAAAGAATAAGTGTGACTAACGGTTTCCCCCGAAGTGATTTTCCCGAAATTGAAAGTAGGCTGTGTCAATTCGATCCGAGTGTTTTCTAGATCATCGGTGCTTTTTTGAGATTTATTTTGACAGGAAGTCAGAAATAAAAGGAATAAGCAACAAAAAACAGCTAATTTGCCCAGCGAAAACCGAATATTTTTTTTTGTATAGTAAAGTATGTTCATATATTCCTCCTGTAAAAAGTTAAAATATAAGGTGTTTGACAGAGTAATCCTTATTTTTTATATTGTTCATGGTTTCTATACCAATTTCTAAATGTTGTTTTACGAATTTTTGAGTGACGTGTTTGTCAGATTCGGCTGTTTTTATTCCCTCAGAAATCATAGGACGGTCGGAAACCAGCAATAAAGCCCCTGTCGGAATCCGATTCGCAAATCCTACGGTGAAAATTGTAGCTGTTTCCATATCTACTGCCATCGCCCGGGTTTTTACCAGGTATTCCTTAAAACGGTCATCGTATTCCCAAACCCTGCGGTTTGTCGTATATACGACTCCTGTATAATAATACCGATTGTGGTTGACGATGATTCTCGAGCAGGTTTTTTGTATGCTGAAGGCTGGCAGTGCCGGGACTTCATGAGGCATATAATCGTCGGAAGTCCCTTCTCCTTTGATGGCTGCAATCGGGAGAATATAATCTCCTACGGAAGTTTTGTTTTTAAGACCCCCACATTTTCCCAGAAATAAAATAGCTTCCACTTCTATCGCTGTCAGTAAGTCCAATATCGTAGCTGCATTTGCACTTCCCATACCGAAATTGATCAGCATGACATCTTCATGAGAGACATTGGGCATTGTTTTATCTATGCCGATAATCGGTTCGTGATACATTTCTGAAAATAAATCCAAGTAATACTCAAAATTTGTCAGTAAAATGTATTTCGGAAAATTTTCCAGTTCACGTCCTGTATACCGGGGCAACCAATTTTCCACTATTTCTTTTTTCGTCTTCATGATTTTTGTTCCTCTGAATTTACAAAGTTAAAAAAAATATGCAATCGAAAAACAAGTGTTGAAAATGTTCCGGTGTTTTGATTTGAGGGGAGAGGCCGGAAAGGATAAACGCCTCTTCGGGCATTCTTCAGGCTCGAACAGCCGTTCAGGCTTTGAATATTTCCCCATTTCCTCCCTTATCCTGTTACACATTTGAACTTTTTACTACCTTTGTTTTTCTAAAAAAATGCAAATGGATACACGGATACTCGATCGTCTTAAAGAGATAAGAATAGAGGATTATACTTATGATTTACCGGAAGAGAAAATTGCTAAGTTCCCTTTGCCTCAGCGTGAATTATCTAAGTTGCTGATATACAAACAGGGAGAAATTACTAAAAATACTTTTACTGCCGTAAAGGAGATTTTAGCTCCGGGGCAAACCCTTATTTTCAATAATACTAAGGTTATTTTCGCCCGTATTTTTTTTCAGAAGAGAACGGGAGGGCATATTGAGATTTTTTGTCTGGAGCCGGCAGAACCAGCGGATTACGCCTTGAATTTTGCGGCTCGTGCCACTTGTGTTTGGACTTGTATGGTGGGAAATTTGAGGAAATGGCGTGAGGGGGAGATTTTTTGTCGTTTTTTTCATGAGGGACGGGAAGTCGTTTTGACCGCGCAAAAAGTAACGCAGGAGGGAGGCGAAGTAAAAGTCCGTTTTTCCTGGCCTTCGCATCTGTCGTTCAGTGAAGTACTGGAAGCTTGCGGAAGGATACCTATTCCTCCTTATTTAAATCGGGATGCTGAGGATTCGGATAAAATCCGTTATCAGACCGTTTATTCCCGGGAGGAAGGTTCTGTTGCTGCACCTACCGCGGGATTGCATTTTACGAAAGAGATACTGGAGACTCTGGCAAGTAGGGGAGTGAGAATCGATGAATTGACGTTGCATGTAGGAGCGGGAACTTTCCGTCCTGTAAAGGCTGAGAAAATTGGGGGACATGATATGCATACAGAACATGTGGTGGTATCCCGTCAATTAATAGAGGACTTGGCAAAAAAGGCCGGGGAGGTGATTGCTGTTGGTACTACGTCTGTGAGAACCCTCGAAAGCCTTTATTGGATGGGAGTAAAGAAATTAGAAGGAGATCCTTGTTTCTATGATTTGTCTCAATGGGAAGCTTATACATTACCTTCCTGCTATTCGTTGCAGCAGGCTATGGGGGCTTTACAAGAATGGTTTGACGAGACTCAGGAGGAGCTTTTAAAAGCCCGGACAACGATTATTATTGTGCCCGGTTATTCTTACCGGGTAATCGATGCTTTGTTTACAAACTTTCATCAGCCGCAAAGTACACTTTTGCTGTTGGTGGCAGCTGCTGTAGGCGAGGATTGGAAACGGATCTATGCCTATGCTCTCCGGGAAAATTTTAGATTTCTCAGTTATGGAGATACAAGTCTGTTGTGGATAAATAAGCATAAATAATAATAGAGAAAATATGCATCTGTCTTTACCGGCTTTCGAGTATAAAGTGAAAAAGCAAGAGAAAGGTTTGTATATATACGATATCATCCGTAAGAAATATGTGCTTTTAACTCCGGAGGAATGGGTGCGCCAGCATTTTATTCATTATTTAATTCACTATAAAAATTACGCACCTGCTTTGGTTGCTATTGAAAGAGAAATCGATGTTTACGGTTTGAAGAAACGTTTTGATATTGTATGTTACGACAGAAAGGGAAAACCTTATTTGATTGTGGAATGCAAGGCTGCTTCCGTTCCGCTTTCCCAGCAAGTGTTTGATCAGGTGTTCGGTTATAATCTGACCCTGGCAGCCCGTTATGTGGTCGTTACAAATGGTCGGGTGCATTTATGCGGTTATACGAACGAGGAACGAATTTTTTGTTTTTTGGAAGATATTCCCGATTTTAAGTAAAAGTTTGGCGGGGAATTGACGAACGGACCCACGTTACTGATTTGATTTTTTATTCAAACCGTAGGTCCGTTCATCGGCGACTGATAAGGAGCGCCTATCCGGTGTGGACAGAGGGGTTTTGTTTTAGTTTTTGCAACTGGAAAAATATTTTTCCAGGAGTTCAAAAGCAGCAGCAAAGGAACTCATCTCGTTTTTCAAAACTTTTTCTTCTGCTATTTTCAGATTTTCTTTTTGGCTGTTATAAAAACGGTTTTTTAATTGTTCGTTAATGGTTTCATACATCCAGTATTTGGATTGTTCCCTTCTTCTTTTGTCAAAATAACCGTTTTGTTGGGTGATACTACAATAGTTCAAAATATTGTCCCAGATTTCTTTTATGCCTATTTTTTCGTAGGCAGAACAGGTCAAAACTTTGGGTTCTGTGCCGGATTCATGGGGAGGAAACAGATGAAGGGCCGATTGCAATTGGGCTTTGGCGAGCTGGGCTTTGCTGATGTTATTGCCATCTGCTTTATTTATGATAATGCCGTCTGCCATTTCCATGATCCCTCTCTTTATTCCCTGTAGTTCATCCCCTGCTCCTGCAATCTGTATTAACAGGAAAAAATCTACCATGGAATGGACAGCCGTTTCACTTTGGCCTACCCCCACCGTTTCTATTAAAATAATATCAAACCCGGCTACTTCACATAAAATCATGGCTTCCCGTGTTTTCCGGGCTACGCCTCCCAGTGAACCCGCAGAAGGGGAAGGACGGATATAAGCGTGCGGATCGCACGATAACTCTTCCATGCGGGTTTTATCCCCCAAAATACTTCCTTTGGAACGTTCACTACTGGGGTCAATGGCCAGGACAGCAATTTTATGCCCTTGTCCGGTAAGGTATTTGCCGAAACTTTCGATAAATGTACTTTTCCCGGCTCCGGGGACTCCTGTAATGCCGATGCGAATGGAGCTTCCGGAAGAGGGAAGGCAACGTTTTATGACTTCCTGTGCAACCGCTTGGTGTTCCGTTTTAGAACTCTCTACCAACGTAATCGCCTGACTCAAAATATTGATGTCCCCTTTTAGTATCCCTTCTACATAGTCATCAATACTTAAAGCTTTTTTACGTATATTTTTTAACCGGGCGGCCAGATTCGGATTCATCGGATCCGGCTGTTCTATTCCTTTGTTAACTTTTAATCCTTCGTATTCCGGTGAATTTTCCGGATGTTCCATACATTCCTCCATAATACGCCTTTTTAATTTTCGGCAAAGGTAAGAAAAATGTCTTACTCTGATTTAAAATGATTACTCAAATGTTTGAAAAGGGATTTACTCCCCTTTTCTCCCCAACTATTCTTTCAGAATGACGTCGTGGGCACCTCCTTCTACGATAGAAGTAGAAGAAACGAGAGTGATTTTCGCCGTATTCTGTAATTCCGGAAGAGAGACCGCTCCGCAACTGCACATGGTCGCTTTTATTTTTCCTAAAGTAATGTTGAGGTTATCTTTCATTTTACCTGCGTAGGGAACATAACTATCCACTCCTTCCTCAAATTTTAGGGATTCAGTGCCTCCCATGTCATAACGCTGCCAATTCTTCGCCCGGTTCGATCCTTCTCCCCAATATTCCTTTACAAAGCGGTTTCCTACCGTCAGCTTCCGGGTAGGAGATTCATCGAAACGTGCAAAATAACGTCCCATCATCAAGAAATCGGCTCCCATCGCTAAAGCCAATACCATATGATAGTCGTGTACTAACCCTCCGTCACTGCAAATGGGGATATAGGTGTTTGTCCTTTGAGCATATTCATTGCGGGCTGCAGCGACATCGATAAGAGCCGTCGCCTGCCCCCGTCCGATTCCTTTTTGTTCCCGGGTAATGCATATCGATCCTCCTCCGATCCCCACTTTTATAAAATCTGCACCGGCTTCCGCTAAATAATAGAAACCGTCTTTGTCGACTACATTGCCGGCTCCTACCAACACTTTACCCTTGTATTCCTGCTTAATCCAGGTCAAAGTCTCTTTTTGCCATTCGGAATAGCCGTCGGAAGAATCGATACAAAGGACATCTGCACCGGCTTCTACCAAAGCCGGTACCCGTTCTTTGTAATCCCGCGTATTGATACCTGCACCTACTAACAATTTTTTGTGAACATCGGATAATTCATAGGGGTTTTCTTTATGGCTGTCGTAATCTTTCCGGAAGACGAAGTAAACCAATTTCTGGTCCTGGTCAATAATGGGCAAAGCATTCAATTTATGTTCCCAGATCAACTGATTTGCTTCCGATAAGGTCATTCCTACTTTCCCGACAGTGAGTTTGGAGAAAGGTGTCATGAAATCTTTTATCCGGCTGTCTTTACTGTCATGGCTGATACGGTAGTCTCTGCTGGTGACAATGCCTAACAATTTTCCATTGGAAGTACCGTCTTCCGTCACCCCTATCGTAGAGTGCCCTGTGCGTTTGATAAGGTTCAGTACGTCTTCGAGCGTATGTTCGGGCGTGAGATTGGAATCGCTGGTGACAAATCCGGCCTTGAAATTTTTCACTTTCCTCACCATTTCTGCCTGAGAACTGATGGGTTGGGAACCGAAAATAAAAGATAGTCCTCCGTTACGGGCCAATGCGATTGCTAAACCCGAATCTGATACCGATTGCATAATAGCCGATACAAAAGGTATGTTCAATTCAATAAAAGGTTTTTGACCTTTTTCGAATTTTACGAGCGGCGTTTTCAGAGAAACATTCTCCGGGATGCACTGTTTTGTCGTTAAGCCGGGAATAAGAAGATATTCCCCAAATGTTCTTGATACTTCGTCTGTAAATAAAGCCATAGTATGTTGGGATGATAAGTTATACCACTGCACTCAGGCTGTTTTTGTTCCCCTTGTCCAGATCTTTCACTCGGTAAGGACTGAATAATGGGAGCTTTATTAAAACCTGTTCCAATTTTTCCGCTTTAAAGAAAAAATTTACGCGAAATTAAATAAAATAAAGGAAAAAAGCCTGGATTTGGGTCAAGACTTTTTATTCTTCCAGCTGTTTCTTCCGCTTTTGAGTGTTTAGCTGTCCGAATACCTCCTGTTTGAGAGTTCGGTTGTCATCGCTTTTAGGAAAAGAAAAACGATATAAATTGCTGGAATGCAAAGAAGTTCAGGGATTTTTCATTTTCGAAAATAAAGAGGATTAAAGTAAACTATAGGTATTTATTCGGAGGACGGTTTGAAAAATCCCTGAATGTTTCCCTACATAATGGCTACTTCTTTATTTTACAATACGTTGCGTTGTATAACAGAGTCATCGGTTCAATTTCCTAATTTCGTTTCATTGAAAAATGGTATTAAATACATAAGCATCTGTTTTCCCGGTCTAATAGTGTCATTTTTCTGAGTATAGGCTAAGGCCGGTTCCTGTGGCGTTATGAGTTTTTCGCCTGAGGGTCTTTCCAGGGTTCCCGCCACTTCTATCGGGGTAGTAGTAGTATAGATGCTCTTCTGCCGGCAAGCTATTCATCCCTCGTGCAATCGGTATACAGTTTTTTACTTTATCTTCCCATTCATGCAGGGAGACCTTCCGGTTACAGGCGCGAGAAATATTGCAGGCCAGCTTACTTCTATCCGTACACAAGAGACGGCCAAAGCCTCATCCGTTTTCTTGCCGGACAAATGTAGTTTGTCTTCCTATCGTTCCAGTTGAACCAACAAATAAAACTATAGGAATGAAGTGTTTATCAAATAGATGATTATTTTTGTATTATGTTTATTAATATCTATGATAAATGTAGAAAACATACTATCACTCATTGATAGCGGAGAAGGCTATAAGGTAGAGTTCAAAGTCCGCGTACCTTCAAAAGTTCGTGAACTCACAGAGGAAATTTGCGCTTTCGCTAATGCAAACGGAGGATATTTACTCATTGGCGTAGATGATAACGGGCAGATCATTGGTATAGATTTAGAGAATAACAAACGTTCAGCCATTCAAGACTCTATCCATGAAATATCTCCGGCTCTCCATTGTGATATGTATGCGGTAAATATCGGCAATAAAACAGTTTGGGTAATTGATGTTCCGTCAGGTAAAGACAAGCCTTATATATTTTCCGGTTCTATTTTTGTGCGTGATGGCGCAAATTCGCAAAAACTTCGTACTGTCGAAGAGATGCGCAGCTTCTTTCAGGAGTGCAACAAAATATTTTTCGACCACATTCCTTGCGATTGGTTCAATATCTATACAGATGCGGACGAACAAGCGATAAAAGACTTTCGCATGGAAGCACAGCTAAGTTCGTCGACTGCCAACAAACAGATATTTGAGAATTTGGAACTATTTACGGACAAAGGAATAACCAAGAACGGTGCAGCTATGTTCTTTGGAAAACAACCCGAACGGAAATTTCCACAGGCCGTAATAAGATGTGTTCTTTTCAAAGGAACAACTAAGGTATATATCATAGATGATAAAACCTTTGGCGGTCCATTATACCAACAATATTTACAGGCTATGGCGTGGCTCGAAAGTAAACTGCAAGTTGCCTATAAAATTGAAGGAGCGGGACCGAGGAAAGAAATTTGGGAAATTCCTCTTACGGTATTTAAAGAAGCCATTATAAATGCCCTCTCCCATCGTGATTATTACGAACAGGGAGCGACCATTACGATAGAAATGTTTGATGACCGGGTAGAAGTTTCCAATCCCGGAGGACTTTTGCCTATCGTAGCCAAAGATTTCGGACACAAGAGCTTGACACGTAATCCATTAATCTTTAGCTTGTTTAACCGAATGCATTTGGTCGAAAGGGTAGCATCCGGTATCCCCCGTATGCAGGAAGCTATGAAAGAAGCCAACCTGTCTGAACCGGAGTTTCATACGGAGGGGATGTTTACGGTAATGTTCAAACGGCAAACAAAAAACAATGTCGCCGATGACATAGTAAAAGGCATAGTAAAAGGCATAGTAAATGATACTATAAACGAGAAAGAAAAAGCCATTATCAATTTGCTGGCAAAAACTCCTGGTTTAAATGCTTCTCAAATCAGTAAACACATAAGTAAGAGTTTGCGGACGACAATGCGATATATTAAGATTTTACAAGATAAAGATTTAATAGAGTTTAGAGGTGCACCCAAAAATGGAGGATATTTTCTAGCAGACTGATATGATAGTACGTTTATAATTTATCCATATCATATAATTTTTTATTAATTAAATCAATCATTTCATTAGCTGATATTTTGCATTTGTCCGTGCTATCTAATAATTGTTTCAATTTTGAGCAAACATTTTTCTTCGCTAGAATGATATATTGAGTCATTTTTGGTAAACCTTTAACCGATTTATAAAATTCTACTAATTGTTCATATGATGAATCTATATTAGTTAACAATAAATGCAGCGCTTCTTTATTTTCTCTCCAAGATTCTTCAGAAATAATATTATCAGAGACTTGTAATAAACCTTTCAAAGCTCCTACTATTTCCTCAAAAGAGGCAATCCAATTTTGAATAGGTTGCTCGATCTTCATGGCATATTGATTCATCGTTTTAGCAGAAGAATTGATTATACCTTTAGCCAATTGAATTTGATTCACAGGCTTTTGTTCATTGATTATATTCAGTTTCTGAGCATATTCGGAGATTTGTTCACCTATCCAAGCTGTAGAAGCTGTTATTTCATTTAAAGCTTTTACGGCTTCTTCAGATTTCGTGTTCAAAACATCTTGAAACTCTAATAATCCTAATTCTACCACCTCGTCCTCAGTAGATTCTATAATTACAGGCAAATTGGATAAATTCATATTTGTTGTCGAAGATGTATTATTAACATTCCAATTTTTTATAACCTTATATAAATGAGTACGCAAATCATTTTTAAAGTTTTCCGAACCTACATATGTAAAATAATAACAACCTAATTCTGCTATTCGCTTCTGAAAAGATATAACTTTAGAGTATTGTTCAATATCTAAGGAGTCCAATGGTACTCCTTCAATATTAAAATAAATCATTATATGAACTTTATTTGCTTTTTGATTGCCTTCCAATGCCCGATAAAACTCTTCTTCTGTACCCGATTCATAATTTAGCGTTTTAGAACCGAATCGAGTCCATAATATTCCTAAAAAAATATCATACTCGTCACCTATTTGAGAATTAATCACGTCCTGAGCATATTCCCCAGTGGAAGGGTAGGTAGATTTTTCCCCTATAAAAAGTGACAATACTTGAAAGAAATATTTTTGCTCTCAGAAGTCGTGGCATAGATATAACTTGCTGAAGATACAGCTAAATATCAATCCGTTCCCGGTCACTGATGGAGATAAAGGAGGATATTTTGACTTTTTCCATTCTTGCAATGAGTTCGTCTCCTAAAGCCCGTTTATCGGAAATATGGCGGCGGACGTTTTCTACGAAAGGATTATTTTCGAATCCTCCTCTTACTTGTTCGAAATCTTTTTGTTTTTGCCGGCTGTTGCCATCTATGCCGAATCCCGTTTGGGCCGTCAATGAAAATTCTTTGTGGGCATCCGCATAGAGCATTTCATCCAAAGATATGACAGCCTCCTTCCAGATGTTGACGATTCGAATAATATCGGAAGAGGTGATGGTGTCGAGGGAAACATCGTACCACTTACAGATGATTTGCCAGGCCCAGTTCCATTCTAATTCGTAATACTGTTGATGTAGGGTGTCGAAAGTTTTATTGATCTGTTCTACCGAGGTGATTTCTCCCGTTTCAATTTGCCGGATCAGATTTTCGATTTCTTTTTGAGGAGCAATCAGGCCTGCTAAATCAATCCATTCTCCGAGACCTTTTTCACTGTTCGGTTGTAGGCGGGCACGAATTTCAGAATCAGCAGCGAATGAAATCTTTTCCAAACGCTTGATTAGTGAATTGCCCAGAAATTTGTTAACGGCTTTGGCGTATAAGACAAGTCCTTTTTCCAAGGAGCTGTTTTTTATACGTGCACTTTGGTAGGCGTATTCTTCGGAAGTTTCTCCTGAAACTTGCCGGAGGGAATTCAAGACTTCCATACCGGTTAACATCTTCTGGATAGAATAAGGGCTGAGTAGGTTGAAGTTAATACAGTCCAGCTGATGAGGATCGGTCCGCTTGTCTCGTTTGGGCCATTTCAGCGCATCCCGGATCGTACCCACACTTCTTAAGTTAACACCCGGGACGAGATAAGTCTGGTTGTTTTTTTCGATCAGATACGAAAAAGGAAGATCTGAAGTGTCCGGATGATTCACATGCCTTCCCATAATTAAAGAAAAAGCTCCGATTTTGGCCGGCCATAAGATATAAGAATCACTGGTGGTTTTAGAACCTCTTTCTACGATACCTTGATGAATAGGACCTAATTTGTAAAGATGATTACTTTGATTAGAGCCACTGCCGGCATTCAAAAAGGAAAACATTCCGGCAATCAGCAAACTGGATTTATGCATGGTTACCGTGTAGGGGCCGGCAAATACAGCGCAAGCTTCCCCGTTTTCTCCCTGACAATTGCTGAAAAATAAGGAATCATGGGCGGAAAAGAGATGACTGAAATGACAGGCCTGACCGATAAAACAACGCATAAGGGTCACTCCGTCCGTAATACGGGAACCGGAAGAAATGATAAAATCTTCGGCTACGACATTGTATCCTACGTATATCGGAGCTAAAACATTACTGTTAATACTTCCGTTTTTTAGGCGGGATGTCCCGTCAATGGTACAATGATCGCCTATCATGACATTCCGGATACTTCCGGCACTTACAATACTTACGTTTTTCCCGATGCGTCCCTTTTCAGAGCTATGGGTTTCTACGTAACGATCAATGAATTGTACCAGTTTTTCTGTGAGTATCGGATAGTGCCGGTATAAAGCTACGATATAGGCTAAGTGGGCAGAGAGATCATTGAAAATCGGAACTTCACGCCCTCCCGTTTCATTGAGTACGGAAACCAAAACACCGTTTCCGAAAGAACTCTTGCCTTCCGTAACAATCAAGTTGACATTCTGAATGAAACTATTGTCTCCAATCTCGTAATTAGCAATATAATTTTGAATATTTTCAATCAAAACATTGTTCCCGACACAACAGTTGTGTAAGGTCACATGAAAAAGACCGGAATGTTTCACCAATCCACCTGCCAAGGTGAACGAATCCTGAAATTTTCCCAGATAAATGTCGCCGGAAAAACGAACATGACAAATATGTTCAGGAGTAAAATCTTCTGCAACTTTTATCCGGTTCCAATCGTCTGAAGTACAGTACTGCTGCTGTAAAGCGAGAATTTCTTTCGGGCTTAAATTTCTGTATAGATCCGTTTTCTTCATTGTCATAAGTTTAATTGTAGGGAGCAAAGATAATATTTTGTTCGTTTTTATCGAGCTGTTTTGCTTAATTTTGAAATACTAAGATTTGATAATGAAGTTGTTATGTATTAATTTTCTAAACAAAAGGAAGGTTTGTTTAGAATTTAACAAAGTATTTCGGATTAAATAAAAATGATAAAATCAAAAAGCCTTTGGGAGAAGGGGTTTAAACTTCATCAAGAGGGGAAGGTAGATAATTAATGCAACAAGGGAGAAGAGCATACCTCCCATGGCTCCGATTGCGAAAGAGAACCAGAAAATTTCCTGAGCTCCGGAATATACAAAAGGGATGAGTCCTAATATGGTGGATATAATTGTCAGAAAAATAGGGATGATTTTATGGTTATATGATTTCAAATAGATTTTTATTCCGGTTTGGCGGGTCTTTTGACAAGTAAGATTATATTCGTTGATAAGATAAATACCTGCATTTACGACGATTCCGCAGAGGAGGACAAAAGAGGCAAAGCCGCCTTGGTCAAAATTAAACTGGAAGAGATAAAAAGTCAGAAATACCCCGATAAAAGAAATGGGGATCATGAGGATAATGATAAAGGGTTGCCAAAGAGATTCGAATAGAATAGCACAAATGAAATAAATAATGATTACAATCAGAAAAAGTAAAATATAAGGTTGGGATTGTTGTTTCCAATTGGTAGATAAATATTTATTTTCGGCTTTAAATCCTAAAGGAAGCTGAAGGTTTAGTTTTTTGATTTCACGTTCCATAACCCGTTTGGCTAATTCGTGAGGGCCCAGAAAGTCGTATGCCACTTGAAGGGAATAAACTTGATTTTTCTTATAAATATTATTCCCGCTGGGACGTTTTTCTATGTTTCCGAGATCAGATAATTTGACGGACTGTTTATTCATTGTAATAATGTCATTTTGCAAATGCCAGATGTCAAAATCTTTATTTTCCGAGGATACCAGGGTAATCGGGGTTTGTTGGCCGTAAATAAAAACCGGTTGTAGGCTGTTTCGGTATAATTGTTGTGTCAGGAAATCATAATAATTTGCAGGGGTCAGTTCTTGTTGGGCAAAGCGTTCGAAATTAAAGCGGAGGAAATATTCATTTAAATTTTTCACTCTCCAGTTGTCTGAACCCATGATTTCGGGAGCGGAAACTCTTTGATTACGGGTAAGACTGTCGATCAGCTGCAGGGCAAAATTGTAAAGCATATCGTAATTATATCCGCTGAGTGAAATCCGGTTGCTTTTATAGCCGGATCCCAATGCGTTGGAAAAGAATTGGCCCATACCGTATACGTTCCAGGTAGCACCTCCCAGATCCGTCGCTTTCAACACGAGGGCTTCCTGCAAAGTATGGGGAAAGCTGCTGCTTTCAAATTCCGGCTGGAAGGTGATGATAATGCCTCCGTTATTATAATCGAGTACGTACGTTTGATAAGTTTCGATTTGTTCGTATTGACTGAGAAAATTTTCCATTTTTAATAGTACCTCATTGAGCTGATGTACAGTACAGCCTTCCGGCATGTTTGCCCTTACATAGAGACGGGTACGTTGGGGATCGCTGTAGTAATTGGTGTTGAATACATGCTCCGTAAACAGTCGCAGGCTTCCTCCCAGTAGGGGTTCGAGTTTCGGTTTTAGGGTCATCTGATAGAAACGACTGCCCAATGTTTTGTTATATAAAGCCGGAAAAAAAACTTGTCGGTCTTTGCCGGCCGTATCTTTTAGTCTTTCGGGTAGGAGATGGAGCGGGATACCGAAACAGAGCAGGATGAATACGAGAAATATTCCTTTCAGAAGGGGACGGCGACTGAAACGGATGAATTTGCCATATCCTTGGGTAAATTGCACCAGTCGTCGGCGGGACCGGAATAATTTTTTGCCTGTTCGGGATTTCATGGGAAGTTTATCCACTAAAGCCGGAATAAACAAAAGGGCAATGAAGAGGGAAACAGTGAGGTTAATGATGATGACGGAGGAAAAATCCACCAGGTTGGCTCTTTCTTGTTCCGGTAGGAAAAATACGATAATCAGGGCTCCTATGGTGGTCAGAAGAGCAGCCAGAATAGCCAGAAAAGCTTTGCGGTTACGATAGTAGTTGTAGTGGTCGATCATAATGATACTGGTATCAATGATCAGGCCTAGGGAAACCGTGATACCGGCCATGGAGTACAGGTGAATTTCCAGTTGAAATAATTTGTAGAAAATAAAAGCGAGGAGGATATTGGCCAGTAAGGTAATGACGATAAGGAAAAGATAACGTAATTTCCGGCTTACCAGATAAACGAATGCCAGCAGAATGAGAGTGGACATAAGAGTGCGGACATAAATTTTATTCAATTCTTTTTCGATTTCTTTTGAAGAATCGTAGGCGATGATAGTGGAATAATTTTCCGGAAAATGGGCGGATAGTTTTTTCATTTCCTCTTTGACCTTGGCTGTTACTTCCAGGGCATTGATCTGTTTTTCGGCATGGATAGAAAGGTTGATGTTGTTCAGACCGTTAATCCGGTAATATCGGTTGGGTAATTGTTCTTTATATTGGATTTCTGCGATATCCCGGAGATAGATAATTCTTCCCTTGTTATTGATGAGGGGTATATTTTCCCATATCCGGGTATCAGTTAAGGTATTTTGCTCTTCCGGATTCCGGTTGGATACTTTGTGGAGAGCAGGATTAACCAGGATTACCCGGACGGGAAGAGTATCCCGGGCGCTGGTTTGCTCCGGTATGAGTCCCACTATGTTTTCGGCATTAAAAGCATCAATGGCTTTGGCGATATCCTGGGCAGTAAGACCCAGGGCTTCACATTTATTCGGGTGGAAGCGGATTTCCCATTCATAAGGCGTAGCTCCGTAAATACTCACATCGTTTATTCCTTCGATGCGGGAGATAACAGGCAGGATGTGTTCTTCCGCATATTGCTGAATTTGGGAAGTGGAGTACGGAGCATTTAACGTATAAGAAAGGAGCGTTTGCATTTGATCTCCTGAGACATTGGTGGAGAAATTCGGATAGGTTACTTTTTCCGGTAAATGGGGATATATCTGTTTGATGAGGGTTGCGGTTTCAAAACGGATAGCATCCACATTTTCCTTTTTTTTAATTTCAAGGGTTATTTGTCCCCATCCTTTTCCAGTTGAAGAACGCATTTCCTGAATTCCTTTGATAGATGCCAATACTCCTTCAATTTTTGAAGTAACTTCTTGTTCAATGACCCGGGCAGAGGCGCCGTACCAGTAAAAAGTAAGCGTTAATTCCTGTTGTTGCAGAGAGGGAGTATAACGGATATTCAATTTGGGAATCAGACTTGCTCCGATGATCATAAGGGCTATCATCGTCAGAATGACAGAAAAAGAAGAGAATTTCTGCTTCGTTTTTACGGGATTTACTTTTTCTGGATTCATGCGTTCAGTCTTTTTCTCTTTTTAGCTCTGACGGGTTTTGTATATATAATAATACCCCAGGGGAATAAAATAAACACTTACGATGGTTCCCACTGTCATACCTCCGATAATGGCCAGTGAAAGCGGAAATTGCAGGTCGGCCCCTAAATTCCCGGTAAATAAAAAAGGGAGTATCGCTAATATCGTAGTCAGGGAGGTCATTATAATCGGTTTAAGCCGTTTGTTGCCTGCCATGAGGATTGCTTTTAACAAGCCTTTGCCTTCTTTGCGTAATCGGTTGATGGTGTCCACTTTCAAAATAGAATCATTGATCACGATTCCGCACATCACGATAATGCCGATCATCGACATAATATTGATACTGGAACCGCAAATCCAGAGCAGGAAAAGAGCTCCGAATAAATCGATGCCGATTTCAGACAAGATAATCAGAGGTTGTATCAGCGATTCGAATTGTGCCGCCAGGATAAAATACAGCAATAGCAGAGAAACAACCAGGATGGCGGATAGTTCTTTTATCATTTCCCGGTTGGAATAGTAACTTCCGCTAAAGCTCACTTCGAAATTCCGGTCGGCTGCCACAACCGCTGTGATTTGTTGTGTAATATCCGGAATATTTTTTTCCTTTACTTCCAGTTGAAGCGGATAGTATTCACCTTCCGCTCCGGAGATAATGTTTTTCAGGTCGTTGATCCGGTTTTCCCTGAGGAGTAAGGAAAGTGGAATATCGATTCCTGCATCATTTTTTACCGTGGTAGTGCGAAGGATATGTTGGAGCGTTTTTTCTTCCTCGCCGAGAAGTACGGGAATCGAATATTCGCCTTCGTTCATATAAAAGATACGGTTTTCGTTGAAAGCACTTTTCAATTTATAGAAAAGGCGGTTATAATCAATCCCATACAAGGTCATCAGATCCGGTTGGGTGAGGAGTTGTACAACTTCTTGCCAGGCTACCGGTTCGATGTGTATGGAGGGGAGTTTATCCCGGATGGAACGGAGTAATTGATTGAGTAGATCGGGTTCCGGGGATTTCCCGTTTATACTTCGGATCCGGGCTACTAAAGTCGGTTCTTTTTCGGCAAAAATCATATCGAAAATATTTCCGGAACTTTCTGTAGAATAAAGGGCTTCCGGATAATTATTTTCCAGATAAGAGCGGATTTTTTCTTTTAAAACCGGAATACTGTCGGGATGGACGGTTTTCAAGTACACAATGGCTTCGGATACTGAATTCTCTTTGGTGTGTGAAAGCAGAAACTTTTGACTACCGGCCATGACTGTATATTGTGAAAGCAAAGGCTTTAGATGATCGGTCAGGCGGGAAGTACGCCTCTCATTTTCAACTGCATTGATACGTTTGTTCCATTCGATATTCAACAGCAAATCGTTTTGCGTGATAGGAGGAAATTTTCTCTTTTCAATTACCAGATAAATTCCGCAGCTACCAGCAATCATTCCGATTAGAATGCCCCAGGTCAGGACCTGATGGCGGAAAATCCATTTCAGACCGTTTTCATATATTTTCTCATAATCCATCAGATGGAAGCGGGACAGGAAACGGTTACGGGAGCGTTTTTCCTGTTTTTTATAAAACCTATAATAATAAACCGGAATAACGATGAGGGATACAGCCAGGGAAGAGAACAGGCCGATTGTGACGGCCATTGCCTGATCATAAAACAGAGCTCCGGAAATACCGCTCATAAAGATAAGGGGGATAAAAACGGAACAAGTCGTAAGTACAGAACTTAACATCGGAGTAAAAACTTCGTTTGTTCCTTTGATGACAGCAGTTTTCAGTTTTTCGCCTTTGTCCCACTTCTGTGTGATATTATCGATGACAATAATGGAATTGTCGACCATCATCCCTACTCCGAGTACGATACCGGATAAAGAAATAACATTCAGGGAAATACGAGTGACAAACATACAAAGCAGGGTAATAATCAGTGAGATCGGGATGGTCAAGGTAATGAGAAGGGGAGAGCGGAAGTCCTGCATAAAGAAAAAGATAACCAGACAAGCCAGCAGAATACCCACCAGTAGATTTTGGGTGAGATTGTCGATAGAATAATCCAATAGAGCCGTTTGGTCGCGGGTGATGGTAAAATCGATGTGGGGATAGTCCTTCCGAAAAGTTTCCGTCAGTTGGTGAATTTCTTTTTTCAGATCGGACATACGGGCATCGGCTTGCTTGACAATGGCCAAGGTAAGAGCGGATTTCCCGTCTGATTTTACAAAACCGATCTGTCCTTGGGGAACTTCCTTGACTTGGGCCAGATCTTTAATTTGGTACAAACGGCCGTTGATTTTACAATATACATTTTCGATATCTTCTTTTTGGGTCAGGGTAGAAGAAAAACGGATATTGTACTGATATTCCCCATCTCTGATGGTCAGGTTTCCCAAATTGATATTATTACCCAGAATAGCCTTTTCCAAATCGGCTACTTCTATGTGGAGGGCTTGCAGTTTGGGGAGGTTCGGGATAATTGAAATTTCTGAAAGGATTTGTCCGCTGATATCGACCATGGCTACTTCCGGAATTTGTTCGATTCGCTTAGAGATAACCGAAAGGCCGAATTTACTTAGTTCTATGAATTTCTGTATATCTGCTGTCTGTTGAGGAATATTCTCTTTCAGGGTGAGATTGAGATAGAAAGCCGGGATATCTGTCGCATTTGCTTTCAGGGTACGGGGGCGTTCTATGTCTTTGGGGAGAGTGGTACGGTCTATTTTTTCATTTACTTCTATAAATATAAAATCGATGTCCGAACCGTGTTCAAATTCCATAAAAATAGTGCTGCTGCCATCCCGGGTTTCTGTCCGGATGTTTTTCAGGTGGTTGAGTTGAGTCAATTGATTCCGTAAGGGTTTCACCACGGTGGCATCCAATTCCCGGGCTGAAAGATTTTCTGCAGTAACCTGAACCGTAACTTGCGGGATTTTTACTTCCGGCATTAAAGAAACAGGGAGGAAATTGGCAGCTAATATGCCGAGTACCAATACGGCAATCAGGGACATAGTCACTGCGATGGGTCTTTTTATCAGAAATTCAACCATAGGATTTTTGTTTTTAATAAAAAGCGATATACCTTCCTTATTTTTTAATTTCTACCAGGGACTCATGAGCCAGATTCAAATTGCCTGAGGTAATGATAATATCTCCTTCCTTGAGTTCTACTCTTTTTTCCCGGTTGGCAGTCACCACATAACTATCGCTATTGGTCCTTACAATATGTACATAAGTCCAGTCGGCTTTCCCTTCTTCATTAATTCTGAAGAGTACTTCCTGATTGTCACGGATCAGCACAGCGCTTTTAGGAACGACAAACTGGCCGGGGATAATGCTTTCGACCTGTATTTTTACATTCATCCCATCCAGTAAATGCCCTGGGTTTGGAAATTGAGCGATTACCTTGATTTGTCCGTTTTCATCTACTGTCGGATTAATTTCTGTGATATATCCCGGATATTTTTTATCCGGATTCGTAAAAGTGGCCACTAAAACTTTTTGTCCGGTGTAAATGGTTTTCAATTCGTTTTCCAGAATCGTAAATTCTACTTCGAAGGTACGGTCGTTGATGATTTCACAGAATTCGTTCCCTTCCGGGTATTCATGCAAATGGGTGTGCAGATTGGCTATTTTTCCTCCGACGGGCGCCCTTAAAGTACATTGATCCAGTTGGAGACGGGCCGTTTGTAAATGGGCTAAGGCATCGTTATATCCGCTGTGGATCCGGGCGATTCGCATCGTTTCCGGAGGAATTTGCAGGGAATCCCTGATGTTATAACCATATCCCAATAATTTATCTTCCAGTTCGATGGATGCTTTATCCATTTGGTTAAGTGCTTGTTCCCATTGAAGAGCCGCCTCACAGGTGTCCAATACGGCAATGATCTCTCCTGCAGCGACCGCACTTCCGTTTTTAACATTTAATTGACGTACAATACCGGTGGTTGCAAATTTTAAAACACTTTTGTTCCGGGCTCTTAGCTTTCCGTTACTCAACAACTGATTATGAAAGTCTTTTTTGCGCAGTATAAGCGTATCGACCGGATTTTTTTCTATTTCGTATTTTTTTCGCCCGGTTTCACTTGCCTCCTGTGGTACGGGTGATTTGCAGCCGGTAATGCAAATGATCAATAGTAAAAATAATCTTACGTTCCGGTATTTCATCTTCATTCGGTTTAGAGGTAAAATATTTATAAGCTGGCCCCGAGAGCTCAGTTCTGTATCAATTTGTCAAAATCTTCCGAGATATTCCGGGTTTCCAGGAAATTATATAAGGTAGATTGCTGAAGGGAATAATAATACTTCCAGTAATTGTATACTTCCGTAATAAACCGGCTGACCGCTTCGTCTTTTTCGGTTTGTGCCGTATTGAATTCCAATACACTTAAAGTCCCTTTTTTAAATAATTCCATGGAGAGGTCGTAGCGTTTTTGGGCTACTTCATTTGCTTTTTCCGATATCCGGCATTGGGTAGCCTGATTGTTAAATTGGAGTACCCGAATCATTATATCTTGCTGGTGATCGGTCAGTTGTTGTTTGATCTGGGTTTGGATGACGTTCATCTGGGATTGTGCCGTTTTAACTCTTCCTTTGCCCATACCCCAATCCATAAGTGGGATTTGAATTCCTAAACGGACATTTTCCTGGTCCTGAGGATTCCGGTAGCTACCATTCAGTTCGGCGGCACTCTGGTTGAGCCCGAATTGGGCAAAAAATTCTGCTTGTGCTCCCCGGTTTGCTTTTGCCTGAGCAATGGCCATTTCGGCCCGTAATAGTAGAATTTTCTGATCCAGCTTAAAAGACGTATTGCGGATCGACAATTCATATACATCTGAATAATTGAGATTCAGGGGGGGAATTGTTTCGGGAAGCGTCAATTCAAAATTCACTCCGGATTGGGGATAACCTAAAAAAGAAGCCAGCTCAAATTGGGCAGTTTTTACTTCTGTCTCCATCTGGCTGATCGTCATTCCGTCGTTAAGCATGCGTAGCTCCAATTGCATAAGATCGTTTTGAGTGACCGTCCCGATTTTAAATCTTTCCTGAGCAATGTGGTAATTCTTTTCCGTATTTTGATAATTTGTCCGGGCCATCTTCATTTTTTGCTGGGCACTGACTAAAGTAAAAAAAAGATCTACTGCTTTTACCGTTACGCCTTCCATGGCTTCCAGATAATTTATTTTCGCTCTTTCATAAGCTTCCGGTTCTATTTTTTTATCCCATTTTAGTTTATTGAAACTCCCGAATATCGGTTGGGTATAAGTGATACTGACCGGATTGGTATTATAAAGATGATAACGCTGGGGTTCAAACTGATCCAAACGCTCCAGACTGGAATACAAGGCTACTTTACCCCCGGTAGCAGCAATATTCTGGTCGATGGAAAGGTTTACACTGTTTCGCATGGCATAGTCCTGTACATATTTATATTCCCCGGTCTCGGAGTTTTGAAGGGCCACCAAACTATGACTGAAATTCGGAGCGACCAAACCTAAATTGAGAGAAGGAAGGAGCTCTGCCCGAAAAGAACGGTATTGCCAATATGCGCTCAGAAATTGATGCCGATAAAGAATGGCATCTGTGGAACGCTGTCGGGCTAACGTAATGACTTCCTGCAAATTCAAATGTTCCGTCAGCGTGAGTTCTGCCTGTCTTTTTTCTTGGGAATAGACTTGTTGGAAAAGGAAAAATGTCGCTAATAATACAATACTTTTCATTCCTGATAAAGTTTGAAATTCCAAAATAGGATTCAGTTCCTTTTTTGTAATCTTGTTTATATTGACAAATTTAGAATTTAATGCAGAAACATGAAAACTTTTAACTAAAAAATTAGTTGTTTTAATGAAAAAATGAATTGGCAGAAATAAAAAAGCTATTGGAGCGGATAAATTTTAAGGATGCGTCGAGTAAGCGGACCTGTTTTAAAGCGGTCGTCTATACGGTAACCGATTACCCAGGCAATTTGATTGGAGGAGAATAAGAGCAGGCATTCCCTTTTTTGTTTGGGACTGAATTTTAGGTCTGTAAAAAAGTCGCTCAATTTTTTTTGAAGTTTTTTCATACCCAGGGGACAGAAGCGGTCGCCTTTTTCCCAAGAGCGGATGGTAAGGGGAAAAATGGCCTTATCGGCATCCAGACAAGCGATAGCAGGGTTAGTAGGGAGGGGACTTCCGGCGGGGACAAGTTCGAACCGATAGGGAATTCCATTGATTTCATAGTTTCCTGGCTGTTCGATTTGCAGAGGGATAAAGGGAGTGGAATGCGATTCAAAAAGTCTCCAATAATCTCTTCCTTTTGTAAGGATAAATTTTCCGGATATAAATTGTTTTCCCGGAGTGGATTCACTGCTATTCAGAATATCCCGGACCTGGGTTTTATTAAAACCGGTAGGTTTCAGTATTTCATACAATAGAGTATAGGGGGCCGGAGAGGCCAGTATTTTTTGGATATGGAGGAGAACTTCTCCGTTCTTATAGTCGGTAACTTCTTTTTTCAGTTTTTCGATAGCATAGGTATAGATTTCTTCGGTTTCCTTTAGGATTTCGCAATTTTCCCGGATGATATCCAGAAAAGCGGGATTAATTTCCTTGCATACCGGAATTATTTTATGTCTGATTTTATTCCGGACAAATTCCAGCGAATTGTTGGTAGAATCTGTGCGGAATCCCAGTTGGTGTTGTTCGATATACTGCAGGATATCTGTGCGGGAGCAATCCAGGAGGGGACGTAAAAGATCACCGTTGACGGGTTTGATCCCGGTGAGTCCTTTTAGACCGGTGCCGCGGCAGATATTGATAAAAATAGTTTCGGCCAGATCGTCAGCATGATGAGCGGTGACGATATAATCCATCTTTTTTTTGTTTTTCATTTCCCGAAACCATTCATAGCGCAATTCCCGCGCAGCCATTTCAATGCTAATTCCTTTTTCTTCAGCATAACGGTTTGTCTGGAACTGTTTTACACTAAGGGAAATACCATATAAGTCGCAAAAACGCTTGACGAATTGTTCGTCTCTATTGGATTCTTTGCCCCTGAGGCCGAAATTGCAATGGAGAGCGAGAATGTTCAGATTGAGGTATTTAAACAGATGCAAAAGCGCAATAGAATCCGGTCCCCCGCTAACGGCAATTATAAATTTTGCTTTTTCCGGGATCCGATGAGTTTTTAAAAATTCTTTGATAATTTCCTGCATTCTATTTATCTATCCAAAAATATGAAAATGAACCGAAATTCGTGATTTATATTTCGCTTAGTTCCAGCCAGCGCATTTCTTTTTCATCCAGCAATTCAATAATTTTTGCTATCCGTTGGGATTGTTGTAACAATTGGTCGTTGGATAGCGTTCCGGAATTGAGGGCCGTTTCTATACCGGTCTTTTCTGTATTCAATTGCTCTATTTCTTGTTCCAGTTGCTGCATTTCCAGCTTTTCCTTATAACTGAGTTTTCGCTTTTGCGTTTTGTCAATTGGTCCGGAAGGTTGTACGGCAGCTTGCTGAGTTGTTTGTTTTTTTTGTTCTTTCTGCCGTTGTTCTTCTTCCTCCTCTTTTTTATTCTTATATTGAGTATAATTCCCGGGGAAATCCTTGATTATTCCGTTCCCTTCAAAGGCAAAAATCCGGTCGGAAACTTTATCCATAAAAAAACGGTCGTGTGAAACGATAAGCAGGCAGCCCTTGAAACTTTTCAGGTATTCTTCCAGCACATTTAGGGTGACAATGTCCAAATCGTTTGTCGGTTCATCCAGAATTAAAAAATTGGGATTACGCATCAGGACTGTAAGTAAATAGAGGCGTCTGCGTTCCCCTCCGCTTAATTTTTCAACCAGGGAATATTGCTGTTTATCGGTAAAGAGAAAATATTCCAGAAATTGAGAAGCGGATAAGACGCGCCCGTTTCCCAAATCGATGCGTTCTGCTATATTCTTTACAATGTCGATTACCCGGTCTGTTTCCTGAAATTGTATCCCGGATTGTTTATAATATCCGTATGCCACGGTTTCCCCGATTTCGATTGTGCCGCTGTCGGGAGCTAAATTCTGAGTGATGATATTCAGAAAAGTTGATTTCCCAATTCCATTTTTTCCGACGATTCCGATTTTTTCACCCCGTACAAATTTGTAAGAGAAATCCTGAATCAGAGTATGATTTTCAAAACTTTTACTGATATGTTCCAGTTCCAGGATTTTTTTTCCTAAACGCTGGCCTTTGATGTCCAGTTCCAATGTTTTTTCATCGGTTTTCTGGGAAGCGATTTCTTTAATTTTATAGAAATTGTCGATGCGGTAACGGGCTTTGTGACTACGGGCCTGTGGCATACGGCGCATCCATTCCTGCTCTGTCCGGAACAGATTTTTGGCTTTGTCTATGGTTGCATTCCGGGTTTCAATCCGTTGGGCTCGTTTTTCCAAATAATACGAATAATTTCCTTCGTAAGTGAAAAGTCCGAATTCATCGATTTCGATGATGTGGGAACACACCCGATCCAGAAAATATCGGTCGTGGGTAACCATCAGTAAGGTTACATTCGATTTTTCCAGATACTCTTCCAACCATTCTGTCATTTCGATATCGAGATGATTGGTCGGTTCATCTAGAATCAGAAAATCCGGATTGCTGATCAGAACTTTAGCCAGACCCACTCTTTTTCGCTGTCCTCCGGACAGGTGGGCAATCTTTTTTTCGTAAGTGTTTATTTTGAGCTCCGATAAAATCTGTTTGATGGTATTGTCGTAATCCCAGGCATTATAAGTATCCATTTGGGGAAGTAATTCTTCCAGTTGCCGGAGGTCATTTTGAGCCACAGCTTTTTCATAGGCTTTGATCAGATTTAAGATAGGGGAATCGGAACTGAAAACTTCTTCAAAAACCGTGTTTTCCTCTTGGAGGGCGGGATTTTGTTCTAAATAGCCAATTGTAATATCGTTACGGAAAATAACGCTTCCGGATTCCGGACTGTCTTTTCCGGCAATAATTTGTAAGAGAGTGGATTTGCCCATCCCGTTTTTGGCAATCAGGGATACTTTTTGGTTTTTTCCTATACCGAAAGAGATGTTTTCAAATAATAATTGTTCGCCGAAACGTTTACTTAAATTTTCTACTTGTAAATAACTGATCATAAATTTGAATATACTGAATGTGGAGCAAAGGTATTAAAATTATGGATTTGATAGAAATGTTCAAGTGGATAAATGTTTAAATGCGGAGAGGGATAACGATACTTTCTACTGGCTTGACATTCGTCTGGCAACTCACGGTTTAACGAACCTTAGGTTCGGATTACGATGACAATCGGAAAGTTGTTTTCCCTTAATCCGTAAAGCCTGAATCCGGCAATGTGGCTGTTCATCCTTTAACTGTTGGGACGCTCCGATTTAAAATTGCGGATCAGATAGCTTTTCCTTTCTTCTTCGGGAAAGCGTTCGATCGCATAACGGAGGGCGGTCCGGGGCATTCGGCTATACCGCTTCGCCAGAAAGTCCGTCAGGGTCTGTTTATCTTTTTTACCGATTTCCCGGAGGAGCCAGCCTACTGCTTTCTGAATAAGATCGTGGGAATGTTGCAGTAATATATCTGCTATGGCTAATCCGTCTTTAAAATCTCCTTGCCGGATAAAATGCATGCAACTGACCATAGCGATTCTTTGTTTCCACAAATGATTGCCTCTGGCCCAGTCGTATAAGAGAGAACGGTCTTTGTCTGTCAGCCATTTTCCCAGAATTTTATAACAGGAAAGGTCCACCAGATCCCAGTTATTGATATAATCGGTATGGGTAATATAAAAATCAATGCATTTCTCCTGCTCTTCTTTTGTTTTCCGGTGTTCAAATTGGTAGACTAAAATCAGCAAGGCGGTCAGCCGGCATTCGTGCCAGGGGGAAGTGATCAGTTCTTCCAGCACTTCGGGAGGGGCTTGGTGGTATTTCCGGGCAATATTTCTTTGTTCCGGTACGGTAACTCCTAAGAAAAGATCTCCTTCTCCGTATTCTCCTTTGCCGGTTTTAAAAAAATGAGAGAGATGACGGGCTTTTTCCGGATTACCGGCAGCTTTTAATTCACAGACAATATCGGATGAATTCATAAAATTTTTTTGTAAACGATGTTAAATGAAAATTCAAAATAAGCTTTTTTCTTTTTCTTTTTTCCTTTTTAAATAATAAAAATAACAAACAATTTTAAATTTGCAGATCATTCGGTTCGTTTTTACTGCCATACAGTTTGTGAAAAGGAAAGAAATGAAATTTTTAGATAGTGTTAGTAAAAAACGCTCTATTGTTATTAAAAAATAAAGGGAAAAAAGGGAGGTTTATCTTTTTATGTGTATTTTTACCACATAATTAAAATGGATATTTATGTCTAAGATTATTGCTGTTGCCAATCAAAAGGGAGGTGTGGGGAAAACGACAACTTCTGTTAATTTGGCTGCTAGCTTGGCAGTGCTGGAGAAAAAAGTTTTGTTAGTAGATGCTGATCCGCAGGGAAATGCTACGTCTGGTTTGGGGTATGAGTTAAAAGAGTTGGAGAATGCGACGATCTATGAATGTATTGTGGATGGATTGGAGCCGGAGAAAGCTATTTTAAAGACAGAGATTGAAGGGTTGTTTTTGTTGCCTTCTAATATTGATTTAGTGGGAGCAGAATTGGAAATGCTTAATTTTGAAAATCGGGAGAAAGTTTTATCTAAGATATTGAATTCGATCCGGGATAATTACGATTATGTGATTATCGATTGTTCTCCTTCTTTGGGTTTAATTACGGTTAATTCTCTTACGGCTGCTAATTCTGTCATTATTCCGGTTCAATGTGAATATCTGGCTTTGGAAGGGTTGGGAAAATTACTCAATACGATTAAAATTATCCAGAAACGCTTGAATACTGAATTGGAAATAGAAGGATTTGTCCTGACCATGTACGATGCTCGTTTAAGATTGTCCAATCAAGTGGCAGCTGAGGTAAAGAAGCATTTTGAAGATATGGTTTTTGAAACGATTATCCAGCGGAATACAAAATTAGCGGAAGCGCCCAGTTACGGACAGCCTGTTATCCTTTATGATGCAGAATGCCGGGGGACGGTAAATTATCTGAATCTGGCCAAAGAACTATTACGGAAAAACAACGAGGAATAAAAAGAAAACCGAAACATTCAGATAAAGAAAATACCGTGTGGCTAAAAGAAGAAATAATCTTTTAAGGAATTTAAGATATAGTGTAAAGCTGTTGTAATGTTAGAAATATGGTAAAAAGAAGTGCATTGGGAAGAGGTTTAGGAGCGCTGATTACGGATGCGGCTGAAGATCCCAAGCAGCGGCCGGAAGCTGTTGCTGCTATTCAAGAGCTGAGATTGGAAGATATTCGTCCGAATCCTTTTCAACCTAGGACGGAATTTGACGAGGAAGCTTTGAATGAATTGGCTGCTTCGATAAAGTCGATAGGGATTGTACAACCTATCACTGTACGGGCTATAGAGGAGGGTAAATATGAGATAATCGCCGGAGAGCGGCGTTTCCGTGCTTCTAAAATTGCAGGAGCAGAAACGATTCCGGCCTATATCCGTAAAACCGAAGACGAGAGTTTGCTGGAATTGGCTTTGATCGAAAACATTCAACGGGAAGATTTGAATGCAATAGAGGTAGCTATCAGTTATCAGCGTTTATTGGATGAATGTAAATTGACTCAGGACGGATTGAGTGAACGGGTAGGTAAAAAAAGAACGACTATTACCAATTATCTGAGACTTTTGAAGTTACCGGCGCCGATACAATTGGCCATCCGGGATAAAAAGATCAGTATGGGGCATGCCAGGGCAATTATCGGCATTGAAGATCCGGAAACTCAGTTTATGATTTTCGAACAAATTCTGAAGTATGATTTTTCTGTCAGAAAAGTGGAAGAAATCGTTCGGGAATTAGCAAATCCGAAAACGGAAGGAGAAGAAAGAACTCTTTCCCGGAAAAAAACGGAAATCGGGGATTATATTGCTTTGCAGAAACATTTGGCTCAGCGATTTAATACCAAAGTCGAATTGAAACGGAACGAAACCGGAAAAGGGAAGATCGTGATCAGTTTTAAATCGGACGACGAACTGGAAAAAATTATTGGTTTACTGGATAAAGTCGGAGGATAATCGGAGAACGTGAAGAAGTTATTATTGATATTATTCATCTGTGTACTGGGAATAGAAATTCGGGCCCAGTATGTTCCTCCCCAACCTGACACACTATTTGTGGCAGCGGATACACTTTCTATTCAGGAAGTTATAAATAAAAAACCGCATTCTCCTCATAAGGCTACTATTCTGGCTTTGGCATTGCCTGGGGCAGGTCAGATCTACAATAAAAAAGGCTGGTGGTGGAAATTGCCCATTTTATACGGAGGAGTGGGAGCTACTGTATACGGTTTGAGTTGGAACAGTAAGCAATTTAAAAAATATAAAACAGCTTTTATCGACTATACTTTATATATTGAGGCTAAAGCCGAAGACCCTGATTTACCTTATCCTCAAAATCCTTCCTGGGATAAAGTGTATATTGGAGGAGGGGTTGAGAATTTTACCCCCCAGCAGCAGTTGAATTTTCAAACTCAATTGAAAAATAAGAAAGACAGTTTTAAACGAAACCGGGATTTACTTTATATTACAATGGGGGCTATCTATGCTATACAAGTAATTGAGGCTTGTGTATCGGCTCATTTTTACGATTTTGAAATCAATGAAGACCTGAGCTTTAATGTTCAACCGAATGCGTTTTATACGCCTGCAAACGGAAATTCGGTCGGTCTCACTTTAACTTTAAATTTTTAATCTGAAAGATAATGGTGCGTTTATTTGTTGTGTTGGTGTTGTTAGGAATGAGTTCGATGGGAAAGGCTCAGGGAAGTATATCGAACGATACGTTGGTTACAGAACAATCTCTTCGGGATAGTATTGCGGATTCGTTTATTCGTACAATTGACGAATCTTATACTCAGTGGTCCCAGGAATTTCAGCGGGAAATGGAATATGTGGATTCGACTTTCTTAATGGAAAATTTCAGGCAGGTTCCTTACTTTCCGGATTCTGTTTATTTATATCGTCTGGATTCATTAAATTCTGCCATTACATTGTCTTATAACAATATCGTCCGGAATTTTATAGAATTGTATACGGTGAAAAAGCGTCAGCAGCTGGCTACCATGCTGGGATTGAGTGAATATTATTTTCCTTTGTTTGAGGAAGTTCTGGCGGCGAATTCAATGCCTTTGGAATTGAAATATTTACCGGTAATTGAAAGTGCGTTGAATCCGGTGGCTCGTTCCAGGGCTAGAGCTTGCGGATTATGGCAATTTATGTATCCTACCGGTAAAATGTATAAATTGGAGATTAACTCCTATATCGATGAACGTTATGATCCGGCAAGGGCTACGGAAGCTGCTATCTGTTATCTGAAAGATCTTTATAATATTTATGGGGACTGGATACTGGTGATTGCTGCCTACAATTGCGGTCCCGGAAATGTAAATAAGGCTATTCGCCGTTCCGGAGGTAAAAAAAATTACTGGGATATTTATTATCATTTACCCCGGGAAACACGCGGGTATGTGCCGGCTTTTATTGCTGCCATGTATTCATTTAATTATTATAAAGAGCATAATATTTACCCGATAGAGAGTACTTTACCCCGTTTATGTGATACTGTGATTATCGAGAAGGCTTTGCATTTCGATCAGATTTGTAAAAATATGGAGGTGTCGGTGGAGGAATTGAGAGATATTAATCCGCAGTATATTAAGGATATTATTCCGGCCGGTTTCGGGAAAGCTTATGTTTTGAAAATGCCGTATAATTATGTGTCCGGTTTTATCGATAATCAGGATTCCATATTTGCCTACAAAAGAAAGGTATACTTTGACGACAGCGACCGTACGGCAAATCCCAACGAACGGTTTAAAAAGTATGCTTATGTAAGTGGAGTTTCCGGAGATAAAGCCCGTTTGGTATATACTGTAAAGAGTGGAGATGTGCCGGGAGCGATTGCCGCTAAATTTAATGTACGCTTAGCCGATTTAAAATATTGGAACAATCTGAACCGGAAGATGACCATACGGGTCGGACAAAAATTGGTGATTTATGTATCGGCTAAAAAAGCCAACCAATATAAAAATAAGGCCACTTATGCCGGTAAGGTAACCAATGAGACGGATGCGCCGAAAGTGGAAACGATAGACGGCGAATTTGTATACTATACGGTTAAAAAGGGAGAAAATCTTTGGTCTATCGCCAAAAAATATCCGGGAGTTTCCAATAAAGATATCATGCGTTGGAACGGTATTAGCGAAAGTAAAGTAAAAGATATCCGCCCCGGTCAAAAATTGAAAATTAAGATCTGAATCTTTTCTTCGAATTTAAACTTTCACGCATTTCTGCGTCTGGTTTTTTCCGGCCGATAAAAAAGAGGTCCGTATAGATGGACCTCTGGTAGCGGTACCGGGAATCGAACCCGGGTTTCAAGAATGAGAATCTTGCGTCCTGACCCCTAGACGATACCGCCTTTTAAAATCTATTTTAGATTGGCGGGACAAAAATAGAATTGTTTTTTGAATTGTCCAAATGAAAAATTGAAAATGTGAAAATTTCCGTTTCCCTAACATTTTTGGGTTTATTGCGTTTTATAGGAATATAAAACCGATAATTATGGAAAAGAAGGTAGCGGAACAAATTGTAGAAATGTTAGTTGAAGCCGGAGTGAAACGGATATATGCAGTGACAGGGGATAGTTTAAACCAGATAAATGATGCGGTCAGGCGCAATGGAAAGATTCAATGGATACATGTACGGCACGAGGAAACCGGGGCTTTTGCGGCGGGGGCGGAAGCTCAGTTACACGGTGGTTTGGGTTGCTGTGGGGGAAGTAGCGGTCCCGGTCATGTGCATTTGATAAATGGCTTATATGATGCTCATCGTTCGGGAGCTTCTGTGATTGCGATTGCTTCGACGATTGTTTCGGAGGAATTCGGGACCCGTTATTTTCAGGAAACCAATACATTGAAATTATTCAGCGATTGTAGTTTTTACAACGAGCTGGCTATTACTGCGGAACAGGCACCCCGGATGTTGCAGGCAGCTATGCAGAAAGCTTTGACCCGTAAGGGTGTTGCTGTCATCGGGATACCTGGAGATTTGGCCTCAGCTGCTACCGATAAGGGATTATCTTCTCCCTGTATTTTTCCTGCTCCCGCTGAAATTTGTCCTTCTTCAGGGGAACTGCAGCAATTGGCTTCTCTTTTAAATCATGCGGTCAAGATTACCTTATTTTGTGGCATAGGTGCAAAAGATGCCCACGATGAGTTAGTGGAGTTGGCGGGACTTTTAAATGCTCCGGTAGCCTATTCATTTAAAAGTAAAATGGAAATCCAGTACGATAATCCTTATGAAGTAGGAATGACGGGTTTATTGGGAATGCCTTCCGGATATGATAGTATGCATGAGGCGGAGGTGCTCCTCATGTTGGGTACGGATTTCCCTTATGCTTCTTTTATGCCGGAACACAATACAATCGTGCAAGTGGATATCAATCCGGAGCGATTGGGGAGGAGAGCTAAAATACAGATGGGGCTTTGCGGGGATATAAAAACGACCTTGCGGGCTCTTATTCCTCTGATAGAACCGCATGCCGACGATTCTTTCCTGAAAAAACAGTTGGCGGATTATGCAAAAGTGAGAAAACGGTTGAACACTTATGTAGAAGAAAGGGGGAGTGAGGAACGTATTCATCCGGAATTTGTCATGTCTATCGTCAACGGATTAGCCAAAGAAAATGCAATCTTTACCGTCGATACGGGGATGACCTGCGTATGGGGAGCCCGTTATTTACAGGCTACCGGAAAACGGAAAATGCTGGGATCCTTTAATCACGGTTCCATGGCGAATGCTATGCCGCAGGCTATCGGGGCAGCCTTGGCTTTTCCGGACCGTCAGGTGGTGGCTTTGTGTGGGGACGGGGGATTATCGATGTTGTTGGGTGATTTGAGTACCATTGTACAATACCATCTTCCTATAAAAATCATTGTCTTTAATAATCGGGCGTTGGGAATGGTAAAATTGGAGATGGAGGTGGCCGGACTACCGGATTGGCAGACTGATATGTTAAATCCGGATTATAGCCGGGTAGCTGAAGCCATGGAAATTCCAGGGTATAGTATACAAGCTCCGGGGGAGGTCATGCCGGTTTTAAAAGAGGTATTTAAAAGAGAAGGTCCGGTATTAGTCGATATCAAGACCGACCCAGATGCTTTAGCTATGCCACCAAAAGTGGAATGGGCTCAGATGACCGGTTTTGTACGGTCCATGTATAAATTATTGATGAGTGGGAAAAGCCGGGAAATAATAGATACTATTCATTCCAATTACAAACATATTCGGGAAGTATTGTAAAAATTATTTCCCCCACGAGGACGCCCCACGGGGACGGACCTTTTTTGCTGAATCTGATCGAATCGTTTCTAAGAGGAGACAGAATAGAGGAGTGAATACCTTTGTATAAAGTTCAGAATATTAAAGCTGTATGTAAAATTTATTTTGAAAATTATTTCTTCGGTGTGTTTGTTTATAATAATTATTTCCTCCACGGGGACGGACCTTTTTTGCTGAATCTGATCGAATCGTTTCTAAGAGGGGAGAGAATAGAGGAATGAATACCTTTGTATAAAGTTCAGAATATTAAAGCTGTATATAAAATTTATTTTGAAAATTATTTCTCCGGTGCGTCTGTTTATAATAATTATTTCCTCCACGGGGACGGACCTTTTTTGCTGAATCTGATCGAATTGTTTCCAAAAGGGGGCAGAATAGAGGGGAGGATAACTTTATATAAAATCCGAAAAATTAAAGCGGTGTACTGATTTCCTTGTGAGAATTATTCCTCAAACGTTTGCATTTGCAGATTGTTAATTATAATTTTGCTGCAAACTTATGAAAACCAATAGAAATGATACAAAAAGTTACAACTCTTAATCAATTCATCATCGAACAGCAAGCGGCTTTTCCTAATGCGACCGGAGATTTTTCCCGTTTATTGCATCATGTGGGAATTGCTGCTAAAAAAGTAAACAGAGAAGTGAATAAAGCCGGTCTTGTCGATATTCTGGGGCAGGCTGGGACTGAAAATGTACAAGGGGAAGATCAGCAAAAACTGGATGTTTATGCTGATATGACTTTTATAAATGAATTAAGGGCGAGTGGAGAATGTTGTGCGGTCTTGTCCGAAGAAAATCAGGATATTATTGTTTTTAAAGACGGGATGTGCCGGAATGCAAAATACATATTCTGTATGGATCCGTTGGATGGTTCATCCAATATAGATGTAAACGTATCTATCGGCACGATTTTTTCTGTCTATCGTAGAAAGTCAGCGCCGGGAGAAGAGGTGGGACAGCAGGATTTTTTACAGAAGGGTGTAGAGCAGGTAGCAGCGGGGTATGTCATTTACGGTTCTTCTACGATGTTGGTCTATACTGCAGGAAATGGGGTAAACGGTTTTACGCTGGATCCTTCCATTGGGGAATTTTGCCTTTCTCACCCGCTTATTTCAACTCCTTCCCAGGGAAAGATCTATTCCGTCAACGAAGGTTATTATGTGAATTTTCCGGATGGGGTCAAGAAATTTATCAAATATTGTCAGGAAAAAGATGAGGAGACGAAACGTCCTTTTACTTCCCGTTATATTGGTTCTTTGGTGGCAGATGTACATCGGAATTTATTGAAAGGTGGTATTTTTATTTATCCTCAGACTTCTTCCCATCCGAATGGAAAATTGCGATTGATGTATGAGTGTAATCCCATGGCATTTATTGCGGAGCAAGCCGGGGGAATGGCTACGAACGGTAAAATGCGTATATTGGATATTGAGCCGGAAAATATTCATCAACGGACTCCTTTTTATACCGGGTCAAAAAATATGATTGATAAAATATGTTGGTTCTTGAAAAATAGTTAAGGTAACAGATAGATGCTTCTTTGCGGAAGCGGGTTCACGAATGGACGGACCTGCGGTTCGGATTAAGAAATAATCGGGAATTTTAGGTTCGTCCACCCGTGAGTTCAGGAAACGGTAGAAATCAAGGTTCGTATATTGTTCGAGGGAACAACGGTTTGGGAAAAATTTTCATTCTGCTTTTATAGGGAAGAAAAATAATTCTGTAACCTTATTTTTTACCTTTTGATTGAGGTCGAACATTTTTATTTCAAATATTTAGCGGCGGCTTTATCAATAAAATAAGCAACATTATCGGCATTGCGGGTGACATAGCCGGCTGGATATTGGTCTGCTGCGGAAGAAGGATCGACTACATTCGTTAATATTTCTGCTTTTTCAGCTCCGACTACATGGAATAAAGTCATGGAAGCGCGAATCATCGGCTGGCCCGTAAGGGCAATCCGGTGTTGGTGTGTTTCCGGATGGACGGATACGGCATAAGGGGTGGGATAATTGAGCAGATCTTTTTGTTCTGGGAATATAGAGGAGGTATGGCCGTCTGTGCCTATTCCCAGAATCAATAGATCAAATTGGGGAAAACCATCGTTATCCGGTAAATTCTTTTTTACCAGATCGGAATAACGTTGGGCTTCATGATCGGGGTTCGCTTCTCCCAAAATGCGATGTATTTGATCGTGAGGAATTTTAACATGATTTAAAAAAGTTCGTTTGGCGAGTCCGTAGTTGCTATCGCCATCTGTAGGGGGTACACAACGCTCGTCTACCCAATAGAGGTGTACTCGTTGCCAGGGTAGGCTTTGCGGATAAATTTCTGCCCACAGGTGAAAAAGCAGTTCGGATGTATGCCCTCCGGAGATAGCGAGATTAAAAGCATCCTTTCTTACGGTATCCAATTGTTTTAACAATTGATGAGTGACAGCTCTTGCTGTTTCTTTGGGGGTATCAAAAGTGTGAATTTTCATAGTTCGCAATATAAGTTTGTGTTCGTTAAGTTTTTACATGGATTGCTCCAGTTTCCGTCGGCTTTTATGATCCGGTCGGCGGCAACAGGTCCCCAACTACCGGCTGCGTAATTATGCAAAGGTATTTTAGAATCTTTTTCCCAAAGTTTTAAAACTGGGTCTAAAAAACGCCAGCTGGCTTCTACGGCATCGCTTCGGGTGAACAAGGTATTTTCTCCTTGCATGCAATCTTCCAGCAGACGAGCGTAGGCGTCTCCACTCGGTACGCCGCCCAGACTGTCGTACGTAAATTCTATCGGTACCTGTCCCATATTAAAACCGGCACCGGGAATTTTCATACTCAGAGTAAATACGACCCCTTCGTTAGGATTGAGACGGATAATCATCCGGTTGGGTAGTGGGCAATGTGTGAGTCTGCTGAACATAATATGAGGAGTAGGTTTAAAGTGGATGACAATTTCCGTTACCAGGGTCGGCATTTGTTTACCGGTGCGGATATAAAACGGTACTCCATCCCATCGCCAATTAGCAATATTCAGTTTCATGGCTACGTAAGTTTCTGTGCGGGAGTGGGAATCGACTTTTTCTTCCTCCCGGTAGGCGACCCGATGTTGTTTTCCGTTTTCGGAGGCCGTATATTGTCCTCTCACAATCTGATTCCGGATTTCGGAAGCCGTCAGGGGTTTCAAAGATTGGTATACCTTTACTACTTCGTTTCGGAAACTGTCAGCGTCAAACGATACAGGGGGTTCCATTGCGCAAACGGCCAGTAGTTGTAAGAGATGGCTTTGTACCATGTCGCGCAGGGCTCCGGCCTTGTCGTAAAATCCGCCTCTTTGTTCTATTCCCATATTTTCGACAGCGGTAATTTCGATGTGGTGAATATAATTCCGGTTCCACAAAGGTTCGAGTACTACATTGGCAAATCGCAGGGCCAGCATATTTTGTACTGTTTCTTTGCCCAGAAAGTGGTCGATCCGGTAAATCTGGTTTTCCTCGAAAATAGAAGTATAGAGACTGTCCAGTTGTTTGGCTGATTCCAGGTTATGGCCGAACGGTTTTTCTACAATAATGCGTTTATAACCTTCGTGTCCCGGGCTGGGTTTATTGAGATCGACACTTTGCAGGAGCAGAGGAATTGTTTCGTATAAAACGGGAGGGGTCGCCAGGTAATACAAATAATTACCTGGATTTCCGATAAGCTTGTCCAATTGGGAAAGGCGTTGCTTCAAGAGAGGATAATGGTCGGCAATAGAGGGATCCATTGTCTTGTAAAAGACAGTATTCAGAAAACTGTCGACACAGGAGGAATCAAACTCTTGGGGTTTAATATACTTTTTCAGATTTTCTTTAATATGTTTCCGGTAACTTTCGTCTGTATATTTTGTTCGGGCCACTCCCAGAATGGCAAAATTCGGGGGCATTTGTTTTCGGGAGAACAACAAATAGAGGGAAGGCATTAACTTTCGTTTTGTCAGGTCGCCTGAACCTCCGAAAATTACCATGATCAATGTTTTCATCTGTTTCATATCCGTTTGGGATTTAATATAGAGGTATGCAGAAGTTTTCTTATTTTCAGGCATTGTAAATACCCGCATGGGTGTCATTGCCTTCGCCGGTCCAATCTTCGTGAAAAAATTCTCCCCGGGGAGCGTCTGTCCGTTCGAAAGTATGGGCTCCGAAATAATCCCGTTGTGCTTGTATTAAATTGGCGGGCAAATAAGCGGTCGTAAGGGAATAAAAATAATTCAAAGCGGCGGAAAAAGCTGGTACTGCTGTATTTTCTCTTGTCGTTTTAATGAGTAGGGATTTCCAGGTGGGAAGTGTTTCAATGATTTGTGCTTTGAACCAGGAAGCTAAAAGCAAATTCGGTAACAGGGGTGTGTGATCGAATGTTTCAGCGATCGGATTGAGTAATGCTGCCCGGATAATACAACCGGCCCGCCATATCCGGGCAATAGCTGCTTGGTTTAGCTGCCAGTTAAAATAGAGAGAAGCTTGTTGCATGAGTGCGAATCCCTGTGCATAAGAGATAATTTTAGAAGCATAGAGGGCATCGTGGATTTCCTGAATCATTACTCCCGGTTTGTGTGTAAAGACCGGCGTATCCCTTTCATATTTAGCGGCTGTCCTCATCCGTAACTCCTTTTCTGCAGAAAGGTCTCTTTGGAATACGGCAGTTGCAATCAGATTCAGGGGAACTCCTAATTCCATGGCATTGATGACTGACCAGCGACCAGTGCCTTTTTGTCCGGCTACATCCAGAATCCGGTCGAGGAGAAAATGTCCGTCTTTCTCTTTATGGCGAAGAATATCTGCAGTAATCTCAATCAGGTAACTTTTCAATTTTCCGGTATTCCAGGTTTCAAACCAACTGGCAATACCGGCATTTCCGGTACCCATCATGTGTTTCATGACGAAGTAGGCTTCAGAAATAAGTTGCATATCAGCATATTCGATACCGTTATGAACCATTTTTACAAAATGTCCGGCTCCTCCTTTACCCATCCATTCGCAGCAGGGACTGCCATCTTCGGCTTTTGCCGCAATGCTTTGTAATATTTCTTTCACTTCCGGCCAGGCTTTTTCCGAACCTCCCGGCATGATAGATGCACCGTGCAGGGCTCCTTCTTGTCCTCCGGAAATACCGGCACCTATAAAATAAAAACCTTGGGATTCTACATAATTGACCCGTCTTTCCGTATCTTCAAAATTAGAATTTCCTCCGTCCATTAAAATGTCCCCGGGTTGTAACAAGGGTAACAGCTGTTCAATGACTTCGTCCACTGGAGAACCGGCTTTTACCATCATCAATATTTTCCGTGGACTGGTTAAGGATTGTACAAAGGCGGCGAGATGGTCAAAACCTTTAAACCGACCTTCCTCTCCATGTACTTGCATAAAATGTTTCACTACATCTTTTTCCCGGTGAGGGCGGTTGTAGACTGATACGCGATAGCCTTTTCCGGCCAAATTGAGAGCCAGGCCTTCTCCCATAACGGCCAGGCCGATTACGCCGATATCTGATTTTTCCATAAGTCATTTTTTTACCGGATTTACCGTCCGGAGGATACACTTTTGGAAATATACGCAGAATAAAGAGGAAGGTTCCTAAAAGCAAGAAAGGAGGGAATTCAAATTCTTGCTGATTTTAAATCAGTATAATTTATTCCTTTATTTTTCTTAGGTATTTCTCTGCTTTGTTTCGGAAAAGAGCTGGGATCCCTTTCCATTAAACAAAAGGAGGGAAGGGGGCTATTTCGGCAGAAGAGGAAAGTTTTACCTTATCGAGGCGAGTGTATGACAACTGGATAGTTAAAAACCGTATATCGTTATAATTGAGTGTTTTCTCATAAATCAGAAGGAAATCGACCTAAATACCTTCTTTATTTTCCTGCAATTGACGAACGATATACGGTTTATTTTTGATGAGTTTGAAACAGTTTTACATTTTATTCTGAGCCGAATTTGTAAATACAGATACTATTGTACTTTTCTCCCGGCTGTAAAGTGACAGAAGGCCATTCTGTTTTGTTGGGAGAATCCGGATAGTGTTGGGTTTCCAGACAGAAAGCAGAACGGAAAGGGTAATAAATATCTTTTTTGCCTTTTACTGTTCCGTCCAGAAAGTTTCCGGCATAAAATTGGATTCCCGGTTCATTGGTATACACTTCCAGGAAGCGACCGCTTCCGGGATCATAGGCTTTTGCTGCTAATTGAGAAATCTCTCCCCGGGTATTTAAGACATAATTATGGTCATACCCATGTCCGTTTTTTAATTGGATGAATTCAGTACGGTCTATTTCTTTCCCGATTGCTTTCAATTTTCGGAAATCCATCGGTGTGCCTGCTACCGGAGCGATTTCTCCTGTTGTCATAAAAGTACTGTCGATGGGTGTATAATGATCCGCATTCAGCATTAATTGTTGATTGAGGATAGGGGTGGAGGGATCTGCAGATAGATTAAAATAAGCGTGATTCGTCAAATTGATAATTGTTGGTTTATCGGTTTCCGCTTCATAAGTTATCTTCAAGGCGTTATCGTCAGATAGACTGTAAGTAACCTGAGTTTTTAAAGTACCGGGGAAACCGTATTCACCATCGGGAGATGTACAGCTTAAAATTAACGTTTGGGCATTGGGTTGGGTGGCTTCCCAAATGCGGTGATGGAATCCGGTATCTCCTCCATGCAGACAATGTCCGTAATTATTTTGAGGTAATTGGTAAGTATTGCCCTTCAATGTAAATTGTCCTTGGTTGATCCGGTTTCCGTAGCGCCCGATCAGCGCTCCGAAATTTCCCCCTTTATCGGCTATATAATCGGCAATGGATTTGTGTCCGAGCACAATGTCGCCAAAATGCCCTTGCCGGTCTGGTACCCAAATGGATACGATCCTTCCTCCATAATTTGTCAGAGCGACTTCTACGCCATTCTTGTTTTTTAATTGGTATAAGGTAATTTGCTGACCGGATACCACCGTATCAAAATCAGATTTTTTCAATCCGGATAAAGTGGTATCGGCAGCAGGTTTAGGATTGCAGGCTGCTAATAGAAATAGCCCGCAACCGATGGTTAGTAGCGTATTTTTCATACTCATAGTATTAAATTGACAATAAAAACGACGAAGTTTTATAAAATTATACTTTATTCTCATACCCTTCTGTTTTTTATTCCAAAATAATAAATAAAATCTGATTTAAAATAACAGAATTGTTCCAGAAAATGAAACTATCGGTTCAAAAACACCGATCGGATTTCCCCATTCTTATTTATAAAAATCTACGACGACCCGGCTTTCCCGGATTTTTTTACAATAAGAACTTATTTTTACATGTTCCGGATGTATTTTGTATGCTGCTAAGGCAGCTTCATTTTCAAATTCAGCAATCAGAACGGCATCATAAGCCATATCTGATTTTTTTACGTTGATTCCTACTTCTACTGATTTTAATTCAGGAACGACGCCCCATAACGCTTCTAGGTGTTCTTTCATAAATTGAGCGTTTTCAGCTTTGGTTTTTCCCTCGGCTGTTTCTTTTAATTTCCACATGACCACGTGTTTCAGCATAATAATCTTTTTAGAGGTTTAATTTTCAGTTTAATATATCCTTTGATTGATAACATAAAACTTTACGTTGAGTTTATCTAAAGATATTGATTCCAGTTTGTTAAATTCTTCAAATCTATTTCTTTTCAGCACAATTGCTTTTCTGATTTTATGGCTGTTTTTGCAGTCGATAAATATAGAAATTTAGTTGTAAAAATTAAGGAATATTTTTCTTTTTAGTTTAAAGGTTGAAGAAGGGGAAGGGAGTAATGCTTCACTGAGGATAAATTTTTGCTGGCGTAATCCTTTTGATTCGTTTAAATGGGGGATTAAAGGGTAGGAGAAGGGGGGCAAAGGCGATAAAAGAACTTTTTTTCTATGTAAATCGGTTCTATTAAACCGAAGTGGATAAATTTAGCGAGGGTATCAATGGCTTTTGGACGGGAAATACCGATCTGTTTGCAGCATTGTGTCAGGGATATTTTTTCGTTTTGACTTAAGAAATGAAGGAGGTGTTGTTCTGGAGTAGAATAACGTACAAAAACTCCTTTTTGTGCATATTGGGATTGCCAGAGACGAAGGTGTACAGGGGTAGCCAGGATGTTTTCGTCTTTTATCCGGATATAAGCTTTGTAATGATTATTTTCATCTTTTGCATAATAGGGAGCGCTTTCCCCCTTGGGGATAACGACTTCGAGCACCTGATGTCCTTCTATCTCATAGAGATGCATATTGCAATGGACCTCGGGTTTACTGTATAGTTTGGCAGCGGCCTCTATCATATATATTTCTTCTTCTGAACGTACTCCCGCTATTTTGCCATTGTCTTTCACCCCCACCAGCAGGCGTCCTCCGTCTGTATTGGAAAATGCAGATAAGCTTTTTGCAATTTTCCGGGCGTCTGAGATTTCAAATTTAAAATCCTGTTGCTGATGTTCTCCCTGTTTGATCAGCTGATAGATATAATCCGTTCCTCTTTGCATTTTCATCATGCAAAGATAGCTATAAATCAGGAATAAGAAAATGGTGGTTTTCGTTTCATTCTATTTTATCAGAGAGTGTAAAATAGAATAAACTTCCCTGTCCGGGTGCTGATTCGACCCCGATTTCTCCACCTAAATGAAGGATAATACTGCGGCAAAGGGCTAATCCCAATCCGGTTCCTTGTGTAAAGGAATTCAATTTTTCGAAACGTTTGAAAATCAGTTTTTGTTTTTCCAAAGGAATTCCGATACCTGTATCTTTTACAAAGAAGTAATGTTTTTCCTTTTCCCGGCGATAACCGATCACTATATTTCCTGTATCTGTGAATTTGACAGCGTTGCTGATTAGATTTTTCATCACGGTATCCAATTGTACTTCGTCTGTATAGAGGATAGCTGTTTCGGCAGGTAGTTCCAGAAAAAGAGAAAGTGATTTATTGTTCAGGTTTTTCTGGGCGTAAGTTTCCCAGTTCTTAAATACGGTTTGCAATTCTATGGGTGCGAAATGGAACGTAAACGTACCAGAATCAATTTTGGATAAGTGGAGAATGTTGTCAATCAAAGCTACCAAAAGTTGATTATTCTGGGTAATAATAGGCATCAATGTAGATGTTTCATCCGAATTATCACAACTGCCTAATAAAGATGAAAAACCGACAATGGCGTTTAGCGGAGTACGGATTTCATGACTGATATTGGTTAAGAATTGTTGTGTTTCCCGATTGGATATTTCGGCTTGTTCTTTCAGGTATTCCAGCTTTGTTTCTCTGTGTTTTTCCGCATCTACATTTTGGTTCAGTTCTACGACGAGGATTTCTCCTTTCTGGGGAGCGAAACTTTTGATAAAAATATATTCGCGTATCCAATGCGATGTTCCTTCCTTGTCGGTTACCTGTATATCCTGTGCAAAAGGCTGCTGTATGTGTACCTGCTTTATCTTATTTTGATGAGCAAGTAACTGTTCCCGGTCGCCGGCAGATACCTGTTTATAAGCAGGAAGGACACCTTTTTGAGGCTCTTCGTTCAGATTTTCATACCAGCGGGGAGTAGCAAACCCTTCTCCATCCAGTATATTATAAATGGCTACTCCTATTTGGGCGGATTCCGAGATATAATTGAACATGTGTTCGGTCTCTTTTTTCGCCTGTCGTTCTTGCATGACGGATGTCAGATCCGTAGCTATAGCCATATAACAAGCCCGGCCGTAGACATTTGCTTCCAGGGGTTTAATGACTAATTGAAAAAATTGTTTTTTCGGATTGTTGAAGGTGATTTCCAGTTCACAGCTTACATTTTGACGGGCTTTTATCTGACTTTTTAATTCTTTATTCAGATAAGGATTTGAAAATAGGTTCTTTGTAAACAATTCATTTTTATCCGGAGGCAAGGTGTATTTTTGTCCGTCAGTGATCCGGAAGAGCAATTGCCCTTTGTCGTCGTACAAGGCAAAATTGAGAGAACTGGTTTGATAAATCGTATGAAGTTTGTCGTATAATCGTTGATAGTTTTCTGATTCTCTCTGCATCGCTTTGGTAAACCGGCGTCTGCTGATAAAAAATATATAAATACCTGCCAAAAGGAAGAGGACAATTGTAATTCCCAATATTTGTCTTTCGTATTTTTCGTAGAAACTCGGAGGAATATTCAGGAGGACTAGGTCTCCTTTCAGGGTTTTGACGCGGTTTGCCAGCCCGAAACGTTTCAGTGCGGTCATGTTCAAATGAGTTTCAGCATGTGTGAGGGTCTGTTGGGGAATTGAATCTACGGCGTTTCCCTTTAATATTTGATCGATGGCTTGAAACGTTTTCAGGGCGCATTCTTCAGGTCGAAAATGAACTCCTCCCAGCCAATAATTGTTATTTTCTAAATTTCGTTCCGAAAGTGTTACTATCGGACAACTTAATACTTGATTGAAAAGAGAATCCAGGGTTTTTTCAGGCCGAAGGCTATACAATCCATTGGTATTCCAGGAATAAGTAATAAAAAAACGGTTTTTTACGGGTTCCATCATCATATCGAAAATAGAATCCGTATTCAGTTTATTATGAGTGATGGCTGTAAAACGAGCCTGAGGAAATATCTTTCCGACCTCTTGCTTTAATTTAAACAAAGTATAGTCGGTTTTGAGATAACTGTCGTCCACCCAGACAATTTCTTTTGTTTCCGGCATCAATTGTTTCATCATCTCCAGATTTTCCTTGATAAATAAACGGGAGTAGATTTTCGTATTGGGAAGGCGATTGATATAAAACCATTCTCCTTCGAGCAACACACAATCCTGAGGAATTGCATCTTTTCCCATATATTGGAGATAGGCTTGATGTTGCTTAAATGCTTTGGCAACGGCGTTTTTTACCAGGAGATTTTTGTTCGGTTCTAATTGGAGAAAATCCGGTTTATTTTCCGGAATCCAGGTTATATGGGGTCGTTCTTCAAAGACGGCGCAGGAGACTGTGGGTATATATTTCCATTTTCCCATTACCAGGTGTAACATTTTGTATACTGCTTCGGCTTCATCCCCCAAGAGAACGATAGCGTCGGGTTTGACTTCCCTGGGAAATATAGAGGCTAAACTCAGATCTGTATGAACATTAAACGTTTCCCCTTCTTGTTCGGCCATTTGCCAGAGTGCTGCCCGTAATCCCAATTGTAAAGAAGAATGATTAGAGGGTTCGTCGCAATTTAAATTACCAATATAGATATGTAAATCGGGATATTGGCTTGAGAGTAAGGAATCTATTTCATGAATTAATTGCGTACTCCAGGTCGTATTTTCTGAATAAGAGTGAAGAATGAGTACCCGTTGCGGATTTGATTCCTCCGAAGCGACCCGGGAGGCATTGCCCTTGTACCCTATGAGGCAAAATAAAAATAAAATAAAATAGATTTTCATGATCAAACGTCTTAACTGGCGGAACGAGTTAACCAATAATTTAACGTATCCAATAAAGCTTGCTTTTGCAAAGGCTTTGCCAAATACCCATCAAAGCCATGAACCAAGACCTTCTCTTCGTCTTTCGACAGAGCATAGGCCGTCGTCGCAATAATCGGAACGGTGGAGGAAAATTTACGAATTTCACGGGTAACTTCATAGCCATTTTTCTTGGGCATTTTAATATCCATCAGGATTAAATCCGGCGGATGGGAATGGAATAGTTCAATTGCTTCTTCCCCGTCCCAGGCATGTATAAGATAATATCTGCTTTGCAGGATAAACTGAAGTAACAGAAAATTACTTTCATTATCTTCTACAATTAGAATGCTTTGCTTCTCTTTTAGAGAATTGTTCTGTTTGGCTGGCGTCTCTGTTTGAGCTTGTGCGGTAAGGGAAACTTCCTGTATCGGCAAACGGAACCAGAATTTGGCCCCCAGGCCTACTTTTGACTCGACTCCGATTTCCCCCTGTAAACCTTCTATAATGGATTGGGAAATAGATAGACCTAATCCAAAACCTTTGTAATTTTTGTTTTCCCGGAAAAAACGTTCAAATATCTTTTTTTGTTTTTCTGGTGAAATTCCGATTCCCGTATCGGATACATAACCATATAATTCATTTGCCTGAAGGCGGTAACCGAGGGTGATGCTGCCTTGGCTTGTGAACTTGACTGCATTGCCGATAAAATTGGTCAATACTTGTTTCAGGCGGACTTTATCGGTCAGAATGCAATAGTGTTCTTCTGGAAACTCACAATTGATTTTAATGTTTTCCGGAGAAGTTTTCATTTTGGCCAGGATCGCCATGTCGTTGAATAGATCCGTCAAATCGGTCGGAGAAAAGGTAAAATCCATCGTTCCGCTTTCAATCTTTGACAAATCGATAATATCGTGAATAAGGCGTAACAGAATTTCATTGTTTTCTTCAATTTGATGTACCATTTCCTGGCGCTTTTCCAGATCGTCTGTTTCATTTAATAAATTGGAAAAGCCTACAATTGCATTTAAGGGAGTACGAATTTCATGCCCCATATTGGCGATAAAAGCATTTTTGAGTTTTTCCGAACGTTGGGCCTTTAACATGGCATTGTACAATTCCTCCTCCATCGCTTTTGCCCGATCGATATTCTGAGAAATTTCAGTAAAGATAAAACCACCGGTTTCCTGTTGATAACCGGTGATACCGATTTGATAACTTAACCAATGAAGACGTCCATCCCTGTGTAAAACAGAAAATTCTTTTCGGTAATGCAGGGGTCTATCGGGACGGGTATCTTGCAGAAAATCGATTAAGGACCGTTGATCTGGGGCCGAAAGATTTCTATAAGCATCGGTCAATGTGTCAGGAACGGCGTCCAGATCCAGATTTTTTAACCAATTAGAGGTAAAATGGCATTTTTGTTTCCTTAAATCGTAATTGGCCACTCCGATGGAAACTTTGTTCATGGCAAAATCCAGGGCTTGTGTCAATTTCCGGCGAATACTTTTGCCTTCATATATTTCTTGATTATCAATGAGCACAATCAGCGTTTGATTACTGCCAGCATTTTCTCCGGGAAGATAGCGGACCAGAAAACGAAAATAATATTTCTTTTTTTGGAGGGTTGTGGCTGCCAGGTCCGTTGGGGGAAGTAAAACGATAAGCGAATTTACAATTTCTTTATTCCGAATTTTAGTCCGTAAAGAAGATTCTCGGATGTGATCAAACAAATTCAAGGTCAATAACTGCTTGGAAGAGGAGTGAAGAACCGGAAAAATACATTGTAATTTTGGAGAAAAATTATACTGCAACAAATAACCGTTTTCATCGAAAACCAGCATAGATACAGGCATATTCTTGAAAATCAGATCGTATTCCTTGTATAATGTTTTATAACGATTTAAAGATTCACGAATATGCAGATTATAAAGCTGGATACGCCTATAATATCTGTAAAGGAAGCCGACAATGAGGAGACCGAGCAGCCCTAGCAGCAAAGGACGTTGGTGACGGATAAGGAAAGGAGGAGGGATATTGTATAATTGGGCATTTTCCATAGTGTTCAGAGAGGAATAAAGTCCTCTTTGGTATAGTAGTTGAGAGTTTAAATGAATTTTTTTGTTTTCCACATACGTAAAAGGTAATAGATCCGTTTTTTTCCCCTCGTATATCTGTTTAAAAAGTTCGGTTGTTTGTTGTGCATATTGTTCTATGGAAGGATAATAGCCACCTAGAACAGGTTCAGCACTGACATCCTGATCTTGTAAAGAGAAGGTAGGAACGGATAAGGAGGTCAAAAAAGAAGGGATCGTATTGAATAGCACAACTTTCCGCTGAGTGGGTAAACTGTTTATTTTCTGGCAAATCGTATCGGCATGAATTTTATTGCTATTGTATACAGAAATTTGCAAATCCGGGAAGGCTTGCCGGGCGGTTGTACGAAGTTGTTCTAGTTCGAATTCATCACTGAAACTGCCGGTCGTAAGGTAAATTATTTCCTGGAGTTTGGGGTATAAATGAAGGAGAAGTTCCAGGTTTTTTAAACTCACATCCGCTTTCATAACACCGGTTACCGGAAGCTGTTTAATGGACGTTGGAGTGGAGATATAACCACTGTCCGTTAACCCTTCTGCTTTAAAGAAATCAGCGTAATCACTCAAAATTCGGGGGTGTACTCCACATAAAATAACCGGTATTTTTTCCCATAATCCCCGCAAATTCATGACCCGGTAAAGCATCCAGCTTTCTTCACCTACCAAAATCAAAATTCGGGGACGGATAATTTTGGGGGATATTCGTCCTTTGGTAAAGGCTCCCTGCATTTGTAAACGCGAACTCAAAAACGATTGTTGTTTATCTAACCGGGCGTATACGGCTCGTGGAATAAGTTCGGGATCGATTGCTTTAATTTCTTTCTGTAATTGTTTTGTTAAAGCTGTTCCCCATGCATTTTCGTAACTATAGGAATTTAGGATAAGAATAAAATTTTCCCGGCTCAGTTTATTTTCTGAAAGAAGAGGTTCCGTATTTGCTAGGCTTGTCGATACTATCCAGAAAAACAAGATAGAAAAAACAGGCTTTAGCATGATATTCAGGTATGAAATTATTTATTAGGTAAAATTATATATAATTTTTTAATTAGCTAAGATTTTATGTAATTTTTGTCATCAAAAGATGATTTGGATTTTAAAAGCTCAGGGGAATATAAAATTTAAGGGTTCCCCTGTTCAAGTTCAGGTATTTAAACACTTGAACAGGGGAAGATGTTGCCTCTTTATCTCATCTTGTTATTTGTATATTTGGTGATGAGGGTATTTCTGAGTTGAGTGTATGTATGCATGATTCTATCTGCACATTCCTGTGCGTATGTATTCAGTAATTCCCGGGCTTTTTTCGGATTTTTCTTTTGCAATTCCAGATATTGTTTTTCAATTTCCGTATTCTGTTTGAAAAAATCGTCTTCCAGGGGTTTACGGGCAGCTTCGAGATCTTTTTTTCCGTCCTGCCAATTCAGGTAGAGCAGATTATCTACAAAATCGATTGCCCAACGAGCGGAATTGTCGCTATATTGTTGGGGATCGTAAATAGAGTATACTTCTGGAATACGGCTAACTCCCGTAAAGAGGGGAAGATAGGGAGAAGTATAGGCGTTGTCTTGAAATACCCAATAAATGCCTCCGATTTCCCGGGGCATATTGGAACGAAGTTGTGCGACCATTCCATATTCTCCGTCTGCTCGTGCCACGGCCCGGCGGCGGGTTGTTTTCAGTAATTTCTGTGTTTCGGAAGAAGGAAAAGGGGTTGCCAGTTTACTTTTTACCCATTCTCCGTTTTTTCCGGAATAATACCAGGCTGCATCGTTTTCTTTATCGTAGATCGTCCCGGTGAAGGTGGAGCGTTGGAAATTCATAAAATCCTGTACAGAAACAAGGTGTTCCGGTTTAAAAGAAAAGGGATACAGATTCAGGGGCTCTACATATTGGATGTATTGATTCAGATTATCGAACGGATTTTCTGTTTTCCTATCGGTTATGGGAGCGCTGGACGGGGCAAAGGTTGTCGCAAACAGCCAGAAACGGTTTGTGGCCCACTCCCGTGGAATGGGGGCATATATTTCCTGCCAGACAAAAGGTTTTCCGCTTTCGGGAGAGTACCAGCCGTTTTCGATAGCTATTTGCTGATAATTTGCAGAAGCTTTGAATTGTTCCGGTCGGGAAAGATCGATCTCTTTGATAATACTCCAGTTTGGGATAATGGCAATATGATCGTCGGGAACCCGTTGAGCGGCCCAGATAACGCCTGGTTTTCCGCTTTCCGGGGTCCAGTTTTTGCCAACACTGAATAATTCCAGTACCCATATTTTTTCGGGATCTGCAAGGGTCAGACATTCCGATTCCGGTCCGCAGGAAGGCAGAAAACCATATTTTTCCATAAGAGAAGTGATGAGCTCCAGGGCTTCGTCAGCGGTTTTACAGCGTTGCAAGGCGAAAATCATAGCCTGTTCTACTGTCATGATCTGTTTGCCTTCTCCTTTGTCGACTTGTAGTTCCGGTCGTTGGCTGAGAGTGCTTTCTCCAATACACAATTGGTATTCATTGATATGCGAATAAGCCGATTGGAAATAGGTGTAGGTTTGTTCCACTTGCGGGATATAACCTAGAATTTCCCCATTTTCTTCCAGGGGAAGATCCACGCGTTGTATACCGTAATAAACCGGGGCCATACTGCCTGCGGGATATTTTTGTCCCGCCACCACCCGGATGCGGCAATCTGCTCCCGCATCGGTATGGGAGTTTAGCACACTACCGTCTACTGTCGCTTTTTTGCCTGCTACGATAACGGTACAGGCTTTGCTTTGAAAAGCGACAATGAAGAGAATTAGAAAAGTTATGTTTACTATTTTCATGTTTCTTTTGTTTACAAAGTTCAGTCTTTTTAGGATCTCATAGCCTCTACCTCTTCCACGGTAGTAGGTACATATTTTCCGAGTCTCCGTTTCCCTTCCGGAGTAATCAGATAGTCTTCTTCGTTGCGCAGTCCTCCGAAATCTTTGTATTTTTCTACCGCTTCATAGCAGATGAATTCCGTAAAACGTTTTTCGGCTTTCCAGCGGTCGATTAATTCGGGAATAAAATAAATTCCGGGTTCAATGGTTAATACAAAACCGGGTTCCAGTTTACGGCCTAGCCGGAGGGATTTTAAGCCGAAAAGAGTGCTTTTCGGTTGTCCGTCATAGCCGACCCATACCTCGCCCAGATTCTCCATATCGTGTACATCCAGTCCCATCATATGACCTAATCCACAAGGGAAAAAGAGTGCATGGGCTCCGGCTTGTGCAGCTTCCTGAGGATCTCCTTTCATGAGGCCGATGGCTTTCAGGCCTTCTGCCAGGGTAGCGGCTGTTTTCAGATGGATATCTTTAAACATAAGACCGGGTTGGAGGGCAGCTACTGCCGTTTGGTGAGCGTGGAGGGCGATATTATAAATTTCCTTTTGACGTTCGGTAAATCGTTTGCCTACCGGAAAAGTAGAAGAAAGATCGCCTGCGTAATGCATCCGGTTTTCCGCTCCGGCATCCAGTAAAAACATCTGCCCTTCTTGGGCGATATGTCCGTGATAATGGTTGTGCAGGGTTTGCCCGTGTACGGTCGCAATGACCGGGAAAGAAAGATTCCCTTCGTCCCGTAGTGCGATTTCCGTAACGGCTGCGGCTACTTCCGATTCTTTCATACCCGGGCGGATCATTTGCATTGCTTTTATGTGCATATTCGCCGAAATCGTTACGGCTTCTTCAATTTGTTCGATTTCTTCTGCGGATTTATAATTTCGCTGATTGACGACAGCCTGGATAAAATCGATAGAGCTTCCTTTAGCTTGCTGGTCGGGAGGGATGCGGAGCAATTCAAAGAGCCGGAGGATATGTTCTCCCCGGTAAGGTGGCAGATAATGGATTTTACGTCCTTGGGATATTGCCTTTTTCAGATATTCTTCCAATTGGGCTACAGGACGGATTTCGGTGATACCGACTCTTTCGCTTTTTTCCCGTATACTCGGCTGGGTACCCATCCAGACAATATCGTCCAGGGTGAGTTCATCTCCGAAAATAATGTCTTTATTTTCTTCTACATCAAGGACAGCGGATAAACCGGCATAATCCGAACCGAAAAAATACAGAAAAGTAGAATCCTGACGGTAAGGATAAGTATTGTCGGCATAATTCATGCTGCTTTCAGCGTTTCCCAGGAAAAGTAAAATACCATTTCCTACTTCTTTTTTCAGGCGAGTACGCCTATGGATATAAGTTTCTTTTGAAAACATAATGAATAAAATTAAAATTTCTGGATTATAAAAGACTAGCATTTTGCAACGATTGCAAAATAAAAAAATGAATCTCTCAAAAGACTAACAAATCTGACATTCGTAAAGCCCTTTGTAATCGGTATTGTATTTTAATATGAAACGATTGAATAATACCATTGGCTAATTTTTAGGTTTCCAAAGGTATAAATTATTGTTATATATTTATGTCCGATAAAACTTTTTCCTGCCGTTTTAAATATATAATTTTGCGAAGCAAAACGAGGGGATATCTTCGACATGGAGGAAAGCTAACGAGGACTTTTCTAAGTTAAACAGTTATGGAATGGGTGAATAATTTACTATTCGGAACGGGTATCGGGCATTCGATCTTATTGATTGCCGTGGTGATATTTGTCGGTATTTTTTTAGGTAAAATTAAAATAGCGGGTATATCATTAGGAATTACGTGGATTCTTTTTGTCGGCATTATTTTAAGTCATTTTGGTTTGCGGATGGATTCTCATGCGCTTCATTTTTTAAAGGAATTCGGGTTAATTCTTTTTGTATATTCTATTGGATTACAAGTTGGTCCCGGATTTTTTTCTTCTTTTAAAAAAGGAGGAATTACCTTGAATCTTTTAGCAACGGGAGTGGTCTTTTTAGGCGTGATAATTACTTGCGGGATTCATTTTATTACAGGTATTCCTATTACTACTATGGTAGGGATATTATCGGGGGCTGTGACCAATACCCCGGGATTGGGGGCAGCTCAGCAGGCTTATTATGATATGACAGGGATTGAACTTCCTTCTATTGCGATGGGATATGCTGTGGCTTATCCTCTGGGTGTGATCGGTATCATATTGGCTATTGTGTTGATCCGCTATATCTTCCGGATCTCTTTTGAAAAAGAAAACCGGAGTGCACAGGAGGCTGCAGACGAAAGAGCCTCCCGGGCGACTCATGTTTCCTTAGTGGTTAGAAATCCGGCTTTGTTCGGGAAAAAAATATCGGAAGTGGCTTCCCTGATCGATAAGAAGTTTGTAATTTCCCGTATCCTGCATGAAGAAAAAGGATTGAAAATTGCAAAGTCGGGGACTTATCTGGAAGAAGGAGATAAATTATTTGTCATTGCCGCTACCCAGGATATTAATACAATTGTAGCTTTTATAGGGGAAAGAATCCCGATGCACAGGGCAGAATGGGAAAAATTGGATACCAATTTAGTTTCCCGCCGGATTCTGATTACCCGGGGAGAGGTCAATGGAAAAACATTAGGGCAATTACATTTAAGGGGTGGGTTCGGCATCAATATTACACGTGTGAACCGTTCTGGATTGGATTTGGTGGCCCATCCCGGTTTGCCATTGCAAATAGGCGATCGGGTGACGGTAGTCGGGACAGAAACCGATGTAGCTGGCGTAGAAAAAGTTTTGGGAAATTCATTGCGTCGGTTGCGGGAACCCAATTTAGTACCCTTATTTTTAGGTATTGCCCTGGGGATTATCTTAGGAAGTATTCCTTTTGCTTTTCCTGGAATTCCTCAACCTGTAAAGTTAGGATTGGCGGGAGGTCCTTTAATTGTAGCGATTCTGATTAGTCGGTTTGGTCCTCATTATAAGCTTGTTACCTATACGACTATGAGTGCAAATCTGATGCTGAGGGAAATCGGCATAGCCCTTTTCCTGGCTTGTGTCGGACTGGATGCGGGAGAGGGATTTGTAGAAACAGTCGTAAACCAAGGGGGCTTTTCTTGGATAGGGTATGGTTTTATCATTACTTTCCTTCCTTTGATGATTATCGGTATTATTGCCCGCTGGGTTTATAAAGTGAATTATTTTACTTTAATGGGTCTGATTGCCGGCAGTATGACAGATCCGCCCGCATTGGCTTATTCCAATGCTACTTCTGGGAATGATATGCCTTCCGTAGGATATGCTACCGTATATCCCCTGACTATGTTTTTAAGAGTGTTGACGGCTCAGGCTTTGGTACTGAGTTTTGTCTGAAACCGAAAGGCCAGTTTAAAAACGGGATTCAGTTTGAAAATCTAATTTCCCTGAAAGAAACTTTTGGGAAAAAAGATCTTTTACTTTATTCCCTTGAATGAAATTCTTACAGGTAAAGATAGAACATATTCCTTGAATGAATAAGTAAACCGGATCTGTTTTTCCCTTTTATGTATTCCCTTTCGGCATCTGTTCCGCTTTTCTGAAACACTTGGATTTTGAGGTAACCTCCTTATCTCCTAAAGAGATTTGAAGCGTTACAGCTAGCAGGAAAATCAGCTAAAACAATTCTACCCCTTACTTTATATTAAATCTTTTTTTATATTTGCATGAAAAGTAAAAGAAATGAAGCTGGCTTTCTTGGGTATATGGATTGTATTACTGTTTCTTTTTTCAGAAATGAAGGAAGAAAAGAAAGGATATATAGAGGAAGACAGTCCTGTTCTCACGGAAATGTCGATAGCGGGAAACGTTGCGGAGCAATTCTGCGGGAAAAATTTCTTTCATTTTTGTAAAAGAGGGGACGAGATCCTGGCTTATACGTTGGATCTGTCCGATCAATACAAGGGAATTACTTTTGCGGCGGGGGGAACGATGTTAGCCAATCGTAACAGCAGAACGGCTTTACTGATATCCCTGGAAGCGGATAAATATAAAAATCTATTGTCTGTCCGGTATTTAGAGGGTTTTTATATTTATTTTCTGCGGAAGATTATAATCTAGATGTCTTTTCTTGTCATTTTTATCTACAATTTTTAGTGCTTCTTAAAAAAAGAAATAGGTTTGTTTAGGTATGTTATTGTAGTGTAAATTTTATTACGTTATCCTATTTTTTTAAGAATTGGTATATTTTTTGAATTAACCTTTAAGACAACTTTTTTAAACGAAATTTCGTTAAAAGTTTGTGGTATGGGAGTATTGAAAGCATAAATTAAAATTATGGCAGAGAAATTCGGATATGTAACCCAGGTAATCGGTCCTGTGGTAGACGTAATATTTGAGGAGGGCGGAGAAAGTTTACCGCCGATTTACGAAGCGCTGGAAATCGAGAGGGATTCGGGAGAAAAATTGATTGTGGAAGTCGAGCAGCATATTGGGGAAGATACAGTACGTTGTGTGGCTATGGATACCACAGACGGGCTTCATCGGGGCATGAAGGCCTTGGATTTGGGGCATCCTCTGACGATGCCGGTAGGACGACAGATCAAGGGAAGATTGATGAACGTGACAGGGGACGCCATAGATCATTTGGCTCCTTTGGATTATTCGGAAACGCGTTCTATACATCAGGAAGCTCCTAAATTTAAAGATCTGTCGATTAACGAAGAATTCATGTTGACAGGAATTAAAGTGATCGATTTGCTGGAACCCTATTCGAAAGGCGGGAAGATCGGGTTGTTCGGAGGAGCTGGGGTCGGAAAGACTGTGCTCATCATGGAATTGATCAATAATATAGCCAAAGGACACAATGGTTATTCCGTTTTTACGGGTGTCGGGGAACGGACGCGGGAAGGGAACGATCTGTTGCGGGAAATGATAGAGTCTGGCGTGATTAATTATGGAGAAGTTTTCCGGGAGAAGATGGCAAAAGGAGATTGGGATGTGAAAAGCGTAGACATGGAGAAAGTCAATCAATCGCAGGCTACTTTGGTGTTCGGACAGATGAATGAACCTCCCGGAGCCCGTCTGAGGGTTGCTTTGTCCGGTTTGACGGTGGCTGAGACTTTCCGGGATTCCAATGAAGGAGGAAATGAGATATTACTTTTTATCGATAATATTTTCCGGTTCACACAAGCCGGTTCGGAGGTATCCGCTTTGTTGGGCAGAATGCCTTCTGCTGTAGGATATCAGCCTACGCTGGCCTCGGAAATGGGGAAATTACAGGAGAGAATTGCTTCTACAAAATACGGTTCCATTACTTCCGTGCAGGCTATTTATGTGCCGGCAGATGATTTGACGGACCCTGCTCCTGCGACGACTTTTAATTTCCTGGATGCGACAACGGTGTTGAGCCGTAAGATTACGGAATTGGGTATTTATCCGGCTGTAGATCCCTTGGAGTCTTCATCCAGAATATTGGATCCCAATATTGTCGGGGAAGAACATTATCGTACTGCACAGCAAGTGATCGAATTATTGCAGCATTATAACGAATTGCAGGATATCATCGCTATTTTGGGGGTAGATGAATTATCTGATTCCGATAAGACTGTGGTGGCGAGGGCAAGACGTGCACAGCGCTTTTTATCCCAGCCTTTTCATGTAGCAGAACAATATACCGGTCTTCCGGGGGTTATGGTGCCTCTGGAAGAGACAATACGCGGGTTTAAGATGATTCTGAGCGGAGAAATGGATGAATATCCGGAGCAGGCTTTTATGAATACGGGAACCATAGACGAGGTCATCCGGAAAGGAAAAGAGATGATGGCGAAGGCCGGCAAATAAATAGAAGCAATACTTAGAAATTATGATACTGAGGGTTATATCCACAGAGAAAATTCTTTTTGACGGGGCGGTCGACCGGGTGACATTGCCGGGGAGCTGTGGTCCTTTTACTGTATTGGAGAATCATGCACCCTTGATTTCGACCTTATTACGGGGAGAAATTGTGTATGTGGCCGAAGGCAAGGAGGTAAAGATTGCAGTAGAGGGGGGAATTGTGGAAGTGAGGGACAATCAGATTGCCGTATGTTTAAATTGAGTGTAAAAGAAAGGATGTGGTTTTGAGGGAGCAGGAGAAAGATGGGTTTGTTTACTCAAAATGTTGTATATGAAGAAAATAATTATATGTTTATCCACTTTGTTCGTTTTCCTGTTCACCGCAGAAGTTTTTGCGGCAGAGGAGGGAAAGGAGGAAGGGAGGTTTAATCCGAAAGAGGCTATTTTCAGTCATTTGGGAGATGAGTATGGCTGGAGTATAGTATTGCCTCATGGGAAGCTTCTTGAGATCCCTTTGCCGGTTATTTTGCATGGGCAACGAGGGTGGTCTGTTTTTAGCTCTTCTCGTTTACGGGAAGGAAAGGCATACGAAGGGTTTTATATTGCTTCCAGTGGAAAGTATGCTGGTAAAATAGTAGGAGAGAAGAATGGAGAAGAATACAGGCCGTTGGATGTGTCGGTGACGAAAAATGTGTTGGCGTTGTTCATTACGGCTGTTGTTGTTATGTTCGTACTTTTTCCTTTGAAACGGTGGTACAGGCGGAATCCTCTGTTGGCACCCCGGCGGGGTTTAGGCGTTGTGGAGATGATAATCGATATGGTTTACGGGGAAGTGATAGTGCCTGTGTTAGGTGGGGAGGCGAAGCGGTTTGCTCCTTATTTGCTGACGTTGTTTTTCTTTATCCTGTTTTCCAATTGGCTGGGAATGATTGTCGTTTTCCCGGGAGGGGCAAATGTGATGGGAAATATATCTGTTACACTGGTTTTAGCCGTATGTACCTTTGTTGTGGTAAATGTATCCGGAACAAAAAAGTATTGGAAGGAAACGGTATGGCCGGATGTGCCGGGATGGTTGAAATTCCCCTTGCCGATATTGCCTTTGATAGAGATTTTCGGCGTCTTTACCAAACCTATCGCTTTGATGATCCGTTTGTTTGCAAATATGATGGCCGGACATTTGATTACCTTAGTGCTGATTGCGCTGATATTTGTATTCGGGGCTTTGGGGGCAGCGGCTACTGCCGGGTCGACCGTGATTGCTGTTTTATTTGCCGTATTTATGAATGTGATTGATTTTTTGATTTGTTTTATACAGGCGTATGTGTTTATGATGTTGTCGACTATATTTATTAGTTTGGCAAGGGTGGGAAGTAAATCCGCTTCCTAGTCTTCGTTTGAGAAAAGAAAAAATATTGATAACCATTTAAATTTGAGAAGTATGTTAAGTTTTATTGCATTACAGATGGCAGCTGGCGTAAGTCTGGCAAAAATAGGTGCTTGTATCGGAGCTGGTTTAGCTGCTATCGGCGCGGGTATCGGCATCGGTAAAATCGGGGCGAATGCCATGGATGCGATTGCGCGTCAACCGGAAGAAACAAATAGTATCCGGACAAATATGATTGTAATAGCTGCTTTGATCGAAGGGGTGGCTTTGTTTGCTATTATTGTTTGTATTATTGCATTATTTGTATAAGAGGTAATTCGGGTAAGAAGGCTGTTTACCGTTTTCTTCCCAATAAAAAATGAAGTTATGGCATTATTTGAGCCGGAATTCGGGCTGGTATTCTGGATGTTGGTTGTTTTCCTGATTCTTTTGGGAATATTGGCAAAGTTTGCCTGGCCGATGATCCTCAGGAGTGTGGAGGAAAGGGCAGATTTTATCGACAAGGGGGTACAATATGCTCAGGAGGCGGTAGAAAAAAAGAAACAGGCAGAAAAAGATGCTCAGGCTCTGTATGCAGAAGCTCAGCGTCGTCAGTTGGAGATCGTACAGGAAGCTCAGCGTTTGAAGGAGAGTATTGTAAGAGAGGCTAGGAAGGCGGCCTCGCAGGAAGCTCAAAAAGTACTGGAAGCCGCTCGTTTAGCTGCTGAGCAGACCAAAAAAGAGGCGGAAGTACAGATGCGACGGAGGGTAAGTAAATTGTCTCTGGAAATTGCCGGAAAAGTGATTCGGGAAGATTTATCCGGAAACAAAGCTCAGGAAGAAATGGTGGAAAAATTTCTGAATGAACTGGAAAATAAGAATTGATGAAAATAAATAATTTACGTTTTCTTTCGGTAACTTCGGAAAGAGCGGGCCGTAAATTTTAGTATAAAGGGTAAAACATGAACGAGGGTTTGATCTCACAGCGGTATGCTAAAGCTTTATTCCGGTATGCGAAGGAATTGGGAGTAGAAGAACTGGTCTATGAGAAGATGAAGTTGTTTCTGGAGAATTACGAAGCTTATCCGGATCTGCAAAAAGCTTTATTAAATCCTGTCCTGTCTCCCCGGGACAAAGAATTGTTGCTTTCTACGGCTATCGGTATTGAGCCGGGAGAGGCTTATATACGGGCTATACGGTTATTGATCAAAAACCACCGGGAAAGTTATCTGCGGACGATTGCTTTTATTTATGAGGATATTTATCGCAAGGCAAACGGTATTATCCGGGTCAATATTATTACGGCACAGGAATTGGCACCGGCCGTAATGGAGAAAATTCAGAAGTTGGTGACTGAACATACTTCCCGGCAGGTGGAATTTTCCAGCTCCATAGATCCTCAGATCATCGGTGGTTTTATTTTAAAAATCGGTTCAGAGCAATTGGATGCTTCTGTGAGGAAAGAATTGAAACAGATTCGTTCTGCATTGTTGAACGTGTAAGAACGGGCGGAAGGGGAGAAATGTTTGGGAGTGAAAAGTTAGATAAGCGAATTAAAAAAAAATGTTATGAGTAAAGTGGATGAAGTTTCGGATATACTCGAAATGCAGCTTAAAGGAATAGATACAAAGACGGTTTTTGAGGAAGTCGGAACCGTTTTGGAAGTCGGGGATGGAGTGGCTCATGTATTTGGATTGGATAATGTACGTTCAAGTGAGTTGGTTGAGTTTGAAAATGGAGTGAGAGGTGTGGCGATGAACCTGGAACAGGATAATGTAGGGGTTATTTTGATGAATGCAGGCGACCGGGTAAAAGAAAATTTTACGGTAAAACGGACGGGGCATATTGCTTCCATCAAAGTCGGGGAAGGTTTATTGGGACGGGTCGTCAACACTTTGGGAGATCCTATCGACGGGGCGGGACCGATTGAGGGGGATACGCTTGAACTTCCTTTGGAGCGGAAAGCACCGGGGGTTATTTTCCGTCAACCGGTAAAGGAGCCGTTACAAACCGGAATTAAAGCTGTCGATTCGATGGTGCCGATAGGCAGGGGACAGCGGGAGTTGATTATCGGAGATCGGCAGACCGGAAAAACGGCAATTGCTGTCGATACCATACTCAACCAAAGGGAAAATTTTCAGAAAGGGAAACCGGTTTATTGTATTTATGTGGCCATTGGTCAAAAGGCTTCGTCTGTAGCTACTTTGGTGAATACCTTGCGGGAAAAGGGAGCTTTGGAATACTGTATTATCGTTGCAGCCAACGCTTCGGATTCGGCAGCGATGCGTTATTATGCTCCTTTTGCGGGAGCTGCTGTCGGAGAATATTTCCGGGATAGCGGACGCGACGCCCTGGTGGTATACGACGATCTTTCCAAGCAAGCTGTGGCTTATCGGGAAATTTCCCTGATTCTGAGGCGTCCTTCCGGGAGGGAAGCTTATCCGGGAGACATATTTTACCTGCATTCCCGTTTGTTGGAAAGGGCGGCCCGTATTATTTCCAGTGATGAAGTGGCTGCACAGATGAATGATTTGCCGGAGGTGCTCAGGCCTTTGATAAAGGGTGGCGGTTCCCTGACGGCTTTACCGATTATTGAAACGCAGGCCGGGGATGTCTCTGCTTATATTCCGACTAACGTTATCTCCATTACCGACGGACAGATTTTTTTGGATACGGCATTGTTTAATGAGGGTGCCCGGCCGGCTATTAATGTCGGCATATCCGTCTCCCGTGTCGGTGGAAATGCTCAGTTAAAATCGATGAAAAAAATAGCCGGAACATTAAAAATTGATCAGGCGCAATACCGTGAATTGGAGGCGTTTTCTAAGTTCGGAGGAGATATGGATGCGGTGACAGCTATGGTGATCGATAAGGGACGTAAAAATGCGAGATTACTCATACAGCCCCAGTATGCTCCTATGCCTGTGGAAGAAGAAGTCGCCGTTATTTATTGTGGTACGCAGGGCTTATTGAAAGACGTGCCTCTGCACCATGTGTCGGATTTCGAAAAATTATACTTGGAGTTGTTAAATGCCCGTTACCGGAAAGAAGTGTTGGACCGATTGAAGGCAGGTATATTGGATGAAAAAGCGGAAGAACTGATGACTGCTGTAGCAGCAGAAGTGGCTGAACGTTTTAAAATATAGTTATTTGCAAAACCGGAATCGGAGGGGGGATGAGGGCGGCAACGAAAAGGATAGGGGAGACGATTTAAAAGTTCACTTGTTAGCGGGTTTCCGATAGAGGTATTGGCGAGGATGAAACAAAATTAATACGTGTAATAAAGAGAAAGAAATTTCTTTTGGTAAAGGAAGAATAAAAAGGAATATTTATGGCAACCATGCGTGAACTGAAGCGGAGGATTAGTTCCGTCCAATCTTCTCAAAAAATTACCGGAGCGATGAAGATGATTTCATCTGCCCGTTTGCGGAAGGCGGAGATAGCGTTGAGTCGGGCTATGCCTTATGAAGAACAGTTGCGGTCGATATTGAATCATGTGAATGAAAGAGATTGTGATTTTGATTCTCCTTTGCGTCAGGAGCGGGAAGTACGACAGGTGGCAATAGTGATTTTGGGATCGGATGAAGGTTTATGCGGGGCTTTTAATCTTAATTTATATAAAAAACTGGTTCAGGCGGTAGAAGAATATCGGACGCAGGGGGTGGAGCAACCGGAGGTTTATCCGGTAGGGAAAAAAATTATCGGAGATGTCCGGAGGATGCGAAATATCGGGCTAAAAGACATACCGGATTCGTTTGTTACGGGCCGGTATGCAGAAGGAGTGAAAGCCTTGTCGGATGAATTGATTGTCCGTTTTCAAAGGGGAGAAATCGACCGGGCAGAAGTGATTTATACTCATTTTAAAAGTATGGGGTCCCAGACTGTGGAACGCTTGCAATTGCTGCCTTTGAGTCCTCGTAAACAGGATGAACAGGCTGGACCTGACCATCTGGAGAAACCGCGGATGTATATTTATGAACCTGGTTGCCGGGAAATTTTCGAAACCCTTTATCCTTTGATGATCCGGACCTTGTTTTATAAAGTGCTATTGGAAAATCAGACTTCGGAACAGGCTATCCGGATTGTGGCGATGCAAATGGCAAGCGATAACGCTTATAAATTACTGGGTAGCCTACAGTTAGAATATAACAAGCTACGTCAGCAAGGAATTACGACAGAATTGCTGGACATGGCCGGTGGAAGTGTACAGGAATAAAAGCCGGATTCCGTTCGTTTAAGAGAAATACATTCTTAAAGTTCTTTTTTTACACATTAGGGACGTGCCCTAATGTGTAATTTTTTTAATTTTATTTCTAAGAAACCTGAATAATAATTGAGTTTTAAGTGATTTCTGCTTTTCGCAGAAAAGGTCCGTCCCTCAGGGCTATCTCTTTGCGTTTATCGATATAAACTGTGGATTAGTCGACGGAAAGGAAGGGTATGTCTAATAAAATTGTCTCCGAAAAATACATCCTTTACTTTTGTTTGTGTAAAATGTTCCTAGAGTCAGCTTAAAAGAGGGAACACAAACTTAAACTAAAAAAATTATGAAAGGGATTATGATTTCGGTTCTACTTTTCTCTCTCTGTACGGCTTTGCCGGGAAGTGCTCAGGAGAAATTGTGGAGTTTACAAGATTGCATTGATTATGCGTTAGATCAGAATATTCAGGTCAAAAAAAGTAAAATCGCTTTAGAAGAAAGCAAAGAGAATACCTTACAAACCCGGGCACAGCTTTTTCCTTCTCTGGCTTTTTCTTCCGGTCAGAATTTAGTAAATCACCCCAAAACCATAGATACCGATAAAAATAGCTATACGGGCACTTACGGTTTCAGTTCTTCGATGAGCCTATATCGGGGAGGAGAGCTGCGTTTAAACCTAAAGCAACAGCAATTACAGGATAAAATTCAGGAATTATATATACAGGAAGCTGAAAATAATATTGAAATCGCTATTACAGAAAGCTATTTGCAGGTTTTGTATGCTGCTGAAGCTGTGGAAATTAATAAAAAAACGGTGGAGATTTCAGCGGCACAATGCGACAGAGCCCGTGAATTATATGCGGCTGGGGATATAGCTCAAAGCGATTTAGCTCAATTGATATCCCAGTATAGTGCTGATAAATACCAATTGGTGGTAGCTCAGGCAACTTTAGAGGAGAAAAAGTTGGAACTCAAGCAATTATTGGAATTGGACATTTCTGCGGTTGTGGAATTGAATGTTCCGGCAATCCAGGAAAGTGATGTCTTGCAACAATTACCATCTAAAGAAGTTATTTATGCGGCAGCGCTTGATTTTATGCCGGAAATTAAGAGTAGTCAATTGGCCGTAAATTCTGCCGAGTATGACGTAGCTGTTGCGCGTTCGGGTTATCTGCCTTCCTTAGACCTGACGGCTGGAATCGGTAGCACTCATAGTTCCGGATCGGATTATTCTTTTTCAAGGCAGATGAAAAATAATTTTAACGAAAGTATTGGGTTGACACTGAGTGTTCCGATTTATAGTAACCGGAAAAATAAATCTGCGGTAAAAATTGCCCGTTTGAAAGTGGAAAATGCGGATTTAGAATACCTAAATACGCAAAAAGATTTATTGAAAACGGTGGAAACCGTTTATCTGGATGCTGTTTCTTCTCAGGACCGTTATCGCTCGGCTATGGAAAGTATGAACGCGGCCCGGCAGAGTTTTGCATTGGTACAGGAACAGTTTAATCTGGGGATGAAAAATACCTTGGAAATGCTGACCGAGAAGAATAACTTACTGATTGCTCAACAAGAAATTATTCAGGCTAAATATATGGCTATTTTAAGTCAGCAGTTGCTGAATTTTTATCAGGGAAAAGGAATACAGTTGGGCATGCAGACAGAATCATACAGGTAAAATTTAAATCGATATAAAATGAAAAAGAGTAAACTGGTAACAATCGGAGGAATTATGCTCGTTTTGGGATTGTGCGGCTATTTTTTTCTGGGAGCTTCCGGAAAGGAAAAGATAGGCTGGGAAACGGTAAAAGTAATGCGCGGTTCTATGTCGAATATGGTGTCGGCGACAGGTACCGTAGAACCGGTGACAAAAGTGGATGTCGGTACGCAGGTATCCGGTATTATCGATAGGATATATGTGGACTATAACAGTGTGGTTAAGAAGGGACAATTGATAGCAGAAATGGATAAAGTAACCTTGCAGGCGGAACTGGAATCGCAGGAAGCTGTGTTGGCAAATGCCAAGGCAGAATACGACTATCAACAGAAAAATTATGCCCGTAAAAAGGTATTGTTTGAGAAAAAGCTTATCAGTGACAGTGATTATGAGACAGCTACATACGATTATGAAAAAGCTAAAAGTTCTTATGAAAAATCGAGGGCAGATATTGTAAAAGTTCAACGAAATCTGGGTTATGCTGTGATTACCAGTCCAATAGACGGGGTTGTGATCAGCCGGGAAGTAGAGGAAGGTCAGACGGTAGCGGCCGGTTTTGAAACTCCTACTTTGTTTACGATAGCTAAAGATCTGACCGAAATGCAGGTCGTTGCTGACGTAGATGAGGCCGATATCGGGCAGGTGGAAGAAGGACAGCGGGTGACTTTTTCTGTGGATGCATATCCCAATGATGTATTTAAAGGAAGAGTGACGCAGGTCCGGTTGGAGGCTACTGTGGAGTCGAATGTGGTGACTTACGAGGTGGTGATCAGTGCGCCGAATCCTGATTTGAAACTAAAACCGGGACTAACTGCTACAGTATCTATTTATACTTTGGAAAAAGAAGATGTCCCGGTGATTCCTGCAAAAGCGTTGAAATTCGTACCAGATGAACAAGTGGCACAGGCAAACGGATACCGATTATATCCCTTGAATATAGAGAATACAGCTTTGCAAAAGACCATATGGGTAAAGGAAGATTTAGTTTTGCAGGAAAAAGAAGTGAGTGTCGGGACGACCGTTAATTCTCAGGTTGAAATACTGGAGGGAGTAGGAGAAAATGAGGAAGTGGTAGTAGAGATGGTAGCTGTTGGAAAAAAGACAATCGGGCAACCTGCTCCCGGAGAAGGAGAAATGAGTCCTTTTATGCCGAAGCCTCCCGGACAGAAGAAAAATAATAAAACAAAAAATTAGAATTTGCGGGCTTAAATGTTTTCGGATAATGAATGCAATTATTGAATTAAAAGATATAAAACGGAATTTTCTGGTCGGAAATGAGACGGTACATGCTTTAAGGGAGGTATCGTTTGTCATCCGGCCCGGAGAGTTCGTCACCATTATGGGAACCAGCGGGTCCGGAAAATCGACTCTTTTGAATATTTTAGGGTGTTTAGATACTCCGAGTTCAGGGGAATACTGGTTGGATGGTTATTCGGTGCGACAAATGGGAAAAAATGAACGGGCTGAACTGAGGAATCATAAAATCGGATTTGTATTTCAGTCTTATAATTTATTGCCTAAGACAACCTCGATAGAGAATGTAGAATTGCCATTGATGTATAACCCGGCTATATCGGCCAAGGAGAGAGAGCGTCGGGCAGTAGCGGCCTTGGAAGCGGTTGGATTGCACGATCGGCTTTATCATAAATCGAATCAGATGTCCGGAGGACAGCAACAGCGGGTAGCCATTGCCCGGGCATTGGTAAACGATCCGGTGCTGATATTGGCTGATGAGGCTACGGGAAACCTGGATACCCGGACTTCTTTTGAGATACTGAGCTTGTTTCAGGATTTGCATGCCCGGGGACGAACCATTGTATTTGTGACGCATAATCCTGAACTCTCCGCCTATAGCAGTCGTACGATTGTCCTGAAAGATGGGAGAGTGATACAGGATACGGAAAATAAAAAGATTGCTTCTGTAAAAGAAGCGTTGGCAACTATGCCGAAAACAGAAGATTAAAGGAAATGTCAAAAACTTTATGGACTATTTCCTCGGCTCAAATTTAAAATGAAAAAGAATGAACTTTACGAATTTATTCAGAATAGCTTTACGGGCTTTGGGAAATAATAAGATGCGGGGATTCCTGACCATGCTGGGAATTATTATCGGGGTGGCTTCCGTAATTACAATGCTGGCTATCGGACAGGGATCCAAACGGAGTATACGTGCCCAGATTGCAGAGATGGGATCCAATATGATTATGATTCATCCGGGGGCCGATATGCGTGGAGGAGTCCGTTTGGATGCTGCCGATATGCAGAGTTTAAAATTGGAAGATTATTATTCCATTGTAAATGAAGCCGGTTATGTATCCGCCTGTTCTCCTTCCGTAAGTAGTGGCGGACAAACCATTTACGGAGCTAACAATTATCCTACAACTATGTATGGGGTGAATTCGGACTATCTGGAAATCCGGAAATATTCTGTAGCCGAAGGCGAAATGTTTTCTGAACAGGATATTTTGAGTTCTGCCAAAGTCTGTGTGATTGGAAAGACGATTGTAGACAATCTGTTTACGAATGGGGAAGAGCCGGTAGGAAAAATTATCCGCTTCGGTAAGATACCTTTCCGCATTATTGGGGTGCTGGCCTCGAAGGGATACAATACAATGGGAATGGATCAGGACGACTTGATGCTTGCTCCTTATACGACCCTACAAAAAAGAGTGTTGGCTATCACTCATTTACAAAGTATCTTCTGTTCGGCTTTAACAGAGGAAAAAACGGAGGATGCTGAAGCAGAAATTTCGAGTATTTTGCGTCGTAATCATAAACTGAAGGACGTGGACGATGATGATTTTAACATTCGTTCCCAACAAGAATTGAGTACGATGATGAATTCTACAACCGATATGATGACGATGCTATTGGCTTGTATTGCTGGGATATCATTACTGGTCGGGGGAATCGGAATTATGAACATCATGTATGTTTCGGTCACGGAACGAACCCGGGAAATCGGTTTACGAATGTCTATCGGTGCGAAAGGGCGGGATATTTTGGCCCAGTTTCTGATAGAAGCGATTATGATCAGCGTGACAGGAGGAATTATCGGGGTGATTTTGGGCATGGGGGCTTCCTGGATGGTGAAAATGGTGGCCGGTTGGCCCGTTTACGTACAGTTGTATTCGGTTATTCTCTCTTTTATTGTTTGTACGGTTACGGGAATATTTTTCGGTTGGTATCCGGCTCAGAAAGCTTCCAATTTAGATCCGATAGAAGCTATACGCTATGAATAATAAAAAATCCTTAACTTTGTAAAAACTTTATGTGCATTTCAGGATATGCATTAAAAAGGATACCTCTGAAACTTCTCTGTGTTTGGGTATATACAGGGAGATCATGCTGAAGAGAAGTTTCTTGCGACTGTTAAAAAGAAAATAATGATTTTATGAAACAAACAGATAAAAGACAGGCGTTACTGTGGTTAATCCATTTGATCGGCTGGGGAATTATGTTCGGTTTCCCCTTTTTCTTCGCCAGTCGGGAAGGCAATCCGATAACTTTTCAGTGGTATCTGGGATATGTATTCGTACCGGTAGCATTTATGCTCGTTTTTTACGTGAATTATTTTTGGTGGATTGATCGGGTACTTTTCCGGAAAAAACTCTTTCAGTTTATTCTATTGAATATCTTACTTATCAGTGCAATCTGTTTTTGTCTGGATGCCTGGATGCATTTTTATTTTCAGCATTTTATCAAAGCTGCTTTTTCAGGACATCCGGGTCCTCCCAAGGTCATGGTTATCTCCCGTGATTTTATGTTGATGGGATTGACGGCCGGGTTGAGCGTTGCCATACGGGTGACCGGGAACTGGTATAAAATGGAGACGGAACGGAAGGAATTGGAAAAAGGCCGGGTTGAAGCCGAATTGAAAAGCCTGAAAAATCAGCTGAATCCTCATTTTCTGTTCAACACCCTCAACAACATCTATTCCCTTATTGCTTTTAATCCGGAGACGGCACAGCATGCTGTTCACGATTTAAGTCGGTTACTGAGGTATATTCTCTATGAAAATAATCAAAACCGGGTTCCTTTAGCCAAAGAAATTGAATTTATCGACAATTATATTGCTCTGATGAAAATCCGTTTGCCGCAGGAGGTGATTGTAGAAACAGAAATCTATGCGGAAAGAAATGTGGAGATTGCTCCTTTGCTTTTTATTACGTTGGTCGAAAATGCTTTTAAACATGGAGTAAGTCCTACAGCTCCTTCTTTTATTTCAATAGAATTGCATACGGTAGGGGAAGGGGAAGTCTTTTGCCGGGTGGAAAACAGCTATTTCCCTAAAAAACGGGAGGATAAAAGCGGTTCCGGAATTGGATTGGAGAATTTGCGCAAACGCCTGACACTTTTGTATCCGGGCCGTTATATGCTGGTGACAGAAAAACAGGGGGAAAAATTTGTAGCAGAATTACGAATCAGAATTTAAATCAGAAGGGAAAATGAATTTAAATTGTTGTATCATTGACGACGAGCCTTTGGCTTTAGGATTATTGGAAAGTTATGTACAAAAGACCCCTTTTCTGACATTATGCGGGAAGTATAACAGTGCGTTGACGGCCATGCAGGAGAGGTCGTTTGAAAATATCGATTTGCTTTTTCTGGATATTCAGATGCCCGAACTGGACGGAATGGAATTTTCCAAAATGCTGGGAGATAAGGTACGGATTGTCTTTACCACCGCTTTTGAACAATATGCTTTAGACAGTTATAAAGTGAATGCGTTGGATTATCTGTTAAAGCCGATAGCTTATCCCGACTTTTTGCAGGCCGCCAATAAGGCTTTACAATGGTATGAGCGGATAGGACAAGGACCGGTAAAAAATAAATTGAGGCATATCTTTGTAAAAGCCGAATACAAACTGGTACAAATCGAATTGGAAAAAATTCTCTATATTGAAGGATTAAGAGATTACGTAAAGATTTACCTGCAAGATGAACCGCAACCTCTTGTTTCCTTGATGAGTATGAAAACTCTGGAGGAATTATTACCGGCTGAAGATTTTATCCGAGTGCATCGTTCTTATATTGTACAGGGGGATAAAATTAAGGTGATTGAACGAAACCGCATTATTTTCGGTAAACAGTATATTCCCGTTTCAGATTCCTATAAAGATAAATTTGCTGCCTTTTTGAGTGAAAGGGGGGTAAAGTAAAGAAAAGGAGCCTTCTAGCTTGTATTGTTCTTGTTAATGGGAATTGTCCAGCGGATGCCCTATTTTGTATAGCTGTTTTACTTTTCTTTGGGTGCTGTATTGGTAAGCCTTTTCAAGCTTATGTTTAATTTTTTATGCATAGCATATATTAATCAGTATGACTGGATTTATTAAGTTTTTTTTATGCAAAATCAGGTGTTAATCTTACTTTTGTCCAAAATTAACACAGAATTAACGATTTGACTATGAAACAAAACAAGCTGCTGATGATTTTGACTGCGGTATTCGTAATATTGAGCGGTCTGCTGGCAGGATGTACGCATGATGATGTATATGATCCTAACCGGGGAAAAAATCCTCTTCCGGACCCGAATGAAATTTTCGGATTTGGAATGCGCGAAGAGATAAATTTGTATGTAAACTACGATTCTCCTGGAATCAAAGCTTTAATTGAAGTTTACGATGAAAATCCGCTTGCTTCTGAAAACAATGAACGCGAAAAGAAAGAAGGAGTAGAAGCGCTGTTTAAAATTTATACGGATGAAAACGGTAAGTTCGAGGGAAAAATGAACATTCCTGCGGCTGTGAATACGGTATATCTTTATACCGGAACATGGGGATTACCGGGATGTCTGAAACTTGAGGTAAAAGACGGAAGCGTCCGTTTTGATATAACCCACTCCCAGAGTTCGGCTCCTAAAGCGGTGACACGGGCTTACCACTTTCCGGGGAAAGCGCCATACCTGATTGACGGGAAACGGAACCTTTATTCCCTGTGTAAGTGGGGAGCATTCGGAGATCTTACTTATGATCCTGCAACGTTTGAACCCATAAAAGATTATATTACTGAGACTTCTTGGGTAGGAGAAGAATCAGTTGGTGATTTTGTCAGTCGTTTGCAATATTTTTTAGTGGGAGGGCGTCCCGGTTCACAAGTTGATAATTCTGCCTATGTGAAAGGACCGGAAACGACAAATCTGCATTTGTCCAAAGAAGCCTCTGTAGATGTGGTCTTTGTCAACAGAGATGCTGCCTATAATAATACTTTTGGTTATTATTATTACAAAGGGGATAACGTAGATGTTAAAACTGTGAAAAAATACATCGTATTTCCGAATGTATCCATTACACCTTCGTATAATGAACAATTTTATCGGATTCTCAAATGCGGGGATAAAGTACGATTGAAATTTTTTGGAGAAGATGGGAATGCCGCGGCTTCTGACAAATTTCCTGCCGGCTACACAATCGGTTGGTTTATTTATGCAGATGGTTTTGACAGTTCATTCTTTGAACTTGCGGATGAGATAAAAGAAAATGCTCCTCTGATTACTTCGAATGATGTGAAACAAAATTATATCACTCTTTCTGATCAAAAATCCGGAAAATTGATTATCGGCGTTGAGGATGGAGGAAACAAGAGTTATTGCGATTTATTGTTTTATACAGAAGCCAGTCCGATGGAGGCTATAGAGGACCCTAACAGACCGGATATCGATCCGAATGTTCCTACGGATAAACCGGATGAAATAGAAACGGTAAGCGGGACGCTTGCTTTTGAAGATATCTGGCCTAGCGGGGGCGATTACGATATGAATGACGTCGTCATTGAATACGCACGTAAAGTGTCTTTTAATAAAAACAATATTGTTACTAAAATTGAAGATTGTTTTACACCTGTTCACGATGGCGCTTTGTTTAAAAATGCCTTTGCTTATCAAATCGATCCCGATCAATGGGGTAAAGTTTCTTCTGCTGATGGAATACAGACAGAAAATGTAACTTCTTCTATTATTGTCACTGACAATGTGAAAATTGCTCAGTTGAAAACTTTTTCGATTACCAGAGATTTCGGTGCAGGGCAAGGCTTTAATAAAAAGGATTTGAAAGAATACAATCCTTACATTATTGTAAAATATATTCCGGGACAACCGAAAAGGACAGAAGTTCATTTGCCGAAACATGAAGCGACTTCTATGGTGGATCCTGAATTGATTGGGAGTAAAAAAGATATGTATTATGTCGACCGTGAAGGAAAATATCCCTTTGCCATCGATATTCCAAAATTAGGTTTTACGGTCGTGACAGAAACCCAGCGTATTGATTCGGAATATCCTGACTTTGTAAAATGGGCTGACTCAGAAGGTCAAAAGTATAAGGATTGGTATAATCATTATACAGGTCCGAACAAATAAAACAGAATTAAGAAGACAGATTTTTCTTTTTCATAAAAGGCTACAGGGGTATCGGCAACTGTAGCCTTTTTTATTTCTGGGGGATGGCGGAAAAATTGTTTCCTTGCTACCGGAAATGAAAAAGATGTAATTCTTTTTTCAGTATTTTCGGGATAAGAGTTTTCTGTTAAAATAGGATAGCTGGCTACGATAAAAAAAGGAGCAAAAGATCATAGAGGAGGAAGAGAAATTTTTTAACGGATACAAATGCATAGGGCTTGGCTTATACATTTGAATTTTTGTTAAAAATATTTATCTTTGGGTGCGTGTAAAAAACCAAAAACAAAACATAGAATGGAACAAGAGGAACAGAAATTGAACTCATTGCCCGAAAATGCATATCGGGAACTGAAACCGGGAGAGAAGTATAAACCGATGATGCCGGCAAATAGTAAACCGAAGGAGGTGACCCTATATTCTGTGGTATTCGGCATTATTATGGCTGTAGTGTTCTCCGCTGCTGCAGCATATCTGGGGCTGAAAGTCGGTCAGGTATTTGAAGCTGCTATCCCGATTGCCATTATTGCTGTCGGGGTGGGAAATTTGGCTAAAAAGAACAATATGTTGGGGCAGAATGTGATCATTCAATCCATTGGAGCCAGTTCGGGAGTCATCGTTGCCGGGGCTATTTTTACCTTACCGGCTTTGTACATTTTAGGTTTGGAAGCTGAATTCTATCAGATATTTCTTTCTTCTCTGTTGGGAGGTTTGCTGGGGATTCTGATGTTGATTCCTTTCCGGAAATATTTTGTCAAGGATATGCATGGGAAATATCCTTTTCCGGAAGCTACGGCCACCACAGAAGTGCTTGTGTCTGGAGAAAAGAAAGGAAATCAGGCTAAATTATTAGCTATTAGTGGATTGGTTGGAGGGTTGTATGATTTTTTTATCAGTACTTTCGGTTGGTGGACAGAGAATATTTCTACCCGTATTGTCGGTTGGGGAGAGTTGCTGGCGGAAAAATTGAAATTGGTATTCAAAGTAAATACAGGTGCTGCAGTATTGGGTTTGGGGTATATTATCGGATTGAAATATGCTGCGATTATTTGTGCGGGTTCGTTTGCCGTATGGTTTGTGTTGATTCCTTTTATCAGTTACTTTGGGGATGGACAAACGATTGCCGTGGGAGAAGGGATTACGACTTTGCTGAGGGATATGAGTCCGGAAGAGATATTTCGCAATTATGCCCGGCACATTGGTATTGGCGGTATAGCTATGGCCGGTATTATCGGGATCATCCGTTCTTCTAAAATTATCCGTCAGGCTGTTGGTTTGGCGGTCAATGAGCTGAAAGGGAAGAAAACGGCAGAGGAAACGGTGGAACGGACGCAGAAGGATTTGACGATGAAGTTTATTATGATTGGCATTTTGGCTACCTTGGTTACGACTTTCCTGTTTTTCCAGTTCGGTGTATTGGGGAATTGGTTTCAGACAGTAGTTGCTATTTTAATTGTCTTTGTCATTTCTTTCTTGTTTACGACGGTGGCTGCAAATGCCATTGCTATTGTAGGAACGAATCCGGTTTCCGGAATGACATTGATGACTTTGATATTAGCTTCTCTGGTGTTAGTCAGTGCAGGGCTAAGCGGAACAAACGGTATGATGGCCGCTATGGTGATCGGAGGGGTTGTTTGTACGGCTTTGTCTATGGCAGGTGGGTTTATTACTGACCTGAAGATCGGTTATTGGTTGGGGACCACTCCGGCCAAACAGGAAACCTGGAAATTTCTGGGTACGGCTGTTTCTGCTGCTACGGTTGCCGGAGTGATGATTATTTTGAATAAGACCTACGGCTTTACCGGAGAAGGGGCTTTGGTAGCTCCTCAGGCCAATGCGATGGCTGCCGTGATCAAGCCGTTGATGGAAGGCGGGGCTACTCCTTGGATGTTGTATTTTGCCGGAGCAGCTTTGGCTTTGATCCTGACCATGATTGGCGTACCGGCTTTGGCTTTTGCTTTGGGTATGTTTATTCCGTTGGAATTGAATACGCCCTTATTGGTCGGTGGGTTGGTGAGTTGGTTTGTGTCTACCCGCAGCAAAGACGAAGCCGTGAATAAAGCCAGACGGGACAGGGGTACCCTGATCGCTTCCGGATTTATTGCCGGCGGTGCCCTGATGGGGGTGATCAGTGCTATATTGAAATATGCCGGAGCAGATTGGTATAGAGCCTGGAGCGGAGCAGAGTGGTTGGCTGTCGTGATGTATATCGTCATTATCGGCTATTTTATCTGGGATGCGTTGAGAGGGAAAAAAGAATAGAACGCAGGAGGTACTATTCTTCGTATAATGAATTCAGTTTTGCTGACGATAAACGAATAACAATTGAAGATATGGAATTGAAAGAACGTTTTTTAAAATATGTAGGGTTCGATACCCAGAGTGATCCGGAGAGTGAAAAGTTCCCTTCTACGGACAAACAACTGGTATTGCTCAGATACCTGGCCGACGAAATGAAATCGCTCGGACTGACGGAAGTGGAAATGGACCAATACGGTTATGTCATGGGTACTCTTCCGGCTACACAAGGGTATGAAGATCGCCCCGTGATTGGTTTTATTTCTCACGTGGATACGAGTCCGGATATGAACGGGGCCAATATCCGTCCGCAGATCTTGACGGATTACGATGGCAAGGATATTCGTCTGAATGAAAATCTGGTAATGACGGTAACGGATTTTCCGGAACTGGCTTTCTTTAAGGGGCACACCTTAATTACTACTGACGGGACTTCTTTACTGGGAGCAGACGATAAGGCCGGAGTGGCAGAGATTATGACGGCTGCGGAATACCTGCTTAAACATCCGGAAATTCCGCATGGAAAAATACGGATCGGATTTACACCGGACGAAGAAATTGGCCGGGGAGTCGATTATTTCGATGTGCCCCGTTTCGGAGCGAAATTTGCCTATACTATGGACGGCGGTTTCGAAGGGGAGCTGGAATATGAGAACTTCAATGCTGCCGGTGCTAAGATTATCATACAGGGACGTAATATCCATCCGGGATATGCCAAAGATAAAATGCTGAATGCTTTGCAGTTGGCTACTGAAATCAACAGTATGCTTCCGGCTTGGGAGCGGCCCGAACACACCGAAGGGTATGAAGGATTTTACCATCTGACCAATATCAGCGGGGGCGTGGAGAATGCTGTGGTTGAATATATTATCCGGGATCATTCCCGGGAAAAATTTGAGGCCAAAAAACAATATCTCATTCGGATAACGGATTATTTGACTCAAAAATACGGGGAAGGGGTTATTACCTTAAATCTAAAAGACCAATATTATAATATGCGGGAAATGGTGGAACCTTATCCCGAAGTGATCGACAAAGCTCTCGAAGCCATGAAAGAAGCTGGGGTGACTCCCCTCGTACGGCCCATTCGCGGAGGTACCGACGGCGCCCGGCTTTCTTACATGGGATTACCTTGTCCGAACCTTTTTACCGGCGGAATGAATTTTCACGGTAAATATGAATATTGCTCCTTAAACACCATGCAAAAAGCCATGCAAACCCTATTGAATTTAGTTAAACTATGGGCCAAATAAACTTTTTTATCCGGTCTTAAAATTTTTCGGTTCAATAAGCTTTGAGCTTATAAATCACTCAGAGATTTTTGAAAAGCGAACTTCCTGCTTTTGCAAAGTCTCTGAGTTTTTATTTGTTGGGGGCGTCGTTGTAAAATTCCGGATGGTTTTTCATTTCTCTCTTGCCTGAATTCTCTCTTTTGAAAAAATAATTGTCCTCCTTTGTAGTCGGGTTTACAGATGTTTTTTAGATAAATGGTAATGGAGAGCTGGATACACTTTATAAAAAGTACGGTTATCCTTCTCCTCAAAAATTTTTGCAAGATTTGGTTCGTGAAAGCCGTTACTATTTTATATTCGACCGTCATGATACAGGTATGGTAAAATCCGATTCGACCTTAGAAATCCAATTTTTAGGATGTTTGGGAGAAGAAGGAGAATGGATAGAAGTGCGTCCGCTTCGCAAAGAGAAACTTCCTGAATGATAAGGTTTTTTTCTTATTTCTCTTCTATTTTGAAAATAGGAGAGGAATTTTTTATAGTTATCAAAACAGCCTAAATTGTTTTTGACTATCCATAAATCAAAAATATAATTTAAATTTGTAAATTAAGATGAGTTGTTCAAGGGGCTTTTCCATATCGTCGTGACGGCAGCTCTTTGCCCCTGGAAGGAGTCATGTTTGGAGAAGGGCGGATATTGGCTACTAGTATCGACCTATCTAATCCAAGAGAATCCTAATCATTATAATAAAGTAT